>OOCU01000001.1_pt1 | contig 438187 bp, 380 predicted proteins | sample 1671781 | NCBI WGS metagenome assembly OOCU01 (sample SAMN06348192, study PRJEB24527) | human gut metagenome | reverse complement strand
TCGCGGATGGCGAAGCGGAGACCCTGTTCCATGGCGATCGGGCAGATGAGCTTGACAGTCATCTGGATGTTGTCGCCAGGCATGACCATTTCAACACCTTCCGGCAGTTCGATCGTGCCCGTAACGTCCGTCGTACGGAAGTAGAACTGCGGACGATAGCCCTTGAAGAACGGGGTGTGACGGCCGCCTTCTTCCTTCGTCAGGACGTAGACTTCGCCCTTGAAGTGGGTGTGCGGGGTGATCGTACCCGGCTTGGCGAGAACCTGGCCGCGTTCGACGTCTTCACGCTTCGTACCACGGAGAAGGATACCGACGTTGTCACCGGCTTCGCCTTCGTCCAGGAGCTTGCGGAACATTTCGACGCCCGTGCAGGTCGTCTTCGTCGTCGGCTTGATACCGACGATTTCGATTTCGTCGCCAACGCGGATGACACCACGTTCAACACGACCCGTCACAACCGTACCACGGCCGGAGATCGAGAACACGTCTTCGATCGGCATAAGGAACGGCTGGTCCACGGCGCGTTCCGGCGTCGGGATGTAGGAGTCGAGCTGGTCAGCGAGGGCGAGGATGGCCGGTTCGCCGATCGGGGACTGGTCGCCTTCGAGAGCGAGCTTGGCGGAACCCTTGACAATGGGGATCGTGTCGCCCGGGAAGTCGTAGTTGGACAGAAGGTCACGGACTTCCATTTCGACGAGTTCGAGAAGTTCTTCGTCGTCGACCATGTCGCACTTGTTCAGGAACACGATGATGTACGGAACACCGACCTGACGAGCGAGAAGGATGTGTTCGCGCGTCTGGGGCATCGGACCGTCAGCAGCGGAGCACACGAGGATGGCGCCGTCCATCTGGGCAGCACCGGTAATCATGTTCTTCACGTAGTCAGCGTGACCCGGGCAGTCAACGTGAGCATAGTGACGGGTGGCCGTTTCGTATTCAACGTGAGCGGTGTTGATGGTGATGCCGCGGGCCTTTTCTTCAGGAGCGGCGTCGATCTGGTCATAAGCCTTGGCTTCGCCACCGAACTTCTTGGAGAGGATCGTGGTGATAGCAGCCGTCAGCGTGGTCTTACCATGGTCCACGTGACCGATCGTGCCCACGTTAACGTGGGGCTTGGTACGTTCAAACTTACCCTTGGCCATTTTTGGTCCTTAAAGATTAGGGGTTAAAAAACAGTTCTATTGTAGATCTTACTTGGCCTTGTCGGCGATCACGGCTTCGGCGACGTTGCGCGGAGCTTCAGCGTAGTGCTTGAATTCCATCGTGTACGTGGCACGGCCCTGCGTGAGGGAGCGAAGCTGCGTAGCGTAGCCGAACATTTCAGCCAGCGGCACTTCAGCCTTGATGCTCTTGCCGCCGCCAACGAGGTCGTCCATGCCCTGGATCACACCACGGCGGGAAGAAAGGTCGCCCATGACGTCGCCCATCTTTTCTTCCGGCGTTTCGACTTCGACAGCCATGATCGGCTCGAGAAGAACCGGATCAGCCTTGCGCATACCTTCCTTGAAGGCCATGGAGGCAGCCATCTTGAACGCGTTTTCGTTCGAGTCGACTTCGTGGTAGGAACCGAAGTGGAGCGTGACCTTCACGTCAACAACCGGGTAGCCGGCGAGGACGCCAGCCTTGAGCGTGTCTTCGACACCCTTTTCAACGGCCGGGATGTATTCGCGCGGAACCACGCCGCCCTTGATGGCGTCGACGAATTCGAAGCCCTTGCCGGGTTCGAGCGGTTCGAGCTTGAGCACGACGTGACCGTACTGACCACGGCCGCCGGACTGCTTGGCGAACTTGCATTCGGCGTTTTCAACCACGGAGCGGATCGTTTCACGGTAAGCAACCTGGGGCTTGCCCACGGAGGCTTCGACGTTGAATTCGCGCTTCATGCGGTCGACGAGAATTTCGAGGTGGAGTTCGCCCATACCGGAAATAATCGTCTGGCCGGATTCTTCGTCCGTGCGGACGCGGAAGGACGGGTCTTCCTGAGCAAGACGGTTCAGAGCGAGAGCCATCTTTTCCTGGTCGGCCTTGGTCTTCGGTTCGACAGCCTGGGAAATAACCGGCTCCGGGAATTCCATGCGTTCGAGGATGACCGGAGCGTCGACAGCGCAGAGCGTGTCACCCGTCGTAACGTTCTTCAGGCCCACGGCAGCGGCGATGTCGCCGGCTTCCACGAACTTGATTTCCTTACGTTCGTTGGCGTGCATCTGGAGCAGACGGCCGATACGTTCCTTCTGACCCTTGACGGAGTTCATGACCGTGTCACCGGAGTTCAGAACGCCGGAGTAGACGCGGAGGAAGGTCAGCTGGCCGACGTACGGGTCGGTCATGATCTTGAACGCGAGAGCGGCGAACGGAGCTTCGTCCTTGGCTTCACGGAAGGTCGGCTTTTCGTCGAGGTCGAAACCTTCAACCGGCGGAATGTCGGACGGGGCCGGCAGGAACTGCACGACGGCGTCGAGCATGCGCTGCACGCCCTTGTTCTTGAAGGCGGAACCGCAAAGCATCGGCTGGATTTCGCAGGCGATGGTACGCTGACGAAGACCGGCGATGATGTCCTCTTCGGAGAGTTCGCCGTTTTCGAGGTACTTGTTCATGAGCTCTTCGGAAGCTTCCGCAGCGCTCTCAACCATCTTTTCGTGCCATTCCTGGGCAACGTCAACGAGGTTGGCGGGGATGTCGACGTATTCGAAGGTCATGCCCTGAGACTTCGCATCCCAAATGATGCCCTTCATCTTGATGAGGTCGACAACGCCTTCGAACTGGTCTTCAGCACCGATGGGCACAACGACGGGAACCGGATTGGCATTGAGGCGCTTCTTCATCTGGTCGTAGACCTTGAAGAAGTTGGCACCGGTACGGTCCATCTTGTTCACGAAGGCAAGACGGGGAACGCGGTACTTGTTGGCCTGACGCCAAACGGTTTCGGACTGCGGCTGCACGCCGCCCACGGCGCAGTAGACCATGCAGGCGCCGTCGAGGACGCGCATGGAACGTTCAACTTCAACGGTGAAGTCAACGTGCCCCGGGGTGTCGATGATGTTCAGACGATACGGTTCCCACTGCATTTCCATGCCGCGCCAGAAGGCGGTGGTGGCAGCGGACGTAATCGTGATGCCACGTTCCTGTTCCTGTTCCATCCAGTCCATGGTGGCGGCGCCATCATGCACTTCACCGATCTTGTGGTTGACACCGGTGTAGAACAGAATACGTTCGGACGTGGTGGTCTTGCCCGCGTCAATGTGGGCAGAGATACCGATATTGCGGTAACGCGAAATCGGGGTTTGACGAGCCATTTAAGGTTCCTCACTAGACAAGCTGCATGGAGAGGAAATTCCCCATGCAGCGAACAGGAATTAGAAGCGGAAGTGCGAGAAGGCCTTGTTGGCTTCAGCCATACGATGGACTTCGTCACGCTTCTTCATGGCGCCGCCACGGCCTTCGGCCGCGTCGAGCAGTTCGCCGGCGAGACGCTGCGGCATGGACTTTTCAGAACGCTTCTTGGCAGATTCACGGAGCCAGCGCATGGCGAGGGCCATACGGCGGACAGGACGGACTTCGACCGGAACCTGATAGTTGGCACCACCAACGCGGCGGGACTTGACTTCCACCAGCGGACGGACGTTGTTCAGGGCGGTGGTGAACACTTCCAAGGCGTTCTTGCCGGACTTTTCTTCGATCTGCTGGAGGGCGCCGTAAACGATGCGTTCGGCCACGGCCTTCTTGCCGTCAAGCATGATCACGTTGATGAACTTGGTAATTTCGACGCTGCCGAACTTCGGGTCGGCAAGCACTTCGCGCTTCGGAACTTCGCGACGACGGGGCATTTGATTTCCTCTTTCGTGTCTTCAGTCTATATCCGCCCAGTGAAAAAAAAGTAACGAGCGGATAAATTTGATTTAAAGCGATCCCATGGATCGCGACTTACTCGGTTACGCCTTAATTCAAGGCGACAACCGTTTGTCCACGGCGTATCGCCGCGAAAATTAAGCGGCCTTCGGGCGCTTGGCACCGTACTTGGAACGGGCCTGCTTACGATCCTTGACGCCCTGGGTATCCAGAGAGCCGCGGACGATGTGGTAACGAACACCAGGAAGGTCCTTCACACGGCCGCCGCGGATAAGCACGACAGAGTGTTCCTGGAGGTTGTGGCCTTCACCGCCGATGTACGAAATGACTTCGAAACCGTTGGTCAGGCGCACCTTGGCGACCTTACGAAGAGCAGAGTTCGGCTTCTTCGGGGTCGTGGTGTACACACGAGTGCAAACGCCGCGCTTCTGCGGGCAGTTCTTAAGAGCGGGGCTCTTGCTCTTGTCGTGCGTGAGCTCACGGGGCTTGCGAACAAGCTGGTTAATAGTAGGCATAAACGTCCGTCTAAAACTAAAGTTTGGCCTGCACCATGCAGGCTCTGGTTATAAACGCTTCAGGCACCCTATTCTCCCCGAACAGCCTAGGCGCAGAGGCAAAGAGCCGATTCGATGGAGACACTGTCCCTGAAAAGCATGTGATTTTCGACCATAACACCCTTCCCTGTCAAGTGAAGGGGCTTTTTTTGTACTAAAAAGCCCGCCTCCCTTTCAGGAGACGGGCTTTCTGTTCATTTCAGAACTCGGGCGCTATTACTTGGCGCCTTCCTTCTTGGAACCGTCGGCAAACTCTTCGCCAGTGGTCGTCAGCGGCGCATCAAGAGATGCGAACGGATCGACAACGGCGGAGGGCTCGAGGAACGGATCCTCGGTCGTGACCGAAGCGCGGGCGGTCTCAGCTTCCAGGCGTTCGGCCTGTTCGCGAGCCTTGTGAGCCTGATGATAGGCGAGACCCGTACCGGCGGGGATCAGACGGCCGACGATGACGTTTTCCTTCAGACCGCGGAGCTCGTCCTGCTTGCCCATGATGGCGGCTTCCGTAAGGACGCGCGTCGTTTCCTGGAACGAAGCGGCCGAGATGAAGCTGTCCGTGGAAAGCGAGGCCTTCGTAATGCCGAGGAGGACGTTGTCGTAGCTGGCGGGGCGCAGGCCCTGAGCGACGACGCGATCGTTCTCGTCGAGCATTTCGGAGCGTTCGACCTGTTCGCCGGTGATGAAGTGCGTGTCGCCCGGATCGGTGATCTGGACGCGGCGCAACATCTGGCGGACGATCACTTCAATGTGCTTGTCGTTGATCTTCACACCCTGCAGACGATAAACGTCCTGCACTTCGTCGACGATGTAGCGAGCGAGCTCCTCGATGCCGAGCAGGCGGAGGATGTCGTGCGGATCGACCGGACCGTCAACCACTTCTTCACCCTTCTGAACGACCTGACCATCATGGACAAGAACCGTCTTGTCCTTACTGATCAGCGTTTCGTGGGCGACGCCGTCGTTGCCGGTGATGATCAGGCGCTGCTTGCCCTTCGTTTCCTTGCCAAAGGTCACCGTGCCCGTCACTTCGGCGAGCATGCCGGCATCCTTCGGGCTGCGGGCTTCAAAGAGTTCGGCAACGCGCGGCAGACCGCCGGTAATGTCTCGGGTCTTCTGCGATTCGACCGGGATGCGGGCGAGAACCTCACCCATGCCGATCTGCTGGCCGTCACGGACAACCACGAAGGCGCCGACAGGCAGCTGAATCGTCACGGCATGGTCCGTGCCCGGGATCTTCACTTCATTGCCGTTTTCGTCAATGAGGTGAACCAACGGACGCAGGATGCCGGCGTTCTGGGACTTGCCCTTGCCCTTGGCGGTCGTGGTGGAGCGCTTCGGGTCAATGACGACGAGGCTGGAAAGGCCCGTCACTTCGTCGACCTGATTCATCACGGTCACGTTTTCAACGACGTTTTCGAACTTAATCGTACCGGCGTATTCCGTGATAATCGGACGCGTCATCGGATCCCAGTTGGCGAGCATCTGGCCGGCCTTGATTTCCTGGTCGGGCATCACGAGCAACGTGGCGCCGTACGGAACCTTGTGGCGTTCGCGTTCGCGGCCGTTTTCCGTAATGACGATTTCGCCGGAACGGGAAATGACGACCAGTTCGCCCTTGGCGGAGCGGACGTAGCGCATGGCCGGGGAGTAGCTCACGACACCGGAGGACTTGGCTTCGACGCTGGAGGCCACGGCGGCACGGGAAGCGGCACCACCGATATGGAACGTACGCATCGTCAGCTGGGTACCCGGTTCACCGATGGACTGGGCGGCGATCACGCCGACGGATTCACCGGCATTGACGATCGAGCCGCGGCCGAGGTCGCGGCCGTAGCACTTGGCGCAAAGGCCGTAGCGCGTTTCGCAGGTGAGCGGCGTACGGACCTTGACCATGTCGATCGCGAGCTTTTCGATCAGATCGCAGCAGTCTTCGTCGATCAGCGTGCCGGCGGCAATGACCACTTCGCCGTCGTCGGGGTTGACGACGTCGGTGGCGGTCACGCGGCCGAGGACGCGGTCACGGAGAGCCTGAATGACTTCACCGCCTTCGACCAGAGCGCGCATTTCAACGCCGTTGGTCGTGCCGCAGTCGTCTTCCGTCACCACGAGGTCCTGCGTCACGTCGACGAGACGACGCGTCAGGTAACCGGAGTTAGCGGTCTTCAGAGCCGTGTCGGCCAGACCCTTACGGGCACCGTGGGTCGAAATGAAGTACTGCAGAACGTTCAAGCCTTCACGGAAGTTCGCGGTAATCGGCGTTTCAATAATGGAGCCGTCCGGCTTGGCCATCAGGCCGCGCATGCCGGCGAGCTGGCGAATCTGGGCTGCGGAACCACGAGCACCGGAGTCGGCCATCATGTAGACGCTGTTGAACGATTCCTGACGAACCTTCTTGCCGTGACGGTCGATCGTCGGTTCGGTGGAGAGCTCGGTCATCATCACCTTGCCCACCTGGTCGGCCGTGCGGCCCCAGATGTCCACCACCTTGTTGTAGCGTTCACCCTGGGTCACGAGACCGGACGTGTACTGGGCTTCGATTTCCTTGACTTCCTGTTCGGCGTCATGGACGAGCTTTTCCTTCTGAGCGGGGACGGCCATGTCACCCACGCAGATGGAGATGCCGGCGCGCGTCGACAGACGGTAGCCGTTGTCCTTGAGCTTGTCGGCGAACATGACCGTCGCGCGCAGGCCGCACTTGCGGAAGCAGCGGTTGATCAGCTTGGCGATCTCCTTCTTCTTCAAGGTGATGTTGAGTTCCTTGAAGCTCATGCCTTCCGGCAGGATTTCGGAGAGGAGAGCGCGGCCGACGGTGGTTTCGTAACGAACCATGCGCGGGGTCTTTTCACCCGTTTCCTTGTTGACGTCGTATTCGCGGATACGGACCGTGCAGCGGGTCTGGAGTTCGACAACCTTGTTGTCCCAGGCGCGCTGAACTTCGGCGACGTCGGCAAAGAACATGCCCTCGCCCTTGCCGTTGATCTTTTCACGCGTAGCGTAGTAGAGACCGAGCACCATGTCCTGAGACGGCACGATCGACGGATCGCCGTTGGCCGGGAACAGGACGTTGTTGGAGGCCATCATCAGCGAGCGGGCTTCAAGCTGGGCTTCGAGCGAGAGCGGCACGTGAACGGCCATCTGGTCACCGTCGAAGTCGGCATTGAAGGCGGCGCAGACGAGCGGATGCAGCTGGAGGGCCTTGCCTTCGATCAGCTTGGGCTCGAACGCCTGAATGCCGAGACGGTGCAGCGTCGGAGCACGGTTGAGCATGACCGGGTGTTCGTAGATCACCTCTTCGAGGATGTCCCAGACGACAGGATCCTGGTTCTCAACCATCTTCTTGGCAGCCTTCGGCGTCACGGCGAGACCGCGGAGCACGAGCTTGTTGAAGATGAACGGCTTGAAGAGCTCGAGAGCCATGAGCTTCGGCAGACCGCACTGGTGCAGACGGAGTTCAGGACCCACCGTAATAACGGAACGGCCGGAGTAGTCCACGCGCTTGCCGAGCAGGTTCTGACGGAAGCGGCCGCTCTTGCCCTTGATCATGTCGGCGAGGGACTTGAGCGGGCGCTTGTTGGCACCGGTCATCGCCTTGCCGCGGCGGCCGTTGTCGAGCAGAGAGTCGACGGCTTCCTGCAACATGCGCTTTTCGTTGCGCACGATGATGTCCGGAGCCTTGATCTCGAGGAGGCGCTTCAGACGGTTGTTACGGTTGATGACGCGGCGGTACAGGTCGTTCAGGTCGGACGTCGCGAAGCGGCCGCCGTCAAGGGCGACGAGCGGACGCAGGTCCGGCGGAAGAACCGGGAGGACCGTCATGATCATCCATTCGGGCTTGATGCCGGAGCGCTGGAAGCCTTCAAGCACCTTGAGGCGCTTGGCGAACTTCTTGATCTTGGCTTCGGAGCTCGTCTCGCGGAGCTCGGTGCGCAGACGTTCGACTTCCTGATCGATGTCGATCGTGCGCAGGAGCTCGCCGATGGCTTCAGCGCCCATCATGGCGACGAAGTCGTCACCGAATTCGGTCGTGGCGGCAATGAAGTCCTCTTCGCTGAGCAGCTGGCCACGCTCGAGCGTGGAAAGGCCCGGATCAACGACGATGTAGGCTTCGAAGTACAGCACGCGCTCGATGTCGCGCAGCGGGATGTCGAGCACCATGCCCATACGGCTCGGAAGGCTCTTGAGGAACCAGATGTGAGCGACAGGGCTGGCGAGGTCGATGTGACCCATGCGTTCGCGGCGAACCTTGGCGAGCGTGACTTCAACGCCACACTTTTCGCAGATCACGCCGCGATTCTTGAGGCGCTTGTACTTGCCGCAAAGGCACTCATAATCCTTCACCGGGCCAAAGATCTTGGCACAGAAAAGACCGTCGCGTTCCGGCTTCTGGGTACGATAGTTAATCGTCTCAGGCTTCTTGACTTCACCGTAGGACCAGGAGTGGATCTTTTCGGGACTGGCAAGTCCGATGCGGATCGCGTCGAAATGATCTTCCGACTGGACCTGGTTGAAGATATCGTTAAGCGGCATTCTCATCGCTTAATTTCCCCTTAGTTCTTGACGAGGTCGATGTCGATACCCAACGACCGGATTTCCTTGACCAACACGTTGAAGGATTCGGGCATGCCCGCTTCAATCTTGTGGTCACCCTTGACGATGTTTTCGTAAACCTTGGTACGACCGTTAACGTCGTCAGACTTGACAGTAAGCATTTCCTGCAGCACGTAGGAGGCGCCGTAGGCTTCGAGGGCCCAGACTTCCATTTCACCGAAGCGCTGGCCGCCGAACTGCGCCTTGCCGCCGAGCGGCTGCTGGGTGACGAGGGAGTACGGACCCGTGGAACGGGCATGCATCTTGTCGTCGACCAGGTGGTGCAGCTTCAGATAGTGCATGAAGCCAACCGTGACGGGGCGCTCGAACGCTTCACCGGTGCGGCCGTCATAGAGGCGGGCCTGCGTCTTGGCGGGCGTGAGCTGCAGACGGGCGGCTTCGTCGTCCGGGAAGGCGAGGTCGAGCATCATGCGGACCTGTTCTTCCGTGGCACCGTCGAACACCGGCGTGGCAAACGGAACGCCATTGCGCAGATTGCGCGCCATGGCCATCAGCTCGTCGTCGGTAAGGCTGTCGAGATCTTCCTTCTTGCCCGTGCGGTTGTACACCTCGTTCAGGAAGGCGCGGATCTGGCGGACCTGTTCGGTCTTGAGCATTTCCTCAATGCGCCAGCCGAGACCCTTGGCAGCCCAGCCGAGATGCACTTCAAGCACCTGACCGATGTTCATACGGGACGGCACGCCGAGCGGGTTCAGAACGATGTCGGCGGGACGACCGTCGGCCATGTACGGCATGTCTTCAACCGGGCAGATCTTGGAGACCACACCCTTGTTACCGTGACGGCCGGCCATCTTGTCGCCAGGCTGCAGACGACGGCGTTCGGCGATGTACACCTTGACCATCTTGAGCACGCCCGGGGGCAGTTCGTCGCCGCGGGTGAGCTTGTCCTTCTTCGTGGCGTACTTGCGGTCGTTCTGTTCACGCGTGTCCTGAATGGCGCGCATCGTCAGATCGATGATGTGCTGGGCACCCTCTTCCTCCATGCGGAGGTTGAAGAGATCGTAGCCGGGAACGGCCTCGAGCATTTCCATCGTGAGCGCAACGCCCGGCTTGAAGGCGTCGGGGCCGCCGGCAACCTTGTGGCCGACGAGCTGACGACGCAGACGGTCGAACGCGTCGCGTTCAACAATGCGCAGCTGGTCGTCCAGGTCGCGGCGATAGCGCTTGAGGGCGTCCTCGATGATGCTTTCGGCACGCTTGTCGCGCTTGACGCCGTCACGCGTGAAGACCTGAACGTCGATCACGGTGCCGGTCATGCCAGACGGAACGCGCAGCGAGGTATCCTTGACGTCGGAGGCCTTCTCACCGAAGATCACGCGCAGGAGCTTTTCTTCCGGCGTGAGCTGGGTTTCGCCCTTCGGCGTGACCTTGCCGACAAGCACGTCGCCGGCCTTCACTTCAGCACCGATGAACACGATGCCAGAGTCGTCGAGACGGGACAGCTGGTTTTCGGACAGGTTCGAGATGTCGCGCGTGATTTCCTCAGCGCCGAGCTTCGTGTCGCGGGCGACGACGGAGAGCTCCTCGATGTGGATCGAGGTGTAGCGATCGTCGGCAACCACGCGTTCGGAGATGAGCACCGAGTCTTCGTAGTTGTAGCCGTTCCACGGCATGAACGCGATCAGCATGTTCTGGCCGAGGGCGAGTTCGCCGGTGTCAGTGGAGGCACCGTCGGCGAGCACGTCGCCGACCGCAACCCGGTCACCCTTGACAACGATCGGACGCTGGTTGATGTTCGTGGACTGGTTGGAACGCGTGAACTTCTGCAGGTTGTAGATGTCCACACCGGTTTCGCCGGCGATGCTTTCCTCGTCGTTCACACGGATCACCACGCGGTTCGCGTCGACATAGTCGACGACGCCGCCGCGGCGAGCCTGAACGGCAGTCTTGGAGTCAACGGCAACCGTGCGCTCGATGCCGGTACCCACGACCGGCTTTTCCGGACGGAGGCAGGGCACGCCCTGACGCTGCATGTTCGAACCCATCAGAGCACGGTTCGCGTCGTCGTGTTCCAGGAACGGAATCAAAGCGGCGGCGCAGGAGACGATCTGAGACGGGGCCACGTCCATGTACTGGATGCGGTCCGGGCTGGCGAGAACCGTTTCGCCGTTGTCACGGGCGGAAACGAGTTCCTGCGTCAGACGGCCGTTCTCGTCCATCTCGGCGTTGGCCTGAGCGATGATGTAGCGGCCTTCCTCAATGGCGGACAGGTAGGAGATTTCCTGCGTCGCGACGCCGTCGACCACCTTGCGGTACGGCGTTTCAAGGAAGCCGTATTCGTTGAGGCGGGCGTAAAGGGCGAGCGAGTTGATAAGACCGATGTTCGGACCTTCAGGCGTTTCAATTGGGCAGACGCGACCGTAGTGGGTCGGATGCACGTCTCGGACTTCGAAGCCGGCGCGTTCGCGAGTCAGACCACCCGGGCCAAGGGCCGAAATACGGCGCTTGTGAGTGATTTCCGACAGCGGGTTCGTCTGGTCCATGAACTGGGACAGCTGGCTCGAGCCGAAGAACTCGCGGATGGCGGCGCTGATCGGCTTGGAGTTGATCAGATCCTGCGGCGTGAGGCCATCGCTTTCAGCCTGGTTGAGTCGTTCCTTGACAGCTCGCTCAACGCGCACGAGGCCGGAGCGGAACTGGTTTTCGGCGAGTTCGCCGACACAGCGGACACGACGGTTGCCCAGGTGGTCGATGTCGTCGACGCCGTTGACCACGCAGGTGCGGGCCACGCCGTCGGCATCAAAGAGCTCGACGGTGTCCTGACCGTTGCGCAGGGCAACGAGGACGGCCATCGTGTCGATGATGTCTTCGCGGGTAAGCGTCATGGAACCCGTAGCGCCTTCACGGCCGAAACGGGCATTGACCTTCATGCGGCCGACGCGGGACAGATCGTACGCTTCGGCATCGAAGAAGAGACGGTTGAACAGAGCCTCGACAGCGTCTTCCGTGGGCGGTTCGCCCGGACGCATCATGCGGTAGATCGCGACGCGTGCGGCGAGCTGATCCGGCGTGTCGTCCAGACGAAGCGTGGACGAGATGTAGGAACCGTGGTCGAGTTCGTTCGTGAAGATCGTGAAGATCGTCTTGATCTTGGCGACGCGGAGCTGGGAAAGAAGATCGGGCGTGATTTCGTCGTTGCAGTTGGCAATGACTTCACCTGTTTCCTCGTCAACGATGTTCTTGCCGAGAACGCGGCCGAGAACATATTCGTCGGGAACGGGAATGCTCGTCACGCCGGCCTTCGTCAGGTCGCGGATGTGCTTGGCGGTGATGCGCTTGTCGGCGGGCACCACTTCCTTGCCGTCGGCAATGATCGGGAAGCTGACGGTCTGGCCCTTCAGGCGTTCGGGAACGAACGGAAGGGAGGCGCCGTTGGCGTTGATCGTGATTTCGTCGAACGTGAAGAAGCGCGCAAGGATGTCTTCCGGCGTCAGGCCGAGGGCCTTGAGCAGAATCGTGCCGGGCATCTTGCGGCGGCGGTCGACGCGGAAGTACAGGATGTCCTTGGCGTCGAATTCGAAGTCAAGCCAGGAGCCGCGGTAAGGAATCACGCGAGCCGAGAAGAGCAGCTTGCCGGAGGAGTGCGTCTTGCCCTTGTCATGTTCAAAGAAAATGCCGGGCGAACGGTGCAGCTGGCTGACGATGACGCGTTCCGTGCCGTTGATGATGAACGAGCCCTTCTCCGTCATGAGCGGGATTTCGCCCATGTAGACGTCATTTTCGCGAATTTCCTTCAGCGTCTCGGGCTTGGCGGCATCGCGGTCAAAGATTTCCAGCTGGATCTTGGCGCGAAGACGGCTGCAGAACGTCAGGCCGCGGAGCTGGCACTCGGCGACGTCGAATTCCGGTTCAGCAAGCTCGTAATCGACGAAGCGAAGACGTGCGTAACCGTTGTGGCTGGTAATCGGGAAGATGGAAGTAAACGCTGCCTGCAAACCGTATTCGGTATTGCGCTTGTTCGGGGCAACGTCCGCCTGCAGAAATTCTTCGTAGGAACGAAGCTGAGTATCAAGCAGGGAAGGCACTTCAAGGACGCTCGGGCGAGAGGCAAAGCTCTTGCGGATGCGCTTCTTTTCAGTGAACGAGTACGACATGGACACTCCGTTCGACATTGAGGGATGAACCAAAAATTGATGAACGCAAACTCTATGGACGCCAAAAGCCGCTCGGGAAGCACAACCTGTCGGTTGAACCCGCGCGGCGGATATGGGGATATTTCAAGTTAAGCGGTTCATCAAAGAAGAAAGACTTTGAACTCCATTCTCCATCCTGGGAGAACATAGTTCAAAGTCTCCCTTTCGGGAGACTCTGAAAAACAAAGCGAGCGACTTTAATTGTGCTCGCTTTGTTCAGTCAAATCAAGTAAAAATTACTTGAGAGCGACCTTGGCGCCGGCTTCTTCGAGCTTCTTGGCAGCAGCTTCGGCGTCAGCCTTCGGGAGGCCTTCCTTGACAGCCTTCGGAGCGCCTTCGACGAGGTCCTTGGCTTCCTTGAGGCCGAGGCCGGTCATTTCGCGAACGACCTTGATGACGGCGATCTTGTTGGAACCGGCGGATTCGAGAACGACGTCGAATTCCGTCTTTTCTTCAGCAGCGGCGGCAGCGCCAGCGGCCGGGGCGGCAACGGCGACAGCAGCGGCAGCAGCGGAAACGCCGAACTTTTCTTCCATCATCTTGATGAGTTCGGAGATTTCGAGAACGGTCTTGGAAGCGATCGCTTCGAGGATTTCTTCATTGGTAAGGGCCATTTTATAGCTCCGTATTACGTAGTGTTTTGTTTAAAAAAAGTTTAGGTTAGGCAGCAGCCTGTTCCTTGGCATCGCGCACGGCAGCCACGGTACGCACAAAGCGGGCCGGGACTTCGTTGATGGTGCGGACGAACTTGGCGATAGGTTCGTTCATCGTAGCCATCAACTTGGCAAGGAGTTCTTCACGGCTCGGCATCGTAGCGAGCTGCTTGACGGCTTCAACATCCATGACGGTGTTGGCCATCGCGCCGCCCTTGATAACGAGCTTGTCGTTGTCCTTGGCGAAATTGACGAGAACCTTGGCGGCAGCAACCGGGTCGGCGGAGAAGCCGTAGACGAGCGGACCAACGAACTGGTCAGCGAGTCCGGCAAATTCCGTACCTTCGACGGCGCGGCGAACCAACGTGTTCTTGACAACACGCAACGTCACATTGTTCTTACGTGCTTCAGCACGAAGCTTCGTGACGGCCTCAACGCTCAGCCCACGGTATTCGGCGATGACGATCGAGGAAGAGTTGGCAACGATGCCAGCGACTTCTTCAATGACAGCAGCCTTATCTTGACGATTAAGACCCATGGTCTGGCTCCACTCAGAGGTGTCCCCTTGCGAGGACACCGGTTTTCAAATAACCGGCATACTTCTGAGAGTTTTGGCTGATTTTTTACACAAGCACACGAGCTTGTGGTCTGAAACACAACGCAATATCTCTCTTCGGTTTACCGTCTGCGCTGGACGACTTGGCGGTCATCCCACTGCCGTGAAAGCATCGGCAGTGAAGTTCACAAGCCCATTAAAAAGCGCCGGTGTCAATCTCTTCGTTGCTTTCAGAGAATTGTTGACCTTTGCTTCTCCAGCGGTCTTTGACAGCGACGGGCCCGATTGCTCGGCCCCGTCACCCAAAGCCCTTGAGACCTCACGGTCTCGAGAAAAGATTTCTCTTTTCCGGTCTCGCCGCTTTCGCAGCGTCCTGATCAGGTTGCCCTGACCAACGGAGGACCGACCCCGTTATGTTTGGTTCATTAGTTGTTGATAGAACCGATATCAACGCGAACACCGATGCCCATCGTGGAGGAGACGGCAACCTTGCGGAGGTACTGGCCCTTCGAGGAAGCCGGCTTCAGCTTGTTGAGCTGGTCGATGAGAGCCACCAGGTTCTTCTGGAGGCGGTCAGCCGTGAAGGAGGCACGACCGATCGGGGCGTGGATGATACCAGCCTTGTCGGCGCGGAACTGGACCTGACCGGCCTTGGCGTTCTTGACAGCCTGGGCAACGTTCGGGGTGACAGTACCGACCTTCGGGTTCGGCATCAGGCCGCGCGGGCCGAGGATCTGGCCGAGCTGGCCGACAACGCGCATCGCATCCGGGGAGGCGATGACGACGTCGAAGTCGAGCTCACCGGCCTTGACCTTGGCGGCGAGGTCGTCGAAACCGACGATATCGGCGCCGGCGGCAAGAGCTTCTTCAGCCTTGGCGCCCTGGGCGAACACGGCAACGCGAACGGTCTTGCCCGTGCCTTCCGGCATCACGACAGCGCCGCGGACGGCCTGGTCGGACTTGCGCGGATCGATGCCGAGCTGGACGGCCACGTCGACAGATTCGTCGAACTTGGCAACAGCCGTTTCCTTGATGAGTTCGAGAGCTTCAACAGCGGTGTAAAGCTTGTTGGCTTCGACCTTGGCGTTGAGAGCCTTCATGCGCTTGCAAAGCTTAGCCATTACAGACCCTCCACAATGATGCCCATGGAACGAGCGGAACCAGCGATCGTACGAACAGCAGCGTCGATGTCGGCAGCGGTAAGGTCCGGAGCCTTCGTCTTGGCGATTTCTTCAGCCTGAGCGCGCGTGATCTTGGCGACCTTTTCCGTGTTCGGACGGGAAGAACCCTTCTGGATCTTGGCAGCCTTCTTGATCAGGATCGTGGCCGGCGGGGTCTTCATGATGAACGTGAAGCTCTTGTCGGCGTACGCGGTGATGACGACCGGGATCGGAAGACCAGCTTCCATGCCCTGCGTCTTAGCGTTAAAGGCCTTGCAGAACTCCATGATGTTCAGACCGCGCTGACCGAGAGCCGGACCGATAGGAGGCGAGGGGTTGGCCTTACCAGCCGGCACCTGCAGCTTGATAAAGCCGATGATCTTCTTAGCCATCGTTAAATTTCCTTATGGGTTCATGCGCTCAATTGCTTGAGCTCCCCATGTATGTGTGAGAAAGGCGTGCACTATACCACCGAAAAAATCGGTGTGCAAGCGACACGCCAGAATTTTTTTAGATTTTTTCGACTTCGTTGAAGTCGAGGTCCACCAGCGTTTCGCGGCTGAAAATGGACACGAAGACCTGGAGACGGCTCTTGTCGTAGTCGACGGCCTCGATGCGGCCGTTGAAGTCCTTGAACGGGCCATTCTTGACGCGGATCTCCTCGCCGATCTCGAATTCGATCTTGGGACGCGGCTTCTCGGAGCCCTGCTCCATCTGAGCCATGATGGAGGCCACTTCAGCCTCGGAAAGCACCACGGGGTTGTTGTTGCCGAGGAACTCAATGACGCGTGGGGTGGAGTTGACGAGATGCCACGTAGCGTCGTTCATCACCATTTCGATGAAGACGTAGCCGGGGTACATGCGGCGCTCGCTAGTGTACTTGCGACCGTTGCGGACTTCCTGAACGCGTTCAACGGGCAGGAGAACCTGACCGAAGCTTTCGCGCAGGTCGCTGCGGCCAATACGCTCCTCGAGAGCCTTCTTCACGCTCTTCTCCATGGAAGAGTAGACGTGAATCGTGTACCACTTCATGCCGTTATCGCTCATGACTCAACCTCACATTAAAGAGAAAGACGGAGCAGGCCGTCGTAGAGACCCCACTCAATCAGCTTGTCGCAAAGGAAAAGGAAGATCGCGATCACTACGACGAAGGCCATGACGAGGCCCGTCGTGTTGAGCGTTTCCTTGCGAGTCGGCCAGACGACGCGGCGCAGTTCTTCCCAGGACTGGCGGCCGTAGTTCAGAAGGCGTTTGCCGGAGGGGCTGAACCAAGCGAGCACGACGCCGGCAACCAGACCGCCGAAGAGCGCGCCGAGACGGACGGCGAGCGTCTGGGACGTCAGGAGGGAAAAGGCAATAACGCCGGCAACGGCACACAGGACGGCGAGCGTCACCAGCACGATGTCCGACTTGCTGGTTGCGGGTTCAACGTTTTGATTGTTCATATTCATTCCTGCCAACACGCTGCGACCTGTTCAGCGGCGCGCCGACGAAAAGTAAAAGAAATGCAAGCTTGCTATTTTAGCGGGAACCGAAGCCATATAGGCGAAAAATTCCCGACTTTCTGCGCTTTCAGATTCCGCAGATAGATAAAAGTCAAGCCGCGATCACAGATCGCGGCTTGACTTCTTTTTTGGCAGGGGCAGAAGGAATCGAACCCTCAACCTACGGTTTTGGAGACCGTCGCTCTGCCGATTGAGCTATACCCCTTTTCGCGCGGCCGGCCCTTTCAGGTCAGCCGCCAATTCTTTTCAGAATTATTCGATGACGGCAGCAACCACGCCAGCGCCGACGGTGTGACCGCCCTCGCGGATGGCGAAGCGGAGACCCTGTTCCATGGCGATCGGGCAGATGAGCTTGACAGTCATCTGGATGTTGTCGCCAGGCATGACCATTTCAACACCTTCCGGCAGTTCGATCGTGCCCGTAACGTCCGTCGTACGGAAGTAGAACTGCGGACGATAGCCCTTGAAGAACGGGGTGTGACGGCCGCCTTCTTCCTTCGTCAGGACGTAGACTTCGCCCTTGAAGTGGGTGTGCGGGGTGATCGTACCCGGCTTGGCGAGAACCTGGCCGCGTTCGACGTCTTCACGCTTCGTACCACGGAGAAGGATACCGACGTTGTCACCGGCTTCGCCTTCGTCCAGGAGCTTGCGGAACATTTCGACGCCCGTGCAGGTCGTCTTCGTCGTCGGCTTGATACCGACGATTTCGATTTCGTCGCCAACGCGGATGACACCACGTTCAACACGACCCGTCACAACCGTACCACGGCCGGAGATCGAGAACACGTCTTCGATCGGCATAAGGAACGGCTGGTCCACGGCGCGTTCCGGCGTCGGGATGTAGGAGTCGAGCTGGTCAGCGAGGGCGAGGATGGCCGGTTCGCCGATCGGGGACTGGTCGCCTTCGAGAGCGAGCTTGGCGGAACCCTTGACAATGGGGATCGTGTCGCCCGGGAAGTCGTAGTTGGACAGAAGGTCACGGACTTCCATTTCGACGAGTTCGAGAAGTTCTTCGTCGTCGACCATGTCGCACTTGTTCAGGAACACGATGATGTACGGAACACCGACCTGACGAGCGAGAAGGATGTGTTCGCGCGTCTGGGGCATCGGACCGTCAGCAGCGGAGCACACGAGGATGGCGCCGTCCATCTGGGCAGCACCGGTAATCATGTTCTTCACGTAGTCAGCGTGACCCGGGCAGTCAACGTGAGCATAGTGACGGGTGGCCGTTTCGTATTCAACGTGAGCGGTGTTGATGGTGATGCCGCGGGCCTTTTCTTCAGGAGCGGCGTCGATCTGGTCATAAGCCTTGGCTTCGCCACCGAACTTCTTGGAGAGGATCGTGGTGATAGCAGCCGTCAGCGTGGTCTTACCATGGTCCACGTGACCGATCGTGCCCACGTTAACGTGGGGCTTGGTACGTTCAAACTTACCCTTGGCCATCTTTGGCTCCTGAACAAGCTCCCAGCTCCCGGGAAGGAACTGGAATTATTTAAAGAGAAGGAAAAAAAATTAGTGGTGCCCATGATGCGGATCGAACGCATGACCTCTCCCTTACCAAGGGAGTGCTCTACCACTGAGCCACATGGGCACGCTTCATGGAGCGGGTGAAGGGAATCGCAGGAGGAGTTGCTCCATCTGGATCTAGTGTCCTTCCGCGCTGCATTTGAGAAATTCGCTTTGCGAAAGTTTCGCTGGTGGAGAGGGATGGATTCGAACCATCGTAGGCGTAAGCCAACAGATTTACAGTCTGCCCCCTTTAGCCACTCGGGCACCTCTCCGTAACGAGGATTTGAATTATGCAGACGTCTTTTCGAACTGTCAATAGCACTTCTTCAAAAAGGCTTAAATTCCGTATTACTACTTAAAAACAATCCCCTTCCCCTAAGATCTCATGCGTATACACTAGACAAACAACCGCATTCACAACCGCCTGCAGGGCCCCGCGTCAATGCCTTCGCTCGACTCGATCATCACCTTCAGCACGCTTGCCGCGCTCGTACAGTTCGGCATCATCATCAGCGTCATCCTGCGCGTCATGCTCACGCGCCACCCGCCCGGATCAGCGTTTGCGTGGATTCTCATCACCACACTTCTCCCCTACTTCGGCTTCATCCTCTACCTTCTCTTCGGCGAACGTCCGATCGGCCAACTCCGAGCCACGCGTTTTCGCAAGCATCTCGCGCACCTTAAGGAGCTCTCGCGCCAGAAGCTCACTCCTACGGGGCCGCTGCCGCGCCACCTCGCCAGACACCGCACGCTCATACATCTGGCGACCCGCATGGGGAACCTTCCCGTAACGTCGGGCACCGAAATCAGGCTTCTCTCCTCCTCAGACGACACGTTCGCCGCCATCATCAGCGACATTGAAGCCGCCTGCAGCTCAATCGACATGGAGTTCTACATCTGGCATCCGGGCGGCGAGGCCGACAAGGTGGCCGCCTCGCTCCTCAAGGCCCATGAGCGCGGCGTGCGCGTGCGCATTCTCGTCGACGACTTCGGCTCGCGCGCCTTCCTCAAGAGCGACACCTGCAGGGCGTTCCGCAATGCAGGGATCGAAGTCGCCAAGGCCATGCCCATGCGGCTCCTGCACTTCTTCGGCCTTCAGCGCGTCGACCTGCGCCTCCACCGCAAGACCATCATCATCGACAACGAGATTGGCTACACGGGCAGCCTGAACATGATCGACCCGCACACCTACGACGCCGCGCGCACCGTCGGCCCCTGGGTCGACGCCATGGTCCGCCTCACCGGCCCCGCCGTGCAGAGCCTGCGCGCCACCTTCCTGATCGACTGGGCCATCCAGCCCGACGGGGACCCCTCAGACCTCGAGCGGGTCCACTCCGTCCCTCCGATCCCACAGCTCGGCACGGCCACGATCGTCACGGTGCCCTCAGGTCCCTACGGTCAAAAGGACCCGAACCTTTACCTGCTGCTCGACACCATCAACGCCGCACGCTTCAACATCACCATCACGACGCCCTACTTCGTTCCCAACGAAGGCCTTGCCACGGCCCTTCTGAGCGCCGCATACAGAGGCGTGAAGATCAGACTGATCGTACCCGCCAACGCCGACAGCAAGGCCGTCACCTGGGCCGCCCGACGCTACTTCGACGACATGCTCTCCGCCGGCGTCGAAGTGCTCCTCTACAACGGAGGACTGCTGCACACCAAGTCCATCTCCGTCGACGACGAATATGCCGTCTTCGGCACCGTCAACTTCGACAACCGCAGCATTCACCTCAACTTCGAGATGATGCTGCTCATCTTCGACGCCTGCTTCATTCACGACCTAAAAAAGCTGCACGACTCCTATGCGGAGCAGTGCAGCCGTCTCGACCCCGAAACCTGGTACCGGCGCCCCGTGTCCGAGCGCCTCAAGGAAGGGGCCTGCTATCTGATTTCTCCTCTGCTTTAAGGAGAGTTACTTTCGCTCCTCGATATCCTCGACGTCGTTCATCTTCCACTTCTTGTTGTCCGACGTCTTGATGCTGAGCACCGTCGTCTCCGTGCGCGTCTCACGCACGTCTTCACGAGCGCCCTGCTCGGAAGCCTGACAACTTGCGGCGGCACGGCTCATCGCCTCGTACCAGTCGGTGGTGCCGCCCGCCTGCCTGGCCTTCCACCATGCCCATCCCCAGGCGACAAGCCCCATCACCATGACGGCGGCGATGACCGCAAGCACCACGGGCAGCATCAGGAAGCCGAGACCGACAAGCACGGCGAACGAAACCAACCCGATCAGGATGCGAACAAAGGGGTTTCCTGACGTCTGAAAAACATAGAGCGGCATAAGCGTCTTTCTCCGATAGGCCTCCGGCGTCTTCAAGTTCTGTGGCACATTGCCGGAGCTTCACATTCAAGTATAAGAGGCGGCCCCGTTCCGCGGCGGCCCCTCATCTATTTCCTTCTAGATGGGGACGAATACACCCCGGGACAAGCGTTCGGGTTGTAAACATTCGTACCCTCAGAAGAATGAACGCAACTATGAGGCCGTTTCCGCCCCACGAAGCGTCATGTTTTTGTAAGATAGCAGACCACCCTATAATTGATCGATCAGCAGGCATCCCCTCACTCAAAAAAACGGATGCTTATCCGTGCAGCTTGCCGGTCAAGCAATGCTCAGTTTTCATTCCCAGAACAGCTTCCAAGCAGTTGTCCTGAGCCACCAAAGAAGATTTATGGACGCAGATAACAAAAACACTCTTCCGGACGTTCAGTCCGCGCGCGACGGCCGCAACATCGCCATCGACCGCGTCGGCGTTCGCGGCATCACCGTTCCCATTACGGTGGAGACCAAGGAAGACACCCTTGCCACCGTCGCCACCGTCGAAATGACCGTGTCGCTTCCTGCAGACAAAAAGGGCACGCACATGTCCCGCTTTGTCGCGCTCATGGAAGAGCATTCCGAACCGCTCAACGTGGACGTCGTCCGCTCTCTCATGGCCGACATGCTCAAGCGTCTTGACGCCGTTGACGGCACGATCGAGCTTCGCTTCCCGTTCTTCATCCGCAAGTGCGCCCCCGTCAGCAAGCTCACCAGCCTCATGAACTACGAGGCCGCCTGGATTGCCGACAGCCGCGGCGGCGTCATCACCGTCCGTCAGGAAACTGCCACTCCCGTGACGAGCCTCTGCCCCTGCTCCAAGGAAATCTCCCGCTACGGCGCTCACAACCAGCGCTCCCGCCTGACGGCCTCCGTCGAGCTTTCCGCTCCGATGAGCCTCGAAGAGCAGATCGCCTATAGCGAGGAGGCCGCCTCCTGCCAGCTCTGGGCCCGCCTGAAGCGCTCCGACGAAAAGTACGTCACGGAATACGCCTACGATCATCCGAAGTTCGTCGAAGACATCGTTCGCGACATGGCCGCCGCTCTCAACAAGGAAGAGCGCGTCGTCGCCTACCGCGTCGAGGCTGAAAACTTCGAATCCATCCACAATCACTCCGCCTACGCCTACATCACGCACGACAAGCGCTGATGCCCGCCAGGCACTGATACGTTCACAGCGTCGGCCTGTTGTCTGAACGGACGGCAGGCCGTTACGTTTTCCCGATCCCTTTCAGATGTGTCCTCACTCCCGAAAAGGTACACTGTGACGATCAGGAAAACGAACCCATCACTCACACGACACTCATCATGCTCGCTCAGCAAAAAGAGGCTCTGACCTCCCTCATTTCCGCCGCGCTCGAAACGCTCGGCGTCACCGGCGTCACCGTCATTCTCGAACGCCCGAAGATGCCCGAACACGGCGACGTCGCCTGTACGGTCGCCATGCAGCTCGCTCGCGCCCTCAAGAAGAACCCGCGCGAGATCGCCACGCAGATCGTCGAGGCCCTCAAGGCCAACCCCGAAAGCGAAGCTCTCATCAAGTCGGTCGAAATCGCCGGCCCCGGCTTCATCAACCTCCGCATTCAGGACAACGCCCGCCAGGAAATCATCCGTCAGGTCCTCAAGGCCGGCACGTCCTTCGGCTGCGGCGACGCCCACAAGAACCAGTCCGTTCTTCTTGAGTTCGTGTCCGCCAACCCGACCGGCCCGCTTCATCTCGGCCACGCCCGTCAGGGCGCCCTCGGAGACGTGCTTGCCAATCTTCTCGCCACTCAGGGCTGGAAAGTCACCCGCGAGTTCTACTACAACGACGCCGGCGTTCAGATCGGCAATCTCGCCGAATCCATCCGCCTGCGCGCCCGCGAGCTCAAGGGTGAAGCCGTCGAACTTCCTGAAAACGCCTATCACGGCGAATACGTGATCGCCATCGCCCGCGACTACCTTGACTGCAAGCCCGTGCATGCGCATGACGGCACGGTCATCGAATCCAAGGGCGACCTTTCCGACACCGACTGCATCCGTCGCTACGGCGTCGCCTATCTGCGCAACGAGCAGGACGACGACCTTGATGCGCTCGGCGTACACTTCGACAACTTCTACCTCGAGTCCTCGCTCTACGCCTCCGGCCGCGTGCAGGCCGCCGTGCAGTCCATGATCGACTCCGGCCGCACCGAAGAACGCGACGGCGCCCTCTGGCTCAAGACCACCGAATGCGAAGACCTCGGCATTCACGACGACAAGAACCGCGTGATGCGCAAGGTCGACGGCACCTTTACCTACTTTGTGCCCGACGTCGCCTACCACCTTGCCAAGTTCGAGCGCGGCTTCACCAAGGCCGTCAACATTCAGGGCTCCGACCATCACGGCACGATTGCCCGCGTCCGCTGCGGCCTTCAGTGCTGCGCGCTCGCCCGTCAGATGAGCATCCCGAAGGAATTCCCCGAATACATCCTTCACAAGATGCTCTCCGTCGTGAAGGACGGCGAACCCGTCAAGATGAGCAAGCGCTCCGGCAACTACGTCACGCTGCGCGACCTCGTCGACATGGCCGGTCAGGACGCCGCCCGCTTCTTCCTCGTTGCCCGCAAGGCCGATGCTGAATTCGTCTTCGACATCAACCTCGCCCAGCAGAAGAGCGACGAAAACCCCGTCTACTATCTGCAGTACGCCCACGCCCGCATCTGCTCCGTGTTTGCGAACGCCAAGGAAAAGGGCTACGAAGTTCCGTCCGCCGACGAACTCATCAAGGCCGATCTCTCTAGCCTCGTGAGCGAGCAGGCCATGGACCTGATGGCCAAGATCGCCGAATATCCGTCGCTTCTCACGCTGGCCGCCAAGGACCATGCGCCGCACATGCTCTGCTACTACCTGAAGGAGCTCGCCGCGGCCTTCCACACGTTCTACAACGCCGAACGCGTCGTGATCGAGAACGATGTCGAGCGCAACGCCCGCCTCGCTCTCCTTGCCGCCACCCGCCAGGTGCTCGGCAACGGTCTCGCGCTTCTCGGCATCAGCGCGCCTGAATACATGGCCCGCCGCGAAGATGCTTAATCAAGAGGACTATCCACAGTGGCCCGTACCAATCTTGCTTCCGGCTTTGCCGGCTTTCTGATCGGCGTCGTCACCGGCTGCGCAATCTGCGCAGCCGCGGCGGTGTTCATCACCAACAGCCCGATCCCCTTCGTCGAGAAGGTTCAGAAGGTGACCGCTGACGTCGACCCCGCCCAGAAGCTCGCGGGCGGCATCGATCCGAACCGCGCCCTCAATGAGCAGCAGGAAAAGAGCGCCGAACAGGACGATTCGTCCGGCGTCAAGACCGTGACCGTCGCTCCGCCGGTCCAGTCCCAGCCTCAGTCTCAGACGCCCGCCGCCGGAGCTGGCGGCAGCTACTGGCTGCAGGCCGGTGCTTTCAAGGAAGAGAAGAGCGCCCATGACCTTACGGGCTCCCTCGCCCTCACCGCAGGCATCAGCAATGTGCAGGTGGTGAAGGCGGGCAGCGTCTGGCGCGTCCGCATCGGCCCCTTCGACAACAAGCTGGAGGCGTCTGAAGTCCAGAGCCAACTCGACAATCAGGGCATTCAGACCACGGTGGTCCGCTGAGTCCTCTAGAGTCCAAGCAAAAAGAGCAGTCCTCATGGGCTGCTCTTTTTTTTTGTTTCATGCGGATCCCCGTCGGCTCAGCTTTCCGCCGCCACGATGTCGAGCACGGCGTCGCCGTAGTTGACGAGCTTCTTCTCGCCAACACCTGAGATGCGTCTCAGGGCCTCAGGGGACGTCGGGCGCTCGCGCACTATCTCCAGCAGGGTCGCATCCTTGAAGATGACGTAGGGAGGCTTGCCGAGGCTCTTCGCCTCATCACTCCTCCACTGGCGCAGCGCTTCGTAGAGGCTTCTGTCACGCTTGGAGAACTCCTGCAGCAGGGCCTCCGTCTGCGAATGCTCGCGGCGCTTCCTGCGCGTTTCCGCCACACGCTTTCTCACGCTGATCTTCATGTTGCCCCGCAGCAGGTCGCGGGCAGCCTCTCCAAGGCTCAGCGCATTGCGCGCCGTCGGATCCACCCAGACGACATGGCGTGCGACAAGCTGGCGAAGCAGAATCCGCCACTCGGCCGCCGACAGGTCCTGTCCGATGCTCCAGGTCGAGAGCTTGTCGTGGGAAAAGCGAGCCACGCGGTCCGTCATGTTGCCCATCAGCACGTCGATGACGTGCTGAGCGCCGAAGCAGACGCCGCTCGCCTCGCGAATGCGGTAGATGCAGGAGATGAACTTTTTGGCGGGCACCGTCATGTCGAGGAGGTCGGGCGGCTCGAGGCAGTTGTCGCAGTGACCGCAGGGCTCGGACTTTTCGCCGAAGTAGGCCAGAAGCCTCTGCCTTCGACAGTCGGGCGCCTCGGCCAGACCGAGCATGGCATCGAGCTTCTGCGTACAGAGCTGCTTGTGCATCTCGTCCGCATCACTCGCATCGATGAAGAAGCGCTGGTTGACGACGTCGTTGAGGCCGTAGGCCATCCAGGCGTCGGCGGGCTCGCCGTCGCGTCCCGCGCGCCCCGTTTCCTGAAAGTAGCCTTCGATCGACTTGGGCATGTCCACGTGCGCCACGAAGCGCACGTTCGGCTTGTCGATGCCCATGCCGAAGGCGATGGTCGCCACCATCACGATGCCGTCCTCACGCAGGAACCTTGCCTGATTGCGGGCCCTCTCCTCTGCGGGAAGGCCCGCATGATAGGGCAGCGCCTCGATACCGCAGCCCGAGAGGTACTGCGCAATCTCCTCGGTCGTGCGGCGGGCCAGGCAGTAGACGATGCCGCTGTCACCCGAATGCTCGTACTTGATGAAGTTGAGGAGCTGCTCCTTGATGTTGCGCTTGTCGACGATGCGGTAGAAGATGTTCGGCCTGTCAAAGCTCGCCACGAACTCCCTGGCGTCGTTGAGAAGCTTTCCGACGATCTCCGCCCTCGTCTTCTCGTCGGCCGTGGCCGTGAGCGCAATGCGGGGAACCTGAGGATAGCGGGTCCTCAGCAGCTCCAGCTCTCCGTACTCGGGACGGAAGTCATGTCCCCAGACGCTCACGCAGTGCGCCTCGTCAATGGCGAAGAGCGAGACGTTGACCCTGTCGAGCAACGAGAGCATAGAACTCATCATCAGGCGCTCGGGCGCCACGTAGAGCAGATCCAGCCTGCCCGACAGAAGCTCGTCCTTCACTCTGGAGGCCTCCTCGGGCGTGAGAGACGAGTTGAGATAGGCCGCCTTCACGCCGACTTCGTCCAGCGCATCGACCTGATCCTGCATGAGGGCGATCAGGGGGGAGACCACGACGGCCACGCCGTCGCGCAGCAGCGCGGGAATCTGATAACAGAGGCTCTTGCCACCGCCTGTCGGCATCAGCACCAGAGCGTCCCTGCCCGACACGACGGTTTCAACCACCTCCTCCTGAAAGCCCCTGAAGGACTCGTAGCCGAAAACCTGATTTAGCACCTCGATCGGGGTATTGAAACGTCGCATATCGTCGGATGAAGTCAAAAAAATTGCCGAAGTCAAACTTCGGCAATTTTAAATCAGCAGGGCGGCGCAAGTCCGTCCCTGCATTTCGGAAGGATTACTCCCCGCGTTCCAGACGCTCGGCGCGCTGGCAGGCGGCGATCGTGAAGAGCGCGTCGCTCGAGGAGTTCAGGGCCGTTTCGCAGGAGTCCTGGAGCACGCCGATGATGAAGCCAACGGCGACCACCTGCATGGCGGTGTTCTGATCGATGCCGAAGAGACCGCAGGCAAGCGGGATGAGCATCAGGGAGCCGCCCGGCACGCCGGAGGCGCCGCAGGCGCAGATCGAGGCCACGAAGGAGAGGAACACGGCCGTGCCGAGGTCAACGGGAATGTTGAGCGAATAGGCGGCGGAAAGCGTCAGCACGGTGATCGTGATGGCGGCGCCGGCCATGTTGATCGTGGCACCCACGGGAATCGAAATGGAGTAAGTGGATTCAGGCAGGCCGAGGCGACGGCAGATTTCCAGATTGACCGGAATGTTCGCGGCGGACGAGCGGGTGAAGAAGGCGGCCACGCCGGATTCGCGGAGCGTCATCAGCGTCACGGGGAACGGATTCTTGTGGGTGCAGAACCAGACGAGGAACGGATTGATGACAAGAGCCACGAAGAACATGGAGCCGAGAAGCACCACGAGAAGCTGGATGTAGCCGATGAAGACTTCGGCGCCGGTCGTGGCGAAGGTGTTCGCAACGAGGCCGAAGATGCCGACGGGGGCGAAGCGGATCACGAGGCGGACCACGAACTCGACGCCCTTGGCGGCGTCATTGAGCACTTCGCGCGTGGCGACGGTGCCATGGCGCAGCACGACGCCCATGGCGATGGCCCAGGCGAGAATGCCGATGTAGTTGCCGGACGAGATGGCGTGGACGGGATTGTCAACGACGTTGAGAATCACGTTGCCGAGCACCTCGCCGATGCCGCCGGGGGTGGTGGCCACAGCGTCGGTCGCCGTCAGGATGAGCTTCGTGGGGAACATGAAGCTCGCCACGACCGCAACGATGGCGGCGGAGAAGGTGCCTATCAGATAGAGGACGATGATCGGCTTGATGTGGAGGTTTTCGCCGGACAGGTTCTGGTTCGCAATCGAACTCATCACGAGCACGAACACCAGAATCGGGGCGACGGCCTTAAGAGCCGTCACAAAGACGGTGCCGAGGAAGCCGCAGCTGACGGCTGCGGCGGGAGCCGCATAGGCAAGCGCAATGCCAAGTACCAGACCGACCAAAATCTGCTTGACAAGCGATGCCTGCAGGAACGGCATCGCAAAATTGAAGACTCGCTTCATTGTTGTACTCCAGGTGACATTCTTCTTTCGTACGGCCTTTTTCTGCCTTCGGCGACCAAGCCTCGGCGGCATTCGTACGCATTTGTTTACATTACCAAAAACTTCACCTCCAACACCCTCTTCTTCCAAGCTTCACAGCCACCAAAATGTCAATCAGATTTACAACTGTTGATTCGCATCAAAGCGACTGGGTGGATTCCGCCTAGGCTCAGCCCGGCCTCTCCGGCCTGCGGCAGCCCTTCGGCCCCTTCCGCGCCGCCCTGCGACTCGCGGTAATATTGGATCTTCGTCAGCTTCTTTCCGCGCCCCTGTCCCATGATGAGAAAGCCTGCAATTGGGTTTGTTCTTGCCTGCGTCTTCCTCGACGCACTGGGCATCGGGCTCATTGTTCCTGTTCTTCCGAGGCTCATCGGATCGCTCGCTGACACGCGCGACCTGCAGACCAGCTGGTACGGCGCAATCATGGTGAGCTACGGCCTGATGCAGTTCTTCTTCGCGCCCATCCTCGGCGCCCTTTCTGACCGCATCGGACGGCGTCCCGTGCTGCTTACGGGCATTCTCGGCCTTTCGATCATGATGATCGTGCCCGCCGTCAGCCAGTCCCTGCCCTTCATCCTGCTCTCGAGACTTGTCGGCGGCATGATGAGTTCCAACATCGTGGTGGCGCAGGCCTACATCGCCGACGTGACGCCCTCTCACCAGCGCATCGCCTCCTTCGGCAAGATCGGCGCAATCTTCGGGATTGCCTTCGTGCTCGGCCCCGCCGTGGGCGGCGTGCTCGGCCAGACCGATCCCAAAATTCCGTTCTTCGTCGCAAGCGCCATCTGCGCCCTCAACTTCCTCTACGGCTTCTTCATCCTTCCCGAGAGCCTCAGGGTCAGGTCGACGGCTCCGCTCTCCCTCGGACGCCTCAACCCGTTCTCCGCCATCTGGAGCCTGGCAGGCAACCTCAGTCTTCGCCCGCTGCTCGTCGTCATCACACTCTTCACGCTTGCACAGAGCCTGATGCAGTGCACCTGGGCGCTCTACACGGAATACCGCTACGCCTGGACGCCGCTCATGATCGGCATGTCGATCTTTGCGCTCGGCCTCTCGATCAGCCTCACGCAGGGCTTCATCCTGCCGCGTCTCGTCCAGAAGCTCGCGCCGGGACACATCATCGTGACGGGCCTCCTCATCGGCCTTTCCTCCATGCTCGTCATCGCGCTTTCGCCGTCGGGCGCGGTGAGTCTCGCCATGGTCTGCCTCTTCGCCGTCATGGGCATCGTGGGGCCGACCATTCAGGGCCTCATCAGCAGGCGCTGCGAAGCAAGCACACAGGGCGTCAACATGGGAGCGGTCAGCTCGCTCAACAGCTTCACGGGCGCCATCTCGCCGCTCATCGGCACTCCTCTGCTCATGATCACGGCGGACCACCACATGCATCCCGTCCTTGCAGGCGCGCCCTACCTTGCCACCGTTCTACTCATCGCCTGCGCGCTCGCTCTGACATTGAAGACGAACGTCGGCGGCGATTGAAGGTCAACGGCCCCTACAGCCCATAACGAAAGAAGCACCGTTGGAAAACGGTGCTTCCTTCATTTTTTACGGCCCGTCCGGTCTCTTGACCGGACGGCATCAGGTGCATCAGATGGACTCGGGCACCATGTCGATCGCGCCGCAGGGACACTCGTTGGCGCAGATGCCGCAGCCCTTGCAGTACTCGTAGTTGATGCGGAACTTCTTGCCGGGACCGAGCTTGATGATGGCATTGTCAGGACAGACGCCGTAGCAGTTGTCGCACTCGAAGCAGTTGCCGCAGGACATGCAGCGGCGGGCCTCGAAGAGCGCAGTCTGCTCGGTGAGCCCCTGGACCACCTCGTCGAACGTCGTCTGACGGCGAACGAGGTCAAGCTGGGGACGCACGGACTTGGGCGCATCCGCGTAGTACCACGTGTTGAGACGGCCGAAGGTCGCGGGCTGGCGTTCTTCGGCGGCAGGCATCGGACGACCGGCAAGCCAGGCATCGATCGAGCGGGCGGCTCGCTTGCCATGGCCGATCGCCACGGTCACGTTGCGCTCGCCCGGCACCATGTCGCCGCCGGCGAAGATGCCGGGACAGCCCGTCATCATCGAACCGTCGACCACGACGCTGCCGTTCTCCATCTGAAGGTCGTCGATGCCTTCGAGGAACTTCAGGTTCGTCTCCTGACCGAGGGCGAGCACGACGCTGTCGGCGCTCACCGTCTCGAACTCACCCGTCGGGACGGGACGGCCGCTCTCGTCAAGCTTCATCTTCTCGATGCGGATCTCGCCTTCGTCGGCATGCGCAATGGTGGAGAGCCACTTCATGTGCACGCCTTCCTCGATGGCCTCCTCGATCTCGAACTGATGGGCGGGAGCGCGCTCGCGGGTGCGGCGGTAAACGACCAGCGGCTCGGCGCCAAGGCGCTTTGCGGTGCGGGCCACGTCGATGGCGGTGTTGCCGCCGCCGTAGACCACCACGCGGCGGCCCAGAAGCGGCTGCTCCTCGCCTTCCATGGAGCGGAGCACCGTAACGGCGTCAAGCACGTGCGCGGCGTCGCCGGCGGGAATGTAGGCTCGGCGGGCAAGGCTTGCGCCAACGCCGAGGAACACGGCGTCAAAGCCGCCTTCCTTCATTTCGGCGGCCAGATCGGTCACCTCGCGGGAGAGCTCGAACTTCACGCCAAGCTCGGCGATGCGCGCGATCTCCTTGTCAAGAACCTCACGGGGCAGACGGTACTTCGGAATGCCGTAGCGCATCATGCCGCCTGCGGCCTTGGCGCCGTCGCGCACGCAGACCTCATGACCCATGCGGGCGAGATGGTAGGCGGCGGAAAGGCCTGCAGGACCTGCGCCCACGACAAGAACGCGCTTGCCGCTCTTCGTCTCGGGCTTCTTGAACGACCAACCGTTTTCAAGCGCATGGTCGCCGAGAAAGCGTTCGACGGCGTTGATGCCGACGGACTCGTCGAGCTCGCCGCGATTGCAGGCGGACTCGCACGTGTGGTAGCACACGCGGCCCATGCAGGCGGGGAAGGGATTGTCCTCGACGATCTTCTCCCAGGCGTGACGGTAGTCGCCGCTTTCAGCATGGTAGAGCCATGCCTGGCACTGCTCGCCGGCGGGACACTTGGCATTGCACGGAGGGAGGCGGTTCACATAGACCGGGCGCAGCGTGCGCCAGCTTCCGGTGCGGTTGGCCAGCGACGTGCCGACATCGAGCGTAATGGCAAAGGGTTTGCTGCTCACAGATATCTCCTAATCTTCTCTATCAAAAGTGATGAGCACGCTCATCACCCTGAACCGCCGTTGGATGCGTTTCGACCTCTTCCTCGTCGATCAGGCCGTAGTCCTTGATATTGCGGTCCGCCATGGCCTGAATGCGGGCGATGACGGTGAGGTCCGCGTTCTTGCCGAACAGGTGGGCGAAGCGCTTCTGCGGCTTCAGATACTGCTCGACGGGAATCTTGCGGCGGATCTTGCTCACGCCGGTGACTTCACCGTATTCAGCCTCGAAAACGGGGAAGATGCCGGTCTGCTGAGCCATGCGGGCCATCTGAACCGTCAGGCCGGAACCGTGTCCCCAGCCGAGCGGGCAAGGCACGAGAATGTGGATGTAGCGGGCACCGCGCACGCTCATGGCCTTCGTCACCTTGCGCTCAAGATCGCGAAGATCGGCCACGGTCGCCGTCGCGACGTAGGGAATGCCGTGCGCCATTGCGATGAGCGGCACGTCCTTGCCCTGGCCCCAGGCGTTGCCGGGTTCGTCGCCCGCGACCTGGGTCGTCGCCGTGCGGGCGGCGGGAGGCGTGGCGGACGAGCGCTGCACGCCCGTGTTCATGTAGGCCTCGTTGTCGTAGCAGATGTAGAGCACGTCATCGTTGCGTTCGAACATGCCGGAGAGGCAGCCGAACCCGATGTCGGTCGTGCCGCCGTCGCCGCCCATGGCGATCACGCGGGTTTCAGCGCCGCCCGACTTCTTCGCCTTCACCTTGAAGGCGGCGGCCATGCCGGTCGCCACCGCCGCAGTGTTGCCGAAGAGGGAGTGGAACCAGGGCAGCTGCCAGCTCGTTTCAGGATAGGGCGTCGAGAAGACTTCAAGGCAGCCCGTGGCGTTGGCCGCGGCCAAACGGCCGTTCACGGCGCGCATCGCCGCATCAACCGCGTAGCGGGCGCCGAGCGCCTCGCCGCAGCCCTGACAGGCGCGGTGACCGGACGTGAGCGCATTGGTGCGCTCCATGGAGGCCTGCCCCGCACGCTCTTCAGGCGTGACAAGACGGTTGCCTACGGTGAAGGTTCCCGTTTGATAGAAATGTACGACCTCGCTCATTCTTTAAATCTCCTCGCCCTGAAGAATCTTTCTTTCATTCACTTCACGGTTCAACGATTCGGCCACGGGGCCGGTGTGGCGCTGTTCGGCCTCGCGGGCCAGCTGATGCTCGACAAGCGTCCTGTCAAGGTCGAGAAACACCGTTTCGTCGGGGAGCGTACCGTTGCAGGCGGACTCGAACACCGCGCGCAGGCTCGCCTTCGTGACCGCGCGGCCGCCAAGGCCGGCAATGACGCTGCGAAGCTCCACGGGCTCCCTGCGGACGGCCTTGAGCACGTCGAGATAGAGCGCGCCGCCGCTGCCTGCGCTCACCATGCGTTCGAGCACGACGAGCGTCTTGACGGACTTGACGGCCTCGCGAAGGGCTTCGTCGGGGAACGGACGATAGCTCTTGAGGCAGAGCACGCCGATCCTGACGCCCGCCTCGCGCATTTCGTCCACCGTGTCCTTGATCGTGCCGAGGATGGAGCCCATGGCAAGCACGCAGACCTCCGCATCCTCCATGCGATAGGTGTCGAGCAGACCGCCCGACTTGCGGCCGAAGCGCTCTGCGAAGTCCGCAGACGCCTTTTCAATGGCAGGCAGCGCATCGAGCATGCGCTTGTGGGCAAGCCAGCGGACTTCCGTGAAGGCCTCGGGGCCGACCATGGCGCCGATCGAGTACGGATGATCGGGATCGAGCACCTGACGCGGCTCATAGGGCGGCAGGAACGCGTCGACGTCCTCCTGGGAGGGAATGTCCATGCGCTCGAAGGCGTGGGTGAGCACGAAGCCGTCCATGCAGACCATGACGGGCAGCGAGAGCTCCTCCGCGATGCGGAAGGCCTGGATGTGCAGGTCGACGGCCTCCTGATTGGTCTCCGCAAAGAGCTGGATCCAGCCGCTGTCGCGCTGGCTCATGGAGTCCGAATGGTCGTTCCAGATGTTGATCGGTGCGCCGATCGCACGGTTGGCGACCGTCATGACGATCGGGAGTCCGAGACCGGACGCGTTGTAGACCGCCTCGACCATGAAGAGCAGGCCCTGGGAGGCGGTGGCCGTATAGGCGCGGGCGCCGGCAACCGATGCGCCGATGGCAACGGACATGGCCGCGAACTCGCTCTCGACGTTGATGTACTCGCAATCCTTGAGGACGCCCTTGCGGCAGAGCGCGCCAAGGGCCTCGACGATGTGGGTCTGCGGCGAGATCGGGTACGCGCAGACGACTTCGGGGCGGCAGAGCGCCACGGCCTGGGCAACGCCCTGGCTGCCTTCCAACTGCTTAAGCATGAACACCTCCGAGCATCGACTTGACCGAATCAAAGGCCAGCTTCGCGACTTCGGCGTTGGCCTGGGCGACACGGCCCGAGAACTTTTCGTTGTAGGCGGCGATGACGCTTTCGAGCTTCATGCTGCCCGTCATGGCGGCCATGCCCGCGAGCATTGCGGCGCCGGGCAGGGGGCGGCCGATCTTTTCAAGAGCATAGGCCGTGGCCGGCACGCAGAGGAAGTGCCCCTCAGGCAGACGCTTCTTCAGATCCTCAAGTCCGAGAGCCTCGGGCGTCTCGCTCGAATTGATGAGTACATAGCCGTCCTCGCGCAGGCCCTTGAACACGTCGACGCTCTCGAGCAGCGTCTTGTCCTGCACGAGCACGACGTCCGGCTCGAGCACGGGCTCCCTCAGGCGGATCTCGGAAGATGCGAGACGGGCGAAGGCCACAACCGGCGCGCCCGTGCGTTCGGAGCCGAAGCTCGGGAAGGCCTGTGCATGATGGCCCTCCATGAAGCCGGCGAGCGCCAGCATCTCCGCAGCCGTAACAACACCTTGTCCGCCGCGGCCGTGAATGCGAATTTGGAACACTGCAGTCCCCCCGTAAAAATGATGGCCGCACCGCTATCTCCTGGGCGGAGCTGCGACCGTTCTGATCCTGTGTCCGAAGCCTCTTTTGAGTCATCGGCAAAACCCGTTAACTCTACCAAGGTTGACACTCATGTATCCGATTATTATGTTTGATTGTATTAGCCCGCGGCCGTGGACGCCTGTCCTATTCACGCTAATCCTCGGCCGACCCGCCCGCAATCTCCGCATTTCGACCGCCATGCCCCTCCGTTCGCCACGTCCTCTTGTCGCTTTTTCCGCAATCGCCTGTGCCGTAGTGCTTGCGGGTTGTTCGTCGCTCCTGCCCCAGGGCACGCCGGGCGTCTCCGGTCAGGACGGCAGGAGCGTCTCCCACTGGCGCGACGCCATCAGCTCCGCCAGCAGGATCTCCACCCGCACGGCCAGGGGCCGCATGCACTTCGTCTGCTCCTACGACGCCAAGGGCTTCTACTGGCGCTTCTCGCATCCCTCGGGAGGGCTCTACCGCGGCAACACCAAGGTGGGCACGCTCAATTCCGACTGGAGCATCACCGCCTCCGACGGCACCACCCTGAAGATGTCCGTCCTCACGAACGGACCGAGGCGAAGCGCCGAGGATCTGACCGACGCCGTCTTCAAGGCCTCGGCCCCGAAGAAGGGAACCTTCGCGGGCGTGCGCTATGTGGAGCGCACCAATACCCGAGGCGGAATGCCGCTCACCAAGTGCTCCGCATCACAGCAGGGACAGCGTCTTTCGCGCCCCTTTGAGGCCGACTACACGTTCTGGCGTTGATGCCTGTTGAAGGCGGAATCACATTCCTGCTCCGATTTTCGGCCAAGATAGGCCAAATTTTGATAAAATTGTAGGTCTTTACTACAAAATTTCATCGGAGAAGCTATTCATGGTTCCTGCCGCTACGACGGTCGGAGGCTATCTGCAAAGCCTTCCCAACGACCGGCGCGTTGCTATGGCGCGAGTCTGCAGCATGATTCGCCGCTCTGCCCGAGGCGTTCGTGAAAGCATGCGCTTCGGACTCGCCTTTTATGAACTCGACGGGCCGCTCTTTGCCGTCGAATCCCATGAAAAGTCGCTTGTCCTCTATCTGGCCGAGCGAGACGTCGTCAAGGATTTCAAAGACAAGATCAAGAACATCGACATCGAGCACTGCCGCGTTGAATTTCCCGATCTTAACTGCCTTTCGCTCGACGTCGTCGAAAAGCTTGTCCGCGCCTCCCTTGTCTGCAGGCGCGCCCGCAAGGCCAGCGCCGAAGAGCCGCCGTCCCAAGCTGATCTCGTCGCCCTCTGGGGCCTGACCGAAAAGGACGTCGAGGCCGCCCCGCCGATCGTGCGCATCACGATCAACCGCGAAGACGAGGAAGCGCCCGCCGCCAAATAAGATGCCGCGCGTCGAACATCAAAAAAGCCTGCAGCTCAAATGCCGCAGGCTTTTTCTTTTTCCCTTCACAGGCTCCCGCTCAGCCGCGGAACTCCCTTCCGATCCATTCCTCGATGATGCGGCTCACCTCCTCGGGACATTCCGTCAGAGGCCAGTGGAAACAGTTGACGACGGCCCAGGAACCGTCGCGAAGACTCCTGACCCATTCCTGCATGCGGCCCGCATCCGTGAAGGTTCCCGACGACGCGCCGATCACCAGCACGGGGAACCCGACGCCGGAGAGATCAGGCGTTTCGCGGCCCACTTCGAGAATGTCGCGCATGTAGCAGGCGGTGTGAATGTGGCCGAGGTCCTTGAGCGGGGACGAGTATTCGTCGATGAAGGCCTGCAGGGCGTCGCCGCCTCGGGCCAACATCTCCCGCGCCTTGCGGTCGTGCGCCCTGAGGCTGTAGTGGGGCATGCGGCGGCGGATGCCGAGCGCATTGAGCATGCGGGCGAGGAACTCCACGGTGACGAGAAGCGGATACTTCCTGCGATGCGCGAGGGCGGAGGGCGTAAGGGCGGACGTCACCAGAGGATCCATCAGCACCATGCCCTGGATTCGGTCCGGGTACAGCACGGCGGCACGCATGGCGATCTGTGCGCCCAGGCTGTGCCCGACAAGCACGGCCTTCTCAATGCCGGCGTCGTCCAGCACCCGCATCAGGTCGGCCGCATGAATCTCAAGCGTCGCCTTTTCGCGGGACTCGCTCGCACCGTGTCCCCTCAGGTCAAGGCGAATGATCCGCCAGCCTTCGCGCAGCGGCGTCTGCTCCGTAAACTCCTCCCAGCGGCTCGCATTGGAGCCAACGCCGTGAATGAGCACGATCGTGCCCGCACACGGGCCGCTCCTGCATGAGGCCACGGCATAGCTGAGGGCTCCGTCTGCGAGCGCAACCTCTCTGTGCTCCTCTCCTTCGACCAGATCAAACAGCAGTTCTTCGGGGCATCCCACTTTCATTTCTCCTGACGGCTACGTTCGATCCAGCGATAGACGGTGCGCTCGCTCACGCCGAGATGCGCGGCAAGGTCGGCTCTGGATCCCTTCCAGCCTCTAATTAAAGCACGCAGGCGCGCCTCCTCGGAGGCGTCCCGCCCCTCGGCAGGAACAGGCTCGTCGTCGAAGAGGGTCTCGACGCCGACGATTTCCCCGCGGCTGAAGATGGCCGCGCGCTCGAGCACGGCCTGCAGTTCGCGCACGTGACCCCGCCACGTGCGGCGGGAAAGCGCCTCGCAGACGCCCGGAGCAAGCCTGAGCTCGAGTCCCTTCGCCTTCAGGCTCTGAAGCGTGAGGCGCACGATCTCGGGCAGGTCCTCCGCACGCTCCTCCAGTCCGGGCACCCGGATCGGGCAGACGCAAAGCCTGTAGTAGAGCTCCTCCCTCAGGACGTCCGCCTCCAGCAGTTCGGCCAACGACTTTCTCGTTCCGCAGACGAGGCGGATGTCGGCTCGCTCGCAGCTCGCGCCCTCCGTGTCAACCCAGCTGCCCGTCTCGAGCATCCTGAGCACGGCGCCCTGCATGTCGGCCGAGAGCTCCTCGATGCCCTTCAGATACAGCGTGCCGCCGGAAAGACCGAAGGGGGCGGTGAGCTGGAGCTCCCTGCTGAGCTTTGCGGGCGTCAGCCCCCTGCAGTCGACGCAGAGAAAGGAGTGTGCTGCGCGGCGGGAGTTTTCATGAAGCAGGCGGGCGAACTCCCGCTTGCCGCTCCCCGAAGGCCCGATGAAGAGCACGGGCACGTCGAGCGCGGTGACGAGCGAGATCTTCTCGAGGACGGCCTTCGTGGCTGGCGACTCGGCCACGACACCCCTGAGATTCAGGGGCTCCTGGGTGCCGTTTCGGTCCGCAATCGACTCCATGAAGAGCACCGCTCTTCCGTCCGCCCCCTTGAGCGGCGTGCTGCAGAGCTCGAGATAGCGCACGCCCGTCGGCCCGAGCTCCCTGCGCAGCACCGTCTCGGACGCCCCCGTGACGGCCGCGCTCTCAAGCGGACAGCGCTCGCCGCATTCGGCGCAGCACGACGACTTGTGGAAGAGAAGCTCATAGCAGCTCCTTCCTGCAAAATCCTGCCGCCCGTAGCGCCTCACGAAGGCGCGGTTGGCATACGCCACCGTATGGTCCGCCCTCACGAGAAGCCTCGGATCGTCAAACGCGTCGAGGACGGTCTTCAACTCAGAACTGACTGACATATCTGCCACTCCGCATGTCAAACTGACTGCCATACTGACACACTCATGTCGTTTTAGTCAATTTGCAAGTTTTGTTAGAAAGTTCCTGCGGTTTTTTCGGCTCGGACGGCCTTAGCATGAACCTGTTGATGTGCATCCGTCGTATTTCCCAGCAATGAAAACCAACAACGTCTCCCCTGGCAAGTCGAAGCTCGGCCGCGAAATCGCAGTCGTGATCGCGTGCAAGCTTCTCTTCATCTTCGGCCTCTGGTACTTCTTCTTCAGTCCCGAGCATCGTCCCGAAGTGAATGCCGACGTTGTCGGAAACGTCGTGCTGGGCGCTGCGGACGCACCTGCCAAAGCCAATCCAACCAAATAACATCTGGAGTCCTCAATGATCCCATCTGATCTTGTTGACCTGTCCCGCCTTCAGTTTGCGGTGACCGCGATGTACCACTTCATCTTCGTGCCCCTGACGCTCGGACTTTCGTTCATGCTCGTGGCCATGGAAGTGACGTACGTCCTTACCGGCAAGGAAATCTACAAAGACATGACCCGCTTCTGGGGCAAGCTCTTCGGGATTAACTTCGCCCTCGGCGTTGCCACCGGCATCACCATGGAGTTCCAGTTCGGCACGAACTGGGCCTACTACTCCCACTACGTGGGCGACATCTTCGGCGCCCCGCTCGCCATCGAAGGCCTGATGGCCTTCTTCCTTGAGTCCACCTTCATCGGCCTCTTCTTCTTCGGCTGGGACCGCCTCTCCAAGGGCAAGCATCTTGCCGCTACGATCCTCATGGCCGTGGGCTCCAACCTCTCCGCCCTCTGGATTCTCGTTGCCAACGCCTGGATGATGAATCCCGTCGGCGCTGAGTTCAACTTCCAGACGATGCGAATGGAAATGGTCGACTTCTGGGCCGTTCTCACGAACGAATGGGCTCAGGCCAAGTTCGTCCACACCGTCGCCGGCGGCTACATGACGGGCGCCATCTTCGTGATGGCCATCTCCGCCTACTACATGCTCCGCCGTCAGGACCTGCAGTTCGCCCGCTCCTCCTTCCGCCTCGCCGCCGTCTTCGGCATGATCGCCACCCTGATGACCATCCAGATGGGCGACGAATCCGGCTACCTCGTCACGAAGGACCAGCCGACCAAGATCGCCGCCATGGAAGCCATCTGGGAAACGCATGAGGCTCCGGCTCCGCTGACGCTCTTCGCCATCCCCGACGAAGCCGCCCAGACGAATCACGCCCAGATCGACGTGCCCTGGCTCTTCGGCCTGATGGGCACCCGCTCCCTCTCCACCGAGATTCCGGGCATCAAGGAGCTCACGGCCCAGGCCGAGCAGCGCATCGTCAACGGCCAGAAGGCCATCGGCGTACTTGAACAGCTCCGCAAGGATCCCGCCAACGAACAGCTCCGCGAACAGTTCCTCGCCGTGCGCGACGACCTCGGCTTCGGTCTTCTCCTGAAGCGCTACACGAACGACGTCAACGCCGCCACGCCCGAAATGATCAAGCAGGCTGCCGCCGACACGATTCCGTCCGTGACCCCGATGTTCTGGTCCTTCCGCATCATGGTCGGCTCCGGTCTGGCCATGGCCCTCGTCTTCGTCCTCGGCCTCTTCTATTCCTTCAGGAATGAAATCGCCGAGAAGGCCTGGTACCTGCGCCTCGCCGTGCTGGCCCTGCCGCTTCCCTGGATCGCCAGCGAAGCCGGCTGGTTCGTCGCCGAATACGGCCGCCAGCCCTGGACCATCTACAACGTCCTTCCGACGCATCTCTCCGTCTCCGCTCTCACCGCGGGTGACGTCGCCGGTTCGCTTCTGGGCTTCGGCGTCCTCTACACCGCCCTGCTGGTCGTGGAGATGTGGCTGATGATCCGCATCAGCAGGCGCGGCCCGAGCGCTCTCGGCACCGGCCGCTACCACTTTGAACGCAACTAAGCCGAGGCTCTGACATGATCGACTATGAAATCCTCAAAGTAATCTGGTGGCTTTTCATCGGCGTGCTGCTCGTCGGCTTCGCCGTCATGGACGGCCACGACATGGGCGTCGGCTCGCTCCTGCCGTTCCTCGGCAAGGACGACAACGAGCGCCGCGTGATGATCAACTCCGTCGCTCCGCACTGGGACGGCAACCAGGTCTGGCTCATCACCGGCGGCGGCGCCATGTTCGCCGCTTGGCCGATGATGTACGCTACGGCGTTCTCCGGCTTCTACTGGGCGATGCTCGTCCTGCTGATGGCCCTCATCTTCCGTCCCGTCGCCTTCGACTTCCGCTCCAAGGTGGCCGCCACGAAGTGGCGCACGACGTGGGACTGGCTCCTGTTCCTCGGCTCCGCCATCCCGCCGGTGATCTGCGGCGTCGCCTTCGGCAACCTGCTGCAGGGCGTTCCGTTCCACATCGACGAAACGATGCGTCCGATCTACACGGGCTCGTTCTTCGGCCTGCTGAATCCGTTCGGCCTGCTCTGCGGCGTGCTCTCGCTCGTCATGATCGTGGCCCACGGCGGCAACTACCTGACGCTTCGCACTGAAGGTGCCCTGCAGGCCCGTGCCCGCAACGTCGCCTTCATCGCAGGCATCGTCTCCGCCGTGCTCTTCGTGATCGGCGGCCTCTGGGTCTGGGCCGGCATCGACGGCTACGTCGCCGTCGCCGGTCTTGATCCCGCCGGCCCGGCCAACCCGCTCGCCAAGACCGTCGAGATTCAGGCCGGCGCCTGGTTCGCCAACTTCGCCTCCGTGCCCGTGCTCTGGCTCGTGCCCGCTCTCGGCGTGATCGGCGCGCTCGGCGGCGCCGTCATGGTCCGTGCGAACAAGCCCGGCTTCGCCTTCGTGCTCTCGGCCGCCTCGCTGCTCGGCATCATCCTGACGCCGCTGCTCGCGATGTTCCCGTTCGTCATGCCGTCCTCGACGATGCCCAACGCCGGACTCACCCTCTGGGACTGCACGAGCTCGCAGCTGACGCTTGAAATCATGCTGTTCGTCACGCTGATCTTCCTCCCGCTGGTGCTCCTGTACACCGGCTGGGCCTACAAGGTCATGAGCGGCAAGCTCAACAGCGAATACATCGAGAAGAACTCGCACTCGCTCTACTGATCGAGCGCAACATCCGACAACCGGGACCGGCCCAGCCGGTCCCGACTGAAAGAGGAAACAACCATGGCTTACTTTTACTGGGTGATGGGGCTGGCCTTTGCCATCCTTCTCGCTTCCGTCGTTGAAGTCGTCCTGTCCAAGAATGAGCACTGACGAACTCAAGAAGACGCCCGGCGCCAACGGATTCATCCGCACGCTGTCCATCCTCGCGGCTGCCGCCGTCGTGGCTCTGGTCGTGATCTATCCGCGCGCCGTCGCCACGGACGGCGCGTCGGTGCCGCACGGCTGGTTCGTCCTCATGATGATGGGCATGAGTATCTGTTGGATCTGCGGCTTCGGCTTCACGCCGGAGAACCGCTGGTTGCGCAGGCTGCTCTCTCTGCCCGTCGGCTGGACCATGCTACTGATCGGCGCCTGGCAGGTTTTTTCATAAGGGGAAAGGACGTCATGTCGAATCTCAATTCTCTCTACGCACGCCTGGGCGGCGAGGAGGGTGTCATTCGGCTGGTCAAGGCCTACATCGAGGCTCTGAAGACGCTTCCCGGGGCCCAGAGGCTTCGCAGCCTCTACCCGGAGGACCTCTCCAAGTACGAGCTGCGCATGACCGAATTCCTCAGCACCTGGCTAGGCGGTCCCGCGCTCTATCAGGAGCGCCACGGCATGCCCATGCTGAGGGAGAGCCATCGAAGCTTCGCCATTGACGGCGAGGCGCGCGATGAATGGATGCTCTGCATGCGAACGGCCCTTCGCGAGACGGTCTCCGACGAGGAGCTCCGCCTCTACCTCGAGGGCGCCTTCTGGCGCATGGCGGACAGCCTCCGCACCAAATGAGAGAAGCCGCCCATCAGGCGGCTTCTCTCATTTGGCGCGGTGCGGATCAGAAGTCCGAGTACCGCTCGTGCTCGGTCTGCAGGACCGTCACCTCGATCTGAAGCGAATCACGATCGTCGCTGATCCAGAGGATGCCGTCCTGGATCGTGACCGCAAGCTTCATGTTGCGCGACGCCATCGAGGCAAGCGCCGTCACCTGATCGTCGGGCACGCTCACGACCGTGAGCTTGCCGATCTTGGCGAAGTCTCCCTTGTTTCCCTCCCACCAGGGTTCGACGCGATCCTCGCCGTAGGCGACGATCTGCACGTGTTCGCTGCGGCCCGCAGCCTTTCTCACCTGCTTGACGTCGGGACATCCCACCTCGATCCACTGGACGATCGCCCCCGTGTCGTCAATCTCCCAGAGCGCGGGTTCGCCTTCCGTTGAAAGTCCGCGGCCGAACTCCAGACGTTCGCCCGCCAGCCGGCAGAACGCCAGCACGCGGAGCATCAGGCGCTCCTCCGTTTCGGAAGGATGACGTGCGATCGTGAGCACGTAGTTGCCGTAACTGTCGCGGTCCAGGTCCGAGACGTCGATCGTCGCCTTGTAGACGGTTGCTCCCAAAGCCATTTCGTTTTGTTCCTTTGCGTCCTTCCCGTGCCGCCATCAAAGCGGCAGCGCCTCGTGACGTCCGAGCCTGAGCCAGCCGTAGCCGATGCGGTACGCAATCCAGACGCCGAGAACGAGAAAGCCGATGATCAAGATGAAGAATCCGATCCCGAAGAAAAGCAGGGCCCAGCCGAAGAGCCCCGTTACGACGAGCCAGAGCGCCGCCAGCCAGAAGGTGCGGATCTGCCATGCGAAATGGCTTTCAAGGTACGTCCCCTCCGCGTCGCCGCGGAAGATGTAGTTCAGGATCACTGCCAGAATGGAAGGCCACGAAAAGATGAAGGCGCCTGCAATGGAAGCGCCCGTCATCAGTCCGAGCAGGATCGAGACGGTGTGCAGGCCATAAACGACGTGCGCGACGATGCGCGTGCCGTCGGACGGTTCGTATACCCGGGGTTCCATGGTTCTTCCTCTAAAATGTTCATACCTTGACCTTTCCGCCAACGCATCGCCATGAATTTTATCAGCGACTGGGCGCTCCCCATCCTTTTTCTTCTCGCATCTGCGGACCGAACCGCCGCCATCCTGATGGCGGTGCTGTTTGCGACCGCCCGCATCACGGGACCCGCTGAAGCGGCCGGCGCCGTCGCGCTCGGCTCGGCGTGCCTCACGCTCCTGCTGTGGCGGATCGGCCTGCGGCACAAAAAGAGAGAGGAGGTTCCGCCGCCTTCTGCCTGCGACTATACAATAGGGCAGTGGCTCCGGAAACACGGTCCGGCAGGCGCGGCCGCAAGAGTCGTGCCCGCAGTCGGATGGCGCTTCAACGGCACCGTCGCGCTTGCCTCGCAAAGCGGCGGCAGGCCCGCCGTCTGCCTCTATGCCGTCCTCTTCACCGTGCTCTGGGTCCTCTTCTGGATTCTTGTCCTCATGCCTGCGGCCGAGCGGCTCATGGCTGCGACGACCACGCTCACGCACGTAAGGATGACGCTGCCCGGCCTGATGCTGCTCGCCTTCACGGCGGCCGTCGTGCTGAGGACCGCGCTCTGCCGCCTGCATCAACGATATCAAGAGAAAAAACATGAGAATTCTTGTCGCTGAAGACGATGACATGATCGGTGAAAGCCTCGTTGCCTTCCTTGAAAGCGAGGACTACGCAGTCGACTGGGTCCGTGACGGACAGTCCGCGCTGCTCGCCATGAAGACCACGCCGTTTTCCCTCGTCATCCTCGATCTGGGCCTGCCCGGCAAGGACGGCCTTCAGGTTCTCAAGGAGGTCCGCGCCCGACGCGACCCGACGCCCGTTCTCGTGACGACCGCCCGCGACACCGTCGACGACCGCGTCAAGGGTCTCGACAGCGGCGCCGACGACTATCTGGTCAAGCCCTATGAGCTCGATGAGCTCTCGGCCCGCGTGCGCGCCCTGCTGCGCCGCTCCGCAGGCCGTGCGGACCCGATCATCGAACGCGGCGCCCTGAGGATCTCCCCCGCCACGCGCGAAGTCACCTTCAACGGTGAGCCCGTCATCCTCTCCTCCAAGGAGTACGCTCTGCTCGCAGCCCTCGCCGAACGCCAGGGCGTCGTCTGGAGCCGCTCCCAGCTCGAGGAGAAGCTCTACAACTGGGACAATACCGTGGGCTCGAACGCCATCGAGGTTCACATCCACCATCTGAGAAAGAAGCTCTCCGACAACGCCATCAAGACCGTGCGCGGCGTCGGCTACCTTCTCGAAACCTAGTCCATGCACTCCATCCGCAGGAAGCTCCTGATTACGCTGATCGGCGCGCTGCTCGCGGCCGGCTTCACGACGGCCGCGGCAACGTTCTTCTCCGCCCAGACGGAGTTCAACAAGTTTCTCGACACGCATTTGAAGGAAACGGCGGAATCGCTTGCGCAGTCCGTCACGCACTCCTTCCCGCTTGCCGATCCCGATCACCTGACCATCATCGGCGACGCGCAGTCCTACCACATCGTGGTCCAGGTCTACGACTCCGCGAACAACACCGTCTGGCAGCGCGAGGATCAGCCATACCTGCCGCTTCCCGACGCGCCGGGCTTTGCCAGAGCCAAGCTCAACGGTGTCAACTGGCGCACCTACTCTACGCCGGCTGGCCCGCTCATCATCACGGTGGGCCAGGACACGGCCGTGCGAACCGAACTCGCCGCCTCGTCCGCCTTCCGCGTCCTGCAGCCTCTCTGCCTGCTTCTGCCCTTCATCGCGATCGCCGTCTGGATCGTGGTGGGCAGCGGCCTCGCACCACTCGAGAAGACGGCACGCTCCGTCGCACGCCGATCGCCCACGTCTCTCGAACCCATCTCGACGAAGGGGCTTCCGCTTGAGCTCGCAGGCCTCGTCAGCGCCATCAACCAACTGCTGGACCGACTGCGCGAAAGCCTCTCCGCACAGCAGCGCTTCGCCTCCGACGCCGCTCACGAACTCCGCACGCCGCTGACGGCCCTCAAGCTTCAGGTTCAGCTCGCACAGCGCGCCAAGACCGACGAGGCGCGCGAGAAGAGCCTCATGCGCCTCAACGAGGGCATCAACAGAGCCACCCGCCTCGTGCAGCAGCTCCTCACGCTTGCGCGTCTCGATCCCGATTCGACGAAGCATCCCGCAAGCACGATCAAGCTCGACAGCCTCGCCCACAGCGTGTGCGAGGACATGACGCCCATTGCCTCCCAGAAGAGCATCACGGTCACGGCCGTCACGAAACCCGCCTCAACGGAAGGGCTCGAGGACGCCGTGCGGCTGATGATGACGAACCTCACGGACAACGCCGTGCGCTACACGCCTGAGGGCGGGCGCATCGAAATCCGCACCCGAACCGATGCGGACACCGACGGCGCAGTCATCGAAATCTGCGACAACGGTCCGGGCATCGCCCCCGAGGAGCGCGAACGCGTCTTCGACCGCTTCTACCGCGCGCTCGGCACCAAGACCTCGGGCACAGGCCTCGGGCTCGCCATCGTCAAGCGCATCGTCGACATCCATCATGGTACGATCGCAATCGACGACGGCCTTGACGGGCGCGGCACGACCTTCCGCATCCGCCTTCCGAAGCTCGGCGCAGCCGCTGCGGCTGTCTGACAGGGACTTCCCTTCTGTTACAAATTTAACCCCTGTTGCACAACCATTACCTGTAGCTGATACCCCGTCCATCCGTTTTGCGATAAAGTTGTTGGATCAATTGGGAAACAATGCGGCCCAGCCGCATCGTTTCCGGGACTCACACTCAGGAAAAAAGCATGTTTGCATCGAAAATCGCCCGCTCCGCGACGCTCTCTCTGGCGATCGCGGCCGTCATCAGCTCCATCGCCGTTCCGGCCACTGCCGGCGTCACCATCTTCGGCGGCTCTGAAGACAAGCAGCAGGTGCAACTCCCCGACTTCGTGAAGCTCGTCGAGGACAACGGCCCCGGCGTCGTGAACATCCAGATGATCCGCAACGCCCGCACAGTTGAAAACGCCGGCATTCCGGGCCTTGATCCGCGCGGCGCAGAGATCTTCCGCCGCTTCGGCATTCCCTTCGACTTCGGTCCGCAGGAAATTCCCGAGCAGCGCGGCACGGGCTCCGGCTTCATCGTCTCCTCCGACGGCATCATCATGACGAACGCCCACGTGGTCGAGGGCGCCGATGAACTCATCGTCCGCCTCACCGACAAGCGTGAATTCAAGGGCAAGGTGCTCGGCTCCGACAAGCAGACCGACATCGCCGTCATCAAGATCGAAGCGAAGGACCTGCCCGTACTCAAGATAGGCGACTCCAGCAAGCTCAAGGTCGGTGAATGGGTGGCCGCCATCGGCAGCCCGTTCGGCCTCGACAACACCGTGACGGCCGGCATCGTCTCCGCGCTCTCGCGCAACCTCCCGAGCGACCAGTATGTGCCGTTCATCCAGACCGACGTGGCCGTCAACCCCGGCAACTCCGGCGGTCCGCTCTTCAACATGCAGGGGGAAGTGGTCGGCATCAACTCCCAGATCTTCTCGACGTCGGGCGGCTTCATGGGCCTCTCCTTCGCCATCCCGATCGATCTGGCCATGCAGATCAAGGACCAGCTCGTCAAGGACGGCAGGGTCACCCGCGGCTATGTCGGCGTCTTCATCCAGGAAATCAATCAGGAGCTCGCCGACAGCCTCGGCCTCAAGACGCCTGAGGGCGCCCTCGTGACGAAGACCGAAAAGGACAGCCCCGCCGAAAAGGCAGGCCTGCGTGAGCGCGACGTCATTCTTGCGCTCAACGGCAAGAAGGTCACCTCCTCCGTCACACTGCCCTCTCTCGTGAGCACCATCCGTCCGGGCACCGAAGTCACGATGACGGTCTTCCGCGACGGCAAGGAGCAGGAAATCAAGGTGACGGTCGGCTCCAACAAGGCGACCGAGGAGAAGCAGGCCACGGCAGCCAATGAAACCCGCCTCGGCGTGACGACCCGCCCGCTTACGAAGGAGGAGGAGAAGAAGGCTGAAACCACCGGTCTTCTCGTCACCCAGGCTTCCGGTCCCGCCGCCAAGGCAGGCATCCGTGCGGGCGACATCCTCGTGAGCGCCGACGGCAAGCTCCTCAAGAGCCGAGACGACCTGCTCGAGCAGTGCAAGGACAACAAGGTTCTCCTTCTCGTGCAGCGCAACGGCGGACGCATCTTCATCCCCGTCAAGCTTCAGGCCAAGAAATAAGATCCGTCACAAACAGGGGCTCCCTCAGGGAGCCAATCGGATAGGGGTGAGGACTTTCGGTCCTCAGCCCCTTCCACACCACCCACCGTGCGGATCCGCAGTGGGCGATTATCAATAACCTCAGAGAACATCCTACTTGTAAACGTCCCCTAGGCACGTCCATCCCAAGTTTCGGAGTCGGTCATTTGTCAGCGAGGTCGAGAGTATCCAACTGTTTGCCGTATGCCAGTACGATTTGCGGGTATTGGCCCACTCCCAAGCCACCCTGTCGTCTGCGCCCAGTTTCCTGAGCGCCGCAAACTTAGTCCGAACCTTCTTCCACTGTTTCCAGTAGATCTGACGGATGCGTCTGCGCAACCATTCATCGGTGCGTCTGACGAATTTCGCCATCGTCGACGCCGCGAAATAGTTGACCCAGCCACGGACGAAAGCCTTCATGCTCCTTTCTGTACTCTTCAAGGCTTCTGCTGACTTCTCACGGCAAGCTTTACTCCATCGCCCTGTTGGGGCGGTGTCCGTGAGATCTCCTCGGGTAGAACACGCTCTTTCCCCTCATATAGCTGCCTCATTTACACCGACGGTTCCGTGCAGTTATTGGACTTCGTCTTGCCTTGCAGACTTATCCACCGTCATATGCCTGATGAGGTTCTTGTTCATCAGCTCAAGGGCTTGCCTCCAGCTTCTTTCAGCCTACGCCTCGCGACGCACACCTTGCTTTTGGCTATGAGGTTGCCACTGCCGGCCCCTCTCGGGACTTTCACCCGTTAGAACGTGCCCATGCCGAGCACACCGAAGCAAAAAGGCTGCCCCTTCGGGCAGCCTTTTTCATTACCGGTATTCAGGAACCGTCCCTTCAGGACGCGTCCTCGTTCTCGTGATACTTCTTCTTGCTGTGCATCATGACTTTGAGCTTGTCGTTATCGACCTCCCTGCACCAGTGGCCGACCACGACACAGGCGATGCCGTTGCCGATCATGTTGGTGAGGGCGCGGGCCTCGGACATGAAGCGGTCGATGCCGAGAATGAGTGCAAGACCGGCGACAGGCACATGGCCGACGGCGGAGAGCGTGGCGGCAAGCACAATGAAGCCCGAACCCGTCACGCCGGCGGCGCCCTTCGAGGTGAGGAGCAGCACGGCAAGCAGCGTGAGCTGCTGAGTGAGCGTCATGGAGACGTCGCAGGCCTGGGCGATGAAGACCGCAGCCATCGTCAGGTAGATGGCGGTGCCGTCAAGGTTGAAGGAGTAGCCCGTCGGAATGACGAGGCCCACGACGGAGCGGGACACGCCGGCGAGCTCCATCTTCGTCATCATGCGCGGCAGCACGGACTCGGACGAGGACGTGCCGAGCACGATCAGGAGCTCCTCCTTGATGTAGGAGATGTAGCGCATGATCGAGAAGCCGTGGATGCGGCAGATGGTGCCGAGCACGCCGAAGATGAAGAGAAGGCAGGTCAGATAGAACGTGCCCATCAGCTTCGCCAGCGGCAGCAGCGAAGCGATGCCGTACTTGCCGATCGTGAAGGCCATGGCACCGAAGGCGCCGACGGGGGCCACGCGCATGATCATGCCGACGATCTGGAAGAGAACGTGTGCGGACTTCTCGATCACATCGAAGATCAGCGTGCCGCGACCGCCGAACTTGTGCAGCGCGAAGCCGAAGAGGATGGAGAAGAAGAGCACCTGCAGGATGTCGCCGTTGGCAAAGGCGCCCACGACGGTATTCGGGATGACGTTCATCAGGAATTCCGTCGTCGTCTGCATCTTGCCGGGACCCGTATAGGCGGAAACCGCAGCCTGGTCGAGCGTGTTCGGATCGACGTGCATGCCGACGCCGGGCTGGACCGTGTTGACGATGATGAGGCCGATGATGAGCGCGATGGTCGAGACGACCTCAAAGTAGAGAAGCGCAAGACCGCCGGTCTTGCCGACCTTCTTCATGTCCTCCATGCCCGCAATGCCTGTCACGACCGTGCAGAAGATCACGGGCGCGATGATCATTTTGATGAGGCGGATGAAGCCGTCGCCGAAGGGCTTCATCTGAGCACCGATCTCGGGTGCAAGAAAGCCCAGGAGAATGCCGATGACAATGGCGCAGATGACCTGAAAGTACAGCACCTTGTAGATCGGAGTTTTATGGTTTGCAGAAGCCGCGGACATTTATGAGGTCTCCGGGTTGGCCGACGGACGAATCCGTCTGCCGTGTAATTTTTTTCTGGATGGAGCCTCCGGGAAGGAGGCAGCGATCGTCATCAGAAACGCCCCCCGAAAAGGACGTTTTGAAGGACTCCCAATAATAAGGCACTTCTTGCATCCATAGCGGATTTTCTTAATGGTTATTCCTTATGTACCGCGAAATCCTTAGGGCGTTCACCTAATCCGACGTACAAAAACGCTCGTCTGCATACGACAAACCGCCCATGTCTTGCAAAACACCGCGCAATGTCTTAATGTGACGCATCCCTTTTTCGGCCCCCCTTTCCGACTAGGTGCCGGTCCTCAGCTCAATCATGTTGGAAGCCATCCATTTTCAGTATTTTCTCGGCGGTCTGGTGTCGCTGCTCGTGATCACCAATCCGCTCTCGAAGCTCCCGCTCTTCGTCAGCCTGACGCAGGGCATGTCCGAGGAGCGCCGCCGCCAGCAGGCGAACTGGGCCGGCATCTATGCCGGCATCATCATGGCCGTAAGCCTCGTGGGCGGCAACATGCTGCTCGCGTTCTTCGGCATCTCCTACGGCGCCATGCGAATCTCCGGCGGCCTCGTCGTCGCAGCCATCGGCTATCAGATGCTGTTCGGCGGAAGCTCGCCGAACAAGGCGCCCATCGTGCGACGCGACAAGGACGACTACGCCTTCTTCCCGATTGCCATGCCGGGCATCGCCGGCCCCGGTACGATCGCCGTCGTGATCGGCTTCTCCACCGAGATCGCCGAGCTTTCCAACTATGCGGACATCGCCATCGCCTTCGGCTGGACGGTCCTTGCGATCATCTTCACGGCCATGGCCTCCTGGGCCGTCATGCGCTACTCCGACATCCTGACCCGCAGGCTCGGCCCCTCCGGCACGCTCGTGCTGGGCAAGCTCATGGGCTTCCTGCTCATCTGCATCGGCGTGCAGTTCATCGGCTCGGGCATCCGCACGTTCATGGCGGGCGGCTAGTCCGTTTCACACCTCCGAATTGAAAAGGCCGCAGCCCCCGATGGGTTGCGGCCTTTGCTTCTTGCTTCGTCTGCAGGGCGCGGTCTTATTCGACCGTCACGCTCTTGGCGAGGTTGCGGGGCTTGTCCACATCCGTTCCGCGGGCAAGAGCCGTGTGGTACGCAAGGAGCTGCAGCGGCACCACGTGAAGGATCGGCGAAAGACGGCCGTAGTTTTCAGGCATGCGGATGACATGCATGCCCTCGGACGACTCGATGACGGAGTCGCCGTCGGCGCAGACATAGAGTTCGCCGCCACGGGCACGAACCTCCTGCATGTTGCTCTTGAGCTTTTCAAGCAGGCGGTCGTTGGGCGCAACCGTCACGACCGGCATTTCGCGGTCAACCAGTGCAAGCGGACCGTGCTTGAGCTCGCCGGCGGGATAGGCTTCGGCGTGGATGTAGCTGATCTCCTTGAGCTTCAGGGCCCCTTCGAGCGCGATCGGATAGTGCACGCCGCGACCGAGGAAGAGCGCATGCTGCTTGGCGGCAAATCTTTCCGCCCAGGCGATAATCTGAGGCTCGAGCGCGAGCACGGCGCTCATTGCGGCTGGCAGATGGCGCAGGCGCTTGAGCTCCGTCTCCTCATCCTCCTTCGTGAGGCGGCCGTTGAGCTTGGCAAGCGTGCAGGCAAGCAGATAGAGAGCGGTAAGCTGCGTCGTGAAGGCCTTCGTGGATGCAACGCCGATCTCGACGCCAGCGCGCGTGATGTAGGCCAAACGGCTCTCATTCACCATGGCCGACGTCGCCACGTTGCAGATGGTGAGCGTCTGGGACATGCCCAGCTCGTCGCGGGCATGGCGAAGGGCCGCCAACGTATCGGCCGTTTCACCCGACTGGGAGATCGTCACGACAAGCGTCCTCGGATCGGGCACGGAGACGCGGTAGCGGTATTCGCTCGCGATCTCGACGTCGCACGGAATGCCTGCGATCTCCTCGATCCAGTACTTGGCCGTGAGAGCGGAATAGTACGACGTGCCGCAGGCAAGGAAGAGCAGGCGCTGCGTGTTGCGGAAGATGCCTTCGGCTTCGGCGCCGAAGAGCGTGGGGGAGAAGGCCGCCACGCCTTCGAGCGTGTCGCCGACCGCTCGGGGCTGCTCGAAGATCTCCTTCTGCATGAAATGACGGTAGGGCCCGAGCTCGACGGCGCCCGCATAGGCGTGAACCACCTTGACCTCACGGTCGGCGGGAATGAATTCACCCGCCTCCGTGCGCTCGTAGACCTGCCAGGAATCCGGACGAACGTCGACGACGTCGCCCTCGTGAACATAGACGATGCGATCCGTCGTGCCGCCGACCGCCATGGCGTCGGAGGCAATGAAGTTCTCACCGTCGCCGACACCCACGACCATGGGCGAGCCCTGACGGGCGGCGATGACGCGGTCGGGCTCGTCGGCGGCGATCACGGCAATGGCATAGCTGCCGCGCAGGCGCGTGACGGCTGTCATGACGGCCTTGAGCAGATCGCCGTCATCGTTGTCGTTGATGAGATGTGCGACCACTTCCGTGTCGGTCTGGCTCGTGAACTCATAGCCCTTGGCCTGAAGCTCGCGGCGGATCTCCTCGTGATTCTCGATGATGCCGTTGTGCACCAGCGCAATGCGGTTGCGCGAGATATGCGGATGAGCGTTGCAGACCTCGGGAGCGCCGTGGGTGGCCCAGCGCGTGTGCGCAATGCCGACGGTGCCCTTGACGCCGTCTTCGGCCACGCGCTCGACAAGCTCGTGCACGCGGGACACGGTGCGGGCCCTCTTCAGGACGCCCTGATCAAGCGTGGCGACCCCGCAGGAGTCATAGCCACGGTATTCAAGGCGACGAAGGCCTTCCAAAAGCATGGGCACGACATCGCGATGACTCGCGGCGGCGACGATACCACACATTTCTTTCTCTCCAAACGTTCTTCGGGCGGCCCTGCGGCCGCCCGGTTTCTTTCTGTCTTACTGCTTCTTGACCGGACGCGTCCAGCCCTCGATCGTCATCTGACGGGCGCGGGAAAGCGTGAGCTTGCCCGCGGGCGCGTTCCTCGTAAGCGTCGTGCCCGCACCAATCGTGGCGCCTGCACCGACCTCGACGGGCGCGATGAGCTGGGTGTCGGACCCGATGAACGCATCGTCGCCAATGACCGTGCGGAACTTGTTCACGCCGTCATAGTTGCAGGTGATCGTGCCTGCGCCGACATTGACGCGCGCGCCCACGTCGGCGTCGCCGATGTAGGTGAGATGGTTGACCTTCGAATCCTGACCGATGACGGACTTCTTCACCTCGACGAAGTTGCCGATGTGGTTGTTGCCCGTGAGTTCGGCGCCCGGACGAAGCCTCGAGTACGGGCCGATGCAAGAGTCCCTGCCGACCGCGGCGCCTTCAAAGTGACAGAAGGGAAGGATTTCGACGTCATCCTCGACCGTCGTATTGCGAATCACGCTGTAGGCGCCCACGCGAACGCCGTTGCCGAGCACGACGCGGCCCTCGAACACGCAGCCGACGTCGATCTCGACGTCCTGTCCGCAGACAAGCTCGCCGCGAATGTCGATGCGGTCGGGATCAATGAGCGTCACGCCGGCTTCAAGCAGGCGGTCGGCCTGCACGCGCTGCCAGGTACGCTCAAGGGCGGCGAGCTGCACCTTGGAGTTGACACCCTCGACTTCATAGGCATGGTCAGGATGAACGGCGGAGATGCGCACGCCGTCGGCGGCCGCGAAGCCCACGAGATCCGTGAGGTAGTACTCCTTCTGGGCGTTGTCGTTCTTCAGGGCGTCGAGCCAGGCGTCAAGACGGGCCGTCGGGAGCACCATGATGCCGGTGTTGACCTCCCTGATCAGGCGCTGCTCGTCGGTCGCATCCTTTTCCTCGACGATGGCCGTTACGACGCCCTCGGCGTTTCGCACGATGCGGCCGTAGCCCTTCGGATTGTCCATTTCAATGGTGAGGAGAACGAACTCGCTCTTCTCCGCCTCCTCGAGCATGCGGCGGGCCGTTTCAGCGGACAGAAGCGGCACGTCTCCGAGGCAGACAAGCGTCTGGGGTTCGTTTCGGTCGAGCACGGGCCAGGCCTGCATCAGTGCATGCCCCGTTCCTTGCTGCGGCATCTGAAGCGCGAACTGCAGGTCGGTCCTGCCTTCGTAGTGCTTCTGCACCTCCTCCGCGCAATGACCGACGACAACCGTCTTGACGGCGGCAAAGCCCTCCACGGCATCAAGCACGTGATCGAGCATCGGTCGGCCTGCGAGAGGCTGGAGAACCTTGGGCAGTTTGGAATGCATGCGCTTGCCCATGCCGGCGGCAAGAATGACGATGTTCATGGATATGCGTGGTCCTGGAATGCGTGACTCTGAAACAAGAAGCGGGAGCCCTCATCGAGGGCTCCCGCCTGTGACTGGTAGATGAATTTTATCAGGCCGGCGAGCTGATCGGAACAACGGCCGGCTTGGGCATCAGAGGCTCGTTGACGACATTGTCACGATTCTTTTCGTGCCACCAGGCCAGATACTCGCGGTTGCCACGCGTCGGGGCGAGCGAGCCCGCCACCATGCCGAAGCCTGCAGCCAGGAAGCCGCCGAGGACGTTCGGGAACACGTCGCCGAACGCCGTCGTCGTCAGCACCGTCCAGACGCCGGCGCCGAGAAGCATCGACCACCAGACGCCCTGACGGGTCGTGCGCTTCCAGTAGAGCCCGCAGACGAGCGGCCAGAAGGCGCCGATCACGGGGAACTGGTAGGCCATGGCCACCATGTCGTAGATGGCGGTGCCTTCGACAAAGAGCGAGTACGACAGCACCATGATCGCAAAGCCGAACACCGTCCAGCGCATCGCACGGAGCATGTTCCGGTCGTTGAGGCGGACGAAGTGCGTGAGGATGTTGCTCACAAAGGCAGTCGACGGAGCGAGCATCGTGGCGGACGCAGTCGACATCACGGCCGAGAGCACGGCGCCAAAGAAAAGCACGCGGAGCCAGAGCGGCATGTGGTCACGAACGAGCGTCGGCAACAGGCGCTGCGGATCGGTGGCGAGCATGTCCTGCGCGCTGCCGGGCATTACCAGAATGGCGGCGATGACGATGAACATCGGCACAAACGCAAAGAGGATGTAGACGCAGCCGCCGATGACGGGGCCGGCCACGGCCGTCTGCACGTTTCTGGCGGACATGACGCGCTGGAAGACGTCCTGCTGCGGAATCGAGCCGATCATCATCGTGATGGCGGAGGATATCCAAAAGAGCCACCCGGTCGCCGTCGGCTCAGGAAGCGCATTGAAGAGATCGCGCTCATGAGCGTAGTCGATCACCTTGCCGAAACCGCCCGCGAGATCCGACGCAAAAAAGAGGATCGCAACGAGGCCGAGCACGATGATGATCATCTGCACGAAGTCGGTGACTGCGACGGACCACATGCCGCCGTACATCGTGTAGGCAAGCACAACGACGGTGCCGATCACCATGCCGCCAGACACGGAGATGTAGCCCTCGGTGATCAGGTTGATCACGAGACCGAGCGCAGCGACCTGAGCCCCCACCCACCCGAGGTAGGAGAGGACGATGAAAAGCGTGCAGAGAACCTCGACGCCGCGGCCGTAGCGCTCGCGGTAGTAGTCGCCGATCGTCAGGATGTTGAGCTTGTAGAGCTTCTGTGCGAAGAACATGCCCACAAGAATCAGAGCCATGCCGGAGCCGAACGGCTCTTCGATCACACCTACAATGCCGCTCTCGATGAAGCGGCCAGGAAGACCCAGAATGGTTTCGGAACCAAACCAGGTGGCAAACGTTGCCGTGATGACCATAGGCAGCGGAAGACTGCGCCCTGCAAGGGCAAAATCACTCGTACTGCTCACACGCGTTGCGGCATAGAGGCCGATGGCGATCGTCGCCAGCATGTAGAGCATTACAAAACCAATCAGCGCCATCTCACATATTTCCTCATAAAACGACGTTGAAGGGAAAACCTTGTTTATTCGCGCGAATTGTAGGGCGTATTGCCTCCCACCGTACCCTGCAGAATGTAAAAAATCCGACCTCGGGGACACCAATCGACCATTGTTTCATCGAGATCAAAAAAAACGTGTCCTTTCCCTCAGCCAGAGGGAAAGGACACGTTTTTTATATGACAAAACGATGACAGAAATCGACGGCCCGTCAAGCGTTCTGCTGAATGCCTCCGAGGAGCCAGCCCTCGTCGCCTTCGACGGGCTTTTCGAGGATCCAGGTCTCATCGAACTCCTCGACTTCACCATCGATTTCGATCCTGCCCGTAAAGCGGATGTTGGCGAGGTAGACGCCGTCGGACTCGGTGATGCCGAGCAGCTCGTTCTTGAGCTCCTTGATGTCGGACTTGTAGGCCTGAGCGCCGCGTTCGCGCAGCTGGTGCGTGATGGCAGTGAAGACCTCGGTGGTCGTGAAGTCGGAGATCTCGATCACGTTGCCCGTATCCCAGGCCTTCTGCAGCTTGCGGTACTGTTCGAGCGCCGTCTCGAGGAAGGCCTTGCGGTCAAAGTCGTCGGGCGTGATGTCGCGCACGCCGTCATCCTGAGCGGCACCGCCTGCGAACTGGTCCATCACGCTACCGGTGCGGGCGCCGGAAGCAGCCGCGGGCGCTTCGTACGTACGGGCGGCCTGCTGCGGCTCATCCTTGGGCACGTCGCTGTACTGAATCGGCTCGGCATAGCCGGAAGAGGTCTGGACACGCTTGCGCATCATCATGCCGAGCACCATGCGCAGCACGAAGAAGATCGCCACGGCAGCGAGAATGCCTGTGATGAGGCTCACCAGGCCTGCGCCCTCAATGCCGAGCAGCGATAGAAGCGCGGAAATGCCGAGTGCGGCGGCAAGGCCCGTCAGGACGCTACGCATCATGGACGGACGCTGGGCCTGCTGCGCGGGAGCGGCGTTGGGCTGCTGGCGCTGCTGGCCGGCAGCATTCTGCTGTTGGGGCGCCTTGGGCGCGGCGGACGGCGCCGGAGCCTTCTGGCTGAAAGTCGGTGCGGGACGGCCAAAGGAGCTTCCGCCGCCGAAGCGCTTGGCGGCGTCAGCATCCATGCTGGTCGTCACCATGCTGAAGCAGATCAAAAAAGCAACGAGAAATTTCTTCATGGTCGTTGGTCACTTGGTGGTGGAAAAAATCAGGCGCCGGGCTTGAAGCCGATGTGCATGGCGCAGATGCCGAAGGTCATGTTCTTCCAGGACACGCGTTCAAAGCCCGCATCCGTCATCATGCCTGCAAAAGTCGGCTGGTCGGGGTGCATGCGAATGGACTCCGCAAGATAGCGGTAGGACTCGCGGTCGCCGGCGATGACGCCGCCCGCCCAGGGCATGAAGCGGAAGGAATAGAAGTCGTAGATCGGCTTGAACCAGGGCTGGCACTTGGAGAACTCCAGCACGAGGAGCCTGCCGCCCGGACGCAGCACGCGCAGCATCTCGCGCAGGGCGCGGTCCTTGTGCGTCATGTTGCGGATGCCGAAGGACACGGTCACGACATCAAACGTGTTGTCGGCAAAGGGGAGCATTTCAGCATCGGCCTCGACGACAGGGCACGGGAAGCCCGCCTGAAGAAGGCGCTGGGCGCCGATCGCAAGCATCTCGTGATTGATGTCGGTGGCCACGACGTTGCCAGCGCCGGCACGGCGGGCAAGCGCGATCACAAGGTCGCAGGTGCCGCTGGCAATGTCGAGCACCTTCTGGCCCTGCTTCGTTTCGGTCGCATTGATGCAGCGGCTCTTCCAGACGCGATGAAGCCCGAGGCTGAGCACGTCGTTGAGAAGGTCGTACTTGGGCGCAACGCTGTCGAAGACCTCTCGAACCTGATCGGCCTTCTTGTCCTCATCGACCATCTGGTAGCCGAAATCGATCTGATGGTGAGCCTCCTGTCTGGAGGCCTCGTCCTTGTTGTTGTTCTGCATTTTTTGCGGTTGTTGTCAGGAATGGGAGCAGTGGTGTGCGGGCTTCAGCTTGGCGGCCTTTTCCTCAAAGGGCTTGTTGGCCGGATCGTTCGGTTCGCGGGAGGCGCCGTTCTTGGCAAGATCGTCGAGATACTGCTGCCAGAGCACGTCCCTCTCGTTGACGAGCTTTTCAAGATAGTCCCAGCTGTAGATGCCGGAGTCGTGGCCGTCGGAGAACGTGAACTGGATCGCATAGTTGCCGACCACCTGCACGCCCGTAATGTCGACGAGGCGCTTGCCAACCTGAAGCACGGCTTCATCAGGCGAATGGCCCTGCACTTCGGCGGACGGAGACAGCACGCGCAGGTATTCGAAGCTCAGACGGACGGGGCCGTCTTCGTAAACGAGTTCGAGTTCGCGGCTCTTCTTGTGAAGAGCAATATCAACGGGTATTTTCATCTTCCATCATCTCCGCCCGTCCTCTTGACGGGCCGTATCTGTCGTTTCGGCGCGGTCCGAAGACCGTTTGAGCAGCCGTTTTTGAAGTCCTGTAATGATAACCGCTTCAGACGGCCACCACAGCGGCGCCCGCACCTCATTACACACCATCCGCCCTGCCGTCAGCCTTAACGACGCCCGCCTTCCGTAATCTTCGGGCAAAGAAAATCCCGCCTCGAAGATCGAGACGGGATCCGAAAATGGTCCCCGCGACAGGAATCGAACCTGTACCGCAGCCTTCGGAGGGCTGCATGATATCCATTTCACCACGCGGAGAAGAAGGTCATTATAACGGAATTCCCTCCGTTCAAAAAACGTCCGGAAGGTGCCCGACTAGATGGATGCCGGGTCGACCTCGATGGTCCAGTCGATGCCCGAGGGCGCATTGAAGGTTGCCTGCCACTGCCAGAGAAAACGGTTCAGGGATGCCCTGCCGTCGGCCTCGACGAGCAACTGGGCGCGTTCGACATCCATCAGGCGCACGAGGGGCATGGGCACGGGATCGAAGACCCTGACATCCTCGGGAGCCATGCTGAAGCCTGACTTTGCGCAGGCGTTGAGGAAGTAGAGTGCCTCGGCGAGCGTCTTCGCCTGCGCCGTGACCAGTGCCTGATGGACAAAGGGAACGCACCAGTTTTCCTTGCGTTCCTCGACGAGAGACTCCGCAAAGCCCCTGTAGTCCTGCTTTTCCAGAGCGCCGAAAAGGGGGTCCTCGGGAAGCCGCGTCTGAATGACGACGCGCCCCTGATCGCCGTGGCGGCCGGCACGGCCCGCCACCTGCATCAGCGTGGCGAAGAGCCGCTCCTTGGCGCGCGCATCAGGACTCAGGATCTGGGCGTCGGAATTGAGAATGACGACCAGACCGACATTGTAGAAGTCGTGCCCCTTCGCGATCATCTGGGTGCCGACCAGAATGTCCACCTCTCCGCGGTGTACCTTGGCGAAGGCCTTTTCAGCCTCATGCTTGCGGGAGACACTGTCTCGGTCTATGCGAAGCACCTTGCGCTCGGGGAACCTCCGGCCGATCTCCTCCTCAAGACGCTCCGTGCCGATGCCTCGCGGCAGAATGTCGACATTGCCGCAAGAGGGACAGGCTTCAGGCACCTCCGTCTGCCAGCCGCAGTGGTGGCAGACCAGCGATCTGGAAGACTTGTGGAAGACGGAGAAGGTGGAGCAGCGCCTGCACGTGCTCACCCAGCCGCAGGCGGGGCATGACAGCACGGGCGAGTAACCTCGCCTGTTGAGAAACACAAGCACCTGACGGCCGGCTTCCAGACAACGGCTCATGGCTGCGCACGCCTCATCGGAGAGCGCCTCGCCCGAGCCACGCCTCGGCGGCTCGATGAGCTCGATGGCAGGCAGCAGGGCATTCTGCACGGCGCGCTGATGAAGCTCAAGAAGCCTGTAGCCGCCAGACTGTGCCTTGACCCAGCTTTCAATCGAAGGCGTGGCAGAGCCTAGCACAACGGGAATCCCGTTCCTGTGGGCTCGCCAGACGGCAAGGTCTCGGGCCGAGTATCGAAGTCCGTCCCCCGCCTTGAACGACTGGTCATGCTCCTCGTCGACGATGACGAGGGAAAGCTTGCGGAAGCTGGAGAAGACCGACATGCGCGTGCCAACGAGCACGCGGGCGCGCCCCTCGTGTACGGCAAGCCAGGAGCGCGCGCGCTCCATGTCCGCCAGATCTGAGTTGAGCGTCACGACGCTCTCGCCGGGAAAGCGTGATCGCACGCGGCCCTCGAGTTGGGGCGTCAGATTGATTTCCGGTACGAGCAGGAGGACCTGAGCCTCGGGATCACGGGCAAGAACCCGCTCCATGATGTGAAGATAGACTTCGGTCTTGCCCGACCCCGTCACGCCGAACAGAAGGAAGGGGCTGTAGCCGGAAGCCGTCGAGACGGCCTCCACCGCCGCACTCTGTTCGTCGTTGAGCGCGGGCTTCGGCCCTGCCTCGCCTGCGGGCTCCGGCAGCTTCTTCAGCTTTTCGAGCTGGTTCTGATGCCTCACGCCGGGAATGCGGCGGAAGAAGACGGGAAGCGTCGGCACGGCCGCCTCGCCCCATGAGCGGATGTAGTAGCCCGCGGCAAAGCGGGTCAGCGCCAACCACTCCTCGGTCATGGGCGCGGAGTCGCGCAGGACGGCCTTGATCTGCCTGACCCTGTTCTCCGCGAAATCGGCGGCCGCCCGAAGCCCCGCCACGATGCCCACGACGTTCCGCGTGCGCAGGCCCACGACGACGCGGTCCCCCACTGCAACGAGCATGTCCGCCGGCACGGCATAGTCAAGCAGCCCGAGCCCCGGCGTGTCCACCATCACCTTTGCATAAAGATCGCCCGCTTCCTTTGTCATCGCCTCTGGCCCGCCCCTTGAAGAAATGTGGATAATCTTGTGGACAATTTTCCGAGCTTTTTCCTAAAAACCTGTCCAAATCCATTGTTCGCGCCACTATCTGTTCAATAGGCATCCCCTAACGGGACTGTCCTGCAGTCCATTAAAAGACAAAGGCGCCAAGACATCTTTCGTCTTGAGCGCCTTTGCAACGACTCGCACAGTTGAAAAAAGCTGTGCATAACCCTATCGAGAATCAGTGATAGCGTCGGCTATATTCGTGAACTTCGTCGACCAGGATCTGAACGTTTTCAATCGGCGTGAACTGGTTGATGCCGTGTCCGAGATTGAAGACATGGCCGCCATTGCCAATCATACCGAAGCCGTCCATGACCTTGCGTGCCTCGGCGCGGATTGTCTCCTCGGGGCCGAAGAGGGCGAGCGGGTCCATGTTGCCCTGAAGGGCGACCTTGTCCTCAACGACGCGACGTGCACGGGTCATGTTGACCGTCCAGTCGAGGCCGACCGCATTGCAGCCGGAGGCCGCGATTTCGGAGAGCCATTCGCCGCCGCCCTTCGTGAAGACGATGGACGGAACAACCTCGCCCTCGTTTTCGCGAACGAGGCTGTCGAGCACCTGGCGGGTGTAGCGCAGAGAGAAGCGCTGGAAGTCGCCGTCGGCGAGCATGCCGCCCCAGGTGTCGAAAATCTGAACGGCCTGAGCGCCTGCGGCGATCTGGGCGTTCAGATACGTGGCAACGGCCTTGGCGTTGACGTCAAGCACGCGCTCGAGCAGGTCGGGGCGCTGGTACATCATGGTCTTGACCGTACGGAAGTCGCGGCTGCCGCGGCCTTCGATCATGTAGCAGGCAAGCGTGAAGGGAGAGCCGGAGAAGCCGATCAGGGGGACTCGGTTGTTGAGGGCCTTGCGGATCGACGTCACGGCGTCCATGACGTAGCGGAGCTCCTTGTCGGATTCAGGCACGTAGAGCTTGGCAACGGCCTCCTCGCTCTGAACGGGATGGTCGAACACGGGACCCTCGCCGGCCACGAAGTGCAGGCCGAGGCCCATGGCATCGGGAACCGTCAGAATGTCGGAAAAAAGGATGGCCGCGTCGAGACCGTAACGGTCGATCGGCTGCAGCGTCACTTCCGTAGCGTAATCGGGGTTCATGGCGAGGCCCATGAAACTGCCCGCGCGCGCACGGGTTTCGCAATACTCCGGCAGATAGCGGCCGGCCTGACGCATCAGCCACACGGGGGTAAAATCGGTTTTTTCACGCTTGAGCGCACGCAAAAAGCAATCGTTGATCGGTTTCATGGTTCCCACTTAGAAACGGAAGAAATACAAAAGAGCTAGACATGCCCGCCAACCCAGAGTCCCCTTTCACGAACACCTGCTGGCTGACGACCGGCAAGAACAACGCCCCCGTCATCGCAGTGCACGCGCAACCGGGCGCCAAGCGGACTGCCGTCGTCGGCGTTCACGGCGACAGGCTCAAGATCGCCCTGGCCTCTCCTCCTGTGGACGGCAAGGCCAACGCGACGCTGATCAAGTACCTCTCCAAGGGGCTGGGCGTCTCCAAGAGCTCCGTGCGTCTGCTGAGCGGCGACACGAGCCGTGAAAAACGAATAGAAGTCGTCGGCCTTTCGACCGACGACCTTCTGGAAGCCTTGAAGAAGCTCTTGTCCGACGGTTAGCGGACGATGAGGACCGGGCGGTCGACCTGATGCAGGACCTTCTGGGTTTCGCTGCCCAGCAGGAACGAGCCGATGGAGCCGAGACCGCGGCTGGCCATCACGATGAAGGACACGTCGTGGCGGACGGCGCAGGCCAGCACGCCCTTCCAGATGGCGTCTGCATGCTCGGCAACCACTTCGCACGGGACGCCCTTTTCGGCAGCCTTGCGGCTGATGGCGGCCAGCCGGTCGCGGACGGCGGCATCCTCGGCCTCAAAACCACCGGTCGGGGCCTCGCCGACGACCGAAGTCATGCCGATGAGTTCGCCGCCGAGCTGCTTCGTCAGATCGATGGCCGTATCAATCGCCTTGTCACTCAAATTAGACCCGTCTGTAGTTACCAGTACCTTAACGCCAGCCATGCTGACCTCCTGATTGAATCAAATACCTTTGTTCTCAAGCGCTTGGTTACGCATCAGATAATCGTACCTGCATCCAGCAGCCAACTGACCTGCATCCCTGCGCTTTCTTGATTTTGAACATAAAAAAAGGGCGGTATTTGAACAATACCACCCTTTTTGGCAGAAACAACGTTCGCTTAACGCTGCTGACGAATCTTCTTGATTGCCACGATCTGAGCGGCCAGAGCGGCCATCTCGGCTTCGAGGCGGGCAATCTCGATTTCGCCCGTTGCATTCTGACGCTGTGCGCGGGCATCTTCAAGAGCCTTGGCAGCCTTGGCCTCGTCGAGGTCATTGCTGCGGACGGCCGTATCAGCCAGCACAGTCACCAGATCGGGCTGAACTTCAAGCACGCCACCAGCCACAAACACTTGTTCCACTTCCTTCTTGCCCGGCAGATGAATGCGGACAAAACCGGGGCGGATCAGCGTGATGAGGGGCACGTGCCCAGGCAGAATACCCAATTCGCCAGACTTACCGGGCAGCGAAACGAGCTCGGCGTCACCGGAGAAGATGGACTCTTCCGCGCTAACGACGTCGACTTTGATAGTAGCCATGTTAGTTGCTCCGTTGTCGGGCGCTTGACAGGGCCGATCTTGCGACCGGCCTCAGGCAAGCATTACTTCAGGGTCTTCGCCTTTTCAAAGGCTTCGTCGATGGTACCGACCATGTAGAAGGCCTGTTCGGGAAGTTCGTCGCATTCGCCTTCAACAATCATCTTGAAGCCGCGGATCGTTTCCTTGAGCGGAACGTACTTGCCGGGAGCACCGGTAAACACTTCAGCAACGTGGAACGGCTGGGAGAGATAGTTCTGGATCTTGCGAGCGCGCATAACCGTCAGCTTGTCTTCCGGAGCGAGTTCGTCCATACCGAGAATGGCGATGATGTCGCGGAGTTCCTTGTAGCGCTGGAGCGTTTCCTGAACACGACGGCAGATGGAGTAGTGCTCTTCGCCGATGATGTTCGGGTCGACCTGGCGGGACGTGGAGTCAAGCGGGTCAACGGCCGGGTAGATACCAAGGGCAGCGATGTCACGAGACAGCACGACCGTGGCGTCCAAGTGGCCGAAGGTGGTAGCCGGAGACGGGTCGGTCAAGTCGTCAGCAGGCACGTAAACGGCCTGAATGGACGTAATGGAACCGGTCTTCGTGGAAGCAATACGTTCCTGAAGCTTACCCATTTCTTCAGCAAGCGTCGGCTGGTAGCCCACGGCGGACGGCATACGGCCGAGCAGAGCGGACACTTCCGTACCGGCAAGGGTATAACGGTAGATGTTGTCGATGAAGAGCAGGATGTCGCGGCCTTCGTCACGGAAGGCTTCGGCCATCGTAAGGCCCGTCAGAGCAACGCGGAGACGGTTTCCCGGGGGTTCGTTCATCTGACCGAACACCATGGCCACCTTGTCGAGAACGTGGGACTCTTCCATTTCGTGGTAGAAGTCGTTACCTTCACGGGTACGTTCACCGACGCCGGCAAACACGGAGTAACCACCGTACTGCTTGGCGATGTTGTTGATGAGCTCCATCATGTTGACGGTCTTGCCCACACCGGCACCGCCGAAGAGGCCGACCTTGCCGCCCTTGGCGAACGGGCAGATAAGGTCAATAACCTTAATGCCGGTTTCGAGAAGTTCAACGGACGGGGAGAGTTCGTCGAACTTCGGGGCCGGACGATGAATCGGGCGAACTTCTTCAGCGCCGATGTCGCCGCAGTCGTCGATCGGGCGACCGAGCACGTCCATAATGCGGCCCAGGGTCTTGGGACCAACCGGGACGGAGATTTCATGGCCGGTGCTCTTGACCTTCATGCCGCGCTGCAGGCCTTCAGAAGAGCCCATGGCAATGGTACGCACCACGCCGTCGCCCAACTGCTGCTGCACTTCGAAGGTCAGGCCCTCTTCAGCCAGGGGATTGCTTTCATCCTTTTCAAGGACGAGAGCTTCGTAAACCTTAGGCATGGCATCACGGGCGAACTCAATGTCAACCACGGCGCCAATGACCTGAACGATCTGTCCGATACTCATGGGTTTTCCTCAGTTATCGATACTTAAGACACGGCGGCGGCACCACCGACGATTTCGGTGATTTCCTTCGTAATGCCGGCCTGACGGGTCTTGTTATAAACGAGCTGCAGCTCTTCGATGAGCTTCTTGGCGTTGTCCGAAGCGGCCTTCATGGCCACCATGCGGGCGCTCTGTTCAGAAGCCATATTTTCTGCAACTGCTTGGTAAATCAAAGCTTCGACGTAACGCTTCAGAAGCGCGTCGAGAACGGTTTCGGCGTCGGGCTCGTAGAGATAGTCCCACGAGTGATCACGCTTGTCAGCCGCATCAAGATGGCTGTCCGTAAGCGGCAGAATCTGCTCGACCACGGGCACCTGCTTCATGGCGTTAACAAAACGGGAATAGGCCAGATGCACAGAATCCACCTTGCCTTCGACGTAAGCCTGAATCTGGATGCGGATGGCACCGATCAGACGGTCGAGGTTCGGGCGGTCGCCAAGCTGGACGGCCTGGCTAACCACATTGGCCTGAAGGCGCTGGAGGAAGCCTAACCCCTTGTTACCGAGAGCGGTGGCTTCAATGGAGTAGCCTTCCGCGCTCCAGTCCTTGATCTTGTGCAGAACAAGGCGCTGAATGTTGGTATTCAGGGGGCCGGCAAGCCCCTTGTCGGTCGTCACGAGAATGAGACCAATCTTCTTGGTGCCTTCATGCTTAACGAGGAACGGATGCTTGTATTCGCTGTTCGCACGGGCAAGATGCGAGCAGATCACTCGAATCTTGTCACCGTACGGACGGGCCGCAAACATCCGGTCCTGCGCCTTGCGCATCTTCGAGGCCGCAACCATCTCCATCGCCTTGGTGATCTTGCGCGTGTTTTGCACGCTCTTGATCTTTCCGCGAATTTCCTTTGTACTGGGCATGGGATATGGGTCCTCTTGGATTTGTTAACGCTTAGTAAGCACCGCTCTTCTTGAACGACTCGATAGCAGCCTTGAGCTGGGCATCGACGTCCTTGGAGAGTTCCTTCTTGGCTTCGATCGTTTCGATCAGGTCAGCATGGTGCGTCTTGAGGTATTCACGCATGCCGCGTTCGACACGAAGCGCGTCAGCAACAGCCACGTCGTCGTAGGCACCCATGTTCACGGCGTAAAGCACGAGAGCTTCTTCCCAAACCTGAAGCGGCTGGTACTGCGGCTGCTTCATGAGTTCGGTAACGACACGACCGCGTTCGAGCTGCTTGCGGGTAACATCGTCGAGGTCAGAGGCGAACTGAGCAAAGGCAGCGAGTTCACGGTACTGAGCCAGGGCAAGACGGACACCACCGCCGAGCTTCTTGATGATCTTCGTCTGAGCGGCACCACCGACTCGGGACACGGAAATACCCGGGTTGATGGCGGGACGGATACCGGCGTTGAAGAGGTCGGTTTCAAGGAAGATCTGACCGTCGGTAATGGAAATCACGTTGGTCGGAACGAAGGCGGTAACGTCGCCAGCCTGCGTTTCAATGATCGGCAGAGCCGTCATGGAACCGGTCTTGCCCGTAACCTTGCCTTCCGTGAAGCGTTCGACGTAAACCGGGTTCACGCGAGCGGCACGTTCGAGCAGACGGCTGTGCAGGTAGAAGACGTCGCCAGGGTAGGCTTCGCGTCCCGGCGGACGGCGGAGCAGCAGGGAAATCTGACGGTAGGCCCAAGCCTGCTTCGTCAAGTCGTCATAGACGATCAGGGAGTCTTCACCGCGGTCGCGGAAGTATTCACCCATCGTGGCGCCGGCGTACGGAGCGATGTACTGCATGGCGGCGGATTCGGAAGCCGTGGCGGCAACGACGATGGTGTATTCCATGGCGCCGCTTTCTTCGAGCTTGCGAACGACGTTGGCGATCGTGGAGGCCTTCTGGCCGATGGCAACGTACACGCAGGTAAGGTTCTTGCCCTTCTGGTTGATGATCGTGTCGATGGCGACGGCGGTCTTACCACACTGGCGGTCGCCAATGATGAGTTCGCGCTGGCCGCGGCCGATCGGGATCATGGAGTCAACGGACTTCAAGCCCGTCTGAACCGGCTGGGAAACGGACTGGCGGTCGATAACGCCGGGAGCAACCTTTTCGACGACGTCGAAGAGTTCCGTGTTGATCGGACCCTTGCCGTCGATCGGCTGACCGAGAGCGTTCACAACGCGGCCGATAAGTTCCGGACCAACGGGAACGGAAAGAATCTTGCCGGTCGTCTTGACCAGGTCGCCTTCGGAAATGTGTTCGTAGGAACCGAGAATAACGGCACCGACGGAGTCACGTTCGAGGTTGAGGGCGAGGCCATACGTATTGCCGGGGAATTCCAGCATTTCGCCCTGCATCACGTCGCTAAGACCGTGAACACGGCAGATACCGTCGGTCACCGACACGACGGTGCCCTGGGTACGAAGATCTGCGGAAACGCCGAGGCCTTCGATACGCTTCTTCAGCAGATCGCTGATTTCACTGGGATTGAGTTGCATCTTACAGCTCCGAATGTTTTTAAGCGGTGAGCGTCGTCTTCATCTGAGCGAGACGAGCGCGAATCGAACCGTCAAGAAGTTTGTCGCCGACACGAATGCAAACGCCGCCGATCAGTTCGGGATTGATGGAAACGATCGGGTGGAGTTTGAGGCCGGGGAACTTCTTGGCAAGCGACTCAAGCAGGCTGTCGAGCTCAGCGGCGCTAAGCTCAAAGGCCGACTCGATGTAGGCATCGGCAATGCCTTCGGAAGAATTCTTCAGCTCACGAAACTGACGGGCGATCTCCGGGAAAGCTTCCAGACGACCGTTTTCGATGACCACGCGCAGCATGTTCGCGACTTCCTTCGGGAGGTTGTTGCCGCAAAGTTCCGCAATCAGGTCGCAGAGTTGATCGTCAGTCAGCTTCGGATCGCCAACCAGCGTGGCGACTTCAGGATTCTTAGTCAGGGAAGCGAGAGCCTCGATGACTTCAAGATCCTGGGCCACATCTTCAGCGCCGGCATTACGGTCTTTCAAAGCCTTCATCAGGCCTTGTGCGTAGGGGCGCGCAATCGTCGAAAGTTCAGCCATAGTTAGAGCTTCGCCTTCAATTGTTCAAGCATGGCGGCGTGAACGGTCTTGTCGACCTCACGGGCCAGGATCTGCTCAGCACCGGCAACGGCAAGAGCAGCCACTTCGTTACGAAGCGCTTCACGAGCACGCTGCATTTCCTGAGCAGCTTCAGCACGAGCATTCTCGATGATGCGGTCGGCTTCGACCTGAGCCTGAGCTTTGGCTTCATCGACGATACTCTGAGCACGCTTTTCACCGTCAGAAACAATGGTGGTGGCACGGGCGCGGGCGTCGGCTTCGATGGCCTTGCCCTGCTCGGTCGCGATAGCCAGAGCCTTCTCACCCTTGTTAGCGGCAGAGAGACCATCGGCGATCTTCTTCTGACGCTCTTCAATCGCGTGGATCAGCGGCGGCCAGATGTACTTCATGGTGATCCAGGCACCAAGGAAGAACACGACCATCTGTAAAAACAGAGAGGCATTAATGTTCATTATTGAACCCCGTTACGTTGACCGCCCTCTCGCCCTTCTAGCGTTCAAGCAGGGCAGTCAACGGCGTCATTAAAAGAAAAGACGTTTTATTTTCGCGGCACCAAATTAGCCGACGAACGGGTTGGCAAAGGCGAACATCATGGCGATACCGACACCGATAAGGAAGGCAGCGTCGATAAGACCGGCGAGAAGGAACATCTTCGTCTGGAGCGGTTCCATCAGCTCGGGCTGGCGGGCGGCGGATTCGAGGTACTTGGCACCCATGATGGCGATGCCGAGACAGGCACCGATGGCGCCGAGACCGATGATGAGACCGCAAGCGAGAGCGACGAGAGCGACGTTGGTCATTTTAAAAAACTCCTGAATTTAAAAAGAGGGAGTAAAGGAAAAAAGAGATTAGTGGCTGCTGTGGGCCTGACCGATGTAGACGAGCGTCAACATCATGAAGATGAAGGCCTGAAGCAGAACAATCAGGACATGGAAAAGCCACCAGACCAAACCTGCGAAGACTTGACCAATACCAGCACTAACAGTCCCAATGGAACTGAGTTCGAGAGCGAAACCGCCGAGAAGCGCCAGCAGGAAGAACAGCAATTCACCAGCATACATGTTGCCGAAGAGTCGCATGCCGAGCGAGACGAACTTGGCGAGGTACTCAATGATGTTCAACAGGAAGTTGAACGGCCAGAGAGCGGGATGACTGCCGAAAGGCGCAGTAAACAGTTCATGCACGAAGCCGCCGAGGCCCTTGACCTTCACGCCGTAGTAGAAGAGAAGGAGGAGCACGCCCAACGACATGCCGAGCGGGCCGTTGAGGTCAGCAGTCGGCAACGGACGGAGATGATCGAGGCCGATCAGACCAGCAATCGCGGGGAACAGGTCAACCGGAATCAAGTCGATGGAGTTCATCAACGCGACCCAGCAGAACACGGTTAAAGCCAGCGGAGCCACGAAGGTGCGGTCGCCGTGCACGATGTTCTTGGCCTGGTTGTTGACCATTTCCACCAGCATTTCGACTGCACACTGCATCTTTCCGGGGACACCGGAAGTAGCCTTCTTAGCACCGGCTCGCAGAAGGAAGAACATGACAGCCAGCATCAACACGGAGAAGAAGATGGTGTCGTAGTTCACGATAGAAAAATCAACAACGGACCCCTGATGCGCGGAAGCCAGGTGGGCCATGTGATGTTTAATATACTCAGTAGCGGTAAGGGCTTCTGCTGCCATGGATACCGATCCTTAATGTCTCTTGAACAGCACGATGAAGTAACTGTTCGCCACCGCAATTATCGTGAAGATAAAGGCGGGCCAATGAAGGTTTTCGTAGTACCCGACCATCAGCCCCAAAAGAAGCACGACAACCAGGATCTTGACAAACTCCCCTCCGAGCACTGCGACAGCACTTGGGCTGTACGCCGTCAAAAATTTCGGCAGCACCAAAAACAACGCGAGGAGCGTCGTCGGGACCGCGTAAGCGAGCCCCGCCATCAGTGCCGTGTAGGCTGCATCCTGCCCTACGAAAAAAGCAGAAACAACAGTTACAAGAAATACGATGACATACTGCGCAAGGGAAATGCGCATCATATCAGAAATGGCGTACATACTTGCGGTTGTTCGTTGGGTTTTCAGTCGGATCGAATTCTAAGTTTTGTCTTAAATACATACAACTCACCAAACGGGGAACACTCCTACCTCGTTATGGGTATGCTCTATAGAATTTATCTATTAAGCACGAAGTCGCCTAAGCCCTTCGACTTAATGGCCCTGCTGTTGGATCCGGTGTACGATGCCCTCGAGCTGGTCGAGATTGGTAAATTCAATCACGATCCTGCCCTTGCCCTTCGAGTTGGCGGAGAGCTTCACGACGGCACCGAGCGTTTCGGCGAGCGACTCCTCGAGTCGAATGTCGTCGCGGGTCTTGACCACGAACTTCTGACGAACGGGTTGCTTTTCCTTCATCCGACGGATCAAGTCTTCAGTTTGACGCACCGACAGCGCTTTGGCAACCACTTCTTTCGCGGCCAGCACCTGTTCGGCGGCATCAAGCGCGAGAAGCGCACGCGCATGTCCCATCTCGAGCTTGCGCTCCTTCAGCATGGCCTTCACTTCAGGCGTCAGCGTCAGAAGGCGAAGAAGGTTCGTCGTTGCGGTGCGCGAACGGCCGACGGCTTCGGCCGCCTGTTCATGCGTGTAGTCGCACTCGTCAATGAGGCGCTGGATGCCTGCCGCCTCCTCGAGAGGATTCAGGTCCTCACGCTGCATGTTCTCGATGAGCGCCATGGCGAGTGCCTGGGTCTGATCCACCGTGCGGATGATGACGGGAACCTCTTCGAGGCCCGCCATGCGGGCGGCGCGGAAGCGGCGCTCGCCGGCGATGATTTCGTAGCCCTCGTCCGCAGGACGGACGATGATCGGGCTGATGATGCCCTGCTGGCGAATGGAGTCAGCCAGCTCCTGAAGACCCTCTTCCGTCATGGTGCTGCGCGGCTGAGTGCTGCCAGGGCGCAGCTCGTCAAGCTTCACCGTTTCAAGGCGCTTGTCATCACCGTCCTCTTCGGAGAGGCCGCTCACGTCGAAGTCGTCATAAATGGCGCCCAGACCGCGGCCGAGGCCTCCAAGTTTCTTTGCCGTCACGTTTTCTCCCGTTGAATTACTTGTGCTTCTTTTCCATGCGCTCGATGAGTTCTTCCGCACAGGCCATGTAGGCCTTGGCACCCTTGCTCGAGCGGTCGTAGACGACGCCGGGCAGGCCGTAGCTCGGCGCCTCGGCAAGCCTCACGTTGCGCGGAATGATGGTCTTGAAGACCTTGTCGCCGAAATGCTCCTCAAGCTGCGTGCTCACCTGCTGCTGGAGCGTGATGCGCGTGTCGAACATCACGCGCAGAAGCGCCACGATGCGCAGGTTCTTGTTCTTCTCGGCACGAACGCGCTTGACGCTGCCCACGAGGTCGGTAAGCCCCTCGAGCGCATAGTATTCGCACTGCATCGGAATGATGACGCCGTCAGCCGCGCACAGCGCGTTGAGCGTCAGCATCGACAGGCTCGGCGGACAGTCGATGAGCACATAGTCGTACTTGTCGAGCTCGGGCTCGAGCGCCTTCTTGAGGCGCACGTCTCGATGATCAAGCCCCACGAGCTCCACCTCGGCACCCGCCAGCTCGCGATTGGCAGGCAGAACGTCAAAGCCGCCCTCAGCCGAATGGCAGACAGCCTGCTCGAAGCTCGCGATGCCGAGCAGCACCTCGTAGATCGAACCCTTCAGGTCGCGCTTTTCGATGCCGCAGCCCATCGTGCCGTTGCCCTGGGGGTCAAGGTCGATGAAGAGCACCCTGCGTCCCTTCAAGGCGAGGGCGCCTGCAAGATTGACGGCGGTCGTCGTCTTGCCGACCCCTCCTTTCTGATTAGCGATACAAAAGATTTGCGCCATAAGTTCGTCGTCCAAACGTCGTGCGGTCCGCTGACCTTCGGTTGTCTCAAATGTCTAATAGTAATGCGCGGCCGTCATCCGCAAGAATGCTCACTTGACCGCAGCTGCGGCGGCTGTCGCCTGCGCGCTGAGCTCCAACCAGAGTTCGGAGAAACCCTGCCAGAAAATGGCGACGCCCAGACAGATCAGGATGAAGGCGAAGATTCGCGCCAGCGCGTCTGCGCCCGCCACGCCGACCGCCTTGTTCAGACGGTCGCTGTAACGATAGCAGACCCAGATGACCGCCACCGTTGCAACCGTCGCCACAAACGTGCCGGCGATGTGCCCGAGGTCTCGCGGCAGACTGGTGCTCACGGCCACGGACACGGCAATCGCACCGGGTCCCGTCGTGAGCGGCAGCGTAAAGGGGTAGAAGGCCATGGACTTGAGCTTCGCGCGGGACAGCGCGGGGCGCTCCTCCGTCGTCTCCTCCTGCGTCGGCGCATTCAGGGCAGTCCAGCCTGCGGCGAAAAGCACGCAGCCGCCCGCCATTCGAAGCACGCCGACGGAAATGCCGAAGAAGCTGAGAATCAGGTGTCCGCACGTCAGGCACACCAGCAGAATGATCAGGCAGTACAGGGCGATCCTGTTGGCAACGAACGCACGATCCCTGTCCGACAGGCTGGTTGTCAGCGTACAGAAGAACATTGCTCCGCTGAACGGATTGATGACGGGCAGGAATGTCGAGAATGCGAGTACGAAGGCACTGACGAAAGCGCTGGTCATGACAGTCTCCTAAATCTCTAGTTGACGGGCTTCATCACCACCAGATGGCGAGCCTCTCCAAGCCCGGGAACCTCCATGGGAAGCACCTCTGCGACGGATGCGTCGGCAGGCAGACAACTGATTTCATCCTCGGGCACGGCGCCCTTCATGGCCAGCCAGAGACCGTCCGGCTTGATGAGGTGGCGCGTCAGGTCCACAAAGTCCTGAAGATTCGCAAAGGCCCTGGACGTGATCAGGTCGTACTGGCCCGAAAGACGTTCGATTCGCGCATGGCGGGTCGAATAGTTCCTGAGTCCCAGCTCGATGGCGGCCTGAGTGAGAAAGGCCGTCTTCTTGCTGACGGCATCAACCGCCGTCACGCGAAGATCAGGCCTGAGAATGGCAAGCGGGATCGACGGTAGGCCGCCTCCGCTGCCGACGTCGAGCACGTTCACCGCATCAGGGCCGAGACGCTTCACGAACGGCACGAGCGCCGCCGAGTCCAGAAGATGATGCGTCAGGATCTCGTCATCGCGGCGAATGGCGGTCAGGTTGTAGACCTTGTTCCACTTCTGGAGCAGGCCCGCAAAGCGCATGAGTTGGTCCACCTGGTCGACGGAGGCCTCAAGACCAAGCGTCGCGAGGCCTTCCTCCAGGCGTGGCTGAAAATCAAACATTGCCTTTTTCCTTGGCTTGAGTGCCCTTGTCCTTCACATAGTAGTAGCGGCGCTTCAAATGCACCAGCAGCAGCGAGACCGCAGCCGGCGTCACGCCGGAGATGCGGGAGGCCTGCCCGATCGTCTCGGGACTGATCGACTTGAGCTTCTGTCGAACCTCGAAGCTGAGCCCCGGCACGCTGTCGTAGTCGAGCTCGGCGGGAATCTTCAGCGTCTCGTTGGCCAGCGTGCGCTCGATCTCCGCCTTCTGACGAGAGATGTAGCCTGAATACTTTACTTCCGTTTCGGCCTGGAACAGCTCGTCATCCGAGAAGTCCTCCAGAGGCAGGACGGGAGCACCGTCCGTCTTCGTCATGCCCGCAACGGCCTTGAGAGTGACGCCGGGGCGGGTGGCCAGAGCGTGAAGCGAGTATTCGCGCTCCATGTCGGTGCCGAGCACGCGGTTCATCTCCTCGGAAGTGAAGAGCTTCGGATTGACCCACGTGTCCTTCAGGCTCTGCATCAGGCGGGCGACGTTCTCCTGCGTGCGGCAGAAGTAGGCCCAGCGTTCGTCATCGACGAGGCCGAGACGTCGCCCTTCCTCCGTCAGGCGCACGTCGGCGTTGTCCTCACGCAGGCTCAGACGGTATTCGGCGCGGCTGGTAAACATGCGGTAGGGCTCCGTCACGCCGCGAGTCGTCAGATCGTCGACCATCACGCCGAGATAGGCCTGATCGCGGCGGGCCGTCCAGGAGCCTTCGCCGCGCGCGTAGAGCGCGGCATTGAGACCGGCGAGAAGCCCCTGTGCGGCGGCCTCTTCGTAACCCGTCGTGCCGTTGATCTGACCGGCAAAGAAGAGGCCGGGCATGGCCTTCGTCTCCATGCTGGTCTTGAGGCCGCGCGGATCGTAGAAGTCGTATTCAATCGCATAGCCCGGACGCAGCAGATGCGCGTGCTCAAGGCCGGGCATGTTGTGGACGATGTCGAGCTGGACGTCGAAGGGCAGGCTCGTTGAGATGCCGTTCGGATACCACTCGTTGACATGCAGACCTTCGGGCTCAAGGAACACCTGATGGCTGTCCTTGTCGGCGAAGCGCTTCACCTTGTCCTCGATGGACGGACAGTAGCGCGGGCCGATGCCGTGGATGACGCCCGTGTACATGGGCGAGCGGTCGAGGTTGGCCAGAATGATGTCATGAACTTTCTGGTTCGTGCGCGTGATCCAGCAGGGCACCTGCCTCGGATGTTCCGGAGCGGGCTTGAGCAGCGAAAACTGCGGCACGGGATCAAGGTCACCCCACTGCTCCTCGCACTTGCTGAAGTCGATCGTACGGCCGTCGATTCGGGCGGGCGTGCCCGTCTTGAGACGGCCCTGAGGCATTCCGAGCTCCTTGAGGCGCTCCGCCAGACGGACGCTCGCGGGATCGCCGACGCGGCCCGCCTGATAGTGCTCAAGGCCGATGTGCACCATGCCGTTGAGGAAGGTGCCCGCGCAAAGCACGACAGCCTGCGCGCTGAAACAGAAGCCCGTCTGGGTCACGATGCCCGCAACGCGGCCGTTTTCGACGATCAGGTCATCAACGGCCTGCTGGAAGACGCTGAGGTTCTCCTGGCCTTCAATGCGCTCGCGCATGGCGCGGCGGTAAAGCTGACGGTCGATCTGGGCGCGGGTGGCCTGAACGGCGGCACCCTTGGAGCCGTTGAGAATGCGGAACTGAATGCCGGCCTCGTCAGTCACGACGCCCATGGCGCCGCCCATGGCGTCAAGTTCCTTGACGAGATGACCCTTGCCGATGCCGCCGATGGACGGATTGCAGGAGAGTTGGCCGATCGTTTCAACGTTGTGCGTCACGAGCAGCGTGCGGCGGCCCATGCGCGCGGCGGCAAGCGCGGCTTCCGCGCCTGCATGGCCGCAGCCGACCACGATGACCTCAAATTTTTCGGGGTACAGCATTTATTTTCCAATACAGAACTTACTAAAAATCATGCCGAGGATGTCTTCGGTCGTCGTTTCGCCGAGGATCTCTCCAAGCGCGCGGCTCGCGAGGCGAAGCTCTTCCGCCACCAGTTCGGGCATGGGATCGCAGTCGATGAGAAGGAGGGCGCGGGAGACATGCTCCGCCGCCGTCTTCAGGCACTGCAGATGGCGTTCGCGCGCCATGAAGACGCCGTCCGTCGTCGCCGCCATGCCGACCACCTCGAGAAGACGGGCCTTGAGTTCGGACAGGCCGACTCCCTGTTTGGCGGAAATGGCGATCTCGCCGCCGGAGGCAGCCGACTCGCAAAGATCGACCTTGTTGTTCACGGTGATGAGGGGCACGCCGTGGCGGACCTCCTTCAGAACCTTGTCCAAAACCTCCGTGTCGTCCCTGATGAGGCCGGAGGCGTCCTTGAGATGCAACACGACGTCCGCCTTGCGGATCTCGACCAACGTGCGTTCGATGCCCTTGCTTTCGACGACATCGTCCGTCGTGCGAATGCCTGCCGTGTCCACCATCTTGACGGGCACGCCATTGAGCGAAACCCAGTGCTCGATGCGGTCGCGGGTCGTGCCGGGGATGTCGGTGACGATGGCCACCTCCTCTTGGGCAAGCGCATTGAGCAGGCTCGACTTGCCGACATTGGGACTGCCCACGATGGCCACGGTCACGCCTTCACGCAGCACCTGCCCCTGACGAGCGTTCTCCAGAATGGCGCGGATGCCCGTTTCGGCCTGAACAAGGCGCGTGCGGACCTTTTCCGAACCGATGACGTCGATGTCCTCTTCTGGGAAGTCGAGCGTGGCCTCGATGAAGGCGCGAAGCTCCGTGATGTTGCCGTCGACGTCGCGGACGGCATTGGAGAACTCGCCGCTCAAAGAGCGTCCCGCCGCCTGAACGGCGGATTCGCTCACGGCATCAATCAGATCGGCCACAGCCTCCGCCTGAGTCAGGTCCATTCGGCCGTTCATGAATGCGCGGCGGGTGAATTCGCCGGGCTCGGCCATGCGAAGCCCGAGATCACGGCACTTCTCAAGGCAGGTGCGCATGATGAGGCTCAGAAGCACGGGACCGCCGTGCGCCTGAATTTCGAGGACGGACTCGCCCGTGTAGCTGTGGGGAGCGGGAAAGAGCAGCACGATTGCGCGGTCAAGCACCCCGCCGTCCGTTCCGAGAAAGGGCAGGAGATGGGCGTAGCGCGCCTTCAGGGTGCAGTTCTCCCCGAACAGGCGCCCGACGATCTGGGCTTCGAGCGCCTTGCCGAAAGACAGGCGCAGAATGCCGATGCCGCCGCGGCCCGCGGCCGTCGCAACGGCGATGATGGGATCTTTGTCGCTGTGGTGCATAAAGCTCTTTCCGAGGGTTGCCGACGTCAGGATCGGCAGATTGTGGAGATTGTAATGCCCGCCCCGATCTCTTTGGTATACGATGGATGGGTTTGTGTATTCAGGTCCCTTTGAACCCATGTCCCTGCCACGTCCTCCCAACCGCAAGCCCTTTTTCGGACCGACGCTGATCGGCGCCTGCACCGGCATGATTCTGTGCATTCCCCTCGCGGCCTACACCGCCGCCGCGCTCGGGGACGACTACAACACGCGGGCCCTCATCTACTGCGGCTTTCTTCTCTGGTGCATCGTCGGCGCCGTCGTGCTCTTCATGAAGACGTGGCAGTCGGAAAACCAGAAGATCTCGCCTGCGAGATGCCTGCTCTGGTGCGCCTCTCTCTGGCTCTGGCCTCTTCTGCTGCTGCCGGGACTCTTCAGGAAGCGCAGCTGAACCTGCGCTCAAACAAAAAGGGATGCCTTCTAAGGGCACCCCTTTTTTGTTTGTCTTCAAAGAAGCACTAGTGCTTTAGCTCTGCAGACGCTTGGCGCGCTCGGCTGCGATGGTCTTGTTGATCCACCACTGCTGGAGAATCGACAGAACGTTGTTCGTAAGCCAGTAGAGCACGAGACCGGAGGCGAACACGAAGAACATCACCGAGAAGACGATCGGCATGATGTACATCATGCGGGCCTGCGTCGGATCAGTGGGCTTCGGGTTGAGCAGGATCTGCAGGAACATGGTCACGGCCATGATCGCAGGAAGCACGAACCAAGGGTCAGGCATCGCAAGGTCATGGACCCAGAGGACCCACGGAGCACCGCGAAGCTCAACGGAACCCTGAAGCACCCAGTAGAGCGCGAGGAACACGGGAATCTGCAGCATGATCGGGAGGCAGCCGCCGACCGGATTGATCTTTTCCGTGCGGTAGAGCTCCATCATGGCCTGGTTGAGGCGCTGCTTGTCGTCCTTGTAGCGATCCTGCAGCTGCTTCATACGCGGCGTGACTTCCTTCATGCGGGCCATCGAACGATAGCCGGCGGCCGAAACCGGATAGAGAATCGCCTTCACGATGCAGGTCAGAAGCACGATGGCCCAGCCCCAGTTGCCGACGATGCCGTAGAGGAAGGACAGGAGCCAGTAGATCGGCTTGGCAAGGAACGTGAGCCAGCCGTAGTCGACCACGAGCTCAAGGCCCGGAGCGATCTGTTCAAGGCGGTCCTGATCCTGCGGGCCGGAGTAGAGCACGGCCTTGTCGGTCACGGACTTGCCGGACTCGATGGTGCCGAGCTTCACGAGCGTGCCAACGGAGTAGAGGTTCTTGGAGACCTCACGGGCATAGTTCTCGCGCTCCTCACCGTTGGCGGGAACCCAAGCGCTCACGAAGTGGTGTTGGACCATGGCGAGCCAGCCGTTGTTGGTGAACTTCTCGAAGGAGGCGCTGTTGTCGGCGATGTCGCCGAACTCAAGCTTCTGGAACTTCTCTTCGTCGGAGTAGAAGGCGGGACCCGTGTACGTGGAGTACATGGAGCTTTCGCCTTCAGGCTTGCCGCCGTCGCGGGTGAGCTGATAGTAGGCGGACGGCTGAATGGCGGCGCCGCTGTTGTTGACGACTTCGGTCGAAACGTCGATGCCGTAGTGGCCGCGGTTGAACGTGTAGGTCTTCTTGACCGTCACGCCGCCCTTGGTGGCTTCAAAGATCACGTCAAGCTTGTCGGCGTCGCCCATGCTGAGCTTTTGGCTGACGAGCTTGTACTGATCCTTGTGATTCGGGAAGTTGCCGCCGACAAGGCCGCTCTGGGCGACGTAGGTGCGGTTCTTCGTGATCTCAAGAAGATCGACGTTGCCGAGGTTCTCGGCTGGCTTGCGGTCGAGGATGAGACCGGCGAGGCCCACTTCGGTCCAGTCGGCCTGACGCGGGATCAGCGTCATTTCGGTGCCGACGATGACGGCGCCCTCGCGGTCGAAGGTGACCTTCATGCGATCGGTTTCAACGACGACAGGATCCTTGACGGCGACAGCGGACGGAACCGTGGCGTCAATGTCCTTGCCAGTCGGGACGCTAGAGGCTGCGTCGGCAACGGCCTGCTGTTCAACGGCCTCCGTATGGAAAAAGGACTTCTCGCCCTTGTAGACCTGATAGTTGTCCCACAGCAGGAAGCAGGAGGTAAAAAGAATCGCCCACAAAAGAGCGCGTTGCATGTCCTTTCCCATTTTTATCCACTACTTCTTTTGGATGTTGAAAAGATCCGTAGATCCCTTGTCTTCTTGTTCTTCCGGCCTGCACTCTCTGCACCAGCAGCGCCAGCGGAACTTCGCCGGCACCGGATCCAGCCCGCGCCCTCCAAGAGGATGACAGCGCAGCAGACGGTAGATGGTCAGATAGGTTCCCTTGACGGCACCGTACTTTTCGAGTGCCTCAATGGCATAGTTTGAACACGTGGGAACGAATCGGCAACTCCTTCCCACCCACGGAGACAGGGTCAGCTGATAGAGCCTGACCAGCATCCGCAGAAACTTCGCCACCACCGTCACTCGCCCCGGGTCTGCGCAAGCTGCTTCGGAAGACGCTTCAGGAGCGCCTCCATGAGCGACCGCGCATCAGTCCTCAGGGACAGCTTCAGGGCGTTGACGCCCTGATCGATGCCGGGGATCTCCTTCAGGGGAACCCTGAGCCTTAAAGAAACGTCAAGCCCCACGCCTTGCTCGCCGAGAAGCGCCGCAAGATTTGGGGCTTGCTTTCTTGCAGCCTCCCTCAAGGTTCTCTTGACCAGTGCACGGTCCACGGAGCGATGGGCGTTGCGCTTTCCGACGGTGATGCCGAAGCGAAGCCTGCCCGGCTCCTCAGGGAATTTCATTGCGTTGATCGAAAAGTACTTCGACGTGAGTCGGAAGGTATTTTCGTTCCGCGTATGCACAAGCACCCCATAGTCCGCGCTCTTGATGATGCGCAAACTACGGGGAAACTTAAGGGGTGCCGCTGTGTAGCTGGACACGGCGATCGTTACCGGCCGTGAACGAGCCGATTAGAGAGCCAGGGTGTGACGGCCCTTAGCGCGACGGCGAGCGAGAACGCGACGACCGCCCTTCGTGCGGCTGCGAACCAGGAAGCCGTGCGTACGAGCACGCTTGACCTTGGAAGGCTGATAGGTACGTTTGGTAGCCATGATTAATCCTCAATAGGCATGAACCTCGGCGCACGTCGGTGCAGCACGAGGAAAAAACAACAGGGGTATGCCAGCCACACAGTCCCATGTCAATCGTTCTGGAAACGGGCTAGCCAAATGAGTCTCCGCAAGCCGGCGCTTTTGTTCTGTACGGTGCCGCCCGCGGTGCCGCCGGCGACCCCGCAATCATCGAGATTGCCGAGTTACGAAAAGTTAGATATTAGAACTCAATGAGGGGGGATTTGTCAAACGAAAACCACAAAAAATCTTGTCCTGTCATGAAGTTCGGTAGGCTTCCCCTCAGGCGAAGGCTCGAAAAACACAACATCTGGGGGTCGGGAGCCGACAAACCACATTGGGTTGTGTAAATCTTTTCTCCACGCTTTTTCAGGAAAGCCCAAGTTGTTGAGAGGCAAGGGAAATCTTATCCACACCGAATTGTGGATAAGTTATCCTCAAGCAAAGTTATCCACGGACAAATCGGCTAAAATAATATATTCGTCTTCCTTGCCCCGCCCTGCCCGGCAGGCCGCCCAGGCAAGCCTTCAATCTACATCTAGGCCCGTCATGAACAACTTCTGGCAAGACTGTCTCGCGCAGATCAAAGCGATGAAGCTTCCTCCGATGATCATCACCAATTGGTTCGAACCGATTGAGCTGGTGCGGTGGGACAGCGAACGCGGCGACATGGTCCTTGAAGCGCCCGCCAGCAAGGTGCAGACGATCCGCGCGACGTATCTGAAGACCATTCAGGACGTGGCCGTGCACCTCTACGGCAGCCAGGTGAAGGTCACCCTGCAGGCCGTCGGCGCACTCGCAGGCGACGTGCAGACTCCTGCTCAGCCCAAGGGACCGTCCCTCGAGGACATTGAGAGGAGACGCGAAGAGACCGGCCTCCTTCCCGGCCTCACCTTTGAAAACTACGTCAACGGCAACGCCAACCAGCTCGCCGTCGCGGCCGCGGAACACGTCGCCACTACGATGGGCATGCAGTACAACCCGCTCTACATCTATGGCGGCGTCGGTCTGGGCAAGACCCATCTGATGCAGGCCATCGGCCACCGCTATCTCGACCTTCATCCGAAGGCACGCGTCCGCTGCATCTCCGCCCAGGACTTCATCAGCGAGTACACGACCGCCACGCGCGACTCCTCGAGCTCCCGCAAGGCGCTTCAGATGTTCGACGAGCGCTACCGCAACCTCGACCTGCTTCTCATCGACGACGTCCAGTCCTTCTCGGGCGCCAAGGGTTCCCAGGCGCAGTTCTACCGTGCCTTCGAAGCGCTCGTGCCGCACAACAAGCAGGTCGTGCTCACGGCCGACACGTACACCCGCAACCTCAAGGACATCGAGCAGCGCCTAATCTCGCGCTTCTCCCAGGGCCTGTCCGTCGCCATCGAGCCGCCCGAGCTTGAAATGCGCATCGCCATTCTGCTCAACAAGGCCAAGGCGCTCGGCGCCGCGCTGCCCGAAGAAGTGGCGATGTTCATCGCCAAGCGCCTCAAGTCCAACGTCCGCGAGCTTGAGGGCGCCCTTCAGCAGGTCATCGCCTACCAGCAGTTCCAACCGTCGGCCGCCAAGGAAATCACAATCGACATCGCCAAGCACGTCCTTCGCGACCAGTTCTCGGTCAACAACAACCTGATCACGATCGAGAGCATCCAGAAGACCGTCGCCGACTACTACAACATCAAGGTCGCGGAAATGCATTCGAAGCGCCGCCCCGCCAACATCGCCAGGCCGCGCCAGATTGCCATGTACCTCACCAAGGAGCTGACCCAGCACAGCCTCCCCGAAATCGGCGCCAACTTCGGCGGCCGAGACCACACGACCGTCATGCACGCCGTGCGAAAGATCACTCAGGAACGCCAGGGCAACGCCGAGCTCAATCACGAGATCCACGTGCTCGAGCAGATGATCAAGGGCTGACAGAAGCACCCGACGGAACCCGATTTTTTGAATTTTTCACCAGGTATTTGTTATGAAGAACATCCAGAGCGTCTGCGAAAACCTGCTCAAACCCGTCAAAATCGTCGAAGGCATTGTTGAAAAGCGCCAGACGCTGCCGATTCTGAGCAACATCCTGATCGAGCAGAACGGCGAGAACGTCAAGTTCTCCGCCACTGACCTCGATATCCAGATCAGCACCGAGGCTCCCGTCGGCGTCGCAGGCGTCGACACCCGCTTCACGGTCGGCGCCTCCAAGCTCGCCAGCATCCTGACGGCTCTTCCCGCCACCAACGAGGTCCAGTTCGATCTCGGCGACCGCGGCCTCACGATCAGCAGCAACAACGGCAAGTTCCAGCTTCAGACGCTCTCCGCCGACGAATACCCCGTCCTCAAGGAAAGCCAGTGGGAGACGACGCTCTTCATCCCGTCCCGCACGCTGCGCTACCTGCTCACGATGACGGCCTTCGCTATGGCCAGTCAGGACGTCCGCTACTACCTCAACGGCGTACTCTTCGTCGTCGAGGGCAAGAAGCTTCGCACCGTCGCCACCGACACCCATCGTCTCGCCTGCTGCGAAGTCGACGTTGATGACGAAAACACCCCGATGCAGGCCATCATCCCGCGCAAGACCGTGCGCGAGCTCATTCGCCTGCTCCCCGAGGACGACACGCCCGTCCGCGTCCAGTTCACGGACCTTCAGGTGTGCTTCTCCTTCGGCAACATCACCTTCATGAGCAAGCTCATCGAAGGCCGCTTCCCCGACTACAAGCGCGTGCTTCCCTCTCAGGACACGAACCCGAACGCCCTTGAACTTGAGCGCGAGGCGATCTCCAACGCGCTTCGCCGCGTCGGCATCATGACGAACGAGAAGTTCCACGGCATCCGCTGGATCCTCAACGGCGAGGGCCTGCAAATCCAGAGCACGAACTCCGACCACGAAGAGGCTCTCGAACGCTTCGACGTGCCCTGGACGCACGACGAGCTCGACATGGGCTTCAACATCACCTATCTCCTTGAAGTGCTCGGCATCCTCAAGAACAAGACCGTCCGCTTCAACTTCTCCACCGCCTCCGGCAGCGTGCTGATCACGATGCCCGAATCGCAGGAGCGCTTCCGCTACGTCGTGATGCCGATGCGCATCTGACGCTCCGAGCGCACGAGAGGAAACCGAACTAGAACAAGGCTCGGCAAGCACCGCAGCCTGCATACCGCTTACTGCAGACCGGCTCAGGGCCGGTCTGCCGAAGGATTTATTCAATGACCGAAATGGACACGAACAGCGATCAGCAACCGACCACTGCGTCTACCTACGACGAGCACAGCATCCAGATTCTGGAGGGCCTGGAAGCCGTTCGCAAGCGTCCGGGCATGTACATCGGCGACACCGCCGACGGCTCCGGGCTTCATCATCTGGTTTATGAAGTTGTCGACAACTCCATCGACGAAGCTCTTGCAGGCTACGCCACGAAGATTCAGGTCACCATCCACACGGACAACTCGATTTCCGTCGTGGACGACGGCCGCGGCATTCCCTCGTCCATCAAGTGGGACGACAAGCACAAGCCCAAGCGCAGCGCAGCGGAAATCGCCCTGACCGAACTTCATGCCGGAGGCAAGTTCGACAACAACGGCTACAAGATCTCCGGCGGCCTGCACGGCGTCGGCGTCTCCTGCGTGAACGCGCTTTCGACCTGGCTGCGCCTCATCGTGCGCCGCGACGGCGAAGCCCGTCTCCTCGAATTCGAACGCGGCAAGGTCAAGAACCGCCTCACTGAAACGGCCAAGGATCCCGTCACGGGCGCCGAAGTCCTCATCTCTCCGATGAAGCTTCTCGGTCCGACGAGCCGTCGCGGCACGGAAGTGCACTTCCTGCCCGACACGCAAATCTTCGAGCAGATCACCGAGTTCAACTACGACACCCTGCTCTCGCGCCTGCGCGAGCTTTCGTTCCTCAACTCCGGTGTTCTCATCGAGCTCAAGGACCAGCGCACCGCACACGAAGCCCAGCTTCTGACGGACAAGGGCCTCGTCGCCTACGTCCAGTTCAAGAACCAGAGCCGCACGGTGCTCCACCAGAAGATCTTCCACGCCAAGGAAACGGTCTACGAAAACGGCATCCCCATTGAGGTCGAGATCGCCATGCAGTGGCAGGACGGCTACAGCGAAGTCCTTTCCGCCTATACGAACAACATTCCGCAGCGCGACGGCGGCACGCATGTGACCGGCCTGCGCATGGCCATGACCCGCGTTCTCAAGAACTACATCTCCGCCAACGAAATCGGCAAGAAGAGCGGCAGCAAGAAGGCCGACATCGATCCCGAGGGCGACGACATGCGCGAAGGCCTGACGTGCGTCCTCTCCGTGAAGGTGCCGCAGCCCAAGTTCAGCTCCCAGACGAAGGACAAGCTCGTCTCGAGCGAGGTCCGTCCCGCCGTCGAGGAGGTCGTGTCCCGCGAGCTCGAGCTCTACCTCGAGCAGAATCCCGCCGATGCCAAGATCATCTGCGAGAAGATCGTGGCGGCCGCCCGCGCCCGCGAAGCCGCCCGCAAGGCCCGCGACATCTCCCGCAAGAGCTTCTCCGGCGGCGGCCTGCCGGGCAAGCTCGCCGACTGCCGTGAAAAGAATCCGGCCAACAGCGAACTCTTCCTGGTGGAGGGTGACTCCGCAGGCGGCTCGGCCAAGCAGGGCCGAGACTCCAAGTTCCAGGCCATTCTTCCGCTGCGAGGCAAGGTGCTCAACGTGGAAAAGGCCTCTCAGGACAAGCTCCTCGACTCCGAGCAGATCCGCATGCTGACGCTTGCGCTCGGCACCAACATCGGCAAGGACTTCGACATCTCGCGTCTGCGCTACCACCGCATCATCATCATGACCGATGCTGACGTGGACGGCGCGCACATCCGCACGCTGCTCCTGACGCTCTTCTACCGCCAGATGCCTCAGCTCATCGAGAACGGTCACGTCTACATCGCCCAGCCGCCTCTCTACAAGGTGAAGAAGAACCAGGCCGACAAGGGCGTGTTCCTCAAGGACGAGCGTGAAATGAGCGACTATCTGCTCAAGATCGCCATGGAGGACGCACGCCTCTACCGCAACAAGGACGCCTTCGACGCCGACACGCCGGTGCGCGGCTCCGAGCTCGAGACGCTTGTCAACGAATACCTTCAGTCGAGCGACGTCATCGCCCGCCTTCAGGGCGTGATCGACAAGTCCGTGCTCGTGGCCATCGCCGCAGGCGTCGACATCAACCTTGAAAACGAGTTCACCTCGCACCACACGGCCGAAGTGCTTCAGCAGGAGCTTCGCGATCCGAACGTCAAGGTCGAGGCCGTCTACGACGAGGAGAACGAGAAGCACCTGCTCAAGGTCCACCGTCTCAAGCACGGCAATTACAAGACGACGAACGTCACGCCCGAGTTCACGCTCTCCGCCGACTACAGGAAGCTGCAGGAAAGCGCCGCAATGCTCCGCGGCATCATCGGCACGGGCGCCCGCGTCGCGCGCGGCAAGAACGACCAGGCCGTCAAGAACTTCGGCGAAGCCGTCAACTGGCTGCTGAAGCAGGCTGAAAAGGGCATCATCCGCCAGCGCTACAAGGGACTGGGTGAAATGACGGCCGAGCAGCTCAACCTGACGACCATGGATCCGTCCGTGCGCCGCATGCTGCGCGTCCGAATCGAAGATGCCGCCAGCGCAGACGCCATCTTCTCGATGCTGATGGGCGACGTCGTCGAACCGCGCCGCGACTTCATCGAGACCAACGCGCTCTTTGCCGGCAACATCGACGCCTGATCGCCGAGGGAAACAGGATGGCCGGCGCCGCTGGCCTTCCGCTTTCACCGCCTCAAACCATTGGAGGACGCCGCGTGGATAATCTCAAGGAAAAAGTGGTCATCGCCGTTTCCTCAAGGGCGCTGTTCGATCTTGAGGAGGAGCACGCGCTTTTCGAGGAAAAGGGCTACAAGGCATTCAGGGACCATCAGGTCCGCTACCAGAACACGCCCCTGCGTCCGGGCGTGGCCTTTCCCTTCGTGCGCCGCCTGCTCGCCCTCAACGAGCTCTACGGCGATCTGGCGCCCTTCAGGGTCATTGCGCTCTCGCGCAACTCTCCTGAGACGGCCCAGCGCTTCTTCCATTCGTGCCGCCACTACAGGCTGCCCATTTCGGCGGGCGGCTTTACGTCGGGCCACTCGACCTATCCGTATCTGGCCGCCTTCAACGCCTCTCTCTTTCTGAGCGCCAACCCCGAGAATGTCCGCAATGCCATCGCCGCAGGCCAGCCTGCGGGCCTCGTGATGCCGTCTCCCGTCGGGGACGAGGATGACGACGCCAGTCCGACGCTGCGCATCGCCTTCGACTTCGACGGCGTGATCGCCGACGACGAAAGCGAGCGCGAGTACCAGAAGGAGGGGCTCTCGGGCTTTCATCGACTCGAGCAGGAAAAGGCCTCCACGCCCCATTCGCCGGGGCCCCTGCGCAGGCTCTTCGAGCAGCTGTCGGCCTTTCAGCGCTTCGATTACAACCACAGGGGCGCCGCAGACCCGTACTTCGAGCCCGCCGTCCGCATCTCCATCGTGACGGCTCGAGGCGCGCCCAGCGAGGAGCGCCTGATCACCACACTGAAAAGCTTCGGCATGAGCGCCGCGGAGCTCTTTCTGCTCGACGGTCTCGACAAGCAGCCGTTTCTCAAGGCCATCAGGCCGCACATCTTCTTCGACGACCAGGCGAACAACCTGAAGCCGAGCCTCAACATCGTGCCGTCCGTGCTGGTGCCCTTCGGCATCCATCATCTGGAGAAGCTTCCCTAGCATCATGGCCGCCTATCCGCATCTGTTTCTGCCTCTCAAGGTGGGATCGCACTTCCTGAAGAACAGGATCGTCATGGCCCCCGTTGAGACAGGCCTCGAAAAGCAGGACTACTTCGACCCGCGCGTCGTGGAGTTCTACGAGGAACGCGCGCGTGGCGACGGGCCGGGGCTCTTCATCCTCGGCAACGGCGTCGTGCACGAAACTGGTCTGCGGAATCTCAAGGACCCCGTCCTGACGGCCGGCCTGCTCAACAATGCGGTTCGCCTAACATCCGTCATCCATGAGTCGGGCTCCAAGGTCCTTCTTCAGCTTCAGCACCACGGCGCCGGGGCAGACCACATGTTTGCCGTCTCCGCCTCGCGCTTTCGCAACAGGGACACGGGGCGCACGCTGCACAGGGCTCCGGGGCTCCTGGTGAGCCACTTGATCAGCCAGTACTCCCTCTTTGCCTACCACGCCATCCTGCACGGAGAATTCGACGGCGTGGAGATCTACGGCGGCCGCCTTTCCCTGCCGAACGTCTTTTCGAGTCGCCTCTTCAACCGCCGCCACGACAAGTGGGGCCTGCAGGCCCGCACGCTCTTTGCGGTCGAGCTCGTCCGCCGCATCCGAAGCTTCGTCGGACCGGCGCCGATCATCTCATACCGCCTTTCGCTTCTTGACCTGCACGCGGGCGGCAGCGAATGGCACGACCTCCTTGCCTTTGCCCAGGCCCTTCATTACGAAGGCGTCAATCTCTTCAGTTTCGACATCGGCTTTACGCCCAACAGCGTTCCCGTCAACAGCGACCTGACACCCGCAGGCGTCTGGGTGCCGTTCATGGAGAAGTTCTCCCGGGAGATCAAGGTTCCCGTCATCTTCGGCCACCGCATGCCGGGGCCCGACAGGCTTGACGACATCCTGCAGAACAACATCACGAGTCTCGTCGAGATCGGTCGTCCGCTCATTGCGGACGCACGCTGGGTGGAGCACGTGCACACGGGCAAGCCCGTCAGGCCATGCACACTCTGTCCGCACGGCTGCACGCGCCCCGACAGGCGCGAGGGCAGGGAAATGCTGGCCTGCATTGCAGACCCATACGTCCTCAGACGCTCTCACAAGCATCCTGGCGGCCTCGACATACTCGTCGTAGGGGGAGGCCCTGCCGGCATGGCTGCGGCCCGTGAGGGCGCTCTGAGAGGCCACAAGATCACCCTCGTTGACGAAGGTCCCGAACTTGGCGGCCTTTACAGGCTCTGCGCAAAGATTCAGGGCCGAAGCTCAATCGCGGAGCTTCTCAAGGTGCAGGAGCGCGAGCTCGTCGAGCTCGGCGTCGAAATCATCCGCAACACTCGCGCCACCGCGCAGTGGATTGAGGACAACTACAGCGGAAGCAGGATCCTGCTCGCCACGGGCAAGGAATCCTGCATGCCCGACATTCCCGGCATCGACACGCCCAACGTCCTTTCGCTTGAGGACCTGCTGCAGGGCCGCGTGCCCGTCGGCCACCGTGTCGCCGTCATCGGCAGCGGAAACGTCGCCGTGGACGTCACGCGCCATCTCTGCACCCACGACCTGAAGGCGCACGATGAATGGTGCTGCGCCTGGGGCATCGGCGACCCCGCCGAACACATCGGCGGCACGCTCGGCGTCATCCCCCATCTCAACCCCGCTCCGCGCAAGGTCTACCTCATCAATGAAACGAATGAGACCACCGAGGAGCTCTTTGCACACGAGCGCAGGCTCTACGAAGTCCAGTGGCTGCGCATGCACGGCGTGAACATCTTCGACGAGGCCAACGTCGAACAGATCGACAGCCACTCGGTGCGAGTGAGCTGCGAGGGCGAAGAAGGCTCCACCATCCTTCGCGTCGACCACATCGTCGTGGTCGGAGACCGCGAGGCGAATGCAGAACTCCAGAACGAGCTCACCGAGCTCGGCATTCCCTTTGAAGCGGCGGGCAGCATGAAGTTCAAGGCCCCCTTCGGAACGGCGGGAGAGGCTGCTCTGGACGGCATTTACGTCCTTCAGGCACTCGAAAAGCGCAGTCTCTGAGTTTTCGCCTCCAAAACAAAAACTTTTGGAGCACAGTAATAAATGCACCCAATCCACAGGGAATACACAGAATAACCCACAAGTTATCCACAGGTTGGCGATCGGAAATGGGCGCATTTTAAAGCCCTCTTTTGATCTCCAGTCGCCTTCTCCCCGGTTCTTGCGTTTCTACATTTTCCGTTTTTTGTGTAAAGTTGAAGGATCCTCGCAAAGTTCTACTCTATATATTTCTTCTTAAATTCTTTATGTTAGTAGTGGTAAGTAGTAGGTGAGGACGGTTTTTGTGGATAATAGACTTTTGTACCTAAAAAACAATAAGATGCACCTGTGAAAAGCGTGTGGACAAGCCTCTGGATCTCCTGTGGAAAAGACGGGAAAAGCAGGGGACAACTTTGGGCTCCGGAAGGTGCACAAAAAAGTTATCCACAAAATCGAGAATCTTCATCAGAAGTTATCCACAAAGTTGACCACAAATTTTTAAACATTTTTGTTTATGGCCCCCGAAGTCATTCCCTGGATGTCCCCCTGCCTTTCGCAGTCGATGAGCTTTGTGCTGGCAGGCATCGGGCATCCCATGAAATTCCGTCGCGGCGACGTGATCTACACCTCTCCCGGTCTGTTCGGCAATCTGATGTACGTGCGTTCAGGATTTGTGGTGAAGGCTCTGCTGGATCCAGTGAGGGACGAGCCCCTGCTTCTGTCGATGGCGGGGCCCGGCGCGCTGTGCGGCAATTATGAGAATCTGTACGTGAGGGACCGCATGCCCAGACGTCACTGGTGTCTGACGTCGACCGAGGTGCTGGTGGTGAACCAGGAGCTGCTTCTGAAGATCGCCGACCAGAATCCCGAGTGGCAGCACGAGCTGTCGGGATACTCCTCCGTCTCGTCGATCTGCGACAGGATGGGTATGTTTCTCAATTATTCCGGCACGGTCGAGGAGCGCCTCGGCGCATTATTATTGTTGATGCTTCACTGCGAGGAGCCGGCGGCCATGGCGAATCTTTTCTCCAAAGGCGTGGAATGGGTGGAGCTGCCCTTCTATCCCGACAAGGGGACGATTGCAAGGCTGCTCGGCTGCAAGTTCGAGACCGTCAGCGACGTGGTCAGGCAGTGGGGCTCGCATGATGACATCCGCAGGCGAAGCCGGAGGATCTGGCTGAGGCGCCGGACGTTTTTGAAGTATTGGGAATGGCTCATGCCGTTCATGCAGCAGAGCCGCGCCGAGGAGCGTGCGGCGGAGGCCTTGAGACAGGCCCGGAGGAGGGAAGAATATGACAGTTTCTAAGGTGTTCGTTCTGGCTGCCGCCGTCGCGACGGTCGGCTTGAGCGGATGTGCGCCGATTCTGATCGGCGGCGCGGCCGTCACGTCGGCAACCGTCATTACGGACCGTCGAACGACCGGCAGCATTGTCGACGACGAAGTGCTCGAGAAGCGCGTTCGCTATGAAATCGGCGAGGTCATCGGACATGAAAAGCACCACGTGGTCGTGACGAGCTACGAGGGCAAGGTGCTTCTGACGGGCGAAGTGCTCACGGCCGCCGACAGGCAGAAGGCCCAGGACACGGCCGTCAAGAGCGTGGGCGTGCATTCCGTGATCAACGAACTCGCCGTGATGACGCCCGCCACCGTGGGTGCCGTCCTTTCCGACTCGATGCTCGCGACCAAGGTCCGCAGTTCGATCATCGGCACCAAGAAGATTTCGCTCAACCAGATGAAGGTCGACGTCCAGCGCGGCATCGTCTATCTGATGGGCATCGTGACGATCGATGAGGCAAGGACCGCCACCAAGGTGGCCGCCGGAGTTTCCGGCGTTCAGCAGGTCGTGACCTGCTTTACGATCGAAAGCGAAGCAGCCATCAAGGAGCGTCTCAAGAATCTCGAGTCGAACAACAGCTCGAAGAGCGCCGAACCGTAAGCCCCGTGCCTTGAAGGATAAAAAACTCTCCGCCCGCCTGCAGCGGGGGAGAGTTTTTTGTTGATGATTCGGCGCCTCAGAGAAGGCAGGCAAGCAGTGCGCCCAGAGAAAAAAGCACCGAATAGGCGAGTTCGTACTTGACGCATCCGAACATCGTGGCGTTGAGCGCCTCGTGCTGCAGCGTGCCGAACTGCTTCCACAGCGGAAGGCACAGCGGCAGGCAGAGCAGTACAAGCAGGCAGGGCCAGAATCCGGGCGCGGCGGCCATGACGAGGCCGAGGGCAAGCGGCAGCGCCGTCATGATTCTGAAGACTGCCGTGAAGGTCTTGTCGCCGAGCACGACCGCAAGCGTTTGGCGGCCGATGCTCTTGTCGTGCACTCTGTCCCTCCAGTTGTTGACGGCGAGCACGGCGGCCGCGATCGAGCCGAGCGAGATGCTCAGGAGGACGGCGTTTGCCGACACCGTGAAGGTCTGCAGGTAGTAGGAGCCGCAGACGGCCGTGAGACCGAAGAATACGAGCACCGTCGCCTCTCCGAACGGCGTGTAGGCAATGGGCTTCGGACCGCCCATGTACGAATAGGCGGCAATGACCGAGGAGATGCCGATCAGCGCGAAGACCCAGCCGCCGAGCCAGATGAGCACGGCGGTGTTGAGCAGTGCCAGCACGATGAGCGTGAGAATGGCCCTTCGGGCGGCAGAAATGGAGATCCAGCCCTGGGTGGTTGCACGGGGAAGCCCCCTGCGGTTGCCTGTTTCCGCCTTCTTCTCCGTATAGCCCAGATCGTTCTTCATGTTGCTGATGATCTGCATGAGCAGAGCGATCGTCATCGTGAAGAACGCGGTCAGGGCATCAAATCTGCCCGTTTCGAACAGGGCGAGGCTTAGCGCGGCAATGACGGGAGCCACGGCCACGCCCCATGTCTTCGGGCGCGTGAAGGCCATCCAGGCCTTCAGGCTGCCGGGCTTGACGTCCTCGACGCCCGTCATCAGAGCGCCACCTTGACCATCGGGTGCGCGGTCAGGGCTCGGTAGAAGTTGTCGAGCTGTTCCTGAGACTGCGCGTTCACCATGATGCTGAGCGCAAGATACTTGCCGGTCTTGGAGAGGGCCGTCGTCATCGTGCCCTTGTCGAAGTCGGCGAAGTGTCCGGAGGCGAGTTCGCTGATCGCGACAGGAAACTCAGGCTGGTTGAGGCCCATGATCTTGATCGGGAAGTTCAGCATGGGAAAGACCATGACCGGAGTCAGGTCGTCGGGCTGGGGCTTGGAATTGTCGTTCATCGGGATTTCTCCGCTTCGTTGATGTCTGTCGTTGTCAGTATGATCGTGTCCCGGACCCTTTGCCACAGGGAGCCTTCCTTGACGGGCTCCTTCGCGTAGACCGGCACGGACCGCAGGCACTTGCCGTTGAGCCAGATGCTCAGCGTGCCCAGCGGCGTTTCGGCGTCCACAGGGGCGATGACGGGCTGCTGACGGGTGAGGTGCATTTTAAATGCTTCCGAGTCCTTGCTCAGCGTCATGGTCTTGGCAATCGTGACGACGACGTTCTCGTGCGTGACGAGCGTCACGTCCTGAGCCTCTCCCTTGAAGACGGGGGTGCGTCCCACGGCCTCTCCGTTGCGGATGACCGTTGCGGTCTTGTAGCGCAGGTGGCCCTCACGAAGAAAGACGCCTGCCGCCCTGTCGAGGGTCTCACGGGTGTCGGATCCGAAGACGACGGCAAGGAGACGGTGTGTCTCCCCGTTGCCGAGCGGATTGACGGACACGTAGATGCCGTCGCAGCCGATGTCCGTGCAGGCCGCGGCGACGGGAGCAAGCCGTCTGGCCGCCTCCTGCTCGTCGTCGGCAGCGGTTTTCGAAAGAAAGGCCTTCCACTGCTCGTCGGAGATCGCGGCCAGACGCGCAACAAAGGCTTCCGTTGCGGTTTCACCAGCCTTGACGGGCTTGTCCGCCATTCCCGGAAAGCCATTGAGCTGTTCCGCCAGAGGCTCGGTGATGAAGAGCAGGTTGCCTTCCAGCTGAAGAATCTGTCTGCTGTCCAGATCCATCAGGGCCATGGCGCCGACGGCAGACTGCGACGCGGCGCAGAGCATGACGGCGGACAGAAGCGGGGATGTTGAGAAGCGCATTGGGAGAGAGGATGATTGGGAACGCGTTGCCAACTCATTGTAATCAACGCCTGAGGATGCCTGTCAAAGCTTTCTCAAAGCCTTCGGGAATTCAACTATGATTGACGGACTTTAGAAATGCTCCCGACGAAGGAGGATAAGTCCGTGGAGTCCTTTGACGTGCGCGTGGTTGAGGAGACAGGCTCGACCAACGACGACATGAAGACGCATGCGCGCAGCTCGCGCGTGAGCCGCCCGCTCGTGCTGGAGGCGAAGCATCAGACGATGGGGCGGGGTACGAGGGGCCGCGGCTGGAAGTCTCCAGAAGGCTGCCTGGCCTTTTCTCTTCTGCTGCCTTTTTCCATGATCAGGGTGCCCGTGTCGCTAGTGGCCATCGCCGTCGGCATGGGCGTGTGCAGCGCGCTGCGCGACGCAGGCCGCTTCGCCTGCATCAAGTGGCCCAACGACGTCTGGTTCGAGGGCGGAAAGTGCGGCGGCATTCTCTGCGAGTCGGTGAAGGACGCCGACGGGAGGAGCGTCCTGATCGCAGGCGTGGGCCTCAACCGTGACGGCGCCGCCGAACGAACGACGAACGGCTGGCCGATAAGCGGTCTCGGCGACGTGCTGGCGTGCTCCGATCACGCTGCGCCCAATCCCATGCTCGGGCCTCTTGTGACGGGAATCCTCGGCATTCTGACCCGCGACAGGGCGGATGTGGCGGCCGCCTGGCCCTTCTACGACGCCTTTGCCGGAAGAACGATCCGTCTCGAGGACGACGGTGGGGCGTGGAAAGGACTTAATATGGGCATTGACAGTCTCGGCCGTCTGCAGCTGAAGACGAATGAGGGCGTGAAGGCCTTTTTTTCTGGAACTTTTTTCAATGACGACGCTGCTTATTGACCTCGGGAACACCGCTCTGAAATGGACGCCCATTGAGGAGCCCGACAACCCGCATACCATCATCCACAAGGGCAGCACGCATTTCAAGGAAGAGCTCTACGACCTGTGGCTCAACATGCGCCCCAAGCGCATCATCGGCTGCACGGTCGCGGCGCCCGTCGTCGCCTTTTCGCTCACCAAGTTCTTCAATGACCACGGCATTCGATGGAACTGGGTGCGTACGCAGCCGTCCTTTCACGGTCGCATGACGCTCAACAACTGCTATGAAAACCCGGGACAGCTCGGCGCAGACCGCTGGTATGCCGCCGTTGGCGCGGCCGACGCCATGCTTGAGGAAAGGCGCTCGCTTCTTGTCGTGCACACAGGCACGGCCACGACCGTCGATTCCATCCTTTACCGCGAGAGCGGCGTCTACGACTTCATGGGCGGGCGCATCACGCTCGGTCCCACGCTGATGAAGACCTTCCTCACGAAGGGCATCCCCTCGCTCACCGATCTCGACGGCGCCTACGACGCGCTGCCGCGCTCCACGCGCGACGCCGTCATGACGGGCATCATCGATGCGCAGGTGGGGCTCATCCTGCGTGCGCGCAGCGTCATGAGGAGACAGGGCTTCGATCCCAAGGTGCTGCTTGCCGGCGGGTCCGCCAAGTTCATCGCACCCTATCTGCAGGAGGAGGTGCCTGATCTCATCGTCAAGCACAATCTGGTGCTGAGGGGACTTTCCGCTCTTGCGGGACAGCAGGCTGAAGGACTCGGGAGGGAGGACGCATGAGATATTTTGCCGTCACGCTTCTGCTGGCAGCGATGGGTGCTGCGGGCTATCTGGCCTGGACCGGCCTTCACCAGACCCCCGAGGTCATTCCGTCGGGCGAGGTCAAGACCGTTCGGGTGGACAACTTCGCCTATGCCTCTCCCGAGCTTGTGAAGCCCGAAAATCTGAAGGTCGAGGCGCCTGCCGTGCGTGACGAGGCCGTTCAGGCGGCGGAGGCGGCGGTCGAGGAGGCCGCGCCCGTTCTGGAGCCCGTTGACGAGGCGAAGCTCGAGGGGCTGACGTGTGTCGTTTTCGGTCCCTTGCAGGAAAAGCGCCTTCCCAAGCACCGCAGGTTCTTTGAAAAAGTCGACTTGATCAGAAAGATGAACATCGTTCCGTACAGCGATACGCGCTACGCCGTCTATGCGGGGCCCTTCACGCAGCAGAAGGCCCGGAAGAACCGCAAGGCGCTTTGCGGGGACGATCTTGAGAGCTGCTCGATCATGGAACTCAAGGCGGGCGGCCATGCCGTCGTGCTGAAGACCTTCTCCGATGAGAAGGCGGCGGAGCTCTGGTCGAAGAAGTTCGCCCTTGACAACGGTCTGACGAATGTCAGGGTGACCCGCTACAACCACGTTGCGGGCAGCCGCGTCGTGCTTGTCTTCAACGGGATTGCGGACCAGCAGGTCAAGGCGCTGCTCAAGCGCTCGAAGGCCGAGGGAATCGGCCTGAGCGTCTGTCCGAAGGGATTGTGATCAGCAGCCGAAGCGCTTTTCGAGCGCTTCGCGCAGCACGGGCTTGAGCGCCTCCGTCATGCGGCGGCGCTCGGCCTGAACGTCTGCGGGAACGTCGCGCTGCACCGGCCCCCAGGGGCATTCGGGGAAGTGGCTGTCGTCCTGCCAGCGCGCGATGACGTGCCAGTGCAGGTGCGGCACCATGTTGCCGAACTGGGCGAGATTCACCTTGTGCGGGCGGAGCGCCTTGATGATCTCCTCCTCAACCACGTTGAGAATGCCCCAGAGCTCCGTTCTTTCCTCGGACGTGAGCGAGGACATTTCGGGTACATGTCGACATGAGACAACCCTCAGGAAGCAGGGGAAGGCGGGATCCTCCGCATCGATGAGGTAGAAGTTTCCGTTGCGCCAGATTTCGGACTTGGCGCGGTCGGTGCAAAGCGGGCAGGTCATGTTGTTCTCCTTCAGTCCACGAGCCTGATGAGGCCGTTGTCGTCCTCGACGATTTCGTAATCCCATTTCTTGTTGCCCTGCATGTCCTCGCGCCAGGCGGCTTTGGGGACGTCGAGCTCGTCGAGCATGGCGTTGATGTACTGCTCGGCCTCAAACGGGGTGGCGAAGTTCTCCCATTCGCCGTTGCCCCAGTCGACGATGATCTGGGTGACGCAGTCTCTTCTCATGATCAGTTCTCCGACGGAATGCCGGCGATGAGCTCGGCGAAGACGCAGGTGAGCTTTTCAGCGTAGGCAAGGTCCAACCATTCGTTGGGAGCGTGTGCGTTGCACGTGGGGCCGAGTGCGCCCGTGTTGACGAAGGGGCTCGTCGGGAAGGCGGCCTTGAAGGCGGGCAGCGTGCCGATGGAGGCGCCGCAGAAGAGGTAGCCCGTGCTGTTGCCGAAGATCGAGGCGCCTGCGTCCTCGAGCGTCTCGCGCAGCCAGCCGGAAGGCAGCGGCGAAACGAAGCCGGAGGCGGCTTCTGCGCGGCTCACGGTCACCTGTGCGCCGCAGGGCACGTTTTCGGTCAGGGTGCGGATGACGGCTTCGAGTGCGGCCTTCGCGTCAACGAGAGGCGGGGTCCTGAAGGACAGGCGAAGCGAGGTGTTGGATCGGAGCACGTTGCCCGCGTTGTCGCAGGGCGGGAGACCGTCGGCGCCCACGACGCACATGGAGGGCTTCCAAGTATTCGTCAGCAGGGCCTCAAAGGCGGTCTCGGCCTGAGCGTGCGTGTCGCCCGCCCAGTCGAAGCACTCGCGAACGTCGCCTTCCTGAGCAAGCGAGCGAAGGCATTCGAGAATGTCGGGCGGCACTTCGCAGTTGAGCTCGGGGAGCAGAAGCTCGCCCGTGGCGGCATCCTCGATGCGGTCGAGCAGGGCGCGCATGATGCGGAAGGAGCTGGGCACGACGCCGCTGGCCAGACCCGAATGAGACGGCGTGTTGAGCACGCGCACGTCGACCGTGAGCGAGACGGTGCCTCGCAACGACTGGGTGAGCCAGACGCGCTTCATGTCGTTGCAGCCGAGGTCGGCGATGGCGATGAAGGCGGGGTCGCCGATGCGCGGCGCAAGTTCCTGAATGTACCGGGCCAGATCACGGGAGCCGGATTCCTCGTCCGTCTCGAAGAGGCAGAAGATTTCGGGATGGGCTGCGCCGGCTTCTTCCAGAGCCTTCACGGCGGTGAGCGTCAGATAGTAGTTGTAGCCGTCGTCAACGCCTCCGCGGCCGTAGAGGCGGCCGTCGCGCACGACGGGCGTCCAGGGGCCGAGGCCTTCGCTCCAGCCTTCGGTTTCAGGCTGCTTGTCGAGATGGCCGTAGAAGAATGCAGGCTTGCCCTTGTGGCCGCCTGCGGTGGGAATGCGGATGAAGAGCGCGGGCGGAATCCCCGGCTTTTCAATGATTTCGAATTCGGCGCAGGGCAGGAGGCGGCGGCCCCATTCGGCCGAATCCTCAAGCGTACGCTTCAGAATGCCGTCGGACTCCCAGTTGGGATTGAAGGCGCGGGACTTGGCGGGAATGCGGATGAAGTCCTTCAGGCCTTCAAGCGTGTCGCCCATCCACGCACGGTGGATGGATTCGTAGACATTGGACGGGAGAGACATGAAATTTCCTCGACGAATTTTCGAAAACTTGAGCGGTTATTTCTGAACGGCAAAGGCGCCGTTGCCGATGATGTCCTTGACGTTCAGGGCGGCTGCGCGCGCTTCGTTGAGCGACATGCCGTTGCCGAGCACGACGCGGTATCCGCCGTTGTCGCGGACAAGGCGGGCGCTTCGGGCGGACGACGTGGAGGCCAGCACGGCCTCGGCGTGGGCGGCGTAGGCAAGCGCGTTGTCGCGCTCCGTGAAGAAGCCGATCTGCACGCTCCAGCCTGCGGCAGGCGCGGTCACGACGGCGTCGGCGGACGGCGTGGCGGACTGCACGGGCGCCTGAACCTGCGTGGAGTTCGTGACGGGATCAGTGAGGCCGTTGCCCGACTGCCACGTGCCTGCGGCGATTTCCTGATTGGTCAGGCGCTCGACGCGCACGCGCGCGGTGCCCTTGTTGGCGTAGTCAAGCGCCGTGGCGGCCGCGTAGGAAAGATCCATGACGCGGTTGTAGAGGAAGGGACCGCGGTCGTTGACGCGCACGATGACGGAGCGCCCGTTTTCAAGGTTGGTGATGCGGGCGTAGCTCGGTAGCGGCATCGTGGGATGGGCGGCCGACATGGCGTGCATGTTGTACGTTTCGCCTATGGCCGTCTTGTTGCCGTGGAACTGCTTGCCGTACCAGGAGGCGATGCCCGTCTGGTCCATCTTGACGTCGCTCGTGACGGGCACGTAGCGCTGCCCCATGACCGTGTAGGGACGCAGGGAGGCCGGGTAGAAGTGCTCGACGCGCGGCGTCGCGCTCGACGTGTCAAGCTCGGCCGACGAGGACGGAGGACCGTCGTGCTGATAGTACTTGGAACCTGTGGAACAGGCGCTCAACAGAAACGCGGCGGCGGCCGTGGCGGCGGCGAGGCAGATTTTGTTCATTGCGCGAAGCTCTTTTCTGATGCGGCGTGTCAATGCTTGGACTCGGCGGAAACGGAGAGCAGAATGCCCGTGCAGACGCCGAGAATGAGAAGGGCCGTGCCGCCGTAGCTCATGAAGGGCAGCGGCACGCCCACCACGGGCAGGATACCACTGACCATGCCCATGTTGACGAAGGTGTACGTGAAGAAGATGCAGCCGATGGCGCCCGCAAGGAGGCGGGAGAAGCGCGTTTCGGCGAAGGCCGCAATGTAGAAGCTGCGGCCGATGAGCGCAGTGTAGAGCGCAAGCAGGACGAGGTTGCCGACAAAGCCGAATTCCTCGCTGAAAACGGCGAAGAGGAAGTCGCTCGTGCGTTCGGGAATGAAGTCGAGATGGGCCTGCGTGCCTTCCATCCAGCCCTTGCCCGAGAAGCCGCCCGAGCCGATGGCGATGAGGGCCTGCAGAATGTGGAAGCCCTTGCCGAGTGGGTCCGCGGACGGATCGAGAAGCGTCAGCACGCGCTGACGCTGGTAGTCGTGCATCAGGCTCCAGATGACGGGCATCGACAGGATAAGGATGCCCGTGAGGGAAACAAGGATGCGCTTGCTCAGGCCTGCGAAGAAGATGACGGATGCGCCCGCGATGAGCACGAGGATCGAGGTGCCGAGGTCGGGCTGCTTCACGATGAGGCCGACGGGGACGGCCATGATGATGAAGGCCGTCAGATGGTCCCAGTTGCAGACGTTCTCCCCTCTGACGTTGTAGTACCAGGCGAGCATCATGGGGACCGCAAGCTTCATGAGCTCCGAGGGCTGGATGCGCACGCCGACGTTGAGCCAGCGGGTGGCGCCCTTGACGGTCACGCCGAAGAAATGCGTCAGAAGCAGCAGCACACAGCCGACGATGAAGATCGGAACGGTCGCCTTCTGGAAGGCCTTCACGGGAATGCAGGACACGACGAGCATGACGACGCCTGCGACGGCGATGTTGCGAATCTGTCCCTCGATGCGCCACGGGAAGCTGTAGCCGGCGGAGAAGAGCGCGATGAAGCCGATCGTCGTCAGCGTGACGACGAGGGCGAGCAGCATCAGGTCGATGCGCAGCAGACGCGTTGCAAGGTACCTCAGGAACGCGTAGCCGGTTCTGGAAATGGTTTCAATCATTTCAAAATCGCTCCTCAGCGGTTGCGTCGCTGGGTGATGAGGGGAACGCCCTTCGGAGGCGGAAGCTCGAGCGAATTCGCGCCCGTGAGCCAGTAGTCGATGAGCTGTCGGGCAACGGGAGCGGCCGCCTGGGCGCCAAAGCCGCCGTTTTCAACAAGAACGGCAAGCGCGATGCGCGGATTGCGTGCAGGCGCGAACGCGATGAAGAGCGCGTGGTCGTGGTGCTTCTTCGCGAGCTTCTTGGCGTCGTACTTGTCGTCCTGGGCGATGGTGACGACCTGGGCGGTGCCCGTCTTGCAGGCGACCGTGTAGGGCACGCCCTTGAAGACGAAGCGGGCCGTGCCTTTGGTCGAGACGTCGGTCATGCCGGCAATCACGGTCTCCACGTTTCTGGACTTGAGCGGAATGACGGCGGCGGGTTCGACGGGAACGTCCTCGGCCTTGTTGGTCGACGGATCCGTGATCCTCTTGACGAGATGGGGCGTCATTACGATGCCCCTGTTGGCCAGCGTGGACGTGGCGTGCGCGAGCTGCAGCAGCGTGAATGCGTTGTAGCCCTGGCCGATGCCGATCGACGGTGTGTCGCCCACCATCCACGGCTGCTTCACGCGCGCCTCCTTCCACTCCCTGCTGGGCAGAACGCCCGTCTGCTCGCCCACGAGGTCGATGCCTGTCTTCTGGCCGAAGCCCCAGGGCACCATGAAGTCATGGATCGTGTCGACGCCCAAGCGGGTGGCGAGCCAGTAGTAGTAGACGTCAGACGAGACGGCGATCGACTTGCGAAGGTCGAGCCTGCCCTTGGACACGCCGCTCATGTCGCGGAACCTGTGCTTGCCGAGCGTGAAGACGCCCGTGTCGTCAAGGACGAAGTCCGCAGTCGTCGCTCCCGTCTCCAGGCCTGCGAGCGCAACGAACGGCTTGTACGTGGAGCCGATCGGATAGAGGCCGCGCATGGCGCGGTTGAGAAGTGGCTTCGTCTCGGCCGTGTTGAGCTGGGACCAGGACTTCGGATCGATGCCGCCTGGGAAGAGATTCGGATCGTAGGTCGGCATGGAGACGAAGGAGAGGATCTCACCCGTCTTGGGCTGGATGGCGATGACGGCGCCCACCTTTCCCTTCATGGCGTTTTCAGCGACGCGCTGAAGGTTCATGTCGATCGTCAGGTGCAGGTTCTTGCCTGCCTTGGGCGGCTCGAAGGCGAGAGAGCGCACGGCATGGCCGCCTGCGGTGATCTCCAGGGTCTCGTGTCCCGGAGTGCCGTGAAGGAGGCTCTCGTAGCTGCGCTCGATGCCGACCTTGCCGATGACGCGCTCACCCTCGTAGTCGTCGATGAGGCCCTCGCTGGTCAGGCGCTTCTTGTCGGACTGGGACAGGGAGCCGATGTAGCCGAGGATGTGGCTGCCGACGCTCCCTTCGGGATAGACGCGGTATTCGCGTTGGTTGATCTCGACGCCGGGAAAGCGCCACTGCTGGCCCGTGAAGACGGCGACCTCCTCGTCGGTGAGCTCCTGACGGATGGGGATCGAGTCATAGCGGTTGAGGTCTTCGCGCAGGCGCACGAAGCGGCGGCGGTCCGCCGTCGTGATGGGAATGATCTCCGAGAGCGCGTCGATGGTCTTCTCGAGGTCGGACACCTTGTCTGGCGTGATTTCCAGAGAGTAGGCGAGCGTGTTCTTCGCGAGCAGCTCGCCGTTGCGGTCGTAGATGAGGCCGCGGGCGGCCTGCGAGACAACCGTGACCGTGCGGTTCTTTTCCGCACGCTCCGTGTAGGCGTTCTTGTTGATGATCTGCAGCCACGCGAAGCGTCCGATCAGAACGCAGAAGAGCACGATCACCAGAAAGAAGACGAAGAGCAGACGCCTTCTGAAGGGAACCAGATCCGCGTCCACCTGCTTGAAGTCAAGCGCCACCTTGCCGACTCCCCCTTAAACGGACTCGCGACCGAGCGAGCGCCTCTCCGGAAGGGAGAGGATGAGGGAGGCGGCCGGCCACAGAAGGGCGCCCGTGAAGCTCTGGAGGAACCACGGGAAGCCGGGCCAGAGGCCGTCGAACCACAGGCGGATCATCAGGACGACGAGCTGGGACACGAGCAGCAGCGGCAGGATGTGCAGCGCCTGGCCCGCCAGTCCGAACCAGGGCAACCTGCGGTGCAGGGAGTAGGCCGAATAGGACAGGATGACGTAGGCGAGCGCCTGCTGGCCGAGGACGCTGCCGTTCTGCACGTCCATCAGAAGGCCGCAGATGAAGGCGATCGTCATGCCCACGTGACGCGGATGGTGGATCGTCCAGTAGATGAGCGTGAGCGCGAGCGGATCGGGAAGCCAGAGGACGTTCGCCGTCGAGCTTGCCAGATTGAGCAGGTAGCTGATCAGAAACGTGCTGATGATCCAGAGCGGGCGCGCGTGGGTCTGGATGTGCTCGCCGCCGCGTCCGTCATTCATGTCAAGGGTCTTGTACTGCTTCATCGTCCGGCTCTGCGCCTGATCGTGCTGTCCTTGTCCTTCTTGTCGAAGACGGACGTGACGTTGGGGTTCGTCAGAATGACCGTGGCGAACTGGATGTCCTCAAGCTCGACGCTCGGAATCACCGAGACGGCCATGTAGGTTTCGCCAGGTTTGTGAAGGGTTTCGTTCACGGTGCCCACCATGATCTGCCTTGGGAAGATCTTGTCGAGGCCGGACGTGACGAGTCGGTCGCCGCCCTTGATGTCCGCGGAGGGCTGCACGAAGAGCAGGTCCATCAGCTCTTCGCCGGTGCCCGCAAGAATGTAGCGTTCGCCCGTGCGCTCGTTCATGACGGCAATGCGCTGACGGTGGTCGGTGATGAGGGTGATCTCGGACTGGGTGGCGGCCACGCGTGTGATCTGGCCGAGAATGCCGAAGGCGCCGATGACGGGCATGCCCTGCACGATGCCGCTCTTCTCGCCGAGGTTGATCTGCAGGCGGCGCGTGAACTGGTCGGAGACGCGACCGAGCACTTCGCCCGTGACCACGCGGTCTGCCTCGCGGGGAACGGCGTTGACGAGCTGTCGAAGGCGCTCGTTCTCCTCGCGCATTTCACGGAGACGCGCGACTTCGAGCGAGAGCTTCTGATTTTCCTCGAGCAGCTGGTCGTTGGCGGTCTTGAGCTTGACCTTGCTGATGAAGTAGCCCTCGCCTTCGCCGAGCAGCGTGATGGGAAGCGTGGCGACGTGCACCATGGGCGTGGTGAAGCTGATCACCGCGCTGCGGAAGTTGTCGAGTGACCGAAGGCGCCCGTCGACCAGAATGAGGATGACGCAGATCAGAACGAAGAACAAAAATCTGGCTCGTGCAGAAATGCCTTGTCTGAAGAGTGGAGGCGGGCCGTATTCCATGAAGAGATGTCCTAGGGATCCTTGCCTTCGGTTGAAACAAAAAAATGCGCCCGGGACGGTCCCGCGGGAGCAGTCCTGGAAGTGCTTAGCCTGCCGCGAAGGCGGTGCGGAGCTTGTCCATGTTTTCAAGGGCGATGCCGCAGCCCTTCACCACGCAGTTGAGCGGTTCTTCGGCGACGTGCACGGGCAGGCCCGTCTCCTCCTTGAGGAGCTGGTCAAGGTCGCGCAGCAGGGCGCCGCCGCCCGTCAGCATGAGGCCGTGTTCGGCGATGTCGGCGCCGAGTTCGGGCGGCGTCTTCTCAAGGGCGTTCTTGACGGCGACGACGATCTGGTTGAGCGGCTCGGAGAGCGCCTCGAGAATCTCGTTGGAGTGGACGGTGAAGGTGCGGGGCACGCCTTCGGCGATGTTGCGGCCCTTGACTTCGATTTCCATGACTTCGGAGCCGGGGAAGGCGGAGCCGATCTTCTTCTTGATCATCTCGGCCGTCGGTTCGCCGATGAGCATGCCGAAGTTGCGGCGGATGTAGTTGATGATGGCCTGGTCGAACTTGTCGCCGCCCACGCGGACGGAGCCTGCGTAGACCATGCCGCCCAGCGAGATGAGGCCCACTTCCGTCGTACCGCCGCCGATGTCGACGACGAGGGAGCCTGCAGCCTCGTTCACGGGAAGGCCCGCACCGATGGCGGCGGCCATCGGTTCTTCAATCAGGTAGACCTCGGAGGCGCCGGCGGCCAGAGCGCTTTCCTTGATCGCGCGGCGCTCGACCTGCGTGGAGCCGCAGGGAACGCAGATGATGATGCGCGGAGAGGGAGCGAAGAGACGGGACGGGCTGGCCATGCGGATGAACTGCTTGAGCATCTGCTCGGTCACCGTGAAGTCGGCGATCACGCCGTCCTTCATCGGACGGATGGCGTTGATGTTGCCGGGCACACGGCCGAGCATCTGCTTGGCGGTGTGGCCGACGGCGTGAATCGTGGTCTTTCCGTTGGGACCGCCCTCCTGGCGGATGGCAACAACGCTGGGTTCATTCAGGACGATGCCCTTGCCGCGCATGTAGATGAGCGTGTTGGCGGTGCCGAGGTCAATGGCAAGGTCATTGGAGAAGTAATTGCGGAAGAATCCAAACATTTTCTGTTGCCTGGTGTAGGGTGAAGCGGCCGCTTCGAGGGAGGGAATGGAACGGTGCCGGAAGCGCTGAGATTCGCTGACGGCGCGGGTTTGGCGAGACCCAGAAGCAATCTGTTAATGATAAACTAACTGATCGCCCGCTGGAGTGTGAATTAGGTTCGCGAGCTTTGCTCTCTTGTGTTTGAGTGTTTCAAAGCTTAAAAAATCCTTGGCGGGAACTGAATCCCATCCTCGAATTTAAACCGCATAAGAGAAGCACGACTATGTCCCTTACGATGGACGACATTCGCCGCATTGCCGACCTTGGCCGTATCGACATTTCTGATGAGCAGGCCAGGATCGTTCAGGGCGAACTCAACGATATTTTCCAGATGATAGAACGCATCAGCTCCGTGGATACGACGGGCATCGCTCCTATGCCCAATCCGCACGACGGCGTTCAGCGTCTGCGTGACGACGTCGTCTCGGAAGAGGTGGACCGCAGCGAAAACATGAAGAACGCACCGGAGCAGGCCGAAGGCTGTTTCCTGGTCCCCCAGGTCATTGAATAATCGAACGAGCAGGAAATGGAAAAGGACATTACTTTCGCTTCGGTGGCCGAACTGTCCCGAATGCTGGCCGCCCGTGAAGTTTCGGCGGTCGAACTCGCCCAGCACTATCTGGCCCGCATTGAAGCCCACAAGGATCTCAACGCTTTCCTCGACGTCCGTCCGGAAGCCACGCTCGAGCAGGCTCGTCAGGCCGACGAGCGCATTGCCGCGGGAACGGCCACGCCGCTCACCGGCATTCCCATCGCCCACAAGGACATCTTCGTAACGCGCGAATGGGCCTCCACCGCCGCCAGCCGCATGCTCGAGGGCTACATGAGTCCCTTTGACGCTACGGTCGTGCGCCAGCTCAAGGACGAGGGCATGGTCTGCCTCGGCAAGCTCAACTGCGACGAGTTTGCCATGGGCTCGGGCAATGAAAACTCCGCCTACGGCAAGGTCTTCAATCCCTGGGACGCGAACGCCGTTCCGGGCGGCTCCTCCGGCGGCTCCTCGAGCGCCGTGGCCGCAGGTCTCGCGCCCATCGTCACAGGCACCGACACGGGTGGCTCCATCCGCGAGCCGGCCAGCTTCACCGGTGTGACCGGCATGAAGCCCACGTACGGCCGTCCGTCCCGTCTCGGCATGATTGCCTTCGCCTCCTCGCTCGACACGGCTGGTCTTCTCGGTCATTCGGCCGAGGACTGCGCATGGGTGCTCGGCAGCATGGTCGGCTTCGACCCCAAGGACTCCACGTCCGTCAACATGCCCACCGAGGACTTCAAGCGTCACCTCAACGACGGCGTCGCCGGCCTTCGAATCGGTGTGCCGCGCAAGTGGCTCGGCGAGGGGCTCGATCCCGAACTCCGCACCTCCATTGAAGAGGCTATCGAAACGTACCGCCGCCTCGGTGCTGAAATCGTCGACATCGAGCTGCCGATGGCCGAGCTCGGCGTGCCCGTCTACTACGTCGTGGCCTGTGCCGAAGCCAGCTCCAACCTGTCCCGCTTCGACGGCGTTCGCTACGGTCATCGCGCCGCCGACTATACGGACATCGTTGACATGATCAAGAAGTCCCGCAACGAGGGCTTCGGTGCGGAACCCAAGCGCCGCATCATGATCGGAACGTACGTGCTTTCCCACGGCTACTACGACGCCTACTACCTGAAGGCTCAGAAGGTCCGTCGCCTGATTGCCAAGGAATTCCATGAAACCTTCAAAAAGGTCGACGTGATCATCAGCCCCGTGACGGCCGGCACCGCCTACGACTTCGGCGCCAATGCTGACCCCGTCTCGGCCTATCTGTCCGACCTCTACACCGTGCCTGCCTCTCTCGCAGGCCTGCCCGGCATTTCCGTGCCGTGCGGCATCCATTCCAACGGCCGCCCGCTCGGCTTCCAGCTACTCGGCGAAACGTTCAGCGAAGCCCGTCTGCTCGGGGTCGCGGCTGCCTGGCAGCGTGAAACGGACTGGCATCTTCGCCGTCCGGCCGGTTATTGAGAGTCTCAGGAGAAATAAACCATGCAGTGGGAAGTTGTGATCGGTCTTGAGACGCACGTTCAGCTCTCGACCCGTTCCAAGATTTTTTCCGGTGCCGCCCGCCACTTCGGCGACGAGCCCAACGTCAACGCCTGCTACGTTGACCTGGCTCTTCCCGGCAGCCTGCCGGTGCTCAACCACAGCGCCGTTGAGAAGGCCATCCGCTTCGGCCTCGCCATCGACGCCACGGTCGCGAATCATTCCGTTTTCGACCGCAAGAACTACTTCTACCCTGACCTGCCCAAGGGCTACCAGATCAGTCAGTTCGAGCTGCCGGTCGTCCTCGGTGGCAAGCTGACCTTCCCCGTTCAGCCCAAGAAGGGGGATCCGTACGTCAAGACCGTCAACCTGACGCGCGCTCATCTTGAGGAAGACGCCGGCAAGTCCATTCACGGCCTCGTCCAGGGCTGCTCCGGCATCGATCTCAATCGCGCCGGCACGCCGCTTCTCGAGATCGTGACGGAACCGGAAATGCGCTCCGCCGCCGAAGCTGTGGGCTACGCCCGAGCGCTTCACGCCCTCGTGGTCTGGCTCGGCATCTCGGACGGCAACATGCAGGAGGGCAACTTCCGCTGTGACGCCAACGTGTCCGTGCGCCCCGTCGGCCAGAAGGAGTTTGGCACGCGCTGTGAAATCAAGAACCTGAATTCCTTCCGCTTCCTGCAGGAAGCCATCGACTACGAAGTCCGTCGCCAGATCGAGCTCATAGAGGACGGCGGCAAGGTCGTTCAGGCCACCCGCCTCTATGACCCGGACAAGGGCGAGACGCGTCAGATGCGCACGAAGGAAGACTCGATGGACTACCGTTACTTCCCGGATCCCGATCTTCTTCCGCTCGAAATCAGCGACGAATGGATCGAAAGGGTTCGCGGCGAGATGCCCGAGCTTCCGCACCAGCTCTGCGAGCGCCTGCAGTCCGAATTCGGCCTGCCGCAGTACGATGCCTCGATGCTGACCGCTAGCCGCGACATCGCCGACTACTACGTTGCGCTTGCCGCCAAGGTCTCCGACCGCAAGATGGCCGCCAACTGGGTCATGGGCGAACTCTCCGCCGCCGTCAACGGCGTCGAGGGCATGACCTTCGGCAAGGCACCCGTGACGCCTGAAATCCTCGCCGCGATTCTCGGCCGCATCCTCGACAACACCGTCAACCAGAAGGGCGCCAAGCAGATCTTTGCGGCCGTCTGGGAAGGCGAGGGCACCGACGTCGACGCGCTCATCGAGAGCAAGGGTCTGAAGCAGATTTCAGACACCGGAGCGCTCGAAGGCATCATCGATGAAGTGCTTGCGGCGAACCAGAAGTCCGTCGACGAGTTCCGCGCAGGCAAGCAGAAGGCCTTCAACGCCCTCGTGGGCCAGTGCATGAAGGCCACGCGCGGCAAGGCCAATCCCGCCCAGGTCAACGAACTCCTTCGCAAGAAGCTCGGCGCCTGATCAGTTCGCCTGACCGGCAAATAAAAAAAGGAAGCGTCATTTGACGCTTCCTTTTTTGTTGTCGGGCCTCAGGCCCGACGCTGTTCAGCGTGCCTCTCAGGCGCCGTAGCGGGCACGGTAGGCGGCCACGGCTTCCTTGTGGCAGGAGACGGCCTTGGCCATGTCCGTGTCGCCGTTCATGAAGGCGAGCAGGTCGTTGAGGCAGATGATCGAGGCGACGTTCATGCCGAGCGTCTTTTCGACGTCTTGAACGGCGGAGGTTTCCGTCATTTCGACGGCATTGCCGCCGCGTTCCTGACGGTCAAGGGCGATCAGCACGCCGGAGGGGACGGCACCGTTGGCCTGGATGATCTTGACGGATTCGCGCACGGAGGTGCCGGCGGAGATCACGTCGTCGATGATCACGACCTTGCCCTTGAGCGGGGCGCCGACGATCACGCCGCCTTCGCCGTGGTCCTTGGCTTCCTTGCGGTTGAAGGCCCAGGGCACGTCGCAGCCGAGGCGGGAGAGATTCATGGCCACGGAGGCGGCCAGCGGGATGCCCTTGTAGGCGGGACCGAAAATCATGTCGAACTCGATGCGGCCGGCGTCGCGGGCAGCCAGAAGCGTCTTCGCATAGAACTCGCCGAGGCGGTCGAGCAGGGCACCGGTGTTGAAGAGGCCGGCGTTGAAGAAGTACGGAGAGAGACGGCCGGCCTTGGTCTTGAACTCGCCGAAGCGAAGGACGTCGACTTCCAGGGCAAATTCGATGAACTGTTCTTGAATCGGTTGCATGACTGTTTTTTCAAAAGGGAAAAAGAGGTCGCACGACCTCGCGGGATCGTGTGGCATTGTACTGCTAAACCTCGGTATCCTTAACCATTCGAATCTTGTTTCTAGAGGACTCCGATGTTCCGTATCGTGACTTTCAACGCCAACGGCGTGCGTTCCGCACTGACCAAGGGCTTCTTCAATTGGTTTCAGGCCCAGAACGCGGACGTGCTCTGCATCCAGGAACTCAAGGCTCAGGAGAAGGACATCCCTGCCGAGGTCGCCGGGCTTCCTGGCTATCAGGCCTTCTTCCACTGCGCCGAAAAGAAGGGCTACTCGGGCTGCGGCATCTGGTGCCGTCGGAAGCCCGACGAGGTCCGCTACGGATTCGGCGATCCCGAGTTTGATGCCGAAGGCCGCTATGTTGAGGCGATCTTTGGTGATCTCAGCGTCATCTCCTGCTATTTCCCATCGGGCTCCTCGTCCGAGGAACGTCAGGAGGCGAAGTTCCGCTTCCTCGCATCCTTCCTGAAGCACATGGACGAGCTCAGGACCTCCGGCCGTCGCGTCATTCTCTGCGGCGACGTGAACATCGCCCACAAGGAGATCGACCTCAAGAACTGGAAGGGCAACGTCAAGAACTCGGGCTTTCTTCCCGAGGAACGCCAGTGGCTGACGGATCTGTTCGAGAAGCACGGTTGGCGCGACGTCTTCCGTCTTGTCGACGCCAGACCCGAGCAGTACACCTGGTGGAGCCAGCGCGGTCAGGCGCGTGCCAAGAACGTCGGCTGGCGCATCGACTATCATCTGGCCACCGAAAACGTGGCGGCCGCCGCCCGCGCTGCGTCGATTTATCCGGACGAGAAGTTCTCGGATCATGCGCCGCTCACCATCGACTACGACTTTTCTCTCGAGGACTGACGAATGCTGCTCAAGGACGTGCTTTTTTCCCAGGGCTTCGGCACGCGCTATGACTGTGCGGCCATGGTGGCCTCCGGTGCCGTTGAAATCGCAGCCGAAGTGCACGACGATCCCGACGAGGACGTCGAGACCGAAGGTCTCGTCTTCCGCTGCCTCGGCACCGACTGGCCGTACTTTGAGAAGGCGATCATTGCGCTCAACAAGCCTGCGGGCTACGAGTGCTCGATGAAGCCTTCCGCTCATCCCTCCGTCATGACGCTGCTGCCAAGTCCGCTTCGCCGCCGCAACATGCAGCCCGTTGGCCGTCTCGATGTCGATACGACGGGCGTGCTGATCTTTACGGACGACGGCGCGCTGCAGCATCGTCTCATCCATCCCAAGCGCCACGTCTCGAAGATCTACGACGTCGTCTGCAGGCATCCCGTGGATGAGAAGACTCGCGAAAAGCTCATGGCGGGCGTCGTGCTCGACGACGATCCCAAGCCCGTGGCCGCCAAGGACGTGGAGATCCTTGACGAACACCATCTTCGCATGACGCTCGTGCAGGGCAAGTACCATCAGGTCAAGCGCATGATCGCAGCGTGCTCGAACCGCTGCGACGGCCTTCACCGCTCCGCCTTCGGCCTCTACGTGATGCCCGAGACGCTCAAGCAGGGCGAATGGGTCTGGCTGACGAAGAAAGATCTGGTCTAAATGAACGTCAGGGCGCTGATATCCGACTTTCGTGTCTACCTGCAGCCTCAGCCTGTCAGGATGTTCCTGCTTGGCTTCAGCTCGGGACTTCCCCTGCTGCTTATTCTGGGCACGCTCAGCTTCTGGCTGAGGGAGGCGGGGGTTGATCTGAAGACCATCGGCTTCTTCAGCTGGATCGGACTCGTCTACGGCTTCAAGTGGGTGTGGGCGCCGGCCGTCGACCGTCTGCGCATTCCCGTGCTCGGGCGCCTGCTCGGGCGCCGTCGCTCCTGGCTCCTGCTGTCCCAGGCGGGCGTCATTGCGGCGTTGGCGGGCATGGCGGTGTCGGATCCCCTGCATCACCTGCAGGGTATCATGGTCTTTGCGCTCATGTGCGCGTTCTTTTCGGCGACACAGGACATTGCGCTCGACGCCTACCGCATCGAGTCTGCGGACTCGAATCTGCAGGCCGTGCTCGCCGCCATGTACCAGACGGGCTATCGGCTGGCCATGATCTGGGCGGGCGCAGGCACGCTCGCGCTGGCGGCCTGGAGCGCAGGCGGAGAGACGGGCTACTTTCCGCATGCCTGGGAGTTCGCCTATCTCGGCATGGCGGCGTCCATGTGCGTGGGCGTGCTGACGGTGCTCTTCGTGAAGGAGCCCGAGGCACCCGTCCGGCCCGTAGAAGCCGTGAGCCGCTCGTGGCTCGAGCGCTTCGCTATCAATGTTGTCGCGCCCTTCAGGGACTTCTTCGTGCGCTTCGGCTGGGGGGCGGCGGGCATTCTGCTGTTGATCGCCACCTACCGCATCTCCGACATCGTCATGGGCGTGATGGCCAACCCCTTCTATTCGGACACGGGCTTCACCAAGGAGGAGATCGCGACGGTCTCCAAGGTGTTCGGCGTCGTGATGACGCTCGCGGGTGCTTTCGTGGGCGGCATCGTGACGATGCGTCTGGGAATTCTCAAGACGATGGCCGTCGGTGCGGTCCTTGCCGCCGTGACGAACCTTCTCTTCGCCGCACTGGCCGGCATTGGTCACAACGTAGGATTTCTCATCTTCACGGTGTCCGCCGACAACCTTGCGGCAGGTCTTGCGAGCGCGGCCTTCATCGCGTACCTCTCAAGCCTTACGAACAATGCCTATTCTGCGACGCAGTACGCGCTCTTCAGCAGCCTGATGCTGCTTCTGCCGAAGTTCATCGCAGGCTTTTCGGGCGTAATGGTCGAGAGCCTCGGCTATCAGGGCTTCTTTCTCCTGACGGCATCGATGGGCGTGCCCGTGATCCTGCTTGTCTGGTGGGTGAGCAGGCAGGCGCGCGCCCGGGAGCTGATGAGCGGCGGGCGCGCGGAGAAGTAGTCTCGTGCCTCAGTGGCGTCGGCCGCCCTGCGGACGGCGCGGGCCCTTCGGAGCGGGCTTCTTCTTGGGAGGCTCCTCCTTCTTTTCGAAGCCGCGGGTGACGGCTGCGATTTCCGCGACGCTTTCCGCGATGTCTTCAAGCGCCTGGTCAAGGTTCTCGATCGGGCTTTCCAGATCAAGGTCCGCCTTGATTTCCGCAAGGTCGCCCGCCACGTCGTCGGGCAGATGACGGAGGATACCGAGCAGGGCGCCGTTGATGCGGTCGTCCGTGCTGTCCTTGAGACCTTCCCAGCGGTTGATCACTTCGGAGAAGCCGAGGGCGAACGGAATGACGGCGGCCACGCTGTCGGCGCCCCGCACGGGACGGCCGCGGTTGTCCTCGATCTCGTAGATGATCGGATCGATGGGGCGGCAGCGCGCAAGCGTCGTGTCGATGGAGCGGTAGCGGCGGTAGATGAGTTCCTCCAGACGGTCCTGTTCGTCGGGATCCGCCAGAGCGGCGTCCTGACGGGCCTGGGAGTCGAAGATGTAGGGCATCCAGTCGCCGGGAGACGGCTCGTCGGGCAGGCACAGAAGCGCGGTGAGGAAGCCGTCCATGTAGTCGGGCTCCATCGGCTCGAACGGTTCGGGCATGGCGGCAAGCAGTTCGCCGAGTTCGACGAACTCGTCATCGTTCAGCGGTTTTTCGTAGGAATTGCTCATAGGGTAGTGGACGGATCGGCGACCTTCCTGTTCTGGAAGGCCTCCTCCTCCTGAATAAAGGATTGATGGACGGCCTTGGCGGATCGGCGTCGCAGCACGCTGGCTGCGAAGACTTCGGCCTTGGCCCTGTCGGTCTTCAGAATTCGCTTCTTGATGGCGGGAATCTGGGTGAGCGTCATGGAAAGACGCGTGCATCCGAGTCCGATGAAGAAGGGGACGAGTTCCGGTCGGGCAGCCATTTCACCGCATACGGACACGCTCTTGCCTGCCTGGTGGACCTGTCTGACCGTCGTGGCGATCATGCGCAGCACGCTCGGGTGGCACTCGTCGTAGTACTTTGAAACCGCTGCATTCGTTCGGTCGACGGCCAGCGTGTACTGCACGAGGTCGTTGGTGCCGAGCGAGAAGAAGTCGAGGACGGGAATCAGGTCCTTGAGCATCATGACGGCGGCGGGAACCTCGACCATTCCACCGAGCGGAACGTCGGCGGTGAACTTCTGGCCTTCGGCGGCAAGTTCGCTGCAGGCCAGCGAGATGAATTCGCGCACCCTGCTGACGTCCTCGGGCGATGTGACCATCGGCAGCAGGATTCTGACATTGCCCGACCCCGTGGCGGCGGCGCGCAGGATTGCGCGAAGCTGCGTGACGAAGAGCTTCGGATGCGCAAAGCAGAAGCGCAGGCCCCTGAGGCCGAGCGAGGGATTCAGCTCCTCGAGCGGTCCGGTGGTGAGCTTTTCGAGGGCGTCCTGCGACATGACCTTGTCGCCGCCGAGGTCGGCCGTGCGAATCACGACGGGCTGGCCCTTCATCGAGCGGATGACGCGGCAGTACGCGTTGTACTGCTCGTCTTCGCAGGGAAGGTCGTCGCGGTTCATGAAGAGGAATTCCGTGCGGAAGAGCCCGACGCCGTCCGCACCCGCGCGATGGACGTCCTTGACGTCCTCGGGGAGCGCGATGTTGGCGAAGAGCTTGATCGTGTGTCCGTCGAGCGTGACCGCGTCAAACTGCTTGAGCTTCTTGAGGCGCTTCTTCTCGGCGGTCAGAAGCTTCATGCGCTGGCGTGCGTTCCTGCGCTTTTCGGCGGAGGGGCTCAGGTCGATGAGCTCTTCGTCCGCGTTGAGCAGGACGGGCACGTCGGTCTCGAGGATCTCGCAGGCGCCCTTGACGCCGACCAGAGTCGGAATTTCAAGCGAGCGCGCAAGAATGACGGCATGACTCGTAATGCTGCCTTCCTCGAGGATGATGCCCGCGATGTCGAGGTCGTCTCGGCCGCGCAGAAGCAGCATGTCGGCGGGATCGAGCTGGTCGGCCACGAGAATGATCGTCTCGTCAAGGCCTTCCGCTTCAAGAAGGCTTGAGGCGGAGCGCCTGCCCGTGAGCACGCGCTGCACGCGCAGGACGACGTGCGCGATGTCCTTGATGCGTTCGCGGATGTAGTCGTCCTCGATGGACTCGAAGTCTCGTCGCGTCTTTTCAAGGCGCAGCGACAGCGCCCATTCGGCGTTGACGAGCTTTTCCTTGATGATGTCGACGGTCTCCTCGATCAGGGTGGGGTCTCGAAGGATGGTGCGGTGCACGTCGATGAACGCCGCCGCCTCGGCCGGCATGTCTTCGTCGGCGGAGTCGATCAGGGCGCCGAGCTGCTTGTCGACGGTGGCGATGGCGGCGCGCAGGCGCTGGATTTCGCCGCGGGTTCCGGTCTTTTCGATGACGAACTGCGGGATCTCCAGATCGCCGGCGGAGAATTGCTGGCAGAGGCCGTAGGCGATGCCGGGATAGACGCTGATGCCCGTCAGCTTTTCGGGAGGCGGTGCCTGTTCTTCGACTGTGGAGGACGCAACGAGGGGTTCGTCACTCATGGTGGATTCTCCGTCTTAGGCTTGTTCGCCGAACTTGTTGTCGAAAAGGGCGGTGATGTCCTTGATGGCGCTGTCTTCGTCGGGACCGTCCGCCGTGACGGTGAGCGTCGTGCCTGCGGGCACGGCCATCGTCATGAGGCCGAGAATCGACTTGGCATCCACGCTGTGGTTGTTGTGCGTGAGCGTGATGGAGGATTTGAAGAAGCCTGCGGTCTTGGCGAGCAGGGCGCAAGGACGGGCATGGAGCCCGAGCTTGTTGAGCACGGTGAGCTGCTTAGTCTGCATTGACAGTGTCCTTGATGGCGGAAGGCTTGCCGCAGGACGTGGAGATGCCGCCTCGCGCGGCTCCCTCGGCGATGACGGCAATGCGGGCCGCGCATTCCTCGTGATGACTGAGAGCGGTGATGAGTGCGGGCAGATTGACGCCCGTGATGACGCGCACCTGCGGATTGTCCAGAAGACGATGGGCGATGTTGGAAGGCGTCGCGCCGAGGACGTCGGTGAAGACCAACACGTCCTGATTCGCGGGGAAGTTCGAGATGAGCCTGCGGGCTTCCGCCTCGCCTTGCTCGGCGTCCACGTCGCAGGGCACGTCGAAGACTGCGATGGAGTCGCAGAAGGTGTCGCCCGTGGCGCTGAAGATGTGCCGGGCACAGCTTTTCAATGCGCTGGCCAGCGGCTCGTGGGCGATGATGCAGATCCCTGCAGACACAGAAGGCTCCGTTAGGTACGATAAAATCCAGTGGGTATGTTATGCGAAGTAGTGTAACCCAAGGTTGTGATCGGGAGTGTCTTCTATGTCTCTGGTGCTTTTTTCATGCCGTGCCACAGGGCCGTTCATTATGTTCGAGGAAACGGCCAGGCGGGTCTTCAAGGTGCTCGGCCGCCCGTGGACCGAAACAGGCGCCTTCTCCTGCGACGAGCTGCCCGAAATCCTGAGGATCCTTGATGAGGAGGCCCGCAAGGACAAGGAGCGCCTTGCGCAGATCGAGGCCGAGCGGGAAAGGAAGCTTCGCGAGTCGACCTACGACGAGGAGCTCCGCATGCGCGAGGAGGAGAAGGAGGAGAAGAGGAACTCCGTCGAGAAGATCAATTTCTTTCAGCGCGTCGTGCCTCTCCAGTCGATGATCAAGCGCGCCATCAAGCACGGCGACGCCATCATGTGGGGCCGTCCGTAGGACTGCACGTCGCAGGCGGCCTCACCGCCTGCATCAGATTCGCCAGAAGTTCCGCGTGAAGATCGCGAACACGGTGAAGATCTCCAGGCGCCCGATGAGCATCAGGAAGGAGCAGACGGACAGTTGGATGTCGCTCAGGTCCGCATAGTTTCCCGTCGGGCCGACGCCGCCGAGGCCCGGGCCGATGTTCGAAAGCATGGCCCATGCGGCGCTGATGGCGTCCCCGGGGGGGAGTCCCGCCAGAAGCAGAACGGCTGCGCCGATCACGAAGGACGTGAGCCAGACCATGAAGTAGGCCAGCACGGCGATGCAGACTTTTTCGTCGATCGGCGTCTTGTTGAGCGTGAGCGGAACCACCGCCTTCGGATAAAGCAGCTTCGTCATTTCCCTTCGGATCATGCCGAGGATGATCAGCAGGCGCACCATCTTGATGCCGCCGCCCGTCGAGCCTGCGCACGTCGAGAACGCTGCGGCGACCAGCAGGAGGACGGGCAGGCCGAGCGGCCAGGAGGCGTAGTCGACCGTTGCGTAGCCCGTCGTCGTGATGACGGAGACCACTGAGAAGAGCGCGTGGCGCACGGTTTCGGCCGACGTTTCGTAGACGTGCGCGTCGGCGAGCACGATGATCGTGAGGGCCGACATCAGGGCGGCCGTTGCAATCCAGGCCTTCGCCTCCGCGTCCTGCAGGTAGATCAGGAAGTTCCTGCGCCTCCATACCATGAAGTGGAGGGAGAAGTTGAAGCCGCTGATCAGCATGAAGACGATGGCGACCGCATCGACGGCGGGACTGTTGAAGTATGCGAAGCTTGCGTCATGCGTGCCGATGCCCGAGAGGCTGACGGTCGTCATCATGTGCATGATGGCGTCTTCCCATTCCATGCCTGCCAGATGGTAGGAGATCGCGCAGGCGACGGAGACGCCGAGATAGATGATGTAGAGCGCCTTGGCCGTGTCGGCGATGCGGGGCGTCAGGCGGTGCTCCTTGAGGGGGCCCGTCGTCTCGGCCTTGATGATCTGCGAGCCGCCCACGCCGAGCAGCGGGAGAATGGCCACGGACAGCACGATGAGGCCCATGCCGCCGATCCACGAGAGGAAGCAGCGCCAGCCGTTCAGTGATACGGGAAGCTTGTCGAGTCCCGTGAAGACCGTTGCGCCCGTCGTCGTGAGGCAGGACATCATCTCGAAGTAGAGCTGTGCAAAGCTCATGTCGGGGCGTTCGATGATGAAGGGAATCGTGCCGAAGAGCGGCACGGAGGTCCATATCAGTGTCACGAGAAGAAAGCCGTGCCTTGAAGTCAGCTCCCGCCGCCAGCGACGGGTCAGAAGCATCAGGACCACGCCCGTGGCGAGCGTGATGAGAAAACACGTCAGAAAGCTGTCCGCCGCGCCGTCCTGCTTTGAGACGGAGAGCGTGAACGGAATGAGCAGCGCCGCGGCGAGCCAGATGAAGACGGGCCCAGAGGCATTGAGCACCGGCAGCAGCAGATAGCGGATCGTGTTGAACATGGCGTCAGGCCTCCTTAGAAGAAGCCGACATTGACCGTGAAGAGTCGTTCGATCTTCGGGATGAGCTTCTTGGAGGGCACGAAGACGATCACGTGGTCCTCCGCCTCGATGACGGTGTCCTTGTCGCCCATCAGTACGAGCGCGTTTTCATCGTTGCCGCGGATCAGGGCTCCGATGGCGCAGCCTTCGGGCAGCGAGATGCTGCCGATGCGCCTGCCGACGACCTTGGAGCTTCTGCGGTCGCCGTGGGCGACGATTTCGAGCGCTTCGGCCGCGCCGCGTCTCAGGCTGTAGGCGGCCGCCACGTCGCCGCGGCGCACGTGGCGGATCAGCTCGCCGAGCGCGGCGGTGGTGGTCGACAGCGTGATGTCGATCTGGCTGCCCTGCATGAGGTCGCCGTAGGCCTTGCGGTTGACGAGCGCAATGGTCTTGCCTGCGCCGAGCTTCTTGGCCAGAAGGGCGCCGAGGATGTTGTTCTCGTCGTTTTCGGACACTGCAATGAACAGGTCGCACGTCTCGATGCCTGCGGCGTCAAGCACGTCCTCGCTGGTGAAGTCGCCCTCGATCAGCATGGCGGCATCGCCGAGCTCGCGGGAGAGGCGCTTCACGACGTTGCGGTCATTCTCCAGAATCCTGATGTCGAAGTTGCCGCCCGGACGGTTTTCGCCGGTCTTGAGCATGCGCGCGAGATTGAGGGTGAAGCTGGGCTTTCCCGCAATCATGATGCTGTGCACGGGGCGCTCGCGATGGCGCAGCTCCGCCATGACGCGCCTGGCGTGTCTGGTGTCGCACAGACAGATGACCTCGTCGCCCGCCTCGACAATGGTGGAGGCGTTCACCTCCAGACGGCGGTTGCGGCGGAAGATGGCCACGATGCGTGCGGGAACCTGAGGCAGATGCGTGAAGAGTTCACGGATCGGGCGGCCCACCAGCGGACTGCCCGACTTGGCGCGCACGGCGATGAGGCTCGCAAGCCCTTCTCCGAATTCCTGAACCTGAATGGCTTCGGGAAAGTCAATGAGCTTGATGAGATAGCTCACGAGCGCCTGCTCGGGCCAGATGATGGACGTTGCTTCAAAGCCTTCCTCGCCCAAAATGCGGGGATAGTCTCGAAGCTCGTTGTTGCGGACGCGGGCGATGCGGGTCGGAATGTTGAAGATGCGGGCGCAGAGCATCGTTACGACGAGGTTCGTCTCGTCGCTCGAGGTGACGGCGATCAGCATGTCCGTATCGGCCGCGCCTGCATCGGTCAGCACCTGCGGGCTGGTGGCGTTGCCCACGACGCCGCGCAGGTCGAATCTCGACTGCAGGGATCCGATGCGCTCGGCGTCCTGGTCAACGACGGTGATGTCGTTGGCTTCGGAGACCAGACTCTCGGCGACCGAGCTGCCGATGCGGCCTGCGCCCACAATAAGGATTTTCATGAGTCGTCCGAGTCGTTATTCACGTCGGTGGTTTTCTGATGGATCTGGAAGCACTTCTTGTTGTCGGGAGTGTCCGAGGTTTCCTCGGAAAGATCTTCCATCGTGTCGCCAGCCGCTATGTGATCGGATTCATCCTTTCTGGTGGTTTTCTTGAGCTCCAGGCCGAGCTGGCGAATCTTGCGGTAGAGGTGAGTGCGCTCCAGACCCGCATGCTTGGCAAGCATCGTGACCGAGCCGCCGTAGAACTGGGCGACGCGGGTGATGTAGGCGCGTTCAAGACTGTCGCGAAGCTCACGCAGCGGCAGGTTGAGGTTGAACTCGAAATGGAGTTCGGGAACGTCGATGATCGGCAGGCGGGCCTGAGGACCGATGCGAAGCGGCACGTCCGTGAGAATGAAGTGGTCGCAGAACCTGGACTTGTCGTTGAGGTTGGCGAGCGAAACATTCAGAGGGGAGCAGGAAGCTTTTTTCCAGCCCGCCAGAGCGACGCTGGCGGCCTTGGCCTGTTCGTTTTCGCGGGGACGCGAAACCTTTTCGTGCTCCCAGAACTGGATCATCTGCTTGCACGTCTTCAGAAGCTGCTGCATCGAGATCGGCTTCTCGAGGAAGTCCATTGCACCGAAGCGCGTGGCCTCCATTGCGGTTTCAATGGTGCCGTGGCCTGACATCATCACGATGGGGCACCTGACGGTGTTATGCGAATACCACTCCTTGAGCAGGGAAATGCCGTCCATGTCGGGCATCCAGATGTCAAGGAGAATCAGGTCGAAGTCGTGCTTGCCAACTAGGCTCTGAGCGATTTTGGCATTTTCTGCGGTCAGGACTTGGTAGCCCTCGTCCTCCAGAATCTCTGAAAGGAGCTCGCGGATGCCGTATTCATCGTCAACGATCAAGACTGTATGCATGTTGTGGCTCAGTTGGAAATTGGGTTGTGCTCTAGTCGAGAGACTTTGAAGACAATTTCGACAGATGCGCCGAGAATCTCGCCGGTTTCTTCGTTGCTGCGGTTCTTGAGCTTGATGGCGGCGCCGTGGTCGTCAAGGATCTTCTTCACGATCGGCAGGCCGAGCCCCGTTCCCGTCGGCTTGGTTGTCACATAGGGGTCAAAGGCAGCATTCAGGATTTTATCCGTAAAGCCGGGCCCATTATCCTCAATAGAGAGTTTAACAGCGCCGATTGCGCCTGCATGGTATTGGGATTCCAGCGCTTCCGTTCTGATCGAAATGCGAACGAGCTCACCTTCCGTCACGGCCTCGAGGCTGTTGGAAATCAAATTGTGGAACACCTGCCTGAGTTGGGCGGGGTCCGCGTCGATCTCCGGCAGCCCCTCTCCGGGGACGAAGCTGATGGCGTGACCTGCATCGTGGTAAAGCTGCAGGACGGTTTCCATGAACTCGTTGAGGTTCAGCGGGACAAGGGATGCGGCGGGCATGCGCGCGTACTCCCTGAAGTCGTTGACCATCTGCCTGAGCGTGTCGACCTGCTCGATGATGGTGTTGGTCGTCCTCTGGAGAAGCTGCAGGTCCTTTTCCTCGGTCAGCTTGGCGTGAAGCTTCCAGGCCAGCCTTTCGGCGGAAAGCCTGATGGGCGTGAGCGGATTCTTGATCTCGTGCGCAAGGCGGCGGGCGACCTCGCCCCAGGCGGTGGCTCGCTGCGCCTTCATGAGGGCGGTCACGTCGTCGAAGACGAGCACGGACCCCGTCTGGGTGCCGAGTTGCATGGGCGTAGTTTTCAGGTAGAGCGGAATCGTCACGCCGTTCTGTTCAAGCTCGAAGTCGAGGGGTTCGGGGGCCGTGCCGATGCTCTCCCTGTGCTGATATTCCTCGAGGGTCGAAACGAATTCGGGCAGCGTATCGCGAAGGGAGGCGCCCGTCATCACGTTCTGCTCGCCCATGATGCGGCGTGCCGCCTGATTGGCCGTGACGACCGTGTACCAGTGGTCCACGACCACGACGCCCGACGAAATGTTGCCGAGCACGCGCTCCAGAAACGCCTGGGCCTGCTCGGCCTGCAGGCGCTGCAGCTCGAGGCCGCGTCTGGCTTCGGACACTTCCTTGATCATCGAGTTGAAGGAGCGGGTCAGCACGTTGATTTCGTCGCCGCCCTGGAACTCGCGGATCGGCATGAAGTCGCCCGTGGCCACGCGTCTGGTGCCTTCGGCAAGTTGCATGACGGGCGACGTCGTCCTGCGTGCAAAGGACAGCGCAGCGAGAACGCTCGCGAAGACGGCGAGCAGGACGATGAGCGAGAGCGTCAGCGCGTAAAGCGTGGCCATGGAGCTCTGGCTGTAGGCCAGCTGCTGGTACTCGCGGTAGCCTGCGACGAGCGTGGCCGCATGAAGCCCGATCGTCTTGTCGACGGGCTGGGTCAGCTGCAGGAAGAGCTGCTGGCTGCTGGCGGTCTTGGCAAGCAGTCCCGTGGTCTTGAAGTCGGAGAGGGACGGAGCGTGCAGCGTCGAAATGGGGATGATGACGCGTATGCGTAGGTCGCTTGAGCCGCCTGTCGCTTCAGGAGCCTCGAAAAGCGTGTCGCCGTCGACGATGCTGTAGATGCCCGTCGTCTTGGCGGTCTTGAGCTGGAGCTGCGAGGGCAGGTCGGGCATCAGCACGTTGATGCGGGAGCCTGCAGCCGCCACGGCGGAGCCCGTGCTTGTGAGGACAAGAGCCTCGGTTCCCGAATGCGGCTCCAGAAGCTTGAGCAGGTCGTGTAGCATCAGGGAGTCGGGCGTCCCGGCGAGTGCATCCGCGAAGTCACGTGCCAGCTCCTGCGTGGACTGTTCCTGCTTGGCGAGCATCTCCTGCGTGATGCGAACGCCTGCGTCGAGCGAGGCCTCCACGCGTGGAGAGAAGGAGTCCTGAAGCGAGCGGCTGATGAAGGCCGTGGAGATCGCATAGACAGTCAGCGTCGGCACCACGCTGATGAGGGCCGTCGTGAGCGCAAGCTTCGCCGTCATGTGCGAGCCGTACTGCTTTGAGCGCTGGCGTCTTGCCAGACGCAGGCACAGCGTCGTCACGACGCAAAAAAGGACGGCGGCGATGACGGCGTTCAGGACGAGCAGGAACGGGAAGTACCTGTCGAACAGCTTGGGATTGAAGAGACTGATCGCCAGCCCGAGCATGGCGATGCTCGCAAAGGAGATGGCGATCAGGGTGCTGTAGCGTAACCAGCGGGGCATGGCTGTCTCTTACTCCGCGGGAGCGATGACTTCCGCAGGAATCGGAAGTTCTATCCAGTCGCTGGTGAGCGTCCAGTCGCTACTGCCCGTGTTGACGACCTGCATCGGCTTGGGAAGCTTGTCCGTGTCCAGATAGAAGCGCAGTTCGGCCGCGTAGTCCTCCGCATTGCGCACGGCGTTCGAGGGACCGACGCGCCAACGCCTGATGTTCTTGATGTAGGGCAGGGCCTGTTCAAGCGTGTCGAAGGAGAGCGAAAGCCCGTTGTAGGAGAGGCGGTAACGGCGCGTGAGCGGATCGAACGCCAGACGGATCATGAAGCGGCAGCGGATCGTGGCCTTGTCGATCCAGTACCACCGCTCCTTGTAGAGCCTGAATTCGTGAACGAAATAGAGCGCAATGCCCCTGTGAAGCGCCTCGGAGAGCGCCTGAGGCAGGTCAAACTCAAAGGAGGAGCTCAGGAAGAGGCCCGACCGCTCGCCAGGTTCGTCAAGCGTGAGCGCGGCGCGCATGAAGGTCGCGTCGGCCGCCCGCGCCTCGGGCGCGGTCATGGACGAAGCGCCGAGCGCCGCGAGCAGCGCAAGTTTCAGGGTCTGGCGTCGGGTCGCTTTGTACATGTCAGGCTTGCTTTTCCAAAAGGGCATAGAAGAAGCCGTCATGCACGGTGGGCAGCTGGGCGTCGGAGCGCCATTCTCCCGATTCCTCGGGCAGAAGAGTCAGCATGCCGTCATTGCCTGCAAACAGGGGGACGAGACGGGCGTCGGGCGTTGCGGCCAGGAATGCCTTCATCTGTCCCGTGCCTTCTTCGGGGAAGATCGAGCACGTGGCGTAGAGCATCCTGCCGCCCTTGCGGAGCAGGGGCCAGAGCGTCTTGAGGAGCCTCTTCTGTTCTGAGGCGAGCTTCTTGATGTCGTCGGGGCGACGGAGCCACGGCGTGTCGGGCTGGCGGCGCACCACGCCGCTTGCCGTGCACGGCGCGTCAAGCAGAATGGCGTCGAAGGGCTTGCCGTCCCACCAGCTTGCCGTGTCGCCGGCGTCAGCCGTTCGAATGTCGGCCTTGAGTTTGAGTCGGTCGAGAGTCTCGCGAACCTTGACGGCTCGGGCGGGATCGATCTCCAGCGCAGTCATGGCGCAGTCCGCGCGCTCGAGAATGTGGGCGGTCTTGCCGCCGGGAGCCGAGCAGGCGTCCAGCACCCGGTCGCCCGCCTTCACGGGCAACAGATGCGCAGCAAGCTGCGTTCCTGCATCTTGAACGGAACTCAGCCCGTCGGCAAAGCCGGGAATGCGGTCGACGGGGACGGGCGTGACGAGTTCGATGGCCTCGGGGCCGACTCGGCGGGCTTCAAGCCCTGCGGCCTTCAGCCGGTCAAGATAGTCTTCGACGGTCATGAGGCGGACGTTGACGCGCAGCGTCATCGGAGGATGACGCGTGCCCAGCTCCAGAATGCGGTCCGCATCCTTTGGATAAATCGTGCGGATGCGGCCAATCCACCAAGCGGGAGCATTGAAGCGGACCTCGTCGCGGGAGGCGATCTTCTTTTCCAGTTCATCCTTCTCGCGCAGATAGCGGCGGAGCACGGCGTTGATGAAGCCTGAGGCGGCACGGGTCTGCGGGTTCGCCTTGGCCGCCGTGACCGTTTCGGACACGACGGTGAAGACTGCGAGCCTGCCGAGCGAGAAGGCGGCGAAGGCGGTCTCGAGCACGGAGAGCACCTCGGCCGAGGGCTGGCGGCTGCAAAGCAGTCCGACGAGTGCGGTCGTTCTCGCGCAGCGGCGCACGCTCTCATAGATGAGCGCCTGTGCGGCGGGACGGCTTTCCAGCGGGACGTTGAGAAGCGCAGGTCGGATGACGGAGTTGAGCGAGGCGCCTGCGCGCAGCTGCGTGCGTGCGGAGGCGACGGCGCTCACGATTTTGGAAAAAGGCGCCTGCTTGTGCGGCGCGGACGCGGCGATGCTCACTTGACGACCTCACCAACGGTAAAGGGCAGGCTCTGAAGGAAGGGACCGAAGGCCATCTTGGGCTTGCCGGGCTTCTGCAGAACCGTGGCGCGAAGAGCGCCTTCGCCGCAGGCGATCACAAGACCATTCGTCGTGTCGAGCACTTCGCCGGGATGACCAGAGAGCTCGAGCGCTTCGGCCTGCCAGATCTTGACGGGGACGCCGTCCTTGTCGAATACAGTTCCCGGGAAGGGATTGAATGCGCGAACCTTGTTGGCGAGGACTTTTGCGGGAAGGGTCCAGTCGATGACGGCTTCCGTCTTCAGAAGCTTCTCGGCATAGGTGACGCCTTCCTCGGGCTGGGGCGTCCAGTCGAGTTCGTCCGGCGTCCTGAGGGATTCGACGAGGAGCTCTGCGCCGAGTTCGGCCAGGCGCATCATGAGCGTGTCGGAGGTGTCCTCCTGCGTGATGGGCGTGCGCACGGTGCGGATCATCGGACCCGTGTCAAGGCCCAGCTCCATCTTCATGAGCACGACGCCGCTTTCCGCATCTCCGGACTCGATGGCGCGCGCAACGGGCGCGGCGCCGCGCCAGCGGGGCAGAAGGCTGCCGTGGATGTTGATGGCGCGGATGTCGCCGTTGCGGCCGATGCCCTTGGCGCAGTCGAGAACAGCCTGCGGAAGAATGAGGCCGTATGCGGCCACGACGAGCAGGTCGGCGCCGACGGCCTTGAGGTCCGCGTGAATGCGGGCGGACTCTTCGGGTGCCTTCTTCAGGCTCAGCGTGACCGGCGTGATGACGGGAATGCCGTGCTCAAGGGCGAGCTTCTTGACGGGCGAGGGAGTGAGCTTCATGCCGCGGCCGCTCGGGCGGTCGGGCTGCGAGAGAACGAGGGCGATCTCGTGTCCCGCGTCAATGAGGTGCTTGAGCGCGACGGCCGCGAAGTCGGGCGTGCCTGCAAAAATGATCTTCATACGTTTGGACTCCGGCGACGCTGGATGGGGAGCGTTTTCAAGTGTCAAAATACAATGATGGTACTAGTGTACGGTACTTTAGGCAGAGAGGCGCAAAGAGAGAAACGACGTGGACGCACTTTATTACAACGGATTCAAGCTGGCCTACCGGCGCTATGGCGCCTCGGATGCGCCCGCCGTCGTGCTGATCATGGGCCTTGGCATGTCGAGCGCCGCTTGGCCGACAAGCCTCATCGCACACCTTGTGCGGGAAGGCTTTCAGGTCATCACGCCCGACAACCGCGACTGCGGGGAGAGCTCCCGCTGCACGGACATGAAGGCGGACGGAAGAAACGTGGCCTCAGCCGTGGCGCAGGCGCTTCTGCGCCGAAAGGTGACGAGCGCCTACGCGCTTGAGGACATGGCGCTCGACGTGGAGCGCCTCCTCAATCACCTGTCGATACGCAGGGCGCACATCGTCGGCATCTCCATGGGCGGCATGATCGCACAGGTGGCGGCCGTGCAATCCCCCAATCGCGTGGCATCGCTCACGTCGATCGCCTCCGCTTCGGGCAACCCGAGAACGGGATTCGGTCGTCTCAATGCGGTCTGGACTCTTCTGAGAAAGCCCGACAATCTGAATACGGAGGAAGGACTGAGGGATTACTTCGCCCGCGTGTTCACCACCCTTTCAGGGCCGGCGTACAAGCCGTCGGGCGAGGAACTCGAGAGCATGCTGGGCATGCTGGGGAGCCTGCACTACGATCCTGACGGAACGGCGCGGCAGCTGCTGGCCATTCTGGCGAGTGGGGACAGGTCCTGGCAGCTCAGGCGTCTGGCGGCGCCCTCGCTGATCATTCACGGCACGGCGGATCCGCTTCTGCCGCTTGCGGCAGGCAGGGAGACCGCAGATCTGATTCCCAACGCACGCTTCGAGGTGATCGAGGGCATGGGGCATCAGCTCCCCGAGGCTCTGGTGCCCGAACTTGGCGCGCTCATCGCGGAGCACTGCCACAGGCATCCTGCCTGACGCGGCCTGCGCCGCTCAGGCTCAGGCCTGCTTGTCGTTCTTGCGAAGCTTGCGCAGCTTCGTCTTGGCGCGGTCCTTCTTGAGGCGGCTGAGATGGTCGATGAAGACCGTGCCGTCAAGGTGGTCAAGCTCATGCTGCAGGCAAACGGCGAGAAGGCCGGTGGCCTCGATTTCGAAAGGTTTGCCGTCAAGGTCTTGGGCGCACACGGTGACGCCATCGGGGCGGCTCACCTTTTCATAAAGTCCCTTGAGGGAAAGGCAGCCTTCTTCGAATTCGGCAAGCTCCTCCGTGTGGGACTTGATGTAGGGATTGACGAGGACGAGAAGGTTGTTCTTCTCGTCGGTGATGTCGATGACCACGATGCGCTTGAGGCTGCCCACCTGATTGGCCGCGAGCCCGACGCCGGGGGCCGCATACATGGTTTCGGCCATGTCGGCGGCAAGCTTGCGGAGCTCGTCGTTGAACTCGGTGACGGGCTCGGCCTTGGTAGCCAGAACGGGATCGGGATATTGGATAATGGGCAGAAGAGCCACGAGACGCTCCTAGAAAGAGTTGAACTTGTAAAACCGTCTATTTTAGATCAGAACTGCCGTCCGGACTCAAGAGGGCGGGCGGATTCACCACGGGAAGGGACATGACGCCTGAAACGGGCCGCGAGGCCGAATGTTGGATCAAGCTTTCTCTGCTTACTGTGCTTTCGGTGCCTGAGATCCTCAGGCTCCTGCAGCAGACGGGCGGCGTCGAGGCGCTTTTCGACGCCTCGTCGGGAACCCTGACGAAGCTTGCCGGCGAGACGGCGGCGCGCGAGATCCGCGAGGTTAATTCGAGCGGAGAGGCGGAACGCATCCTGTCGTGGCTGTCCGAAACGAAGGGAGTCGGCTTCATCACGCTGGCCGATCCCCGCTATCCCCGCCTCATGATCGAGGCGGGCGCCGCGCCCGTGCTTCTCTGGTACCGCGGTGACGCGGGCCTTCTCGCCAAGCCCGTGCTTACGGTGGGCGGCAGCACGCACCCCGACAGGGAGGCTCTGTACAATGCGGAGGTTTTCGGCGAGGCGCTCGGAACCCGCAACGAGCTTCTGCTCTCGACGGGGCACTTTCCCGGAACGGAGACGGTGTTTCTCGCAAGCGTGCTCCGCACAGGCGGCAGGGCGCTCGTCTGGCAGCCCTGCGGACCCGACAGGGTCTGGCCGTCCGAGGGACGAGATCTTCTCCACGAGCTTCTGGACAAGGGAGGCCTCATCATGACCGCCGTTGCGCCGGGGTTCGGATTCTCGCCCGAGGGGCGGGAGCTGCAGACGTGCTGCCGCATGGCCTCCGCGCAGGCGCTTCTGGCGCTCAATGCAGGCACGGGCTCCCATCTCTTCAGCCTCGCGAGAACGGCGGCCGACTGGGGCAGGGACGTCATGGCCGTGCCGGGGTCCATCCACTCTCCCTTCGCCAGGGGATGTCACAGGCTGATCCGTCAGGGAGCGAGGCTTGTCGAGTCTTCGGACGACATTCTTGCCGAGCTGCGTCTGGCAGGGAGTTGAGTCCGGCTGCCTGTAGTTGGTACGCTATGAATATTTGTACGAGGGCATTCCCTGCGGCGTCTGTTGCATAATGATGTCCAACGCAGGCGCATGCCGCCATTCATTTGTTTTCAGTTTGCTGTGCCCGCCGGTTCCACGATAACTGCGGTCATGGAGATGCATCGTATGTCCTTATCTCTTGTCATTGCTGAGAAGCCTTCCGTTGCAGGCGATATTGCGCGAGCTCTCGGGGGCTTCACGCGCGACGGCGACTTCTGGGTCCGTGACGACATGGTGATCGGCTCCGCCGTCGGTCATCTGCTCGAAATTACTGCGCCCGAAGAGTTTGATGTCAAGCGCGGCCGCTGGACCTTCAAGAACCTTCCCGTGTTGCCGCCCTACTTCGATCTCAAGCCGATCAAGAAGTCCGAAGAGAAGCTCAAGGCTTTGTCGAAGAAGATCCGAAGCCGTGCCGTGACCGAAGTCATCAACGCATGCGACGCGGGACGCGAGGGTGAACTGATCTTCCGCTACATCATGCAGTCCTGCGGCAGCAAGAAGCCCGTCAAGCGTCTCTGGCTCCAGTCCATGACGAAGAACGCCATTCAGGAGGGCTTCCGTCATCTGCGCACCGATGATGAGATGAAGCCCCTTGAGGCCGCCGCCCGCTGCCGATCCGAAGCCGACTGGCTTGTCGGCATCAACGGCACGCGCGCCATGACCGCCTTTAACTCCAAGGAAGGCGGCTTCTTCCTGACGACCGTCGGCCGTGTTCAGACGCCGACGCTCGCGATCGTCGTCAAGCGTGAGGAGGAGATCAATGCCTTCGTGCCCAAGGGCTACTGGGAGGTTTCCGCCGTGTTCGGCGTCTCCGCGGGCGAATACGAGGGCATCTGGATCGACCCGAACTTCCGCAAGGACAAGGATGATCCCGACCGCAAGGCCGAGCGCCTCTGGACGGAGGACGAGGCCCGCAGGATTGCCGCGGCCTGCCGCAACGGCATGGGCAAGATCGAGGAGACCTCGAAGCGTTCCCGTCAGCTTTCGCCCCTGCTCTTCGACCTGACGAGCCTGCAGCGCGAGGCCAACAGCCGCTTCGGCTATTCCGCCAAGACGACGCTTTCCATCGCGCAGGCGCTCTATGAAAAGCACAAGGTTCTCACCTATCCGCGAACCGACGCCCGCGCGCTTCCCGAAGACTACATGCCGACCGTGCGCGACACGCTCAACGCACTGGGCGGCCTCACGGACTACGCAGCCTTCTCGTCCAAGATCCTGACGCAGAACTGGGTTCGTCCGGACAAGCGCATCTTCGACAACACGAAGATCAGCGACCACTTCGCCATCATTCCGACGGGGCAGCTTCCGAAGACTCTCAATGAGGTCGAGCAGAAGATCTTCGATCTGGTCGTGCGCCGCTTTCTGGCCGTCTTCTATCCTGCGGCCGAGTATGACGTGACGGTCCGCATCACGACCGTCGGCGCCCACCAGTTCAAGACCGAGGGCAAGGTGCTTGCCGAGCCCGGCTGGCTCGAAGTGGCCGGCAAGGGCCGTACCCAGCGCGAGGCGCTTACTCCCGTCAAGCCCGGCGAACCGGCCGCCGTGAAGGACGTCGTCGTTTCCACCATGCAGACCAAGGCTCCCGCCCGCTACACGGAAGCCACGCTCCTGAGCGCTATGGAGACCGCAGGCAAGAAGCTTGAGGACGACGAACTGCGCGGCGCCATGGCCGACAAGGGCCTGGGCACACCTGCCACCCGCGCCTCGATCATCGAGGGCCTGATTGAGCAGAAGTACATGCGCCGTGAGGAGCGCGATCTGCATCCGATGGCTAAGGCCTTCCAGCTCATCACGCTGCTCAAGGGGCTCAAGATCGCCGAACTGAGCGAGCCGCGCCTCACCGCCGAGTGGGAGCAAAAGCTGCGCCTCATCGAGGAGGGCAAGTTCCAGAGCGACGAGTTCATGCGCGAGATCCGACGCCTGACGGAGAATGTCGTCAACATGGCCAAGCAGTACGAGGGCAACAGCGTGCCGCTTGAAAATCCGCGCCGCATTGAGGCGCCCTGTCCGCAGTGCGGCGGCGAGATCGTCGAAAACTACCGCCGCTTCGCCTGCACGACGCCCGGCTGCGAGTTCTCGATTGCCAAGCATCCTTCGGGCCGCATGCTCGAACAGGCTGAGGTTGAAGAGCTCCTCAACACGGGGCGCGTGGGACCGCTTTCCGGCTTCATCAGCAAGCGCGGCTTCCCGTTTGAGGCCGAACTGATTCTCAAAAAGGACGAGACCGACGGCCTCTGGAAGATGCAGTTCGACTTCGGCGAGGAGGAAAAGGCCGAGGTGACGGACGAGGAGATCGAAAGCGCTCCCGTCGTCGGCGTCTGCCCGTGCTGCGGCGCCCGCGTGCTTGAAATGCCCGCAGCCTACCAGTGCGAGAAGAACATTCGCGGCGAAAAGAAGTGCACGTTCCGCATCAGCAAGACCATCCTTTCCCGCGACATCACGTCCGAGGAGGTCACGGAACTCCTTGCCAACAAGCGCACGCAGTTGCTCTCGGGCTTCATCTCGAAGAAGAGCAAGCGCGCCTTCAAGGCCTTCCTCATCGTGAAGGGCAACGGCAGCATCGCGTTTGAGTTCCAGCCGAGCAAGAAGGACGCCGAGGCGACCGAATCCGGCGAGGAGAACTCCGAGGCCAAGCCCCGCAAGACGACCCGTAGGACGACCAAAAAGAAGACGGCGGCCGAATAAGTCCGGACCCGTCTGAAGAAAAAGAAAGAGGAGCCCCGATCAGGGCTCCTCTTTCTTTTCAGGCGGAACGAATGGCGCCTCAGTCGGCCTTGGCAGGCTCTTCCGCGTCGGCGACGGGCGCGGGGCGCTTGTTGCGTGTCACGAGGATCTGGTCGATCTTGTTGTTGTCGACGTCGATCACCTCGAAGGTGTAGCCAGCCCAGACGACCTTGTCGGTCCTCTTGGGGATCTTGCGCAGCATGTACATCATGAAGCCCGCGACCGTCTCGTAGGTCGTGTCCTCGGGGAACTCGTCGATGTCGAGCGCATGCTCGAGGTCGTCGATCGGCGTGGAGCCGTCGACAAGCCACGTGCCGTCCTCACGCTCGACGATCTGAAGTTCGTCAGCGTTGACGACGAGCTCGCCCATCACGGTGCTCATCACGTCGTTGATCGTGATGACGCCGACGACCAGGGCGTACTCGTTGAGAATGACGGCGAAGTCGGCGCGGGAGCGCTGGAAGACGTCGAGCACTTCGGAAAGCGTCAGGCTGTCCGGAATGAAGGGGCAGGTCTGGACGACGCCGGGCTCCTTGAAGGAGATCGGCTTGTTGTTGAGGACCTGTCGCAGGATGTGCATGCTGTCGACGTAGCCGATGATGTGGTCGAGGTCCTTGTCGCAGATGAGGAAGCGGTTGTACGGGACGGAAGAGATCTTGACGCGTACCTCCTCCTCGGGGTCGTCGAGCGTGAAGAAGACGATGTTCTCGCGCGGCGTCATGGCCGAGGGCACGAGGCGGCTTTCAAGGTCGAACACGTTCTGGATGACGGCTTCCTCCTGCGGAGCAAGCACGCCGGCGGCCGTGGCGGCGCCGACGCTCGCGAGAATGTCCTCGGACGTGATCGTGTCCTGACGCTTCGTCGAGAAGCCGAGCGAGCGCATCAGCGCGTCGGAGAACTTTTCAAGCACGAAGACGAGCGGGCGCAGGAGCTTGATCATGACGAAGGTCGGACGGACGACGGTCATGGCCGTTTCCTCGGGCTTGGCGACGGCAAGGCGCTTCGGGAGCAGGTCCGCGAAGATCACGAAGAGAAGCGTGGCGAGTACGAAGGAGATGACGAAGTCGACGCCGTGAATCTGTTCGGGGGTGAACACGAACGAGAGGCACCACTTGAAGAACGGCGAGAAGGCGGCTTCGCCGACGACGCCGCCGAGAAGGGCGAGGGCGTTCGTGCCGATCTGGATGGCGGAGAAGAACTGGCCGGGATGTTCCTGCAGGTCGAGGACGAGTCGGGCGCGGCGGTCGCCGTCGTCCGCAAGTACGTTGAGTCTGGAGCGGCGGGCGGAGGCGAGGGAGATTTCAGCGCAACTCAGAAAGGCGCTGAGACAGACGAGGATGAAAAGGGAAAACAGCTCTGTGTAAACGGACATAAGTCGGAGCGGGAGTTTGAAGAGTCTGCCATTGTAACACGAGGATTTGCCAAACCCTGTGCTTTACAGGCTTTTTGTGAGCGAACGCGTGATTTGGCGACATTTTGAGGTGCGTTTCTAGGCAGAACGAAATAGGTGGGTTGTTCATGATTCGATGTGGGACAAATTTTGCTTGGCGTTTGCAGGAGTGTCTGTAAACTTAAGGTCATTGACGCCCGAAGCCCTGCCGCGACTTTCCCTCGAAGTGCCGGGACACAGGCAGAACAACTCGATCCCGAAAGGAAGGAACTCGAAATGAAGATGAAGCTTTTGTTCGTTGCAGCACTGCTTGCCGCAGGTGCCGTTGCCATGCCTGCCGTCGCTGGCGTCACGCTTGACAACGTCAAGAAGCGCGGCCACGTGCTCTGCGGCGTCAACACGTCCGCTCCGGGCTTTTCCAGCGCCGACAGCCAGGGCAAGTGGCGCGGCCTCGACGTCAACATCTGCCGCTCCGTGGCCGCCGCCGTTCTCGGCGACGCCGACAAGGTCAAGTACGTTCCGCTCAGCTCTCCGCAACGCTTCACCGCCCTGCAGTCCGGCGAAATCGACGTGCTCGCCCGCAACACCACTTGGACGATGACGCGCGACGCCAGCCAGGGTTCCGTATTCGTGGCCGTGTCCTACTATGACGGCCAGGGCTTCATCGTTCCGAAGGAATTCGGCATCAAGACCGCCAAGGAGCTTGACGGCGCCACGGTCTGCGTCCAGTCCGGCACGTCCTCCGAAAAGACGCTGGCCGACTACTTCAACTCCCACAAGATGAGCTACAAGACGGTGGTGTTCGACACGACCGAAGCCACTCAGTCCGCCTTCCTGTCTGGCCGCTGCCAGGTCTACACGACCGACATGTCCGACCTCGCAGGCATGCGTACGCTCGCTCAGGATCCGTCCAAGTACGAGATTCTTTCCGAAGTGATCTCCAAGGAGCCTCTCGGCCCGGCCGTCCGCCGCGGTGACGACGAATGGTTCCAGATCGTCCGCTGGTCCTTCAACACGATGGTCGAGGCCGAAGAACTCGGCATCACGAAGGCCAATGCCGACGAACTGCGCAAGACGAGCGCCAATCCGAACCTCCAGCGCCTGCTTGGTCAGAGCGACGACATGGGTAAGCTGATCGGTCTCGACAAGGAATGGTCGTACCGTATCATTAAGCAGGTCGGCAACTACGGCGAGTCCTGGACCGAGTTCTTCGGTCCGAAGACACCGCTCAACCTGCCCCGCGGTCTGAACCGCTTGTGGACGGACGGCGGCCTGATGTACGCTATGCCGATCCGCTGATCCGCATCCTCGGCTGCCGACCGGCAGCCCGTTGTTTAGTACAGAAGGCTCCAGAGGACGCTCTGGGGCCTTTTGTCAGTCAAAAAAAAATCATGCTATCCAGGGAATCTTTTGGTATCTACGGCGACGCTGCTTGGAAGGAGCGCGAGAAGGCCAGAAAGCGCCGCGAATATACGATTCAGGCCGTGCTGATCCTCATCCTCGTGGGCTTCCTTGCCGCCGTCTCGATGAACGTGGCGGACAATCTTGCAGAACGCCACATCAACAGCGGCTTTGCCTTCCTCGGCAATCCCGCCGGATTCGACATCGGTGAGGCGCTGATCCCATTCACCAATACGGATCACATGTCCAGAGCCTTCCTGGTGGGTATGCTCAATACGATCAAGGTCTCCGCAGTCTCCATCATCGCGGCGACCGTGCTCGGCGTCGTCGTGGGCCTCATGCGCCTCTCGCGCCATCCGATGCTCCGCTTTCTGGGCACGGCGCACGTCGAGTTCTACCGCAACATTCCGCTTCTGGTCCTGCTCCTTGCCGTCTATCTAGCCGTGACGGAACTCCTGCCTGCCGGCCGCACGGCCCTGCACGTGGGGGACTGGGTCTTCCTCTCGAAGAGCGGCCTTCAGTACGCATCCCCCCTGATGGGCGGATGGGCCATGTGGATCGCCGCAGGTGCGGGCGCCGCATGCGGCTTCGCATCGGCCTTCTTCGCCCGCAGACGCATGACGGGACTGATGGCCAACACGACCGGCATTGCCGTGTTCGCAGGCGTCTTCATCGTCGCCTGGGTGCTCTGCGGCGTCGTCTCGGGATGGGATCATCCCGTGCAGACGCGCTTCGCGCTCAGGGGCGGCAGCCAGATCTCTCCTGAATTCCTCGCGCTCTCGCTCGGCCTCACGCTCTTCACGTCGGCCTCCATTGCGGAGATCGTCCGCGCAGGCGTTCTGGCCGTCAAGGCAGGCCAGTGGGACGCAGGGCTTGCGCTCGGCATGACGATGACCGAGACCGTGAGCTACGTGATCTTCCCGCAGTCCATGCGACTGGTGATTCCGCCGCTTGCAAGCCAGTACATGAACCTCACCAAGAATTCGTCCCTTGCGGTGATGGTCGGCTATCCCGACCTCGTCAACATCGGCAACACCGTGATCAACGTGAGCGCTCAGGCGCTTGAGGTCATCTGCATCATCATGGCCGTCTATCTGACGCTCAATCTCGTCATCTCGGTTGTGATGAATGCGCTCAACGCCCGCATCATGCGGGCCCCGCAGTAAGGAGGCCGGCATGATCACCGAAAGTTCGTTCAGCGGCTCCCTTTCCCAGCGCATCCGCCGCCGTTACTTCTATTCGCCCATGGCGTCCCTGTTCACCGTCGTCGTATCGGCCGTCATTGCGTTCATAGTCGGCAAGCTCGTGCTCTGGGGGCTCGTCAACGCCGTCTGGACGCCGGACGTGCAGGCCTGCGGCCAGAGCAGCGGCGCCTGCTGGGGCTTCGTCGCCGAGAAGTGGCGCCTCATCATCTTCGGACGCTATCCGTACCACCTTCAGTGGCGTGCCGCCGCTGCAACGGGGATTGTGCTTGCCATGCTTGTGGTGAGCTCCTTTCCGTTCATGTGGCGCAAGCCCTATCTGCGCACGCTCGGCATGCTCTGGAGCGCCGCCGTCGTCTTCTTCTTCATTCTGATGCTCGGCGGCGTGTTCGGGCTTGAGAGCATCTCCACCGACATGTGGGGCGGCCTGCCGCTTACGATTGTGCTTACATTGGTGGGCATGGGAGCATCCGTGCCGCTCGGCATTCTGCTCGCGCTCGGGCGACGCAGCAAGATGCCGGCCGTTGCCTCCGTGTCCACGGGCTACATCGAGCTCGTGCGCGGGGTGCCGCTCATTACGGTGCTTTTCGTTGCCGCCTTCATCTTCCCGCTTCTCCTGCCTGCAGGCGTTCGCATTGATCCGTTCTGGCGCATCTCCGTCGCCATTGCGCTCTTTCAGGCGGCCTACATGGCGGAGATCGTTCGCGGCGGCCTTCAGACGATTCCCCGCGGCCAGTTCGACGCGGCCGCCTCGCTCGGCCTTTCCCAGCGACAGGTCTATACGGCGGTGATCCTGCCGCAGGCGCTCGTGGCCATCATTCCGGCCTTCGTCAACAGCCTGCTCTCGTGCTTCATGGACACGTCTCTGGTGACGGTCGTCTCGATGTACGACCTGACGGGCAGCCTGCGCCTCGCTCTGGGTGACGCGCTCTGGCGCGGCTACTTCATTGAGGGCTATGTCTTCATCGCCCTCGTGTACTTCTTCTTCAGCTTCATCGTGTCGCGATACAGCCAGTGGCTCGAAGTCTATCTGACGGGCGAAAAGGACCGCGGACACGCCGCCGAGTGATCCCCGGCGAAACCGGAAAATCAAAAAACAAAGGCAGACAGCATGCGCAAGGTACATGAACACATCATCCAAATCCCGCCGTTCGTGACGCGGGACCAGCTCTGGAACGGTCTTGAGAAGGCCGCCCGTCATCCCGACAGGTTCGTCGAGCACATGGAGGGCTGCGAGCTCCTCAGCGAGAGGCTCATTGAGGGGGCGAGGCATCTTGGCCGCGAGGTGAGCTTCGGCGGCGGCTTCCGCCTTCGCGACAAGGTGATCCTCAGGGAGGGCGAGTCGGTGACGACCGTGGTCGAGGCAGGGGAGTCCTGGCCCGCATCCACCTTTCTCATGAAGATCGAGGAGCCCGAGGCGGGCAGCCTTTTCGTGCGCTTCATCTATGAAGCCGATGAACCCGAAGAGGCGCTCAACCCGATGATCGAACAGCTGCGCCGTCAGGCCTATGAGGCCAAGGACAGGGCCCTGATCGAGCAGGTCCTCAAGAACATTCCGCAGGGCGAACTCTCCTAAAATTGTGAGATCCGCTTCCCGGGGACGCCGCGGCGTCCCCGTTGTTTTGCATGGAAAGCCATGACCACGACTGAACAGATAATTTTCGAGATCATCGCCGCCGACATTCAGGCGCGTCCCGCTCAGGTTGCGGCGGCCGTCGGCCTGCTTGACGACGGCTGCACGGTGCCCTTCGTCGCTCGCTACCGCAAGGAAGTGACGGGCGGCCTCGACGACACGCAGCTTCGACTTCTCGAGGAACGCCTTGGTTATCTGCGCGAGCTTGAAAAGCGTCGCGAGGTGATTCTCGGCAGCATTCGCGACCAGGGCAAGCTCACGCCCGAGCTTGAGGCGAAGATCGTCGCCGCGGACACGAAGCAGGGACTCGAGGACCTTTATCTCCCTTACCGTCCGAAGCGCCGCACGCTTGCCGCCATTGCGCGTGAGGCGGGGCTCGAGCCGCTGGCGCTCAAGCTTTTCGAGAACCCCGGACTGGATCCCGAAACCGAGGCTGTCGCTTTCGTCAGCCCCGAGAAGAATGTTCCCGACGTCAAGGCTGCGCTCAACGGCGCCCGCGACATCCTTGCCGAGAAGATGAGCGAGGACTCCGTGCTGCTCGCCGACATGCGCGCCTGGCTTTGGAATGAGGGCGCCATGACGAGCCGCGTCGTCGAAGGGATGGAAGAGACGGGCGCCAAGTTCCGCGACTACTTCGACTATCGCGAGCCGATTGCCAGAATGCCGTCTCACAGGGCGCTCGCCGCCTTCCGAGGTCAGGCGGAGGGCGTTCTCACGCTGGGTCTCGAAGTTGACGCAGAGCGTCCCGACCAACCTGTGGAGCGCACGGCCGCCTACTTCAACGTGGGAACCCAGAGGCGTCCGGCCGACGCCTGGCTCTGGCAGTGCTGCCGCTGGACCTGGCGCGTCAAGCTCCGCGCCAGTCTCGAGGCCGAGGTTTTTGACAGGCTGCGCGAGGCTGCCGAGGGCGCGGCCATCGACGTCTTCGGCACCAATCTGCGCGATCTGCTTCTTGCGGCGCCTGCAGGCCACAAGCGCGTGCTTGGGCTTGACCCCGGCATTCGCACGGGCGTCAAGACGGCTGCGATCGACGAGACGGGCAAGCTGCTTGCGACGGCGGTTGTATTCCCGTTCGGCTCCAATGAGCGTCGTTCGGATGCGGTTGCAACGATTGCACGACTCATCCGCCAGCACCGGCTCACGCTTGTCTCAATCGGCAACGGCACGGCAAGCCGCGAGACGGTCGAGTTCGTCGAGGAGGTCAAGCGTCTTCATCCGGGGCTTGACTTCACGCACGTGGTCGTGAGCGAGGCGGGAGCGTCCGTCTATTCGGCTTCCGAGCTCGCTGCGGCCGAGTTCCCTGATCTTGACGTGAGCTACCGCGGCGCCGTCTCCATCGCGCGCCGTCTGCAGGATCCGCTCGCGGAACTCGTCAAGATCGAGCCCAAGGCGATCGGCGTGGGTCAGTATCAGCACGACGTTGACCAACAGAAGCTGGCGCATCGCCTCGACGCGGTCGTCGAGGACTGCGTCAACGCCGTCGGCGTCGACGTCAATACGGCCAGCTCCGCGCTTCTGTGCCGCGTTGCCGGCCTTTCGCCCGCACGCGCCAACGCCATTGTCAGCTTCCGCAGCGCCAACGGCGCCTTCCGCACCCGTCGCGATCTTCTGGCCGTGCCCAGGCTGGGCGCCAAGACCTTCGAGCAGGCGGCGGGCTTCCTTCGCATTCCCGACGGCGACGATCCGCTTGACGCCTCCGCCGTGCATCCCGAGGCCTATCCCGTTGTGCTTCGCATCCTGAAGAAGACGGGGCTGGACATCAAGGCGCTGATCGGCAATGCGGCGGTGCTTCGTTCGCTCCATGCCCGCGACTTCGTGGACGAACACTTCGGCATTCCGACCGTGACGGACATTCTTGGCGAACTTCTGAAGCCCGGTCGTGATCCCCGTCCCGAATTCCGCACGGCGAAGTTCGCCGACGGCATCAAGGAGATGAAGGACCTGCAGCCCGGCATGGTGCTCGAGGGAGTGGTGACCAACGTGGCCGCCTTCGGCGCCTTCGTGGACGTCGGCGTGCATCAGGACGGTCTTGTGCACATCTCTCATCTAGCCGATCGGCGCGTGTCCGATCCGCGTGATGTGGTGAAGGTGGGCGACATCGTCAAGGTCAGGGTTCTCGAGGTGGACCTTGCACGCCAGCGCATCAGCCTCAGCATGCGCAGCGAGGGGGCGCGCAGGCAGGCGCCCGCAGCCCGTCGGGACACGCGCTCCACCGCGCCATCGCAGGGCGCCATGGCCGCTGCGTTTGCCAAGCTCCGCAGGTAGAGGTTCTGGCCGCAATTCGGCTGAAGCATCCTCTGCTCTCTGTTAAAATGATCGGCTTTTCCGTCGAACAGTTCGGCGGAAGAGCCGATTTTCATTGAATTTACGTTAAGAGAACGTTCTCTGTTATGACGAGTCCCAACCCCGCATTGGTCAGCGACGTCGAAATGCGCCGCACCTTTGCCATCATTTCCCATCCTGACGCCGGCAAGACGACGCTCACGGAAAAGCTCCTTCTGTTCGGCGGCGCCATTCAGATGGCCGGCGCCGTCAAGGGCCGCAAGGCTGCCCGTCACGCCACGTCCGACTGGATGGAAGTCGAAAAGCAGCGCGGCATTTCCGTGACGAGTTCGGTGATGCAGTTCCACTATGACAATCACGTCATCAACCTGCTCGACACCCCGGGCCATGAGGACTTCTCTGAAGACACGTACCGAGTGCTGACCGCCGTCGATGCCGCCGTGATGGTGATCGATGCCGCCAAGGGCGTGGAAGCCCAGACGATCAAGCTTCTCGAAGTCTGCCGCATGCGCAAGACGCCGATCATCACGTTCATCAACAAGCTCGACCGCGAAGTGCGCGATCCGCTCGACGTGATCGGCGAAATCGAGAACGTGCTCAAGCTCCAGTGCGTGCCCATCACCTGGCCCATTGGCATGGGCAAGACCTTCCGCGGCGTCTTCTCGCTGCTGAAGAACCGTCTTGTGCGCTTTACGGCCGGCGAGGAGCGTCTCTCGCGTGATCAGGAGATGATCGAAGGGCTCGACAATCCCGAGCTTGACCGTCTCTTCCCGATGGAAATGCCGTACGTGCGCGAGTCCGTCGAACTCGTTCAGGGTGCGACCGAACCGTTCGACATCGAGAAGTTCCTTGCGGGCGAGCAGAGCCCCGTCTTCTTCGGTTCCGGTGTGAACAACTTCGGCGTGCAGGACGTTCTTGACGCTCTCGTGCAGTGGGCTCCGCCGCCGCAGCCGCGTGATGCCGGCGTCCGCAAGATCGAGCCGACCGAGGCGCCGTTCTCGGGCTTCGTCTTCAAGATTCAAGCCAATATGGACCCGCGTCACCGCGACCGCATTGCGTTCTTCCGTGTCTGCTCGGGCCGCTATTCGCAGGGCATGAAGGTCTTCCACGTGCGCGAGAATCGCGACATGAAGATCCCGAACGCCCTGACCTTCATGGCTCAGGACCGCGTCGTGATGACGGACGCCGTTGCAGGCGACATCATCGGCATCTACAACCACGGCCAGCTCCACATCGGCGATACACTTACCGAAGGCGAGAAGCTCGGCTTCACGGGCATCCCGAGCTTTGCGCCGGAACTCTTCCGCGCCGCCCGAAGCAAAGACCCGTTCAAGGCCAAGCAGCTTCAGAAGGGCCTGCAGGAACTCGGCGAAGAAGGCGCCATTCAGGTCTTCACCGGCGAGTTCGGCAACATCCTTCTGGGTGCCGTCGGTCAGCTTCAGTTTGAAATCGTGGCCCAGCGCCTTGCCACGGAGTACAAGGTTGACGCCATTTACGAGTCGACCGACGTCTCCACGGCCCGCTGGCTCTCGTTCCCCGACGAGCAGACCCGCAAGGACTTCTGCAAGGAGCAGGACGCCCGTCTTGCGACCGACGTCAACGGCAACACGGTGTACCTTGCCACGTCGATCTACAACCTTGAGACGACGATGAAGCATTGGCCGCAGGTGGTGTTCCACACCACGCGCGAAATGCAGCAGACGTTCGACTGAGTCTGATAGGCACTTGAAAAACAAAACGGCATCCGAATGCATTCGGATGCCGTTTGTTTTTCTGCGGTGCCTTACTTCGTGAGCGCGTCCCTGTAGGCCTTGAGGGCTTCGGGGTGGCAGAGCAGCACGCGCTCGAGCACGCCCTGCAGGTACGAAATGGTGAGGCCGTAGTTCGTCATGGGCACGTTCTGTGCATGTGCGGCGCGCAGACGCATGAGCATGTGGCGTCGCGTGACGACGCAGCCACCGCACTGGATGAGGACCTTGTAGGGCGTCAGGTCGACGGGGAAGTCCTTGCCGACGGCCACTTCGATCTGGAGGTCCTTGCCCGTTTTCTGGCGAAGCCAGCGGGGAATCTTGATGCGGCCGATGTCGTCCTTCTGCGGGTGATGGCTGCAGGTTTCGCAGATGAGCACGCGGTCTCCGTCTTCAAGCGAGGCAAGCGCGGCGGTGCCGCGGGCCATTTCGATGACGTCGGCCTTGGAGTAGGCCATCTGGATCGAGAAGGTGGTGAGCGGAATGTCCTCCGGCGTCTGTGCGGCGACGTCCATGATGACTTGGGAGTCCGCCATGACGAGCTTGGGCGGGTGGCGGAGCTCGGCGATGCTTTCGGCCACGCGGTCTTGCTGTACGACGAGGCACTTGGCATGAGCGTCGAGAAGCTCGCGGATAGCCTGCACCTGCGGCAGGATCAGACGGCCCTTGGGGGCGCCTGTGTCGATCGGCGTGACGAGAACGACGGTGTCGCCCGCCTGAACGAGGTCGCCCACGAGGGCGCGGTCTTTGGGAATGCGGTTTGCGGCGAGGTCGATGATGGCCTTGCGGAGGTCCGCGATGCCTGCTTTCGTTTCAGCGTCGGTCAGCACGACGGGGATGCCGTAGGCGCGCATGCGCGTCATGAAGGCTTCATCGGCAGGGTGGAGGTCGCTCTTGTTGATGACGAGGACGGCGGGTGTGCCGAGCTTGCGCAGGTGTTCGACAAGGTCGCTCTCACACTCATCGAAGTCCCTGGCGTTGGCGACGACAAGCGCGATGTCGACCCATTCGAGCACGGCCCTGGTGCGTTCGACTCGGGCGAGTCCGAGAGCGCCGACATCGTCGACGCCCGCCGTGTCGATGAAGACGACGGGACCGATCGGCGCGAGTTCGCACGCCTTTTCAACGGGGTCGGTCGTGGTGCCGGCGACTTCGGAGACGATAGAGATCTTCTGGTTGGTCAGTGCGTTGATGAGAGAGCTCTTGCCGGCATTGCGCTTGCCGAAGAGGCCGATGTGAAGGCGAAGGCCTTTGGGGGTTTCAACCATGATTTTTTTCAAGTCCGCAGGGGCAAAAAAAGACCGGACAAGCATGCTTATCCGGTCTTGTCGGAGAAGCAGTCCGGAGGACTGCCTTCCGTTATATCACATTGCAGATCAGGCGATCCGCGTGATTTTTACTTTTCAATGTTGGTGCGGATGACGTCACGTTCGAACCAGAGCGGAGCGTGATGTTCAGCAGCTTCAACAGAGATGGTGCCCGGGCCGAGGCGCCAGATGCCCTTGAAGTGCTCCATGGAGAGCAGAGCAAGCGGGATGTGGGCGCAGACGACCAGCACGGAGACGATGATGGAACCCCAGACATGGAAGTAGAACGTCCAGAGGAACACGGCCTTGCCGAGGAGCGGAGCACCGATCCAGAGCATCCAGCCCGTGACCGTCAGGGCGGCAATCATGCCCATGAACAGGAGGTAGGAAGCCTTCTGACCGCCGTTGTAGCGACCCTGCGGCGGAACTTCCACCGGGCCGAACGGGATCTTGAAGAAGCGGCGCGGATAGCCGCCGAAGTTGCGGAACCAGAAGATCGTGTTGCGGTCCCATTCAAGGCAGGCGCGGAGAATGAGGGCAAAACGGTCCGGAGCGAGCACGATGAAGCCCAGAAGGTTGAACGTGAACACGACGCCCAGGATCAGGTGAGCGAGCATCGTGGCTTCAGCGCAGGCGGCTTCCGGTTCGCAGAAGTAGACGTAAACGCCGGTGAAGAGAAGGGCGAACCACGTGATCGCGTTGACCGAGTGGAACACCTTGTCAGGGGCGTGGAAACGAAGAATGCGATTGTTAGCCATGGTTGGCCTCCGTCAGGGACGCGAGCATCGTGCGCGGATAGTAATGGGTGTGGAGCAGTTCGTGCATGTGGTGATCGGTGGGCTTGGCACCGAAGTCCTTGTAGATCTGCATCACGGTCGGGTTCTGGTGGGAGGACGTCAGACCGAGAGCCTGGCAGAGCTTGTCGTCCTTGTAGAGACCAGCCTGACGGGCCTTGATGATCACACCACGACGGGCAACGAGGTCGCCGATGGCGTAGCCGCAGACAGCAACGGCGGCAACGCAGAGACCGGTGACCTTAAGAAAACCGCGGCGACCCAGGATCAAGGCAGCAGGACGCTCGGCGTAGTCGTAATTTTCAGAGAACATTATCTAATTCCTTGCGAAAAAATTAGGCACGCAGCGGGAGCGGAAGCGTCGGGTTGAGCCAAGCGGTGCCGACCGGCTGGACCGGCTGGCCGCCGCCGTTGACACAGCCGCCCGGGCAGTTCATCACTTCGATGAAGTGGTAGCGGTTCTTGTCGAGGCGAACGCGATGGAGGACTTCCTCGAGACCCTGGTTGGCGCCGTTGACAACGCAGATGCGGATGTCGACGGTCTGGCCGCCCTTGGCCTTGATGGGAACGGGGATCGTGGCTTCAACGATGGCGTTGTTGTGGCCGCGGACGATTTCGATGTCGGCGTTCTTGAGCTCTTCGCCGGAGAGGACGAAGTAGGCCGTACGCAGGGCAGCTTCCATAACGCCGCCGGAAACGCCGAAGATCGTGCCGGCGCCGGTGTAGATTTCGAGCGTGCCGCGTTCGCGCTTCTTGTCCATCTTGAGCGGGTTGACGCCCTTGCGACGGAAGAGTTCGGCGAGATCACGAGCCGTAAGGCAGGCGTCGATGTCCTGATAGGACGGAGCGTCGGCCGGGATCATGCCCTGTTCCTTAGCCCAGTGCCAGCCCTGGTTCATTTCCGGACGAGCGGCTTCGAAGATCTTGGCCGTGCACGGCGTGACGGAGACGAAGAAGATCTTGCGCGGGTCGCACTTCCAGAGGAACTTGGCACCCCAGGTCTTGGCAAGGGCGCCGCCCATCTGGAGCGGGGACTTGGCGGTGGAGACGTGCGGGATCAGGTCGGCATGGTTCGTTTCCATGTTCTTGACCCAAGCCGGGCAGCAGGACGTGAAGTGCGGGAACGGATGTTCGGCCATTTCGTTCACTTCTTCGCTGCGTTCGCCGAGGAGCCAGTAGCGGGCCTTCTTGACGAATTCCGTACCTTCTTCAAGGATCGTCTGGTCAGCCGTGCTGTTGCAGTCGTAGACCTGGAAGCCGACGGCTTCGAGGGCGTTGGAAAGCTGTTCCGTAGTGAGTTCGCCGGGCTTGCCGCCGAATTCTTCGCAGATGGAGACGCGGACGGCGGGAGACGGATGGGCGACGCAGAGGCGGGACTTGTCGGCGAGAACCTTTTCGACCTGGTCGACAAAGCTCATCTGTTCGATGGCGTCGAACGGGCAGGCGATCAGGCACTGGCCGCAGTAAAGGCAGGCGTCTTCGATGATGTGGTGCTTGGCACCGAGGCCGCCTTCAATGGCGTTGACAGGGCAGAACTTGGAGCACGTGTCGCAACCGACGCAGTGTTCCTTGTTGATGTGGATGATGCCGCGGAGTTCTCCCTTTCGGAGATTACCCTGGTAGGCGGGTCCGTCCTCCCCGTAGGCGCCGGCGCCGGGGTTGAACGTACGAACCTTGATCGTATTGTTGGACATTGAAAAACTCTCCAGAATCAGCGGAACTCAGGAAGCTCCTTGCCTTGCACGTCCTTGCCAGAGACTGTGAGACGCAGTGCTCGGGGGATGACAAGAACGGTTTCGGGCGTGCTGAATTTTTTGAAACGAAAGCGACGGGTACAGCAAGACCCGGGCGCTCACGGTGAAACACGCTTCGCATTTTAAGGGGTTAACCGCTAATGTAATCTACCTAAAAGTAGTAGTCGCTAATCCTGATAGGGTAGTTTTTGACGAAAACGTAGGAAAAACCGCAAATCGTTAACATTTGTCAATCGGCGTTCGGTCTTGCTTACACTCAGTCTAATTTAAGCCTTCAAGAGGCCTGTGCCGTGGAGCTTTCGGTCGTTTGAAACAGAAAGGCCCCGAGGGATTTTCATCCTTCGGGGCCTTTGTTCAAAGGGATTCGCGAAGATCGGGCTCTGAGGGCGGCCGATTCAGCCGGATCAGGAGTAGTCCTCTTCCTTCAGGGGCTGGCGCAGTTCGGCGCGAACGTTGTCCATGGCCGAGTAGAAGGCCTTCATCATGACGAGGCCGAGGAACTTGCCGCCGTCGGTCACGATGATGTTGTCCGGATCGTTCGGGTCGTCCTTGATGGCGCCCGCCACGCGCAGCGCGAGCATTTCCTTCATGAGCGTACGGTCGAGATTCACGCCGTGCACTTCGCGGAAGTACTTGCGGGACAAGCGGTGGGAGAACAAGCCGAGCATCAGTCGGTACTGGAGGATCGCGTGCTTGTCGAACTGGCGGCGGCGTTCCACGCCCGTGTTGCCGGCGGCGATTCGCTCGTTGTAGCGGCGCAGGCTGAACGTATTGACGTAGAGGCTGTCGTTGAGGAAGCTGAACGCGCCGGAACCCACGCCGAGGTACTCGTCATAGTCGACCACGTATTCGTCGAAGCCTTCGTCGTGCGTACGGCCGAACGTCCAGGACGTCAGGTGGTTGTAGCGCGAGCCGAGCGTGTCGAGAATGACGCGGTACTGGTCGGCAAGCTGGTTGCCGCTGGCGGCGATGACGTTCTTCACGCTCTTGCGGGTCTGGGACGTGACCATGAGCGGGTAGGTCGTGACCTGACGCGGATTGAGCTTCCAGATCTTCTCCATGTCTTCGTGCAGCATGTCGAGCGTCTGGCCGCGGAAGCCGAACATCATGTCGATGTTGCAGGTCGGGAAGAGTTCCTGGGCATACTGCAGGCGCTCGAAGATCTGTTCGCCTGAGCCGAACTTCTCATAGCGTTCGGAAAGCTTGAGCAGGTCGTCGTTGAAGCTCTGCACGCCGATCGACATGCGGTCGACGAGGCCCTTCAGGTTGCGGAACTGCGGCGTCGTGATGATCTGAGGGTCGGTTTCGCAGGAAATTTCCTTGATCGACGGGAAAAGCTTGCGGGCGTGCTCGAGCGTCTTGATGAGCTCTTCCTCGATGATGGTGGTCGTGCCGCCGCCGACGTACATGGAATGGAAGTCATAGCCGAGGGCCTTGACGTAGTCCATTTCCTTGCGAAGATTCACGAAGTACGCGCGCGCCACATGCTCCTTGAAGAGGAAGCGGTGGAAGGTGCAGTACGAGCACAGGGTGTGGCAGAACGGAATGTGTGCGTACAGCAGGTACTTGTGTCCGTCCTGTGGAGGTGGCGGATTCTTGAGAATGACGGGGTCGCAGTGCAGGTAGCGCTTCGTGTAGAAGTCCATGATGCGGTCCGTCATGCCGATCATCCATTCCGGCAGAAGTTCCCTGGGCTGGGGTTTGTAGCTTGTCGTGCTCATGTGTGTGGGAATAGCTGAAAACTTTGGTTGCGCCATTGTACAAGAGGCGGGGAGGGCGCAGGCTTAAGAGGCGTGCCTGCAAAGCACGCCTCCCGACTGCCGCCGTCTGCAGGATCAGCCGTGCGTGGCGTAGAGCTGCGCGATGACGTTCGCGAATTTCTTTGAGAGCGGACCGCGTTTGAGCTTGAGAGTCGGCGTGATGAGGCCGTTTTCGATCGTCCAAGGCTCCTGCGTGAGCACGACGGCGCGCGGCAGCGCGTAATGCGGGAATTCGCCCGCCGCCGTCTTGGCGCGCTTGAGGGCCGCAGTCTTCACGGAAGGATTGTCGAGGCTGGCGGGATCGGCGGGATCGACGCCGCAGGACTTCGCAAACGAGGCCCATTCATCGGGATTCACGACGGTGATGAGGCTCAGGTACGGACGGTTTTCGCCGATGACGTAGCACTGGGAGAAGAGGGGATCGGTTTCGATCGCGGCCTCAAGGTCGGCGGGCGGCACCTTTTCGCCCGTACTCGTCACGATGATTTCCTTGATGCGTCCCTTGATGCTCAGAAGGCCGAGTTCATTGAAGCCGCCCACGTCGCCCGTACGGAACCAGCCGTCTTCCGTAAAGGCGTCGGCGGTGGCGTCGGGTCGGTTCCAGTAGCCGCGAGTGATGCTCGGCCCCTTGATCTGGATCTCATCCCCCTCGCCGAGGCGAACCTCGACGTTGTTGAAGGGCTTGCCCACAGTGTTGGGCTGATTGAGCGTGCGGTTGTTGCCCGCGATGATCGGGCTCGCTTCCGTCATGCCGTAGCCCTGAATGATGGGAAGGCCGAGGCCGCAGAACGTGCGGGCGACCTTGCTGCTGAGGGCGGCGCCGCCGGAAATGGCAATGCGGAGCCTCCCGCCGAATTGGTCGAGCAGCGTGGACGAGACCTTGCGCACGAGAGGACGCATCAGGCCGTCGAGCCAGGCCCTGCCCGTGTGCTCCACGGGAAGATGATTGCGGCGGCAGAAGTCGCGCCAGCCGATTTCAACGGCCCAGTCGAAGAGGTAGCGGGCCGCAGGCCTGGACTTCTTGAGCTTGTCATGAACGCGAGCGAAGATGCGCTCGTAGACGCGGGGCACGGAGATGATCACCGTCGGGCGGATCGTCTTGAGATCGTCGGCCAGAAGCAGGACCGAGCGGTTGTAGGCGATGGTGCAGCCCGTGGCAAGCGCGAGATAGTAGCCTGCCGTTCGCTCGAACGTGTGAGAAAGCGGCAGAAAGGAGAGGAAGATGTCGCCCACCTGCGGGAAGACGCACTCGAGCGTGGCCTTCACGTTGCTCACGATGTTGCCGTGCGTGAGCATGACGCCCTTGGGGCGGCCCGTGGTGCCCGACGTGTAGACGATGCCCGCGAGGTCGTCCTCCTTCGGGCCTTCAGGCAGCTCGACGACGTGCGTGCCTGCGGCAAGCCACTCGGAGAGGCCTCTGACCATGCCGGTCTCGTCGTCGACCTCGTCTTCGGTGATGATCACGGCCGTCAGGTCCTGAAGGTCGCCGCCTGCGGCCTTGATCTGCTTCCAGCGCGTCAGCTTGTTCGTGACGAGGACCTTCGCCCTGCTGTCGGAAAGAATGAAGGCGCTGGCGCCCGGCGTGTCGATAGCGTGCAGGGGCACGGGAACGAGGCCGTTGGCCAGAGCCGCCTGATCGGCGCAGGCATGGTCGATGCTGTTGGGCATCAGGATGCCGATGCGGGTGCCGCGCTCAAGGTTCATGGCGGCGTAGGCTCTGCGCCACTCCATGACGCGGACCATCAGCTGGGCGTAGCTCAGGCTGTGCCAGCTTTTGGTTTCCTTGTCGAATTGTCGGAGGGCCTCCCGCTCGCCGTATCGCTCCACGCTGTTGACCAGAAGCTGGGGGAGCGTGGTGAAGTTCTCAAGGCCAAAGGACGGCTTGGCAGACGATTGTTCGGGCACGATGGCTTTCTCCTGATGGACGGCCTCTCAGGTGAGGTCTGAAAAAAATCGCACCCCTAAAAATATCAAAGCGGACGCACGAAAACGCCCCATTAATTTAAGGGATAACCCTTAGATTAATGGGGCGTTGGCAATCGTGCGGCGAAGCGGATCGTCCGTTATTGATTCTCTGCGAGCTGGCGCTTTTCCTCGAGCGCCTCCCAACGCTCGTAACTGGAAGCGATTTCATCCTCGATCGCCTTGGCGCGTTCGGCGTCCTTGCGAAGCTCCTCAACGGACTTCGTGTGGTAGTCGGGGGCGCTCATCGCCTCCATCAGGGCGGCCTGTTCGGCCTCAAGGTCTTCAATGAGCTTGGGCAGGCGTTCGAGCTCCTGCGTTTCCTTGTAGCTCATTCGAATCTTGTTGTCGCGCGGGCGCGGCTTGGCTGCGGCCTTGGGCTGCGGAGCGGCGGGTGCGGCAGGTTCGACGGGTTCGGGACGTTGCTGAAGCCAGTCCGAATAGCCGCCGACGTATTCGCGCCAGAGGCCGTTGCCTTCAGGGGCGAGCACCTCTGTCACGACGTTGTCGAGGAAGCGGCGGTCATGGCTGACGAGAATGATCGTGCCGGGGTAGGTCGCAAGCGTCTGTTCGAGCATCTCCAGAGAGTCGATGTCGAGGTCGTTCGTCGGCTCGTCGAGCACGAGGAGATTGGCGGGCAGGGCGAACAGGCGGGCGAGCAGCAGGCGGTTGCGTTCGCCGCCGGAGAGCGAGCTCACGGGCACGTTCACGCGTCGCGGCGGGAAAAGGAAGTCACCCATGTAGGCGATGATGTGCTTCTTCTGGCCGCCGATCTCCACCCACTCGGAACCTGGGGAGATCGTTTCGGCGACGGTCTTGCTTAAGTCGAGTTGTTCCCTCAGTTGGTCGAAATAAGCGACCTGCAGGTTCGTGCCGAGCTTGATGGAGCCCGAATCAGGCTCGATCTTGCCGAGCAGGAGCTTGATCAGCGTGCTCTTGCCGACGCCGTTGTGACCGATCAGGCCGAGGCGGTCGCCGCGCATGAGCTTGAAGTTGAGGTTGCTGACGATCGAGCGTTCGTCAAAGGACTTGCAGAGGTCCGTCGTTTCGCAGACGATCTTGCCGCTCTTCTCGCCTGCGTCGATCTTGAGGTTGACGCTGCCCATGCGGTCGCGGCGGGCGGCACGCTGTCGGCGGAGTTCTTCGAGGCGTCGCACGCGGCCCTCATTGCGGGTGCGGCGGGCTTCGATGCCCTTGCGGATCCAGACTTCCTCCTGAGCCCAGAACTTGTCGAAGCGGCGGTTGGCCAGCTCTTCGGCCTGAAGCTCTTCCTGCTTGCGGCTTTCGTATTCGGAAAACTTGCCGGGATAGGAGCGGAGGACGCCTCGGTCAAGCTCGATGATGCGGCTCGAGACGTTGTCGAGGAACTGACGGTCGTGAGTGATGACGACAAGCGAGCGCTGGGTGCGGAATTCCGCGTTGACGAGGTTTTCGAGCGTCGTGATGGCGACGATGTCCAGATGGTTCGTCGGCTCGTCGAGAAGCAGAAGATCTGGCTCGAGGGCAAAGGCGAGCGCCAGAGCCGCACGCTTGCGCTCGCCGCCGCTCACGCGGGCGACCGAGCGCTCGGGATCGAGCTCGAACTTCATCAGGCACTCGTCCAGCTTGGCCAGACGACGCCAGTGCTCGCGCTCATCCTCGATCTTGTCAAGCTTCCCGCGCAGGATGAGGCTTTCCTTGACATTGGCTGCCTCAGGCAGGACGGGCTCCTGCTCGACGTACAGCACGCGCAGGCCGTCCTGCACGCGCAGTTCGCCGTCGTCGAGATGCGTGTGGTCCGCAAGGATGGAGAGCAGGGTGCTCTTGCCCGTGCCGTTGCGGCCGATCAGACCGACGCGTTCGCCGGGTTCGATGGAGAGGTCCGCATCGTCAAGAAGCGGAAGGTCGCCCCAAGCGGCGTGGGCGTTCATCAGGGTGATAAGCGGCATTTTCCGTTTGTTCTATTTAAATATTGCTGTTCTGCGTCGTGTCGTCTTCCTGAAGCACTTCGGGCTCGATGGGTTCAGGCGCTCCCATGTTAGGCTCCACTTCTCCTTCGGCGGCCGTTTCATCCGGGACTTCGGAATCGACGGCAGTGTCGACCAGCTCGCCTGAGCGGATCTCGAAGGAGGCGGGGGTGCGAACGACCTGGGCGCTGAGGTCGCGGTGGACGGTCAGCTGGCCGGTTTCGCCGCTGATTTCGAAAGCCTTCCTGCCATGAGCCCAGTCTTCAGCAACCTGATAGGCGTCAAGCCCGAGTGCGAAGAGACGCTTGGCGGGCATGGAATAGGGCAGGGCGGTCTGAAATTTGGCCTCAAAGCTCTCGTTGTCATAGCGCAAAATAAAGGGACATTCTGCAAAAACAACGTGGTTCAGGTCAAAGGCAAGCGCAGAAGCGCTCGAACTTGTCTTCGGATCACCGGGATTGGTGGTCGATGTCGCCCAAACGCTTGTGCGCAAGGGTAAACGACTGCGAACCAGACCGGCATCCCTGGCGTCGAGTGCGAGCAGGACGGAGTGATACGGGGGGGCGGCAACGGCCGCGTGGGCACGCTGCGCCTCGTGGACCTGCTTGCGGGCTCTTTCGCTGTCGGCCGTTGCAGCCATGCGGTTGAACTTGTAGCGTTCCTCCTGGCTCAGTTCGGGACGGCACTTGTCCTGGAGATCCTGCAGGTTATCCATCGTGACCGTGAAGACCTCATACTGGACGCCGGAAAGATTCAGAACCTTCATGTACGCTTCGCTCAGGCGCTTTTCCCACGGCTTGTCCGTCGTGAGGATGAGCACCTTCGGGGGCAGGCCTGCGGCTGTCTCTTCAGGCAGCGCCTTCACAGCCTGACGTGCGATGTACTCGGCTTCAAGGTCAGTCGCGACGGAGAGCATCAGCATGTTGGGCGAAATCTCTTCGTCGGGCGTCGCGGCATAGTTGAGGGTTACGATGGGAATCGGAAGATTCTTTTCCCTGGAGAGCTGTTCCACCTGATCCTTCTGGAGCGGTCCGACGACGACGTCGGCGCCGGAGAAGACGGCGGTGTCTATCATCTCGTTGATGGGAACGCTTTCAGGCGCTTCGATCAACATGATGTTGGCGTTGCGGCCGCTGACACGGCTTGCCGTAAGCAGACCGTTGCCCACAATGCGTGCGGCGGGAAGGAACGGAGATTCGTCGGACGGCATCAGCATGGCGATGGTGACGGGGCGGGTGGCCTCGCCTTCTGTCATGACGGGTGCCGTGCTTTCGACGGGTTCGGCAGGAACCCGGGTGTCGGCCGTTTCGGTGGCGTATGCAGGGCCCAGAGGAAGGACGACCACCCCGGAATCCGTAGCATCAACCGAAGTCGTCGCAGCAACGCTTACAATCGGTAAGCTTATGATTAAAGTTCTGAACAACTGTCGGGCAAATGGAAGGACGGACACGATGAATTCCCTCAATGATTTATGGACATCTAACGCTTTGATTCAGGCGGCGGGCCTGCCTGGGCAGAACTGCCCCGACAGCACGCTTTACATCGTCGGGCTGCCTATCGGCAATCTTGGAGATATTACACTGCGGGCGCTCTGGATACTCGCTCTGGCTGATGTTGTCGCCGCTGAGGATACACGCGAAACCCGCAAGCTTCTGGATAAATTTGGCATTAGTGTAAAACTTCTGTCGGTTAGGGAGCACAACGAAAGGCATGGTGCCGAGCAGATCATCGAGCTTCTTCAGGAAGGCAAAAAGGTGACGCTCGTTACCGATGCGGGCACGCCCTGCGTGTCCGATCCGGGCGCCCGTGCGGTCAAGGCCGTTCGCGAGGCAGGGTTCCGCGTCATTCCCGTTCCCGGCGCCTCCGCCGTCGTGACGGCGCTTTCCGGGGCCGGCCTCGACGGCTCGGGCTTTACGTTCGTGGGTTTCGTCCCGCCGCAGTCCAAGGCGCGCCGCAATGCGCTTGCCTACTGGCTGGCACGTCCTGAGCCCTTTGTTCTCTATGAGGCGCCGCATCGTGTCGTGGATCTGCTTGAAGATCTGGCTGCGGCCATGGAGCCCGAGCGCAGAGTCGTGGTGGCACGTGAGATCACGAAGAAGTTCGAGACCTTCTCCAGTCTTACAGGGGCCGAACTCGCGGAATGGGCCGCTTTGCACGAGCCCCGCGGGGAGTACGTCATTCTTGTGGACGAGGCGCCCGCAAAGGACAATGCCCTCTCCGAGGATGACATCCGATGGCTTCGTGCAATGATGAGCGAGCTTCCGAGTTCGAAGCTGGCCGCCGTCGCCGCCAAGGTGACGGGCAAGCCGCGTGATGAAATCTACCAGTGGCTTTGCGAGCACAAGAACTGATCGGCTTCAACTCGCCCCGTCCTTAAGGAAACGGTCCGTGAAGGTATTCTTCGCTGAGCGTTTTTTCATGCCTGCGGTCTGCTCTCAGGACAATGTTCCACGTGGAACATCGTCATGGAAAATGAAGGAGAGGGAGACTTCTGCAGGATTCACGCAGGATTGTTCCATGTGAAACATCCTGGATCGAAAAAAAAACGGTTCCGAACAACGTTCGGAACCGACAGGGATCATCTTCGATGATGTTCCACGGGAACATCATTCGTCAGAGCGAAGGGCGACTTCTCGAGTCTTCGAGGAGTGAATGTTGCGCACCAGGCTGTCGAGCAGCGAGGAGAGCTCTTCGACGAGATTGGAGTTGGAGATCACGCCGACGAGCTTGCCTTCCTCATCAACGATGGGCAGGCGGCGGACGCCGAATTCACGCATGCGGGCAAGTGCCACGACCATGCTTTCGCTGGGGCCCGCAGTGACGACGGGAGTCGTCATGACGTCGCGGACGGTGAGCTTCATCGGATCCAGATTGCGGGCGACGACTTCGATGGCGATGTCGCGGTCCGTGATCATGCCGAGGGGCGTCTGATCGTCATTGACAACAACAAGGCTGCCGACATGCTCAAGGCGCATCTGCCTTGCACAGTCGCAGATGGTCTTGTCAGCCGTGATCGTGGCGACCTCATGCACGGCCATGTCGATGACTTTCATAGAGCGAGTTCTCATGTTTTCTACCTTTTTCCTGGGACGCTTTCTGCTTTGCGTAATGAATAAATTCTAACCAAACGGTTGGTGCTCGGCTTGGAGGAGGGCTTGAATTTATTCGTCCTCACCCTCGTCGGCAGAAGCCGCAGGCAGAAGTGGGACAAAGTTGTGAAAGTCGTACAGGCGCTTGTCCATCAAGTGCGACGGAGAGACGCGTTGCAGGCTCATGAAGAGGTTGTAGATGCGGCCGGGGAACTCACGGTCCCAGGCCTTGATGAGTTCCTTCACTTCCTGACGCTTGAGGTTTTCACCCGCTCCGCAGATGCCCTTTGAGGTGAGGGGGTACTGGCGGATCTTGGCAAACTTCTCCGTTTCGCTTTCGCGTACGTAGGCAAGCGGGCGGATGACGACGTTGCGCTTGTCGTCGCTTCGCAGAATGGGCGGCATGGCCTTCATGCGGCCGCCGTAGAAGAGATTGAGCAGCAGCGTGCCGACAATGTCGTCCATGTGATGGCCGAGGGCGATCTTGTTGCACTTCATTTCGCCTGCGACGCGGTAGAGAATGCCGCGGCGGAGACGGGCGCAGAGCGAGCAGACGTTGCGGCCTTCAGGGATCAGGCGCTGGATGATGGAGTAGGTGTCCTGATCCTCGATGTGGTATTCGACGTCGATGTCCTTGAAGTACTGCTCGAGTGCTTCACGGGGGAAGTTGGGGATGTGCTGGTCGACATTGACGGCAACGAGATCGAACTTGATCGGCGCGCGCTTCTGGAGCGTCCGGAGGGCATCGAGAAGCACGAAGCTGTCCTTGCCGCCGCTCATGGCGACCATGACGCGGTCACCGTCCTCAATCATGCCGAAGTCGGTGATGGCCTGGGCTGTGAGGCGGATGATTCGCTTCTCAAGCTTTTTGACGGCAACCGACTTCTTATTGCGGTTGCTGGGACCCATGTTGACGCCGTCCTTGCTGTTCTGGAAGATCTCGTTGTCTTCGTTGAGAGGACGAGAGGGGACGTCGGAGACGGGGATGATGGGGATGCTGTTCTTGCTGTCGTTGTTCATGATCTTAAGGGAGTGAGGGGCGTCGGCGCCAGACTTCGATGCCGACGGCGTCGACATGTTCGTAGGCTTCGGTCTTGGCGGAGGAAACGCGGAGCAACTGTACGCCGGGCAGTGTCGCCAGCTTGTCGGCAATGGCGTCCACGAGAGTTTCTTGCAGGTTGAAGTGAGCGGACTGTGCGATGTCCGAGATGGTGCCGACGATCAGGTCGTAGTTGAGCACATCCTGAAGTTCATCGCAGCTGCTCGTGGAGTCCTGAAGCGGAATCCAGACGTCGCATTCAAAGGTGACTTTCTGGGTGCGGTGCTTTTCATGCTCGTATGCGCCGATGTGGCAGTCAAGCACAAGGCCTCGAACGAAAATCTTGCGACATTGGAAGGTCAGAAAGTCTGTAATATGGCTGTTCATGGTGCAACGGCCGGCCGTTGTAGGCAGCTTGAGCTGAAAGGAAACGCGCTGATGCGATGGATTATCTGTATTTTCGTCTTGCTTGTCGTCGTGCTCTCGTGCGTGCCGACGCTCAGACGATGGGGGCTTGGACGCCTTCCCGGGGACATCAACTTCACGGTCATGGGCCGCAAGGTTGAGATCCCCTTGATGAGCACGATTTTACTGACTGCCATCGTGGCCGTGGTTGCCCGCCTTCTCTGAGGCGGCAAAGAGCTGCTGCAGCGCTTCAATGCGGGCGGCACGCACGGCGGCGGGAATGAGTCTGGGGTTGGTCTGAGCCTTGGCAACGGCCCCCGCGTTCACGCCGCACCAAAGCTCTGACGCCTTCAGGAGTTTCTCCACGTTTTTTTGGGACAGCACTTCCCACATGCGGATCATGAGGGCCATGCGTTCAGGTCTGCGAAGTGCATCACCGCGCTCAAGCAGAGCCCCTGCAGTCTGAGCATCAACTGCTTCGGCAAAGAGCGGAAGCAAGGTGCGGAAGCAGCTGCAAAGCTGCTGCAGGGCGACGGGGGTTCGAAGGTTGGCCGCCGTTTGCTGAGCTTCTTCTGCATTTCGGCAGAAGGCCGTCATGAGGGCAAAGCGCGCATCAAGGCACAGGTCTTCAGACACGGCTTTGGAGAGGACTTCGCGCATGGCGGAGTTGTCCGGGTCTACAGGAAAGAGCTTCGTCCACAAGCCGCAGCGGGAAAGCGCGTCAATCATGTTGAGGGGATGGCGCGATGCAAAGCCGCGGCTCACTTCCGCCCAGATTCGTTCGGGCACCAGTGCATCCGCCTCGCCGTTCTCGACCATGAGCGTCATGAGCGCCATGGTTTCCTCGGCGATGCGGAAGTCGCAGAGTTTGGCGCTGAAGCGGGCTACGCGAAGAATGCGGACGGGATCCTCGGAAAATGCTTCGCTTACGTGACGAAGAACGTGGTTCCGAAGATCCTCCATGCCGCCGTACGGGTCGACGATTCGACCGCTGTCGTCCATGGCCATGGCGTTGATCGTCAGGTCACGCCGCTTGAGGTCCTCCTCGAGCGTCACGCCGGGATCTGTGTGAAATACAAACCCATGGTAGCCGCGGGCGGTTTTTCGCTCAGTACGGGCGAGCGCATATTCCTCATGCGTCTTCGGGTGAAGAAATACAGGGAAGTCCGCGCCGACGGGGGTGAAGCCCTTTTCAAGCATTTCCTCGGGCGTGGAGCCCACGACGACCCAGTCACGGTCTCCGCCTGCGGGCACGTCATGGCCCGCCTGACGAAGAAGCATGTCACGCACGTATCCGCCGACGGTATAAATCTGCATAAGTTGAAGCTTGTCCGGTCAGAAAATCCCGATCAGGGAAGATCGGCCTCCTTGGCCGTCGGGTCCGAAGGCGTCACCGTGCCCACGAACGACTTGAAGGAGCCGAGATCCTCCTTCAGCCGATGAGCATACATGAATGTGTTCGAGAGCACGTTCTTTACGTAGTCGCGGGTTTCGAAATAGGGGATGGACTCGATGAAGACGGCGCCCTCCATGGGCTTTTCCAGCGTCTTTCGCCAGATGCGCGCACGGACGGGACCTGCGTTGTAGGCAGCGCTGGAAAGCGCGAAGCTACCGTCGAAGTCCTCGCGAAGCATGTTCAGGTAGGCGGTGCCCAGTGCAACGTTGGTGTTGGGATCGACGAGTGGCTTTCCCTTGAGTTCTTTGAGATCGAGCTTGCGGATGAGCCACTTGGCGGTTTTCGGCATAACCTGCATGAGCCCCTGAGCGCCAACGCCGGAACTTACGCCGGACATGAAGCGGGATTCCTGACGAATGAGGCCGTAGACCCAGGCGTCGGGAAGACCGTGACGGGCGCTCATCGACGTGATGAGCTCCTTGTGAGGCGTGGGATAGAGCAGCTCGGGTTCAAAGAAGTCCTTGCTGGCCTTCTGTCCCGTGTTGATCATGCGGTGGAAGAGACCTTGCTGCTTCGCAAATGTTGCGGCGGCATAGAGCTCCCTGGGCTTCTGATTGCGTAGAGCCCAGTTCCATTCGGCGTGTCCAAGGAAATAGAAGTTGTTCTGGTAAAAGGCGATGGCTCTTCGGATGCTCGGATCGGAGGTCCAGCGACGGATTTCCTCTTCAGTGACTGCTGCGGAAGAGGTTTCAACTGCATAGGGCTTGCCGAGTTCGTCACAGGCAAGCTTTCCGTAGAAGGTTCGGTTTTTCGAGATGGCCTCGTAAAGCGGCTTGGCCTTGGCTGGACGGCCTTGTTCGGCATGAGCACGCGCAAGCCAGTAGGTCCAGGTCTCGTTTTCGCGGGCATCGGCGGACATGCGGCTAATGGCCTTCTCGACGTTTTTCCAGTCTCCGTCACGCATGTAGGCGCGAGCGGCCCATCCTGCCATCAGGTCGGGCTGAACGACGACCGGGTTCTTGTAGACGCGATTCCCTGCACGAGAGAAGAGAGCGGCACCGTCGCCCGTCTGGCTGACGGCGGCTTCGTAGGCGAGCTGTCCCCAGAGGAAGCTCTGCCATTCAGAGGAGAGCTTGGGAGAGAGCTTTTCTGCGAGCTTCTGCGACATCTTGAAGTCGATGCCTCGCATACGCATGATGAAGAAGATCTGCACACGTGCGGGAAGCTTGTCGAAGTTCTTGGCGTTCTTCTTGTACCAGCGCTGCGGATTGTTCAGGATCGCGGTCAGAGTCTTTGCCGAGGCGGGCATGGTCTTGTCGGGCGCATGTTCGACGACGTAGCGCACCTCCTGCCAGCGACGGTTCTGCAGCTGGATCAAAACGGCGGACCAAGCCCACGACGGATTCTGTTCCATCAGGCGGTCGGTCAGCATTCGAAGCGGGCGGCCCTTCACCTTGGAGTCACGCACAAAGGCTTCGATCGTCTTTCGGGGAGTAGTCTCGAAGTTGTACCAGTGGTGCCAGGCAAGAATGTCCGGCTCTTCCTGGTTCCATTGCAGCAGGCTGTAGAGGCGGTTGAAGAGCACCGGATTGATTCGATCGGCAGCGGTCATCAGATAGTCGGATGCGGATTGTTCTCCAAGGTACTGCCCCTGATGGCGCTCGATGAACTTGATGAAGCGCAGGTTGGTGTCCGGATCGTCTTTGTTGCGACGGAATTCGAGCAGAAGCTGCCAGAGTTTCGGATAGTCGCCCAAGGGGTGAGCCTCAAGCGTGGCGCCAAGGTTTTCAAGCGTAGCAATCCTGCCCTTCCTGTAAGCCTGCCAGGCCTCATTGAAGCGCTTGTTGGCTTCTGCATCGGCAGCCAGAAGGAGCGCCGCTTCCTGTTCGGTCGGTGTCTGCGGAGCTTCGGTTGCAAATCCGGGAGTCATGCAGGCAAGATATCCCGTCAGGAACAAGCTTGAAAGCAGAAGTTTCGGATTGAAGGCATCAGACGACATTTTCAAGAGCTCCGTAAAAAGCGGAACAAAGGGAAGGAGACGTATAAATGACAGAAGAGACTACAGCAATGTTAACCAAGAAAGGCCTCCGCGCTTCTCTTTTGGCGAGACGGAAACAATTGTTTGAATCTCTTGCGCTCGACAACGGGCTTGCAGAGCGGTTTTTGGAAATGCTGGAACTTGCTCGTCCCAAAAGCATCGGGCTTTTCTGGCCGATCCGTTCGGAGCCCGGATTGCTGAGTGTTGCTCGGGATTGGCTGAAGCGGACGGGCGGACTGATCTACCTGCCTGAAACTCGTCCGGATTGCATGATCTACAGGCTTTGGCATGAAGGTGCTGAGCTTCGAAAGGACTGCGCGGGCATTCCGTACCCGCAGGGAGAGGAGGCTTCCGAGCCTCCTGCCATGGTTGTGGCGCCGTGCGTGGGTTATGCGGAGTCGTGCAGGCGGCTCGGGTATGGCGGAGGCTATTTCGACAGGTATCTGGCCTCCTACGGCAATCAGCGTCCACTGGCGGTTGGAGTTGCCTTTGATGAGCTTCGGGTGCCCGAAGAGATCTTCGAGTCATTTGACGAGCCGCTTGATGCAGTTGTAACGGAGCGAAGGATCATCCTAAAAGCAAAAGCGCCGCTGTGACATGCACGGCGGCGCTTGAGGCGTCGAAGCTCAAGGACGGAGCTTAGTCTTCGGCAAGAGACTTCAGAAGGGCGACAACGTTGTCGGCAGCAACGCCTTCAGCGAAGTGAACAGGAGCCTCGGCGAGAGAGGCGGGGTCCTTCTTGAGGCGGCCGACCCACTGGCCTGCGTCGCGGCCGGATTCGAGGCCGTCGGAAACGAGCAGTTCGGAGCCTTCGTGCGTGAGCTTGAAGTAGAAGAGGCCGTCGCTTTCACGGTACTGCTTGAAGAGCGTGGCAGGCGCCTTCTTCTTTTGAGCCTTGGTGGCACTAGCCGTCTCGAGTTTCTGGAAGGAGCGCAGGCCGACAGCGTAACGGAGCTTGGCGATGAGATCCGTTGCGTAGACGCGGGCACGGGCTGCGCCCTGCTGAAGAATGGCCTCGATCTGTTCGGGATGAGCCATCAGATCTTCGTAGCGTTGGCGCATCGGGCCGATTTCGGCGTCGATCTTGTCGGCGAGGCGCTTCTTGGCCTCACCCCAGCCAAGACCGTCACGGAGTTCCTGACGGAAGGCGGCGGATTCTTCTTCGGTGGCGAAGGCGTCGTAAATGACGGTGAGCGAGGTGCTGTCGGGATCCTTGGGCTCACCGGGCAGACGGCTGTCGGTGACGATGCGGGAGATCGCTTCGTCAAGCGCCTTGCGGCCGCCCTCAAAGAGCGGGATCACGTTGTTGTAGGACTTGCTCATCTTGCGGCCGTCGAGACCGGGGAGGACTTCAATGGCAGAGCCGCCCGTGGCCTGCGGAAGCACAAAGAAGGACTCGTCGGGCTTGGCGTAGAGATTGTTGAAGCGCGTGGCGACGTCACGGGCCATTTCAAGGTGTTGGATCTGGTCGTGACCGACGGGCACTTCGTTGGCGTTGAACATGAGGATGTCGGCGGCCATGAGGATGGGGTAGCAGAACAGGCCCATCGAGACGTCGGCATCAGGATCCTTGCCTGCGGCAACGGCAGCGTCGGTTGCAGCCTTGTAGGCATGAGCACGGTTCATCTGACCCTTGCTCGTGCAGCAGGTCAGCATCCAGTTGAGGAGCGGAATTTCAGGAATGTCGCTCTGTCGATAGAATACGACGCGTTCAGGATCGAGGCCTGCGGCAAGCCACGTAGCGGCGATCTGCATGCGGCTGCGTTCGATGCGGTCAGGGTCCTGGCACTTGATGAGGGCGTGAAGGTCAGCCATGAAGAAGAAGCTCTGCACGTCCGGATTCTTGCTGTCCTGGATGGCCGGGCGAATGGCGCCGACGTAATTGCCGATGTGGAGGGTGCCGGTCGTGTTGATGCCGGTCAGAACTCGCTTTTTCATGTCTGTGTGTTCCATCAGGTTGGTTGGACGGACGCGCCTCTCGGGAGGGCGCCGTCAAGGCAGTCTTTCAATGATACGCGTTTGTCTGCTAATAAAAAAACGACCTGCAGAATTCTGCAGGCCGGTTTTCAGTATTGCGGAGTCAGCTGATTAGTGGAGACCAGCGGCATCGCGCAGGGTGGCGGCCTTGTCGGTCTTTTCCCACGTGAATTCCGGTTCTTCGCGACCGAAGTGGCCGTAGGCGGCGGTCTTCGAGTAGATCGGACGGCGCAGGTCGAGCATCTGGATGATGCCGCGCGGACGCAGGTCGAAGTGAGCGCGCACGAGCTTGGCGATCTGTTCGTCGGGGATCACGCCGGTGCCGTTCGTGAACACGGTGATGTTCATCGGTTCGGCAACGCCGATGGCGTAGGCGACCTGAACCTGACACTGAGAGGCGAGACCGGCGGCAACGATGTTCTTGGCGACATAGCGGCAGGCATAGGCTGCGGAGCGGTCAACCTTCGTCGGATCCTTGCCAGAGAAGGCGCCGCCGCCGTGCGGGCAGTAGCCGCCGTACGTGTCGACGATGATCTTGCGACCGGTCAGACCGCAGTCACCCTGCGGACCGCCAACCACGAAGCGGCCGGTCGGGTTGATGAGGAAGCGGGTGTCCTTGAGCCATTCGGCAGGCATGACAGGACGGATGATCTTTTCAATGACTTCGTCAATGAACTCAGCCTTCATGTGCTTGCCCTCGGACATTTCAGGGGCATGCTGCGTGGAGAGCACGATCGTGTCGCAACCGATCGGCTTGCCGTCGCGATAGCGGAGCGTCACCTGGCTCTTGGCGTCAGGGCGCAGCGTCGGGAAGGAGCCGTTCTTGCGCACAATGCTCTGACGCTCGACGAGACGGTGGGCGTAGTAGATCGGTGCGGGCATGAGGGTCGGCGTTTCGTCGCAGGCGTAGCCGAACATCAGGCCCTGGTCGCCAGCACCGAGGTTGAGTTCGTCGTCGGCGGCGCTGTCGACACCCTGAGCGATGTCCTGAGACTGCTTGTCGTAACCAACGAGGACGGAGCAACCCTTATGGTCGATGCCGTATTCGGTGTTGTCATAGCCGATGCGCTTGAGAACGTCGCGGGTGAGGCCGATGTAATCGACGTTGGCACCCGTGGTGATTTCACCAGCGAGAACGACGAGGCCCGTGGTGCAGAGGGTTTCCGCGGCAACGCGGCTCATGGGATCCTGTTCGAGACAGGCGTCGAGGACGGCGTCAGAGATCTGGTCCGCGACCTTGTCGGGATGACCTTCACTGACGGATTCGGAAGTAAAAAGATATTCGCTGGCCATTGCCATACTCCATTAGGAATGAGAAGGACAGCGCCTAACGCAATGAGGTATGTCGACTGCCAGTCGATTGCGCAAGACGCTTTAGCGGTATTTGTCATCGCCCCGCAAGTTGTCTTTGTTAACTCGGCGAACGTCGAATAATACAACCATCAGGATTTCCGTGCCACTGAAGGCACGAATGAATCTGAGCGTGGCATCGTTCGTGACGTGTCCTTATTGTGAATCTGCTTTCTTTTGTCTGGCTGAAGGTCGTCAGGTTCTTTTCTCTGCCTGCAGGAATACTCTCCTCGTGGAGGTTGCCCGATTGTATGTTCCCGACAGTCAAGGTACATCCGGGCGAGCTTCGCACTCTATATCTGGTTCAGGCCGTCACGTTTTTGGGAATCGGGCACCGCCTCGCAGCCTAGTCCCGGTGGCGTGATCGTGTCGAAGGACGACGGCTCATGTGCTTGGGTTCGACCTGTTCACGTGCTTGAGAATCGGGTTCCGCCGTGCGGCGGAGTCCCTGTGAGACGAAGTTGATGTTCATCCGTGCCTCGGGCGAGATGAACTTGTCGTCACTGATTTCATGGAAAGTCTGCACTGGGTGATGATGGCTGCATGGGCGGTGGAGGCCCATTGGGTTCATGTCGGGACTGGGACTAAATCCGATAAAATTAATTGTTTGGATTACTTCTCTCGAATGGACGCAAGATATGGACTGGTTGCTGAAGCTCTTTTCAAGGCTCCCTCTGCGTTTTTTGCAGGTCGTGGGGGCGGGCATCGGAGGCCTGACCTTCAAGCTGTCCCCAGCCACCAGGGCCCGGGCTATGGAGAATCTGAAGCTGGCTGGTTATGACGATCCTCATCTGTATGAACGAGTCGGTCGCAATGCGGGCCGACAGGCCATGGAGAGCCTTTGGGTTTGGTACCGTCCTGCCGAGACTGTGCTCAAGCGTGTTCATATCGCGCCGGAAGCCGAGGCAATGGTGCGCGAGGCCGTTGACAGTGGTCGCCCGATTGTTTTTCTGACGCCACACGTCGGTTGCTTTGAGGTGCTTCCCGTGTGGTTTGCCGCCACGTTTTTTGCAAGGACGGGGCGCGGCATTTCCATTCTTTACCGCCCGCCCAAGGTGAGTCTTCTCAGAAAGATCGTGGGCGAGGCGCGTCAGGCTCCCGGCATTCAGGCTTGCCCGACGACGATTGCGGGTGTCAAGAAGATGATCCGCAACCTGAAGCAGGGACATACATTCGGTGCGTTGCCTGATCAGGTTCCTTCCAAGGGGGAGGGCGTCTGGGCCGACTTTTTCGGCAGGCCTGCCTACACGATGACGCTTCCTGTGCGTGTCGCGCATCAGTTCAAGGCTGATCGCTTCTTCGTCTGGGGCGTGAGAAGCGGCGACGGCTGGCGCATTGAGGCTGTGAAGTGGGATGAACCGCTTACAGGCGACACCGAAAAGGACGCCGAGGCGATGAACCGCCAGATCGAGGCCGTCATTCGTCGCATGCCTGAGCAGTATGCCTGGAGCTACAACCGCTACAAGACCCCTGCAGGAGCGCATCCCAAGCAGGCCGGAGACAAAAAGTGAACGTTTTCTTTGCCAAGTTCTGGATCCGTGTGGTTCGGTCGATGAAGAATCTGCCGATGTCCGTGCGCGAAGCTCTTGCGAAAGTCATTGCCAGAATCCTCTGGCTCGCCATTCCGAAGCGTCGCCATGTCATCGAGACGAACCTGAGGCTCTGCTTTCCCGAGCTTTCCGAGTCCGAGCGTCGCTCGCTGGCACATCGTGTCTATGTCCGCCTTGCGCGCGCTGCCGTCGATCACGGCACGCTTTGGGAATCCGACAAGGAGACGATTCAGAAGTTCGTGACCTTTGAGGGGCTTGAAAACCTGCTTGAAAACAAGGGTGAGCCCATCATTGTTGTGGCACCGCATTTCGCAGGTCTCGACGCTGCAGGCATTGCGCTCAACACCTACGTGCGCGGTGTGTCGCTTTATCAGAAGCAGAGCAATCCTGCCTGGGATGAGGCAGTGCTCGCAGGGCGCAAGCGCTTCTCCGACCCTGTCCTCATCGCCAAAAGCAACGAGAGCGATCTGCGCCCCGTGTTGCGCGCCATCAAGGAGGGGCTTCCCTTCTATTACCTGCCCGACATGGACCACGGAATCAAGAACTCGATTTTCGTGCCGTTCTTCGGCGTACAGGCAGCCACGTTGCCGATGGTCTCGCGTCTTGCGCGAGTGACGAGGGCAAAGGTCCTCTGGTGCATTGCCACGATGACCGAAGAGGGCTACCACGTCATCATCTCCAAGCCGTGGGAGAACTTCCCGACGGCCGACTTCGAAGCGGATACCCGAAGGCTCAATGCCGAACTCGAGGAATGGATTCGTGCATATCCCGACCAGTACCTCTGGGTCCACCGACGCTTCAAGACTCGACCTGAGGGCGAGCAGTCACTCTATTAAAAACGACTGAAAAGAATACCTGAAATGAGAACGCTGAAATTTACGAAAATGCAGGGTGCCGGCAATGACTTCGTGATGCTTGACGGCATCCGACAGGACATCGAGCCTACGCCTGCACTCATCCGCTATCTGGCCGACCGTCGCTTCGGCATTGGGGCTGATCAGGTGCTGATGGTCGAGCGTGCCAGGCTTCCCGGTGTTGATTTCCGCTATCGCATCTTCAACTGCGACGGGGACGAGGTCGAACAGTGCGGCAATGGCGCCCGCTGTTTCGCCGTCTTTGTTCGTGAAGAGGGGCTCACCGACAAGACGAGCATTCGTGTTGAGACGATGAAGGCCGTCATCGAGCCCGAAGTGAGGCCTGACGGCCGTGTGACGGTGAACATGGGGCCTGCCCGCAAGGCGCCCGAAGTGTTGCCCTTTGTTCCCGAAGGCCTCGAATCCGGCACGGAAGGTGCCTCGAGGATTTATCATGCGCATCTCTCCTGTTCCGACGTCTGGTTTTCCGCCTTGTCGATGGGCAATCCGCACGCCGTGATCCGCGTCGAGGATGTCGACGCCGCTTCTGTGGCGGAGGTCGGTCCCAGGATGGAATATTTTTCTGCCTTTCCCGCCCGTGTCAACGTGGGCTTTCTGCAGGTCGTCTCCCGTACACGCGGCAAGCTCCGCGTCTGGGAGCGTGGTGCAGGTGAAACGCTCGCCTGCGGCACCGGCGCCTGTGCAGCCGCAGTCGAGGGTATCAGCCGCGGTTGGTTTGACGAAGAGGTGACGCTTCAGGCCCGTGGCGGCGAGCTCACCATCCGTTGGGAAGGCCTCAAGACGCCGGACGCTCCCGTCATGATGACGGGGCCGGCGACGACCGTTTTTAAAGGTGTCATCACTATTCCTGAAGGCATTTAAGTCATGATTGATCTGGTTCTGAAGAAATCCAAGGAGCGCTCCCTTCTGCGCCGCCATCCGTGGGTCTACGACACGGCGGTTCAAAAGGTGGTTCTCGACTCCAAGAAGACTGCTCCCGCAAGCGGCGAGACTGTTCGCGTCGTCTCTTTCGACGGCCGTTTCCTCGCTTGGGCAGCCTATTCGCCCGAATCGACTATCCGCGCACGCTGCTGGTCCTTCAAGGAAGAGGAGGTGATCGATGCCTCTTGGTTCGAGAAGAAGCTTCGTCACGCCGTCGAGGCTCGTGCCTGTCTGCGTGACCGCACGAGTGCCGTGCGTCTCGTTTTCGGCGAGGCGGATGGTCTGCCCGGCCTGATCGTCGACCAGTACGCCGACTGCCTCGTGACTCAGTTCCAGTCTGCAGGCGTTGAGGCTCATCGCGAGCTGATTGCCGACCTGCTGATGGAGATCACGGGTGCGAAGACGATCTTCGACCGATCCGACGCGGCCACGCGCCAGCGTGAGGGTCTGCCGATCCGCAGCGAACTGCTGCGCGGCGAAGAGCCGCCTGCCGCGATTGAAGTCGTGGAAGACGGCGTGCGTTATGGCGTTGACGTGCGCGTCGGTCACAAGACCGGCTTCTATGTCGACCAGCGTGAAAGCCGCCTGACGGCCCAGAAGGTCGCGGAGGAGTTCCGCCGCGTCCACGGCAGGGGCATGCGCGCGCTCAACTGTTTCTGCTATACGGGCGGCTTCTCTCTTGCACTCCTCAAGGGCGGTGCGGCCGAAGTCGTCTCCGTTGACTCCTCTCAGGAGGCCCTCGACATGGCCGCCGCCAATGCCAGGCGCAATGGTTTTGAGGGTGACTGCGCCAAGTTTGTCTGCAAGGACGTCTTCACGTATTTGCGCGAGCTTCGTGATGCGGGCGAAAAGTTCGATCTGGTGATCCTCGATCCTCCGAAGTTCGCCTCGAACCATCGCCATGTCGAACGCGCGGCCCGTGCCTACAAGGACATCAACCTCAACGGTCTGAAGCTCCTTTTGCCCGGCGGCCAGCTCTTCACGTTCTCGTGCTCGGGCGCGGTGGACGTCGATCTCTTCCAGAAGATCGTTGCGGGCGCCGTTTTTGACGCCAAGGTGGATGCCTGGGCCGTCGGCCGCTTCGGCGGCGGCATTGACCACCCGCTTCTGATGACCTACCCCGAAGGCGAATACCTGAAGGGACTTCATCTCCTGGTGAGGCCTTGAGGCGTAGACTGATTGCATGCACAACCACGGGCTCGCCCGTGGTTGGTTCGTTATTGACGAGGATAAAAAAATGATGGTTGAAGAACAACAGCCGGACATTCCGGTGACGATTCTTACGGGTTTTCTCGGTGCCGGCAAGACGACGCTGCTGAATCGCATCCTCAGCGAGAACCACAACTACAAGATCGCCATTGTCGAAAATGAATTCGGCAAGGAGAACATCGACACGGATCTGCTTGTTCAGACGGACAGGGAACAGATTGTGAACATGAACAACGGCTGCGTCTGCTGCACGATCCGCGGCGACCTGTCCAAGGTTCTCACTGATCTGCGCCTGCGTCGCAGCAGGGGCGAGATCAAGTTCGACTACGTCGTCATCGAGACTAGCGGCGTTGCCAATCCTGGCCCCGTCGCCCAGACCTTCTTCATGGACGATGCCGTCGCCGCCTTCTTCCGTCTTGACGGCGTGGTGACGGTCGTCGACTGCAAGCACGGTTCCGCCACGCTTGACGAGGAGGCCGCTGCGCGCGATCAGGTCGGCTTTGCAGACCGAATCCTGCTTTCGAAGACGGATCTCTGCACGGCCGAGGAAGTTGCGGCCATGGAGCAGCGTCTTCGTCAGATGAACGCCCGCGCCCCGATCCGCCGCGTCAACATGGGCGAATGCCCTGTTGACGAAGTGCTTAACATCACGGGCTTCAACATGAACGACGTGCTTGATGTTGATCCTGCGTTCTTCAACAACGATCATCACATGCACCATCACAACGACGACATCCACTCGTTTGTGTATGAGTCCGATCGACCGTTCAATCCGATGAAGCTCGAACGCTACATCGCTTCGCTCACGAGCGTCTACGGTCAGGACATGCTTCGCTACAAGGGCGTTCTCTATCTGAGCGGCACCGACCGCCGAGTCGTCTTCCAGGGCGTGCACATGCTTGCCGTGAGCGACGTGCTTGATACGTGGGGAGACCGCAAGCCCTTCTCGAAGATTGTGTTCATCGGGCGCAATCTTCCCGAGGAGGCCATCAAGCGCGGCCTCGCCACCTGTTTGGACTAGAAGCGTGGAGCAGGTGCGGGATTGACTCTCAGGGAAGTTACTGAAATAAAACGGCCTTGGGCAGTTGGCAAAGGGTCTAGTTTTCCTGTATAAAGCCATATTTCTGACGGCCGCACCGCTTTGTTCGGCCACACAATGCCAATCTAAATACAAAGACGAGAAGTTATGGGCACGACTAAACTTTTGACGGTTGACGAGCTCCTGAAGATGTCGGAAGACGACTACATGGATGAGCGCCAGCTTGCATTTTTCAAGAACCGCCTTCAGACGATGGAAGCGGAGCTTCGTGCAAATGCTGATCAGACGACGGTGAATCTTCGCGAAACGACGGTTGTGCCCGATCCGGCCGACCGCGCCACGATCGAAGAGGAGCACGCGCTTGAACTGCGTACCCGTGACCGCGAGCGCAAGCTTCTGAAGAAGGTTCAGGCTGCGATCAAGCGCATCGACGACGGCGAATACGGCTATTGCGAGGAAACCGGTGATCCCATCGGCGTCGCCCGTTTGCTCGCCCGCCCGACCGCCACGCTTTCTCTCGAGGCCCAGCAGCGTCGCGAACTCAAGCAGAAGCTCTACGGAGACTGATGCTGCGGGGAGTCAACCCTGCTGGATGCGCCCGAAACCCGGGCGCTCCCATGAACTCGGCAATCGTTGTCCGTAAAATGACGGACGGTTGCCGAGTTTTTTTGTATTTGCGACTCGAACAGAAGGAAACCTATGCCGAAGTTGTGGCTATTTGATCTCGATGACACGCTCTTTGAGGCGTCGGGCGGCATGCTCCACAAGATTCATCTGCTGATGAACGAATACATGTGCAGAGAGCTCGGCATGGAATGGGAGGAGGCTTCGGCTCTTCGCCGGCACTACTGGAGCGTTTACGGCGCCACGTTCCTGGGGCTCTGGAGGCATCATGGCATCGATCCCCGGGACTTCCTGAGCTTTGCGCACGATTTTGATCCGCGTCTCTACATCCAATTCAGTGGATGTCCCGCAGAGGACGTGAAGAGGCTTCCCGGACGCAAGGTCGTCTTTACGAACGGTCCGCGCAACTATGCCCGGGCCGTGCTTGAAGCGCTGGAGCTTGACCATGTTGTGGACGGCCTGGTGGCCAGCACTGACATGCATGCGCTGGGCCAATGGCGTCCGAAGCCGAGTCGCCTGATGTTTCTGATGACGTGCCGGCGCTGGGGCGTTTCTCCCGCCGACACGGTCTTTGTTGACGACAGTCCGATGAACCTCATGGCTGCGCACGCCGAGGGGATCCGGACGGTCTGGTGCACGGGGTACCGCAAGAAGAACGGCAAGCTTGCCAACCGCATCGTGCGTCCCTGTGCGGACTTTACGATCGGGCACATCAGGGAGCTTTCCCGCCTTCAGTTCGGAACGCCGGACGACAGAATTTTTAGCAATGGGTGTTTGAATGTTCTCACGCATCGCCGCAGCCTATGCGCTGCTTGACGGGGTACGCCGTCTTCTGGTGAACCTTCTCTTTCTCCTGACGCTCGTCACGCTGGCGGTCGTCTTCTGGGTGGCCTCGGAGGCGCCGAACCTGCCCAAGGGAACGCTTCTTCGCATTGACCTGGTCGGAGAAGTGAAGGAGAGCGGTCCTGCAGAGCCGTCGTTCATGCTGTCCATGTTCGGGCAGGATTCCTTTGACGAGAATACGAGGCTTGCGGACGTCGTTGATGCGCTCGACAGGGCGGCGCATGACGACCGCATCGCGGGCGTCGTGCTTCGTGTCGACGATCTGGCGGGAGCGGGCATGGCCTCCATTCGTGAAATCGGAGCCGCGATTGACCGCTATCGTCAGACGAGCGGGCATCAGGTCTGGACATGGAGTATTTCGTACACGCAACCGCAGTATCTGGTCGCGGCGCATGCCGATCACGTCGGCATTCATCCGATGGGGGATGCCATCGTCAAGGGGCTTTCCGCCACGACGTTCTACTGGGGACCGCTTCTGAACGCTGCGGGGCTTGAGGTCGAGGTGCACAAGGCGGGCGCCTTCAAGAGCGCTCCCGAGATCTTTACGTCGGGCAGGCCTTCGGCGGAAAGTCTTGCAGCCCAGAAGAGTTACATGGACGACGCTTGGGCGGGGCTTGTGAGCCGTCTCGAGGCTCGTCGTGGTCTGGTCAACGGCACGGTCGAGAAGTTCATCGCCGGGATTGCGAAGGACGGAACGGCGGAAAAGTCGCTCTCCGTTTTCTTCAGGGAGGCGGGACTCATCGACGAGCTTGAGACGCGAGATGCCTATCTTCAGAAGCTTGCCGACAAGTATGCAGGCGGTCAGGTGAAGGACCTCAAGGCCATTGACGCCACGGCCTATCTGGCCGCGACAGAGACCGTTTCTGCGGGAGACACAGTGGCCGTCCTCATTGCGGAGGGTGAGATCACGGGCATGCCCGAGCTTGGTGGCATGACGCCCGACGGCATCAATGGCGTGATCGATGAAATTCAGGAGGATCCCAAGGTCAAGGCCCTCGTCGTGCGCGTCAACAGTCCCGGCGGTGATGCGGTTGCGGCGGAACTGATTCGTGCTCGTCTGGTTGAGTACAAGAAGAAGACGGGGAACCCTGTCATCATCTCGATGGGCGACATCGCGGCTTCCGGCGGCTACTGGATCGCCACGGCGGGGGACCGCATTGTGGCGGATCCGCTTTCCATCACGGGCTCGATCGGCGTCTTTGCGATGAGCGTGCACGCCGAGGGACTTCGTGAGGAGCTGAAGGTGGGACGCGGCGGCTACCGCACGACGCCGCTTGCGGACTTCGGCAATCCTGCTGCGGCGCCCGGCGATGTGGAACGCAGACTCATCGAGGGAGGCGTAAGCCGTACGTACGCGGACTTCAAGAAGCTGGTGGCCGAGTCCCGCGGCATGTCCGTTGAGGAGGTCGAGCGCGTCGCCCAAGGCCGCGTCTGGACGGGTGCTCAGGCCGTCAAGTTCGGTCTGGCGGATGCTCAGGGCGGAATGGATGAGGCCCTGAAGCTTGCGTGCCGTGAGGCGAAGCTGCCGGCCGAAACTGCATCCGTGCTGTGGGAGCCTGTCGACACGTCCTGGCGGGGGGCGCTGCGTGCGTTCCTGCAGAGCAGGGCGGGGGCGGCCGTGGGAAAGGTCCTCGAGGTGAGGCAGGCGCTTGATGCGCTTGCCGCTCAGTCGAACCGACCGCTGGCCTGGGCTCCGTTCGAGCCGACGCTGTAAACTTACGCTTTCCCGAGACTTCAGCACTGTAGAAGAAAGAACATCATGACGGATGCCGTCGAAGTTACGCTCTCCCATCGACGCACGAAGGGAGAGCGCCGCCAGAAAGTCCTGCAGCACCTTGCAGGCATGCTCAACGAAGCAACGCTTGAAAAGATCACCACAGCGCGCATTGCCGAGGTGATGGACATCAGCGAGGGCCTTCTTTACCGCTACTTTAAGAACAAGGCGGACATGTTTGACTCACTGATCGATTTTGCCGAGGAAAGCCTGATGGGGCTGACGGGGCAGATCCGTGCGTCGGAGGGCATGTCCGGCCTCGATCAGGTGAGGGCCAACGTGAATGTGATGCTGCAGTTTGCCGACGCCAATCCCGGCATCACGCGAGTCATGACGGGGCAGGTTCTCATCTACGAGGATCCCAGGCTCATCGAACGCGTCAGCCGACTGCATCTCGCCCTTGAGGCGGGGCTGAAGCTGAGTTACCGCACGGCCGTTGCCGAAGGTGCGCTTCCTGCCGATTTCGATGCGTCCGGCAGGGCGTCCCTCCTGATGGCGTCCGTGCTCGGCCAGTGGCAGCGTTTTGTGCTGACGGGCTTCAAGGTGCGCCCCGGGCTCAAGAGCAGCTCCGATACGGAGCTCTTCTTGAAGCCTTGAGCAGGGAGACAGAAGATGGAAAAAGGAGGTCGCGGATAGTTTCGCGGCCTCCTTTTTTGGTCAGTGCGACTTAGTTTTCGGTCTTGGCGTCTTCAGCTTTGTCAGCTTTGGCGTCCTCGGCCTTCTTCTCCATCTTGGAGGCCTTGGCTCGATCAGCCTTGAGCTTTTCGGCCGCCGCTTCGGCCTTGAGCTTCTTCACCAGGTCGCGGGACTTGCCGCGGTACTTGGATTCGGCCACGGGCTTGTTCTTGAGGAAATTGACGGCCTGCTGGAGCTGCCAGTCCTTGTCGTCGCCGAACATGTACTGGTAGTCGGGGATTTCGCCTTCCTCGTCATCGTAGGGCAGATCCTTGAGCAGGTCCTTCTCATCCTTATTTTCATCCTGATTGATCAGGTGGTGCGTGAGGTCGGCCTCGCGGATCTGGAAGGAGGGGTAGTTGCCCTTCGGAGTGTCGTCGACATAGATGTCGGGGATGATGCCCTTGGCCTGAATCGAGCGGCCCGACGGCGTGTAGTAGCGTGCTGTCGTGAGCTTCACGGCGACGGTCTTGTCTCCGAACTTCATCGGCATGATGGTCTGCACGGAGCCCTTGCCGAAGGAGCGGTCGCCCATGATGGTCGCGCGCTTGTGGTCCTGCAGGGCGCCCGCCACGATTTCGGAGGCGGAGGCGGACGAGGAGTTGATCAGGACGACGATGGGCACCTTCTTTGCGACAGGCGTCAGGCCGGAGAGCGCCCTGACGGCGTTGCCCGCGCGGTAGTCGGCTTCGACCGCCTTGAAGGTGTAGTCGGACTGCGCCTGACGTCCCTTCGTGGAAACAACGTCGGAGCCCTTCGGCAGGAAGGCGGCGGAGACGCCGATGGCTGCCTGGAGCAGGCCGCCCGGGTCGTTGCGCAGGTCAAGCACGAGGCCTTCGAGATGACCGTCCTTGGCCAGTTCGTCGAGATACTTCGAGAGATCCTCGGCCGTGCGCTCCTGGAACTGTGAGATGCGGATGTAGCCCACCTTTTCGTCGAGCTTCTTCATTTTGACGGACTGCGTCTTGATGAGGGCTCGGACGAGCGAGAAGTTGAGCGGCTTGTTGGCGCCTTTGCGGGCCACGACGAGCTCGATCTTGGTGTTGGGCTGACCGCGCATGAGCTTGACGGCCGCATTGAGGGACATGTCCGCTACCGACTTGCCGTCGATGCGCGTGATGATGTCGCCTGCACGCATGCCTGCGCGTGCGGCGGGCGTGTCGTCGATCGGGGAGATGACGCGAACGCCCGCGGGGTCCTTCGTCACTTCAAGCCCGAGGCCGCCGAAGGAGCCCTGAGTGCTTTCAGTCATGTCCTTGTAGCCCTCGACGTCGAGGAAGCTCGAGTGAGGATCGAGACCGCTCACCATGCCGTCGACGGCGGACTGAAGGAGCTTGGCGTCTGAGACGTCGTCAACGTAGAAGTCCTTGATCGCATTGAAGGCGCTCGTGAACTGGCGGATCTCTGCAAGGGGCAGGGGCGCGGCCGACTGTTTTTCGGCGTACGCGGTAATGCCGACGGTGGAGAGGACGCCGGCGCAGATGCCTGCGCACAGCAGGGTGACGGATCGAAGCTTGTGCATGATGATTTTTAGGTGCCCGACTGGAGAGGAGGGCTTCCTCATGGGGCGGGATGGGTTACGGTTTCAGCCAGGGCTGGGGATTGATCGGCTTGCCCTTGTAGCGGAGCTCAAAGTATAAGCCCGGCTCGCCAAGGCCTCCCGAAATGCCTACGGAACTAATTGTTTCGCCTTGTTTGACGGTGTCGCCCACGTTCGTGAAGATCGATTCATTGTTGCCATAAATCGACATATATGTATTGCCGTGGTCGATGATGATGAGGTTGCCGAAGCCGCGAAGCCAGTCGGAGAAGACGACCTTGCCGGCTGCGCAGGCGGAAACCTCCGAGCCTTCCTGTGCCCGGAACTGCATGCCCTGCCAGGTGGTGCCCGGCTGATCCTGACGCTCGGTGCCGAAGCGGCCGACCACGGTGCCCTTGACGGGACGGGTCAGGCGTCCCTTGAGCTTGCCGAAGCTGCCGACCTGCGGCGCATAGGAGGCGTTCTGCTTTTTGGACGGCGGGCGGATGGCCTGCTTTTTGGCGACCTGCTCCGCCTGACGGCGTTCCTTTTCGAGGCGCGCGTCGATTGCGGCCACAAGTGAACTCAGGCGCGCCTGATCCTTCTTGAGCTTGTCGATGCGGGCCTGACGCGACTTGATCTCGGACTGAAGCTTGCCGTAGGCTTGCTGGCGCTCCTGCTTCTCCTTGAGAAGGGACTTGCGCTCCTTTTCCTCCTCCTGTTGGATGCGTGCGAGCTCGTGGTGCTGCTTGAGGTGTTTTTCGGAGAGGTTGCGGATGTTGCTCTGACGCTCTTCAAGATCGTCGATAGCCGCCTGCTGCGTGCGGGCCAGATACTCGAGCTTGCCCTTGTCACTGGCGAGCGTGCTCGGGTTGATGCCTCCGATCAGGTTCTGCCAGTGGCTTCGCCTGCTGTTGATGTACTGAGCCTTGGCGATCTGGGCGACGGTGTTTTCAGCGTCCTTGAGATTGTCGGCCACGTTGTTGCCGCTCTTGCGGAGCTTGGCTAGCTCGTCCTCGACCCCGCGCTTTTCCTCGCGAAGGTCGCGAAGCTTTCGGTTGGCCTGCGAGATGGCCTGATCGGCGGTCTTGAGCGCCTGGCTGGCCTCCTCGCTGCGCGCTTCGCGTGCATCGAGCTCGGCCTGCAGGCTCTGCAGCTTCTGCTCGATGTTGGCGCGCTGGCCCTCGACGCGCTTCTTTTCCTGGGCAGCCTTCTGCTGGGCGGAGGCGGCAAGCGCGTCCGAGCCGTCGTGCATCGGGGAGAGCCACAATGCGCCGGCAAGGCAGGCGGTGCAGAGGAATTTCAGACGGAAGGGCTTCACGGTGCGAAGTACGGCGTGGATCGGCTAGGCAAAAACAAAAGCAAAACAAAAGGAAAGTTCGCGCTTTCCATGATGCTCATCATAGCGGCAAAAGAGCCCGATGAGTGTGCATCTCGTCTACAATCATTGGATTCGCCTCTGTTCCGGCGGCACTCGTCAGAGTGCGGGGATCAGGGGGCTTCCGATCCATAATCGAACGCAATAAACATGTCGCAGTTTCTCATTGACAACAGCCTGCTGATCGTCGTGATCGCGGTTTCCGTCCTCGGTCTTCTCATTCCCGTCATCAACACCCGCCGCTACGCTCCCGAAGTCTCGCCCGCTCAGGCGACCGAGCTCATCAATCGCCAGGGTGCCCAGATCGTCGACGTCCGCAAGGCGGCCGACTTCGCGAAGGGACACATCGCCAACAGCCGCAACATTCCCGCCGACCAGATCCAGAACGAATTCGGCAAGCTCAAGCGCGAGCGCCCCGTGATCCTCGTTGACCAGACCGGCGCGGGCTCCCGTCCCGTCGCCCGACTGCTTCGCGGCGTGGGCTTCCAACGGGTGACCATCCTCGAGCGAGGCATCGTCGGCTGGCTGCAGGCCAAGATGCCGCTTGAATAATTCGAAATCATCCCCATATCCAAATAAAGTGCCTGACGAAAGGGTTCGCCGGGCATTCTCGTCAGTTGTTTAATTCCGGTTGCCCGCGAGGCCGCCGGGCAAGGAATCCAAAATGGCAGAAAACGAAAACGCCCAGCACCAGGATAATCAGCAGCCCCAGCAGGAAGCCGCTCCGGAACCCGTGTTCCAGCTTCAGCGCTGCTACCTCAAGGACGCCTCCCTTGAAATGCCGCATGCTCCTGAAATCCTTCTGCAGGCCCAGCAGGAACAGCCGCAGGTCGACATCAAGTTTGAAGTCAGCCAGAAGACGGTTGCCGAAGCCCTTTACGACGTGACCGTCCGCGGCACCATCACGGTCAAGGCCGCCGACAAGGTGATTATCCTCGTCGAAGGCACGCAGTCTGGTCTTTTCGCCATCCACGGCATTCCGGTCGAGGCCCTGCAGCATGTCACGAATGTCGTCTGCCCGGCCATGGTCTATCCGTACCTCCGCGCCAACCTCGCCGACCTGATGAACCGCGCCAATGTTCCGCCAGTCCATCTGCCTGAAGTGAACTTTGAAGTTCTTTACCAGCAGCGTCTCGCCCAGGCTCAGGCTGAAGCCGAAGGCGCCGCTCAGGCCTGATCGGTACTTTGATTCGCCGGCGAAAGGCAGCCTTCGGGCTGCCTTTCGTTTTTTCAGGTGTTGGCGAGCAGGCGTTCTTAAGCAAAATGCGGCGGGTGATGTTGGTACAATGGAAAGACTGTTCAAAAATTGTTCGACTCCGAATTTGCCAAGCAGCCCCGCCTTGCCGCATTTGAGTCGGAGCCGCTCTCGGGATTGAAAAAAATGACTCAAAGCATCCGCATTATTTTGGTCGATGACCACACGCTGTTTCGCAGCGGTGTCAAGGCCCTTCTTCAGAGGCAGCCTGACTTCGAGGTGATTGGCGAGGCCAGCGACGGTCTGGAAGGCGTCAAGCTTGTCGAACAGCTGGATCCTGACGTTGTTCTGCTTGACGTGGACATGCCGAGCATGAACGGCTGCGAGGCCATGGCCCAGATCCATGAATCCCATCCCGGCCTGGCGGTTCTGATGCTCACGGTGAGCGAGGACTGCGAGACCCTCGCGGAATGCCTGCGTCTGGGCGCCCGCGGTTATCTGCTCAAGAAGATCGATCAGGACTACCTGCTTCGCGCCATTCGCTCCGCCTACAACGGCGAAAGCATCATTGCGCCGCAGATGATGACGAAGTTCGTCAACCGCTTTGCCGATCCTGAACCGCGTAACGCGCAGGACATGGAAATGACGGCGCTCACGCGTCGCGAACGCCAAACGCTCGCCTGGCTTGCCCGCGGCGTCTCCAACAAGGAGATCGCCCGCGCCATGAATCTTGCCGAAAGCACGGTCAAGGTCCATGTTCAGAGCTGCCTGCGCAAGCTAGGCCTTTCGAGCCGTGTTCAGGCCGCCATCTACGCGGTCGAGCACGGTCTCGACAAGGAACTCGACTGATGCAGGCAGGCTGACGCCTGCTGTACCGCTCAAGAGAAAGGGCGCCCGCGTGGGATGCCCTTTTTTCTTGTCCGATTCTTGGACGGCGGGTTCAGATGCCGCCGTCGTAGCCGTTCTGACGCCATGCCTCAAAGACGGTGACGGCAACGGCATTGCTCAGGTTGAGGCTGCGGTTCTTCGGCCGCATAGGCAGGCGGATGCGCTGCGCCTCGGGGAAGGAGTTGCGGATGCCTTCGGGAAGGCCGGAGCCTTCGCAGCCGAAGACGAACCAGTCGCCCGGCGTAAAGCTCGAGTCCGCAAACGGATGCGAGCCGTGCGTCGTCATGGCGTACATGCAGGAGACGTCGGGATGCTCGGACTCGAGAAACGCCTCCCACGATTCGTGGATGCGGATCGTCGCGTACTCGTGATAGTCGAGCCCCGCGCGCTTCATGTGCTTGTCGTCAAGGGAGAAACCGAGCGGCTTCACAAGGTGAAGCGTGCAGCCCGTGTTGGCGCAGAGGCGGATGACGTTGCCCGTGTTGGGCGGAATTTCGGGATGAACCAGAACGACGTTGAACATGTTGGAGACTATTCCGAATAGTGGGCCTGCTCAAGAGTCTGACGCATCTTCTGGATGGCGAGCTTCTCGATCTGGCGGATGCGCTCTGCCGAGACGCCGAACTCGTTGGCAAGTTCCTGCAGCGTGACGGCCTTGCTGTTGCCTTCCTTGTCGAGATTCAGGTAGCGGGCCGTGATGATGCGGCGGCTGCGCTCGTCGAGCGAGCGCAGGGCCATCTGCAGGCCTTCGCCTTCAAGGCGCTGGTGCTCCTTTTCCTCGAGGATGGCTTCGGGTTCGTCGCTTTCGCGCGTGAGCCAGTCGGACGGGGTGAACGCGTTGTCGGAATCGTCGTCGGCGTTCGAAGGCGTGTCGAGGCTCGTCTCCTGACCGTAGAGGCGCTCCTCCATCTCGAGGACCTCCTTGGGCTTGACGTCGAGCGCGAGCGCGATGTGTTCGGCCTGACTGTTGGTGAGGGCCGTCTGAGGATCCTCCTTCATCTGGCGCAGATTGAAGAAGAGCTTGCGCTGGTTCTTCGTGGTGGCGAGCTTGACGATTCGCCAGTTGCGGATGATGTATTCCTGAATTTCCGAGCGGATCCAGTGCACGGCAAAGGTCATCAGGCGAGCGCCGCGGTCCGGATCGTAGTGGCGGATGGCCTTCATGAGGCCGATGTTGCCTTCCTGAATGAGGTCCGCATAGGGCAGGCCGTATCCGAGAAAGCCTCGGGCGATCGAGATGACCAGGCGGAGATGGCTGAGAATGAGCCGCTGGGCGGCCTCCACGTCACCGTCGTCGCGAAGACGGACGGCCAGGGACCGTTCCTCCTCGGGCGTCAGGATCGGAGCACGCTCGGCTGCGTGCATGAAGGCTTCGAGGTCTCCGAGCGGACCGACGAGCGCCGGTACGGAGGGTGCCTTGTATGCGACGAGGGCTGTGCCTTTGGGTTTCTCAGTCATTTGTGGGTGAGTCGGAGCCGAAAATTCGGAAAAGACTGTATGGTAGCACCGATCGGCGCGCCCAATCCGGAAAAAAAACGTATGCTCGGTCTCTCGAAACAGGGTCAGCGGCGGGCCTTTCGCCAGGCGTCCTGAGCCGAAAGAAGGGCGATGATGTAGCCGATCAGGCTGCAGATGATCACGAAGCCAGCGCACCAGTCGACGGGAGGAAGCGCAAGCGCGAGCTCGACCTCGTAGAGGCGGGCGACGGTGGCTATCGGGTGGCCGAGGACTGCGAGGCCTGCGTACGTGATGGCAATGGCGCCGAGGCTTGCCGACATCATCAGGATGAAGCCGCGCCAGGCGATCGGACGCATGGCGAAGGACGGAGAGGCGCCGAAAAGATAGAGGGCCTTCATCTGCGGCTGAACGGAAAGAGTCGTGAGCCTGATGGAGGCGGCGACAACCAGCATGACGAGCGTGAGCACGACGATGCCGAGGCAGAGGAGGCCAAGACGCGCCGCGTTGGAGAGCGCGTCGAGCTTTTCGCGCCAGTCGGTCTCGTAGGCGAGCATGTCCACGCCCTCGATCTTTTCGATGCGGCCTGCGGCGGCGTCGACGCCTGCGGGCGAGGTGCTGCTGCTGACGGTGGCGATCAGGATGTCGGGAAGGGGATTGTGCTTGACCGCCTTGTCCTTGAGCCCGAGATGTTCATTCAGGCTTCGGATGGCCTCGTCCTTGGGCACGAGCGAGACGCGCTCGATGGTTTCGATTTCGGCCACGGCTTTGGAGAGCTTCTCCATGTCCGTGCCCGACTTCGTGAAGACGGTGATTTCGACGGAAGTCGGAATCTGCCTGATGGGCTCGGCGAGCTCGTAGAAGATCGTCGAGATGAAGAGCGGAATGGAAAGCGCAAGCGCCGACAGGAAGGTCGCGAGCGAGAAGAGGCTGAAGTTCTGGCGGAAGCCCCTGAAGGTTTCCTTGAGCGCCCAGGCGCGCGAGGAGGCGTAGCTCATGCGGCGCCTCCCCTGTTGGACGCGGAGAGCGTGATTTCGCGCGAACGGCAGCCCTCCGGCGTCAGATGCTGGTGCGTGGCGGCGACGACGGTGACGCCCGCGAGGGCAAAGGCGCTCAGAAGGTTGATGAGCGTCTGGGCGTTCGTCTTGTCGAGGTGCGTCGCGGGCTCGTCGGCAAGGATGAGCACGGGACGGTTGACGACGGCGCGGGCCAGACAGGCGATCTGGCGTTGGCCAGCTGAGAGGCTCGAGGGACGAAGGTCGGCGAGATCAGCGGCGCCGCACTTGTTGAGGGCCAGAAGCGCCCTGCGGCGCGCTTCCTGTGCCGTTTCGTCCGCTGCGAGCGCAGGCAACATGACGTTTTCGAGAACGGTCCAGTCCTCAAGTAGAAGCTCCTCCTGCATCATGAGGCCCATGGAGCGCCTGAGCCATCGGCGCTGGGCCTCGTCGAACTCGTCAATGCGGTCTCCCGCAACGACGACTTCGCCCTTCGTCGGGTCGATGAGACCGGCGAAGAGCCTGAGGATGGTGCTTTTGCCGCACCCCGTGCTGCCGTGAATGACGACGAATTCGCCGCGTCCGACTTCAAGACTGAGGTCGTCGATGACGGCATGACCGTCGTAGACGACGCTCACGCCGTTCAGCTGCAGGAGGGGTGCTTCGGTTTCGGACATGAGACCTCTCAGAAGGTGGTCACGGTGATCACGCGGCCGACCTTCTTCCAGTCATCCGCCTCCTGCTGAAGCATGTAGGCGGTGAGGGGATGCTGTTCAAGCCAGGTGCGGTCGATGGCGATGTTGAGCACCGAGTTGTTGAGGCTGCGGGTGATCGTGATGAGCGGAAGCGGCGCGGGCTTGCGGGCATGCGCGAAGATGACGGCAAGGCGCATGGCGAGCACCTGACGGGTGTTGGCTTGGGACTTGAGGAAGTCTTCGGCCTTGCCGAGGCCGCCTCGCTGGGCGAGGATCAGCTTAGCCATGTACTGCTGGTCGGTGCGCGTGAATCCGGGCAGGTCCGCATTGCTCACGATGTATTCGCCGTGGCGGTGGTAGCGGCTCGTCGAGATCGTCGTGCCGACTTCATGCATGAGCGCGGCCCAGCGCAGGCGCTTGAGGGCGGCGGGATCGATGCCGGGGTCGAGCATGCGGAGGAATTCAACGGCGTAGCCTGCGACGATGTCGGCTTGCTCGCGGGACACGCCGCAGGTGCGGATGATCGCGTCGACGCTGATGTCGCGGGTGTCGCGGTTCTGGACGATGCCGAGCTGTTCGTAGAGAAGACCCACGCGAAGGGCGCCGCTGGCGGGACGCATGGACTTGATGCCTGCGGTGCGGTAGACGGCGGTGAGGACGGCATAGCCGCCAGCGATGACTTCGCGGCGGTCGGGCTTGAGGCCGGGGAACTGGATGTTGTTGATGTTCCCGGCGCGAAGCAGAAGCGCGCGGATCTTTTCAAGATGCTCGGGCGTGACTTCGCCGTCGCTCCAGCCCTGCGCAACGCAGATGTCGGAAACGGCGCCGAAGGTGCCGGCGGAGCCGTAGGCTTCGTCGAACTTGGTGTCGTTGAACTTGTGCTCGCCTTCGCTGAACTCGGCGCAGCAGGCGACGATTGCCTTGTCGAGCTTTTCGGCGGTGATGACGCCGTCGGCGAAGAACTTCATCGACGTGTTCACGCAGCCGACGTGGTAGCTCTCGTATTCCTGGGCCTCAAGGTCCTGGCCGACGACGAACTCCGTACTCGCGCCGCCGATGTCGACGACGAGACGGCGCTTGTCGGACGGGGGCAACGTGCGTGCACAGCCCTTGAAGACGAGGCGGGCCTCTTCGTGGCCGCTCAGAATGCCGATGGGATAGCCGAGCGCAGCTTCAGCCTTGGGAAGGAATTCGGAGGAGTTCGCGGCCTCGCGCAACGCCTGCGTGCCGACGGCACGCACCTGGGTGGCGGGAAGGCCTGCGAGCTTTTCGTGGAAGCGGCTCAGTGCGGCGAGTGCCTTCTCCTGCATCTCGGGCGTGAGGGCTCCGTTCTTGTCGAAGCCCGCGGCCATGCGAATGGTTTCCTTCCAGTAGCTCTGAGTGACGATGCGGTCGCCGTCAACACGGCCGATCTCTACGCGGAAGCTGTTGCTTCCAAGATCAACTGCACCTAAAAGCATCTTGTGTGCTCCATTTTTAATTGATTATTCCGGGGCTGTAGCGGGAGTGTTGGGATCGAGTCCGACGAGCGCATTGGCGAACTGCACCGCATTGAAGGGCTGCAGGTCGTCGATGGCTTCGCCCACGCCGATGAAGTAGATCGGCAGGGGATTTTCGGGACGCATTTGTGTAATGGCGACGAGCACGCCGCCCTTGGCGGTGCCGTCGAGTTTCGTGACGATGAGGCCGGTCAGGCCGACCGCGGCGTCGAAGGCCTTCACCTGGGTAAGCGCGTTCTGACCATTGGTGCCGTCGACGACGAGAATCGCCTCGTGCGGAGCGCCGGTCATGGCCTTGTCCTGGGCGCGGCGGATTCGGCGCAACTCTTCCATGAGGTTGATCTGGGTGGGCAGGCGGCCGGCGGTGTCGGCGATGACGACGTCGGTGCCGCGCGCCTTGCCTGCGCTCACGGCGTCGAAGACGACTGCGGCAGGATCGCCGCCCTGCTGGGCGATGACTTCGATCTGGTTGCGGTCGCCCCAGACGGCGAGCTGTTCGCGGGCGGCGGCTCGGAACGTGTCGCCTGCGGCGAGTAGGACGCTCTTGCCGCGCTGGCTCAGGTACTTGGAGATCTTGCCGATGGAGGTGGTCTTGCCTGCGCCGTTGACGCCCGTCATCATGATGACGAGGGGATGCGCCTGCTCGATGTCGAGCTCGCGCTGCGCCGGCGCGAGCATGCGGGCGATTTCATCTCGAAGTGCAAGGCGAACTTCGTCCTGCGTTTTGAGGCCCTTGAGCTTAATGGTGTCGCGCAAACGTTGTAGGATACGAGTCGACGCCTGCACGCCGACGTCGGCCGTGATCAGTGCGTATTCGAGCTCTTCAAGAAAGTCGTCGTCGATCACGCCGCCCGAAAACAGGCCGACGATATTGACGCGCGTTCTGGCAAGACCATTTTTTAATCGGGAAAACCATCCCTCGGAAGATCCAGTCATATTTCTCTAATGGCAGTTCGAAAGAATTCAAGGCGCCTGGGCGCAAGTAACTCAAGTTTAGCAACGCCCGCGCCCGTTCGGGGAGCGGGAAGCGTACGAATTGTGTCAGGCAAGTGGAAGCGCAGCGTCGTTCCCGTTGCTTGTGCCGAAGGGCTTCGCCCCACTTCCGAGCGTGTGAGGGAGACCGTCTTCGACTGGCTCACGCACCTCTTCGGAACCCTCGAGGGATGCGATGCGCTCGACATGTTTGCCGGTTCCGGCGCCATGGGGCTGGAGGCCGCGAGCAGGGGTGCGGATTACGTCGACTGGCTTGATATCCATCGTCAGGGCATTGCGGGAATCCGCCAGGCGCTCACGCGACTCGGTGCCGACGATCACAAGCAGGCGCGCGTGGCCGATGCCTTCCGCTTTCTGCAGGACGCGCCCCGAAGCTATGACGTGATCTTCATCGATCCGCCCTTCAGTCTCGACATGCAGGTGAAGGCCGCACGCGCCGCGCTCGGGGCGCTCAAGGAAGAGGGCCTTCTCTACGTGGAGTCGCCGACGGAGCTGCTCTCCGACGAGGCGCTCGAGTCCCTCGGCGTCGTCCGTGTGCGCTCGGGCAGTGCGGGCGCCGTGCGCTTCGAGCTGCTTGCCAAAGCGGGAAGCGGCATGGCGGGGCTCGTACGCCTGTCCAAGGAAGAGAAGAGGAGCAGGAAATGACGACGGCAGTCTATCCGGGTACGTTCGATCCCATGACGAACGGGCACGTTGATCTCGTGAGGCGCGCCTCCCGCATCTTCGATCATGTGGTGGTGGGCGTTGCGGAAAGTCGCAAGAAGCGTCCGATGCTTTCGCTCGAAACCCGCGTGGCTCTTGCCCGCGGGATCTGCAGGGAGTTCGAAAACGTGACGGTGCAGCCCTTCGACGGGTTGCTCAAGGACTTCGTCGCCGCCTGCGGTGCAGGCGTGATTATTCGCGGCGCGAGGGCCGTGAGTGACTTTGAGTATGAATTTCAAATGGCTGGCATGAACCGGCAGCTGATGCCGGACGTCGAGACGATCTTTCTGACGCCTTCGGATCAGTACCAGTTCGTGAGTGGGACCTTCGTCAGGGAGATTGCACAGCTCTCGCCGAAGGATGCGGCCCGCTTCGTGACGCCCGAGGTGCTCGAGGCACTGATTGAGGCATGCGCTGACAAGAAGGAGTAGATGATGGCGCTGATGATTACTGACGAATGCATTTCCTGCGGCGTCTGCCTGCCGGAATGCCCCAACGAGGCCATTGTGGAGGACAACGGCGTCTTTCGCATCCGCGGCGGCCGCTGCACGGAGTGCGCGGGCTTCTTTGACGAGCCCAAGTGCAGGGAGCTTTGCCCTGTGAGCGAGTGCATCGTGCCCAATCCCCGCCGTCCTGAAACAAGGGAGATGCTGCTTGAAAAGCATCGCCGCCTCGAGCTCAGAAAGCGGGTGGAGGCGGCGATGAAGGTGACGGGCTTGTAACGTTCGTCAGACGGGGTTGCGAGCGTCGGAGTTTTCCGGCGCCTTTTCTTTGCCGATGAATTCATTCGCCCAGTCGGGAAGCTCGATGTCGGGCAGCCTGAACTCGGGGAGGCTGAAGTCCTCGGTGTTGAATTCGGGGAGCTTCAGCTCGGACGCATCGAGGTTGTTCCACCAGTTTTCAAGTCCCTGACGGAGGCGGTCCTTGAAGTTGCCGGCCGTCCAGGGCAGCTTGCCGACGTGTTCGCGGGCGGAGGCGTGGGCGGCCGTCCAGTCTGGCGTCCAGAGGACGGGGTCGGCCTGGATGCGGGCGGGCATCGTGAAGAAGGCGGAGCCATTGTCGGTGGTGAAGTCGACGCGGCCGTCGATGTGTCCGTAGGCGCCCGTGAAGGCGGCCTTCCAGTTCGAGCCTTCGGCCGAACCGTTCCTGACGGTCCAAGCACCGCCGTTGAGGGAGAGTTCGCAGGATAGCGCGGTGAAGGCCGTGCGGCTTGCGCGCAGGAAGGCGCTTGTGGGAAGGGCCTCGGGCTGGACTTCACGCATGATTTTCGAGGCCTGCTCGAGGTCGGCGCCGAGGAACTCGCCGTCGCGTGCCTCAAGCCTGACTTCGGCGACGCTCTTCGAGGCGTCCTTGAGCTGCCCGGAGGCGTCGAGCGATCCCGAGAGAGGACCGCTCAGGATGGAGGGGAGAAGGTCTCCTGCGTCAACGCCGCTCCACTGGCTGCGGATGTGCCAGGTGCCGTCTGCGGCAAGGTCGGCGTCGAAGGGAACGGGCGCGGAGGGAAGCTTCAGGCTGCCGTCGACCACGTAGGCCTTGCCTGCGGCGGTGACGAGACGTCCGGTCGCTTCATGCCTGCCTGCATGGGGAGACTTGAGCATGACGTTGAAGTCCACGGCCGACTCGACGTCCTTGAGGAGCGTTTCGGAGGACATCAGGCCGACGGCTGTCTTGAGGGCGATTTCTCCAAGGGATACGCGTCCCGTGAGACGGGGGATTGCCGCAAACTTGTGCGGGAAGAATGCACGGTCGGCCGTGAAGGGCACGGCGTTCGAGACGGACAGGTCCAGCGTAACGGGCGTGCCCTGAAGAGTGCCGTCGAATTCGGCGCGTCCCTCGCCCGAAGAGGCGTTCCAGAGAAGGCTGCCCGTAAGGGAGCCGGCATTCGAGGCGGTCGTTGCGCCTGCGGCCCTTTCGCTTGCGGCGACCGTGATGGACGGAGCCTCGAGGCGACGTGCACCGAAGTCGGCTTTGAGGGCCGAGGAGGCGGAAAGGGTCAGGGAGCCTTCGGGGGACATGACGGTGAGGGCCGTCGTCAGGACGGGGGTGTCAAGCGTGTGCCTGTCGAGCGTGACGGCGGGGGAGGAAAGCTCGAGCAGCGTCTCTTCACCGCGCTTCAGGGAGGCGGCGACATTGGAGAGCGAGGCGTTTTCGCGCGTCAGTGCGATCCTGTCAGCGTGCCCTGCGAATTCGGTGCGGCGGCCGCGGACTTCACCCTTGAAGGAGGCGTCGAGCTGTTCGGTTCTGGCTTCAAGAAGGCCTCGGGACCAGTCGGTGATGCCGCGGAGTTCGGCGCTGCCGAGCATTTCGGGAAGCTTGATGACGCCGTTGAGGCTGTAGGCGGCACCCGCTTCGCTCAGGTTGCTGATCGAGACGGAGGCGTTGTTGACGTATGCCCAGGGTTCGGGTCCCGTCAGGGGATCGGAGAAGTAGACAGCGCCCCTGTGAACGACGAGGTGGTCGACGTTGAAGGCAAGCGGCTTGACCGTGCCTTCGATCCAGGCGCGAACGTCTTCGGGAGACGTGTTGCCGAAGGTGAGCGAGCCGTCGGCGGTCGTGATCTCGGAGATGCGGGGGCTGCGCGTGAAGAGTGCAAGCGGATGAAGCCTGATCGTGGCGGAGGGCACGCTGCCGCGGACGGCGCCGTCGGCGCTGGTGAGAACGGCGTCCTTGACGGTGAACTTCAGGCTCGGCAGGCGGGTGTCGATGTGCAGTTTGGCCATTTCGATCTTCAGCCCGAGATGATGCGAGAGCGTGTTGGCCAGACGGGCGGAGACGCGTTCGGGCGTGATGAAGACGTAAAGGCCGGCGACGAGCACCAGCAGGAAGAAGGCGAGCGTGGTGAGGGCAAGCAGGAATGAGCGCACATAGCGCATGGCGGAATCCTCTCTTTGAGTCTTTGCGCGAACAAGTGTGCCACAAAAGAAATGGGGACGGGCGCAGGCCCGTCCCCTTTCAGGGAGAAAGTGATCGTGTCGTCAGGCGCCCTGACGGATCAGGTAGTCGAAGGCGCTCAGAGAGGCCTTGGCGCCTTCGCCGAGGGCGATGACGATCTGCTTGTAGGGAACCGAGGTGCAGTCGCCGGCGGCAAAGAGACCGGGGGCCGACGTCGTGCAGCGGTCGGAGACGGCGACTTCGCCGTACGCGTTGAGCTCGACAGCGCCGTCAAGCCATTCGGTGTTGGGCTTGAGGCCGATCTGCACGAAGCAGCCGTCGACGTCGATGGATTCGGTCTCGCCCGTTTCCCTGTTGAGGTAGAAGAGCTTTTCAAGCTTGTTCGAGCCCGTGAGCTTGGAGGTGCTGGCACGGTACTTGACGGTGACGTTCGGGAGCGAGAGGAGCTTTTCCTGAAGCACCTTGTCGGCGGTGAGCTCGGAGCCGCGCTGCAGAAGCACGACAGAGGAGGCAATGCCGGCGAGGTCGATGGCGGCCTCGACGCCGGAGTTGCCGCCGCCGACCACGGCGACGCGCTTGCCCTTGAAGAGCGGGCCGTCGCAGTGCGGGCAGTAGGCCACGCCGCGGCCCTTGAATTCCTCTTCGCCGGGCACTTCAAGCTGCTTCCATCGGGCGCCGGAGGCGGCGATGATGGTCTTGGAGCGGAGTTCGGAGCCGTTTTCGAGCACGAGCCTCCACATGTCGCCCTCGCGTTCGATCTTTGCGACGGAGTGCGGGGTGATGATGTCGATGTCGTAGGACTTCAAATGCGCCGTGAAGTTGCCGGCGAGCGCGGTGCCGTCCGTCTTGAGGATGGACGTGAAGTTCTCGATGTCGGCGGTTTCGTTCACCTGGCCGCCGAGGCGGTCGGCAACGATGCCCGTACGCAGGCCCTTGCGGGCGGCGTAGATGGCGGCCGTGCTGCCCGCCGGGCCGCTGCCGACAACGAGTACGTCAAAAGGGGCTTTGGCGCTGATCGAGGCCTGAGCCGCTTCGGCGACGGACGTGTCGAGCTTGGCGAGGATTTCGGAGAGCTCGCGGCGGCCGGAGAGGAAGGACTGGCCGTTGAGGAAGACCGTCGGAACGGCCATCACGTTGCGGCCTGCGGCCTCCTCGCGGAAGAGCGCTCCGTCGATCACGGTGACGGTGGCGTTCGGGTTGAGGATCGAGATGAGGTCAAGCGCCTGCACGACTTCAGGGCAGTTGTGGCAGGAGAGCGAGATGAAGACCTCGAAGTTGAGCGGGCCCTTGAGGGCTGCGATCTGGCGGGACTCCTCGTCGGAGATCTTGGCGGGATGGCCGCCCGTCTGCAGAAGGGCGAGCACGAAGCTCGTGAATTCATGGCCCATCGGGAGGCAGGCGAAGCGAATGCCTTCGTGACCGCCCTGAGGGGCGACTGTGAAGCTGGGACGGCGAACGGAGGCGTCGGACTCGACCTCGTAGGAGATCTTGTCCGAAAGCTCGGCGACTTCCTTGAGGAGCGCCTCGATGTTGGTGGCGTCCTGCGAGCCGTCAAGGGCGGCCTTGAGCACGATGGGACGGCGGAGTTTGGTGAAGTAGCTCTGCAGCTGGGCTTTGATGTTGGCGTCAAGCATGATGGATGAGGGCATTCGCTTTGAGGATAAGGAAACAGGCCGCCGACCGTATGGGTCTGCGGCCTGTCTGTTTCAGCCGATCGCTGGATTAGATCTTGCCGACGAGGTCAAGGGACGGCGTCAGCGTGGCGGCACCCGGCTGCCACTTGGCCGGGCAGACCTGGCCGGGGTTGGCGGCGACGTACTGGGCGGCCTTCACCTTGCGGAGGAGTTCGGAGGCGTCGCGGCCGATGCCGCCGTCGTGATGTTCCATGATCACGATCTTGCCTTCGGGATTGATCACGAACGTGCCGCGCTCGGCAAGGCCGTCGGCCTCGATGAGCACCTGGAAGTTGCGGGCGAGCGTGGCGGTCGGGTCGCCGATCATCGGGAACTGAACCTTGCCCACGGCGGCGGAGCTTTCATGCCAGGCCTTGTGCGTGAAGTGCGTGTCCGTGGAGACGGCGTAGACCTCAACGCCGAGGGACTTGAATTCGGCGTAGTTTTCGGCGAGGTCTTCGAGTTCCGTCGGGCAGACGAACGTGAAGTCGGCCGGGTAGAAGAAGACGACGGACCAATGACCCTTGAGGGAGGCTTCGGTCAGTTCGACGAATTCGCCGTTGGCGTAGGCCTGGGCCTTGAAGGGAAGGATTTCAGTGTTCAGAAGGGACATTTTGTTAACTCCGGTATGAGACGTGTGAGAAGGAGTCTCATTTGTTGATGGGGTTATCTTAGCTAACTTTTATACCCGTGTCAACAGAATAAGTAAAAAACTATTGCGATGAATCGAAAAATCCCGCCCTGGAGGGGCGGGAGTCGTTCAGTTCTTGAAGCGGCGGCGGAATTCCTGCTTGAGGTTCGGCGCCAGCCTTTCGAGTGCGTCCATGGTGGAGAAGATGGACGCGCGGCCGCGCTGCGAGAGGTCGCGAAAGCGCGAGAGAAGTTCGTTTTCCTCAGCCACGGGCACGTGACGTTCGGCCGTGATGATGAACATGACGTCGAAGCCGCAGGCGGCAAGACGGGGCAGGCGGTAGACGCCAGGATCGTCGTCGCCGTTTTCGAAGCGTTCGTAGGCGGGGATTGGAACGCCGAGCAGCTGTGCGATCTGCTGCTTCGTATAGCCAAGTCGTTCGCGTTCGTGGCGGAGGCGTTCTCCGATTTCCTGACGCTTTTTTGTGGAGGTCGTGGCCATGACAGCGTGGTTGTGGAGTTGTTGGGACGCCGTTCAGTATAACGGCATACGGAAAGAAAACGGGAGGCTGCCCCGAAGGCAGCCTCCCGTTGAAGTTCATGATGCGTCTTCGACGATCAGACGTTGAAGAGGAAGTTCATGACGTCGCCGTCCTGAACGATGTAGTCCTTGCCTTCGGCGCGCATCTTGCCGGCTTCCTGAGCGCCCTTTTCACCCTTGAAGGCAATGAAGTCTTCGTAGGCGATCGTCTGGGCGCGGATGAAGCCTCGTTCGAAGTCGGTGTGGATGACGCCGGCGGCCTGCGGGGCGGTGTCGCCCTTGTGGATCGTCCAGGCGCGGACTTCCTTGACGCCGGCCGTGAAGTAGGTTTGCAGGCCGAGCAGGTCGTAGCCCGCGCGGATGACGCGGTCGAGGCCAGGTTCGGTCATGCCCATGTCTGCGAGGAACATTTCCTTGTCCTCGTCGTCGAGGTCGGCGATGTCGGCCTCGGTCTTGGCGCAGACGGCCACGACGGGGGAGTGCTCGGAGGCGGCGAATTCACGCACGGCGTCGAGCAGCGGATTGTTTTCAAAGCCGTGGTCCTCGACGTTGGCGACGTACATCGTCGGCTTGATCGTGAGGAGGAAGAGCGGGCGCACGACGGCGATCTCTTCGGGCGTGAGCTTCACGGAACGGGCAGCACGGCCTTCGTTGAGGGCGGGCAGGAGCTTCTCGAGCACGAGCACGAGCTTGAGGGCTTCCTTGTCGCCGCCGGAGCGGGCCTGCTTGCTGTAGCGGTTGAGGGCCTTTTCGACGGTCTGAAGGTCGGCGAGGGCGAGTTCGGTGTTGATGACGTTGATGTCGTCAAGCGGATCGACCTTGCCGGAGACGTGAACGATGTTGTCGTCGGTGAAGCAACGGACGATGTGGGCGATGGCGTCGCACTCGCGGATGTTGGCGAGGAACTGGTTGCCGAGGCCTTCGCCCTTGCTGGCGCCGGCGACGAGGCCGGCGATGTCGACGAATTCGACGGCGGCCGGGACGACGCGTTCGGGATGAACGATTTCGGAGAGCGCCTTCAGGCGGGGATCGGGAACTTCAACGACGCCGACGTTCGGTTCAATGGTGCAGAAAGGATAGTTTTCGGCAGCAATGCCGGCTTTGGTAAGCGCATTGAAGATCGTCGACTTGCCGACGTTGGGAAGGCCTACGATGCCACACTTCAAACCCATGGTGAATCTCTGTTGAAATCAAAAAAAAGTTGCAGACAAAATCGTCCGGAAAATCATTCTATTTTAGCAAGCGGGATCTTCTTGCGTCTTGAGAGAGGCAAGAAGATCGAGGTCGTTCTCGGTGAGAACGCGTACGCCTGCATCCGAAAGTAGTTCGGCGGTGAGGCCGCGGCCCGCGACGAGGGTGCCCGTAAAGGTGCCGTCGTAGACCTGGCCGAAGCCGCAGGAGGGGCTCTTGGCCTTGAGGAGCGCAAGCCTGACGCCGTTCTCGCGGCAGAGGTCGGCCGCAATGCGGGCGCCCTTCATGAAGCAGGCCGTGTTGTCCCTGCCGTCCGCGGCCATGATGTGGTCGCGTCCTTCAAGCACGCCGCGGGCCGTGCCCCGGATTTCGGAGGGCGTGCGCGGCGTGGGAAGTCCGCCGTCGCTCTCGGGGCAGACGCTGATCCAACAGTCGTCTCCGATGCCTGCGGCGCGCAGGGGGGGCCTGAGGTCCGTCTTCACCCTGCCGTCGTATCGGCAGGGCTCGCCGAGCAGGCAGCGGCTCACGAGCAGCTTCATTCGGCGGCCTTCTTGGGCGGCTTGGGCGGATTGCCGTACTTGGCAAGACGGCGGGAGACACCCGTGAAGTCGCCTTCTGCAAGAGGACCGGCCTCCTTGAGGGCGATGCCGATGCAGTCTTCGATGGCGGCCTCGTGTTCGGAGGACGGTGCCGAGAGCACGAAGTCGGCCACCTGCTGGGCCATGCCGAGCGTGCGCGGATGCCCCGTGCCGAGCCTCAGGCGCCAGAAGTTCGGCGTGGAGAGCTTGGCGGAGATGTCCTTGAGGCCGTTGTGACCGGCATTGCCGCCGCCCTGCTTGATCTTCATGCAGCCGGGAGGCAGGTCAAGCTCGTCGTGAACGACGAGGATCTGATCGGGCGTGATCTTGTAGTAGAGCGCAAGCGCCACCACGGCGTCGCCCGAGCGGTTCATGTAGGTCGAGGGCTTGAGAAGCCAGACGTCGCTGTCGCCGATCCGCGTCCTGCAGACCTCGCCCTGGAACTTCCGCTCGTCGCGGAAGAAGGCGCCCGTCTTGCGCGCGAGCTCGTCGACGAACCAGAAGCCGGCGTTGTGGCGGGTGCGGGCGTATTCGCTGCCCGGATTGCCGAGGCCGACGATCAATCGAATTCCTTGTTCGGTCATGACGTTCAATGCGTGAAAAGGCCGGCAGAGCCGGCCGTGGAAAACTGGGTCCGGAGCGTCTCGAAGGAGACTGTCCGGACCTGCGTCATTTTAGCGGCGGGGACCGCGCTTGTCGTAGCCGCCTTCACGACGGAAGTCGCGCTTGGTCTTGGCGCCGCGGTATTCGCGGGAGTCGTCGCGCTGCTGCCAGCCGCGGTCTTCGCCGCGTTCACGGCGGTACTCGCCTCGGCCTTCACCACGACCTTCGATGCGGAAGTCACCGCGGTCTTCGCGCGGCTCGCGGCGCGGGCGGTCGAGCTTGACCGTGGTTTCACGGCCCTTGAAGCGCACGCCTTCCATGGCGTCGATGATCTGCTCGACGCGGTCGGAGTCGACTTCAACGATCGTGAAGCGGTCGGTGATGTCGATGGCGCCGATGCACTTGGACGGAACGCCGGCTTCGTTGGCGATGGCCCCGACGATGTCGGACGGACGAATGCCGAGGTCGCGGCCGGCGCCGACGAAGAGGCGCGTCATGCCTTCTTCGGGAGCCTCGCGGCGTTCACGGCGCGGAGCGCGTTCGCCGCGCACGGGCTTGTCGCCGCGTTCGCGGCGGGGACGCTCGAAGGGCGAGTAGGCGGGGATTTCCGTATCGTCGTCGTTCGCGCCTTCGTTTTCCTGGGCGAGCTTCATGGCGGCGGCAGCCACGTCGAACGGGTCGTACTCTTCGCAGAGGGACTCGACGACGACGCGGAAGCGGTCGAGGTCGCCCGCCTCGAGGATTTCGGCGAGGGAGCCGCGCATCATTTCGAGACGGCGGGCGCGCACGTCCGTGGCGGACGGCACGGAGCGCACTTCGATGCGGGCCTTCGTGATGCCCTCGATGGCGCGCAGGTGACGATGTTCGCGCGGCTCGAGAATGGTGATGGCGGTGCCGGTGCGGCCGGCGCGGCCCGTGCGGCCGATGCGGTGCACGTACGTCTCGTAGGAGGCGGGAATGCCGAAGTTGATGACGTGCGTAAGGTTTTCAAGGTCGATGCCGCGGGCGGCGACGTCGGTCGCCACGATGGCGTCGATCTGGCCGGAGCGGGCGCGCTTCATGACGCGGTCGCGGGTCGGCTGGTCAAGACCGCCGTGAAGGGCCTCGACGCTGAAGCCGCGGGCGCGAAGCGATTCCGTGAGGTCGTCCACCTCCATGCGGGTGCGCGTGAAGATGATGGCGAGCTCGGGGGCCTCGAGGTCGAGGATGCGGCCGAGCGCGGTCGTGCGGTAGTTGTGGCCCACGACGTAGGCGATCTGCGGGACGCGGGGCGTTTCGCCTTCGGCAGTCTTTTCCTTGGCGATCGTGATGCGGACCGGGTCGACGAGGCGGGCTTCGGCGATGCGGGCGATCTTCGGGGGCAGCGTGGCGGAGAAGAGAGCCGTCTGCACGTGGCCGGGAAGGGCGTCGAAGATGGCGTCGAGCTCGTCGGCAAAGCCCAGATCGAGCATTTCGTCGGCTTCGTCAAGCACGACGGCCTTGATGTTCGTGAGGTCGAGCGTGCCGCGGCCGATGTGGTCGAGCGCGCGGCCCGGCGTGGCGACGACGACGTGCGTGCCACGGCGCAGGGCACGGATCTGGCGGCTGTAGTCCTGACCGCCGTAGATCGGGGTCACGAGCACGCCGGCCTTGCGGCCGTAGTTGTGGAACGCCTCGCTCACCTGCAGGCAGAGTTCACGGGTCGGGGTGAGAACGAGGACGAGCGGCGCATCGGCTTCCTGACCGAGCACGTGGCGCTCAAGGAGCGGAAGCGAGAAGGCGGCGGTCTTGCCCGTGCCCGTGGCGGCGCGGCCGAGCACGTCGGCGCCGGTCAGGAGGGCGGGAATGGCCTCGTTCTGAATGGGGGTGGGTTCCTCGAAGCCGAGTTCGGTCAGGGAGGAAACGATGGAGTCGGACAGGCCGAGTTCGGAGAAAGTCGTCATGAGTTCGTGTTGAAAATGTTCTGACGGCCGCCCGCAGGTATGCAGGGAAGCAAGACGGACATGGCGGACGTCGGGAGAAGGGAATGGATCCGTTTTCCCCGCACATAACGAACGACGCGAACTTTCTGAAAGGGGCAAACGGCTTGTGGCGGCGCTTCAGGCAGCGGCCGCGGAGGTGTGGAAGACCGCGAGACGGTCTTCGGAAGGGGCGGGCCCTTCGTACAAAAAAGATCCGCAGGGAGTAGGTCCCTGCGGATCCTGTCAAAGCAACTGAATCAGATCAGAAACTTATTAGGCAGCCGGGGTTTCGGCGGCTTCGCCTTCAGCGGAGGGGACTTCTTCCTCGACCGGGAGGGCAACCGTGGCGAGCACGATGTCTTCGCCGGACTTGGCGTGGACTTCGATGCCTTCCGGAAGCTGAAGCATGGAGGCGTGGAACGTCTGGCCGGCTTCGAGCTTGGAGAGGTCAACGGTGATGAATTCCGGCAGTTCCTTCGGCATGCAGGTCACTTCGATGGCGGACACGGCATGGGAAACGATGCACTTGGAGACCTTGACGGCCGGGGATTCTTCTTCACCCTGGAAGTGCAGGGGCACGCGCATCGTGACCTTTTCGTTCGGGTTGATGCGCTGGAAGTCGATGTGCATGACCTGCGGCTTGTACGGGTGCATCTGGAAGGCGCGGAGAACGACGAGTTCTTCCTTGCCGTCGAGTTCCATCGTCAGGATCGAGGCGTGGAACTTTTCCTTGCGCAGAGCGTAGAAGATCGGATTGTGTTCGAGCTCGATCGGCGTAGCGGGGAGGTTGCCGCCGTAGACGATGCCCGGCAGCTTGTCCGCGCGGCGAAGGCGGCGGCTCGCACCCGTACCCTGCACGTTACGCGTGGTGGCGATGATGTTCATTGGATTACTCCTAAAAGTTAAGAAAAAAGGTTCCCGCGGTCGCGACCAACTGCGGGAACGAGGAAAAAACTGTTCCTTATTCCGTGAACAGGTTGCTCACGGAGTCTTCGCGGGCGATGCGCGAAAGCGTTTCGCCGATGATCGCGGCGCAGGAGACCTGGCGGATCTTCGGGCAGGCTTCGGCGGCGGCAGACAGCGGAATCGTGTCCGTAACGACCAGCTCGTCGAGAGCGGAATTCATGATGCGTTCAACGGCGGCGCCGGAAAGCACCGGGTGCGTGATGTAGGCGACGACGCGCTTGGCGCCGCGCTCCTTCAGGGCACCGGCGGCGTTGCAGAGCGTGCCGGCCGTGTCAACGATGTCGTCGGTGATGACGCAGGTGCGGCCCTTGACTTCACCGATGATGTTCATGATTTCAGCGACGTTGGCGCGCGGACGGCGCTTGTCGATGATGGCGAGGTCGACTTCGAGAGCCTTGGCCATGGCGCGGGCGCGGACAACGCCGCCGACGTCCGGGGAAACAACCATCAGGTCGTCGTACTTGCGTTCGACGAGGTCGTTGAGAAGAACCGGGGTGGCGTAGATGTTGTCGACCGGGATGTCGAAGAAGCCCTGGATCTGGTCGGCATGGAGGTCCATCGTGAGGACGCGGTCAACGCCGACAGCCTGAAGCATGTTGGCGACGACCTTGGCGGAGATGGCCACGCGCGTGGAACGCGGACGGCGGTCCTGACGGGCATAGCCGTAGTAGGGGATCGCAGCCGTGATGCGGCGGGCGGACGCACGCTTGAGGGCGTCAACCATGATCATGAGTTCCATCAGGTTGTCGTTCGTCGGAGCGCAGGTGCTCTGAAGGATGAAGACGTCCTTGCCGCGCACATTGTCGAGCAGCTGAACCATGACTTCGCCGTCGCTGAAGCGGTTGACGGTGGCGGAGCCAAGGGGAATGTTGAGATATTTCGTGACAGCCTGGGCAAGTTTCGGGTTGGCGTTGCCCGTGAAGACCATCATACTTTCCGGAACCATGGGATCCATGACTTAAGCTCTTTTCGTGGGCGGGGGCTTGCGCTCTCGCAGTTAACAACAGGGAAGCCGTCAGAGTAACACAAAGACGGCCCTGAAAAAAGAAAGGGAGCGCATTTGTTGCCTCCCATCCTCTTTCGTTTTTGTGCTGGCAGGGGTAGAAGGATTCGAACCTTCGAATGCCGGAATCAAAATCCGGTGCCTTAGGCCAGCTTGGCTATACCCCTACCGATTGTTTCTAGTCAAGCCAAGCCGAGAGCGGATGCTCCCGGAGCGACTTTGCGGCAAATCCTTTCCAGCCGTCGGGCAGCTGCGGCAGCCTGTAGCTGCACGGATCGGCGATGACGCCGAAGACGGCGCTGCCGGACCCTGTCATTCTGGCGTCGTGCGTGCCGCAGGCGAGCATTCCGAGACCTTCCGTCACCCTGTGCTCAAGCTCTTGCGCCACATTCTGCAGGTCGTTGTGCCCGTACAGATTCGGCCAGATTTCCAGTGCCTTGCCTGAAAGGATGTCTATTTTCAGTGATTTGGTATCCCTTGTCAAGTTTGGCGCAGCAAAAATCTCGGCCGTGGAAATGCCCCTTCCGGGCCAGATGACGGCGTATGAGGCAGGGGGGATTTCCAGCGGGGTGATGATCTCTCCAATGCCCTCCACGAAGCCCGTTCGGCCGAAAATGAAGAAGGGAACGTCGGCGCCGAGCCTCTCGCCGAGCTCCATCAGGGCGCTGCGCGAAAGGCCGAGTCCGAAGAGCCTGTTGAGGCCGATGAGGACGGTCGCGGCGTCGGAGCTGCCGCCTCCCATGCCCGCTCCCGCGGGAATGCGTTTTTCAACATGGATGCGCACGCCGCTCCTGACGTCGAAGGTCTCCATGAGCAGGCGGGCCGCGCGCACGCAGAGGTCTTTCTCGACGTTGCCGATCACGTCGCCCGTGCGCTCGACGACGGGTTCCTCAAGCCTGAAGAGGTCGATCGTGTCGTGCAGGTCGATGAGCGTGAAGACGGACTCGAGCAGGTGCTTGCCGTCGGGGCGGCGGCCCACGACGTGCAGAAAGAGATTGAGCTTGGCCGGCGCGGGCAGGCCGAGCAGGGCGCTGTCGGACAACATGTCAGTCCTCGTCCATGGTGAGTGTGAGTGAGACGCCTGTGGAGGAAGCGCGGATCGTGCCGGGCATGCCGTCGTCCCTGCGCTTGAGCACGCGGACGCTCCAACCGTATTCGGAGGCGCGGTCGCCCTTCATTGTGAGCCAGCGCTCGAGGGTTTCGACGGGAACGGCGACGCCCGTCGTGCGGAGCATGAGCTCCTCGGCGGTGGCCGCTCTGAGGGGAGACTCGTTCTGCGAGGTTTCGAGCACGGCGCCCGAGGGCGTCACCTCGATGCTTGCCAGAATGCCGTTGAGGGGCGTCATCAGATTGAGGCGCAGGCCTGCGGACGTGCGCCGCAGGCTGAAGCGCCCGTTCACGGCCTCTCGTTCGCCCGAGGCGGACGTCGAGACGAGCGCGAAGCGGCCGTATCTCTCAAAAAGCGGGGGCTGTCCCGTCACGCAGCCTGCGAGCGTCAGCACTGCGGCCGCTGCGGGAAGCGCCAGAAGGATTCGACGTTTCATTTGGTCTTGTAGTTGAGGCGCTTGGCGAGGTCAAGCACGAGGGCGTCCGAGCCCGCGCGCTGCTCGAGCTCGCGGAAGAGCTTCTCCGCCTCGTGGTCGCGGCCCGAGACGGCGAGGATCTCGACGAGGTGACAGGCCACCTCGACGTCGAAGAGGCGCTTGAGGGAGGCGAGCGTGAACTCCGCCGCCTGGTCGTAGCGTCCTTCCTTGAAGCAGAGCCAGCCCATGCTGTCGAGCACGTACGGATCGACGGGCGACAGACGGTAGGCGTGTTCAAGAAGGCGGCGCGCCTCGGGAAGGTTCATGTCTCTGGTCACCCACAGGTAGGCGAGCGCGTTGCCCGCCTGAACGTGGTCGGGATCGTCGGAGAGGATGTCCTTGAGAATGGACTCGGTCTCTTCGAAGTGACCGACGTTCTGGGCGATCATCGCCGTATCGTAGGCGAGGGAGACGTCGTCGGGTTGCTCGGCGAGGGCGGTCTTCATGACGCCAAGGGCGTCCTCGGGCTTGCCTGCCTCGATGAGCATCCGGGCCTCGGCCGTCATGAACAGGTTCAGGTGCTCGGGGTAGTCTTCGGCGGCACCCTGCAGAACGGCGCGGGCGTCGTCGAATCTCTGTGATTCGGCAAGCGCGGCGGCCTCGCGAAGTCTGGCCTGGGGCGCAAGCTCGCCGTCGGTGAGGGAGTCGAGCGCCTCGGCCTCTTCCTCGTGACGACCGTTTTCATGCAGGACGCCCGCCAGCTTGAGCCAGATGTCGTTGCTGGAGAAGTCTGCGTCGGGATTCTGCTCGGCCACGAGATCGATGTAGCGGGTGAGGTACTCCTCGGCCTTCGGGAAGTCCCTGCAGTCGGTCGCCACCTGGCCTGCGTTGAGCAGGATGACGGGCTTGTCGGGAGAGGTCTTCACGGCGCGCTTGACGTCAGCCATGGCTTCATCGAGCCTGCCCGTGCGGGAAAGCACGCGGGCGTGAATGAGCCTCACGGCCGAGGCGTCGGGATGTCGGGCCAGAAAGTTCTTGAGGATGTTCTCCGTTCCGGCCCTGTCGGCCTGCCAGCAGAGGTCGGCCGCCGCAGTGAGCACGGGCTCGCTGTCGGGCGAGAGCCTGACGGCGGTTCTGCCTGCGCGGCAGGCGCCGGGAATGTCGCGGCGGGCCTGGCGGAAGAGGCCGACGGCCAACTGGACCCTGGCGTTCTTCGCCTGCTTCTCCCAATAGGGGGAGAGGACTGTTTCAAGAGCGGCGGAGGCGGTTTCGGGCTGGGCGAGGAGCGTCGTGACGTCCGTGATCAGCTCGGCCTTGTCCTCCGCGTCTGCGTACATGCGGGAAAGCAGCTCGACGTATTCGGACTGACGGCCCTTTTCGACGGCGTTGAGGAGAATCGTGCGCCGGGCAAGGCCAGCTTTCGGATCGATCGCGGCCCAGGCGCGCGCCTGTTCAAGCACGATGTCGGGATTGCGGGTCTGAAGGGCGGTGCGCCAGGCGAGTTCGCCCACTTCCGAGGACTTCGTTCGCGCGAGCGTCTGGTCGAGGAGCGCCAGAGCAACCTCGGGCTGCTCCCTGTGCGCGGCGATCTCGGCGGCTATGACTTCATAAAGAGACTGGGCGGCATCGCGCGATTCTGAGGAATGCGCGTCCACGCCGGGGAAGGCCGCCGCGCAGCCTGCGGCTGCGGCGAAGACGGCGAGCACGGCCGCTTTTTTGAATAGTTTTCCGGTCATGAAAGAGTGAAAGCTTGGGAAGCCGTTGGTGTAGAGTGTCTCCGTACTTTACCTCGAAAACTAAAGGAATGCGGCATGCGGGATCCCGAGAAGTTATTTGCAGATGCAATCATCGGCTGGCACGAAGCCTGCGGCAGGCACGACCTGCCGTGGCAGGTCGAGGACTGGTATCCGAGACTTGTCTCGGAGGTGATGCTGCAGCAGACGCAGGTCGTGTCGGTGCTTCCCAAGTACGAGGCCTTCATGACCGCCTTTCCGACGCCCGAGTGTCTGGCGGCTGCGCCCGACGACGACGTCATGGCGCTCTGGGCGGGCCTCGGATACTACTCGCGCGCCCGCAACCTGCTCAAGGCGGTCCGGATCATCGTCAACGAAATGGGCGGGAGATGCCCTGAAACCGCGGCCGAGCTTGAAAAACTTCCGGGACTCGGCCCCTCGACGGCGGGCGCCGTGGCCGCTTTCGCCTTCCGCGAGAGGGCCGTCATGGCGGACGGGAACGCACAGCGCGTGCTCGCGCGCGTGTTCATGGTCGAGGGCAACGCCGCACAGCCCGGCTTCGTGAAGGAGATCAGGACGCTCGCCGCCTCCCTGCTGCCTTCTTCGGAGCTTATGCCGACATATACTCAGGCGCTGATGGACTTCGGCGCCATGCTCTGCAAGCGGAATCCCGACTGCGGGGCCTGTCCTCTGGCGGACTGCTGCGGCGCGCGTCTGGCGGGCAGGGTGGCCGACTTTCCCGGTCGCAAGCCCCGCCGCGAGCGTCCCGTGAGGCATGCGGTGATGGTGTTCGCGTTTGCCGAGAACGGCCTCTGGCTCAGGCGCCGCACGGAAAAGGGCGTCTGGCACGGCCTCTGGACGCCGCCCCTGAGGCAGCAGGACGAGACCGTGGAGTCGGCGGATCCGCTTTCCGTCTGTCCTGAACTTGAGGGCGGAATTCTCCGCACGATCAGGCTCGAGCCTCTCGTGCACGACTTCACGCATTACCGCCTCATCATTCATTCCGTGGCCGTCGATCTGGCGCAGGGGTTCGCCCCCGAGGGCTTCGAGCTTCTCGGAGAAAAGGAAACGGCGTCGGTGGGAATGCCGACGCCGGTGGTGAAGCTGCTGACGATCTGCAGGGAGGAGCGGGACTTCCGTCCCCTGCTTTTCTGATCTTCTGAATCAGCTGCCTTCGTTCTGGACGGACTTCTCGCCCGACAGCAGGGCCTTCTGCTCGATGATGCGGTGTCGCACGACGACGCCGTCCGTGTCCCTGAAGCGGGCGCCGAGCTCTTCGGCCACGAAGACGGAGCGGTGCTGTCCGCCCGTGCAGCCGACGGCGACGGTCAGATAGTGGCGGTTCTGAGCAATGTAGGCGGGAAGCCACTTGCGGATGAAGCCTTCAATGTCGTCAACCATGTTGATGACGGTCGGGAAGGTGCGAAGGTAGTCGGCGACGGGCTTGTCCCGTCCCGTCAGGGGGCGCAGCGCAGGATCGTAGTAGGGGTTCGGCAGGCAGCGCACGTCGAAGACCAGATCGCTGGCGACGGGAAGGCCGTGCTTGAAGGCGAAGGACTCGAACGTGAGCGTCATCATGGCCTGGGGCTGGCCGACGAACTTCTTCACCCATTCGCGAAGCTGCGAGGAAAGAATGCCGGTGGTGTCCATCAGAGCCGCGCCTGCAGAAATGGGGGCGAGCAGGTCGCGTTCGCGGCTGATGGCCTCCTGAAGCGTGACGAGCTGGTCGCGGCTGGCGGCGAGCGTCGAGAGCGGATGGCGGCGCCTGGTTTCGGAGAAGCGCTTGACGAGCTCCTGATCCGAGGCGGTGAGAAAGAGGATGCGCACGTCGAAGCCCGCCTCCTCGAGTTGTCGGATTGCCTTGAGGGAGCCGTCGAAGGTGCTCTGGCTTCGCGCGTCGATGGCGACGGCGGCGGACTTGATGCCGTGCGTGCGGAGGTCCTGCGCCACGGGGAGCAGGAAGGCGGCGGGCAGGTTGTCGATGCAGTAGTAGCCGCAGTCCTCAAGCTGGCGGATGGCGATGGACTTGCCGCCGCCGGACATGCCGGTCACGATGATGAGTTGCATGGCGTTGCCTCCGTATTGGCGTAGTTTTTTCAGGCGTCTTCGTCGTCTTCGGAGAAGTCGGGCTCGTAGTGAAGGTCGGCGGGAGGCGTCCAGTTGTGAATGAGTTCACAGATCTTGACCTCCGACTCCGCGTGAAGCAGCGCGTTTCTCAGCGGCTTGTTGCCGAAGAGGCAGGCGGCTTCGCGCAGGATCTTCAGGTACATGCCGTCGTCGTTTTCGGGAATGAGCAGGCAGAGGAACAGCTGGACGGGACGGCCGTCGGGCGCATCAAGGGAGAGTGGCGCGGCGGTCCTCAGAAAGACGGCGGCGGGTTCGGTGATGCCCTCGACGCGGCCGTGGGGAAGCGCGCAGCCGCTGCCGAGGCAGGTGGAACCGAGTTTTTCGCGTGCGAAGAGCGCGTCGAAGGCCTCCGTGTGGGAAAGACCAGCGGAGGTTTCGAAGACGAGGCCCGCCTCTTCGTAGAGGCGCTTGCGGCTCACGACGTCGAGGTTAAGGCGAACGGTTTCAAGAGTAAGCAGAGGTGCGAGAAGATTCATGACGCGTCGGACGGCCTTGTGGGACCGTCGAATCGAAAACTTCGTTCAGTGTACCAAAGGGGTGGAGAAGTCAGAGCCTGCGGCGGGAGCGAGCCGAGGGAATGCCTGCGCAGGTGCGGTACTTGGCGACCGTGCGGCGGGCGATGGGCACACCCTGCTTCTGAAGCATTTCGCAGAGCATTTCGTCCGAAAGGGGGGCTCTGGGGTCCTCGGTCTCGATGAGCTTGCAGATCATGGCCTGGATTTCGGAGGCTCCCTGCTCCTCGGCGCCGCTGCCCTGGTTGCTGAAGGAGACGGCGCTGAAGAGCGAGCGCATCTCGACCGTGCCCTGGCTGCAGGCGATGAACTTGCCGGAAACGGCGCGGGAGACCGTGGGAACGGACAGGCCGAGTTCTTCGGCGATCTGGCTGAGCGTCATCGGACGCAGGGCGGCGGGGCCGTGCTCGAAGTAGGCCTGCTGGCGCGTGACGATGGCGTCGGCCAGACGCTGCAGGGTGGCTCGTCTGGCCTCGATGCGCTGAATGAAGGTCTTGGCTTCGCCGAGAAGGACGCGGCGGGTCGAGGGATCGGCCTCGCTCCTGGCGTCGTTGATGCGAAGGCGAAGGCGCAGCTGCGAGGAGCCGTTGAGGTGCGCTGTGCTCACGCCGTTCTGCGTCCTGACGATGACATCGGGAACGATGTAGAGCGTGCTGGATTCTCTGGCGATCGGATAGGGCGAGAGGGTCTTGAGCACGCGCAGCGCCTCGTCGAGAATGGAGGACTTGCCGTTGGCGAGCTTGAGAAGCGCAGGACGGTTGTCGGCGGCCACCTTGTCGAGATGTTTGGAGACGATGCGCTTGAGGGTTTCAAGCGCGGCGGCATGCATGATGGAGGGCTCGATGCGCTCGATCTGCTTCATGAGGGCCTCGACGGGGCCGGCGGTGCCGATGCCCGGAGGATCCATGCTCTGAAGGGTGGCGAGGGCTTCGCGCCACTCGGCGGCGGTCACGTTCTCGACGCCTTCCTCCTTGAGGATGCGCGCGTAGTAGCGCATGAGCGTCTCGAACGGGGACGTGAAGAAGCCCCTGTCGTCGAGCTCCTCGACAAGGCAGGCGACGAGCAGATGCTGGCGCGGCGTGAGCGGCAGGCAGCCGAGATCGGCGAGCAGCTCGTCCCTGAAGGATTCGGGGGCGGGAATGCGCTCGAAGGGCGCTTCGTCGCTGGAGGCGCCCTGCCAGGCCTCGTAGGGCTGGTCGACGGGCGTCTCCGCCTGGGCTGCGTCGAATTCGGAATCATCCTCGCCGCGGTCGTCCCGCCTGTCGTCGTCATGCTCCTGAGCGCGCGCCTGCGGGTCGTCGGAGGCCTGTGCAGGCTCCTCCACTTCAAGCAGGGGGTTGGATTCGAGCATGAGTTCGATTTCGCCGAGAAGCTCCTGCGTGGGCATCTGCAGAATGCGCAGCGACTGCTGCTGCTCCTGGGAGAGAACCTGCTGCTGGGAGAGTGTGGCGAGGAGATGATTTTCCATTTGGCTACATCCGGAAGTTTTCGCCGAGATAGATCTTGCGGACGGCCTGGTCGTTGACGAGCTCGTCGGGCGTGCCCGAGGCGAGCACTTCGCCTTCGTTGATGATGTAGGCGTGGTCGCAGATCGACAGGGTTTCGCGGACGTTGTGGTCGGTGATCAGAACGCCGATGTTGCGCTCCTTGAGGAAGCGCACGATGCGCTGAATCTCGATCACGGCGATCGGGTCGACGCCCGCGAAGGGCTCGTCGAGCAGAATGAAGCGGGGATTGGCGGCAAGGGCGCGGGCGATTTCCGTGCGGCGGCGCTCGCCGCCCGAGAGCGAAATGGCCTGGTTCGTGCGAAGGTGCTGGATCTGCAGCTCTTCGAGCAGCTGGTCGAGCCGCTCCTCGATCACGTCCTTGGAAAGCGGCTTGCCGTCCTCTCCCTCCTGAAGCTCGAGAATGGCGCGGACGTTGTCCTCGACGGAGAGCTTGCGGAAGACGCTTGCCTCCTGGGGCAGATAGGAGAGCCCCATGCGCGCACGCTTGTAGATGGGCATGTGCGTGATGTCCTGACCGTCGAGGCGGATCTGGCCGTCGTCGGCCACGACAAGGCCCACGACCATGTAGAAGGTCGTCGTCTTGCCTGCACCGTTCTTGCCGAGCAGTCCCACGACCTCGCCCGACTTGACGGCGAGGCTGACGCCCTTGACGACGTTTCGGGGCCCGTAGTGCTTCTTGAGGCCGGTCGCCTCGAGCGCGTGGGTGTGGGAATGGCTAACTGTTGCGTTTTCGGTCACGCTGAAGTCCTGTTACTGCTGAAGCTTGGTGGAGTTGGAGAGGGACGTGCCCTGACGCTGCGTGCCCGCGTCGGTCTTGGAGCGGGGCGCGATGATCGTCGTGACGCGCTTGCCTTCGCCGCTGTTGACTTCGGAACGGGCGTTGCGCATGTCGTAGACGATGCGCTCGCCGCTCGTCATGTCCTTCTGCTGGCCGTTTTCGCTGCGCGAGAGCTGGGCCTTGCCTTCGAGCGTGACCTTGTCGGTCTCCTCGTCGTAGGTGATGCGGCTCGCATGCGCGTGCACCCATTCCTCAACGCCCTTCGTCTTCGGATCGCGCTGCTGCTTGAAGCGTGCGGGAGAGCCCGTGATCGTGGCGCGACGGTAGCCCTTGGGCGTGATTGCAAGATCGAGGCGAGCGCCCGTCAGGTTCATCGAGCCCTGATCGACGACGACGTTGCCGGAGTAGACGGCGGTCTGCTTGACTTCGTCACCGTTGAATTGGTCGGCATGGACTTCAATGGGCTGGCTCTTGTCGGTGCTCAGGGCCCAGGTCGGCGCTGCGATGGCGGCGAGGATGCTGAAAACGATTGACTTCTTCATTTTTGGGCTGCGTTGGCGGATGTGTCAGTGGACTGCGCGTTGGGATGGAAGACCGAGACGACGCTGCCGTCGAGCTCGACCGTGTGCAGGATGTTGTCGTACTTCATGCCGTTGGAGGCTTCGGTGGTGTCGATGCCGCGGCGCATGTAGACCTTCCTGTCCGTCTCGAACCTGTAGGTGTCGAGATACCCCTTGATGTATTCGGTCGTGAAAAAGAGATCGGGCTCGTCCTTGAAGGGTGCGCGGCTCAGCTGCACGTTGCCTTCAAGCTCGACGGTCTCGAGGCTGTCGTTGCTCCATGCGCGGTCGCCCGTGAGGGCGAGCTGGGGCTTCGCAGGATCGAGGGAGTGATAGCTGGCGTCCGTGGCGCGCATGCGCTCGTCTGAGAAGTGCTCCATCGTGCTGGCGGAGAGGCGTGCGGTTGCGACGCCGCGTTCGTCGAAGTCGGTCAGCGTGACGCGGCGCGCCGTGAAGTCGGGGCTCGTTTCGCTGGGGACGTACTTCAGGGCCTTGATGCGGGTCTGGACCGAGTAGTAGTAGCTTGCGCCGACGAGCAGCAACAGCAGGGCCGCGCCGACGATGGCGGTGATGCGTTCGCGGAGGACTAGGCTGCGGTGGATCATTATTTGCCGAGGACGTAGGTGTTGTGCACGAGTGTATCCCATGCGCCCTGGGATTTGAGGATGAGTTCGGACAACTCCCTGACGGCGCCGCGGCCGCCGGGGAAGCGGGACTGCCAGTGAGTATAGTTCAAAACCTCCGGATTCCCGTCTGCGGGAGTCGTGGAGAGGCCCACTCGCATCAGAAGCGGCAGGTCGGGGACGTCGTCGCCCATGTAGGCGACCTGCTCGTCGGTGAGACCGGTCTCCTCAAGAAGTGCCTCGTAGGCGGTGGTCTTGAAGCGCTGGCCCTGGGCGATGCGGGTGACGCCGAGCTCCCTCATGCGCTCGGCGACGATCGCAGAGGTGCGGCCCGTGATGATCGCGATCTCGATGCCGTGCTTCTGCAGCATCTTGATGCCGAGTCCGTCGCGCACGTAGAAGCTCTTGTAGAGCTCGCCCGTGCCCGAGACGTTGATCGTGCCGTCGCTCATCACGCCGTCGATGTCGAGTACGACCATTCTGATGCGGGCCGCGCGCTCGTTCACTGTGGTCATGTCGGGTCTCCCGAAAAGTGGATCAAAGGACCTTGGCACCCATCAGGTCGTGCAGGTGCAGGGCGCCGATGAGCCTGTTGTCCTCGTCGACGACGAGAAGCTGGTTGCAGTGGAAGGTGTCGAGGAGCTTGACGGCGGAGGCGGCGAGCTCTTGGGCGCGGATGGTCTTCGGATTGCGGATCATCACGTCCTTCATGACGCACGGACGGATGTCGCCGAGACGCTCGATGAGGCGGCGCAGGTCGCCTTCGGTGAAGATGCCGGTCACGCGGCCTTGGTCGTCGACGACGGCGGTCATGCCGATGTGCTTCTTCGTGATTTCGCGGACCGCCTCAAGCACGCCGACCTCCTCGCGGACGGCGGGAATGTCCGCGCCCGTACGCATGATGTCCTGAACGTGGATGAGCAGGCGGCGGCCGAGGGCTCCGCCCGGATGGCTGCGCGCGAAGTCCTCCTTCGTGAAGCCCTTGGCGGAGAGGGTCGCAACGGCGAGCGCGTCGCCGAGGGCGAGCGTTGCGGTCGTGGACGTGGTCGGCGCCAGATTGAGCGGGCAGGCTTCGCGGCTGACGTGGCAGTTGAGATGCACATCGGCGTGCTGGGCGAGGCTGGAGTTCGGGTTGCCCGTAATGGCGATGAGCGTCGCGCCCTCGCGCTTGAGCGTGGGGACGATGGTGAGAAGCTCGTTGGTTTCGCCGGAGTACGAGATGGCGAGCACGACGTCGTCGGCCGTGATCATGCCGAGGTCGCCGTGGGCGGCTTCAGCGGCATGGACGAAGTAGGCGGGGGTGCCCGTGGAGGCAAAGGTGGCGGCGAGCTTGCGGCCGATGTGGCCGGACTTGCCCACGCCGGACACGATCAGACGGCCCTTGCAGGAAAGAATGCGCGAAACGGCGTCCGTGAATTCGCTGCCGAGCGTCGAGGCGAGGTGCGTGAGCGCCCCGGCTTCCTGGGTCAGAACTTCCTGCCCGAGCTGGAGAGCTGCTGCGGCATCGAATGCATGAGTGTTGCTCATTTGACGGTCCTTCTTTGCGGGAAAAAAAGCTGTACAACCTGTTAATGATAACCCGTGGCATGACCCTGAGGGGGTTCGGAAAAAGACAAAACCCCGCCGGGAAGCGGCGGGGTTTCGAGGCCTGAGCGCTGAAAAATCAGTGCTGCAGAATCTTGGAGAGGAACTGCTGGGCGCGTTCGGTGTGCGGCGAGTTGAAGAACTCCTGGGCGGGGAGGTTTTCAATGATTTCGCCTGCGTCCATGAAGATCACGCGGTCGGCCACCTTGCGGGCGAAGCCCATTTCGTGGGTCACGACCATCATGGTCATGCCTTCCTTGGCGAGCTGGACCATCACGTCGAGCACTTCATTGATCATTTCCGGGTCGAGGGCGGACGTCGGTTCGTCAAAGAGCATGCAGATCGGGTCCATGGCCAAGGCGCGGGCGATGGCCACGCGCTGCTGCTGGCCGCCGGACATCTGGCCGGGGAACTTGTCGGCGTGCTTGAGAAGGCCGACGCGGTCGAGAAGCTTCAGACCGCGCTCGGTGGCTTCCTCGCGGCCGCGGCCGAGCACCTTCATCTGGGCGAGAACGAGGTTCTCGCGGATGGAGAGGTGCGGGAAGAGCTCGAAGTGCTGGAACACCATGCCGACGCGGCTGCGCAGCTGGGGAAGGTTCGTCTTCGGATCGCCAACGGAGATGCCGTCGACGATGATTTCGCCCTTCTGGAAGGGTTCGAGAGCATTGACGGTCTTGATGAGGGTGGACTTGCCGGAGCCGGACGGTCCGCAGACCACGACGACTTCGCCCTTTTCAACATCAACGGAGCAGTCCTTCAGCACCTGGAAGTTGCCGTACCACTTGCTGATGTTCTTGATTTCGATCATTGCCATGATAGGGGGGATATCCTGTTCAAATTTTTTAGTGAGCCTGAGCCGTTCGCATTCTCGTCTGCAGTCGACGAATCAGCAGGGAGAGGGACAAGGAGACGGCAAGATAGCAGACAGCAGCAAAAGAGTACATCAAAACAAGCTGTCCGTCACGCTGGGCGATCTTGGAGATCGAACCCATGAAGTCATTGCCGCTGATGACGTAGACGAGACTGGTGTCCTGGAAGAGAATGATCGTCTGCGTCAGAAGCACGGGCAGCATGTGACGGATGGCCTGCGGGAGCACGACGTGCCGCATGGTCTGAGCATAGGATAACCCAAGTCCGTATGCAGCCTGAATCTGTCCCTTCTTCACGGACTGGATGCCCGCGCGCATGATCTCGGCGAAGTAGGCCGCCTCGAAGAGCACGAAGGTGATGATGGCGGTCATTTCGGCGCCGATCTTCACGGGGTGGTCGAGGCCGAGGATGATGCGCAGAATTTCCGGCATCAGCAGGAAGTACCAGAAGAGCACGAGCACCAGAGGCACCGCACGCATCAGGTTGATGTAGAGCTTTGCGGGGGCGGAGAGCCAGCGCTTTTCGGAAATGTGGCAGAGGGCGAGCAGCGTTCCGAGGAAGAGGCCGCCCACAGCCGTGATCGCAGTGAGCTGCACCGTGTAGGCGGCGCCCGAAAGGATGTAGCCCCAGCTGTTCGTAATCGAAGTGAAATCCATGACCGACTCCTTTGCTTACTTGGCGGCGATGAAGCCGGGGATCGCGCAGCGCGCTTCCATCCAGGCCATCAGGCGGTTGACGCACAGCGCGATGGCGATGTAGAGGACCGTTGCCCAGAGGTAGGCGGCGAAGAACTGGAAGGTCGCCTCGCCCATTTCATTGGCGCGCATCGTAAGTTCCGGCAGGCCGATCGTCATGGCCACGGCCGTGTTCTTGATGAGGTTCATCGCTTCGCTTGTGAGCGGCGGCAGCACGAGGCGGAAGGCCATCGGAAGGATGACGAAGCGGTAGCGCTGAATGACCGTGAAGCCCAGGGCCTTGGCGGCGTAGGGAAGACCGGAGGGAATGGACGTGATGCCGGCGCGAACCTGTTCGGCGATTCGGGACGACGTGAAGAGGCCCATGCAGAGGAAGGCCGAGAGGAACTGGCTGAGGACGGGGTCGGCCTCGATCATCCAGTCCTTGTAGGGCGGGATCAGTTCGGGGACGACGAAGTACCAGATGAAGATCTGGACGATGAGGGGAATGTTGCGGAAAAGCTCGATCCAGCCTTCGCAGATGCCTCGGATCCACTTGTTGTCGACGGTGCGGAGAGTGCCGACGATGGTGCCGAGCGTCAGGGCGAGCGCAAAGGAGGCGACGGCAAGGCTGATGGTCCAGCCTGCGCCGTAGACGAGATAAAGCCACCAGGGATCATCACTCAGCAGGGAGGTTTCCCAGAGAGTGTTGAGGGTCATGTTCAGTGCCATGGCGGGGTTCCTCTTGTTTTCGGGAATTAAATCTAAAAGGGGTCCCCGGGACGCGATTGCTAGCTAGCGTCCCGGGGACCGTAAAGGCTTGGGCTTAGATGCCGTCGCTGTTCGGGTTCGCGAAGAGTTCCTTCGTGACGCTGTTCATCGGGAAGTTGAGGTTGGCGTTCTTGGGCGGAATCGGGGATTCGAACCACTTCTTGTAGAGCTTGTCGAGCGTGCCGTCCTTCATCATGCCGACGATGGTCTTGTCAACCAGAGCCTTGAAGGCGGGGTCGTCCTTGGCGAACATCGGGGCGTACGGTTCGACGGAGAGCGAGGCGTCGACGATCTTGAAGTCCTGCGGGTTGGGCAGGTTCGAAATCTGGCCGGCGAGCAGCACGTCGTCGATCACGAAGGCGGCGGCGCGCTTCTTGGCGACAAGCTGCATGGATTCGGCGAAGTCCTTCGTCATCAGGTAGCGGATCTTGATGCCGTTGTCCTTTTCAAACTTCTTGAGCAGGGCGACGGCGGTCGTGCCGGACGTGACGGCGACGTTCTTGTTGTTCAGATCCTTGATGGAGTTGATACCGGAGTCCTTCCACACGGCGGCAGTGACCTGAACGCCGAAGTAGTTGATGCCGAAGCCGGCTTCGCGCTGACGGGCCTTGGAGTTCGTCGTGGAGCCGCATTCGATGTCAACCGTGCCGTTCTGGATGAGCGGAATTCGGTTCGCGCTCGTGACGGCCTGATACTTGATCGTCAGGTTCGGCATGTTGAGTTCCTTCTTCACGGCCTCGCTGACGGCCTTGCAGACTTCGAAGCCGTAGCCCGTGGGCGTGCCGTCAGCCTGCAGGTAGGAGAACGGAACGGAAGCTTCGCGGTAGCCGAGCGTCATCGTGCCGGAGTGCTGGATGCGCTTGAGCGTGCCGGTCAGTTCGGCGGCGGAGGCGGCGGAAGTGAGAAGCATGCCTGCGCAGAGCAGGCCGGTGAGCGGGAGGGAAAGCTTCATGGTGGAACTCCTGAAAACTTGTGTCTGACGAGGGACTGTGAAAATTCGAACGGTCGCAGGGGTGTTGCCCTTCTACGTAGCAATCAGCGTGCCAAAACCGCTAAGGTAAATAAATTAGATCGTTGAAACGACTGCGGCAGAGTCGATGAGCAGAATGCGACCAGGAGCGTTCCTTGAAGGAGGAGAAGACGGGAGCGGACGGGGTCCAAAGGAGGGCGGAACGGGATGCACCAAAACAAAGCGCGCACCAAAATAGTGCGCGCTTTGGGTGCCGAAAAAGGGCGGAGGATTATTCGGGGCGGAAGGCGGGCTTGCGGCCTTCGAGGAAGGCAGCGAGCGCTTCGGCCGCTTCGGCGGATCCCGCCTGGCGGCGCCAGACGGCTTCCTCTTCTTCGGCGGCGACTTCGAGGGCCTTGTTGCGCGGGCCGGTGAGAAGAGCCTTCATGGCGCGAACGGCGCCCGGCGGCAGGACGGCGAGACGAGCGACCTTGGAGGCGACGAGGTTGTCGAGGGATTCGTCATCCGCAATGCCCGTGATGATGCGCATCTCGAGGGCCTCGGCGGCGGTAATCGGCTCGGAGAGCATGAGCTTCTCGGTGGCGCGGGGCAGGCCTGCCGCGGCTGCCATGATGAAGGCGGAGCCGAAGCGGGTCGTCTGGCCGAGCGCGACGCAGGGCAGGGAGAAGAGGGCGCGTTCGGATGCGTAGACGAGGTCGCAGTAGAGCAGCATCGAGAGCGCGTCGCCCACGCACGGGCCCATCACCTGGGCGACGACGGGCTTCGGGAAGGCGCGCAGCGCGGCGAAGAAGTTCGTCATGGCACGGTCGAGCACTTCGGGCTGGGAGCGCATCTCCTCGAGATCGGCGCCGGCGGAGAAGATCTGCTCGCCGCCCTGCAGGAGCACGACGCGAACGGCGTCGTCGGAGGCGGCTCGGGAGAGGGCCTCCGTCATGGTGTCGAACATTTCGGCGTTGATGCTGTTGCGCTTCTGAGCGCGGCTGATCGTCAGGCGGAGAATGCCGAATTCGGTGTTGGACAGAATGGCCATTGCTGTGTTTCCCATGAAGAAGAATGTCTGAGGCGCGCCATTATAGGAGATTCGTCGGGATGGAGATGTCCTTCACCCACGGATCGGTGTCGCGGCTGTCGCCTTCGCCGAGGGTGTAGCCCATGGCCGTCATCATGCCCTGCATGGCCTCGTTGCCCTTGAGGACGTGGCCGACAAGTCGGGTGACGCCGCGTTCGGACGCCGTGGTCTCGATGTGCGCCATGAGCACGCGTGCAAGGCCGCGGCGCTGCCAGGCGTCCTCGACCACGATGCCGAACTCGGCTTCGCCGAGCTCGCCCGTCAGGCGCCAGCGTGCGACGGCGTGGATTTCTCCGTCCTTGGCGAGCGCCCAGGCGGCCTCGCGGGCGTAGTCAAGCGAGGCGAGCTCGCAGATGCGCTCGTCGGAGAGGTGGACGGACGTGTGAAAGCGCAGGTAGAAGGTCTTCTCGGACAAGCGTCCGAGGAAGCGCTTGAGCGGGTGGAAGTCGCTCTGCACGAAAGTGCGCAGCGTGAGCGCCTCGCCGCCGAACACGACTTCGCGGCCTTCCTCCCATGGCGGCGCGCAGACCGTCAGGTGCGGATAGCCGGGTTCGGACTCGACGGGCGCCTCGTTCAGATTGACGTCCGCATCGATCGCGGCGGCGCCGCCGTCGGTCCAGACGAGCGGGTTGATGGTGAGGTCCCTGATGGCGGGGATCAGGGCCGCGAGCACGGAGAGTCTGCAGAGCAGCTGCGCGATGAGCGTCCTGTCCGCAGGCGCAAGCCCCCTGTAGGTCCCGAGTGCGCGTGCGATCCGGGTGCTCTCCACGAGACGGTCAGCCTCGTTCAGGTTGATCGGCACCAGCGCGGCCTTCTTGTCCTGATAAAGCTCGGAGCCGATGCCGCCTGCGCCGAACTCGACCACGGGACCGAGCACATTGTCATAGGCAATGGCGAGATGAAGCTCGCGCACGGACGAGTGCGGCACCATCTTCTGCACGACGGCGCCCACCATGGGCGTCATCGGGGAGTTGTTGACGATGCTTTCCTCCATTGAGCGCCATGCGGCGGCGAGACCGTCGCGGTCCTTGATGTCGAGCACCGCGCCCCCGATGTCGGACTTGTGCCTGAGGCCGGGGGCGGTCACCTTCAGGGCCACGGGCCAGCCGAGTTCGTCTGCGGCGGCGCCCGCCTCTTCAAGCGTCCCGACCTCCCTCAGCGGCACGACGGGAATCTCGAAGCAGGCGAGAAGGCGCCCCGTCTCGCTAGGGGAGAGCGCATGACGCCCCTCAAGGCGCGCGCCGTTCACGATGGCGCGTGCCTCGGCGAGCTTGGCGGGGTTGAGTTCCACCGACCATTCGGGCGGAATGCTCAGCCTGTCGGCACGCCTGCGGGCTTCGGCCGCCAGATAGCCGAAGGCGAGTGCGGCGGCCACGGGCGACTGGATGGCGGAGATCGGGGCGTTGGGCACGGAGCGCAGTTGCTTGCGCACGCTCAGCGCGATCCTGTCGCTCACCCAGGCGGTGATGACGGGCTTGTAGGAGCCTGCGGCCGTCTTGGCGAGAAGCTTGAGCGTCGGGTCGATCGTGGTGACGGGGCTCGGCGCCACGACGACGAGCGCGCCGTCGATCATGGGGTCCTGAAGCACGATCTGCAGCGTCTTCCGGTAGCGCTCGGGCGAGGCCGTGGCGCCCACGTTGACGGGGTTCACCGCAATCTGCTGGGAGGGATAGGCGGTCTTGAGGTCCTTGATCGTGGCGTTGCTCAGGCCGTGGAGATCGATGCCGCAGGCCTGGGCGGCGGAGGCGGTGAGCGATGCGAAGCCCGAGCCGTTGGCAATGACGGCGATGCGGTTGCCGCGGGGAAGACGGTTGGTCGCAAAGCCCGAGACGGCTGCGGTGAACTCCTCGAAGGTGGGAACGAGCGTTGCTCCCGCACGCTCTACGAGCGCTGCGAGCGCGCCTTCGCTTCCCGCGTCGGTGCCCATCTTGAAGCAGGCGATGCGGTCGGCGGCGTAGCCCGAGCCGCTGCCTGCCTTGAGGATGACGACGTGCTTGCGCGCACAGGCGGCTCTGAGGGACGAGTAGAACTCGCGCGGACGGCGGATGCCCTCGATGTGCAGGGCGATGACGCGCGTGTTCTTGTCGTTCGCGTAGTAGTCGATCAGTTCAGGCATGTCGACGTCGATGGCGGCGCCCGTCGAGACGACGCCCGAAAAGCCGAGCTCGGCGCCCTGCGCGTAGTCAAGCAGCGCCGTGCCGATCATGCCCGACTGGGTGATGAGCGCGATGTTGCCGGGACGGGGCAGGTTGGGCCAGTAGCTTGCGTTGACGCCGAGCCCCGGGTTCATGAGCCCGAGGGAGTCGGGACCGATCAGGCGCATGCCGTACTGGTCGGCCACCAGCTGGAGCTTCGTGAGCCAGGTCGCGTCGCTCGCGTATGCGTTTTCGTCCGGCGTGATGAGCGCGTAGGCGACGCCCCGTTCGCCCGCGTCGATGAGCGCCTTCAGAATGCGGTCGGCGCGCAGGGAGATCACCGCCAGATCGATGCTGCCCGGCACCTCGTTGATGCTTGAGAAGCAGGGGCGCTCGCCGATGTACTTGTACTTGGGGTTGATCGCCCAGGCGTTCTTGAGGAGCTTCGATCGGGCGACCGCGCGCCAGACGAAGGAGCCGCGGCTGGCGGTTCTGTCGCTTGCGCCGATGACGGCGATGTTTTCAGGACAGAGGGCTCGCTTGAGCGTGGGGCGGATGGGGTTCAAGGTGACCTCCCGGGCGGTGGTTGATCCGTATGCGTTTGCGTTCAATTTTGCTACGAACCGGCGGGTGAAGGCAAAGGAGGCTGCTGATGCGAAATTCGGTACACTAGGAATCAGGGCGAGGTGCGTTCCGACCCGCCAGTCCCGTCAGAAAGGTGAAGACATATGAAAGTTTACGGTGAACCTACAAGAAGCATCCGCTCCCTTGACAACGGCACGGCCGTCGAGATCGTCGATCAGACGCTCCTGCCGTATCGCTTTGAAAAGCGGGTGCTGGGCGACTGGCGGGACTGCGTGGAGGCCATCCGCACCATGCGCGTCCGCGGCGCTCCGCTCATCGGCATCACCGGTGCGTGGGCCGTCGTGCTCGCCGTCAAGGAGAATCCCGAGAACGACGCCCTGCTCAAGGCCGCCGAAGTCATCGCCAATGCGCGTCCAACGGCCGTGAACCTTTCCTGGGCCGTGCGCAGGATGATGAGCACGCTTCTGCCGCGCGACCCCGCGCTTCGCTTCGAGGCCGCCGTGAAGACGGCCGAGGCGATGACGCAGGAGGACGTGATGACCTGCCGCGCCATCGGCGAGGCGGGCATGACGCTCATCTCTGACCTCTACGCCAGGCTGCGCCGTCCCGTGAACGTGCTCACGCACTGCAACGCTGGCTGGCTTGCCACCGTCGACTACGGCACGGCGCTCTCGCCGATCTACATGGCGTTCGAGCAGGGCACACCGCTGCACGTCTGGGTCGATGAAACCCGTCCCCGCAACCAGGGCCTTCTCACGGCCTGGGAGCTCGGCCAGCACGGCGTGCCCTACACGCTCGTCGCCGACAATGCGGGCGGCCAGCTCATGCAACAGTGCGACGTCGATCTCGTGATCGTGGGCGCCGACCGCATTACGCGTCGCGGCGACGTGGCCAATAAGATCGGCACCTACCTCAAGGCGCTTGCCGCCGTCGACAATGAAGTCCCCTTCTACGTGGCCGCGCCATCCTCGACCATCGACTGGACGCTCAACGACGGAAAGCGCGAGATCCCCATTGAAAACCGCGCCGCCAGCGAGCTTCTCGTGGTCAACGGCGTGGGCAGCGACGGCGAAACGCGCACCGTCCAGATCGCCGCACCCGAAGTCGCCGTGGCCAACCCCGCGTTCGACGTCACGCACAACCGCTTCGTGACGGGCATCATCACCGAGCGCGGCATCGTGAAGCCGACGGATCTGACCGCGGTATTTGCCGACTTATTACCAAAGGCCTGAAGAAATGATGCAGGATACGACGGCGCTGCGCGCCGAATTGATTGAAACCGCCCGCGGGATGAATCTGCGCGGGATCAACGTGAACAAGTCGGGGAACGTCTCGGCGCGCGCCTGCAGGGCCGACGGTGCCGAGGGCTTCCTGATCACGCCGACGGGCATGCCGTACGAGTCGCTCACGCCCGACGATCTGGTCTGGATTCCTCTGGTGAATCCGCCTTCGCTGCGCAATGCCGACGGCGCACGGCGCCCGTCCTCCGAGTGGGAGATGCATGCGCGCGTGTATCTGCGCCGCTCCGACATCGATGCGGTCGTGCACACGCACTCGTGCTTTGCGACGGCGCTTGCCTGTCAGGACATGCCGATTCCGCCCTTCCACTACATGGTGGCTGCGGCAGGCGGCCATTCGATCGACGTGGCGCCCTACGCGACCTTCGGTACGCCCGAGCTTGCCCGCGTCGCCGCCGAGGCGCTCGCCGTCAAGAACGCCTGCCTGCTTTCGCACCACGGCGTGCTCGCTGCAGGCAAGTCGCTTCAGGCGGCGCTCACGCTGGCGGTCGAGGTCGAGAACCTGGCCCATCAGTACGTCGTCGTCTGTCAGCTCGGCAAGCCGAAGCTCATTTCCTACGAGGAGATGAACGAAGTGCTGAGGAGCTTCAGGACCTACGGGCAACAGTCCGTTGAGGGAGAGTCCAAGTGACGACGAAGGCGCCCGAAAGGTGGCTCAGGGTCGACGGCTCCGTCGTCTCCTGCACGGAGAGCGTCAAGGTGCTCAATGAAAACTGGCACGAGGCCTGCGACATGCTTCAGGAGATGTTCGAGGACGCCGTGCTTCTCGGTTGCGGCAAGGAGGCCTTCAGGGCGGAGTTCCGCCGTCTGATCGACGGCCTTGACTGCGACTACAAGGAGCTCCTTCAGCCCGTCGAGGCCAAGGGAGTCAAGGGGGACTGACCATGAGAATCAGAGCACTGGGCTGCGCGCTGGCATCAGCGGCCTGTCTTCTTCTGACGGCCTGCAGCCATCCTCAGCTCATGGATCCCGGCATGACCGAGTCACAGGTCAGGACGGAGCTCGGCGCGCCGCACGCGGCCGTTGACACGGGCAAGGGCACGCAGCGCTGGGTCTATTCCATGCAGCCCTTCGGTCAGGAGGTCTGGTGGATCGAGTTCGATGCGGACGGCAGGATCGTGCGGCGCGAGGAGGTGCTCGACAGGGCGCACATGGCACTCATCAAGCCGGGCGTGAGCACGGAGAAGGACGTCTGGAACCTTTTCGGCAAGTGTGCCCAGGAGTACACCTTTTCGCTCATTGACCAGACGGCCTGGATGTACCGATTCAAGGACGACGGTCTTTTCGACATGGCCTGCTGGGTTCAGTTCGACGTCAACGGCGTCGTGACCGAGGTGGGCTTCACGACCGATCCCTGGAAGGACAGGGATGGCCTTTTCTGGGGATTCAACTAGGAGGCGGACATGCGGGACCCGCAGTTCATGGCGAGAGTGCAGCGCGTTCAGGAGGCGGCCTCCGGCCGCTGGCTGGACATACTGATCGACGCAGGATTGCCCGAGGTCATGCTTCTTCGCCTGAACAGGCCGTGTCCGCTCTGCGGCGGGAGGGACCGCTTCTCCTTCTACAGGAACAAGCCCGACGGCCACTGGTTCTGCAGGGGATGCGGCTACGGCGACGGACTGAGCCTTCTGCAGAAGTGGCGCAGCGAGCGCTTCACGGACACGCTCGTCTATCTCGAGAGGGTTCTCGGACTTCCTGAATACAAGCGGCAGGACACTGGGCCCGACTCCGTGCAGACTGCGGAGGCGGCCGCGAAAAAGCGCCGTCAGGACAGGATCGAGGCGGTCTGGAAGGAGGCGCAGGCGCTCTCCAAGGTCCCGCCGAGCGATCCCGTCAGGCTTTATCTTGCGTCCCGCGGCCTTTACTGCGGCTCGATCTGCGAGCTTCGCAGTCATCCGCTTCTGGACTACTGGGAGGAGCTCGATGACGGAGATAGAACGCATAAGCGATGGCCCGCGATGCTCGCGCTCGTCACCGACGACGAGGGACGGATCGTCACGCTGCACAGGACCTATCTGACGCCCGAGGGCATCAAGGCGCCCGTCGAGGCTCCCAAGAAGCTTTATGCGGGCGGCGCCCGTGGCGGCCTCATCAGGCTCGGCGAACCCTCAGACGTGCTCGGCATTGCCGAGGGGATTGAAACGGCGCTGTCGGCGAGGACGCTCTTCAAGATTCCCGTCTGGAGCGCCGTGAGCGTCGGCGGATTTCAGAATTTCACGAAGGTGCCCGACGGGGTGAGGAAGGTCGTCGTCTTCGGAGACAACGACAGGAGCTATGCGGGGCAGGCGGGCGCGTATGCGCTGGCCGCCAGACTGCGCAGGGACAATCCCTCCCTTGAGATCGAGGTCGAGATTCCCAAGACTGAAGGACTGGACTGGAGCGACGTGTGGATGCGGCGCAGGACGGGCAGCCGCCGTCCCTCGGGGGCCGGGACGAAGGCCTGAGGGCGGGGCGCTCCGCACCTCCGTGTGACCATGAACAAGAAGGGCCGCTTCCGTGAGGAAGCGGCCCTTCTGTGTCAGAACCGAATGTTCAGGTCAGCGGATTACTGGCCGGCGATTTCGAGTTCCTTCTTCTGCTCGTTGCGCAGGCGGATGTGGAGCTCGCGCAGCTGCTTTTCGTCGACCGGAGCCGGAGCGTGCGTCAGCAGGCACTGGGCGCGCTGCGTCTTCGGGAAGGCGATGACGTCACGGATGGAGTCCGCTTCGCACATCATCGTGACGATGCGGTCGAGACCGAAGGCGAGGCCGCCGTGCGGAGGAGCACCGAACTGGAGGGCGTCGAGCAGGAAGCCGAACTTCTGACGGGCTTCTTCCGGACCGATCTTGAGGGCTTCGAAGACCTTTTCCTGGACTTCTTCGCGGTGGATACGGATGGAGCCGCCGCCGATTTCCCAACCGTTGAGGACCATGTCGTAGGCCTTGGCGTAGGCATGTTCCGGATCGGAGACGAGGAGGTCCTCATGACCGTCGAGCGGGCTGGTGAACGGATGGTGGCAGGCAACCCAGCGCTGGTCTTCTTCCGAGTACTCGAACATCGGGAAGTTGATGACCCAGAGCGGCTGCCAGCCCGGGGTGAAGAGGCCGTGCGACTTGCCGAATTCGGAGTGACCGATCTTCAGGCGGAGAGCGCCGAGGCTGTCCCAGACGATCTTGGCCTTGTCGGCGCCGAAGAACACGACGTCGCCGTCCTGGGCGCCGGTGCGTTCGATGATCGTGTTGAGCTCTTCATCGGAGAGGTTCTTGACGATCGGGCTCTGGAGACCTTCGCGGCCCTTGGAGAGATCGTTGATCTTGATGTAGGCGAGACCCTTGGCACCGTAGATCTTGACGAACTCGGTGTAGGCGTCGATTTCGGAACGCGGCATGGAGGCGGCGCCCGGAACGCGCAGGGCGACGACCTTGCCGTTGTGCAGGGACTTGACGCCGGAGAACACCTTGAACGTGGAGTTCTCGACGACGTCGGTCACTTCGACGAGCTTCAGGTTGACGCGAAGGTCGGGCTTGTCGGAGCCGTACTGGGCCATGGCGTCGTCCCAGTTCATGACGGGGAACGGGTTCTTGAGGTCGACGTCGAGGACTTCCTTGAAGACCGTGCGGATGAGTTCTTCCATCAGGGCGCGGATTTCGTCCATGTTGAGGAAGGACGTTTCAATATCGACCTGCGTGAATTCAGGCTGACGGTCGGCGCGAAGGTCTTCGTCGCGGAAGCACTTGACGATCTGATAGTAGCGGTCGAAGCCGGCGACCATCAGGAGCTGCTTGAAGAGCTGCGGAGACTGCGGCAGGGCGAAGAAACAGCCGTCCTGAACGCGGGACGGAACGAGGTAGTCGCGGGCGCCTTCAGGCGTGGAGCGCGTCAGCATCGGGGTTTCGATGTCGATGAAGCCGTTCTTGTCGAGGAACTTGCGGAAGGCCATGGCAGCGCGATAGCGCGTGCGGAGGTTCTTCTGCATGACACCGCGGCGAAGGTCGAGCACGCGGTACGTCAGACGCGTGGTTTCGGAGAGGTTTTCGTCATCGAGGTGGAACGGAGGCGTGACCGACGGGTTGAGGATCTCGAGTTCATGGCAGAGAACTTCGATGCCGCCGGAGACGAGCGTTTCGTTCTTCGTGCCTTCCGGACGGGCGCGCACGACGCCGACGACCCTGAGACAGAATTCGTTGCGGCACTTGTCGGCCGTGGCGAAGACTTCGGGACGGTCCGGGTCGCAGACGACCTGAACGATGCCCTCGCGGTCGCGAAGGTCGATGAAGATCACGCCGCCGTGGTCGCGACGACGATGAGCCCAGCCGAAAAGAGTCACGGTCTGACCGATGAAGGATTCATCAACCAGGCCAGAATATACGGTTCGCATATAAGCTCCGAGAAAAAGACCAACGCGCGATACGAGAGCTGTTGGCCACACGATTACAACGACAATGCTATGGCTTTGCAGAGCCGCAATGGTGCATGCGGCGGCGCGACGGGCGCACCGCTGCGGAATCAGTCCGCGCCGCCTCAAGGGGGCGAAAGCGCACAATGATTAAGTTTACTGCCAAAGAATGTCGAAAGACGAGAAAACGCGGCAGTTTGGGGTATTTTATCTAGAACCGCTCACATGAAAACGCACAAAGGCCGTTGCCTCGGACTGACAGTCCTGGACATCCGGCCTTTTATCGTTTTGACGGGCGGCGTTGGCGCACTGCTTACTTCGAGCTGTCAGGCTTGCGGTGAGAGGCCGGAAGGGCTTTGTGCCCGCCGTTGAAGTCTGTGGCGGCCCAGCCCGTGCCCCTGAGCTCGAAGCCGGGGGCGGAGAGTTCCTTCACCAACGCATCCTTGCCGCACTGAGGGCACTTCGTCAGAGGCTTGTCACTCATCTTCTGAAGAAAATCCTTTTCAAAGCCGCAGTTCGTGCATCGATAAGCGTAGATAGGCATGGTATGAAAGTTTGGAAAGTGAACGTGGAGGAAACAGATTATAAGGAAGTGACGGCGGCAGAGGCTTGAAAAAGCGGAAAAAAGGCCGCCGCATCAAAGATGCGGCGGCCTTGTCAGTGGCCGGATTCAGCGAAGAGGATTATTCCTCGTCGTCCTCGCGGTGGAACTTGCCTGCAAGTTCGGCCTGCTTCTGGGCCGGAACCGGCTGGTAGCTGTCAAGCTCCATGGACCAGCTGCCCGTGCCCTGCGTGAGGGCGTGCAGGCGGGTGGCGTAGCCGTCGAGTTCGGAAAGCGGCACGACGCCGGTGATTTCCATCAGGCCGCCGGGCAGGGAGTCGGTGCCGGACACCTGGCCGCGACGGCTGGCGAGGTCGCCTGCAAGGTCGCCCATGTACATGTCGGGCGCCGTGATCTCGATGCGGACGATCGGTTCGAGGATCTTCGGCTGGGCGTTGGCGAGCGCGTCAAGGAAAGCCTTGCGGCCGGCGGCGACGAAGGCGACTTCCTTCGAGTCGACGGGGTGGCTCTTGCCGTCGTAGACGGTGACCTTGACGTCCTGGATCGGGTACCCGGCGAGGTAACCGGAGTCGAGCACTTCGCGGACGCCCTTTTCAACGGCGGGGATCAAGTTGAACGGAATCACGCCACCCTTGACCTCGTCGTGGAACTCGAAGCCCGCGCCGCGTTCGAGCGGCTCGATGCGCAGGTAGACTTCGCCGAACTGGCCAGCGCCGCCCGTCTGCTTCTTGTGGCGGGCATGGCCTTCGGCCGGCGCGGTAATGGTCTCGCGGTACGGAACGCTCGGCGTGCCGGTGACGACTTCAAGCTTGAAGTTGACCTTCATGCGGTCGAGGATCGAACGGACGTGCATTTCGGTCAGGCCGCGGATCACGGTCTCGTTGAGCACGGCGTCATGGTCGACGGCCATCGTCGGATCTTCGGAGAGCATCTTGTTGAGGACTTCGCCCATGCGGGCTTCGTCGCCGCGGCGGGACGGTGCGATCGCGAGGCCGAACATCGGCTTCGGGAAGTTGATCGGACGCATGCGCACGTCGCAGAGGTTCGGATCCGAGTGAAGGATCGAGCCGTAGGTGAGTTCATCGATCTTGGCGAGGGCGCCGATGTCGCCCGGGCTGAGGAAGTCGGTTTCGGTCGTGTTCTTGCCCTGGAGGAGCAGCGGGTGAGCGGCTTTCACGCCCTTCTTGTTGTCGTCGACGTAGAGCGTGGTGTCCTTCTGGATTGTGCCCTGATGGACGCGGAAGATGCCGATCTTGCCGATGTACGGGTCATTGACGACCTTGAAGACCTGGGCGACGACGGGCAGATCCTTTTCCGGACGCGTGATGAACGGCGTGCCGTCGGCATGGATGAAGAGAGCGTCGTTGGCTTCGGCCGGGCTCGGAAGATGGCGGATGATGACCTTCATGAAGTCGCGGATGCCGATCAGGTTCTTCGCGGAGACGAAGCAGACGGGGATGACCGTGCCTTCACGCAGGGCCTTCGTGATGAGCGGGTGCAGGGTGCGAGGGTCGACGCTGCCTTCCTCGAGATAGTGCTCGAGCATTTCGTCGTCCTGCTCGATGATCTTTTCAATGAAGGCGCGATGGACTTCACCGACGCTGAGAATGTCGGCTTCTCCTTCGTCCTTGTCGAAGCAGTCGATGACGATGGAGCGGTTGTTGGCGGGAAGGTTGATCGGGAGAACGCCCGGACCCCAGACTTCCTGCAGGTCCAGAAGCAGCTGTTCGAGGTCGACGTCGGGTGCGTCGAACTTGTTGATCACGATCATGCGGCACAGACCGCGTTCCTTGGCGATGTCCATCATGCGGCGCGTCAGAAGCTCGACGCCCTTGGTGGCGTCGATGACGGCGCAGACGGACTTGACGGCGTCAAGCGCGGACATGTCCTGACCGATGTAGTCGGGGTACCCCGGGGTGTCGAGCACGTGAATGCGCACGGGGGTGAGGTCGGGAAGAGCCGTGTCGACGTGAGCGACGGCCAGACGGATGGAGTGCTGGACCTGCTTTTCAAGCGCGTCGTTGTCGCACATCGTGTTGCCGCGCTCAATGGAGCCGAGTTCGGAAATCATGCCGGTGCGGTAGAGCATGGCTTCGATGAGGGAAGTCTTGCCGCAGGAGCCGTGCCCCACCAACGCTACGGTACGAAGATTCTCGGTCAGATAGTTGCTCATTGCTGTTCTCCTCTTCCAGAACAATTTTTTGAACGGCTGGTCAAGCCGTCAGCCTTTCAATTGTGCGCCCGCGGGAGTGGAGATAGGGTGTTATGACGAAAGATGTTGACTTATGTCGACAGGATGAGAGAAGACACTGGTTTTTTCGGGCGAAAAGGGGCAAACTGTATAGTTACGCCAAAACACAAAAGCCTTGCCCCGATGATTTCGCGGCAAGGCTTTTTGCTTTCAGGGCCGTTCAGGGCTCGTCGCAACCGATTTCAATGGACTTTGGCAGACGGATTTCGGTCTCGAGACCGTGGGGGCTGACATTGCGCGCCGTGATGGCGCCGCCGTGCGCCGTCACGCTTCGTCTGGCGATGGCGAGCCCAAGGCCGAACCCCGTGCCCGTGCGGACGTTGGCGCCGCGCACGAAGGGCGAGAACATGCCTGCGAGCTCCTCTTCGGGCATGCCGGGACCCTCGTCCCTGCATCTGATGATGAAGCTCTCCGCGTCCGAGGAGAGCGACAGGAGGATCGTGGAGTCTTCGGGTGCGTGGCGAAGCGAGTTGCGCGCAATGTTGTCGACGGCCCTTGCGATCAGGTTGCCGTCCGCATCGACGACGGGATCCCCCTCGAGCACCGTCTTCACGGTCACGTTCTTCTGCTGGGCCTCGAAGCCGAGGTCGTCGGCAACGCCCTCGAGGATGTCCGCGAGACCGACGGGCGACTTCGTCATGTTGGCGCCGTTTTCAAGACGGGCATAGGTGAGAAGCGACTCCACCAGTGCGTTGATGTTGCCGACCTCCTTCTCGATGCGTCCGAGCGAGTCCTGCGTGCGTGCGGGGTCGCGCCTCGCAAGCTCAAGCGCCACCTCGATGCGCGCGAGCGGGCTGCGGACCTCGTGGCTCACGTCGTGAAAGAGCCTTCGCTGCCTTGTGATGAGGGACTCGATCTTGTCCGCCATGCCGTCGAAGACGCGTGCGAGGTTGGCGACCTCGGCGTCCCCGCGGGCGAGTTCCTCGGAGGTGCGGGTGTCGAAGGCGCCGTCGGCGAAGCGGCGCATGGCGCCGTCGAGCGTGTGGAGGCTGCGCGTGTAGAGGCGGGCGAGAAGCCAGGAGACGAGTAGCGTGAAGAAGGCGGCGAGCGAAAGGGTCAGCGCGATCGGAAAGTGATGGAGCTCAGGGGGAATCAGTCTAACGGGGAAGGCGACGGTGCGCACGGCGAAGAATTCGCAGGGCTCGTTGTCGATCTCGACGGTTCTGACGGGCAGGCGCTTTTCTGGCGGACCGTTGGGGTCGTCGGTGAGCTTGCGGATGGCCTTAAGACTTTCGTAGGCCTTGTCGGGCAGCTTGCGTCCGGAGATTTCCCGGCCGCTGCTGTCAAGCACGAAGACGATGGGATTGGTGTTGAGGCGCTCGTTGCGCAGCCATGAGATGAGGCCGTCCCTGCCAGCCACCTCGTAGATGCCGACGGCGCTGTCGACGGACTTGTGTGCGATGAATCGCCATTCAATGCGGCCGATGTCCTCGTTCTGCTGGCTCTGGGCCGAGTAGGCGGCCATCCAGACGCCTGCCGCCGTCAGCAGAATGACGAGGCAGAAGCCGGCGAAGAGCTTGCCGAAAAGCGTGTTGAACAGGCGGTTGAGCATGAGCTACTCCTTCTTTTCGGCGGGACGGCGAGTCGGCGGATGCAGCGGATCAGCGGACCACGAACTGATAGCCCACGCCGCGGATGCTTTCGATCGCGACGCTCGTTCCAAGCACGGCGGCGAGCTTGTGGCGGATCGAGGAGACGTGGACGTCGATCGCGCGGTCATAGCGCTGCATGGCGCGGCCGAGCACCTTCTGGTAGATCTCGTCCTTCGGGACGGGAGTGCCGACCTTGCGGGCCAGCACCTCAAGGAGCGTGAGTTCGGTGCCCGTCAGGTCGATGACGATGCCATTGGCCGTGGCTTCGCGGCGGCTCGGGTTGATGGTGAGGGGGCCAGCCACCACGGGGGCGATCGCAGAGGGCATGTTGGCCGTGCGGCGGAGAATCGCGTTGAGTCGGGCGGCAAGCTCGCGCGGCGGACAGGGCTTGGGAACGTAGTCGTCGGCGCCGAGCTCGAGGCCGATGATGCGGTCGACGGGATCGCCCTTGGCGGTGAGCATGAGAACGGGAAGCTGGCTCTTTTCGCGAATGCGTTTGAGAACCTCCACGCCGCTCATGCCGGGCATCATCACGTCGAGCACGACGATTTCAAATTCCTGTCTTGAAAGCAGTTCCAGAGCCTCGGTGCCGTTGTGGGCAGCAACGGGAGCGAAGCCCTCGAGCTGCAGGTAGTCGACGAGAAGCGTGACGAGCTCGACGTCATCGTCGACGATGAGGATGGGACGGGGATGCTTGAACATAACGGACCCGAAAATAACGGCTTGAACCGTGACTTGGAACAATGGAATGACTCATGTTAACAAAAATCGGCGAGCAAAAGTTTGTTACGTGCTCTTCCGAAACCTTTACCCGAAGCCTGTGGAACGCCGTTGTGGTCTGTAGGAGAATGAAAGTGAGGATCTCAACCGTTTATGATTCTCGTTCAAATTTCCCAAAGACCGGATACAGCAGAAAAACAATGACGAATCCGTTGACGATGAAGAGGTCTGTCCTGGGCTTGCTGATCGGCGCGCTGTTCCTCTCTGGCTGCGCAGTGCAGATGCCGGACATGAAGACCATGGCCGAGGAGGCGCCTCCCGGGGCCTGGAGCGTCTCGATTGAGACTCAGGCGCCTGCCGACCCCGCCGAATTCTGGCAGTCCTGGAACGATCCGAAGCTATCGGCGCTCGTTGAGAAGGCCAGAAGCGCAAATGCCGACGTGCTCACAGCGCTCGCATCACTGCGTACGGCCAGAGCGGGCCTGTCGGAGGCGCAGCATGCGCTCTTTCCCGAGGCCACGATCGGTGGCGACGCTTCGCACCGCCATGCCGACGGCGGTTCGAGCGACAGTTTCTCGGCCTCCGCCGACATGAAGTGGTCGTGGAACCTCGCGGGTGCGGATCTCTCCAACGAGACCGCCAGACGTTATGAGGCGCTCGCGAGCGAAATCTCCGTTGCCGATGCGCAGGCGCTCGTCGAGGCCGAGACGGCTCAGGCGTACATCAACCTGCGTTCGACGCAGGTTCTCCTGCAGATCGCCGAGGACACCGTCAGGAACTACGAGGAAAGCGCCGAGATCGCGGGCTGGCGTGCAGGCGCAGGCCTGAGCAGCGCCTCGGAGACCGAGGACGCGCTTTCGCAGGTCGCCTCCGCCCGAGCCGCGATTCCTCAGCTGAAGGCGACCGAAGCCACCTATCGAAACGCACTGGCCCGCCTGACGACGATTCCCGCCGACAAGCTCGATCTGGGCACGGGTTCCGTACCTCAGGCGCCGATTCGCCTGACCGCCTCGATTCCCGCCGAGACGCTGATGAAGCGTCCTGACATCCGCAGCGCGCAGGCCTCTCTTCTGGCTGCAGGCGCCGATCTCAGGAGCGCCCGCGAAAGCTATTTCCCGACGCTGTCGCTCTCGGGCTCGCTCGGCACGCAGGCCGCGACGCTCGGCGCGAGCGGCACGGGCATCGCGTCCCTGATCGGCGCGCTGTCCATGCCCGTGCTCAACTGGGGCAGTCTGGCCGCACAGGAGGAGAGGGCCGCCGCATCGCTGGACAAGGCGAAGGCGAACTACCTATCCGTCATCGTGAAGGCGCTTGAGGAGACGGACAACGCCCTCAACGGCATCCGGTCCGCACAGGACCGAACGGCGCTTCTCAGGACGGCCCTTCAGCACACGGAGAAGACCTACGAGCTCACGGGGCTCGAATACAGGTCGGGCATCGGCGACTATTCGATGCTTCTTGAAGCACAGCAGCGCCTCCTCACCCTGAGGGAGAGCGTGACGAACAACATGACGGAGCTTTCCCTTCAGCACGTGAAGCTCTACCGCGCCCTGGGCGGCGCCTGGAAGGCACAGGAGAGTGCAAGATGACCGAACAAGAAAACAACGACCGCACGAAGCTTCTGCTCAAGGATGAAAGCCGCTCGCGCTATGTCCTCTGGGCGGCGGGCGGAGTTCTGGCCGCGCTCGTGGCAGGCGCTTGGTACTGGTATCAGGGCACGCAGAACACCAACGCCGTCAAGTACGTGACCGAGGCCGTCGAGCGCGGGGACGTGCACGTCAGCGTGTCCGCGGACGGCACGCTCGCACCTGTGCGCACCGTCTCGCTCGGTTCCGAGCTTTCGGGCATCGTGCGCGAGGTAAACGTCGACGTCAACGACGAGATCAAGGAGGGCCAGAGCCTCATCGTGCTTGACAAGCGCAATCTGGAGGCGAAGGTGCTTCAGAACAGGGCTTCGCTGCGAAGCGCGGAGGCCAGCCGCAGGCAGAGTGCGGCGAGCCTGAGGGAGGCGGAGCTCAAGCTCAAGCGCATGCAGGAGCTCAATCGTCTCTCCAAGGGCACCATGCCGAGCAAGACCGAGCTTGAGACGCAGGCCGCGTCCGTCGACACGGCGCGCGCGGCGGTCGCCGTGGCCGATGCGAACATCGCCGACGCCATGGCCTCGCTCCAGACGGCTGAGAACGATCTCTCCAAGGCCGACATCAAGTCTCCCATCGACGGCGTGGTGCTCGCCCGTTCGGTCGAGCCCGGCTATGCGGTGGCGGCAAGCCTGCAGGCGGTCGAGCTGCTGACGCTCGCCACCGATCTGAGTCAGCTTGAGCTCGAGGTGTCCGTCGACGAGGCCGACATCGGCGTCGTCAAGCAGGGGCAGAAGGCCTACTTTACGGTGAGCGCCTATCCGAACCGCCGCTTCCCCGCTGAACTGACCAAGGTTTCCTACGGCGCCACGACGACGGAGAACGTGGTGACCTACACGGCCTATCTTCAGGTCGACAACCAGCAGATGCAGCTGCGCCCCGGCATGACGGCTTCGGCCACGATCTCGACGGCCGACAAGCAGGACGTGCTCCTTGTCCCCAATTCCGCCTTCCGCTTCCGTCCCAAGGCCGCATCGGAGAGCGACAAGCCGAAGATGAATGCCATGATGCCGGGGCCGCCCCACGGCGCCGCCAGCAAGAAGGTCAAGGAGATTGCCCAGCACGGCCAGGCGAGCAGGACCGTTTACGTGCTGCGTGACGGCAAGCCCGTGCGCGTCGACGTCGTCACGGGTCTCACCGACGGCATGCAGACCGAAATCGTCTCGGGCGACATCGCCGAGGGCGACAAGGTCGTCGTCGACCAACAGAAGGGCGCCTGAGGAGACGCAATGGGACAGCCACTAGTTGAACTCGTCGACATCCGCAAGCGCTACGGCACGGGCGAGGCGGCCTTCGAGGCCCTGCGCGGCGTGAGCTTTTCGATTGACGAGGGCGAATTCGTCGCCATCATGGGCGCGTCGGGCTCGGGCAAGTCGACGGCCATGAACATCATCGGCGCGCTCGACAGCCCGACGGCGGGCGCGTATCTCTTCAGCGGAATGCACGTCGAGAGCCTGTCGCGCGACCAGCGTGCGCTCCTGCGGCGCAAGTACCTCGGCTTCGTCTTTCAGGGCTTCAATCTTCTCGCCAGAACGACGGCGCTTGAGAACGTGGAGCTTCCGCTCCTCTACCGCGGCATGGGCGCCTCCGAGCGCCGCAAGCTGGCGCGGGCCGCGCTCGACCGCGTAGGCCTGCTGGACTGGGAGCACCATACGCCGGCGGAGCTCTCGGGCGGACAGCAGCAGCGCGTCGCGATTGCGCGCGCCATCGTCACGCGCCCGAAGCTGCTTCTCGCAGACGAGCCGACGGGCAGTCTTGACACGGCGCGAAGCGAGGAGATCATGGCGCTTCTTTCGGCCCTCAACGCCGAGGACGGCATCACGGTCGTGCTCGTCACGCACGAGCCCGACATGGCCCGCTACGCAAAGCGCCACCTTGTCTTCAGGGACGGCCTGCTCATCAGCGACAGCAAGACGGAGGCCGCGTCATGATCGGGAATGCATTCGTGCTGGCCGTGCGCCAGATCAGTCGAAATCCGCTCAGAAGCCTGCTCACCGTGCTCGGCGTCGTGATCGGCGTCATGGCCGTGATCACGATGGTGACGGTCGGCAACGGGGCCTCGCAGGCTATTCGCACGCAGATCGAGTCCTTCGGCAACAACCAGCTGATGCTGCGTCCCGGTCTTCGCATGGGGCCGGGCCAGAGCGTGGGCGCGCCGAACTTCACGCTCGAGGACGCCGATGCGCTCAAGCGCCAGATCGCGGGCATCGTCGCCGTGGCGCCTCAGGCCTCCAAGACCATGACGGTCGTGGCCAACGGGCGCAACTGGCAGACGAGCGTGATCGGCACGGACAACAACTACTTTACGATCGACAACCGCGAAATCGTCGACGGACGCACCTTCGAGCAGGGCGAAATGCAGTCGGGTGCCGCCGTCTGCGTGATCGGCGGCACCATTCAGAAGGAGCTCTTCGGCGAAGGAGCGGAGGTCATCGGACGCACCATCCGCACGGGAAGCTTCTCGTGCAGGGTCGTGGGCCTTCTCAAGACCAAGGGTACGGCCGCCATGGGCGGCGATCAGGACGACCTGCTCGTCATGCCGATCAAGACGCTCCAACGCCGCATCCTCGGCAAGAACCGAGTCGGCGCCCTTCTGGTTTCGGTGAATCCGCAGTCGGACCGAGACCGCCTGCGCGATGCCGTCACGGAGCTCATGCGCGAGAGGCGCAGCCTCTCCGACGGCGATGACGACAACTTCCAGATTCTGGACACGGCGGAGATCGCCGCCAAGGTGGCATCCACCACGCAGATCATGACTACGCTGCTCGCCGCAGTGGCGGCCGTGAGCCTGCTCGTGGGCGGCATCGGCATCATGAACATCATGCTGGTGTCCGTGACAGAGCGAACCCGTGAAATCGGCATCCGACTCGCCATCGGCGCCCTCGAGCGCGAGGTGCTGCTCCAGTTCCTGATCGAGGCGCTGATGCTCGGCTGCATGGGTGGCGCGCTCGGCGTGCTGGCGGCTCTGGGCGTCTCGAAGGCCCTTGCGGTCTACATGGGCGTGCCCTTCATCTTCAGCCCGGGCATCAATCTGCTCGCTTTCACCGTGTCGGCCCTCACGGGCGTGGTGTTCGGCTTCTTCCCCGCCAGACGTGCGGCCAAGCTCGACCCGATCGAGGCGGTGCGTCACGAGTGACGCGGGAGCGCAGTGGAAAAGCAGAAAGGTCCGAAGCGTGAGCTTCGGACCTTTCATTTTGTTTGCTGGTGCGCTTGCCTGATTCGCATGAAGGCGAAAGCGCACGGCTTAGAACGGAACGTCGTCGCCTTCAAGCTGGTCGAAGGGGGTGTTGGACGTCACCGGGGCGCTCTGGCGGGCTGGCTGGGGAGCTGGCTGGGGAGCGGGACGCGAGGCGCGCGGAGCGCTTTCGAAGCCGTCGTCCATGCCCTGGTTGTCGGACTGGCGGCGGTCGAGGAGCTGCATCGTTTCGCCGATGATTTCGGTGGCGTAGCGGTCAGTGCCGTCCTTGGCCTGGTACTTGCGGGTGCGCAGGCGGCCTTCGATGTAGCACTGGCTGCCCTTGTGGAGGTATTCCTTGGCGATTTCGGCAAGGCGGGAGAAGAGGACCACGCGGTGCCATTCGGTTTCGCTGACGGTCTGGCCTTCGGCGTTGCGGTAGCGGCGCGTCGTGGCGATGTTGAGCGTCGTGATGGCGGTGCCGCCGTCCGTCGTGTAGCGGGTTTCGGGATCTCGGCCGAGATTGCCGATCAGGATTACCTTGTTGATGGAAGCCATGATTAACTAACTTGCAAAATTATATCTATCGAACTTGAATTGCTTCACCTTGTTCATGCTGTCTGCGGGGCTTGGGCTCCTTGAGGCCAAGTGCAAGCAGGAACCAACAAAGCATAGCAAAACTCGATGCATAGAACACGGCCTGCGATGAAAAATGTTGGGCGATCCAGCCGCCCGCGGCGCCGCCGACGAAGAGCCCGAAGCTCTGCGTCGTGTTGTAGATGCCGAGTGCAAGCCCCTTGTCGGCCTTGGGGGCCGTGCGCGAGATGAGGCCGGGCAGCGTGGCCTCGAGGATGTTGAAGCCGATGAAGAAGAGCGTCACGAGGAAGGCCACCTCCCAGACGGAGTGCATCAGGAAGGAGAAGAGCACGAAGACGACCGCGAGAAGGAGCACGTTCATGCGCAGGAGCGAGGCGACCTTGCGGTTGCGCTCGGCCCAGATGATGGGCTTCATCATGACGGCGAAGCCGATGAGCACGGCGGGAAGATAGATGTACCAGTGGTGCAGGACGGGAAGTCCCATCTCGACGAGCTGCGTCGGAATGACGACGAAGAGGGCCATCTGCACGCAGTGCAGGCAGAAGATGCCCGCGTTGAGGCGCATGAGCTGAGGGTCGAAGGCGACCTTGGGCCAGGGCTGGTGGTCGTCCGCCTCCTCGGTGGCGACGGCGGGCACGTCGGGCACGACCTTGAGGACGATCCAGACGGCGCCTGCGGAAAGGACGGCCGTGAGCCAGAAGAGTCCGGGCACGCCCCAGAGTTCGGTGAGCGGCGGGGCGGCGACGAGGCTGAACGCGAAGGTGAGGCCGATCGAGGCGCCGACGAGCGCCATGGCCTTCGTGATGACGTGGTCGCGCACGCTGTCCGCAATGAGCGCGGTGACGGCGGCGGAGATGGCGCCCGCGCCCTGAAGCGCGCGGCCGATCATGACGGCCCAGATCGTGGTGCCCATGGCGGCGACGACGCTGCCTGCAATGAAGAGCAGGAGGCCGGCGACGATGACGGGCTTGCGGCCGAGACGGTCGCTCGCAGCGCCGAACGGAATCTGCAGGACGCTCTGGGTGAGGCCGTAGATGCCGAGCGTGAGGCCGACGAGAAAGTCGCTGTCTCCGCCGGGCAGGTGCCTGGCATAGACTGCGAAGACGGGAAGAATGAGGAAGAGTCCGAGCATGCGCAGGGCGAAAATGCCTGCGAGGGAGATGCTGGAACGCTTCTCCTGAGCCGTCATGGCTCCGGAGGCGTTTGAGGGATCGTGTTTGGCGCGCATGAGTAGCCGTAAGAATGAAAAGTCGGGAGGACATCCTTTCCCCGAACGGTAGGACAGTCTATATTTGTTAGTTTGATTTTGCCCTTAAGAGCCGTCTTCACATGATGAAAGCCATTTCCGTGCGTGGCGCGCGCACCCACAACCTCAAGAACGTCAGTCTGGATATCCCGCGAGACAAGCTCACGGTCATCACGGGACTTTCGGGCAGCGGCAAGAGTTCGCTCGCCTTCGACACGCTTTACGCGGAGGGGCAGCGCCGCTACGTGGAGAGCATTTCGGCTTATGCGCGGCAGTTCCTTGAGCTGCGTCCGAGGCCCGACGTCGACGGCATCGATGGACTTTCGCCCTCCATCGCCATCGGACAGCGCAGGAGTTCGGGCTCGTCGCGCTCGGTCGTGGGCACCGTCACCGAAATCTCGGACTACATGAGGCTTCTCTTCGCCCGCGCGGGCGTGCCCTACTGCCCCGAGCACGGCAAGCATCTGGAGATGAGCTCGATCGCCTCGATCGTCGACCGCACGCTCACGCTCTCGGACGGCGCGAAGATCATGGTGCTCGCACCTGTTTCTCGCGGCAAGACGGGCAACTTCAAGGCGTATTTCGAGAAGTCCCTCGCCGATGGCTACGTGAGGTTCAGGATCGACGGCGTCGTTCAGGTTCTCGAGGTTGCACCGTCCCTCAACGACGGCCGGCCGCACGACGTGGACGTCGTGGTCGACCGTCTCAAGGTCTCGCCCGAGGCCCGCACTCGTCTGGCTGAAAGCTGCCAGAGCGCATCCGACCTGAGCAACGGCCGCGTCTACATCGAGGAGTTCGGCACGGGGATGCACTACGAGTTCAGCACGCAGTTCGCCTGTCCGCTCTGCAGCTTCAGCGTTCCTGCGCTCGAACCCATTCACTTCTCCCCCTTCAATCCCGCCGGATGCTGCACGGCCTGCGAAGGCACGGGTACCGTGCGGGCCTTCGACGCAGGGAAGGTCGTAACGGCCGAGACGGGATCGATTGAGGCGGGCGCCATCCCGGGATGGGATGCGAGGAACGGCGTCAAGTTCAAGCTCATCTCCGCTGCGGCGGAGGTGCTCGGCGTGTCCGTCCGCACGCCCTGGTGCGAGTATCCGGAAGAGGTGAAGCAGGTCTTCCTCTATGGCAACGAGCAGACGCGCAAGCTACGGGTGCCCTTCATCGGCGTGATGAACGACCTGCAGAGGCAGTGGGACGATCCGAGGACCCTCAGCTACATGAGGCAGGGTCTCGAGACGTACCGCTCCGACGTCACCTGTCCCGTCTGCAAGGGCGAACGACTTCGCCCCGAGCTTCTGTCCGTCTACGTGGGGGACGGCGACAAGCGCTACTCCTACGGCGAGATGAACTCGATGAGCCTCTCGCAGCTTCGAGCGGCGTTCGCGGGACTTGAGTTCTCGGAGCGCAGGGCTGCGGTGGCCGAGCGTCTGACGGCGGCCATCTCGAGCCGCCTCGCCTTCCTTGAGAACGTGGGGCTGGGCTATCTCTCCCTGAACCGCCGCGCCGACACGCTGTCGGGCGGCGAGATGCAGCGCATCAGGCTTGCGAGCCAGATCGGCTCGGGGCTCTCGGGCGTGCTTTACGTTCTGGACGAGCCGAGCATCGGCCTGCATCAGCGTGACAACGAAAGGCTTTTGAAGAGCCTCGCCGACCTGAGGGACCTCGGCAACACCGTCATCGTCGTCGAGCATGACGAGGACGCCATGCGTTCGGCCGACTATCTCGTCGACATGGGGCCCGGTGCGGGCGAGAAGGGTGGCGAGGTTCTCGCTGCCGGCACGCCCGAGGAGGTCATGGCAAGCGAGCGCTCCCTGACGGGCAAATACCTCAGGGGCGAGCTGAAGATTCCCGTGCCGAAGGAGCGCCTCAAGCCCGAGCGCGGCTGGCTTACGCTTTCGGGCGCCTGCGGCCACAACCTGCGCAACGTCACCCTCAGGGTTCCCGTCGGACTTCTGAGCGTCGTGACAGGCGTTTCGGGCTCGGGCAAGTCCTCGCTCGTCATCGACACGCTCTATGCGGCGATGTCCCGCACGATCAACCGTGCGACGACGATGCGGCCGCTTCCGTACGGACGCATCGAGAACATCGAGGCCTTCGACAAGGTCATCATGGTCGACCAGTCGCCCATCGGACGCACGCCCCGTTCAAACCCTGCGACCTATACGGGCATCTTCTCCGCCATCCGCGAGGTGTTCGAACAGACGCAGACTGCGCGCGAACGCGGCTACGCGGCAAGCCGCTTCAGCTTCAACGTCAAGGGAGGCCGATGCGAGGCCTGTCAGGGCGACGGCATCGTCTGCATGCAGATGCAGTTCCTGCCCGACGTCTACGTGCCCTGCGACGTCTGCCATGGACGCCGCTACAACAGGGAGACGCTTGAGGTGACCTATCAGGGCAGGAACATCGCCGACGTGCTCGAGATGACCGTCGACGAGGCGCTCCCGTTCTTCGACGCCTATCCGAAGATCAAGCGCGTCCTGCAGGCGCTCGCCGACGTCGGCCTCGGCTACATCAAGCTCGGCCAGAGCGCGACGACCTTCTCGGGCGGCGAGGCCCAGCGCATCATGCTCGCCGCCGAGCTGTCGCGACCCGAAACGGGCCGCACGCTCTACATCCTCGACGAACCCACGACGGGCCTTCACTTCAAGGACATCGAGCAGCTTCTCGGCGTCCTGCGCCGCCTGACGGATCAGGGCAACACCGTCCTCCTCATCGAGCACAACCTCGACGTCGTCAAGTGCGCCGATTACGTGGTCGACATGGGCCCCGACGGCGGTGAGAACGGAGGCGTCATCATGGCCGAGGGCACGCCTGAGGAAGTGGCGGAGTCCGACAGCGTCTCGTCGCCTTATCTGAAGCGTGTTTTATAAGTCGATATAAGGAAATACATCTGTGTCCGTGATGATTTTGGGTGCGTCGGGCCGTCTCGGCAGGGCGCTTTGGGAGAGCCGTCCGCAGACGCTCGAAGTGACGGCGCTGACGCATGCGGAGCTTGATGTAACGGACATTCGGGCGGTCGAGGCCGTCATTGCGCTCGCTAGGCCCGACGTCGTGATCAATGCCGCGGCTTGGACGGACGTGGCGGGCGCCCAGACGAACGCGGCCGCTGCGCGGGCTGTCAATGCCGTGGCGCCCGGCGCCATGGGGCGTCTTTTCGCCCGCACGGGCGTCAGGATCGTGCACTTCTCGACGGACTATGTCTTTTCGGGAGAGGGTTCCTCACCCTGGAACGAAGCTTCCGAGGCCCATCCCAGACAGGCGGGCGTCTACGGCGTCACGAAGCACGAGGGGGAGAGGCTCCTTGAGGAAAGCGGCGTTTCGGGAGCGATCGTGCGCGCGGGCTGGCTTCACAGCGGCGAGCGCGACTTCGTGAACGCCATTCTGTCGGCGGCGGCCGAGGGCAGGGCTCTCTGCGTGACCGCCTCTCAGATCGGTACGCCTACTTCGACGGAGGCGCTCGCCCGATGGACCTGGGACGCCCTGCCCGAACTGACGCCTGTCGATCGACTGACGACGGTCCACTACGTGGAGGAAGGCGGCTGGATCAGCAGGGCCGATATGGCCGTTCATGCACTGGAGGCGGCCGAGGACCGGGCCATCAGGCTCGGTGAATTCAAGCTGGCCATTCGCTTCCGAAAGGCCAGGGAGGGCATGCGGAGAACGGATGCCGACGACGGCTTCAGGCCGCTCAACTGCCGGCTCTCGAGTCTCAAAAAGGACGAGTTTCCGCGGACGGAACGGTGGATGGAGGGTGTGGATAAGTCTGTGGATATCGTGGTTGAGGCCAAAAAATCCCTGTGGATAACTCAAAAATGAGAGTCTGAATCTCCTTGAATTTCAATAAGATGAAATGAAAACGGCCGCCAAGGGGGCGGCCGTGGATAACTTTGGCTCTCCTGTAGGGGAGCGGTGCGTCAGCGCTTGTTGGACTCGAAGTTCCAGGCGTCCCTGCACATGTCGTCGATCGTGCGGGAGGCCTTCCATCCGAGGAGCCTTTCGGCGCGGGCGGGGTCGCACCAGTTGGCGGCGATGTCGCCCTCGCGGCGGTCGACGAGTTCGTAGGGAACGGAACGGTCGCTGGCCTTTTCAAAGGCCTTGACGACTTCGAGGACGCTGTAGCCGCGGCCGCAGCCGAGGTTGATGGCGATCCAACCCGTGTGGTTCATGATGTAGGGCACGGCCTTGGCGTGGCCGTCGGCGAGGTCCATCACGTGGATGAAGTCGCGCACGCCCGTGCCGTCGGGCGTCGGGTAGTCGTGTCCGAAGACGCGCAGGCGGGGCAGCGTGCCGTGAGCCACGCGGGCGACGTAGGGCAGCAGGTTGTTCGGAATGCCGTTGGGATCCTCGCCGATGAGGCCCGAGGGATGGGCGCCGATCGGGTTGAAGTAGCGCAGGCAGACGGCGCTGAATTCGGGATAGGCGCGGCAGACGTCCGCGAGAATCTGCTCGATGTGCAGCTTCGAGCGGCCGTACGGGTTCGTCGGTTCGCCGGTCGGGCAATCCTCGGTGAGGGGAAGCGTCTCGGGCGTGCCGTAGACCGTCGACGAGGAGCTGAAGATGATGCGGTTGACGCCCTTCCTGCGCATGGCCGCGAGCAGCACGAGCGTGCCGTTGACGTTGTTGTCGTAGTACTCGACGGGCTTGCTGACGGATTCGCCCACGGCCTTGAGGCCTGCGAAGTGAATGACGGCGTCGACACCGTCGAGCGCCTTCTCCATGGCGGCGGCGTCGCGGATGTCGCCTTCGATGAAGACGGGGCGACGGCCCGTGATCGTCTCGATTCGGTCGAGAACGGAGCGGTCGGCGTTGGAGAGATTGTCGAAGAGCACGACGTCATGGCCGGCCTCGATGAGCACGACGGCCGTATGGGAGCCGATGAAGCCCATGCCGCCGGTGAGCAGAATGTTCATGTCTGGGTCCTGCGAGGTGAAGACGGGAGGCGCGGGAGCGCCGTCCCCTGGGGTGGTGGCATTGTAATGCTGCGGCGTGATTGCAACAACAGTCTTCCCGAATCGGCGTGCGGCCCGGCCGTATAATCACAGTTTTTTTGCAGGATCGAGCATGCAGGAAGGAACCGTACTCTGCTTTGACTTCGGACTGGCCAGAACCGGCGTCGCCTCGGGCAATACGCTCACGCGCAGCGCGCAGCCCGTCACGATCATTCATGCCAGAACGAACGACGAGCGCTGGAAGGCCGTCGAGGCCCTCGTGAAGGAATGGGAGCCCGTGCTTCTGGTGGTCGGCGTACCCCGTCACGGGGACGGCACGGACTGCGACCTCACGCCCCGCTGCGAGCGCTTCGCCCGCCAGCTCGGCGGCCGCTTCCGCCTGCCCGTGCGCACCGTCGACGAGCGCTTCTCGTCCGTGATGGTCGAACACGGCGCGGACAAGATCGACGACGAGGCCGCCGCCGTCATCCTGCAACAGTACTTCGACGAGCAGGACGCCGTCGCCTGAGGAAGCCTTTCATGCGCTATGTCATCGGATGCGGCCGCATGGCCGCCGTGGGGATCATGATCCTTGTGATCCTCTTCATCCTTCTCGTGCTTTTCCCGCTGGTCGGCCGCAAGGGCCGCGGCCGCTGCGTCAGGCGCGTCTGCCGCGTGCTCATGCGCGTGCTCGGCGTGCGCATGACCGTCAGGGGCGCGGTGCCCGTCGCGCAGAGCGCCGAATGCGGCGTGAACGGAGAGGGACCGGGCTACATGGTCTGTGCAAACCACGTTTCCTTCATCGACATCTTCATCCTCGATGCGGTCCTTCCGTGCCGCTTCGTCGCCAAGAAGGAGATCGCCTCCTGGCCCGTCTTCGGCTTCATCGCCAGGGGAACAGGCACGCTCTTCATCGACCGCAGCCGCAAGCGCGCCGTGCTTGAGATCGCCGACGCCATGGCGGGCGCCATCAACGAGGGCACCAACGTGCTCTTCTTTCCCGAGGGCACGACGGGCAACGGCCTTGAGCTTCTGCCTTTTCATCCGAATCTCTTCGAGGCCGCCGTCCGCTCGGGCGCGCAGATTCTGCCCGTGACGCTCCGATACACGCTCGACGGCAAGCCGAGCGGGCTCGTTTCCTATGCGGGGGACGTCGCGCTCTTCACGGTCCTCAAGCGAATCCTCTTCACGCCGGGACTCGGCGTCGAGGTGACGGTGCTCGATCCCGTCTCCGTCGACGGAAAGACCCGCCAGGCGCTCTGCCTTGAGGCATCCGCGCTCATGTCGGGGGCGCTCGGCGTCTCCGACGTCACCGCTGAACGCGAAGAGGCCCGCAGGCGCCGCCTGCAGGCCATGTCCGAAACGAAGGCCGAAGCCGAAAAGACCGTCTGAGACGGACTTATTTGTATTTGAAGGGGTCTGCCCAGCAGGGGCAGTCCTCCTGATAGATCCGCCTGTCGGGGAAGCGCACGGCGGTGAGCTTCCCGCCCCACAGGCATCCCGTGTCGATGGCCACGATGTCGTCGCGGCGGATGAGGCCCAGCATGGACCAGTGGCCGAAGCAGATGGGCGTGCCCGCCATGGGGCGCTTCGAGTATTCGAACCACGGGATCAGGTGCTTGGGTGCGGAGCCGATGTCCTCCTTCTGCTTGAAGTCGAGCTCGGCCGTCTTTTTGTCCACGAAACGCATGCGCGTGAAGCAGTTGAGAATGGCCTGCATGCGCTCGCCGCCCTTGAGCCCGTCGTCCCAGTCGCTGTTGCCGTACATCTGCTGGAGCATGGCCTTCCAGTCGGGCCCCGACAGCACGGCCTCGGCCTCGCGTGCGAGTCCCCTGGCCTTTTCCAGCGTCCAGAGCGGATGAACGCCCGCATGCACGAAGACGGCGTCCTCGGTTTCGATCATGATGGACTGGTGCCTGAGCCACTCGATGAGTTCGTCCGCGTCGGGCGCCTCGAAGATTTCTCCGATCGTGTCCTTCTTGTGCACCTTGCTCGCACCCGCCGCCACGGCCAGAAGGTGCAGGTCGTGGTTGCCGAGCAGGCATCGCGCCCTGCTGCCGAGGCCAGCGACGCGCCGAAGGGTCGCTAGCGATTCGGGCCCCCTGTTGACGAGATCGCCGAGGAAGATGAGCGGGGCGTCCTCCGGGAGCTGTTCGAGCAGACCGTCCAGGCTTTCCAGACAGCCCTGCAGGTCGCCGATGGCGAAGTACGGGTTCGTGACCATAAGAATCTCTAATTCGTGCTAGTCTTTACGACAATTTCAGCGTTGATTGCCCCGACTGAGGGACAACCCTGATTTTCTCAATTGTACTTTTTATTGGTCACAAGACAATGAAGCCTGTTCGCAAAGTCGTGTTCCCCGTCAACGGTCTCGGCACCCGCTTTCTTCCCGCCACGAAGGCGATGCCCAAGGAAATGCTCCCCGTGGTCGACATGCCCCTGATCCAGTACGCAGTGGCGGAAGCCGCTGCGGCGGGCATCACCGAAATGATCTTCGTGACCGGCCGCAACAAGCGCGCCATCGAGGACCACTTCGACTCCTATCCCGAACTCGAGCGCGAGCTTGAGGAAAAGGGCAAGGACGAGCTTCTCGAGCTCGTGCGCGGCATCGTTCCCGCCGGCGTCAAGTGCATCTACATCCGCCAGCCCAAAGCCCTCGGCCTCGGCCACGCCGTGCTGTGCGCCAAGCCCGTCGTGGGTGACGAGCCCTTCGGCGTCATGCTCGCCGACGACCTCGTCGACGCTCCGAGCTCCTGCATCGGCCAGCTGACGGCCGTGCGCGAAGCCCGCGGCGGCGGTTCCGTGATCGCCGTCCAGGACGTTGCTCCCGAAGCCACGAACAAGTACGGCATCGTGAGCGTGGATGACACGAGCCTGCAGACCTCCCAGATGCGCGGCATCGTCGAGAAGCCCGACCCCAAGGTCGCGCCGTCCCGTATGGCCGTGATCGGCCGCTACGTCTTCGAACCCGAAGTCTTCGACTACCTCGAGAAGGTCACGGTCGGCGTCGGCGGTGAAATCCAGCTCACCGACGGCATCGCCTCGTCGCTCGACACGGTGCCGACCTACGCCCACCGCTTCGAGGGCACGCGCTTTGACTGCGGCAGCAAGCAGGGCTTCCTTGACGCGACCATTCACTTCGCACGCAAGCGCGGCTTCAAGATCAACTGATCCCGCCTTCCGCAAGAATGACAAAACCCGCACAGGCCGACAGCCGTGCGGGTTTTGTTGTTTCAGAGGGCTTCGGGAGGCCGTCAGGCGCCGCGGACCTTCTTCAGAAGGGCCGTGGTGGAGCGTTCGTGCTCGAACTGAACCGTGACGGTCCTGGCGCCCCAGGTGGCGACGAGCTTCGCCTCGGGGAGGTCCTCGATGCGGTAGTCGCCGCCCTTGACGTAGATGTCGGGGTGGGCAAGCTCGACGGCCTTGAGCGGCACCTTGTCCTGGAAGACGACCACGAGGGAGACGGACTCGAGCGAGGCGAGTACGGCGGCGCGGTCGGCCTCGGTGTTGATCGGACGGTCGTCGCCCTTGCCGAGCATCTTGACGGAGGCGTCGCTGTTGATGGCCACGACGAGACTGCCGCCGAGGCTGCGGGCCTGGGCGAGGTAGGTGACGTGGCCGCGGTGCAGGATGTCGAAGACGCCGTTGGTCATGACGACCGGATGCGCAAGCGCGGCGGCGCGCTCGGCGAGCTCGTCCATCGTGCAGATCTTGCCTTCAAAGGCAGGGGCGGGTAGACGGGTGCTCACGGGAGACTCCTTTGCTTGAGTTGTGCGAACCAGGGGGAGGCGACGGCGTCGGCCAGACTCCTGAAGGCCCCGGTGGCGTCCGCGGAGGGAACGGGGGCCTCAAGGCCGTCGGTGCCGAGCTGAATGCGCTCAACGCAGCCTGCGGCGCGGCCTGCCGTCATGTCGCCCGGCTTGTCGCCGAACATGATCGAGGTCGAAAGGTCGATGCCGAGGTCCTCGGCAGCCTTGAGAAGCATGCCGGGACGGGGCTTCCTGCAGTCGCAGTCCATGCGGTAGGGCGGATTCGCCTTTTCGGGATGGTGTGGACAGAAGTAGACGCCTGCGACGGGGGCGCCCGCCTCGGCGAAGCGGGCCTTCATCCAGTCGGTGAGGCGGGTGAAAGCGGCTTCGTCGTAGTATCCGCGTCCGATGCCCGACTGGTTGGTGACCACGACGAGCAGGTAGCCTGCTTCCGAGAGGGCGCGGGCGGCCTCAAGGACGCCCGGAACCCAGTCGAACTCCTCGATCTTGTGGACGTAGGCGTGATCGATGTTGATCACGCCGTCACGGTCGAGAAATGCGGCCTTTCTCATCATTCTTCCACGTTCGGGAAGGCGGCGAGGAGGTTCTGCATGTACTCGCGGGTGCCCTCCTGAACCGTGCGGAACTCGACGTCGCAGCCGGCCTTGCGCAGGTTCTCGAGGTTGGCCTGCGTGAAGGCCTGGTACTTGCCCTTGAGGGCTTCGGGGAACGCGATGTACTCGAGCTCGCCCGTCGCGACGGCCTCTTCGAGCGTGAGCTGCTGCCTGCCGTCGTGTTCGCGCAGGGCGTTGATCACGGACAGGGCGACGTCGTTGAACGGCTGGGCTCGGCCCGTGCCGCAGTTGTAGACGCCGGAGACGGGCTTGTCGAGGAAGTGCATAAGCACCTTGCAGACGTCGCCGACATAGACGAAGTCGCGGGACTGCTCGCCGTTGCCGTAGCCGAGGCAACCTTCAAAGAGCTTGACCTTGCCCGTGCGGCGGTACTGGAAGTACTGGTGGAAGGCGACGGAGGCCATGCGGCCCTTGTGCTGCTCGTTCGGGCCGTAGACGTTGAAGTAGCGCAGGCCGATCACGGGAGCGCGAAGGCTCTTGAGTTCGCGGCGAAGCACCTGGTCAAAGAGGTACTTGGAGTAGCCGTAGACGTTGAGCGGGCCTTCATAGCGGACGTCCTCGATGAACTCCTGGTGCGCGCCGTACGTGGCGGCGGAGGAGGCGTAGATGAAGGGAATGCCGAGTTCCTGGGCCCAGCGGTAGAGCTCAAGCGTGTAGCGGTAGTTGTTCTCCATCATGTACTTGCCGTCGTGCTCCATCGTGTCGGAGCAGGCACCCTGATGGAAGATCGCCTCGGGCTTCGGAGCGGAGCCGTCACGCACGCGGGCGATGAAGTCGCGCTTGTCGAAGTAGTCGGAGATGCTGCACTTGGCAAGGTTCTGGTACTTTTCGCCGCGCTCGAGATTGTCGACGGCGATGATGTCGGTGATGCCGCGCTCGTTGAGGGCGAGAACGTTGTTGCAGCCGATGAAGCCGGCGGCGCCGGTGACGAGAATGCTCATGGCAGTCAATCCTTAAAAGAGTTCTTCATAAGAAACGGTGGCGGTGCCGAGCTTGCCGACGACCACGCCGGCGGCACGGTTGGCCGTGCGGACGGCCTCCTCGACGGTCATGCCCGTGGCGAGCATGGTGGCGAGGATGGCGATGACGGTGTCGCCCGCGCCCGAGACGTCGTAGACCTCGCGCGCCTGAGTGGGCACGGTGATCTGGCCGCCTTCAAAGTAAAGGGTCATGCCTTCCTCGCTGCGGGTGAGGAGGAGGTACTTGAGGCCGAGCTCGGCGCGCAGGCCCTGGGCCTTGGCGGTGAGCTCCTCCTCGGTCCTCCAGGAGCCGACGACCTGGCGGAGTTCGGAGCGGTTGGGCGTGAGCATCGTGGCGCCGCGGTAGCGCGAGTAGTCGTCGCCCTTGGGATCGATGAGGACGGGGATGCCCGCATCGCGCGCCATGGCGATCATGGAGACGATGTGGGAGAGGCCGCCCTTGCCGTAATCGGAGAGAATCAGGGCGTCGTGTTCGGCGAGCAGGGCGCGGAACTTGTCGAGGTGCTTGTTGAGGACCTCCTCGGCGGGATGCGACTCGAAGTCGCAGCGAAGCATCTGCTGTTGGCGGGCCACGACGCGCAGCTTGACGGTCGTGTCGAGCGATTCGTCGAACTGGAAGTGCGGCGTGATGCCCTGTTCGCGCGCAAAGCGTTCGAGCGTGCGGCCGGGTTCGTCGTTGCCGACGACGCAGAGCAGGGAGGAGCGGCCGCCGACGCTGGCGATGTTGACCGCGACGTTGGCCGCGCCGCCGAGGCGCTCTTCGGTGCGGCTGATGCGCACAACGGGAACCGGCGCTTCGGGGGAGATGCGTTCGGCGTCGCCAAACCAGTAGCGGTCCAGCATGGCATCGCCCGTCACGAGAACGCGGGCTTTGGAAAGAGTCTGTTTGTCCATAAAACTTGCGGGCGGCGCAACGGCCGCCATGGTGGTAGACGTGCCCTGATTGTAATGGTTGGCGGGCCCTCGCGTCGGCGCGGCCGTGCGTTTGCCAACGGTTGCAATCGGGTTTTGGGCGGAAGTCACCGATTGGCTACAATTATCTAATTACCTGAAGCAGGCGCAGGCCCCGTTCCAGCGCCTGCGGACTAATACGAGGAGAGAAATTATGGCGCCCGACGCCTCTATTTTTAAGGCTTATGACATTCGCGGCATTGTTGACAAGACTTTGACGGAGGATGCCGTCCGCCAGATCGGCCGGGTGCTCGGCACGATGGCGCACGAGGCCGGCAGGACCTCGTTCTGCGTCGGCCGCGACGGCCGCCTGTCGGGCGAGAGGCTCGCGGGCGCCCTGATGGAGGGCATCACTTCCGCAGGCGTGGACGTCATCGACATCGGCATGGTGCCGACGCCCGTTCTCTACTTCGCCACCGTCCACTTCGGCAACGGCACGGGCGTCGCCGTGACCGGCTCGCACAATCCGCCCGAATACAACGGCCTCAAGATGATGATCGGCGGCATCACGCTCTTCGCCGACCAGATTCAGGGCATTCTCGCCCGCATCCGGAACGAGGACTGGCGCACGGCCGAGGTGCCGGGCACGATCCGCCGTGAGGACGTGGTGCCCGCCTATCTCGAGCGCGTCCTTTCCGACGTGCGCCTCGAGCGCTCAATGCGCATTGCGATCGATGCGGGCAACGGCGTCGCCGGCCCCGTCGCCGCCAGGCTCTTCAAGTCCCTTGGCTGCGAGGTGACCGAACTCTTCACGGACGTTGACGGCACCTTCCCGAACCATCATCCCGATCCCTCCAAGCCCGCCAATCTCGAGGACCTCAAGAAGGCGGTTCTCGAGGACGGCATCGAGCTCGGCCTCGCCTTCGACGGCGACGGCGACCGCCTCGGCGTCGTGACGAAGTCGGGCGAGATCATTTATCCCGACCGTCAGATGATGCTCTTTGCGAAGGACATCCTTGCGCATCATCCCGGCGCCCAGATCGTCTACGACGTCAAGTGCACGCGCCGTCTGGTGCCCTGGATCGAAGCCTGCGGCGGCGTCCCGACGATCAGCTGCACGGGCCACTCTCTCGTCAAGGCCAAGCTGCGCGAGACGGGCGCTCCGTTCGCGGGCGAGATGTCGGGCCATCTCTTCTTCAACGACGGCCGCTGGCCCGGCTTTGACGACGGCGTTTATGCCGGCGCCCGCATCCTTGAAATCCTTTCCCGCGAGGCGGATCCGTCCGCCGCGCTTGAAGCGCTCCCGAGCGCCGTCAACACGCCCGAACTGCAGATCCGCATGGCCGAAGGCGAGAACAAGGCCTTCATCGCCCGCCTGCAGAAGGAGGCCCGCTTTGACGACGCGCTTGACGTGATCACGATCGACGGCGTGCGCGTCGAGTGGAACGACGGCTTCGCGCTCGCCCGCTCCTCCAACACGACGCCGGTCGTCGTGCTTCGTCTCGAAGGCGACACGCCCGAGGCGCTCGAGCGCATCAAGAAGACCTTTGCGGAGGTGCTGCTCAAGGTCGAGCCGTCGCTTGAGCTTCCCTTCTGATAGACCGCGTCAGGAATTTTCCTCATGACTGATTCGAACAACTGGACCCTGCTTCCCTTCCTGCGCGACAGCGCAGGCGTGGACACCATGGTGACCGCCTGCGGGATCCGCCTTGACATCTCCCGCCAGCGCCTGACGGGCGAGGACCTCAAGCGCCTTGTCGACCACTGCCGCACGCGCGGCGTCGAGGAGGCGCACCGCCGCATGATGGCGGGCGAGATCGTCAATCCGAGCGAAGGGCGCGTAGCGCTTCACACTTCGCTGCGATCCTTCTCGGCCGGTGCGCCGAAGTTCGCCGAGGTCGACCGCGAGCGTCGCCGCATGCTCGACTTCGCGCGCCAGGTGCGCGAGGGCATCCGCCTCGGCTACAGGGGTGACCGCATCACCGACGTGATCAACGTCGGCATCGGCGGCTCCGACATGGGGCCGCACGCGGTCTACCATGCGCTTCGTCCCTCCAATCCGAAGATCCGCGTCCATTTTCTCTCCACCGTCGACGGCGTGCTCCTTGAGCGCATTCTCGACGTCTGCAATCCGCTGACGACCCTCGTCGTCGTCTCCTCGAAGAGCTTCGGCACCCGCGAGACGCTCGTCAACGCCGCAGCCGTCGACCAGTGGCTGCTCAACCACGGCATCGTGGGCACGGACCGTGCGCACCACATGGTGGTCGTCTCGGCCAACCCCGACGCGGCCGCCCAGATGTGCCTGCCCGAGGAGAACTTCTTCCGCATGTGGGACTGGGTCGGCGGCCGATTCTCCGTCTGGGGCGCAGTGGGCCTGCCGCTCGCACTCTCTCTCGGGCCCGAGGTTTTCCTCGAGTTCCTGCAGGGCGCGGCCGAAATGGACCGCCACTCGCTGACGGCGCCGCTTGAGAAGAACCTTCCCGCGACGCTGGCCATGATTGCGTTCTGGAACGTCAACCGCCTCGAGATCAGCACGCACTGCGTGCTGCCCTACGACGAGCGCCTGCGCGTGATCGTGCCCTGGCTGCAGCAGCTCGAGATGGAGTCGCTCGGCAAGAACCACACGCCTGACGGCCGCCGCATCCCCGGCAGGACCGGCCAGGCCGTCTGGGGCGCAAACGGCAACGAGGCCCAGCACAGCTTCTACCAGTGGCTTCGCGAAGGCACGGGCCGCGCCAGCATCGATCTCCTCTGGAGCGAGATGCCCGGCCACCGCTATGCGGAGCACTACCGCGTGCTGCTCGCCAACGCCCGAGCTCAGGCCGAGGCGCTCATCATGCGCGATCCCGACAATCCCTGCTTCAACGCCGTCTCAGCCATCGTGATGGACGCCGTGACGCCGCGCCGCCTCGGCGCGCTCATGGCCATGTACGAGCACAAGACGACGATGCTCGGCACGCTCTTCGGCATCAACCCCTTCGACCAGCCCGGCGTCGAGCTTGGCAAGCGCCTGAGCAAGCGCGCCGAACGTGGCGAGGATCCGATGACTGCAGTTGCGGAAGAGGTGAGGTTTTAATTGAAGATCCTCGTCATCAAGTCCTCCTCCATGGGCGACATCATTCATGCGCTGCCCGTGGCTCATGACATCAGGCAGGCTCTGCCCGAGGCCGAGCTTCACTGGGTTGCGGAAGAGAGCTTCCGCGACATTCCGACGCTCGCCCCCGCAGTCTCCAAGGTTCACGTGACGGCCTTCCGCCGTTGGCGCAAGGCCATTCTCTCGGGTCCCGTCCGAGCCGAAATGGCGGACGTGAAGAATGCGCTTCGCGCCGAACACTACGACGTCGTGCTCGACATCCAGGGGCTGATGCGCTCGGCGATGGTCGCCCGCTGGGCGGGCGTGCCCGCCACGGGCTACAGCTGGGGCACGGCCCGCGAGCCGATCGCCTCGCTCGCCTATGCCCGCAAGCTTGATCTGCCCGCATCGCTCGGCGCCGTGCGCCGCTACCGCATGGCCGCAGCCGAAGCTCTCGGTTACGAGATCGATCCCGAAAGGCCCGTCTTCGGCCTGCAGGCGAATGCGGAGCCGTCCGTGAAGCCCGCCGGTCCCTATGCGGCGTTAGCCGTCAATACGAGCCGTGACGAAAAGCTCTGGCCCGAGGAGTACTGGACGCATCTGGGCCGCAAGTTCGCCGGCGCAGGCCTCAGAAGCGTTCTCTTCTGGGGCAGCGACGTCGAGCGCGAGCGCGTGGAGCGTCTGGTCAGGACCATTCCCGGCGCCGAAGTGGCTCCGAGGACCACTCTGGCGACGACGGCCGCCACGCTGGCCCGTGCCGAGTGCGTCGTGGGCGTCGACACGGGGCTTGCCCATCTCGGGGCGGCGCTCGGTCGTCCGAGCGTCGGCATCTTCGTCTCCACGCCGACCGAGACCCTGAAGCTTGTCGGGGACGGTCCCGTGCGCAGCCTCGGCGGCATCGGACAGTGTCCGGACGTCGACGAGGTTTGGAAGGCGCTCGTCGCCGTTCAGGGAGAACGCTTGTGAGGATCACTCCGTCCATGTACAGGGCGGTGAGCGTCGTTGCGCTCCCGCTCGCCAGTCTTTATCTGATGTGGCGCTCCCGCCGCCAGCCCGCTTACCGCCAGTTCTGGGACGAACGCTTCGCCTGGTCGAGCTTTCCGCTCAAGACGGGGCGTCCGCGCGTCTGGATCCACGCCGTGAGCGTGGGCGAGACGAATGCCGCTAAGCCGCTGCTCGAGGCGGTTCTCGAGCGCTGGCCCGAGTGCGACGTGCTGCTCACGCACATGACGCCGACGGGTCGCGAGGCCGGCGCCAAGCTTGTGGCGCTTGCGCCCGACCGCATCCATCAGTGCTATCTGCCCTACGACGCGCCGTATGCCGTCGAGAAGTTCTTCCGCCAGACCCAGCCCACGATCGGCATCATCATGGAGACCGAGGTGTGGCCGAACCTCATGAGCGAGGCCAAGCGGTGCGGCGTGCCGATGGTGCTTGCCAATGCGCGCGAAAGCGAGAAGTCCCGCGCTCAGGCCGAGAAGTTCCTCGACGTGATGGGCCCCGCCTTCGGCAGCTTCACGGCCATCCTCGCGCAGAGCGAGGAGGACAAGGAGCGTCTTGAGAGCCTTGGCGGACGCAACGTCACCGTCTGCGGCAGCGTCAAGTTCGATATCCGTCCGAACGCCTCCCAGGAGGCCGCCGCGCGTGCCTGGAAGGCGTCGCTCAGCCGCCCCGTCGCGCTCATCGCCTCGACCCGTCAGGGCGAGGAGGTGCTGTTTGCGAAGGCCATGGCCACCCGTCCCGAACTTCTCAGGCGTGCGCAGTTCTGGCTGGTGCCGCGTCATCCGCAGCGCTTCGACGAGGTCTTCCGCACGCTCACCGGCGCAGGCCTCAAGGTCTGCCGCCGCTCGCAGATTGCGGAGCCCGCCGACGTGCCCGCCGACACCGACGTCGTGCTCGGCGACAGCATGGGCGAAATGAGCTTCTACTGCGCTCTGGCCGACATGACGGCCATGGGCGGATCCTTTCAGAACCACGGCTCCCAGAACGTGATCGAGCCCGCGCTTGCAGGCTCGCCCATCGTCGTGGGACCGTCCATCTTCAACTTTCAGAAGGTCATCCGCGACGGCCTGTCTGCCGGCGCCATGGTGCAGGTCGAGACTCCCGAGGAGGCACTCGACCGGTTCGAGCACTGGCTTGACGTTCCCGAAACCCGCGTGAGCGCGAGCGAGGCTGCCCTCGGCTTTTCGAGGCAGTATGCGGGCGCGACTCAGCGAATGATGACGATATTGGGGGTCTTGTGGCAGAAGGCACAGAAAACAGCATCCCTAACGTCGTAAGCATCGCGGGGGTGGACCCCTCGGGCGGTGCGGGCGTTCTCGCCGACGTCAAGGCCATGAGCGCCTGCGGCGCCTATGCCTGCGGCGTCATCGCGGCCCTGACCGCTCAGAACACGCAGACCGTCACGGGCGTCATGCCCGTGCCCGCGACCTTCCTCAAGGAGCAGATCGACACGCTCTTTGACGACGTTCGCATCGACGCGGTCAAGATCGGCATGCTCGGCACGGTCGAGCAGATCGAGACGGTGGCCGACGCGCTCGTGCGCCGCAAGCCCCGCTTCGTGGTGCTCGACCCCGTCATGGTCGCCAAGGGCGGCAGCCGGCTGCTTGCGGCTGACGCCGTCGACGCCTTGAAGGAGAGGCTCCTGCCGCTCGCCACCATCATCACGCCCAACCTGCCCGAAGCCATGTGCCTTCTCGGACGAGAAGAGGACGTGACGGAGGAGGAGTTCCCCGAAGTCGCCCGCGAGCTCTGGAAGCTCCTCGGGCGTCGAAACGCCTGGGTCTATCTCAAGGGCGGCCATCTTGAGGGCGAGTCCGCCTACGACCTGCTCTTCAACAACGTCGTCTCGGTTCCCTTCACGGCTCCCCGCGTACCGACGAAGAACACGCACGGCACGGGCTGCACGCTTTCGTCCGCCATCGCGGCCTTCCTGCCGCAGTCGGTCGACGTGCCCGAGGCCTGCCGCCGCGCCAAGGAGTACCTGACGGGCGCCGTCCGACACGCAGGCGAGCTCGACGTCGGCCACGGCCACGGTCCCACGAACCACTTCTGGCGCCTCTGGAAGGAGATGGTGTAAAAATTTGTAACGTCTTCTTGACGGGTGATTGGGGAGGCTGCATAATCTCAATCCTCAACGGCGCATTAGCTCAGTCGGTTAGAGCAGAGGAATCATAATCCTTGTGTCCGCGGTTCGAGTCCGTGATGCGCCACCAGATTTCAAAAGCCCCGCCTTCTCCACTGAAGCGCGGGGCTTTTTTCTTTCCCGGCCGCAGGCCATGGTCCTGCGGCTCTAAACATCGTCCCCGGATCTAAACCGTGCAAGCGAAGAAACTCTATCTGCGCAGCTTCGGCTGCCAAATGAACGACTACGACAGCGGTCGCATCGCCGACCTTCTCAACGCCGAAATGGGCTATGAACGCACCGACGTGCTTGAGGAGGCCGACCTGGTCGTCGTCAACACCTGCTCCATTCGTGAAAAGGCCCAGGAGAAGACTTTCTCCGACCTCGGCCGCATCCGCGAAGTCAAGAAGACGCGTCCCGGCATGCTGATCGCCGTGGGCGGCTGCGTCGCGAGCCAGGAGGGCGAAAACGTCATCCGCCGCGCGCCCTGCGTTGACGTGGTCTTCGGACCGCAGACCCTGCATCGTCTGCCCGACATGCTTCGCGCCCGCGTTGAGACGGGCCGTCCCCAGGTCGACGTGAGCTTCCCCGAAATCGAGAAGTTCGATCATTTGCCCGCCCCGAAGGCGCATGGCGCCGCCGCCTTCGTCTCGATCATGGAAGGCTGCTCGAAGTACTGCTCCTACTGCGTGGTGCCCTACACCCGCGGCGAGGAGATCTCGCGCCCGATGGTGGACGTCCTCATGGAGGTCGCCCAGCTTGCCGATCAGGGCGTCAGGGAAGTGACGCTTCTCGGCCAGAACGTGAACGCCTATCGCGGCAAGATGCCCGACGGCTCGATTGCGGACTTCGCCCTGCTGCTTGACTACGTCTCCGAAATCGACGGCATCGAGCGCATCCGCTACACGACGAGCCATCCGCGTGAATTCTCCCAGCGCATCATCGACGCCTACGGCCGCCTGCCCAAGCTCGTCAACCACGTGCACCTGCCCGTGCAGGCGGGCTCCGACCGCGTGCTCGCCGCCATGAAGCGCGGCTACACCGCCGCCGAGTACGTCGAGATCACGAGGAAGCTCCGAGAGCTTCGTCCCGACATCTCGATCGCGACCGACTTCATCGTGGGCTTCCCCGGTGAAACCGCCGAGGACTTCGAGGACACGATGAAGCTCGTCGAGGAAGTGGGCTTCGACGCCAGCTTCTCCTTCATCTACAGCCCGCGTCCCGGCACGCCCGCCGCCCGTCTTCCCGACGACACGCCCTATGACGTGAAGCTTGCGCGCCTGCAGCGCCTGCAGGCGACGATCGACGCGAACGCGACCCGCATCAGCGAGAGCATGCTCGGCACCGAGCAGCGCGTGCTCGTGCTCGGCCCCGCGCGCAAGGGCGAGGGCTTCCTCATGGCCCGCACGGACAACAACCGCATCGTGAACTTCGAGGGACCGCTCTCGCTTGTGGACACGATGGTGCGTGTTAAAGTGACGGATGTGTATCCGCATTCGCTTGGCGGACAACTTCTGGACTGACTACCGACCTATGGCTAGTGAAAAGACCGTGCAGCCCGAAACGCTGCGCTACTCCGCAGATGCGGGAAACGCCGAGCTTTCCGCGCTCTGCGGCCCGCTTGACGAAAACCTGAGGCAGATCGAGACGATCCTCAACGTGCGCGTCAGCCGCCGCGGAGACGTCTTCCGAGTGACGGGCGAGCTTGAGGCCGCCCGCCGCGCCGTGACGGCGCTCGCAGCCCTGATGACCCGCGTCAAGAGCACGGGCGAGGAGCTGAGCGTCGACGACATCCAGTGGCACTTCGTCGGACATGACGACGAGTACCGCAGCGGCGCCGCGTCCGATCCCGAGGGCGCCGTCGACGACGTCGACCTCAAGGTCCGCCGCCGCGACCTCCAGGGCCGCACGCCCAACCAGCGCCTTTACCTCAAGGCCATCATGGGGCACGACATCAGCTTCGGCGTCGGTCCCGCCGGCACGGGCAAGACCTTCCTCGCCGTCGCCGCGGCCGTCGACGCCTTCGAGCGCGGCACCGTCGAGCGCATCGTGCTCACGCGCCCCGCCGTCGAGGCGGGCGAGCGTCTCGGCTTCCTGCCCGGCGACCTGACGCAGAAGGTCGATCCGTACCTGCGTCCGCTCTACGACGCGCTCTTCGATCTGATGGGCTTCGAGAAGTCACAGCGCCTCATGGAGCGCCAGTCGATCGAGGTGGCGCCGCTCGCCTACATGCGAGGCCGCACACTCAACAATGCGTTCGTCATCCTTGACGAGGCCCAGAACACGACGCCCGAGCAGATGAAGATGTTTCTCACTCGCATCGGCTTTGGTTCCAAGGCTGTGATCACGGGCGACGTGACGCAGATCGACCTTCCGAAGGGCGTTCCGAGCGGCCTGAAGCATGCGATCCGCATTCTTGACGGCGTGCGCGGCATCGAGATCACGCGTTTCACGTCCAAGGACGTGGTGCGCCATCCGCTCGTCGCGCGAATCGTCGACGCTTATGAAGAGGCCGCCAAGCAGGATGAGCTTGCGGCCAAGGCCAGAAAAGAGGTGAAAGAATGAGCGAACCTGCAGTGAAGTTTTCGTTCCAGAACGCGGCCGCTTTCCCGCAGCTGCCTTCGCGCTCCGTGATGATTCGCTGGATGACGCGCGCCTGCGAGCTTCCGACGATGATGACGGTCCGCTTCGTCGACCAGGAGGAAGGCTACGAGCTCAACCACTCGTACCGCCACCGTGACTACGCGACGAACGTTCTGACGTTCAACTACACGACCGAGCCCGAGGTGACCGCCGACGTGGCGATCTGCGTGCCCGTCGTCGAGCGTGAGGCAGCGGAGCAGAACAAGGAGTTCCGCGCGCATCTCGCACATCTGCTCATCCATGCGGTTCTGCATGCCCACGGGTATGATCATGTTACGCAGGAAGAGGCTGAGGTCATGGAGGCTCGCGAAACCGAGCTCATGCTCTCCCTCAAGTTCCCCAATCCCTACAGCGACCGCATCGGCATGGTGCACGACTGACTCTGACCAAGTTGAAAACAAGCTGTTCCGGCAAATATGTCCAGTTCCTCTGAACCTCCCAGTCCGACCTTGGGCCGTACTTTTCTTGACCGTCTTACCTCCGTCTTCCACGAAGAAGAGCTCAACGACCGGGCCGACGTGCTCGAAGTGCTCGGCGAGGCCCGCCGCCGCAATGTGATCGACGACGAAGTGTTCTCCATGATGGAGGGCGCGATGGCCGTTTCCGAAATCAGAGCGGGCGACCTGATGGTGCCCCGCTCCCAGGTGCAGGCCGTCGACTTCTCGGAGCCGCGCGAAGTCTGGCTTCCCGCCCTCATTGCCTCGGGGCACTCCCGTCTGCCCGCCGTCGAGGACGATCTGGACAACGTGCTCGGCATCCTGCACGCCAAGGACCTGCTGCAGGTGCTTATGAATCCCGCGGTTGATCCGAAGACGCTTCTGCGTCCCGCCCGCTTCATTCCGGAAACGCAGCCGATCAACGTGCTGTTGCGAGACTTCAAGGAGACCCGAAGCCATCTGGCCCTCGTCATTGACGAGTTCGGCAGCATCTCCGGCCTCATCACCATCGAGGACGTGCTCGAGCAGATCGTGGGCGAGATTTCCGACGAGTTCGACCATGACGAAGAGGGTAGCAACATCGTCGCCGACGGCGAGGGCCGCTGGCGCGTCAAGGCCATCACGCCAATCGAGCAGTTCAACGACTACTTCAAGTCGAACCTCGAGGACCAGTACTGCGAAACGATCGGCGGTCTCGTGACCGACCGCTTCGAGCATGTGCCGCACACGGGCGAGACCATCGAGGAGAACGGCTTCCGCTTCCGCATCCTCGGCGGCGACGACCGTCAGGCTCGTCTGCTGAGCGTCGAGAGGATCAAGTAGCGTGAGCGAGGCGTCGCACTGGTGGGAGCGCCGGCCCGAAGCGGCGGGCGCGCTCGGCGCCTTGGGCATGGGGCTTCTCTTTGGCACGGGGTTTGATCCGCTTGGCTGGCAGTGGATGTCGCTCATCGCACTCGTCGGCTTCTTCCTCGTCTTCGCGGCGCGTCCGACGCCCGCCCGAGCCGCGCTCGTGGGTTTTCTCTTCGGACTCGGCTGGTTCGTGCCGGGACTCTCCTGGACGATGAACTCCATTGCGGTCTACGGGCGACTGCCCTGGGCCGTTGCGGCGCTTGCGCTTTTTGTACTGGGCGCCGTCCTTTCTCTCTTTCCCGCCTTCGCCTGCTGGATTGCGAAGAAAATCGGCGGCGGAAGGCTCGCCACCGAGCTGCCCGCGCTCGCAGGCGTCTGGACCCTTGCGGAATGGCTCAGGGGCGACGCGCTCGCCAATTTCGGCTGGCTCATGCCGGGGTACGCCGTCATCGACACGCCGCTTGCGGGCTGGGCCCCGCTGGGCGGCATCTACGCGGTCACGCTCGCACAGCTTCTCTTCGCGGCGCTCGTCGCCGTCGCGCTCAGCTGTCGCCTTGCCTGGCTTGCGGTGCCCGTCATCGGTGCAGCGCTCATTGCTGGCACGGGGCAAGTCTCCCGACAGCACGCCTGGTCGGAGCCGTCCTCCACGGTGGACGTGCGCATCATTCAGCCCGCGCTGCCCGTGGTCGACGCCTATACGCGCGCCAATCCCGCACAGCGCATCGAGGCGCTCTTTCCCGCCGCCTTCAAGCCGTGGCCCGCATCCGACAGGCCCCGACTGCTGCTGACGCCCGAGGGCATCGTGAACGTGCCCGTGAGCCGTCTCGGCAGGGAGGCGGCAGGCAGGCTCGTGCTCCTTCAGGAGAAGACCGAGGCAAGGGTGCTCTTCAACGGCTTCCGCAAGGACGGTCCGCGCTTCTTCAACACCTCCTTCGTTCTGGACGAGGGGCAGATCGCCTACAGGCTCGACAAGCGTGAGCTCGTGCCCTTCGGCGAATACGTGCCTGCAGGCTTCCACTGGTTCGTCGAGATGATCGGCATTCCGATGTCGGACCTGATGCGGGGCGACGCCGTGCAGCCGCTCCTGTCGCTCGGAGGGGCCGATGCGGGCATTCTCATCTGCTACGAAAACCTCTACGGCAGCGTGGTCCGCACCTTCTGGCAGTCCCGCTCGCCCGACTTCCTCATCGTGACGTCCAACCTCGGCTGGTTCGGACGCTCCGTGCTCGGACAGCACCTCACGATGAGCCGCATGCGCGCGATGGAAAGCGCAAGGCCGCTGGTGAGCGTGAGCAACACGGGCATGAGCGCCCTCGTCAATTCGAGGGGCGAGATCGCGGCCATGCTCAGGACCGATGGTCCCGATGCCGCGACCATGCCGCTTCTGGGCGCCACGGGCTCGCCCACGCCCTATGTGAGGCTCGGCAACTGGCCCGCGCTGCTCGCATCGCTCGTTCTGGCGCTCTGCGCCGTGCTCGTCCGCTTAGGGACAGCCAGAATCCGAGCGGGCAAGGTAAAGGGCTTATAATTAAATCTTTGAGCTCCCGTTTCCGTCAGGAAAGGGAGGGCTCCCTCATTTTTTGAATCAACAGGCGCCGACAAGAATCGGCGGCATAGAGAATGATTACCTTTCAGGAAGTAATCCTGCGCCTGCAGGAATATTGGAACCGCCAGGGCTGTGCTTTGCTGCAACCGATCGACTTGGAAGTCGGTGCCGGCACGTCCCATACTGCGACCTTTCTGCGGGCTCTGGGGCCGGAACCCTGGCGTGCCGCCTACGTTCAGCCCTCGCGTCGTCCGAAGGACGCCCGCTATGGTGAAAATCCGAACCGCCTCCACCAGCACCACCAGTTCCAGGTCGTGCTGAAGCCGGCTCCGACGAACATCGTCGACCTCTATCTGGGCAGCCTTCGCGCGCTCGGCATCGACACGGAAGTCAACGACATCCGCTTCGTCGAGGACAACTGGGAAAACCCGACGCTCGGCGCCTGGGGTCTCGGCTGGGAAATCTGGATGAACGGCATGGAAGTGACGCAGTTCACGTACTTCCAGCAGGTGGGCGGCCTTGAATGCAAGCCGATCACCGGCGAAATCACGTACGGTCTCGAGCGCCTGACGATGTATCTGCAGAACTGCGACAACGTCTTCGACCTCGTCTTCACGACGTGGACCGATCCGGACGGCACGGAACGCAAGCTCACCTACGGCGACGTCTTCCATCAGAACGAAGTCGAACAGTCCGTCTACAACTTCGAGGCCAGCGACTGCGAGAAGCTTCTCAAGCAGTTCGACTACTTCGAAAGCGAAGCCAAGCGCCTGATGGACCTGAACCTGGCCCTGCCCGCCTACGAAATGGTGCTCAAGGCCGGCCACACCTTCAATCTGCTTGACGCCCACGGCGCCATCTCCGTGACCGAACGCGCCGCCTACATCGCCCGCATTCGCAACATCTCCCGCTCTGTGGCCCAGAGCTACTACGATTCCCGTGAACGTCTGGGCTTCCCGATGCTCGCCAAGTCCGCGGAATAATGCGAGTGGAGGAAAAGAAGAAAATGACGAATTTGCTCGTTGAACTGCAAACCGAAGAACTCCCGCCGAAGGCCCTCGAAAAGCTTTCCGAAGCTTTCGCCGCCGGCGTCGAACAGCATCTTAGGAACCGCGGCTTCCTCGCCGAAGGATCCGTCACCACGGCCTACGGCTCTCCGCGCCGCCTCGCCGTGCACATCTCGAACGTGCTTGAAAAGAGCCCCGACGAAGCCTTCACGCAGAAGCTCGTCCCGGTGCGCGTCGGCCTTGCCGCCGACGGCTCCGCCACGCCGGCTCTCGTCAAGAAGATGAACGCCCTGGGCATCACGTGCGACGTCGCCGAGCTCAAGCGCGTCAACGACGGCAAGAATGAACAGCTCGTCTTTGAAGGCGTCCGTCCGGGCATCGTGCTCGCCGAAGGCCTCCAGACCGCTCTCGATGCCGCCGTCAAGAACCTCCCGATTCCGAAGGTCATGACCTACCAGCTCGCCGACGGCGAGACGACGGTCGCCTTCGTCCGTCCGGTCAAGCATCTCACCGCCCTCTACGGCGAACAGATCGTTCCGGTCAAGCTCTTCGGTCTCAACGCAGGCCGCATCACGCGCGGCCACCGCTTCCACACGACGGAACCGGTCACGCTCTCCTGCGCCGACGCCTATGACGCCGAGCTCAAGGCCGCCAAGGTCATGCCCTGCTACGCCGAGCGCCGCGAACTCCTTCGCAAGCTCCTCACGGAGCGCGCCGCCCAGATCGGCGGCACGGTCATCATGCCGGAAGACCTTCTCAACGAAGTGACCGCCCTGACCGAATGGCCGATCATCTATGAAAGCTCGTTCGAAGAAGAGTTCCTCGCCGTTCCGGAAGAGTGCCTCATCCTCACGATGCAGCTCAACCAGAAGTACTTCGCGCTTCGCGACGCCGAAGGCCGCCTGATGAACCGCTTCCTCCTCGTCTCCCAGCTTGAGGCCAAGGACGGCGGCGCCGCCATCTCTTCGGGCAATGCCCGCGTCGTGCGCGCCCGTCTTGCCGACGCCAAGTTCTTCTACGATCAGGACCGTCAGGAAAAGCTTGAGACCCGCGTTGACGGCCTCAAGCACGTCGTCTACCACAACAAGCTCGGCAGCCAGGCCGAACGCATGCTCCGCGTCAAGACGATGGCCGGCCTCTTCGCCGACCTGATCGGCGCCGACCGCGCCAAGGCCGAACGCGCCGCCATGCTCGCCAAGGCCGACCTCCGCACGCTGATGGTCGGCGAGTTCCCCGAACTCCAGGGCATCATGGGCGAGTACTACGCCAAGTATGACGGCGAAGCAGAGGAAGTGGCGCTTGCCATCCGCGAGCACTACCAGCCGCGCTACGCCGGCGACGCCCTGCCGTCCACCCCGGTGAGCCTCGCCACGGCCCTCGCCGACAAGATGGAGACCCTGATCGGCCTCTTCGGCATCGGCCAGATGCCGACCGGCGAAAAGGACCCGTTCGCGCTTCGCCGCCACGCCCTCGGCGTGTTGCGCATGCTCATCGAAAAGGCCCTGCCTGTCAGCCTCAACACTCTGATCGATGCCGCCTGGGAGGCTGAAAAGGCTGTTCCGGGCGTGACGGACCACCGTGAAGAGCTTCGCCAGTTCTTCCAGGACCGCCTGCGCGTCATGCTCCGCGATGCCGGCTACACCACGCTCGAAGTGGACGCCGTCCTCGCCCTGAATCCGGAAAAGCTCGACGAGCTTCCGAAGCGCCTCGCCGCCGTCCGCGCCTTCATGGCGCTGCCGGAAGCCGAAGCCCTGACCGCCGCCAACAAGCGCATCGGCAACATCCTCAAGAAGATCGAGGGCGAAGTCCCGACGGTCGTCAACGAGGCCCTTCTTGCCGAAGACGCTGAAAAGCAGCTCTTCGCCGCCATCAACGACGTCGAACCCAAGGCCCTTCAGCACTTCGCCGCCGGCGAATACGAGCAGATGCTCGCGACACTTGCCGTTCTTCGCGGTCCGGTCGACAGCTTCTTCGACAACGTCATGGTCAACGCCGAGGATCCGGCCCTGCGCGCCACGCGTCAGGCCCTTCTGAAGCGCCTCTACGACGTCATGAACAAGGTTGCTGAAATCGCCCGCCTCGCCAAGTAAGCGACGTGCGCCGAAACGGCCCTTTCGAGGGCCGTTCAACAGGGATCCAAAACGGTATGATTTCGTTTTGGATCCTTTTTTATCCGGCTCTGCAGGCCGGACATTCCAACATGAATCTTCTTCGAGGCTGGCTCTTCTACATCGTCCTGAGCTTTTCGATTCTGGTCCTTGCGGTCTGCGTGCTCTGCACGACGCCCTTTGCGAGCGTGAAGTGGCGCTATGAGGCCATCTGCCGTCCGTGGGCGAAGTTCGTGCTCGCACTGCTTCGCGTCATCTGCGGCATCAGGCTCGAGATGAAGGGCATGGAGAACCTTCCGCCCGCCGACACGCAGGCGGTCGTGCTGATGAAGCACCAGTCCGCCTGGGATCCGTTCTGGCTCGGCGCCTATCTTCCCGCGCCCGCCTGCTTCATCTACAAGCGCTCGATCAACTGGATTCCGGTCCTCGGCTGGGTGGTCTGCGCCATGGACATGCTGGCGATCGACCGCAGCAAGGGCCGCTCCGCCTTCGAGGCCTTCATGAAGAAGGGCCCCGTGAAGCTCCGCGAGGGCTTCTGGATCAGTCTCTTCCCCGAAGGCACCCGCGTGCCGACGGGAGAGCGCGTGCGCTACAAGACGGGCGGCGCCCGCTTCGCATGCCAGAGCGGGACGCCCATCGTGCCCGTCTGCCACAATGCAGGCCACTGCTGGCCCAAGAACTCCATCGCCAAGCAACCCGGCACGATCACCGTGAGCGTCGGCCCCGTCATCGAGACGAAGGGCAGGGATCCGCATGAGGTGACGGCCGAAGTCGAAAAATGGATTGAAGATGAGCTTGAACGAATTGATGCCTGAAGCCGGCAGGGGGCTGTCTCTTCGATTGACGTCGCACCAGAGGGCCGTGACGGCGGAAGACGGCGAGCGCATCGAATATCTGTTCCAGCCCTCCCGACGCCACAGGACCCGCGTCATCCTGAGCTACGATGGCAGGCAGGACAAGCCCGTGGTGACGGTTCCGTACCGCTATGCCGGTCCGCAGATGCTGAGCGATGAATTCGTTCTTCAGCGGTGCGATGAAATCATTCTTCAGAAGAGGGAGTGCGTCAGGTGGATGCGGGCGCAGACGCATGCAGTTCTGGACGCTGCGTACTGCATTGCAGGCGGCAGCGGGTACATTCTTTACCGCGGCAGGAAGACGGCCGTTGCGGTCGACGCGACGGCGAAGACTTCGTACGTCGACGTGACGGGAGACGACGCCGTCATTCGTCTGGCGCTGCCGCAGACATGCTCGAGGAAGGAGGTCGACAGGGCGTTGCTAGCCCTTTTCAAGGCGCAGGCCAAAACGGTGCTGGGCGACCTGATGGAGGCCTATCGCGGCAGTGCGCGCCACTGGCCCGCGTCGTGGAGTCTCTCAAGCGCGAGGATGAGATGGGGATGCTGTACGACGAGGAATACGATCAGACTCTCCTGGAGGCTGATCTTCCTTGATGATGCGGTCGCCTCCTACGTGATCGCGCACGAGCTTGCGCATCTCGAGCATTTCAATCACTCGAAGGCTTTCTGGAAGGAGGTGGAGAGGCTCTGCCCGGACTGGCGGGTACAGCTCGCCAAACTCAACGCGGCGAAGGTGCTGCCCGAACTGGAGGAGGTCGGGCAGTGAGGCTCAGACGGCGTCGGCGTGATGCGGCAGATTGGCCGCCTCGCGTGCCAGTCGCACGAAGGCCGCCACGTCGAGCGTTTCGGCGCGTGCGGCGGGATTGACGCCCGCGCGTTTGATCGCGGCGTCATCCATGAGGGTGGAGAGCGCGTTGCGCAGCGTCTTGCGGCGCTGCTGGAAGGCGAGCGCGACCACTTGGGAGAAGATCTCCATATCGACTTCGGGAAGCGACTCGACGGGGCGCGGCACCATGCGTACGATCGAGGACGTGACCTTGGGCGGCGGCACGAAGGCGCCGGGCGGCACGTCGAAGAGCTTGTGCATGACGTAGCGGTACTGGAGCATCACGCTCAGACGGCCGTAAGTCTTGCTGCCGGGTTCGGCGACCATGCGGTCGACCACTTCACGCTGGAGCATGAAGTGCTGGTCGATGACGCGGTCCGCAGCGCTCATGAGCGCGAAGAGGAGCGGCGAGGAGATGTTGTAGGGCAGGTTGCCGATGATGCGCAGGCGGCGGCCCTCAAGGACGGTCGTCCAGTCGAGTTTCAGGGCGTCGGCCTCGATGAGCGTGAGCTCCTCGGGGGAGAACTGCTCGCGCAGAAACTGGGCGAGGTCGCGGTCGATCTCGACGGCGGCTTCGTGGCCTGCGCAGGCGATGACTTCGCGCGTGAGCGCGGCCTGGCCCGGGCCGATTTCAATGAGAGCGTCGCCCGGCTTCGGGTCGATGCCGCGCACGATGCGCTCGATCCAGTGGCGGTCATGAAGGAAGTTCTGACCGAAGCGTTTGCGGGCCTTGTGCCCTTCAAGCCATTCTTGTTTCACGGTTCTTCGATAAAAAGTGTGCTAATCGGAGGGCGGAGATCATGCTCGTGTCGTCCGCCTTGCCCTGTCCTGCGATGTCGAGCGCAGTGCCGTGGTCGACCGAGGTCCTGATGTAGGGAAGCCCGAGCGTCACGTTGACGCCCTCGGCGAAGCCCACGTGCTTGAGGACGGGAAGTCCCTGATCATGGTACATGCAGAGCACGGCGTCGTAGCGGTCCCAGTGGCCGGGCACGAAGGCCGTGTCGGCGGGCACGGGACCGTCGGCGTGAATGCCGCGGCTGCGCGCTCTTTCCAGAGCGGGCGTGATCGTGTTGATTTCCTCGTGGCCCATGTGGCCATTTTCACCTGCGTGCGGGTTGAGGCCCGTGACGAGGATGCGGGGCTCGGCCAGACCGTAGTCGCGTGCGAGCGCCGTGTTGAGCGTGTCGAGCACCTCGTCGAGCAGCTCGCCCGTGATGGCCTCGGAAAGCCTGGCGATCGGCAGGTGAGTGGTGGCGAGGGCCACCTTCATCGCGTCCGTGCGGGCGTTCGACGTGAGCATCATGACGACGCGCCTGACGCCGCAGAGATCCTGGAAGAACTCGGTGTGGCCTGTGAAGGGCACACCGGACTCGATGATGATGCTTTTCTGAACGGGCGCCGTGACGACGGCGCTCCATTCGCCTGCGGCGGCGCCTTCATGAGCTGCGCGCAGGATGTCGAGCACGTAGGCCGAGTTGCGGGTGTCAAGCCTGCCGGGTTCGGCAGGCGCCCGAAGCTGCACGTGACGGATGGAGACGTGCGCGGGCAGGGGCCAGGCGATGCCGAGGCGGCGGGCCTCGGCTTCAAGCAGCGTGCGGTCGCCGATCAGGAGGATCGGGTCGGACACGGCGGCTGCGGCCTTGAGCGAGACTTCCGGTCCAATGCCGGCGGGCTCGCCGGTCGTGACGGCAACGGACCGGAGTTCAGTCATGGTTCGCCTCAGTAGTGGCTGTCACGGATTTCAACGTAGGCGCGGTCGCGGAGCTCGCGCTGCCAGTTGTAGACGGCCTCGCCGAGCTTCTTCTCGCGAAGCTGCTGTCGGGCGGCGATGCGCATGCGCTGCGGATTGCCGTTCTTTTCCATGCGGCGCTCGATCACCTGGATGAGGTGGTAGCCGAACTGGGACTTGATCGGTTCGGAGACCTCGTTGGGCTTGAGCGAGTTCATGGCCTTTTCGAATTCGGGCACGGTGTCGCCGGGCTGGAGCCAGCCGAGGTCGCCGCCGCGGGTCGCGCTGTTGTCGACCGAGTGCAGGCGAGCCATCGTGGCGAAGTCGGACTCGCCCGCGTCGATGCGGCGCTTGATGTCGTTGAGGCGGTGGATCACCTCGCCTTCGGGCGTGATGTCGCTCACGAGCATCAGGATGTGGCGGGCGTGGGTCTGTTCGACCGGGCCGCCGGCGAGCTTGAACTGAACGCCGTCACGGGTGTCGGAGACGCGCATGACGTCCCAGGAGTCCTTGCCCTTGATGATGTAGACGCCTTTCCTGGGGGATTCCTTGAGCACGTCGGCCATGACGTTGGGCAGCGACTGCAGGTTGCGCCAGCCGATGTCACCGCCCTGCAGCGCGTCGGAGGCGCGCGAGTAGGTGGCGGCGAGCATGGCGAAGTCCTCGCCTGCGCGGGCGCGCTCGGCGATCTCCTCGGCATGCTTCTTGAGCTTTTCGGTGTTGTCGGGATGGTCGATCGGGATCAGGATGTGCTGGATGTGGAATTCCGTCGTGTTGCCCGTCGTGAAGCCGGCCTGCTCGGCGAGGTAGGCGTCGATTTCACTTTCGGGAATCTGGATCTTGGCGTCGACCTCGCGTTCGCGCAGGCGCTGCGTCGTGATTTCGTCGCGGATCTCCTCGCGGAAGGAGGAGAAGGAGACGCCGTCGGCCATCAGACGCTGACGGAGCTGGTCGACCGACAGGTTGTTCTGACGGGCGATCTGCTCGATGGAGGCGTTGACCATCTGGTCGTCGATGCGGATGCCGGTTTCGCGGGCGCGCTGCTTGATGGCGCGTTCGAAGATCAGGCGTTCAAGCACCTGGGCGCGGAGCTGCTCCATCGGCGGGAGCTGGATGTTCTGGCGGCGCAGGTTGATGGCGACGACGTGCGTGCGCTCCTGAAGCTCGCGGTCCGTGATGACGTCGTTGTTGACGACCGCCACGATGCGGTCGAGTTCGACGTTGCCGGCCTGCGGCTGGACGACGGGAGCCGCCTGCGCAGATTCGGTAACGGCCTGCTCGGCGGCGAAGGCGGTGCTGAGGGCGGCCATGCTCATCGTCAGCACGGCAATGGTCTTGAGCTTATTCATAGTAATCGTACTGTCCAATCTTGTCGGGAACACGGGTGGTGGTCTGATAACCCTTGATGTTCCTCTGGAGTTCAGAAAGCGGGCTTGTGCCAATACTACCCAAGCCGTTGAGCTCGAGTTGTAAGAAGAAGTTGGTCTCGTCGTTGTTGGACGTCGTCGTGTAGCGCTGTGCGGCAAAACGAAGCGTCCAGCAGTCGTGCAGGTACTCGACGCCGCCGATCATCTCGATGGGCTTGTCCTGCAGGAGCGAGTAGTTGTAGCGGAAGAGGCCGAACAGACGGTTCGTGATCGGCCACTGGACCGCCAGGTCGATCTGCTTGATGTAGTCGTTCTGATAGTCCGTGTAGTCGCGCTCGGACGAGTAGTTGTAGCGGTAGTAGAGGCCGACGAGGGACATCGGGCGCGGCTGCCACCTGACGCCTGCCTTGGCCTTCACCCAGCGGTTCATCGCCGAGGAGTACTGGCCGCTCACGTCCGACGTGATCGAGCGCGTCAGACGCGCGCCCACGCTCGCGAGCAGGTCGCTGCGAACGTCGGTGCGAAGCGGGCTTTCGCGCATCTGGGTGTCGCCCGGCGTGTAGAAGTTGACGCGCTGGTCCGAGAAGTAGTTGCGCTGGCCCACGCTGGCCTTGAAGAGCTCGAGGCCGCTCGTCTTGTCGATGTAGCGGGTGGTGAGCACGCTCGTCAGCTGGTTGGCCTCGCTCACGCGGTCGTAGCCGGAGAAGATGTTCTCCGAGAAGAGCGTTGCAAAGTTCAGGTCGGCGATCGTCGTGTCGAAGACGGGCAGGTCATCCTGATTGCGGTACGGCACGTACGCGTAGTAGACGCGCGGCTCGAGCGTCTGGTACGCCTCGCGGTTGAACCAGACGGCGTCGCGGTCGAAGACGAGGCCGGCGTCAAGGCTGAACATCGGCGTCGTGCGGTGCGGATCCTTGTTGGTGAAGCGGCCCCCGTCGCGGTCCAGGTTCTCGAGCTGGTACCAGGTGCCGAGGAAGGTGCCTTTGGGCACGACGAACCAGCCCGCGCCGCGCATCGGATAGGAGACCGTCTGCTCGAAGACGAAGCGGTCGCCCGTCGTGAACGTCGGATGCTCGAACCTCGTCGCCTCGATGGTCGTGCCGACCTCGAAGCCGTAGAAGTCGCCGTTGTAGCCGTTGAAGGTGATCTGGGGCACGCGTTCGTACGGCTTGTAGTAGTCGATGTGGTCGAAGGTGAGCGCCTGGTTCTTCTTGACGTTGATCGACGTGTTCCAGTACGTCTCGTCGTAGCGAAGGGCGTATTCCTGCGGCAGGACGGTTTCGGAGGACTCTCGGACGTTGCTCGAGAAGTCGCTGATGAAGTCATCGTCGGAGACGCGGTTGTAGTCGACGAAGGCGCTCAGCTTGTCGCGGCGCCAGCTCATGTCGACGTGCAGGCTCGAACGGCTGTCGTCCATCTCCTTGTCGTCGGGCATCAGCGCGTAGTCGACTGTCGTCTCGAAGTTGTTGTAGAGGAACCTGGCCTCGGTGTCGAGCATGACGCCGCGCTTGGTCATCAGACGGGGCGTCAGCGTAAGGTCGTAGTTGGGCGCGATGTTGAAGTAGTACGGGACCGCGAGGTCGAGGCCGCGGGTCGAGCTCATGCCGAAGGTCGGCACGAGGAAGCCGGAGCGGCGCTCACGGCTCACGGGGAAGGAGAACCACGGGGAGCCGAAGACGGGCACGCCCATGAAGTGCAGCGAGGCGTTCGTGCCCGTTGCCGTCTGGTCGTACTCGTCGATCTCGAGCTCGTTCATCTTGATGAACCAGGCTTCGTCGTCGCGCTTGCAGGTCGTGACCTTGGCGTCGTCAAAGACGGTCGATTCACCCGAGATGAAGCGGATGTTCTTCGCGCAGCCGCGGATGTTGCGCGGCGCATATTCGTATTCGGCGTCCGACATGTCGCCCGTGCGCGGCGAGATCTTGAAGCGCATGGACGGACCCGAGAAGGAGGCGCCCTGGCGCGAGATGCGCGCGTTGCCAACGGCCTCGACTTCGTCGGTTTCCTGCGTGTAGGTGATTCGGTCGCCCTTGAGGACGGTGCCGGCGCGGCGGATCTCCGCGTTGCCGTAAAGGTGGAGCTGGTCTTCGGGGTTGCCTTCGATGCGGTCGGCGGACACGAAGCTCGCGGCGTCCGAGTCGGGCGTTGCGCGGGACGGATCGAGCGTTGTCACGGATTCGAGGGACACCACGCTGCCTGTCTGAGCGGCCGGCGCAATGGAGGTGTAGGCCATGGCGGCCAGCGCGATGCTTACGCTGATCGCGGTCTGTCGGGGACGCGGGAATGACATGAAAAAACGGTGAGAGTGACAGCCTGTGGGCAGGCCTATAAAATGACGTCAAGACAATTGAAGGATTATAAAGCCCCGTCATTCCCGAGGGGCGCCGCGCAGTCCATAAAATCCCTGCGGGCTTCAGATCCTTCGGCACTAGAGGACGACGAAAACATGACGAACAGCGCGGCCGCCTCCGCCTTCGGGCAGTGGCTCCAGAGCATTTCCCCGAAATATCAGCTCGATCTGACGACGGTAAGCCGTGCAGGCGCGGACGCTGGCTTCAGGTCCTATCACCGCATTGCCGCCGCCGACGGCCGCAGCTTCATCGCCATGAATGCCGAGGGCGAGACGCCCGAGAGCTTCGCTTCCTTCATCAAGGTCGACGGCCTGCTGAGGAACGAGGCGGGCCTCAACGCCCCCGAAATCTTCGAAGCCGACACGGACCATCGCTTCATGCTGCTCTCCGACCTCGGCAGGGAGACCTATCTTGACGTCCTCAACGAGGACAACGCCCGCGAACTCATGGACCGTGCCACCACGGCGCTCGTCGCGTGGCAGAAGATCTCCCGCCCGAACGTGCTTCCCGCCTACAGCCGCGAGGTCCTGCAGCGCGAGCTCGAGCTCTTCCCGACCTGGTACGTGGGCCGCCACCGCGGCGTCGAGTGGACCGAGGAGCAGCAGAAGTGGTGGAGGATGACCACCGAGGCCATTCTCGACACCAACTGCCGCGAGGCCCTCGTCTTCGTGCACCGCGACTTCATGCCGCGCAACCTGATGGTCTCCGATCCGATGCCCGGCATCCTCGACTTCCAGGACGCGCTCTACGGTCCGCTCAGCTACGACATCGCCTCGCTCCTGCGCGACGCCTTCATCTCCTGGGACGAGAGCTTCGTGCTCGACACCACGATCCGCTATTGGGAGAAGGCCCGCAAGGCGGGCATCCCCGTGCCCGCCGACTTCGGCAACTTCTACCGCGACGTCGAGTTCATGGGCGTGCAGCGCCATCTGAAGGTGCTCGGCATCTTCGCCCGCCTCAACTACCGCGACGGCAAGCCCAAGTACCTTGAGGACACGCCGCGCTTCATCCAGTACGTGCGCAAGACGGCCCGCCGCTACATCCAACTCTCGCCGCTCACGCACCTCATCGACGACCTCGAGGGCTCCGAAACGTCCTTCGGCTACACCTTCTGACGGTCATGCGCGCTCTGATCCTCGCGGCGGGGGAAGGCCGCCGCATGCAGCCCGTCACGCTCACGACGCCCAAGCCCCTCGTCGAGGTGGCGGGGACGCCCATGGCTGTTCGCCAGATTCTTGCACTCAGGAAGGCGGGCGTCGAGGAGATCGTCCTCAACGTCGCGCATCTCGGCGACAGGATCGTGGAGACGCTTGGAGACGGCTCCGCCTGGGGCGTGCGCCTGCGCTATTCAGTCGAGGGCCGCACGGCGGGCGAAGCCCTCGAGACGCTCGGCGGAATCGCGAAGGCGCTTCCGATGCTCGATGACGGCGACGGCGCATTCATCGTCGTCGCGGGTGACATCGTGACCGACTTCGACTACTCGCGCCTTGTGCGTGCGGGCCGCGCTCTCGCGGGCTCGGACGCAGTTGCGCACCTCGTGCTTGCGCCCAATCCCTCCTACCATGCCGACGGCGACATGACGCTGGATGAGCTGGGACTCGTCCGAAGGGAGCCGAGGACGCACACGTTCTCGAGTCTCGGCGTCTACGGGACGTCGCTCTTCGAGGGCGTCGTGCCTGTTCGTGCAAAGCTCTTCCCGTGGCTCTGGCAGTTCTGCGAGGCGGGACGCGTCACGGGCGAGGTGTACGAGGGCATGTGGTTCAACGTGGGCGATGTGCGCGAGCTCGCGCTTGCCGAGGCGCGAATTCGAAACCAAATGGAAAAGTGAGGGCACGGCAGGGCCTGTGCGCCGGTCGTGTCGGTAAAATGTGGCGGTCGGGCGCTCCCCGTGTGCAGAGCGCCCCCCGAATAACGTGAGAAGAGAGTGAAGCTCGGTCCCTACGCCGTCGATGTTCCCGTCATGCTGGCCCCCATGGCCGGCATGAGCGATCTGCCTTACCGCGAGATCTGCCGCGCCCATGGTGCGGGATATGCGGTGGGCGAAATGACGACCTGCCAGCCGCAGTTCAGGACGAGCCGCAAGAGCGCAACGCGCTGGGCCTGTGACGCCGAGTTGGGACTGCGCGTCGTGCAGCTTCTCGGAGCTGATCCCGCCATGATGGCCGACGCCGCCCGCTATGCCGAGGATTCGGGCGCGCAGGTGGTCGATATCAACATGGGCTGTCCCGCCAAGAAGGTGCTTCAGACGGCGTGCGGCAGCGCGCTCATGAAGGACGAGGCGTTGGTGGCGCGGATTCTCGAGGCCGTGTGTGCGGCCGTCTCCGTGCCCGTGACGCTCAAGATCCGCACGGGCTGGGACAGGGAGCACAGGAACGCGCTCGCCATTGCGGGCATCGCCGAGCAGACGGGCGTCGCCATGCTGACGATCCACGGCAGGACGCGCGAGGACGGCTTCAGGGGCGAGGCCGAGTACGAGACGATCAGGACCGTGAAGGCCGCCGTCTCCATTCCCGTCATCGCCAACGGCGACATAGACTCGGGCGAGAAGGCAAGGCGCGTGATGGCGCTTACGGGCGCCGACGGCGTGATGATCGGCAGGGCCTCCTACGGCAATCCGTGGATCTTCTCGGAGGTCGGCGCCGCCCTCGGCCATCTTCCCGAAAGGAAGGCGCCGGGGCTTGAGGAACGACATGCGGTCATTTGCGACCACATGCGCCGTCATTTTGACTATTATGGCGGTGCTAGAGGTGCCGTGACCTTCAGGAAGCACCTGAGCCATTATTTAAAGGGGCTGCCGGGCTCCGAGGCGTTGTTGGGCGAGTTGTTCGCCACGTCCGATGCGGACGTCCTCGGTGCGGCCGTCAGCCGTTATTTTGAGAGGTTGCAGGATGACGAGCAGGGACTTGGATGACAAGGCGATTGTCCGCCGTAAGCCTGAAGCGCCGCAGATCAGGCTGATCAGGCAGGCGAAGCAGAGAGTCAAGCTGGGACTTGACTTCGAGGGCGTTACGCTGGAAAGCCTGGCGAAGGACATGCCCGAGCTCAAGGCGGGCCGCATTGAAGAGGCCGTGATCGTCCAGCTCAACCAGTACTTCCAGCAGCTCGGCGGTTCGCAGCCGCATCCTCTCTACAGTCTGGTCATGGAGACGGCGGAGCGTCCGTTGCTCATCTACGTGATGAAGCTCTGCCGCAACAACCAGATTGAAGCCGCAAAGATTCTTGGCATTAACCGAAATACTCTGCGCTCGAAGCTTCGCATTCACAAGCTTCTGCCCGGAGAAAGTTCATAAGGAAATAGGCAATGAAGAAACAGGCTCTTATCAGCGTGTCCGACAAGACCGGCGTCGTGGATTTTGCCCGCGAGCTCGTCGCTCTCGGCTACCACATTCTCAGCACGGGCGGCACCGCCAAGCTCCTCACGAAGGAAGGCGTCCCCTGCCAGGAAGTCGCCGACTACACGGGCTTCCCTGAAATGCTCGACGGCCGCGTCAAGACGCTCAACCCGAAGATCCACGCCGGCATCCTCGCCCGTCGTCCCGTCGCCGAGCACATGGCCGCTCTCGAGGCCCACGGCATCGACCCGATCGACATCATCTGCGTGAACCTCTATCCGTTCGAACAGACGATCGCCAAGCCGGACTGCACGTTTGAAGACGCCATCGAGAACATCGACATCGGCGGCCCGACGATGATCCGCGCCGCCGCCAAGAACCACGAGTCCGTCGCCGTGATCGTTGATCCGACCGACTACGCCTCCGTCGTCGCCGAAATCAAGGCCGAAGGCGGTGTCACGGCCGCGACGCGCCTCGCGCTCGCCAAGAAGGTCTTCGCCCATACCGCCCGCTACGACGGCATGATCACGAACTACCTCACGAGCCTTGACGAAAACAACCAGCGCACCCGCTTCCCGCAGGTCCTCACCCGCCAGTGGGAAAAGGTCCAGGACATGCGCTACGGCGAAAATCCGCACCAGGCTGCCGCCTTCTACCGCGAATCCTCCGTTGCGCCGGGCCTTCTCGCCGGCTATGAACAGCTTCAGGGCAAGGAACTCTCCTACAACAACATCGCCGACAGCGATGCCGCTTGGGAATGCGTCCGCTCCTTCGAGGCTCCCGCCTGCGTGATCATCAAGCACGCCAATCCGTGCGGCGTCGCCGTGGGCATCAGCTCCGCCGAAGCCTACTCCAAGGCCTTCCAGACGGACTCCAAGTCCGCCTTCGGCGGCATCATCGCCTTCAACCGCGAAGTGACCGGCGAATGCGCCGAGCTCGTTTCCCGCCAGTTCGCCGAGTGCATCATCGCTCCGAGCTTCTCCAAGGAAGCTGTCGAGATCTTCGCCGCCAAGAAGAATCTCCGTCTTCTCACGGTCGCTCTCGGCAAGGCCCACAACGACTTCGACTTCAAGCGCGTCGGCGGCGGCCTGCTCGTTCAGACGCCCGACAACCAGATCTGCGCCGAAGGCGCCCTGCGCTGCGTGACGAAGCGCCAGCCAACGTCGTCCCAGATCGCCGACCTGATGTTCGCCTGGAACGTCGCCCGCTTCGTGAAGTCCAACACGATCGTCTATGCCCGCGGCGGCATGACGCTCGGCGTCGGTGCCGGCCAGATGAGCCGCGTCGACTCCGCCCGCATCGCCATGCTCAAGGCTGAAGAGGCCGGTCTCTCTCTCGAGGGCTCCGTGGCCGCTTCCGACGCCTTCTTCCCGTTCCGCGACGGTCTCGACGTCGTGGTGGACGCCGGCTGCACGGCCGTCATCCAGCCGGGCGGCTCCATCCGTGACGACGAAGTGATCGCCGCCGCCGACGAGCGCGGCATCGCCATGGTCTTCACGGGCGAACGCCACTTCCGCCACTAAGGCGGTCCCGAGGCGCGGGGAGCCGTGAGGCTCCTGCGCCTCAAACGCAGCGGTGAGCGGCGTTTCGACGCCGCCTCCGCGTACCGAATGCAAGCCGCTCCCCGACGGGAGCGGTTCCGTGCTTACAAGGGAGTCATCCGTGACCAACTTCAATCCTTCCCGCCGCAGAGTGCTGTGCGCTGGCGTGCTTGCAGGCGCCTTCACGGCATGTCCTGCGCTTGCCGAACTTCAGGTCTCCATCACGGGCGTGGGCGCCAATCAGCTCCCGATCGCCGTCAAGGTGTTTGAAGGCTCCGGCGCCACGGGGTTCGATGCTGCGGCCGTCATCGGAGCCGACCTTGAGCGATCCGGCGCGTTCCGCCTGATCCCGACGGGCGCCGAAGGCGAACCCGAGAACCTTGAAAAGCCCGCGAGCCTCGAGGCCTTCGGCAAGCTCGGCGCGAACGCGCTCGCCGTGGGCCGCGTCAGCCGTCTTCCCGACGGCCGCTGGGAGCTCACCTACTATCTGCACAACACCGTGACGGGTGCGCTGACGGACTCGGCCGTCTTCACGACGTCGGGCAACGACGTGCGCATGTGCGCGCACCGCATCGCCGACCGCATCTACACGAATCTCACGGGCGAAGGCCCGATCTTTGCGTCGAAGCTCGTCTACGTGGCCCAGCTCGCCCGCAACCGCTATGAGCTCGTCATCAGCGACAGCGACGGCGGCAACCGCCAGGCCGCCCTTCAGTCCCATGAACCGATCATCTCCCCCGTCTGGTCTCCCGACGGCAAGAAAATCTCCTACGTGAGCTTCGAGGACCGCAAGCCGATCATCTATGTTCAGGAGCTCGCGACGGGCGCCCGTCATGCGATCTGCGCCTTCCGCGGCAACAACTCCGCGCCGGCCTTCAGCGCCGACGGCGGCACGCTTGCCGTGGCGCTCTCCCGCGACGGCCTCACGCAGATCTACCTGATGAACGCCAACGGCACCGGCCTGCGCCGCTTTACGAAGAGCTACGGCATCGACACCGAGCCGTGCTTCTCGGCGGACGGCCAGTGGGTCTACTTCACCAGCGATCGAGGCGGTGCTCCGCAGATCTATCGCCAGCCGCTCGCCGGCGGTCCCGCCGAGCGCGTGACCTTCGGCTCTAGCTACGCGATCAGCCCGACGGTCAGCCGCGACGGCCGCTATCTCTCCTACATCTCCCGCATCGACGGCCGCTTCCGTACGGCCGTGATGGATCTCACGACAGGCCAGAACACGCTCGTGACCACGACCGACCGCGATGAATCGCCGTCCTTCGCGCCCAACGGCCGCTTCCTCGTCTATGCGACGGAAGTCAACGGCCGCGGCGTTCTTGGAACGGCCTCCGTCGACGGCAGGCTCTCGACGCGCCTCACCGGTCTGGGCGACATCCGTGAACCCTGCTGGGGACCGATTCTGCCCTGATGAAGGGCGAAAACCAACGACAATCAACCACAACACTGTTGCCAGGAACACAAAATGTCCTTTTCGTGGAAAATCCTCGCTGCATCCGCAGCCGTTGCCGCTCTTCTGAGCGGCTGCTCGTCCGTCTCCCTTGACGAAAGCGCCAAGGACGGCACGCTCGCCGGCCAGACCGCCGGCAGCCAGACCCAGGCGGTGAATCCGTTCGCCGATCCGAACAACCCGCTCTCCAAGCGCTCCGTGTACTTCTCTTTCGACTCCTATGAAGTCGAAGCCCAGTACATGCCCGCCGTCGAAGCCCACGCCCGCTGGCTTGCCGCTCATCCGAACGTCAACATCATCATCCAGGGCAACACCGACGAACGCGGCGGCCGCGAGTACAACCTCGCCCTCGGTCAGAAGCGTTCCGAAGCCGTCAAGCAGCGCCTGCAGCTCCTCGGCATCCCCGCCGAGCGCATCGAAGCCGTTTCCTTCGGCCGTGAAAAGCCGGTGGCCTACGGTCACAGCGAGGAAGCCTGGGCCCAGAACCGCCGCGCCGACATCGTCTATCCGACGGAAGTGACGTCCGGCAAGGCCGCCCAGTAATCTCTGGACGCATTACCTGAGACGACGGCCGGACGCAGCCCCACGGGGACCGCGGCCGGCCGCCTGCTTTTCGAGCCCGGCTCGTGCACGGACACGAGCGGCTTCTTCGGAGAAATTATGAATTTGAACAAGCTGATGGTTCAGGCCTGCACGGCCGCGATCCTGTCGGGCTCCGCCGCGGGTGCGATGGCCTTCGCGGACGACGATGCTCGCCGCGCCATTCTTGATCTGCGCGCACAGGTTGCCGCCCTTGAGGAACAGCTCAAGAACGCACAGATTTCGTTTGCGACGCGTCTCGACAACCTGCAGAACCAGAACCGCCTTCTCACCGGTCAGGTCGAGGAGCTCACGAATGCGATCCGTCAGGAAAAGCGCAGCACGCGCGAGCTCTACACCAGCATCGACGAGCGCCTCGGCAAGTTCGAGCCGCGCGAAGTTGAGGTCAACGGCGAGAAGGTCATGGTTCAGCCTCAGGAGCAGGCCGCCTACGACGCCGCCGTCGAGCTTCTCAAGGCGGGCGACTACAAGAAGGCCGCCGCCGCATTCAGCACTTTCGGCGTCGAGTGGCCCAAGTCCGCCTACGCGGCCGACGCCGTCTACTGGCGCGGATCCTGCCTCTTCGCCCTTGAGCAGTACAAGAGCACGATCAACGTTCAGAATTCGCTCATCCGCAGCTACCCGAAGCATCCGCGCGTGGCCGATGCCATGATCTCCGTGGCGTCGTCCCAGGCGGCGCTCGGAAACGTCAAGGCAGCCTCTGCGACGCTCGCCAAGGTGATCAAGCAGTATCCGAATTCGGACGCGGCCAAAACCGCCGCCCAACTTCAGAAAACTTTGAAATAAGTCGACGAGAGCACTCAAATGCAGCCTGTCCCGTCATAGGGGCAGGCTATTATTTTGTCGGGTGAAGAGGGGAAAATGCCGTGGATAGCCGCAAAATATGAGCAGAAGCGGAATTTTTAGGTTGTTTCACTTACCGAAGCCGTTTCTACTGGCCTCACAGAGTTGCTAGAATCACCATCGGAGGTGTCGCCATGGATTTGGCGGCACCTTCAGTACCTTATAACTGCCCGGACAATTTCGTACCCCGTGGAGTTTTTTAGCAAGAAGGACTTATGACTGAATCCAAGCAAATTTGCGGCGCCGACCTGCTCCGCAACCCGCAGCTCAACCGTGCCGACGCCTTCACTCAGGAGGAGCGCGACGCCCGCGGCCTTCGCGGTCTTCTGCCGCCGGCCGTTTCCACCATGGAGCTGCAGGTCAAGCGCACGCTCGCTTTGCTCGACCGCTGCCCGACGGCTCTCGACAAGTTTCTGATGCTCGACAGCCTGCATGCGACTGACGAAGACCTCTACTTCAAGATCCTGATCGACTACATCGACGACTACATGCCCGTGGTCTACACCCCGACCGTCGGCGAGGTCTGCCAGAAGTTCAGCCATATCTACCGCTATCCGCGCGGCGCCTTCATCTCGATCAACGACAAGGGCCGCGTCCGCGAAATCATTGAAAACTGCCCGAACGAGGAAGTCGACGTCATCGTCGTGACCGACGGCCAGCGCATTCTCGGCCTCGGCGACCTCGGTATCAACGGCATGGGCATCCCCTGCGGCAAGCTCTCGCTCTACACGGCCTGCGCCGGCATCGCCCCGGAAAAGACGCTTCCCGTCACCATCGACGTCGGCACGAACAACCCGGAATACCTGAACGATCCGATGTACCTCGGCCTGCGTCAGGAACGCGTGACGGGCGAAGCCTACGACGAACTCATCGAGGAATTCGTCACCGAAGCCCGCCGCCGCTGGCCCAACGTCCTCATCCAGTTCGAGGACTTCGGCAACAACCACGCCTTCGACCTTCTCGAACGCTACAAGGACAAGGTCCTCTGCTTCAATGACGACATCCAGGGCACGGCTGCCGTGGCCGTCACGGGCGTCTACTCCGCTCTTCGCGTCACGAAGCAGAAGCTTGCCGATCAGCGCTTCCTCTTCCTCGGCGCCGGCGAAGCCGCCACCGGCATCGCCGAACTCCTCGTCGACGCCATGGTCGCCGAAGGCGTTGAACGCGAGGAAGCCCTCAAGCACTGCTTCCTCTTCGACTCCAAGGGGCTCGTGACCTGCAACCGCGGCGACAAGCTCGCCCACAACAAGGTTCCGTTCGCCCACAACGTCGAGAACTGCAAGACCTTCATCGAAGCCGTCCGCGCCCTGCGTCCGACCGGCATCATCGGCGTGGCCGCCCAGCCGGGCGCCTTCAATGCCGAAGTGCTCGGCGCCATGGCCGAAATCAACGAGCGTCCGATCGTCTTCGCGCTTTCCAACCCGACGTCCCGCGCCGAATGCGACGCCGCCACGGCCTACCGTGAAACGAACGGCCGCGCGCTCTTTGCCTCCGGCTCTCCGTTCGCTCCGGTCGACTTCAACGGCAAGACCTTCGTGCCGCGTCAGGGCAACAACAGCTACGTGTTCCCCGGCCTCGGCCTCGGCGCCGTCTTCGCCCGCGCCAAGACGATGCCCGTGGGCATGTTCCTCGCCGCCTCCCGCGAGCTCGCCGAGCTCGTGAGCGAAGCCGACCTCGAACAGGGCTCGCTCTATCCGCCGCTCTCCACCGTGCGTGAAGTCTCGGTCAAGATCGGTGCTGCTGTCGCCCAGTACGCCTACGACAACGGTCTCGCTGGCAACGAACGCCCGGCCGATCTCGAAGCTGCCGTTCGCGAATTCATGTACAAGCCCGAATAAGTTCCGGCTTCATCCGTGAATGAATGAGAAAAGCCTCCGCACTTCGGTGCGGAGGCTTTTTTGTCAGGATTTCGTCAGGATTTCGTCAGGATTCAGTCAGGAGTCGCAGGCAGCCGCAGGGCGGGACCCGAGGGCGTGCGTTGTGGTATTCTCCCCGACGCCCGAGAGGTCAGCCCTGATGCGGCGGGCCTTCATCTTCTGCAGGAACCCGTCCCTTCATGACCGACCTTTTCACCGCGCACCGAGGCGTCGACACGCAGACCGAGGAGAAGATCCTCGCACGCCTCTACGGCGAGCCGCTGGAGGAGTGTCCCGACGGGCTGTACATTCCACCCGAGGCGCTGCGCGTCTTTCTGGCGAGCTTCGAGGGACCGCTCGACCTGCTTCTCTACCTCATCCGCAAGCAGAAGTTCGACGTCATGGACATCCCGATGGCGGAGCTTACCGACCAGTACATGCGCTACGTGGATCTGGTGAGGGAGAGCGATCTGGAGCTGGCCGCAGCCTATCTCGTGATGTCCGCGACGCTCATGCAGATCAAGAGCAGGCTTCTGCTGCCTTCCGTGAGGACGGCCGAGGGGACGGAACCCGAGGATCCGAGGGCGGAACTCATGCGCCGTCTTGAGGAGTACGAGCGGATTCGTTCTGCGGCGCTCAAGCTGCAAGCCATGCCGAGGATAGACCGGGACTTCCGTGTCGCCGAGGCGGAGCGCTGCGTGCCCGTGGTGGCGCTCCAACCCGATGTGACGCCCGAGATGCTCGCATCGGCCTGGGCTGCCGTCGCCGCCCGTCTCAAGCTTCGGGACCGGCACAAGGTGAGCAGGCAGGAGCTTTCGGTGAGGGAGCACATGACGGCCCTTCTGAAGCGCCTGCAGACGGAGCCCTTCGTGACGCTGGAGGGGCTCTGGAACGGCACCCGAGACCGCGAGACGATGACCGTGTGGTTCCTGGCGCTCCTCGAGCTTGCCAAGGAGGGAATGATCATCCTCACTCAGGGAGCGCCCTACGCGCCGCTCTACGCCACGCTGCCCGAGGATGCGGGCACGCTTGAGCTTCGTTGCCCCGATCCCGATCCGCTCGTGCTGACGAGCTGAGACGGTGAACGGACAAAACAAAACCCCGCCGGGCGGAGAGCCTGACGGGGTTTTTTGTCTTTGCCTGAGCGTGGAGGCTGTTTAGGCTTCTCCGCCGAGGAGAGCGCGCTTGGCGGCGGCCTTTTCATCCTGCTCCTTGAGGATGATTTCGGCACGGGCGAAGGCGAACTCCATGTTCGGCACGAGGTTTGCACCGAGACGCTGGGCGATGTTGGTGCGCTTGAGCTGGGCGAGCGGGTGGCCGGAGGCGCCCGCAATGATCAGCTCGTGGTTGTGGCGGTGCAGGGCGCGTGCATAGACTTCGATCTGGTCCATCGCGGAGTTGTCGATGTTGAGCAGGTCGGTGAAGTCAAGGATCACGATGCGGGCTGCGGAGGCCGACGTGATGCGGGCCGGATCGGTCACGTGCTCGAGCTTGGAGACGGAGCCGAAGAAGAGGGCGCCCTTGATGTGCCAGGCCTCGACCGTGTCGGGCACGTTGAACGGAAGCGTGACGGGTTCGACGACCGTCAGGTTGTTCATGCGCATCAGGAAGAAGACGCAGGCAACGACGAGGCCGAACTGGACGGCGACCGTCAGGTCGAAGATCACGGTCAGGAAGAACGTGATGAGAAGCGTCGCCTTGTAGGAGAGCGTCATCGAGCGCAGGCGCAGGAACTCGCGCCAGTTGCCCATGTTCCAGGCCACGAAGACGAGGATGGCGGCAAGCGCGCAGAGCGGGATGTTGCTCGCAAGCGGGGCGGCGGCGAGGATCACGACGAGAAGCGTGATGGCGTGGACCATGCCCGCGACGGGCGAGAAGGCGCCGGACTTGATGTTCGTGACGGTACGGGCGATTGTGCCGGTGGCGGGGATGCCGCCGAAGAACGGAACGATCATGTTGGCGACGCCCTGGCCCATCAGTTCCTGATTGGGGTCGTGGCGGTCGTCGGTCATCGTGTCGGCCACGCGGGCGCACAGCAGGCTTTCAATGGAACCGAGCACGGCGATCGTGATCATCGGGCCGAGAAGCTGCTTGGCGGTGTCCCACTCGAGGTCGGGGATCTGCAGGCTCGGGAGGGACTGCGGAATGCCGCCGAACTTGGAGCCGATCGTTTCGACGGGAAGGCCGAAGACCGTGACGATGATCGTGGAGAGCACGAGGACGACGACGGTGCCGGGCAGGTGGGCGAGCCAGCGCTTCCACTGCGGGCCGCTCATCTGATAGCCCTTGGGCCAGAACTTGACGATGAGGAAGCTCGCAAGCGCAAGGCCGAAGGCCCACGGATTGATCGTGCCGATGTTGTTGATGATCGTGTTGACCTGGCCGAAGAAGTCGGCGGGCATCTTGGCGACGGTGAGGCCGAGGAAGTCCTTGACCTGCTGCAGGCCGATCATGACCGCAATGCCGTTCGTGAAGCCGATCACGATCGATACGGGGATGAACTTGATGAAGCCGCCGATCTTGAAGAGGCCCATCAGGAAGAGGATGACGCCTGAGCCGAGCGTGGCGAGCATGAGGTTGCTCAAGCCGTACTGTGCGATGATGCCGTAGATGATGACGACGAAGGCGCCGGCGGGACCGCCGATCTGGACGCGGCAGCCGCCGAGAAGCGAGATGAGGAAGCCAGCGATGATGGCGGTGTAGAGGCCCGATTCGGGCGGCACGCCGGAGGCGATGCCGAAGGCCATGGCGAGCGGCAGGGCCACCATGCCCACGGTGAGGCCGGCGGAGATGTCGCGCGACAGCATGCGGCTGTCGTATTCCTTCAGGCAGGTGAGGAGCACCGGATGGAATTTGGCCAGCGGCACGTGGTGCATGAATTCGCGGGCCATGTCTTTGAAGCTCATGTCGAAAACCGGATGAGGTGAGGGAAAAACGTCTAATTGTAAGAAAAGGCATCCTCCTTAGGAAGAGGATGCCTTTGCTCAATCGCAAGCAATGGCCAAAAAATCAGGCCTATTGCGCAAATAAGTCGATCTTATCGGATGCGCATGCCGGGAATAGCGCCGGAGTGCGGTTCGAGCACGAAGAGGCCGAGCGACTTGTCGCCGGCGTCGGAGGCGGCGAGAACCATGCCTTCGGAGACGCCGAAGCGCATCTTGCGCGGGGCGAGGTTGGCGATCACGACCGTCATGCGGCCTTCGAGCTGCTCGGGCTTGTAGGCGCTTGCAATGCCGGAGAAGACGTTGCGGGTGCGGCCTTCGCCCAGATCGAGCGTGAGGCGCAGAAGCTTCGTGGAGCCTTCGACGGGCTCGCACTTGACGATCTTGGCGACGCGCAGGTCGATCTTCGTGAAGTCGTCGATCGTACACTCGGGAGCGATGGCTTCGCCGCCGGGCAGGACGGGTTCGGGCTCGGGAGCCTTTTCGGGGACGAGGACGTCAAGCTGCTTTTCCATGTCGACGCGCTGCATCAGGTGCTTGAAGGCCTTGATCGGGCTCGCGGAGGAGAGCGGCACGGGGACGCTCGCCCAGGTGAGAGGTTCGATCGAGAGGAAGTCCTCGACGCGGGTGGCCGTGGCGGGCAGCACGGGCTTGAGGTAGAGCGTGAGCAGGCGGAAGCCTTCGAGGGCGATCGAGGAGACGCGGTGCAGTTCGGCCCTGGCCTCGGGGTTCTTGGCGAGCTCCCACGGCTTTTCCTGATCGACGAACTCGTTGATCTTGTCGGCGAGCTCCATTACGAGGCGCGTGGCGCGGGCGAACTCGCGGATTTCGAAGAAGCCCTTGACTTCCTCGGCGCGGCTGCGGATGGCTTCAAGCAGCGGATCCTGCATGGCGGAATCGTCGACGCGGCCCTCGAACTTCTTGAAGATGAAGCCCGCGGCGCGGCTGGCGATGTTGACGTACTTGCCGATCAGGTCGGAGTTGACGCGCTGGGCGAAGTCGGACTTCGTGAAGTCGACGTCCTCGACGCGGGAGTTCATCTTGGCGGCAAGGTAGTAGCGGAGCCATTCGGCGTCCATGCCGAGCTCGAGGTACTGCAGCGGCGAGATGCCGGTGCCGCGGCTCTTGGACATCTTCTCGCCGTTGACGGTCATGAAGCCGTGGGCGTTGACGTGATCGGGCACGCGGAAGGGCTTGCCGGCAAAGTGCAGCATGGCGGGCCAGAAGAGCGTGTGGAAGTAGATGATGTCCTTGCCGATGAAGTGGATCTGCTCCGTCTTTTCGTCGGAGAGGATGCCTTCGAAGTCGAGGCCCTGCTTGTCGCAGTAGTTCTTGAGCGAGGCGAGGTAGCCGACGGGGGCGTCAAGCCAGACGTAGAAGTACTTGCCCGGAGCGTCGGGAATGGCGATGCCGAAGTACGGTTCGTCGCGGGAGATGTCCCAGTCTGAGAGGTTGCCGTCCTTGCCGAGCCATTCGCTGTCCTTGGCGAGGACCTCCTGCTGCACGCGCGGCAGGCCGTCCTTGCCTTTGCCGTTGGTCCAGTCGCGGAGGAACTGGACGCACTGCGGGTCGGAGAGCTTGAAGAAGTAGTGCGTGGACTTGCGGATTTCCGGACGGGAGCCCGAAAGCGTGGAGTACGGGTTCACGACTTCCATCGGGGAGTAGACGGCGGAACACTTTTCGCAGTTGTCGCCGTACTGGTCGGTCGCGCCGCAGCGCGGACACGTGCCCTTGATGAAGCGGTCGGCGAGGAACATGCCCTTGACCGTGTCGTAGTACTGCTCGATCTCCTTCGTGTAGATGAGACCGGCGGCGACGAGGCGGCGGTAGATGTCCTGGCTGAGCTCGTGGTTTTCAACGGCGTCGGTGCTGTGCCAGTTGTCGAAGCTGATGTGGAAGCCGTCGAGGTACTGCTTGCGGCCTGCGGCGATTTCGGCGACGAAGGCCTGCGGCGTGATGCCGCGCTTCTGGGCGGCAATCATGATCGGCGCGCCGTGCACGTCGTCGGCGCCGACGAAGTGGACCTTGTTGCCGGACATGCGCTCGTGACGCACCCAGATGTCAGCCTGGATGTACTCCATGATGTGGCCCATGTGGAAGGCGCCGTTCGCGTAAGGCAAGGCGGTCGTAACAAAAAGATTGCGCTGACTCATCGTCGTGTTAAATCCGAAGTTGAAATGAAGGGCGCTTCGGAAAAACCGAAGCAATCAGTTATTTTAGCGTAGCGAAAACCCGAGGGGGCTTGGAGAGCCTTTCCAATCCGGGCCTTTTCAGGAAAATCAAAGGATCGGCGCGTAAAATCCGCATAACCACACGCGCGATGCGCGCGGACATCAACGGAGAAGAATCCCATGACCATTTCCACGGAAGCGATCAAGAGCGCCCTTTCCGCGCTGATCGACCCTGTCACCGGCACCGACTACGTGTCCGGCAAGATGTTCAAGAGCGCCGAAACCGACGAGAACGGCAACGTCAAGGTGTTCATTGAGCTCGGCTATCCCGCCAAGCACCGTGCCGAAGCCGTCGGTCAGGCCGTGGGCGAGGCCGTCCGCGCCGCAGGTGCCGCCTCCGTTGAGGTGAGTGTCACGCAGAACATCATCGCGCACAAGGTGCAGGGCACGCTTCGCGTCATGCCTGGCGTCAAGAATATCATTGCGGTGAGCTCCGGTAAGGGCGGCGTCGGCAAGTCCACGGTCTCCGCCAACCTCGCGCTCGCGCTTGCGCACGAAGGCGCCCGCGTCGGCGTGCTTGATGCGGACATTTACGGTCCGTCCCAGCCCAAGATGCTCGGCGCCTCCGGCCAGCCCGTGAGCGCCGACGGCAAGACGATGGAGCCGATGGAATCCCTCGGCCTGCAGATCAACTCGATCGGCTTCATGATCGAGGAGGACGATCCGATGATCTGGCGCGGCCCGATGGCCGCAGGCGCCCTGCAGCAGCTCATCACCCAGACGAATTGGCACGACCTCGACTACCTGATCGTCGACATGCCTCCGGGAACGGGCGACATCCAGCTCACGCTCTCGCAGCAGGTGCCGCTCACGGGCGCCGTCGTCGTGACGACCCCGCAGGACATCGCGCTCATCGACGCCAAGAAGGGCCTGCGCATGTTCCAGAAGGTGAATGTGCCCATCCTCGGCATCATCGAGAACATGTCCGTCTTCATCTGCCCGCACTGCGGCGAAGTCGAGCACATCTTCGGTGAAGGCGGCGCCAAGCGCATGAGCGAGCAGTACGGTGTGCCGCTTCTCGGCGAGCTTCCGCTTTCGGCCAAGATCCGCGAACAGGCCGACAGCGGCCTGCCCACGGTCGCCGCCGAGCCCGACGGCAAGGAGGCCCTGATGTACCGCGAGATGGCGATGAAGGTCGCCGGCGCTCTCGCCCGCATCACGAAGGACTACACGGCCAAGATGCCCGGCATCCGCGTCGTGAACGACTGATCGAAAGAAAACGGCGTCGAAGGCCCGCGTTGAGCGCGGGTCTTCGCAGGCGAAAAAGCAAGAGGGGACGGCCGCAGGGCCGTCCCCTCTGTCCATGGAGTCCTTGGACTCAAAGACGATCAGTCTTCGTCAAAGTTCGGCGTCTCGACGCCGAGTACCTTGTGGAGCTTCGGCGACGTGGTCGTGTACTGCAGGAACACGCGCTTTTCCGGGAAGACGTAGTCGCAGGCCGCGAAGGCGGCGAGGGCGCATTCGTGGAAGCCGGAGAGGATGAGCTTCTTCTTGCCGGGGTAGGTGTTGATGTCGCCCACGGCGAAGATGCCCGGGATGTTCGTCTCAAAGCGGGCGGTGTCGACGACGATCTGCTTGCGGTCGAGCTCGAGGCCCCAGTTCTCGATCGGGCCGAGCTTGGGCTGCAGACCGAAGAAGACGAGCAGATGGTCGAGCGGGATGCGGCGCGTGACGCCGTCGGCGCCCGCGACGAGCACTTCGGTGAGCTTGCCGTCGGCTTCGTTGAAGCCCGTGACCTGGCCCACTTCGAACTGCATCTCCCAGTTCTCGCACAGTTCCTTCATCTTGGCGACGGAGGCGGCTTGGGCGCGGAAGCCGTCGCGGCGGTGAACGAGTACGACGCTTTCGGCGCGGCCCACGAGGTTGAGCGTCCAGTCGAGGGCGGAGTCGCCGCCGCCGCAGATGACGACGTTCTTGCCTTCAAAGACGGAGGGATCCTTGCAGCTGTAGTGAAGCTGCGTGCCCTCGAACTTCTCGATGCCCTTGACGCGGAGCGGACGCGGCTGGAAGGAGCCGACGCCGGCGGCGATGATCACGACCTTGGTCATGAAGCGGGTGCCGGTGCTCGTCTCGACGTAGAAGCGGCCGTCCTCCTGCTTTTCAACGCGGGTGACTTCTTGGCCGAGGTGGAAGACGGGGCCGAAGTGATGGTTCTGCTTGAGGAGGTTTTCTGTGAGCTCGTAGGAGGAGCAGACGGGAACGGCGGGAATGTCGTAGATGGGCTTCGTCGGATAGAGCTCCATGCACTGGCCGCCGACGTTGCGAAGCGAGTCGATGACGTGGCACTTGATTTCGAGCAGGCCGAGCTCGAACACCTGGAAGAGGCCGACGGGACCGGCGCCCACGACGACGGCATCGGTTTCAATGAGCTCATCGGTGGGCTCGGCAACGGTCATATAGTCTTCAATAGCCATGATTCTGTTTCGAATGGGTAAAAACGGTTGAGCCTTCCCCTCGGGGAAGGCGGTTGCGGTATTTTCGCACGCTTTCGGGCCCTGATGCAGGCGCCTGCGGGGCCTATCACTTGGCGCGCTCCTTCTCGATGAGGAGCTGCTCGCGCAGTTCGCGCAGGCGTGCGTCGATCTGGCTCATGGTGTAGAAGTCGCCGTCGGCGGCCTTCTGCCCGAGCGTCATCTGGTAGACGGCCGCCTCGGTGGAGCCATAGAGCGCGTACATCTCGCCCGTGTGCAGGTACTGGAGGCTCTTCTTGCCGAGCTTTTCGTAGGAGCGTGCGAGGAGTGCATGGTAGTTGGAGCTCTCCTGGCTTATCGCGGTGTTGCTGCGCAGGAAGTTGATGAGCTTCTGATGCTCGTTCTGGCTGTAGAGGAGGTCGACGTAGTTTTCCGCAATCATCGTGGAGAGCGGAAAGCGATCGACGGCGCTGCGGGCGTCCTCGACGGCCTTTCTCTTGTCGGCGGCGGTGCGGGCGGCGTCGTACTCGGTGCGTGTGAGATTGCGCACGAGAATGGCGCTCTTGCCCGCCTTCATGGCGAGGCGCGCCTCGACGAGGGCCTCGTCGGGTTCGTGCAGCTTCTGGGCCGCCACCGAGAGGCCGTAGTGAAGCACGGCCTCATTGACGCCCGAGGAGGTCTTGAGGCGGCGCTGGAATTCCTTCCTGACCTTGTACCAGCCGTCGTGGCGCGTCTCCTGCAGCACCTCAAGGCGCGCCTGGATCAGCTTGAAGTCGAGGCTGTCGCGGTGCAGGCGCGGCGGGATGCTGCGGGTGCGGTTCTCCATGTCGGCCATTCGCTCGACGGTGAGTGGATGGGTGGAGAGGTAGGCGGGGGCGGCCGATTCGTAGAAGCGGTTGCTCGAATGGAGGCGCTCGAAGAAGCTCTCCATGCCCTTGGGGTCGAAGCCTGCGTTGTAGAGGGTCTGCAGACCCACGCGGTCGGCCTCTCGTTCGGCGTCTCTCGAGTAGTTGAGCTGGGACTGGATCATGGCGGCCTGGGAGCCCATGGCGACGGCCGCGGCGGCGTGACCGCCCGAATTTCCGCCCGCTCGTGCGGCGAGAATGGCCAGAAGCATGGAACCGATTGTGAGGGCCATGTTCCCCTTCTGGGCCTCGATCATGCGCGCGATGTGGCGTTGGGAGACGTGGCCGATTTCATGGCCCATGACGCCTGCAAGCTCGCTTTCGTTCTGAGCGTTGATGATGGTGCCCGTGTGCACGGCGATGTAGCCGCCCGGAAGCGCGAAGGCGTTGAGCGTTGCGTCCCGGATGGGAAAGAAGAAGAACTGGTAGGTGTAGGTGTTCGCGTTGCTGACGAGCTGGTAGCCGAGCCTGTTGAGGTATTCGCTCGTTTCGGGGTCCGACATGTAGGTGGGGTCGGCTCGAACCTGCCGCATGATCTGCGCGCCGAGAGCGTATTCGTCGGCGGGTGAGAGCTCGGCGCCTGCGACGGTGCCCAGACTCGGCAGGTTGAGGTCGAGCGGCGTCTGGCCTGCCGACAGTGCCGTGCCGGGCAGGCATGCGGTCGTCATGGCCGAGACGAGAAGTACCCACGCTTTGAAGTTCATCGAAATTCCTTTGGGGCGGAGGAGCGGACAGTGTGCGCCGCGCCTGCGCATCGTGCAGACAAAATGGAGGTCCCGACCGCTATCATAATGGGCGGACGCGCCCGGAGTCCCGCTTTCGGGCGCCTTACAGGATCAAAGGTAACGAAAATGAGCGAACTGACACACTTTGACGAGGCCGGTCAGGCCCATATGGTCAACGTCGGCGAGAAGTCCGAGACGCACCGAATCGCAGTGGCCTGCGGCCGCATCCACATGCAGCCCGCCACGTTCGAGCTCGTCGCGGGTGGTACGGCCAAGAAGGGCGACGTGATCGGCATTGCGCGCGTGGCGGCCATCATGGCCAGCAAGCGCACGTCGGATCTCGTGCCGCTCTGCCATCCGATCGGACTCACCCGCGTGGCGGTCGACTTCGAGCTTGACGAGAAGACGCACGCCGTGACGTGCACGGCCCGCTGCGAATGCTACGGCAAGACGGGCGTCGAGATGGAGGCGCTCACGGCCGTGCAGGTCGGCCTGCTCACGATCTACGACATGTGCAAGGCCGTCGACCGAGGCATGGTGATGACCGACATACGCCTTCTCGAGAAGGACGGCGGTAAGTCGGGCCGCTGGATGGCTGAAAGGGCCTGAGGCGGCTTTTTCCCTGACTGAAACGAAAGGAGGCCGGCGTGCATTTGGCACGCCGGCCTCCTTTCGTATGGAGCCCGTCGTCAGCTGTCGCTGATCAGGTTGAGGGCTCTGGCCTCGTAGACCGCTTCGCCGCGGGAGTGGACCTGAAGCTTGCGGTAGATCTTCTTGATGTGCGCAGTCACGGTGTGCGGCGAGATCATGAGGATCGTGCCGATTTCGGCGAACGGAATGCCCTTGGCCAGAAGCTCGAGAATCTCGCGCTCGCGGGTGGAGATGTCGGGCGCGTCGTTCGTGGCGGCCACGAGCGGCTCGGAGTTCTTCTTCATCTGCATGGCGCGCAGGACGTGGCGGGTCACGGCGGGGGACATCGGGGATCCGCCGCCGTTGATGAGGCGCACGCAGTTGTCCAGGCTTTCCTGGGAGTTGCGTAGCACGTAGCCGAGCGCACCCGCACGGATGGCGTTCATGATGAAGTTCGGCTCGCTGCGGTTCGTGTAGCAGAGCACGTTGAGGTTCGGGCGGAGCGTGACAGCCTTTTCGACGATGGGGAAGACCGTGGCGCCGCCGAGTTCGACGTCGGTGACGAGCACGTCGACGTCGGTGCGCAGGTGCAGCGTGGCGTCAAGCTCGTTGAAGGTCGTGGCGGTGCCGACGACCATGAACTCGTTGCGGTCCGAGAGCATGGCGCTCAGGGAGCGGGCCTCCGTCTTGCTGTTCGCGGCGATCAGCACGCGGATGCGACTTGAGGGAGCGGAGCTCGAAAACTTGGAGTCGCGGTCCTGTTCGCGGGGGAACGTGCCGTTGACATAACGGCGGCCGCCCCTGCCCTCCTGGAGGTCGGAGGTGTCGAGCCTGCGGCCGGAGGAAGCGGGCGACTTCTTGGAGTCCTTGCCCGCGGCGGTCGTGCCGCTAGAACTCAACTGTTCTTCGGTGAGAGTAATCATCTTTGGATTTGTCAGGGTCGCAGAGGTGGGGCGCCGGGCGGCTGAGACGCTGCCCGGCGGAACATGCAGGTATTCTACGACATCCCGCAAATCGGGGATGGTCAGGCGTGCCGTTCGTCGAAATGCCTGTGTTGCAGGTGCTCCAGGGCGTATGCCGGTGGAAAAAGATAGCCGGCCAGAGGCCGGCTATCTTCAGCGGGGGGCATCCTGCAGGAACCGCCCGCTGCGCTCAGGCCGTCAGGCCTGACGGATGATCAAAAGCGGAACGTCGCCCGTGGCGGCGATGCGGGTTGCGGTCGAGCCCATGACGGCGGCCTTGAAGCGGCCGTAGCCGTGGGAGCCCATGACCACGAGGTCGAGCTTCTTCTTCTTCGCGAAGGCGGCGATTTCGTCGCCTGCGTTGCCGACGAGGCAGATTTCCTTGGTCGCGACGGCGGCCTTGGCAAAGAGCGGACGCAACGGCTCGACGGCTTCATTGAACTCGTCCTTCTGCAGTTCGAGCACTTCCTCTTCGGAGAGTGCGGGCAGGGCCATGCCGGCCATGTCGGGCATCACGGCGCCGGCGTAGTCGCTCACCACGTTGATGAGGTAGAACTGTGCGCCCGTGCCGAAGAGCGAGATGTGCTTGAGGGCGTAGCGCACGGCGGCTCGGCCGTACTTGGAGCCGTCGACCGCGATGCCGACCTTGAGAGCGTCGGACTGCGGCGCGGCCTTGTCGCGCAGCATCAGGACGGGGCACTTGGACTTGGCGAGGACGCCGTTCGAGACGGAGCCGAAGAAGAGGCCGCGAAGAGCGGTCTGGCCGCGGGAGCCCATGACGATCAGGTCGGCGCCGAACTTTTCGGCTTCGGCCGCGATGCTGTCGGAGGCTTCGCCGACGAGGAAGGCCTCGCCTGCCTGGAAGCCGACCTTGTTGAGCTCGGCGCGCACGGGTTCGAAGACCTTGGCGGCTTCGTCTTCATAGTAGCGGGTCAGGGAGTCCTGGCCGACGAGTCGGCAGGCGCGTGCCGGAAGCGGAAGCTGAACGTTCAGGACTTCGATTTCCGGATTGCTCCCGAGAAGCGTGGTGCGGCTGGCGATGAATTCCACGGCGTGCATGCTGTTTTCACTGCCGTCAACGGGAACGAGAATGCGCATATAACCTCCTGAGGATCTTTGCAGGACGGTGGTCACGTTGTTCTTTGCCGTCGCCGTGCTTTACACTCGCGGTGGCGAAGAACTTCCGTCCTTGAGGACAATGTACTCTGAAACGACTGCGGCGGCATCAAAGCCAAGACGTCCGCACCGTCGTTTTCTTGCTCTAAAGCAATAAAAAACGAAATTGAGCCTCTCGGAAAACTTCACTCACATTTTAAAAATCTAATTGTTCGGACAAATGGAGAACTGATATGAGCGTGACGACTGACCCGAGGCGATTCGGAGGCGTGGGCCGTCTTTTCGGCGAGGAGGGCGCCAGGCGCCTCGCCGGCGCGCATGTGGCCGTGGTGGGGCTGGGCGGCGTCGGCAGCTGGGTCGTGGAGGCTCTGGTCCGCACGTCGGTGGGTCGCATCACGCTGATCGACGGCGACGATGTGGCGCTCTCGAACACGAACCGCCAGCTGCCCGCCTTTGAGGGCGCCTACGGACGCGCGAAGGCCGAGGTGCTCAGGGAGCGCTGCCTGCTCATCAATCCCGACTGCCGCATCGAGGTGAAGACGGTCTTCGTGACGCCCGAGAACGCGGCGCAGGTCATTCCGTCCGACTGCGACTGGCTCGTCGACTGCATCGACGACCTCAAGGGAAAGGCCGCGTTGCATGCGGCGGCCCGCGGCATGGGCGTGAGGACCGTCTGCGCGGGCGGCGCAGGCGCGCGCATCGATCCCTCGCGCATCGAGGTTTCGGACCTCGCGCGCGTCAAGGGTGATCCGCTTCTCGGGAAGCTACGCACCTTCCTTAGAAAGGAGTACGGCTTCCCCGCAGGTTCGGCCGACGGCCGCTCGACGCTCTTCGGCATTCCCGCGGTCTACAGCACGGAGCCTCTCAGGCAGCCCGGCGCCGACAGTCTGGAGGCGATCGGCGCCGAGCCCGGCAGCCGGATCGGCTTCGGCTCCTTCGTCTCCGTGACGGGTTCCGCAGGCCTCAGGCTGGCGGGAATCGTGATCAACGATATTGCGGGCGCTCAAAACACGGCAGACTGAATCCGCCTACAATGAAAGGATATGCGTCGTCCCGCGCAGGACGGCGCCATGGAAAAACAGAGTAAAAAGGATCTCAACATCATGTACAAGCGCATTCTGGTTCCGACCGACGGCACGCCGATGTCGGAAAAGGCCGTGGAGGGCGCCGCCCGCTTTGCCAAGTCTCTCGGCGCTTCGCTCGTGCTCATCACCGTCGTCGAGCCGTACTCCTACACGAATCTTTCCGAATACCGTCCGGAATCGATCGAGCAGTACGACGAGCGCGTGACCGCCGAGGCCAAGGACCGTCTTGCCGACGCCAAGCGCCGCTGCGATGAAATCGGGGTGCCCTCGACCACCCTCATGGTGAAGAGCTTCTCGCCCGCCGAGGCGATCATCGAACAGTCCAAGAAGCACGACTGCGACGTCGTCTTCATGGCGAGCCACGGCCGTCAGGGCTTCGCGGCCGTCCTGCTCGGCTCCGAAACCCAGAAGGTGCTCACGCACTCCCAGATTCCCGTCATGGTCTACCGCTGATCTGACGACGCCTTCGGGACGGCCCTGCGGACCGTCCCGTCAACTTCTGTACAATTTCGACGCGACGCCGGCGGCCTGCCGCCGGCTTCCCATTGATTGGATATTGATTGGAACATGACGCCGCCGGCGCAACGCCTGCGGCCATTCGGAGAGTCTTATGCCCGCACAGGACAGCATTGATGCCATGAACACCCAGATGGATGTGGCCAGCCTCTATCGCGAAGAGGTCGTGACGGACCGCAAGGTCGGCACCATCCACGTCTTGACGCCGATTCTCGACTCCGGCGAGCGCGACACGAACCGTCCGCTCCTCTTCCTCGGCGACACGCAGATCATGACCCAGATGGGTCCGCTGCCGATTTCCTTTGAGATCAAGGCCGAAACGCTTGCCGAAGCCGTCGCCGGCTACGGCGAGGCAGCCAAGCAGGGCGTGCGCGACACGATCGAAAAGCTTCAGGCCATGCGCCGCGAGGCCGCCAGCCAGATCGTCACCCCGGGCATGCCGGGCTTCCAGGCGCCGCCTGCCGCCGGCAGTGGCATCGCCATGCCCTGATGACGTCAGGGGACGCGCCGTCTTCGGGCGGCCTCTCCGGGATACCTCATGACCGAGACCAAGCCTTTTGCCCGTGCCGATCTGGCACAGGCTCCGACGAAGCTCCTGCGCAACGGCCGCGTGGCCAACGCTGTCGTCACGCGCGTGGAGATTGACGGACGCTCCTGGACCGTGAAGGACTTCTCCGCGCGTCCCTGGTGGGTCCGCACCTTCATCGCGCCCTTCCTGCTGAGGCGAGAGCTTTCGATTCTCGCGCGCCTGCGCGGCGTCGAGGGCGTTTCCCAGGAGTCCTTCCGCATCGACCGCGAGGCGATGGCCGTGCTCTTCATGGAGGGCTCGAACATCGGCCGCGAACCCGAGCGCGTCACGCCCGCCTATCTTGAGGCGTTCGAGGAGCTCCTGCGCGCCATGCATGCGCGCGGCGTCGTGCATCTCGACGTGCGCGGAACGGGCAACGTGATGATCCGCCCCAACGGCTCGCCCGGCCTCATCGACTTCCAGGCTTCGCTCTACACGGGTTGGATGCCGGGCTTCCTTCGTCGCCTTCTCGAGGACTTCGACATGTCGGGCGCCCTCAAGAAATGGCTTCAGTTCCAGCCTGAAATGATGGGCGAGGAGCGCCGCAAGGAGCTCGAGCGCATCAACGGGCTAAGAAAGTTCTGGATCTTCAGGGGTTACTTCGGCCTCAAGAAGCACTAGGTCTGAAGCAAACCCTCACAAGAGCCGCGGCAGAGTCCGCGGCTTTTTTGTCGCCAAGCCCCGCCGTTTCCGTTAAGATAGCGGCACATTCCATGCGTCCGGCATCCGTCGGTCCGCGCCTCATTTTTTCCCTTATCAGCTCATGCACGTTGCGTTCGGACGAATCCTTCGTTCTCCGGCCGCCTTCGTCATGTCCGGAGTAGTCATCAAACCATGGCCCAGTATGTTTTTACGATGAACCGCGTCGGGAAGATCGTCCCGCCGAAGCGTCAGATTCTTAAGGACATTTCCCTCTCGTTCTTCCCGGGCGCCAAGATCGGCGTCCTCGGCCTCAACGGCGCCGGCAAGTCCACGCTCCTCAAGATCATGGCGGGCGTCGACAAGGACATCGAGGGCGAAGCCATCCCGATGCCCGGCATCAACATCGGCTACCTGCCGCAGGAACCCGCTCTTGATCCGGCCAAGACCGTCCGCGAGACCGTCGAGGAGGGCATGGGCGAGGTGATGCAGGCTCAGGAGAAGCTCAACGCCGTCTACGACGCCTATGCCGATCCCGACGCCGACTTCGACGCCCTTGCTGCCGAGCAGGCCCGTCTTGAGGCCATCATCGCCGCTGCGGGCACGAACGTCGAGACTCAGATGGAGATCGCCGCCGACGCCCTGCGCCTTCCTCCTTGGGATGCCGTGATCGGCAACCTCTCCGGTGGTGAAAAGCGCCGCGTCGCGCTCTGCCGCCTGTTGCTCTCTCGTCCCGACATGCTGCTGCTCGACGAACCGACGAACCATCTCGACGCCGAATCCGTCGAATGGCTCGAGCAGTTCCTGCACCGCTTCCCCGGCACCGTCGTCGCCGTGACCCATGACCGCTACTTCCTCGACAACGCGGCCGAATGGATTCTCGAACTCGACCGCGGCGAAGGCATTCCCTGGAAGGGCAACTACTCCTCCTGGCTTGACCAGAAGGAAAAGCGCCTTGAGATCGAAAAGCGTCAGGAAGACGCCCGCATGAAGGCCATCAAGCACGAGCTTGAATGGGTCCGTCAGAATCCGAAGGGCCGTCAGGCCAAGTCCAAGGCCCGTATTGCGCGCTTCGAGGAGCTCTCCAACGTCGAGTACCAGCAGCGCAACGAAACGAATGAAATCTTCATCCCTGTCGCCGAGCGTCTCGGCAACGACGTGATCGAGTTCAACCACGTTTCCAAGGGCTTCGGCGACCGCCTGCTCATCGACGACCTGTCGTTCCGCATCCCCGCCGGCGCCATCGTCGGCGTGATCGGTCCGAACGGCGCCGGCAAGTCCACGCTCTTCAAGATGATCACGGGCCGCGAGCAGCCCGACAGCGGCGAAATCAAGATCGGCACCACGGTCAAGCTTGCCGCCGTCGACCAGATGCGCGACTCGCTCCCGAACGACAAGACGGCGTTCGACGCCGTGGCCGACGGCCAGGACATCCTGCAGGTGGGAAAGTTCTCGATGTCGAGCCGTGCCTATCTCGGCCGCTTCAACTTCAAGGGCGGCGACCAGCAGAAGCTCGTCGGCAGCCTTTCCGGCGGCGAGCGCGGCCGTCTGCACCTTGCCAAGACGCTTCTCGCCGGTGGCAACGTGCTGCTTCTCGACGAACCGTCGAACGACCTCGACGTCGAAACGCTGCGCGCCCTCGAGGAGGCCCTGCTCGAATTTGCGGGCTGCGCCCTCGTGACGTCTCATGACCGCTGGTTCCTCGACCGAATCGCGACGCACATCCTCGCCTTTGAGGGCGACTCCCGCGTCGTATTCTTCGACGGCAACTACAACGAGTACGAAGCCGACAAGCGCCGCCGTCTCGGCGAAGAGGCCTGCCAGCCCAAGCGCCTTCGCTTCAAGCCGCTCAAGCACTGATGAGGAAATGCGCCCGGCCGAAAGGCCGGGCCGATGCGATGACCGTTCATCTGCTGACATCTGCGAAAAAGCCTCTGCTCGACTTCGTGCGGCAGAGGCTTTTGCCGTTGGAGCCCTGCGAAGTCCGCACCGTGCTCGTTCCCGTGGCGCAAGAGACGGCGGAGGACGTCGCGCAGGCGCTCGGACTAGTTCCCGGAGATTCGGGATTTGCGTCAATGCCGGGACTCCACGTGGTGCTCTGCGGCGGGACGAGACTCGTCCTCGTCAGGGCGGAGACCGCCGCTGCGGCCCTCAGGGAGACGACGACCGTGCCCGACGTGCTCGTTTCGATGCCCGAGGACATCAACGGCGGGTTCAGACGTCTGATGGGGGCTCGAACCCGTCTCGTCACGACGGCGCCGCTTGAACGCGCGCCGGGTTTTCTTGAGCCTGACGGAGAGTCGTGGCGCCTGAGGAGCGCACGGAAGGCTCCTGAAGAGCAGCAGGAACAACAGGGGGGCGGAAGCAGCGCTTCGGAGCGCGTGCTGATCGTGGGTGCGGGGCTTGCCGGCGCCATGACGGCATGGGAGCTCGCTCAGCGCGGCAGTCGTGCCGTGGTCGTTGATGCGGGGCCTGTGCCCGGCAGCGGCGCCTCGGCCCTTCATGCGGGACTCATTCATCCGCACTGGCAGGCGTCGGATTCGCCGCTCTTTCAGCTCACGCGAGCGGGCTTTGAGGCCATGACGGAGGTGCTTCGAGACTTCCCCGACGCCTTCATTCCCGAGGGCGTCGTTGACGCGGCCTCGTCCGAGGAGGAGTACGAAAAGTGGCGGGAGGCCGCAGCCTATGGCCGTCCCGTGCATCTTCCGGGAGACTTCGCGTCGCTCCTCACGCGGGAGGAGGCGTCCGAGCGGGCGGGACTTGCACTCTCGCGCGGCGGCTGGCTCTACCCGAAGGCCGGTCTCGTGCATGCGGGACGTCTTGCCAGAAGGATGCTTGAGGCGGCGCAGGCTCAGGTGCTCACGAACATGCCCGTGAGCCTTCGCAGGCGAGAGGGGCTGTGGGAGGCCGTGTCGGCTCAGGGCGTCGTCGTTGCCCGCGCTCCGAAGGCGGTTGTCTGCGCCGCGCTTGCCACACCCTGCGTGCTCGGCCTCGCACGCGGCACGATGGGACTCAGTCCGCTTTACGGACGCATATCGCTCCTCAGGGAGACGGATCTTCCTGAACTCAGGTGTGCGCTCACGGGTGACGGATACGTAGCCCGAACGGAAGGCTTCTGCGCGGTGGGCGCCACGTACGAGCCGGGCGAGGCGCCCGACGTTGCGGTGCAGGAGGCGCATGAGCACAACCTGTCCACCTTCGACAAGCTCACGGGGCGTCGCCCCGACGTGCTGGCCGCGGGCTTTTACGAAGGCGTCCGAGCCGTACCCGCCGACCGCATGCCGCTTGCGGGCCGCGGCTGGACGGTCGCCGAGCTCGAGGGGCTTGCTTTCAGGGGCGTGCCCGAAGCGAGATCGATTCCCAGGGCGCCTGGTCTCTGGATCTGCGCGGGCTTCGGCTCCCGCGGGCTCACCTGGGGGCTTGCGTGCGCAAGGCACGTGGCGGCGGACGTGACGGGCGACGTGCAGGCGCTGCCCGGATCGCTCGCCGCGAAGCTCGATCCCGCGCGCTTCCTCCCGAAGCTGCTCGCGGGCTGAGAGAGGAAGGTTGAAAAAGATCTGGCCGAAAAAAGCAAAGGGACGGTCCGTGCAGGATCGTCCCTTTCGTCAGTCACTGGACGTAAGGCTTACTTTTTACCGCAGCACTGCTTGAACTTCTTGCTGCTGCCGCAAGGGCAGGGGTCGTTGCGGCCCACGCGGGGTTCTTCGCGCACGACGGGCTTGTTCGGATCGACGAGCTGCTTGAGATCGAAGACGGCCTTGACGAGGTCGTAGAGGGCGTCCTCGAGGTTCTTCGGCATCTCGCCGCTGCGGTATTCCTGCACGAACTGCTCGGCTTCCTCGGGGGTTTCGAAGTCGTCGGGAGAGATGTTGCGGATGATCGGCGTGGCGAGCGAGTTGATCTCGTCGTCGGCGATGAGGTCCTCGCGCCAGTGCATCATGCCGAAGAAGAAGCCGGAGGCCCAGGGTTCGAGGGCTTCGATGCCCTCTTCGTCGGTGATGATCTCGTCGTTGTCGTCGACGAGCGGGAAGATGACCGGATCAAGACCGCCCTTGGCGGCCAGCGCGGCCTGGATTTCGTTGAGGCGAATGTCGAGCAGCTCGAGGATGCGGTCGTCTTCGGGCAGGGCGGCGGGATCGCCTTCCTCGCTGAAGATGTAGGGGTAGATGTCGTGCTTGCTCGGGTGCTCGGGGTTGAGCGCATAGGCGGTCAGGAAGCCGTCGATCACGCCTGCATCCATCACGCCTTCGTTGTTGAGCGCTTCAAGGCGCTGCTGAAGCTCTTCAATAAGCTCGCTGTCCATCTGTTTTTCGTTCGCCATTTCTGGAGTTCCGGTTGAGGATTGATGATGGCGCTATCTTAACAAAGCGGGCTTTGGCCTGCAGGGCTCAAGAGCCGTAACGGCTTGTTTCCCTCAAGTGTGTCCGTGCGTCGTATCTGCGACAATATGGGCGCTTTTCACCATTCCGATACAGGACGCTCAATGTTCGACTGGCTTTATCTGCTGCAGGCCGCCTTCCTCGGCATCGTCGAAGGCCTCACTGAATTCCTTCCGGTGAGTTCGACTGGGCATCTGATCGTGGCGGCGGACCTCGTGGGATTCACGGATGCAACGTCAGACACGTTCGTCGTCGCCATTCAGGCGGGTGCGATCCTTGCGGTCTGTTGGTACTACAGGATGAGGATCATCAGGGTCCTCCGTGGTCTCTTTTCGGAGCCCGTCCAGCAGCGCCTCGTCGTCAATACGCTCGTGGCCTTCCTCCCCGCTGCCGTCGTCGGCGTTCTTGTCTCGGATCTTCTCAAGACCTATCTCTTCAATCCGCTCACCGTGGCGACGGCGCTGGTCATCGGCGGCCTCATCATCCTCTATGTCGAGCATCGTCATGAGAAGCTCGGCATCGAGCCGCGCGTGAAGGAGATGGACGACATGGACTGGAAGGACGCGCTCAAGGTCGGCGTCGCGCAGTGTCTCGCGATGATTCCCGGCACGAGCCGCTCGGGCGCTACGATCATAGGCGGCCTCATCTTCGGGCTTTCGCGCAAGGCTGCGACCGAGTTCTCCTTCTTCCTCGCGATTCCGACGATCTTTGGCGCCACGGTCTGGGACCTCTGGCAGGCGCGCGAGCAGCTTGTCGCCGCCAATCTGCCGGGACTGGCGGTCGGAACGGTGGTGTCCTTCTTCTCTGCGCTCGTCGTCGTCCACTGGCTCATCCGCTTTGTCTCGAGGCACGACTTCCGCGGCTTCGGATGGTACCGCATCATCTTCGGCGGCGTGATCCTCCTTACCTGGGCGACGGGGCTGGTGAGCTGGTGATCGCCGTTTGCCGATGGCTCAAGAAAAATGCGCGCCTTTTCCGGGAAGGCGCGCTTTTTTTATGACGCAGAGGGAGCGGGTTGCTTGCGGATGTAGACCAGATCCCAGATGCCGTAGCCGAGGCGTTCGCCGCGGGCCTGGAACTTCGTGCGGGGACGCTCGCAGAGCGGGTTGCCCATCACGGGGCTGAAGTTGCCGGCGCCGTGGAGGTTCTCGAGGAGCGGTTCGCCCTCGAGCACTTCGAGCATCTGCTCGGAGTAGTTCTCCCAGTCCGTGGCGCAGTGGATGTAGCCGCCCGGACGAATGCGGGAGGCGAGGAGTCCGATGAAGGGTTGGGCGACGAGGCGGCGCTTGTGATGGCGGGCCTTGCGCCAGGGATCGGGGAAGTAGATGTGCACGCCGTCGAGGGAGTTCTCGGCGATCATGTCGCGCACGATTTCAACGGCGTCGTGGCGGACGATGCGCACATTGGTGAGGGACATCTCGTCGAGGCGCTTGGCAAGCGCGCCGACGCCGGCCACGAAGACCTCGCAGCCGAGGAAGTTGACCTCGGGGTGGGCCTGCGCGATGGCGGCGGTCGTCTCGCCCATGCCGCAGCCGATTTCGAGAACGAGCGGGGCGTGGCGGCCGAAGGCCTTGTCGGCGTCGAGAAGCTCGGGGGCGTACTCGATCTGGTATTGCGGGAGCGACTCGTCAAGGGCGCGCTTCTGGGCGGCCGAGATGTGGCCGCGGCGCATGACGAAGGAGCGGATGTGGCGCTTCTTGAGCGCCTCGAGTTCTTCAGGCGTCAACTCGGGCTTTTCGCAGTTCTTTTCCATGGTGCGGAGCAGGGGCGGGCCGCACGGGGCGGCGGTAGATACGAAAAGATCCCGCAGCTTACGCTCAGGCGGGATCCTTGGAATATGGAGCGGGTGAAGGGAATCGAACCCTCGTCTTTAGCATGGGAGGCTATTGCTCTGCCATTGAGCTACACCCGCAACAGGTCTGGAATTCTACCATAAAAGCATGCCGCCGTTCTTCGGGCGGCATGCGCCGGACGTTGCCGCTCAGTGGCGGAAGCGCACGTGGCTGAGCACCCAGAGGGCGCAGACGAGAACCAGAATGGCGCCTGCGGTCATGAGCATGAAGGCGGGCGTCATGTGCTCGACGTCGACCACGATGTAGCGGGCGACGGCCACGATGGCAAGAGCCACCGGCGTGCGGATCGGGATCTCGCGGGTGCCGAGCGCGGAGCCCTTCACCATGGAGAGGATCTCGATGTAGAGGAAGAGCAGGAGCAGGTCGCCGAGGCTGGCCTTCTCAAGCTCGACCATGCTCCAGATCGAGGAGCAGATGCCGACCAGGGCGGCGACGGCGATGGCAACGAGCGCGAAGCCCTGAGCGAACGTCAGAACAGAGTTGAACTTGACGGCGGCATCGGAAAGCGGCGCCGTCTCGGAGTTGTGGTTTTGATCCATTGTGGCGATAGGTAATGCTTATGAAAAACGAGGGTGCGTTTGTTCATTGCATATTAGCATCACCAGGCGCAGATCATGCCCCCGTTGAAGCGCTTTTCTACAAATGCCTTGACTTCGGGGGAGTGGTAGCACTGGACGAACTTGGCGACCCAGGGCTTGGAGAGGTCCTCGGCGCGGACGCAGAGGATGTTGGCGTAGGGGCCGTCGGGGCGTTCTTGGGCGATGCCGTCCTTGGCGGGCGTGAGTCCTGCGGGCTCGGCGTAGCTCGCGTTGATGGCGGCGGCGTCAAGGTCCTCGAGGCTGCGGGGCAGCTGGGCGGAGTCGAGCTCGATGATGCGGAGCTTCTTGGCGTTATCGATGATGTCGAGGACGGTGGCGCGAATGCCGGCCTTCGGATTGAGTCTCACGAGTCCCTGTTCCTCGAGCATGTGCAGGGCGCGGTTGGCGTTCGTCGGATCGTTCGGAATGCCGACGCGGGCGCCCTGGGGAAGGTCCGCAAGGGTCTTGTAGCCCTTGCGGGTGTAGTAGGTGAGCGGGAACGTGATGGTGGGGGCGGCGGAGGCGAGCTTGTAGCCGCGGTCCTCGTTCTGCTGGTCCATGTAGGGCTTGTGCTGGAACGAGTTGATGTCCAGATCGCCCGCGACGAGCGCCGCGTTGGGCTGCACGAAGTCGTTGAATTCGACGATGCGGATCTTCATGCCCTGTTTTTCGGCGATCCTCTTGACGACTTCCATGATTTCGGCGTGCGGGCCTGCGGTGACGCCGACGACGATGGTCTTTTCGGCGGCGAGCGCGGAGAGCGGAATGCTGCCGGCAATGGCAAGAATGCCTGCGGCGGCGACAAGGGTGCGGCGTTTCATTCGGAATGTCCTTTTCGGGTATGAACCGCCCCGAGGCGGGGCGTGGCGGCATTATGCACGCGGGTGCAGGGGGCCGTCGGGGAGATTGAAGGTATGTTGATTACCGCACACCGGCATACGGAAAACACCTGATGTTCCGCCCGGTTTGAGGGAGATGGAACACGAGGGATTGAAAAAAAAGCGCGCCGCTTTCGAGCAGCGCGCCTTCTGCAGTGTCCTGCTGAGCTTACTTGTGGGAGATCCTTCGCACGATCCAGTCGCCGAAGCTCTGGATGCCCTGAACGAGGATGATCAGCACGATCACGACGGTCCACATGACTTCAGGCATGAAGCGCTGGTAGCCGTAGCGGATGCCGAGGTCGCCGAGACCGCCGCCGCCCACGGCGCCGGCCATGGCGGAGTAGCCGATCAGGCTGATGATCGAGATCGTCAGGCCCGCGACGATGCCGGGCATGGCTTCGGGAAGCAGGACCTTCGTGATGATCTGCATATTCGTGGCACCCATCGACTGGGCGGCCTCGACGAGGCCCTTATCCACTTCGCGCAGGCTCGTCTCGACGATTCGGGCGATGAAGGGCGCCACCGAGAGTGTCAGAGGAACGATGGCGGCGGCCGTGCCGATCGAGGAGCCGACGATGAGTCGGGTGAACGGAATGATCGCCACGAGCAGGATGATGAACGGCACCGAGCGGAGAGCGTTGATCACCGTGCCGAGAACGGCGTTGAAGCCCGGCATCGGAAGGAAGGACTTGCGGTCCGTCACGAAGAGCAGGATGCCGAGGGGAATGCCCGCGAGGGCGCCGATGCCGCCGGAGATGGCGACCATGATGATCGTCTCCAGGAAGGAGTCCCAGATCATCTGAATGAGATTACTTGACATCATTGATCTCCTCAACGACCACGCCGTTCTCCCTCAGGAAGTTGACGGCTTCGATGAATACGCTGCTTTCGGCCTCGATGAGTACGGTGAGCGAGCCGAGGGTCTGGCCCTGGACGTCGTCGACAGTGCCGCGGAGGATGTTGAAGTCGAGGTTGAAGCGGCGCGAGCATTCGGAAATGACGGGGCGCGTGACTTCGTTGCCCGAGAAGGCGAGGCGAAGCAGGTAGACTGCGTCGCTGTTGGGATGGTTTTCGCGAGCCTTGCGGAAGCGGTCGAGAATGGAGGCCGGCATGTCGCGGGCCATCACGTTGCCGATCAGGGCCTTCGTGGTTTCGTGCTGCGGCGACATGAAGATGTCGACGACCTTGCCCTGCTCGACGATCTTGCCGTAGTTCATCACGACGACGCGCTCGCAGATCTGCTTCACGACCTGCATTTCATGTGTGATCATGACGATCGTGAGGCCGAGCTCCTTGTTGATGCGCTTGAGAAGCGCGAGGGTGGCGACAGTCGTCTCGGGGTCGAGGGCCGAGGTGGCCTCGTCGGAGAGAAGGACCTTGGGGTCGTTGGTCAGGGCGCGGGCGATGCCGACGCGCTGCTTCTGGCCGCCGGAGAGCTGGGACGGATACTTGTGGGCGTGTTCGGTGAGGCCGACGAGCTTGAGAAGCGGCTCGACCTTTTCGCGGATGACGTTCTTGGGCGTGCCGACGAGCTCGAGCGGGAGCGCGACGTTGTCGTAGACCGTGCGGGAGCTCAGCAGGTTGAAGTGCTGGAAGATCATGCCGATGCTGCGGCGGCTTTCGCGCAGCTCGTCTTCGGAGAGCTCGGTGAGGTTCTTGCCGTCGACCGTGACGGTGCCTTCGCTCGGGCGGTTGAGAAGGTTGATGCAGCGCACGAGCGTGCTCTTGCCGGCGCCGGAGCGGCCGATGATGCCGAAGATCTCGCCGGGGCGGATCTCGATCGACACGTCGTCGAGGGCCTTGAACTCCCGACCTTCAGGCGTCTTGTAGGTCTGGGTTATGTGGTCAAGCTTGATCATTTTTCTATGTGCGTATGAATCACAAAGGGGAAGGTTCGGACAGTTTACCTGTTGTGCGGCGCAAAGGGAGCGAAAGCGCGGGGAAATGGGCGGATGCTTGAGGTATTACCGCCGGAAGGGAAGAGAGGAACGAAAAAAATCCCGCGGACCATCTGTCAGCAGGATCATTGGGAGGTGTGGTGGGAACGCAGGGATTCGAACCCTGGACCGACGGATTAAGAGTCCGCTGCTCTACCAACTGAGCTACGTTCCCACACAAGCAGATTGTATCGGACAGAGAAGGAATGGTGGGAACGCAGGGATTCGAACCCTGGACCGACGGATTAAGAGTCCGCTGCTCTACCAACTGAGCTACGTTCCCATTCCAGATTGTCCGCAGATAGTTGTGGTGGGTCGTGCGGGACTCGAACCCACGACCAACGGATTAAAAGTCCGCTGCTCTACCAACTGAGCTAACGACCCGTTTGCCGCAGATGAGTCACAAACGACGTGAACAACTAACTGAGGAAACGAATTATGCACGTGCCTTCCGGACCTGTCAATAGTGCATGAAAAAAAAGTTGGTGAGCCTGTCGCCCAAGGCAATCATTCCGCGCCCGTAAATAGAATGTAAAGGTGTCTTTTGTTAGGGTAAACACCAACAAAGTAGACCTTGGCAAGCGGGATTTTTTCAGGCATCATGACGGTAACGAACAAGGCGGCAGGGTGCTCAAAACTCCCGTCTTGCAGGTGAAGCGGATGATCCTTTGTGCATCGAGGCTAGTGAAATGATCCTGCCATTCGAGATGTAAATTGATTGTCGTGTATTCATAAATATTTAGTATTGTGATTGTTTGAGACAGGAGTCCGTCATGGCTGCCAAGTCCGCGAATCCGACCCGCCCCGGTCGTTGCGAAGGGGAAGAACGCAAGAAGGCGCTCAGCGTCGCGCTTGCCAATATTGAAAAGCAGTTCGGCAAGGGCGCCATCATGCGCATGGCCGACGGCGCCGAAGTCGAGGACATCGAGACGGTGTCCACGGGCTCCCTGGGCCTTGACCTTGCGCTCGGCGTGGGCGGTCTGCCCCGCGGTCGCATCATCGAGGTGTTCGGTCCCGAATCCTCCGGCAAGACGACGCTCTCCCTGCAGGTCATCGCCGAAATGCAGAAGATCGGCGGTACGTGCGCCTTCATTGACGCGGAACACGCGCTCGACGTCCAGTACGCACAGCGTCTCGGCGTGCAGCTCACCGACCTTCTGATCTCCCAGCCCGACACGGGCGAACAGGCCCTTGAGATCACCGACGCCCTCGTGCGCTCGGGCTCCGTCGACCTGATTGTCGTGGACTCGGTCGCCGCGCTGACGCCCAAGAGCGAAATTGAGGGCGACATGGGCGACGCGCTGCCCGGCCTTCAGGCCCGCCTGATGTCCCAGGCCCTGCGCAAGCTCACGGGCTCGATCACCAAGACGAAGTCCATGGTGATCTTCATCAACCAGATCCGCATGAAGATCGGCGGCTACGGCAACCCGGAAACTACGACGGGCGGCAACGCGCTCAAGTTCTACAGCTCCGTGCGTCTCGACATTCGTCGCATCGGCGCCATCAAGAAGGGCGACGAGGTGATCGGCAACGAAACCCGCGTCAAGGTCGTCAAGAACAAGGTTGCGCCTCCGTTCAAGCAGGCAGAGTTCGACATCCTCTACGGCGAGGGCATTTCCCGCTACGGCGAGATCATCGACATTGGCACCGAGCTCAACGTGCTTGAGAAGTCCGGCGCCTGGTACTCCTACAACGGCCAGCGCCTCGGCCAGGGCAAGGAGAACGTGCGCGAGTTCCTCAAGCAGCATCCCGACGTCTGCGGCGAGGTCGAGCAGAAGATCCGCGAAATGAAGGGCATCCACCTCAAGAGCATCTCCGCCGTCGACGGTGATGACGAGGGCATGCCCGAGGATGATCTGCCGCTGGCCGACGCCGACATAGATCTGTAATGGAGAGCCGGTTTTCGGACCGGATTGAAGAACGGCTTCAGGGAAAAGGGGGGTGGTCCGGACATGGAGGACCGTCCCCTTTTTTTCCGTGAATGATCCGTGGGAGAAGGGAAATGGGAAGAAACTGGGAGGAAGGCGAGCTCTTCGTCTGGGGTGACGACGGACTCGTGCCCGCTGATTCGCAAGAGAAGGCCGTGCGGTCCGCGGCGGAACCCGCACGTGCGCTTCCTTTGGAGACGCCTCCCGTGCGCCGCAGCGAAGAGCCCGCCGTCAGGCGCGTCGGGCGCAGCTCGGGGCTCGGCGAAATCGTCACGGGCGTCGACGAGGCCTCGGGCATCGTTCGCACGGCGCCCAAGGTGCTGCCGCGCCGCCAGCGGAGCACCTATGAAAGTGACGACGACTTCTGCAACGATCCCGAGGAGCTCGAGAGCCGGCAGGCGCAGAAGAAGGCCGCCCGTCCGAAGAAGGAGCGCCCGAGTCTTTTCGTCAGGGCGATCGGCTCGCTGGCCCGCCGCGAGTATTCCAGACGGGATCTTGAGGCGAAGCTCCGCCGCTCCCTGTCGGAGGATGAGGATCCGGACGAGGTTGGGCGCGTGCTCGACAGGCTCGAGGGCGCGGGCTATCTTTCCGACGCGCGCTTTGCCGAAAGCCGCGCCCGCTCAAGGTCAAGGGTCATGGGAGACGCCCGCATCAGGCGGGAGCTGCGCCAGTGCGGCGTGGCGGGCGAGCATGTCGATGCTGCGATGGACGAGATCGAGGAGCCCGAGGAGGTCAGGGCCTACAGGCTGTGGGCAAGGCGCTTTGGAGAGCTGCCTGCGGACAGGAAGGAGCGCGACAGGCAGATCCGCTTCATGATGTACCGCGGATTCGGCATGAGCGCCATCAGCAGGGTGCTCAAGGGCGCCGTCGAGCCGCCTGACGACATGGCCTAGCGATTTGTTTGCCGGCTCATTGTTCGAACGGGCTCCCGATCCCTGTCCTGAAGCGGATTCGAGGCGGGGGATTTCAAGTTTTTTCCTGTTGCTTTTGTTAAAATCATCGGCTACCTGTTTTTGAGATTTTCCCACGGAGGCTATTTTGGAATATCTCTTCGATCTGCTTGCCAACCTGCATTGGGCTGCGGTCGGCCAGATCATCATGATCGACATTCTTCTCGGCGGCGACAATGCTGTCGTGATCGCCATGGCGTGCCGCAACCTGCCTGAGAGCCAGCGCAACAAGGGCATCTTCTGGGGCACGGCCGGCGCCATCGCCCTGCGCGTCGTGCTGATCACCTGCGCGGTGATGCTTCTCGACCTCCCGTTCCTCAAGGTGGCGGGCGGTGCGCTTCTCGTCTGGATCGGCGCCAAGCTCCTGCTTCCCGAGGACGGCGATCATGAAAAGGTCGAGGGCAGCAGCAAGCTCATCGGCGCCATCAAGACCATCATCGTCGCGGACTTCGTGATGAGCTTCGACAACGTGATCGCCATTGCGGGCGCCGCCCAGCAGGCTCATGAGACCCATCAGACGCTTCTGATCATCTTCGGGCTGCTCGTCTCGGTGCCGTTCATCGTCTTCGGCTCCCAGATCATCCTGAAGCTCATCGACCGCTTCCCCGCCATCATCTACTTCGGCGCAGGCCTTCTCGGCTGGATTGCCGGCGGCATGATCGCCTCCGACGTGTTCGTCACGACGCGCTGGCCCGAACAGGCCTTTATGATGCACTACCCGCTCTCCGTGGGCTGTGCGGCGCTCGTGATCCTCATCGGTCACTTCCTCGGCAAGGCGAAGATGAAGAAGTTGCTTGCGAAGGAAATGGAAAAGGATCGCAGCTGAGCTGCCTCCCTCTGATGCGGTACCCAAAAAAGCGCAGCCCGCAAGGGCTGCGCTTTTTTTGTTTCAGGCGGGCGTCGGAAGGAGGTCAAGCCTCATTTGTTCTTCTCTTCCTTCATCTTCGCCTTCCAAGTCAGGCGTTCGGTCTCGCGCCTGCAGATCTGTTTGGCCGTGACGCCCTCGATTTCCGCCAGCTCCTTTTGAGACAGTTCCATTGCCCTGCGCTCTTCGCGTGCACGAAGCCCCTGTTCGCTCAGATGACTGTCGTCGAGGCCCTGCTCGGTCGCCTAGTTGTCGTCTTCGTCAACCGCAGCGAAGAAATCGGGAATTCTCTCGGGCACGTTCAGATAGTCGGCGATCCGCAGGATGATCTCCGGGGTGACACGGGTGTATCCATATTCAAGGTTGCAGATGTACTTGCTGTCCTTGCCGAGCGCGCGACACAATTCTCTTTGACTCACTCCCAGTTCCTTTCGCAGTGTGCGCAGGAGGATGCCGAAGCGGCAGAGGCCGTCATTGAGGTCTCCTGAATGGCTTCGAGGATCCTGTCCGGAGAGATGGCGCAGTTTGCGCCATTCTTCGTAGGCTTCGGGTACGCTGTACATCCGGACCAGCTCCATGAGCTTGACGTCCGAAATGTTTGCCTTTCCAACCTCGTAGTCCCCGAGGGTGGTGGAATGCACGCCATGTCTGGCAGCGAACTTCTCAAGGTTGAGGCCGAGCTTTTGGCAGTTGTCGTAAATCCACTTTTCGAAAGGTGTACGGTCGATATCGCATGACCTGCGCTGGTTGGTGTCGGGGTGGAGCGCTCGGTCGTGCACCCATTCGATCACGTCTTCAGGCGCGGGACCGAGGATGTTCTGAATGTGCGCGATGGGGGGCGTACCGGCCAATCTCGTATTCCCTGAGGGTGGTGGAGTTGATGCCAAGCTTGTCGGCGAGGTGCTGGCGGACACCGCCGTGTTTCTTCCTTTCGTGGCACAGCCATTGCGCCAGCGGATTGAGGTCGGTTGTCTGCATGTGATGGTTGGGTCGTGGTTGGAATTGGTTTGAGGGGCGGCTGTCGTGCCCTGCCTGCGGCCGCCATGTCTGTCGAGCGTATGACTCATGGCGGCCGGGACGGCGACGGGTCAGTGCTTCACGGTGTCGATGAAGCCGCCGCCGAGGCAGACGTCGCCCTGATAGAGAACGGCGCTCTGGCCGGGCGTGGCCGCCCACTGAGGCTTGTCGAAGCCAAGCGTGAAGTTCTTTTCGGAGACGTACTCGAGTCTGCAGGGATCGTCGGGCTGGCGATAGCGGGTCTTCACCGTAAGCTCGGCGTCAAGCTCGGGCGCATGTCCGGAGATCCAGCTTGGATGGACGGCCTTGAGCTCGTGCGCGAGAAGCCACGGGTGATCGTGTCCCTGGCAGATCCAGAGCGTATTGGTGGCAAGATCCTTCTTCGCGACGAACCACGGCTCGCCCGTGGAGTCGTGGCGGCCGCCCACACCGATGCCCTTGCGCTGGCCGAGCGTATAGAAGGAAAGGCCCATGTGCTCGCCCACGACCGTGCCGTCGGGAATGCGGATCGGACCGGGCTGGGTAGGCAGATAGCGGTTGAGGAACTCGCGGAACGGACGCTCGCCGATGAAGCAGATGCCCGTGGAGTCCTTCTTCTTCGCATTGGGAAGCTTGAGGTCGTCGGCGATGCGGCGGACCTCGGTCTTGCAGATTTCGCCCACGGGGAAGATCACGCGGGAGATCTGCTCTTGGGTGAGGCGGTGCAGGAAGTAGCTCTGGTCCTTGCCGGGATCGACGCCGCGCAGCAGCTGGACGCCGTCGTCCGTGTGACGGACGCGGGCGTAGTGCCCCGTGGCGATGAGGTCGGCCCCCATGGCCATGGCATGGTCGAGGAAGGCGCGGAACTTGATCTCTGCGTTGCAGAGAACGTCGGGATTGGGCGTGCGGCCTGCGCTGTATTCGCGTAGAAAGTCGGAGAAGACGCGCTCGCGGTATTCCTTCGCGAAGTTGACGGCCTCGATGTCGATGCCGATCACGTCGGCGACGGCGCTCGCGTCGATGAAGTCCTGACGGGAGGAGCAGTATTCGCTGTCATCGTCGTCCTCCCAGTTCTTCATGAAGAGGCCGATGACGTTGTAGCCTTGCTCCTTGAGGAGCCAGGCGCTGACAGAGGAGTCGACGCCGCCCGAAAGGCCGATGACGACGGTTTTCTTGGACATACGTATATATGGTCGGTAAGTCGGGATAGAATCGGGACGTACCCTTGAATTCATTAATTAGGAGATCGTGGCAATTATGTCTCAGACGAACGAATCGTGCACCCGCTTTGCGAAACTTCTTGGCATCGAGGTGCCCTTCCTCAATGCTCCGATGGAGGGCATTGCCACGCCTGAGCTCGTGGCGGCCGTGTCCGAGGCGGGCGGTCTCGGCGTCATTCCCGCCGCCGGTCTCGCTCCCGACGAGATCCGCGCCTTTGCCGCGCGCGTGAAGGAGCTCACGCAGAAGCCCTTCGCCGTGAACCTTGCTGTGCCCGTCGACGCGCCCGCGGATGCGGCGGAACGCTTCGAGCGTTTCGGCGACGCCGTCTCGATGCTGCTCGAAGAGCTCGAGCTGCCCGCAGGCGAAGGCGCCTCCTATGCCGAACGCTACGATCTCGAGGGCTGCACCCGCCCCGACTTCTTCGAGCAGTTCGATGCGGCGCTCGAGGTGAGGCCCGCAGCCGTCATCTCGTCCTTCGGCGGCTTCCGCGAGCCCGAGGAGGAGAAGCTCGCCGAACTCGGCATCGTCAACATCGGCACCGCCACGACGCTCCGTGAGGCCAAGGTCCTGCGCGCCGCGGGCTGCGGCGCCGTCATCGTTCAGGGAGCGGAGGCCGCGGGCCCGCGCCTCTCGTTTGAGGATCCCGAGGACGCTCTCGTCGGTCTCATGTCCCTCGTGCCCGCCGCCGTCCGCGCGACGGGGCTGCCCGTCATCGCGGCGGGCGGCATCGCCTCGGCCGAGCAGGTGAACGCACTTCTGGCCATGGGCGCTGCAGGCGTGTCCGTCGGCACGGCCCTGCTGACGACGGCCGAGTCCAGCGCCTGCGACGCGCACCGCTACTACGCGGAGTTCGGCACGGCCTGCGACACCGTACTCACGCGCATCTACAACGGCAGGCTCAGCCGCGTGCTCAGAAACGCGCTCGTCGAGGCCCTCGACGACTGGGAGCTCATGACGGCCGGCTACCCCGCCCAGAAGGCCCTGATGGGCCCCCTTGACAGGTGTGCCTCCGAAGTCGGACGCAACGACCTCGTCATGCTGCCTCTGGGACAGTCCGCAGGCCGCAGCGCCTACAGACGGACTGCCGACTGCGTGCATGCGCTCTTTCCCCGTCGCGCAGACTGAATCAAACAAACGAATAGATTTTCAAAATCGTCGCAACACCTTGAAAATCGACGTACGGCGTCCGACTTAGGTAAAACCCCTCGGACTTGGGGTTTAATTTCACAATGCGGAACGCGCTTTCGTATTGTGAAATATGCGACCTGGTTTTGCGGGTTATCCCTTGAATATGTGTCGTTGAAAAGGGTTTCGGGCTTGATTACTATCAACCGAACAGAACTCGTTTACGATTTCACGGATCGGTAGGCGGGATTCGATCAACATTAACTGAGGGTTCAACCATGACCGAATCCAGTATTGAAATCGGCGCCATGTCCAACAGGGGCAAGCTTCTGGCGCTCGTCGCCGGCCCGATCTTGGGGCTGCTGACCTACTTCCTTCTGCCTGAAAGCTACATCAACTCCCAGGGCGTTGAAACCGCCTTCCCGTATGCGGGCCGCGCCTGCATGGGCGTGACCGTGTGGATGGCGATCTGGTGGTTTACCGAAGCGCTTCCGATTGCGGCGACCGCAATGATTCCACTGGTCGTGTATCCGCTTCTGCAGATCACGTCCGCCAAGGCTGCGATGAGCAACTACGCCTCCGGGACGATCTTCCTCTTCCTGGGCGGCTTCCTGCTCGCGGCCGGCATCCACCGCTGGCACCTTGACCGCCGCATCGCACTGCTGACGCTGCGCCTCTTCGGCACCCAGCCCAAGCAGATGGTGCTCGGCCTGATGCTGGCCACTGCCGGCCTCTCCGCCTGGGTGTCCAATACGGCGACTGCCGCCATGATGGTTCCCATTGCCATCGCCGTGCTCGGCGTCGTGCGCTCCACCCAGAAGAGCGAAGTCATCGGCAAGGATGAACGCAACTTCGGCATCGCCGTGCTGCTCTCCATCGCCTACGCGGCCTCCATCGGCGGCATGGTCACCGTGATCGGCTCGCCCCCGAACGGCATCTACGTCCGCTTCATGGAACAGACCTACGGCGAGACCGTGAGCTTCATTGACTGGCTCAAGATCGGCCTTCCGGTTGCGCTCCTGCTGCTCCCAGCCACCTATTTCCTGCTCGTGAACGTTCTCTTCCCCTGCAAGATGGAAGGCATTCCCGGCGGCAAGGACTGGGTCCGCAACGAGCTTCGCAAGCTCGGTGCCATGTCCCGCGGTGAAAAGATCGTTCTGGCGGTCTTCGTCCTCGCGGCCGTCCTCTGGATCTTCGGCCCGGTCATCCGCGGCCTTGAATTCGACGGCGCCAAGCCCTTCGCGGCCCTCAAGGACGAAACCATCGCCATGGCTGCAGGCCTCCTGCTCTTCGCGATCCCCGTCGACTCCAAGCGCGGCATCCACGCTCTTGACTGGTCCTCGGCCAAGGACGTGATCGCTTGGGATGTGCTGCTCCTCTTCGGCGGCGGTCTCACGATGGCGGCCGCTCTGCAGAGCACTGGCGCCGCTGCCCTGGTGGGCGCTCAGGCCACGGCCCTCGGCAGCCTCGGTGAAGTCTCCATGATGGCCGGCGTCGCTACCCTCGTGACCTTCGCTACCGAAGTGACCTCGAACACCGCACTTGCCGCCACGATGATGCCGCTCATCTCCGCCTCAGCCGATGCGCTCAAGATCGATGCCTCCGGCCTCCTCGTGACCACCGCGCTCGCCGCTTCCTGTGCCTTTATGATGCCCGTCGCCACGCCGCCCAACGCGATCGTGTTCGGCACCGGCCGTCTGAAGATCGGAGACATGGTGAAGGCTGGCTTCTGGCTCAACATCCTCGGCGTCGTGATCATCACCTGCGTGGCCGCAGTAATCCTCTGACCGCCTCTCTGAAAAACAAGCGAACAAGCGCGCACCCCCGAAAGGAGGCGCGCGCTTTCATTTGAGGTGCAGGCAGGCTCAGATGCCCAGAAGCTTCATGAGGGGGCCTGCGATGAGCGGCGCAAGGAAGGCGGTGATGATGCCGGAGAGGCCCATGGCCAGACCGCCGAAGGCGCCCGCCCTGTTCGAGATCTGGAATGCGGCGCTCGTGCCCATGCCGTGTGCGGCGAGGCCGAGCGTCACGCCGCGCACGGGGTCGGACGTGATGCGGCAGAGGTTGAAGAGCGGACGGCCGACGATGGAGCCGAAGATGCCCGTGATCACGACGAGGCAGGCCGTCAGGTCGGGGCGCCCGCCCATGGCTTCGGACACGCCCATGGCGATCGGTGTCGTGACGGACTTCGGAATCATGGAGATCATTGTTTCGGCCGAGAGTCCGAAGAGCCAGCCGAAGGCAACGACGGAGACGATGGCGGCCACGCTGCCTGCGAGAAGGCCGCAGGTGAGGGGCAGCCAGAGCTCGACGAGCTTCTGGCGCTGCTCGAAGAGCGGCACAGCGAGCACCACGGTCGCGGGCCCGAGCAGGAAGTGAATGACGCCTGCGCCCTGGAAGTACTGCTCGTAGGGCACGCCCATGACGAGCAGCACGACGATGATGCTCACGACGGTCACGATGATCGGCGTGAAGAGCGGATTGAACTGCGTGAGCTTGTAGAGATGCTGGCCGAAGATAAAGGCGACGAGCGTGACGGCAAGCCAGAGGGCGGGATTGCCGAGGATCGGCGAGAGCTGCTGAAGAATGTCCTGCATGGTCAGTCCTTGTTCTTGTTCTTGTGCACGAGCTTGTCGACGAAGATGATGGTGTAGGCGGTCACGAGCATGGCGATGAGGGTTGAGATCACAAGCACGGCGCCGATGGCGAGGCCCTCGCGAAGGAAAAGGTCGCCGTAGCGCATGACGCCCACGCCCGCCGGCACGAAGAGAAGCGACAGGTTCGATAGGAGCACGCCGCCCGTTGGGCGGATGCGGCCGATGAGATCGTCCTTGACGAAAAAGGCGAGAAGCATGAGGATCATGCCGATCACGGGACCCGGAACGGGAATGCCCGCGCTGCGACTGATGACTTCGCCGACGACCTGAAAGGCCAGAATGAGTGCGATGGCGGAAAGCATGAAAGAAGTACCGTAAAATGTTCTGACCGTCTTTCGGCGTGCTAGGGTTTGCACGTATGAAAGGTGTCAAGGTGTTGATTGTGTCACTACGGCGCCTGTCGTGGGGGCATTCGGATTTGACTTAGGTTAGGAAAGTTGAAGTGTCGGCGGTTCTTGTCTTCGGAAGAGGACCGCTCCGACGGGCTGCCTGGCCGAACTTGAAGAGGAGGACGGCGCGTCCTCTCCCGTCCCGGGGACTGCGCGCCGAATTTCTATGAAGCAGGAATTTCAGATCAAGGGCGAGCTCATCACGCTCGACGCCCTTCTCAAGGCTGTCGGCGCGGCCGACTCCGGCGCTCATGCCAAGGCGATGGTCGCCGAGGGCCTCGTGCGCGTCGACGGCGAGGTCGAGCTTCGCAAGACGAGGAAGCTCCGCGGCGGCGAGCGCGTGGAGCTCGAGGGCCTGACCGTTGTGCTCAAGGCCGATCCGGCCTTTGCCGCACGGGACTGAGTCCGCACGTCAAGATAATGCAAAAATGCCGGCTTCCGCAGGAAACTGGCATTTTTTCATGGGGCTGCAGCAGAATTATTGGATGTCCTTGAGCTCGCGGCGCAGGATCTTGCCCACGGCGGTCTTCGGGAGCGAGTCGACGAAGATGATCTCGCGCGGCATCTTGTAGCCCGTGAGCTGGGTGCGGCAGTACTTCTTGACGTCGTCGGCGGTGAGGGCGGGATCCTTGCGCACGATGACGGCCTTGACGGTTTCGCCGGACTTGGCGCTCGGAACGCCCACGACGCCCACTTCAAGCACGCCGGGCATGCTCGCGATCACGTTTTCGACTTCGTTCGGATAGACGTTGAAGCCGGAGACCAGAATCATGTCCTTCTTGCGGTCCGTGATCGTGATGCTGCCGTTCATGTCCATGTGGCCCACGTCGCCCGTGCGCAGCCAGCCGTCGCGAAGAACGGCGGCCGTCTCCTCGGGCTTGTTCCAGTAGCCCTGCATGACCTGCGGGCCGCGCACGCAGATCTCGCCTGTGTATTCGGGAATCTTGTCGGGCGACGGGCAACAGCCGAGGTCGCGGAAGCCTTCGCCGCGGATGGATACTTCGGTCGACGGGATGGGCACGCCCACCGAGCCGTCCCACGGAGCCTCGGGGATGTTGCCGCAGACGCCGGGCGAGCATTCCGTGAGACCGTAGGCCTCGAGGATGTTGCAGCCCGTCTGTTGCTTCCAGCGTTCGGCGATGGTGCGCTGCACCTGGGAGCCGCCGCCCGCGGTGACCTTGAGGCGCGTGAACTTGTGGGCGCAGAAGATCTTGTTGTTGAGCATCGCGGTGAAGAGCGTGTTGACGCCGACGATGATGGAGAAGTCCCACTTGGCGCATTCCTTGGCCAGCCCGTCGATGTCGCGCGGGTTGGTGATGAGCACCATGTTCGCGGCGAACTGCGTGAAGGAGAGCGTTGCCGTGAGGGAGAAGATGTGGTAGAGCGGCAGCGCCGTGAGGGCGACTTCCTCGCCTTCCTTGCAGGCGCTCGCAAGCCAGTAGCCCACCTGCTGGAGGTTGGCGAGGAGGTTGCGGTGCGTGAGGATGGCGCCCTTGGCAACGCCGGTCGTGCCGCCCGTGTACTGCAGGAAGGCGATGTCGGTGTTGTGGATCTCATGGGCGGTGAAGCCGTGGCGGCGGCCGATCTCAAGCGCTTCGTTGAAGCCGACGGCGTTCGGGAGCGAGTATTCGGGCACCATCTTCTTCACCTTGCGCACGACGAAGTTGACGAGCGTGCGCTTGAAGAACGGGAAGAGGTCGCCGACGGCGGTCGTGATGATGTGCTCGCACTTCGTGCCGGGCAGGGCGTTCTGGAGTGTCTTGGCGAAGTTCTCGATGATGATGATCGCTTTCGCCTCGGCGTCGCGCAGCGTGCCGTTGACCTCGCGGGAGGTGTAGAGCGGGTTGATGTTGACGACGATGTAGCCCGCGCGCAGGCAGGCGTACATGGCGATGACGTACTGCAGAAGGTTCGGCATCATGATGGCGACGCGGTCGCCGGGCTTGAGGCCGAGACTCTGGAGGTAGGCGGCGAGTTCCTTGGTGAGCGCAGCCGTGCGGCTGTAGGTCAGGCCGCAGTCCATGTTGGTGTACCCCACCTTGTCGGGGTAGCGCGCGGCGATGTCGTCGAGGACGGCCGGAATGCTCGGATAGCGGTCCGGATTGATTTCGTGCGGGACGCCTGCGGGGTAGCTCTTGTACCAGGGAAAGCTTTGAGTCATGTCTTAGTGATCTTCGAATTCTTGCGATGGTGGCCGGCCTGAGCCGGCGGTGCGGATGCGCCCGAAGGAAGGCTTGGCTCCCATGGCCCGCGCCGTTGATGAACATCGGCGAAAGGCGGACAAGCGCACCTAGCTTAAGTTTAGCGGCACGAGGACGCGAAAACGAGGTCAAAAAACACGACTTAACCCCTATATGCGCAAAAAGCCTCCGGATTCCGGAGGCTTTTCGTGTGCGGAACCTGAGCGGAAGGCTTAGGCTTCGAGCGTCAGGCAGTGGCGGGCGTAATCTTCAACGGCTTCCCAGTCGGTGTAGTCGATGACGGCCGTCATTTCCGTCGGGCCCTTGGTCATCTTCATGATCATCTGGATGAGCTTGGCGTCGATCCAGCTCCAGTTCGGGTAGTCGACTTTGCCGGCGAAGCACTTGACGTCCTTCGGGTGCCACGGGTTGTTCTCAAGGAACTTGCGGCAGTAGACGTTGCCTTCGGGCGTGGCCTTGGCCGGGTTGCGGGCGATGACGGTCACGTTGAAGAAGCTGTTGGGCTTGGCGTCGAGGACGGCCTTCCAACGGTTGACGAAGGCGAGGAACTGCTTGCGGAACACGCCGTAGAGGACGGGAGCGCCGCAGATGACAAGGTCGTACTTGTTCCAGTCGACGCCTTCGCGGTCGGCTTCAAGCACGTGCATCATGTCGGCCTGGTGGCCTTCGGCAATGATGGTTTCCCAAATGCGGCGGGCGATACGAGCGGTATGGCCGGAGCGGCTGTCGTAAACAACAAGCACCGTCTTCATGTTCTATTCTCCAAAAGGGTCGCCGGCGCGCAGGCGAGCGCACGCCGAAAAATGTGTTTCAAGAGCAGGGCTTTCGCAGGTCTTCCCTACTCCCGCCTGTATTTTAGCCAAGTGTATATTGTCCGAGCCTTAACCGTATGGGGAGAAACGACGAAGATTGCGGGTAAAACCCGATGTTGCAAGGACAATCAGTGCTACAATCACGCACTTGTGACGGCGACCGTTCGCCGTCGATAGTTTCACCCATCGCCGTGTCCGCCTGCTGCCCGACGTGCAGCCTTTTTTTGTTTTTGAGGACCCGGCGGATCAACTTGGAAGAATATGGCAAAGGAAGATCTCATCGAGATGTCGGGCCAGGTGCTTGAAGTGCTGCCCGATGCCCGTTATCGCGTCAAACTTGACAACGGTCATGAACTGGTGGCCTACACCAACGGCAAGATGCGCAAGCATCACATCCGCATTCTCGCGGGCGACAAGGTGTCCCTCGAGCTCTCGCCGTACGATCTGACCAAGGGCCGCATCACCTTCCGTCACATCGAAGGCCGTCCGCCCGCCGGTGCCCAGAACGGCAACCGCCGTCGCTAAGAGGCCCGGTCGTCAGACCGCGTGAAAAAATGAAAAACCCCCGAAGCCGCATGGCCCGGGGGTTTTCTTTTGGTCGTTCCTTCCGGACGTCCGTCCTTCTGCTTAGAACGCGTCCTTGTAGAGGATGAAGAATGTGATCGTCAGATGGTAGAAGACGGGGGCCGCGAAGGTGAGGGGAGCGAGGCGCGCAAGCGTGCCGCGCGTCATGTAGATGTCTCCTTCGCCTGCAAGGCGCGTGGCGCCCATGCTGTGGCGCACGGAGTTGATGACCAGGTCGCCCATCACGCAGGAGGCCGCGATGATGACGGCCATGATGACGGCCTGCCAGGCGCGGAACGGCGTGATCCAGAACATGGCCGCACCGGCGAGCACGCCGCAGAAGGAGCCGATGAGCGTGCCCTTGATCGTGCGGTTGGAGTTGAAGCTCAGGGTCTTGCCGCCGAAGAAGGAGCTGGCGATGCTCGAGGCGAGGTCGCTCACGAATACGACGAGCAGGAAGAAGAGGAGCAGCAGCGGACCGGACGAGTTGTAGCGCGTTAGGTCGAGCGTCGCGATGGCGGGTGCGTGGCTCACGCAGAAGACGCAGAGCATGACGCCCCACTGCACCTTGGCGACGCGCTCGAGATAGCGCTCCGTGTCCTTCGTCATGGCCATGATGACGGGCAGCGCGAGGAACAGGTACGTCGGAATGAAGAGCGTCGTGAAGTACGAGAGGTCGAAGCCGATGAGCGCGTACTGCACGGGAATCGCGATGTAGAACGCGACGACGAGCGCATTGTGGTCGGTGGGCTTCGTAGGCGTGATCGCGATGAACTCCCTCAGCAGGAAGAAGCTGATGAGCGCGAAGAAGACGAGAAGCGTGGCCTGGCCGAGCGCGAAGGCGATCGTGAAGACGACGATGAGCCACCAGGACATGCGCACGCGGGCATTGACCGCAAGCAGGCGGGCGCGATGTTCGGGATCGCTGCTGCGGTTCAGGGCCCAGTTGGCGTAGAAGGTGCCGGCGGCGGCAAGAAGCGCGAGGCCGACGAGAAGGATGCCGTAGGCCTCCTGAATGGTGAATCCGAGTCTCATGGCTGTGCTAGGGAGATGATGGCGTTGCGGGCGCGTTCAAGGAAATCCTCCTTCAGGTCTTCGGGAGAATGCTCGAGCGGGGCGCCGAAGCGGATGGAGCAGACGGTGGGAACGGGAAGTAGCACGCCCTTGGGCATGGCGCGGTGCAGGTTCTCGATGTAGACGGGAATCAGCTCGACCTGAGGAAATTCCTTCATCAGGCGCCAGATGCCGGACTTGAACTCGCTCGGCAGCGGTTGGGGACGGCGGGTGCCCTCGGGGAAGATGATGAGGGAGGAGCCTTCCTGTAGCGCCTGACGCAGGGGATCGAGCGGATTGCTGTGTTCCGTGCGGCGGCGGTCGACGAGCACGACGTTGAGCTCGTCAAGCGCGATGCGGCGGCGAAGCAGGCCCTTTTCCCAGTAGTCCTTGGCGGCGACGGGGCGAACGAAGGGACGGAGCTGCGGGGGCAGCGAGGCCCAGATCACGATCGTGTCGAGATGGCTCGTGTGGTTGGCGAAGTAGATGCGCTGTTTGGAGGACGGCGCACAGCCCTGCCAGTGGGGGTAGGCGCCGACGAGCAGCCTCGTGAGCCACACGATGGGCGTCATTAGCTTGAACGATTTGAACACGATATGTTCCTGTTTTAAGGGAATCTAAACATTATAAACCGCACGGCTGGTACGCTTAAACGGCATTTTCCGCAGTGCCGCCAACGGTCAGCGCATCGATGCGGATGGTGGGCATGCCTACGCCCACGGGTACCTGCTGGCCGTCCTTGCCGCACTGTCCCGTGCCCTCGTCAAGTGCAAGATCGTTGCCGATGAGCGGGATGTGCTTGAGGGCCTCGGGACCCGAGCCCGATAGCATGGCGCCGCGCACGGGGTGAGTGAGCCTGCCGTCCTCGATCATCCAGGCGCGGCTCATCGCAAAGACGAACTTGCCGTTGGTGATGTCGACCTGCCCGCCGCTGAAGTTGCTCGCGTAGATGCCTCGTTTGACCGACTTGACGATGTCGGCGGGATCGCAGTCCCCGGGCGTCATGAAGGTGTTGGTCATGCGCGGCAGGGGCAGCGTGGCGAAGCTCTCGCGTCGGCCGTTGCCCGTCGGGGCGGTTCCGAGAACGCGGGCGCTCGTGAGGTCGTGCATGTAGCCCGTGAGGATGCCGTCTTCGATGAGCGTCGTGCGCGCGGCGGGCGTGCCTTCGTCGTCGGCGCAGATGGAGCCGCGCGCTAGTCCGATCGTGCCGTCGTCGACGACCGTGACGCCGGGGGATGCGACGCGCATGCCGATCCTGCCCGTGAAGGCGGAGGTGCCCTTTCTGATGAAGTCGCCTTCAAGTCCGTGGCCCACGGCCTCGTGGAGCAGAATGCCGGGCCAGCCCGGACCGAGCACGACGGGCATGATGCCTGCAGGTGCGGGTGCGGCGCCGAGATTGTGGATTGCCTCCGAGACGGCGTCGCGAGCCCACTTACGGATGCGCTCCCGCGTGAAGAACTCAAGCCCCGCGCGTGCGCCGCCTCCGGCCGAGGCTCGCTCGCGCCTGCCGTTTTCCGAGGCGATGACCGAGATCGAAAGGTAGACCATGGGGCGGATGTCGCCCGAAAGCAGGCCGTCAAGGCGGCAGAGGAGCGTTGCATCCGTCTCGCACTGAAGGGTGACGACCACGTCTGTGACCCTGGGATCCGCCTCGCGCGCCAGGGCGTCGGCCTCGCGGATGAGCTCAAGCGCCTGTGGCGTGTGCATGTTCGAGGATGCGTCCTCCGTCCCGCAGCAGGGCCTGTAGGAGCCGGGGGTGAGGCAGGCGGGGATGACGACGCCTGGGGCGCCCTCGGGGGAGTAGGCGGCCGAGGCGACCACGGTGCCTGCAGCATCGAGAAGCGAGACGGGCGTGAGCACGTCCGTGTAGGCGAGCGTGGAGGTCTCGCCGCAGACGGTGCGCAGTCCTGCGCCCCTGTCGATGGAGAATCCGCCCGTCTTGACGGCGCCCTCGTCGAGAATCCAGGAACGGGAGACGGTCTGCTGAAGGTAGATGTCCGCCCAGTCCGCGCCTGCCGGCGTCATGCGGCCGAGCACCTTGAGAAGCGCGCCGTCGTCGAGTCCCGTGCCCGAGTAAAAAAGCGCTTGAGCGGCTGAAAGCCGCTCAAGCGAGGATGTGAATGTCGTCATGTGTTCAGTAGATCGTGCGCGAGGCGAGCGCGGGAAGCGTGCTTCGGACGTTCTCGCGCTGGCTGCGCTCGATGTTGCCGATCACGATGCCCGTCCCGGAGGCGAGCTCGCTCACCATGCCGCCCCAGGCGTCGATGATTCTGGAGTGGCCCCAGGTGCGCCTGCCGCAGGCATGGTGTCCGCCTTGGGCGGCCGCTGCGACGAAGCACTGGTTCTCGATGGCGCGTGCAGCGAGCAGCGTCGCCCAGTGGGCGCGGCCCGTCATTTCCGTGAAGGTCGCGGGCAACACGATGAGGTCGGGCTGGGAAAGGCCGCGGAAGAGTTCGGGAAAGCGCAGGTCGAAGCCGAGCGAGAGGCCGACGGAGAAGGACTCGCCGTCCCAGGTCGTCATCCTGAAGGTGACGGGGGACTTGCCGGGTTCGATGTAGATGCGCTCGTCGTAGAACTCGGTCTTGTTCTGCAAGCGGAAGAGATGGATGCGGTCGTAGCGGGCCGCGATGTTGCCTTCCGGATCGAACACGAGCGAGGACTGCGTGTAGTGGGTGGCGTCCTTTCCCTTGAGCGGAATCGAGCCAGCGACGACCCAGAGGCCGCAGCGCATGGCCGCCATGCGCACGGCATCCTGGATCGGGCCTTCGCCGACGGCTTCGGCAATGCCGAGGTTGGCGGCGTCGCCCGCCATCAGGGCGAAGTTCTCGGGGAGCACGACGAGATCGGCGCCCGAGTCGGCGGAGGCCGAAATGAGGTTGACGGCGTCGAGAACGTTCTGTTCGGGATCAATGCCCGAAATCATCTGGCAGGCGGAAATGCGCATGGTGTCAAAAGAAAGGGATGTTGTGTCCGCACATTGTAGCGGATGCGTTCTAGTCGAAAAGCGGGCGGATGCGCTCGCCGGGCGCGGCGGGCTTGATTTCCGCGCCGAGTTCTGTTCGCGAGGCCTTCTCGACGACGGGGTCGTCGAACGGGCCCTTGATCTCGTACTCCATGCGGAACATGTTCGAGAGCTGGTCCTTGAGAACCCACTGCGTGAGGAAGGTGCCGATGCCGACGGCGGGGTTGATGATCGAGAGCGCAAGCGCCGGCCCGCCCGCGTTGATGGCGGGGAGAATGATGGCGTCGAGGTCGAGCGTCTCCCTGACGAGGCTGATGCTGCCGCCCACCATCACGGTGGCGGACGAGCCGAGGACGGAGGCCTTCGGAATGCTCAGGACGCCGTTCTTCACCGTGCCCGCAACGTGGGCGGAGTCGAATGCGAAGCCCTTGCCGAGCACGTCCCTGAAGTCGAGCGTGAGCCTGCGCAGAAGGTGCTGCATCGACAGCAGGCTCAGCAGGCGGCCTGCGCCGGGCTCGATCTGCAGGAATTCGCCGCGCTTCATCTCGCTTGAGAAGGAGCCCCTGAGCGTGGAGAGGTCGGGGCGGTGAGGCGCGTTGTTCCAGGAGAGGTCGGCTTGCAGGGTCGTCGGCGCGCCGTTCACGGCGTGCGGAATGTCGAGGCTCGCCAGAAGCTTGCCCGCGTCCGGAATGTTGCCGTCGATCGAGACGGAGGTCTCGCCCGACTTGCCGGGCGTGTGCACCCAGCTACCTCGTGCGCGGATGACGCTGCCCGCATTGCGAAGGGCCGCCTCGGTGATGCGCCAGACGATGTTGCCCGCCTCGACCCTTCGGCTGGCCTCGAACTCAACCTTGCCGAGGTGACGCTTGCCCACCTTGAGGTCGTCGATGACGAGTGAGATGTCGGGCAGGTCGGAGACGGTCGTGACGGCCTCCTGCCTGGCGCTCGGCACGAAGCTCTCGGCCTTGCTGTCGGGAAGCGCGAAGCGGGTGAGGTTGACCTTGAGGCGTGCATGGGCCTCGCTCGTCGCCTGGTTGTATTCGATCTGTCCTGCGGCGTCGTCGCCCGCCACCCTGACGTGCCAGTCGTTCTTCGCAAAGCGTCTGGCCGTGAGGCTGAGGTTGCGGAACTCCTTGTCCGACCAGAGGGCGCCGCCGATCTCGGCTTCGACCATGGAAATGCGGTCGACGGCCGACTCCCCGGCTGCGGTCCTGCCGCTGCCGGGCTTCGCGGGACTTTCGTCCTGAAGAATGTAGGGCTGCCAGTCGTCGATGGACGCACGGGGCGTCTCGACGCGGATTGCGATGCCTTCGGCGGGAGCCCGCATGGGTGCGGATCCGAGGCCTGCGTAGCCGTGCCTGAGCGAGAGGCCGTCCTTGTCGCGGGTGAAGCGAAGCGCCACGGCGGCGCGTCCGGGGCTCGATACGTCGACGTGCATGGCCTTTTCGGGAAGCGTGACGCTGAAGGTCGTGGGCCACTTCTCGCCCGCCGCCTTTTCATAGGGCTCGGGCAGCGTACTCGCGATGCCGTCGAGGTCCGTCCTGCCGGTGACGGCGAAGCGGCTCTTCGTGAGCCCGATTTCGGCGTCGACATGAACGGGAGACGTGCCTGTGAGCTTTTTGAAGAAGAGCTCGGCGACATCAATGCCGAGGAAGTGCTCGAGTTCGGCTGTCGTCGGCTCGGCATCGATGCCGAGCGTCATGACGCCGTCCTTCGTTTCGGCGGTGACCTTGACGGGCTTGCCGCCGGGACTCGTGCCCGTGAGGGGCGCGGGCGTGACGACGCTCTTTTCCGTGATGTGCAGGCTCCCATTGACGCCCGAGACCGTCGGCAGGTTGAGGCCGTAGTAGAAGGTGGCGTTGCGGATGTCCGCATCGATGTTGACGCGCAGGTTTCTGACGATGTCGCCGGAAAGGGGAATATGAAGGTTCATGCGCACGTCGGCGGCGCCCGAACCTTTGCTTTCGGCGAACGCGGAGGAGAGGATGTCGTTGAGCATCCTGCCCTGATTGAGATAGCGGAGCACGCGGCCGAGGTCTCCCTGGGCGCGGCCCGTGATCTCCAGATCGGCGTCCGTGTAGGACTTCATGCTGACGACGACGTCGCTTGCCTTGAGGTCGTGCGAGGTTGCGCTCCGGCCGCGGATTTCGAAGCCGTTTCCGATGAAGGCGAGGTGCGCGTCGATGTTGTTGAGAACGGGCCAACTCGAGGCGGTCTCCCAGCTGCCGTCGGCCTTCCTGACGTGCGAGGGGAGGAAGTCGAGCCTGCCGCCCGTCATGTCGGCCTCGATCGCAAAGTGTCCGTCGTTCTTGTGCTTGCCGTCCCAGGGAAAGTGCTCAAGCGGTCCCTTCACGATGAAGGTGCCGTTGGAGCCGCTGCCGCCGAGAATGCCGGCCTCTAGCCAGTCGAGCACGTCGTCGCCCACGACGAGCGGAATGTAGTAGGGCACGGCCGTCGCCCTGGCCCTGCTGATCGTGCCGTTGAGCTCAAGCGTGCCGGGGCCGCCCGTCGCCTGCCAGCTGCCGCTTCCCTTGAGCGCGGCGTCCGGATTCGAGGCCTCGAAGGACGGAAGACGGACGGTGAGTGTCGGATGGGGCACGATCTCGGCGGTTGCCTTGAGCGTGTCGAACTTCATGTCGGGGTGACGGAAGATGCCGGGGAAGGAAAGGGTCGACTTCGGGCTGTCGAGGACCACCTTGAAGCCCTCGCCGTTCTTGAGGGGGGAAATCGAACCCGAAATGGCCCTGATGCCGGGAATGCCGTCCGCAGCCTTGAGGGAGAGGTCCTTGAAGGTGGCGGCGGGACGCCAGTTGCCGGGGTCGGAGGGATTGCCCGAGAAGGCGACGCTGACGTCCTTCAGGTAGCCCTCGGGGGCGTGTGCGGTCACGAAGGAGCGCACGGCGTCGTCAAGCGGAAGCTCGGGAACGAGGGCGATGAGCGAGCCGATGTCGAGGCGCGAGACGGTGATGGCACCGTCGGAGATCTGGCCCGCGCTGTCGGTCCTGATCGTGACCGAGGCGTCGGTGGGCTTGAGGCGGCGACGGTCGGCCGTCATGAAGTCCAGCTTCCTTACGCCGAAGGTCTGTTCGGCACGATCGCCGAACGAGCCGTTGTAGTAGAGGCGCGATTCGAGCCAGGCAAGCTTCAGGGGCTCGAGATTGTCGGCGAGCTGAGTGTGGATGTCGAGCAGCGCGACGTCGGCCGTGGCGCTCGTGATGCGGCCGTCCGCAAAGCCCGCCCAGACCTCGGCGGCGCCCGAACCCGAGGACATGAACTGCGGGAAGCCCGCGCGCGAGAGAAGCTTCGCGACGTCGGCGTGCGAGAAGCGCACGTAGGCCTGTCCCTTCCAGGTCAACGGGTTCGACGTGTCCGTGAAGATGTGGCGGTCGATGCGGGCCACGGCGGTGAAGCATTCGCCCTGCTTGTGCGGACTCTCCTCGGCGCTGATGTGAGCGGTGCCGTCGACGGCGACTCGCCAGTCGAGAAGCGTCTGCTCGAAGACGACGTTAGCGTTCATGACGCGGACTTCGGCGGCGCCGGGGCTGTAGCGGTCGTCATAGGTGATGGTGCCGTTGACGAGCTCGAGCTTCTTCTGCGCGAGTAACCAGGCGGCGACCCTGCTGTCGCCGTAAGCGGCGAAGTCGGATTCCTCGTCGCTTCCTTCGGGGAGATTGACGACGAAGCCCGCGATGTCGAGCGTCGTTTTGTCGAGACGGGTGATGCGCAGGTCGGGACTGCTGATGCGCAGCAGCTGGAAACGTGGCTCGAGATGCCAGAGCGAGGACCAGGCGAGTCTTGCCTTGACTTCGGGGAGCGTGAGCGAGACGGGGCCGCCCGGCCTTGCAAGCTCGAGCTGCCTGACGGTGATGACGGGCCAGAAGCGCTCGAAGCCTGCGGAGAATTCGCCCGCATGGACGTCGACGCCAGCGGCTTCGGAGACGAGTGCTGTGATTTCATCCCTGTAGTGGTCGGCCTGCGTCATGAAGAAAACGCGGGTGCAGATGACCAGGATGCAGATGATGAAGTAGAGCCAGACGGCGAGCTTCACGATCGGCTGGGAGAAGCTGAGCTGCGTCGCGAAGTTGCCGCGACCTCTGTAGCTGATCGAACGGCGGCGGAAAAAATTTTTCTTCATCGGCGGCGGTGCAGAGTCTGAGACCTTTTGACAGAACCCGTGCGCCTTACCTCTCATTTCAATGGGAGGTAAGGCGCACAAAGTTTTCGAACGTGAAGTAACATTGTCCTATTTATACTACCACCCCTTCCTACATTGTCGAACTTCCGCTTCGTGTGAACGATCAGCAGAATCGTTTTCTCGAAAAGGCGTTTGAGTTAGGACGTACGCATCTACAATGCGACGCTCGGGACAGCTCTCGGGCGTCTGCAGCGCATGCGTGAAACGCAGGAGTGGCGGGTGGCACGGGACATGCCCAAGGGGAAAGCACGCACGAAAGCGTTCAGTGCTGTTCACAAAGCCTTTGGACTAACCGAGTTCGGCCTTACGATCATTGCGAATAATCATCGCAAGGCGAGCGGTCGAAAAGACATTGGCGCTCATGAAGCGCAAAGTATTGGCAAAGCGGTCCGGAGGGCGCTACAGCGTCACATGTTCCGGAAAGCCGGCAGACCTCGCTTCAAATCCTTCAGGCGTGGACTCAATTCCATCGAAGGCACGAACAATCAGGAAATCATGTACAAGCCCGAGCGTGGAGCCATTGTCTGGCGCAAGCACGTGATGACGTACATGAAGCCCGACACCGGCTACATGAAGGAGGCGCTCGCCTCCGACCGGCGCGTGAAATACTGCCGAATCGTGCGCAGGACGCTCAAGGGCGTCAGGCGCTGGTTCGTGCAGCTCGTGGTTGAAGGCCTGCCGCCCGTTCGCAAGGTCTATGCGTCCAAATGCGAGGTCGTCGGCATCGACCCGGGTTCAAGCCGGATTGCTTATTTTCATGAGCGTCATGCGGCCATAGTCGAGGTTGCACCTCACGTGGATCTGAAGGAGCCGAAGATCCGTCTTCTGCAGCGAAGGATCGACCGTTCAAGACGAGCGAACAATCCCGACGGAACCGTGAAAAAGGGTTCGTCGACTTGGAACACAAGCAATCGCGGACGCAGGACGGCGGCAAAGCTTGCCGAGCACCATCGGTGCCTGGCGGCCACCCGCAAGCGCGACCACGGTGAGCTTGTGAACGATCTGCTGCAGATCGGCGGCACGATCAAAATTGAGAAAAACAATTACCGATCTTTTCAACGCTGCTTCGGACGGTCGACAAACCGGAGGGGAATGGGTAAGTTTGTGGAGCATCTCAAACGCAAGGCTGAAAGCGCCGGCTGCGAGGTGATCGAACTCAATGCCTATAAGCTGAAGATGTCGCAGTACGATCCGCAAACGGATGCGTACCGTAAGAAGCCGTTGAAGGAAAGGTGGCACCGCTGGGGAAACACCGGCACGCTCGTGCAGCGAGACGCCATGAGTGCGTTTCTGGCGTGCCATGCAACTGAAAAAGGACACGACCGAGCCCTTCTCCTTGAGAAGTGGACGACTGCGGAAGCACTGTTGAGCGGCAGCGGTCTGTGTCGTCATGAACCTTGTAGCGACCCTGAAGTATCGAAAGACGCTTCGGGGCTCACGAAGCCGAATTGCGGGAGCAAGGCGGAACGGGAAAGAGGTCTGCCGCGCACACTTTGTACGGACGGTGACGTTCAGGCGGCTTTGCCCCCTGAAAGAGCTGTCTGACGGTCAAAGTGAATCCTCTGTCTTCAGACAGGGGAGCTTCAAAGGCATTGAACTGCAGGGCGAAGGACCTCCAACAGCGGTGCGGCGCCCAACACTCTCCTTGAGACCGTGCCGATTTGGCTATCCTTGAGACCGTGCCGATTTGGCTAGAATGGGCTGACGGGGTCGCCCCATGAATTCAATAGATACTTTCCTGCTTTCGGAGTCCTTCATGCCCTCACTGACTCTTGAGGACGTCGTCCGCTTCTCGCCCTTTGTCGCACGGTCGTTGTCGGCCATGCATCCCGGAGAGGACGCTCGGGCGTGCCTCGCGCATTTTGAGAGGATCGTCGAGGAGACGTTCCCGCGGGAGGCCATGGAGGCCGAGGCGGCGGCCGCGGCCGACAGCCAGACGCTGCGCATGAAGCTCAGGGAGATGAGGCGCCGCCTCATCGTGAACATCATCGGGAGAAACGCGACGGGTCGCATCGACTACTTCGAAGTCGTGAGGCTCATGAGCGACTTCGCCGAGACGGCCGTCACGGCGACGGTGAAGGTCAACGCCAGAGAGCTGGCCGAGCGTTGCGGCGTGCCGTACGGCATGTCTGGACGTCCCCAGGACCTGATGGTCGTGGGCATGGGCAAGCTCGGCGGCCGAGAGCTCAACGTCTCCTCCGACATCGACCTCATCTTCCTCTTCGACGAGGAAGGCGAGACGCGGGCGACGCCCGAATTTCCGAACGCCCGCCGCACGCTCACCGTGCAGGAGTTCTATGAAAGGCTGGCAAGGCGCGTGATTCCCGCCCTGAACGACATCGAGGGGCCCGGCTTCGTCTTCCGAGTCGACATGCGCCTGCGTCCGAACGGCGAGTCGGGTCCGATCGTGTGCTCGACGGACATGCTCGAGGAGTATCTCTACACGCAGGGCCGCGACTGGGAGCGCTTCGCCTGGCTCAAGGGCCGCATCATCAACGAGCCCGTCTTCTCGGCGCCTGAGGACTTCGAGCAGCAGAAGCGGAACGTCTCGTCCCTCGTGCGTCCGTTCGTCTTCAGAAAGTATCTGGATTTCAACGCTATTTCGTCGCTCACGCGCCTGCACGAGATGATCCGCGCCGAGACGGCCAGACGCGAGCTCGCCCGCGGCGGCACGTGCATCAACGTCAAGCTCGGACGCGGTGGCATCCGCGAGATCGAGTTCCTCACGCAGACGCTTCAGGTCATCCGCGGCGGACGCGATCCGCTTCTTCGCGGGCGCGAGACGCTCGCGATGCTCGAGGTGCTCTCGGGCGACGGCGGCATTTCCGCCGAAATGGCCGCGAGGCTTTCCGAGCACTACGTCTTCCTGCGCAACGTCGAGCATGCCATTCAGTATGTCAACGACGAGCAGACGCAGCGCCTCCCGAAGGAAGGCGAGGGACTCACGGCCGTGGCGGGCCTCCTGGGCATGCCCGCCGACGAACTCTGGAGCCGTCTTGAGGGCGTGCGCGAGTATGTCGCCGCCGCCTTCGACAGCGTCTTTCAGGTCCATGAGCCCGCCGCAGACACGGCCGACTGGCCCACGGGCTGGGAGACGGGCACGTCGAGCGCGAGCGAGGCGCTCACAGGAAAGCTCAGATCTCTGGGCTACGGCGATGACGTCGACGAGCTTGTCTCGCGCATCATGCGTCTTGCCTCGGCCCGTGCGGGCCGAAGCCTCTCCGACGAGGCGAGGAAGCGCCTTCAGAGCCTGATTCCCGTCGTGGCCGAAGGATGCCTGGAGTGGCTTCCCAAGGACGGCCCGCGCGTGGTGCCGGCGGTCGAGGTGTTCTCCCGCTATCTGAAGCTGCTTGAGGCGATCGCGGGCCGCTCGACCTACGTGGCGCTCCTCTCGCAGTATCCGAAGGCCGCCGAGCGCGTCGGACGCGTGCTGGCGGCGAGCCGCTGGACGGCCGACTACATCGTGCGCCATCCGATCATCCTTGACGAGCTCGTCGACGGACGCATCCACGAGATGGACGACTTCACGCCCGTCGACTGGAGCGAGTGGGCGGACAGGCTGCATCGTGCGCTCGTCGAGGCCGATGGCGATCAGGAGCGCCAGATGAACGCGCTTCGCGACGCCCATCACTCCGCCGTTTTCAGGCTGCTGATCGCGGACCTTGATGGCCGCTTCACGGTCGAGCGCCTAGCGGACCATCTCTCGGCGTTGGCCGACGCCGTGCTCGAGGAGGTGCTCGATCTGGCCTGGGTCAGCATGACGAAGAAGCACTGCGACCGTCCGAAGTTCGCCGTGATCGGCTACGGCAAGCTGGGCGGCAAGGAACTCGGCTACGACAGCGACCTCGATCTGGTCTTCATCTATGACGATCCCGATCTGGAGGCCGACCTCACGTACAGCCGCCTCGTGCGCCGCATGATGAGCTGGCTGACGATTCAGACGTCGTCGGGCAAGCTCTTCGACGTGGACCTGAGGCTGCGTCCGAACGGCGACAGCGGCCTCATCGTGTCGTCCTTTGACATGTTCAGCCGCTATCAGAGGAACGCCGACGGCAACGGCGCCTGGTTCTGGGAGCATCAGGCTCTCACGCGCGCCCGCTTCGTGGCGGGCGATGCGGACGTGGGCAAGCGCTTCGAGGACGAGAGGCGCGAGATCCTGATGATGCCGAGAACGCAGGACGAGGCCCGCGCGAGCGTGCTCGAGATGCGCAGGAAGATGCTCGACGGGCATCCCAACCGCACGGCGCTCTTCGACATCAAGCACGACCGAGGCGGCATGGTCGACGTGGAGTTCATCGTGCAGCTTCTCGTGCTCACGCACTCCGCGGAGCATCCCGAGCTGGTTAACAACTTCGGCAACATCCTGCTTCTTGAAAAGGCGGCCGACCTCGGCCTGACGGATCCCGCCGTTTCGGCGCCCGCCGTGAGGGCGTATCGACGCTACCGCACCCTGCAACACGAGATCAGGCTCAATGCGGGCGAAGGTGTGCCCGTGCGCGTTCCTGCGGACATGATCGAGGCCGAACGCGAGGCCGTGCTCAAGCTCTGGAGAACGGTGTTTGAGACCGATGCGCCTCTGAGAGAGGGCGATACGTCCGATCGGTCCGAAACGCGCTAGACTGTCGGACGATCGATTTTCCATCAACCGGAGCATGTGATGCCCATTGTCGTTCCTGATTACAAAGCCCCGTCCTGGTGTCCCGGCGGTCATCTTCAGACCGTCATTCCCGCCAAGTTCATGCCGAGGCCCGCGATCGAGTACAGGCGCGAGAAGGTTGAGCTTCCCGACGGCGACTTCATGCTCTGGGACTGGGCCGTGCCCGAGCCCGCCGATCCGTCGGCGCCCGTACTTGTGCACTTCCACGGGCTCGAGGGCTCGAGCCGCAGCCACTATGCCGAAGCGCTGATGGCGGCCTGCACCGAGCGCGGCTGGCGCGGCGTCGTCGCACACTTCAGAAGCTGCGGCGGCGAGATGAACAGGCTTCCGCGCGCCTACTTCGCGGGCGACAGCGACGACTGCGAATGGGTGCTCAGGACCGTGCACGAACGCTTCCCCGACGCGGAGCTCAGGGCCGTGGGCGTGAGCCTCGGCGGCAACCAGCTCGCCAAGTACCTCGGGGACCGCGGAACCGACGCGGGCTTCCTGACGGCGGCCGTTTCGGTGGGCGCACCGCTCGACCTCGTAGCGGGCAGCGAGCGCATCAGCAAGGGAGTCAACACTTTTTATGCCGACATGTTCCTTCACACGCTCCGCCAGAAGCTCGAGCTCAAGGCGAAGCAGTTTCCCGACGTGATCCGCGAGGAGGACGTGAAGGCCTGCCGCACGATGTTCGACTTCGACAACACGTACACGGGGCCGATCCACGGGTTCCGCTCGGCGATGGAGTACTGGCAGAAGTGCTCGGCCAAGACGGTGCTCCCCGACGTGCGCGTGCCGCTTCTGCTGCTCAATGCAAAGAACGATCCGTTCCTGCCGCCGTGGTGCCTTCCGACGGCGGGCGAGATGAGCGCCTTCGTCACGGGAGATTTTCCCGAAGAGGGAGGACACATCGGATTTCCACAAGGACGGGTTCCGGGCAACATCAATTATCTGCCGCAACGTATAATGCGCTTCTTCGACACCGGCAGCTGAACCGTCTGACCGGGTGTCAGCCTCTCGTCAATTCCTTCTTTTGGGCAAGCGCCGGCTTTCCGACCGGTAGCCCCTGGAGACCCGCAAGATGCCTTTCAGCATGTCCGGCCGCACCGTCGGCCTCATCAGCCTCATTCTCTTCATCCTCACCATTCCCGCAGGCAACTGGGTGGTGATGAACGTCGGCACCGTCTGTCCGCCCGACAGTCCCTGCCTCATTCCCGTCTGGCCCGGCATCATGTCGCCGTCCGCCGTGCTCTTCGCCGGTCTTGCGCTCATTCTGCGCGACGCGGTCCAGAGCCTGCTCGGCAAGCGCTGGACGCTGGTCGCGATTGCCGCAGGCGCCGCGCTCTCCGGCATTCTCTCCGAGCCCGCGATCATTCTCGGCTCGACCTGCGCCTTCCTCTTCTCCGAGCTGGCCGACTTTGCCGTCTACACGCCGCTTCGCGAACGTCATCTGACGCTGGCCATCGTGCTCTCCGGCCTCGTGGGCTCGCTCGTCGACTCCGTGATCTTCCTCTCGCTCGCCTTCGGCTCCCTTGACTTCATCGTGGGTCAGGTGATCGGCAAGTTCTGGATGAGCCTCATTGCGGGCGCCATGATCATCATGTGGCGCAGTACCCGCCGCGCACAGGCCGCCTGAAGAAGCACTTCAACCTGATTCCAGTAGCCGCCAGGGTACGCCCGAGGCGGCTGTTTTCGTTCATGACGACTGCGGACGGACTGCGGACGAGGCCCTTCGCGGCGCGGCGTGAAAAAGCGTTCCTTAAGAAAGGCGTCCCAGAATGGGGTACAACCACGAATCCGTTTCCAGACCTCACCGTTCCATGGCTAATTCGAACAAAATCGCGCTTCTTTTGATCAATACGGGGAGCCCCGACGCCCCGACCGAAGAGGCCGTCCGCCGCTATCTGGCCGAATTCCTCGGCGACAGGCGCATCGTCGAGCTTCCCCGATGGAAGTGGTGGCCGATTCTGCACGGCATCATTCTGCGCACGCGTCCGAAGAAGTCCGCCGAACGATACAGAGGCGTCTGGACCGACGAAGGCTCGCCGCTCATCGTGCACACGAGGCGCACGGCCGGGGCGCTTGAGGCTGAGCTCGGGATTCCGGTCTACTGGTCCATGCGCTACGGCAGCCCGTCGACGGCGTCCGTCCTCGACAGGATGAAGGCCGACGGCGTCGGCCGCGTCCTCGTCATGCCCATGTTCGCGCAGTATGCCTCCCAGACGACGGCGGCCTGTCTGGACGGCGTGAGCGAATACCAGCTTTCTCATGTCGATGCGCCTGCGGTGCGCACGATTCACGACTATCACGACGATCCCGCCTACATCGACGCGCTTGCCGCGCACGTGCGCGCCTACTGGGACGAGCACGGCTCGCCCGTGAGCACGGGCGGCCACCTCGTCATGAGCTTCCACGGCATCCCACAGGCAAGCAGCAACCGCGGCGACGTCTACGAGGCGCAGTGCCTGCGCACTGCGTCGCTTCTCGCCGAAAGGCTCGGCCTTGAGGAGGGCGCGTGGAGCGTGTGCTTCCAGTCCCGCTTCGGCCGCGACGAGTGGCTTCGTCCGTATACCATCGACAGCGTCAGGGAGCTGGCCGAAGCCGGCGTGCCGCGCATCGACGTCGTGTGTCCGGGCTTCGCTGCCGACTGTCTGGAGACGATCGAGGAGATCGATGACGAGCTTCGCCGCGAGTATCTGGCCGCCTTCAGGGACGATGCAGGGGCGGAGTTCCACTACATTGCCGCACTCAACGACTCGCCCGAGGCCGTGAAGGCCTACGCCTCGATCGTGAGGCGCGAGGCTGCGGGCTGGATCTGACGCACGGACGGCGCATGAGCGGACTTGAAAAACGCCGCACCGTCCCCATATAAGAAGCAATCTATTGGGCCCACGGAGCGGACTCCCGGGCCGACCCAGTTTCCAGGCGTCTGGCGACGCTCATACGGAGTGACATATGACTGAAAATACTCAGAACCAGGAAGTGAAGGAAGAAGCCGGCTGCTGCTGCCAGGGCAAGTGCGCCGAAGAGGGCCAGGCCTGCGGCTGCGAGGGCAAGGAAGCCTGTACGGGTGAAGAGGCCAAGCAGCCCGAAACGCCCGAGCAGACGATCGAAACGCTTCAGACGGCTCTGAAACTCTCCGAAGCCAAGGTGATGGAGCACTACGATCTCTACGTGCGCGCCATGGCGGAGCTTGAAAACACCCGCCGCCGTTCCTCCGAGGAGGTTCAGAAGGCCCGAAAGTTCGGCATCGAGAAGTTTGCCGAAAACCTGCTGCCCGTCGTCGACAGCCTTGAAAAGGCCCTCGAGGTCACGAAGAATGAGGAGGAGAACCCCGTCCGTGAAGGCATGCTCGCCACGTACCGCCAGTTCATGCACGCCCTCGACGTCTCCGGCATGAAACCCGTTGATCCGAAGGGCGAGGCGTTCGATCCGCACCAGCATCAGGCCATCGCGATGGTGCCCGCTCCCGAAGGCGTCGCCTCCGGCACCGTGGTCGAAGTCTTCCAGCGCGGCTGGGTGATCGCCGACCGCGTTCTGCGCCCCGCCATGGTGAGCGTCGCCCAGGGCTGAGAAGCCCGAACACAGCCGCTCTGATCAGAAGGCGTCCCGTCGGGGGCGCCTTTTTTCTTGATGGGCCTTAGAATGGAGAAAGTGATGTTTTTCCCTTGCGGGGCAAGGCCTTGCGGTGGTGGGATGTAATTATTTTTGACAAACCTTCGGCAGAAGGCTTGAAAAAAAAGGGGGCATCCCCATATAGGGATTAAGGTCGTTCGCAAGCTGAGGAGATTCCGCCTGCGGACACGTTAGTTTTTGAACGGTCCGAACGCTCCTGCGTGTGCCATGTGCCGCGCCTCAAGATGACGACGTTTCGGACGAAAGGTTTTCTTTTAGAGGATTAAACCACTATGGCGAAGATCATTGGTATTGACCTTGGCACCACCAATTCGGCCGTTGCCGTGATGGAAGGCGACAACATCAAGGTTATTGAAAACAGCGAAGGCGCCCGCACGACCCCGTCCATCGTTGCCTACATGGACAACGGTGAAGTGCTCGTCGGCGCCCCGGCCAAGCGCCAGGCTGTGACCAATCCGAAGAACACGCTCTTTGCCGTGAAGCGTCTCATCGGCCGCCGCTTCGACGACGCCGAAGTCCAGAAGGACATCAACCTGATGCCGTTCACGATCATGCGCGCCGACAACGGCGACGCTTGGGTCGAAGCTCAGGGCAAGAAGCTCGCTCCGCAGCAGGTCAGCGCCGAAATCCTTCGCAAGATGAAGCAGACCGCCGAAGACTACCTCGGCGAAGCTGTCACGGAAGCCGTCATCACGGTTCCCGCCTACTTCAACGACTCCCAGCGTCAGGCCACGAAGGACGCCGGCCGCATCGCCGGTCTTGAAGTGAAGCGCATCATCAACGAACCGACCGCTGCCGCGCTCGCCTTCGGCATGGACAAGGGCGGCAGCAGCGACCGCAAGATCGCCGTGTACGACCTTGGCGGCGGCACGTTCGACATCTCGATCATCGACCTCGCCAACATTGACGGCGACAAGCAGTTTGAAGTGCTCTCCACGAACGGCGACACGTTCCTCGGCGGCGAAGACTTCGACCAGCGCCTCGTCGACCACCTGATCAACGAGTTCCGCAAGGACACGGGCGTCGACCTCTCCAAGGACGTTCTCGCCCTGCAGCGCCTGAAGGACGCCGCTGAAAAGGCCAAGATCGAGCTCTCGAGTCGTCAGGAAACCGAAATCAACCTGCCGTACATCACGGCTGACGCCACGGGTCCGAAGCACCTCAACGTCACGGTCACGCGCGCCAAGTTCGAAGCCCTCGTCGAGGACCTCGTCCAGCGCACCATCGAGCCGGTCCGCAAGGCCCTGCGCGATGCCGGCACGTCCACGTCTGACATCACCGACGTCATCCTCGTCGGCGGTCAGACCCGCATGCCGCGCGTTCAGGCCGTCGTGAAGGAATTCTTCGGCAAGGATCCGCGCAAGGACGTCAACCCCGACGAGGCCGTCGCCATCGGCGCCGCCATCCAGGGCTCCGTCCTCACCGGCGAACGCCGCGACGTGCTCCTGCTCGACGTCACCCCGCTTACGCTCGGCATTGAGACGCTCGGCGGCGTGATGACCCCGATGATCAAGCGCAACACGACGATTCCGACGAAGCACAGCCAGGTGTTCTCGACCGCTGAAGACAACCAGCCGGCCGTGACCATCAAGGTCTACCAGGGCGAACGCGAAATGGCTGCCTCCAACAAGCTCCTCGGCGAGTTCAACCTTGAAGGCATTCCGGCGTCTCCGCGCGGCTTGCCGCAGATCGAAGTCACGTTCGACATCGACGCCAACGGCATTCTTCACGTGGCCGCCAAGGACAAGGCCACCGGCAAGGAAAATACCATCACGATCAAGGCCAGCTCCGGGCTGAGCGAAGACGAGATCGAACGCATGGTGCAGGACGCCGAAGCCAACAAGGAAGAGGACCACCGCCGCGCCGAGCTCGCTCAGGCCCGCAACCAGGCCGACGCCGCCGTCAGCCAGGTCCAGAAGACCCTGAAGGAATTCGGCGACAAGGTGGACGGTGCCGACCGCGCCGCCTGCGAAGACGCCATCCGCACGGTTGAAGAGAAGGTCAAGGGTGAGGACAAGGCCGCCATCGACAAGGCCGTCGAAAACCTGATGGCCGCCGCTCAGAAGATCGGCGAAAAGATGAACAAGGCCGCCGCCCAGCAGCAGGCCGCTCCGGAAGGCAACGCCGCCGGCAGCAAGCCCGCCGACGATGATGTGGTCGACGCCGACTTCACGGACGTCAAGAAGTAATCCGTGAGTGACGGCAATCCGGGAGCCCCGGCTCCCAGGCTGATTCGGTCTTGAGTCAGCGCATCAAACGAAGGGTCGGTTCGCTCACGCGATGCCGGCCCTTTTCGAGTTTTGAAAAAATCAAAAAGAAGACGGGGTAGCTCCCCGCAGGGATTGGGTAATGTCTGATCGCGATTATTACGAGGTGCTCGGCGTCGGCAAGGACGCTTCCGCCGACGACATCAAGAAGGCCTATCGTCGCATGGCCATGAAGTACCATCCGGACCGCAATCCGGGTGACAAGGTCGCCGAAGAGAAGTTCAAGGAAATCGGTGAAGCCTACGCCGTGCTTTCCGACGACCAGAAGCGCGCCGCCTACGACCGCTACGGCAAGGCGGGCGTGGATCCCAGCGCTGCGGGCGGTCCCGGCGGCTTCGGTGGCTTTGGCAACATGAACGGCGCCGACTTCCAGAGCGCCTTCGGCGACATCTTCAGCGACATCTTCGGCGGTGGCGGCATGCGCGGCGGCCGTGCCGCCCGCGAGCAGGGCATCCGCGGCAACGACGTGCGCTTCGAGCTTGAAATCTCGCTTGAGGACGCCGCCATGGGCCGCACGATGGAGATCCGCGTGCCCGCCTGGGACGAGTGCCAGTCCTGCCACGGCACGGGCTGCAAGCCCGGCACGTCTAGGAAGACCTGTCCGACCTGTCAGGGCCATGGCGCCGTGCGCGTCTCCAACGGTCTCTTCCAGGTCCACCAGACCTGCCCGAAGTGCCATGGTTCCGGCCAGATCATCTCCGATCCGTGCCCGAACTGCCAGGGCGTGGGCAAGATCCGCACGACCAAGGTCGTGGAGGTCAAGATTCCCGCCGGTATCAACGACGGCCAGCGCATCCGCATGTCGGGCCGCGGCGAGCCGGGCATGAACGGCGGAGAGTCGGGCGACCTCTACATCGAGATCTCGGTCAAGCCGCACGACATCTTCTCGCGCGACGGCGACGACCTTCACACCGAGCTTCCCGTCTCCTTCGTGACGGCGGCGCTCGGCGGCGAACTCACGGTTCCGACCCTTGAGGGCGAATCGCGCATCACGCTGCCCGAAGGCACGCAGTCCGGCAAGACCTTCCGCCTGCGTGGCAAGGGCGTGAAGAACCTGCGCACGGGCGAGCCCGGCGATCTCTTCCTGCACATCTCCGTGGAGACGCCCGTCAACCTCTCCACCAAGCAGAAGAACCTGCTCCGCGAGTTCGACGCCTCCCTCAAGGAAGGCGGCGACAAGCACAATCCCAAGACGCAGGGTTTCTTCGACCGCATGAAGAGCTTCTTCAAGTAAGGCGCCGTCAGGGACCTCCCTGATGCGATCGCCGAAAAGGGCACACGCCTTCGGACGGGTGCCTTTTTTTATGCGACTTCGAAGCGTCGGGCGGGGTGGGAAAAAAGATTTGCGCATCTTTTGAGCGAGCTTCATGTGCCTAGGGGATTTGCTTTAAGTAAAAGGAATTAGAGGGCGGAAGACGGCAAATTTCGGTTCGTATAATCGAAATTAACATCCTCGGGCTACAAGCCCCGGCATTCGACTTTCATTACTCAGGGGTGACCCCATGCAGATTTCCAAGATTACGCGCCGCAGCGCCATCGCGCTTTCCGTCGCTGCCGCGCTGACACTCGCGGGCTGCGGCGACAAGGAGCCCGCCAAGTCCGAACTCGTGCCCGTGGGCATCGTCCAGCTCGTTGAACACTCCGCCCTCGACGCCTGCACCAAGGGTGTCAAGGACGCGCTTGCCGAACGCGGCTACAAGGACGGCGTCAACATCAAGATCGACTTCCAGAACGCCCAGGGCGACCAGTCGAATCTGCACAACATCGCCACCCGCTTCGTCTCCAACAAGGACAAGCTGATCTTCGCCGTCGCGACGCCCGCCGCCCAGGCCGTGGCCACGACCGCCAAGGGCACGCCGATCGTTGCGACCGCCATCACCGACTTCGTCGCTGCCAAGCTTGTCAAGTCCGACGAACAGCCCGGCGGCAACGTCACGGGCGTCTCCGACCTCGGTCCGATCGAGGCCCAGCTCGAACTTCTTCTCAAGCTCGTCCCCGACGCCAAGGCCGTCGGCACGATCTACAACTCCAGCGAAATCAACTCCAAGTACCAGGTCGACATCTTCAAGAAGGCCGCCGAAAAGCGCGGCGTGCAGGTGCTCGAGGCCACGGTCTCCAACGTCAACGACATCCAGCAGGCCGCTGCCAGCCTCAACGGCAAGGTGCAGGGCATGTGGTTGCCGACGGACAACGTGCTTGCCAGCGCCATTCCTGCCCTCGCCAAGGTCGCCAACCCCTCCAAGATCCCCGTCATTGCGGGTGAGCGCGGCATGACCGAAGCGGGCTGCCTCGGTTCGATCTCGGTCGACTACTACGAAATTGGCCGCATGACGGGCCAGATGGGCGCCGACATTCTCGACGGCAAGAAGAAGCCGGCCGAGATGCCCGTCCAGCACGTGGCCAACGGCACGCCGGTCTTCAACATGAAGACGGCAGCCGCGATCGGCATCACGATTCCGGACGAACTCAAGAAGGGCGCAGTGCTCTTTCAGTAGCCTCTGAAGGAGGCCGCGCCTAGAGCGGAGCTTGTCGGGGACGCCGGTACGGCGTCTGCGGAGCTCCGCATTTTTTTGAATAGGCCGGCAGGAACAGATTCCGCCGGCGCTCCTACTTAAAAAACAATCGGCAACCCGAACCGCCGAGCGTACCTAGAAAAGGAAATTTCATGCTTGATCTCATTCTCTCGACCGTCGGCCAGGGACTTCAGTGGTCCGTTCTCGCGCTCGGCGTCTTCCTGACCTTCCGAATTCTCGACATCGCCGACCTGTCGGTCGAAGGCTCGTTCCCATTGGGCGCGGCCGTGGCCGCCACCGCCATCACGGCGGGACTCGGTCTGCCCGCCGCCTTTGTTCTGGCGCTCGTCGCGGGTTCGCTCGCGGGCGGCGTCACTGGCCTGCTGACGACGAAGCTCCGCATTCCCGCGCTGCTCGCCGGCATTCTGACGATGATCGGCCTCTATTCCGTGAACCTGCACGTGATGGGCAAGTCCAACGTCGGTCTTCTGCAGAATGAGACGGTCTTCACGATTCTTGAAAACAGCCTCGGCCTTTCCGTCGCCATGAGCGGCCTCGTCGTCGGCCTCGTCTTCGCAGTCGCCATCGCTGTGGTGATCTACTGGTTCTTCGGCACGGAGCTCGGCACCGCCGTGCGCGCCACAGGCTTCAATCCGCAGATGGCCCGCGCCCAAGGCATCAACACCAACACGATGGTCGTTCTCGGCCTCGTCATCTCGAACGGCCTTGTCGCTCTCTCGGGCGCCACCGTCGCTCAGGCCAACGGCTTCGCCGACGTCGGCATGGGCGTGGGCACGATCGTGATCGGCCTTGCCTCCGTCATCATCGGCGAGGTGCTCTTCTCCCCTAAGACGTTCAAGACGAGCCTCGCCGCCGTGATTCTCGGCTCCATCATCTACCGACTCGTCATTGCATTCGTGCTTGAAATGGGCATGCCGCCCAACGACCTCAAGCTCTTTACCGCCGTGCTCGTCGCCATTGCGCTGGCACTCCCGCTCATCAAGGAAAAGATGGCCGGCCTGCGCGCCCGCGCCTGACTTGTGAACTGAACACGAAGGAAAGAAAAAATGCTCGAACTCAAAAACGTCACCAAGACTTTCTTCGCCGGCACGGCCAATGAAAAGAAGGCGCTGCGAGGCGTCTCGTTCACGCTCGAGGACGGTGACTTCTGCACCGTGATCGGTTCGAACGGCGCGGGCAAGTCCACGACGCTCAATGCCATCGCGGGCGCGTTCCCGATCGACTCCGGCTCCATTCTCATCGACGGCGTCGATGTCTCCAGAATGCCCGAGTACAAGCGCGCCGCCTTCATCGGCCGCGTCTTTCAGGATCCGATGCGCGGCACGGCCGCAGGCATGATGATTTCCGAAAACCTTGCCATCGCCGACCGCCGCGGCCGTAGCCAGACGCTGCGCTGGAGCGACCGTGCGGACAGGACGGCCTACTTCACGGAGCTCGTCAAGATGCTCGGCCTCGGCCTTGAGAACCGCATGACGGCCCATGTGGGCCTGCTCTCGGGCGGTCAGCGTCAGGCGCTCACGCTGCTGATGGCCACGCTCGTGCGTCCCAAGCTCCTGCTGCTTGACGAACATACGGCCGCACTCGACCCGAAGACCGCCGCCAAGGTGCTTGAACTTACCGAAAAGCTCGTGACCGAACAGCAGCTCACGACGCTCATGATCACGCACAACATGCGTGACGCTCTCCGCTACGGCAACCGCCTCATCATGATGCACGACGGCCGTCCGATCCTTGACGTCAGGGGCGAGGAGAAGGCGAAGCTCACTGCCGTGGACCTCCTGCAGTTCTTCGAGAAGGCCGGCGACGGCGTTTCCGACAAGATGCTGCTCGGCTGACGTTCAGTGGAACCGCTGCAGAACCGCAAAGAAAAATCGGCCGCCCCGTAAGGGGCGGCCGATTTGTGTGGAGCCTTTCCTGATCAGCGCTTCTTCGACGACTTCCTCGCGAACCAGGTGAAGAACACCGGCACGAAGATGGTCGAGATGAAGGTGGCGGCGAGCATTCCGCCGAAGACGCCCGTACCCATGGAGTGGCGGGCCCCCGCGCCTGCGCCCGTCGCGATGATGAGCGGCACGACGCCGAGCACGAATGCAAAGGACGTCATCAGAATCGGGCGGAAGCGAAGACCCGCGGCCTCAAGGGCGGCGTCGAAGGGACCCATTCCCTCCTCCATCTTCTGGGCCGCGAACTCCACGATCAGAATGGCGTTCTTGGCCGTGAGGCCGATGAGCACGAGTAGACCGATCTGGAAGTAGATGTCGTTGGGCGTGCCGCGCAGCCAGATGGCGGTCATGGCGCCGAGGAAGGCGTACGGGACGGCCAGCACGACGGCGATCGGCAGCGACCAGCGCTCGTAGAGGGCGGCGAGGATGAGGAACATCATCAGGATGCCGAAGCCGAAGGCTGTGGCGGACGAGGCGCCGATGCGCTTTTCGTGGTAGGCCTGACCGACCCATTCGATCGTGTAGCCTTCGGGAAGCACTTCACGGGCGGTTTCCTCGACGATCCTGATGGCGTCGCCCGACGAGACGCCTTGAGCGGCCGCGCCGCTGAACTGAGCGGCGAGGTAGCCGTTCATGCGGGCGAGGGCCGCCGCACCGGACGTGCGCTCGGTGCGCACGAGCGCCGAGATGGGCACCATTTCACCCGAGCTCGAGCGCACGTAGCCCGACCCGATGTCCTCGGGCGTCGAACGGAACTGCGGAGCGGCCTGAACCACCACGCGGTAGATCTTGCCGTTGCGGGTGAAATCGTTGACGTACTTGCTGCCCATCAGATGGGAGATCGTGTCGTAGATGTCGTCGACGTCCACGCCGAGCGCAATCGCCTTGGTCTGGTCAACGTAGAGCTTGAGCTGGGGCGTGTCGGCCGTCAGGTAGCTGCGCAGGCCCGTAAGCTCGGGGCGGTCCTGAAGGGCGTCGAGGAAGTTTTCGGCGACGTTCTGCAGCACGAGCGGATTGTCGTTGCCGTGCGAGAGGATATAGCCCGAGAAGCCGTTCGTGGAGCCAAGGCCCTTGATGGCCGCAGGCAGCGCAGCCACGCCCTTGATGTCGGGGTGGGAGGCGACGTACTTCTGGAGGTCCTTCTGGATCTCCTCGGCGGTCTCCTTGCGGTCGTCCCAGTGCTTGAGCTTCAGGATGAAGGTCGATGCGTTGCTACGGACGTCGCCGCTCATCGTGTCGTAGCCCACCATCGTCACGACGCTCTGCACGGCGTCGTTCTTCTTGAGGTGCTCGAGGATTTCGGTCGAGACGGCCTCGGTGCGGGGGAAGGCCGCGCCTTCGGGGAGCTGGACCGAGATGCGCACGATGCCCTGGTCCTCGCGCGGAATGAAGGAGGTTGGCGTGTGCTCGAGCATCTGCCAGCAGCCGGCCGTCACGGCGACGAGCAGGCCTGCGGTGATCACGCGGTGGCGCAGCGCCGCCTTGACGAGCTTGAGGAACCTGAGCGTGAAGGACGCGAGTCCGCGGTCGAAGGCCTGGAAGAACCTGTTCTTGCGCTCTTCGGGCTTCCTTTCCTTGAGAAGGATCGCGCAGAGCGCCGGCGTGAGCGTCAGGGCGACGAAGCCCGAGAGCACGACGGACAGGGCGACCGTCACGGCAAACTGGCGGTAGAGCTCGCCTGCGATGCCGCCGAGGAAGGCGACGGGGATGAAGACGGAGGCGAGCACGAGCACGATGGCGACGAGTGCGCCCGAGACCTCCTTCATGGCCTTCTGGGCCGCCTCGTAGGGACCGAGGCCCTCGGTGCGCATGAGACGCTCGACGTTCTCAAGCACGACGATGGCATCGTCGACCACGATGCCGATCGAGAGCGTCATCGCGAAGAGCGTCAGCGTGTTGAGCGAGAAGCCGAAGAGCCAGAGGCCCGCCATCGTGCCGATGAGCGACACGGGCACTGCGAGCATCGGGATGAGCGTGGCGCGCCAGTTCTGCAGGAAGACGAAGACGACGAGGAGCACGAGGATGCCTGCCTCGAACAGCGTGTGGTAGACCTCGTTGAGGGAGGCGCCCACGAAGACCGACGTGTCGTCGGTGATGATGTAGTCGATCTTGTTTTCGGGGAACTGGGCGGCGAGCTCGACGATGCGGGCCTTGACGGCCTCGGCGGCCGCCATGGCGTTGGCGCCCGTCTGCAGGTAGACGCCGACGTTGACGCCCTGCGTGCCGTTGATGTCGACGCGGAACTCGTAGGAGCGCTTGCCGATTTCGGTCGTGGCGATGTCCTTCATGCGCACGAGCTTGTCGGGACCGTCAGCCTTGACGATGATGTCGGCGAACTCCTCGGCGGTGAGGAGCTGACCGGGCGTCGTGATCGTGTAGTAGAGCTGCTGCTCGGACACTGTGGGCGCCGTGCCCACGCGGCCCGCGCTTCGCTGCGCGTTCTGGGCCTCGATGGCGTTTTCGACGTCCTTGATCGTGATGCCCATGAGGCCCATCTTTTCGGGATCGAGCCAGATGCGCATGGCGGACTGCGCGTTGCCGAAGACGCTCACGTCGCCGATGCCGGGCAGGCGCTTGAGTTCGTCGACGATGTTGAGGTTCGCGTAGTCGGCCAGATCGGTGGCGGCCATGCTGCCGTCGGGCGAGAAGAGCGCGACCATGAGGAGGTTTTCCTCGGAGCGCTTTCGCACGCTCACGCCCTGATTGCGCACGACGTCTGGCAGTCTGCGTTCGGCCGTGCGGACGCGGTTGTTGATTTCGAGCATGGCGTCGTTGGCGTCGGTGCCGACGTCAAAGACGCAGGAAATCGACATGTCGCCGTTGCTTCGGATGTTCGTCGTGTAGTAGAGCAGGCCTGTGATGCCCGAGAGCTGGTCCTCGATTGGAGCGGCCACGGTGCGGGCGAGCGTCTGGGCGTCGGCGCCGTCGTAGGTGGTCGAGATGCGCACCGTCGGAGGCGAGATGTCCGGATACTGGGAGAGCGGAAGAACGCGCAGCGCGATGAGGCCCGCGAGCACGATGATGATCGAGAGGACCGTCGCGAAGATCGGGCGGCGGATGCAGAACTGGCTGAGCATGGCGCAGGATCCTACTTGGCCGTCTTGGAAGCTTCGGCGGGCTGCACGGCGGAGCCGTCACGAAGCTTGAGAAGCTGGTTGGTGATCACGCGGTCGCCCGTGGCGAGGCCCGAGGTGGCGATCCAGTCGGGACCGTCCCAGCGGTCGAGCTTGACGGGCCGGAGCCTGGCTTTGCCGTCCTGGTACACGAAGACCGTGTAAGTGCCGTCGGGTTCTTGGCGCACGGCCTTCTGCGGGATGCGCACGGCGTTTTCTCGTACGCCGATCTGAAGGTCCACGTGCACGAAGTCGCCGGGAAGAAGTCCGGAGCCTTCATCGAGCCTAACGCGCATGAGGCGCGTGCTCGTCTTCGGGTTGACGGACTGGGCGACGTAGTCGAGTTTGCCCGAGAGCGTGCGGCCGCGCTCGTCGCGGAGTTTGACCGCATTGTCGGTCGTCACGTCGGCGCCGTCGAGCGCACGTGCGGACGGCGCGAAGACGACCCTGACGTCGTCGTGCTGGGTGATCGTGGCAAGCACGGAGCTTGCCGAGGAGATGAGCGAGCCTTCATTGAACTGCGTGTCGCTCACGAGACCGGAGGCGGGAGCCCTCACGGTCGTCCATTCGAGGCTGATGGCCGCGTCCCTTTCGGAGGCGGTCGCCGCGTTGTAGGCTGAGGAGGCGACGAGGTGCGCGCGGTTGGCCTCGTCGAGGTCCTGACGGCTCTTGGCGCCCTTTTCAAAAAGCGCACGGGTGCGTTCGTAGCTGGTTTTAGCTTCTGCAAGCGTGGCCTTCGCGCTGCGCGTGTTCGCCGCGGCCGACTTCAGCCTGGCTTCGAAGGGCGCGGGATCGATCTGGTAGAGCACGTCGCCCGCCTTCACTTCGGCGCCTTCCGTGAAGGCGACCTTCTTGAGGATGCCGCTCACCTGGGACTTGACCTCGACTTCGCGGCCGCCCTCGGCCTGGCCGAGCAGCGTGATCCAGCGGGGCTGGTCTGCCGCTTCAACGGTCAGGGTTTCAACAGAAAGGGGCGCGCGGACGGTCTTTGGGGCCGTCGTCTTTTCGCAGCCGGCGAGAAGCGTGAGCGCCAGAAGGCCGGCGCAGACAAGACTGAATGTATGTCGCATGTCGTTGAGGGTGGATTGTTCCTTGCTTGCGTTTCAGTATGGCCGCGAAGCCGAAGAGAGGCAAATGTCTTCGGCTAACCCGGGTTAAGCAGTGTTACACAATGTTTCTGGAGCGGAAGGCGGGGGCCGTGCGGGCCTTGAGCCATGCCTGTGCGCGAGTAGAAAGCGCCTCGTTTTGAAGGGCGGTCAGGACTTTCCCATGGTAATCGTCGAGCCAGGCCACTTCGTCGGGCGTGAGGAGCGAAACATCGACGGTTCTGAGGTCGATCGGGCAGAGCGTTGCGACGTCGAACGCGAGGAATTCGCCGAACTCCGTGGACGCAGCCCTGCGGGCGACGATCAGGTTTTCGATGCGCACGCCCCTGTGGCCGGGACGGTAGAGGCCGGGTTCATCGGAGACGAGGATGCCTGCCTGGAGACCGAGCTCGCCCGTCTTCGTTGCACGCGGGGAGATGTGGAAGGGACCTTCGTGGACGTTGAGGCGGCAGCCCACGCCGTGGCCCGTGCCGTGTCCGAAGTCGAGGCCCTTGGCCCAGAGGGGCGCGCGTGCGATGGCGTCGAGCTGCGAGCCCGAGACGCCTGCGGGAACGACGGCGCGTGCAAGCGCGATGTGGGCCTTGAGCACGAGCGTGACGTCGCGCTTCATGTCGTCGTCGATGCGGCCGACGGCCGTCATGCGGGTGATGTCGGTCGTGCCCGCCTCGTACTGCCCGCCCGAGTCGATGAGAAGAAGCCCGTCCGTGAGGACTGCGGCCGTTTCGCGCTTCGGCGCATAGTGTGGAAGCGCGGCGTTGCGGCCGAAGGCGGAGATCGTGCCGAAGCTCAGGCCCCTGTTGTCGGGGCGTGCGGCGCGTTCTGAGTCGAGCATGTTCGCGACGTCGGATTCGGTGAGCACGGCGCCTTCGGCGAGTCGCTCGTCAAGCAGCGCGTAGAATTCGCATAGCGCGACGCCGTCGGAGACCATGGCGCGGCGGATGCCCTCGAGCTCCTCCTCGGACTTGCGGCTCTTCATGAGCGTGACGGGCGAGAGCGCCTCGACGGGGACGCGCTCGAGGAGTCCGAAGATCGAGGCGGGAAGGCGGTCGGGGTCGGCCATGAAGACGAGGTCCCTCGAGAGCGCGGAGATGTCCCCTGCGAGCGATTCGGGTGCTCGAACTTCGATGCCCTGTGCGGCCAGAGCGCCAAGGAGTTCGGGCGTGAATCTGGAGGCTTCCGTATAGAGAAGGGCCTCGCTGTCGGTCACGATCATGCTCGCGAGGAAGACGGGATTGAATTTGATGTCGGCCGCACGGCAGCCCGTGAGCCAGGCGATGTCGTCGAGCGAGTGCAGGCACAGGGCTTCGCTAGCGCGGTCGCGAAGCACTTCGCGGACTCGGGCGAGCCTGTCTGCAACGGTTGAGGAATCCTGCGTCATCGGGGTGACGGCGGTCTGCGGACGGGCGGGACGGCCTTGGGTCCAGACGTCGTCAAAGAGATCGGGGACGAGCGCGAGCTCAAGTCCGCAGTCGGCGAGTGATGTGCGGATGCGGCGCACATCCGATTCGCTCCAGAGTTCGGGGGCGAGGCCGACGCGGCCGCGGGTGAGATGCTGCGAAAGCCAGGCCTCCTGCGAGGGGGCGTCGGGCGCACCGAGCCTCACGACTTCGAAGGGCGCTCCGTCGAGCTCGCCTTCGGCCTGCTCCCAGTAGCGGCTGTCGACGAGAAGTGCGGCAGCGCCCTGCGTCACGCACAGGCGGGCGGTGCTGCCCGTGAAGCCCGTGAGCCAGGCAACGGACTGCCAGTGTTCGGGAACGTATTCCGAGAGATGCGGATCGACGATGCGGCCGATCCAGGCGTCAAGCCCCCGGTCCTTCATGGTCTGTCGAAATTTGCCGAGCCGTTCGGCGCTCGATTGGTTCATGACGATGCCTCAGATGAAGAAAGTCCCGAAGAGCCTGCGCAGGGCGGGGCGCATCAGAAGAGCTTGCGGACCTGAACGGTGACGGGGAAGCCCACGTGGGAGTCGCTTTCAAGGTCCTCGCCGATGTCGAGCCTCAGAATGCGCCATCCGGCGTCGCGCAGCTCGTCGAGCGTGGCGGAGACGCCGAGGTCGGGGCAGGCGAAGGGCACTTCGCCCACGCGCTGGAGCACCGTAACGGGTGCTTCGGACGTGCACGTCATCAGGGAGCGGTTCGGAGCGTCGAGGAGCGGGTCGTGCAGGTTGCCGTCGGCGTCGCGCTTCATGCGCTGGGCGGGGCCGCTGATCGTGTCGCCCGTGTAGTAGGCGGTGGAGCAGGCGGAAAGCAGGAGCATGGCGGCGGTGGCGGCGAGAAGACTGCGGACGGGAAGCGAAGCGGACATTTTCTGGCTGCCGGCCCTCGTGTGAGGAGGCCGGACGAACTCGATCGGGTAGGTAAAACAGATCTATTTTAGAGAAAAAGCGCCGGATGTCCGTAAAAACATCCGGCGCTTCTGTAAACACTTGTCGGCGTGCGGGGCGCTCGTGGATCAGCCCTCGCGCTTCTTGCGGTAGTTCCTGCGGCTTCGGTTGAAGCCGCCCTTCACGTTGCCGTTCACATTGCCGTTGACGTAGCCGCCGCGGCGGTTTTCGTCGGGCATGATCTGAGGCAGGCTGAGGGCCTGGGAGGACGGATGGTAGGGATCCGTCGGCTCCCAGTGGATCTGCTGGTCGCTGGGCAGCCCGCGGAGATTCTGGCGCTTGGGCTGGTAGTGGATCGAATTGCCGAAGTTGTCGTCGTCCCAGTCCTGCTGGCGGGGCTTTGCCTCGGCGTCCTGCCTTGCGGGCTTCTTCCTGTCGCGCTTCTTCTCGAAAGGCTTCTTCTCGTAGGGCTTCTTTTCAAAGGCCTTCTTTTCGAAGGTCTTCTTTTCCTGAGGCTTCCTGTCGCCTGCGGCCGCCTGTTCGGAGCCTGCGTTCTGAACGGGCTTTTCCTGCGTTCGGGAGGCTTCGCCCTCACCGTTCTGGAACTTGCGCGACTTGCGGCGGAAGTTCTTGAAATGGTCCTTGCGGGACTTGTCCTGGGCTCCGGCTTCGGCGGCGGGGACGGCCTGCGCCTCGACGGGTGCGGAGGAAGTTTCGGCGGCGTCTTCCTGACGCTGCTTGAAGGGACGGTTCTTGCCGAAGCGGCGCTCCGTGAAGGACTTGCGCGGCTTGCGGGTCTGAGCCTGCTCGGAGGCGGCGCCCTCGGCGGGAGCGGCCTGAGGCTGCATAACGGCATCGGCTTCGGGGGCTGCGGCCTCGACGGGGAGGGCTTCGTCCCTGTGGGGCTTGGCGGCCTTGCGAGGCTTCTTGCCGAAGGTCTTGCCCTGCTCATCCTTTCTGAAGTCCTTGCGGTCCTTTCGGAAACCATCCTTTCTGTCCTTGCGCTGGCCGTTCTTCGACTTGCGGCGCTCCCAGCGGCTGCGGCCTTCGCCGCGGTCGTCCTGCTCGCCCCTGTCGCCCTCGGTGGACTCGGCCGTGCGGCCGTATTTCGTGCGGATCGTGAGCTTTTCGCGGCGCAGAAGCTGGCCGATAACGGTGCGGGGCTCGGGAAGGTTGTACGGATTTTCAAGCGTCAGGCGCTTTTCGGCGGCGACGAGGAGCTTTTCAAAGAGCGGAAGCGTTTCGGGCGTGACGATCGTCACGAGCTCGCCCGTGCCGTCGGCCGTCAGGGCCAGATGCTCGAGATAGGGTTCGGGACCACCTGAGAGGTCGGTGAGGATCACGCGGGAGGCGCGATTGTGCTCGAGTTCGCCGATGACCGAGTGCGGCATGACGAGGTGCTCGACGCGGCCTGCGATGAACTTGAGGACGAGCGTCTCTCGGGCCGAGGCGGACTGGGTTGCGGTGGCGCGCTTGGCGGCGATGCCCGCCTCCTTGAGAAGGCCCGTGACGCGGGTGCTTTCTGTAGGGGTCGAGACCAGGAAGAGTACGGGCGTCTTTTCAGCCTCGCGGGCGAGTGTCTCGCTCATCTTCTCTTCGGGTACGAGTACCACGCGTTCCTTGGGGGCGGTTTCACGCGCCGCCTCGTCGGGCGCCCTGCAGTAGGCGGGGGCGTGCAGCATGGCGTTGTAGGGGTCCTCGGTTGTCTCAACGACGACGGGGCCCGTCACGATCAGCTGGAGGGCGGCGGGAAAGCGCTCGACGAGCGAAGCGATGAGGTCCGTGTCGCCCATGACGTCGTGCCATTCGGCGCCGTCGACGAGGATCGTGCGGAAGGCTTCGGGGGCTACGAAACCCTTGTCGAAGACCTTTTTCAGCACCTTGGGATTCGTGACGACGAGGTCGGGTGCGGTGGCAAAGATGGCGGCGAGGCCTGCGCCGTCACGCACGCCCGTCGTGGCGGCGATCCTGAGGCCGGTGCCCTCGGACATGCGGGAGGCCAGCGTGAAGGCGGTCTCCTCGGCTTCGCGCGAGGCGGCGAGAATCAGGGCGGCGCTCTTGTCGCGGCGGTCCTGAAGCTTCTGCAGCAGGGCCGTTACCGCGGTCTTGAGGCGGGACGTGCAGGGCGTGCCGGAGAGGCGCGTGTCGCGTTCGTTCAGGACTTCGTTGAGGGTGCTGGAGAGAAACGGATTGGAGGTCGCCCAGCTCTTGAAGGCTTCGGGCAGCCAGGACAGCACGCGCTCGAAATTCGAGATTTTTTCGTCTTTTGTCATCGTTCTTGAGCAATGCACGCCGACACGGAATGCGCGGAAAAGAAGAGGGCGCCCCTTCGCGTCGGTTGGGTGTATGCGGAATCGAAATCGGATGTGCCCGCCAAAACGCTGTGGCGTGCGGGAGCAGCCTGTCAGGAATAGTGTCTGCGGGCGCGCGGGTGTGCGCCGCGGTCCGTTCCGCGTGCCCTCTGATGCGAAGGGAGGCGGATCTGCGGGATGGCAGGCTGAAGGTCATCGCGTCCGACGGTGAAGGCTTGTCGGACGGTGCATTCATTGTACACGGCGGAAACGTCGAATGCATCCCTGTTGCCAGAGCAACGGCTTGACGCTGTAAGATTGTGTCATCAGCAACCTACACACGAGGGCTACACCCATGCAGGAAGAATTGAAAGATCTCAAGATCGAGGAACTCGCCGAAGGCACCGGCCGTCAGGCGATGAAGGGCGATACGATCGCCGCACACTACACGGGCTGGCTCGAGGACGGCACGAAGTTCGACTCCAGTCTTGATCGCGGCGAGCCGCTCGAGTTCGTCTGCGGCGTCGGCATGGTCATCAAGGGCTGGGACATGGGCGTCGTCGGCATGCGCGAAGGCCAGAAGCGCCGCCTTACGATCCCCGCTCATCTCGGCTACGGCGCCTACGGCGTCCCGGGCTGCATTCCGCCCAACGCTACGCTCATCTTCGAAGTCGAGCTCGTGAAGGTCTACTAAGACCGGATTGAGGCCGCTTCGGCAGTCATGAAAAAAGCCCGCGTCAGCGGGCTTTTTTCATGACTGTTTGCAACAGGTCGACTTATTGAGCGTTGAATACGGGAAGGCCCGCATTGGCGAGGAGCTCGGCCGTCTCGTAAACGGGGAGTCCCATGATGCCGGTGTAGCTGCCCGAAATGTTCGAGATGAAGATGCTCGCAAGGCCCTGGATGCCGTAGCCGCCCGCCTTGTCGTAGGGCTCGCCGCTGTTGGCGTAGGCCTCGATTTCGGCGTGCGTGAGCTCGCGGAAGCTCACCGTGGAGTGCGAAATGCGCCAGTCGCAGGCCGTTTCGGAGAGGCCGACGTAGACGGCGGTGCGCACGTCGTGGGTGCGGCCGGAGAGCTTTTCGAGAAAGAGGCAGGCCTCGTCGAAGTCGCGGGGTTTGCCGAGGATCTCGTTGCCGAGGCTCACGACGGTGTCGGCGGCGACGATGGGCAGGCGCACGCCCGCGAACTCGCCCGCGTTCTTGACGCCGAGGCCCTCAAGGAACTTGTTGCGCGCGGTGCGCAGCACGTAGGCCTTGGGCGCCTCGTCGGGCAGGACGACTTCGTCGCCCTCGAAGGCCATGAGCGTATGGGCGTTGCTCGCGATGACGCGAACGTCGTAGCCGAGGCGTGTGAGCAGGTCGCGGCGGCGCGGGCTCTTGCTCGCAAGGAAAATCGTTTTGCTGGACATCGGTGTCAGGCTCGATGGTAGGGATGGCCTGCGAGGATCGACCATGCGCGGTAGATCTGCTCGGAGAGCATGACGCGCGCAAAGGCGTGCGGCAGGGTCATCGACGAAAGCCGGATCGTCAGGTTGGCCCTGGTCTTCACCTCGGGGGCGAGGCCGTCGGGGCCGCCGATCACGAAGACGGGCGTTTCGCCGTCGGCGCGCCAGTGCGAGAAGTGTCTGGCGAGGTCCATCGTCGTGAGATCCTTGCCGTGCTCGTCAAGCACGACGACGAAGTCGTCGGGTTCGATGGCGGCGAGGATGCGCTCGGCTTCAGCCGCCATGAGGCGCGCGGGCGTCTGGCCTGCGCGCGGCTCGGTGCGGATTTCCCTGAGCTCGACCCTGAAGTCGCGCGGAAAGCGCGACAGATAGTCGGAGACGGCCGACTGCGCCCACTCGGTGATGCGCTGGCCGACGGCCACGATGCGGATCTGCATGACTTATTCGAAGTCTTCGGGCATGTGGCCCGGACGATGCGGCATCAGGCGGGAGGCGCACTCTTCGTTGGCCTTCAGGAAGACTTCCTTGCCGCCCCAGATCTCTTCGAGGTTGTAGTAGTCGCGGACGTTGGGCTGCAGGCAGTGGCAGACGACGGGGCCGAGGTCGACGAGGACCCATTCGCCCGTTTCCTGGCCTTCCATGCCGAGAACGTCGCCGCCGGCCTGCTTGACTTCGTGCGAGACGGAGTAGGCGAGGGCGCGGGTCTGGCGGTTGGAGGTGCCCGAAGCGATGACGACGCGTTCGAACTGGTCGGTGAGGCCTTCGGTGTTGAAGACCTTGATGTCCTTGGCCTTGACGTCTTCAAGGGCGTTGACGACGAGCTGGGTGAGTTCTTCGATGTTCATGTTTCACTTGAGGTTAATGGCGCGCGGGCTGATAGAGTCCGTGCGTCCGGATGTAGGAGGCAACGCCGGGGTCGAGCCAGCCGTCGAGCGACGACATGGCGCGGGCAAAGGGTTCTCTGGCAAGCGTGCGGCGGATGGCGGTGGCGCTAGCGCGGTGAGGCGCCATTTCGAAGCGGGCGATCCTGCCCGAAGGCGAGAAGACGAGCTTTCGCGCCTCGGTCATGCGGGGCGCGGCCCAGAGGGCCTGGCTTTCGGGAATTTCGGATTCGCGCACGCCGTCCCTGGCGCAGTACGCGATGTGCACGAAGTCGGTGAGCGACTGCCACTCCCTCCAGGTGGAGAGGTTGAACCACTGGTCGCTGCCGAGGATGAGGACCAGCGGCATGTCGGGCCCGACCTCCTCGCGAAGCCGGCTGACCGTGTCGATGGTGTAGGTTGCACCGCTTCGGCAGAGTTCCGACGTGTTGATGCGGCATTGAGGCTCGTATTCTACTGCAATGCGAAGCATGTTCAAGCGGTGAATGCCGGGCGAGATTCGGCTTTTCTGCCAAGGCTCGCCTGCGGGCATGAGCTCGACGCGCACGAGCGGAACGGCGTCGAGCGCCGCTCTGGCCAGACAGAGGTGCCCCGCGTGCACGGGATCGAACGTGCCGCCGAGAATGCCCAGGCCGCGGCGCGCGGAATATAGCGCAAGACTGTCGGTCATAGGGTGGCTCAGAGGTTGGTCACCTGGGAGGAGAACGTCTTGTCGACGAGGCCGTCGTCGTCATAGTGAACGGCCAGCCAGTTGAGCTCGAGCTCCTGCAGTCCTCGCTTGTTGCGAAGGAAGCGCTGGCTGAACCAGTAGTGCCAGCCCGCTTCGTCCTTGTAGGAGGCGCGGCCGAGAAGCTCGTTAACGAGTGCGGACTCCATGCCAAGACCAATGCGGCCGATCTGGACGGGAAGGTGCTCGGCGTCGAGCCTGCGGCAGATTTCGGGGACCGTGCGCTCACCCGCCCACTCGAGCTGCGCTTCGGTCACGAAGTCGCTGTCGGTGGCGATGAACCAGACGATCATGGGCTTGCCGTGGGTGGTGCCCGTGAGGCAGAGCGTGTCGCGGCGGAAGACGCCGTCGCCCTCCGAAAGGCGGGTTGCGCCCGTCATGGCGGCAAGATCCTCGAGCCTGGTGCTTTCGAGCACGATGCGGGGCTTGCCGATGCGGGCGTCGCGGCCGAGCGGCGTCGTCAGAGTGGCCGGCGCGTCAAGCAGGCCCGTCGGGTAGGCGAACGGGCCGGTGATTTTCTCGGCATGCGCGCCGCCCGCGAGAGCGAGCGGAAGCAGGGCGCCTGCCAGGAGGGCCGGGAGCTTTGAAAGAAAGGCAGGATGCATCTGTGTGGCTGGGTCGAACGGTGTTGGTCGGATGCGGGGCTTTGCCCTGAAGGCACCCCCGCCGTGGTTTCAGTATAGCCCGCCTGTCCCGTTCGGACATCCCCTGCGGGAGAGCGAATCAAGAAAGCTGCATGTCGCGGGCATGAAAAAGGCCGCCACCCTGCGCAGAGGGAGGCGGCCCTGTGGGACCGTTCGGATCCGGGCTATCAGCGGTTCAGGGCGCGGTAGCCGATGTCGGAACGCATCTGCATGCCGTCGAACTTCACCTGACGCGCGGCGGCGTAGGCGGACTTCTGGGCGGCGGCGATGGATTCGCCGAGGCCGACGACGCAGAGGACGCGGCCGCCGGAGACGACCGTCAGGCCTTCTTCGTTGAGGGCCGTGCCGGCGTGGAAGACCATCTGTTCGGCGGTGTTTTCAGGCAGCTCTTCGATGACGGCGCCCTTTTCGGGGTGAGCCGGGTAGCCGCGGGCGGCGCAGACGACGCCGAGTGCGGTGCGGCGATCCCATTCGACTTCAACGCTGTCGAGCTTGCCGTCGATGCCGGCTTCGATGATTTCGGAGAAGTCGCTCTTGACGCGCATCATGATCGGCTGCGTTTCCGGGTCGCCGAAGCGGCAGTTGAACTCGAGCGTGCGGACGATGGGCTTGCCGTCGGCGCCGTGCGAGATCATGAGGCCGGCGTAGAGGAAGCCGGTGTAGCGGATGCCGTCGGCGGCCATGCCCTGAACGGTCGGGCGGATGATTTCGCGCATGACCTGGGCGTGAATGTCCGGCGTGACGACGGGAGCCGGGGAGTAGGCGCCCATGCCGCCCGTGTTGGGACCCTGGTCGGCGTCAAGAAGACGCTTGTGGTCCTGGGAGGTGGCCATAGGAAGAATGTTTTCGCCGTCGACCATCACGATGAAGGAGGCTTCCTCGCCGTCGAGGAAGTCCTCGATCACGACGCGGGCGCCGGCGTTGCCGAAGGTGTGGCCTTCGAGCATCATGTCGATCGCGTCATGGGCTTCCTGTTCGGACATGGCGACGACGACGCCCTTGCCGGCGGCAAGGCCGTCGGCCTTGACGACGATCGGAGCGCCCTTGCGGCGGACGTAGGCGTGGGCGGCTTCGGGATCCGTGAAGGATTCGTAGTCGGCCGTCGGAATATTGTGACGCTTCATGAAGGCCTTGGCGAAGTCCTTGGAGCTTTCGAGTTGCGCGGCGGCCTTCGTCGGGCCGAAGATGCGCAGGCCGGCGGCGCGGAACTTGTCGACGATGCCGGCGGCGAGCGGGGCTTCGGGACCCACGACCGTGAAGGCGATGTTGTTGCTCTTGACGAATTCGATCAGCTGGTCGACGTCGGTGATCGGAAGGTTTTCAAGACGGGGCGTCAGGGCCGTGCCGGCATTGCCGGGAGCCACGAAAACTTTGGTCACGCGATCGCTTTGAGCGAGGCGCCAGGCGAGAGCGTGTTCACGACCGCCGTTGCCAACAACGAGAAGGTTCATTTTGATGGTCTCTTAGAAACGGACCGGCGCGGGGCGCCGGAGTTGTGGGAGAGAGCTCCCAGGAAGGTGAAATTCTGTCGTGCTCCGTCGATGCCGGAGCTCCCGGTGGGAACGCCCTATTGTACCGCCCGAGGCGTCCGGCTGTCCCCTTGACGCGCCAGGTAAAAGCAAAGCCCGCTCAAGTGACTGAACGGGCTTCGGCATCGGACGCAGTCCGATTATTCTTCGTCGTCGAAGTCGGCGGACGTGTAGACCTGCTGGACGTCGTCGAGATCCTCAAGGGCGTCGATCAGCTTCTGCATCTTTTCGGCATCTTCGCCGGTGAGCTTGACTTCGTTGAGGGCCTTGTACGTGATTTCGGAGACGACGGGCTCGATGCCGGCGGCTTCGAAGGCCTTGGAAACGGCGTCGAAGGCGGCCGGTTCGCACGTGACTTCGATGGAGCCGTCTTCGTCGGAGACGACGTCGTCGGCGCCGGCTTCAAGGGCGATCTCCATCACGGCGTCTTCGGTCGTGACGCCGGGGGCGAAGACGAACTCGCCGATGTGCTTGAACATGAAGGAGACGGAGCCTTCCGTGCCGAGGTTGCCGCCGTGCTTCGTGAGCGCGTGGCGGACGTCGGCGACCGTGCGGACGCGGTTGTCGGTCGTGCAGTCGATGATGAGCGCAGCGCCGCCGATGCCGTAGCCTTCGTAGCGGATTTCTTCGTAGGAGACGCCTTCGAGCTGGCCGGTGCCCTTGAGAATGGCGTTGGAGATGGTGTCCTTGGGCACGTTGCCGCCGCGGGCCTTGATCAGGGCGAGGCGGAGACGGGAGTTGGACTCCGGATCGCCGCCGCCCATGCGGGCGGCCACGATGATTTCACGAACCAGCTTCGTCCAGAGGTTGGAGCGCTTGGCGTCCTGACGGCCCTTGCGATGCTGGATGTTGGCCCACTTGGAATGACCTGCCATGATGATCCTTTCGATATGCAGTAAACGGCCGGGCAACCCGTGCCTCTCGGGCATTCATGGTGCGTTGCCGCGCGCCTGTGTTCTTTGGGAATGAGGGTCCTGCTGCCGGCGAACTCTGTGCTGTGCGCATGGGCCGGAGCGGATAAGGTCGAGTATTTTAAAACAAAAAAGACCGGCCCGCGACAGGCGGACCGGCCTTTCGGTCAGATGACCTGCTGATGAATTACTTCAGGATCAGCTTGATGGCGTTCGCCCAGACGGCGAGACCCTTGTCGAGCGCCTTTTCGTCGATGTCGAACTTGGCCGTGTGGTGGCCGGACGGACGATCGGCGCCGAGCACGAAGAACGCAGCCTTGCCGCCGTGCGCCTGAACGCGACGGGCGAGGATGGTGGCGTCTTCAGAGCCGCCGAAGTTCATCGGATCCTGACGGGCGGTCATGCCTTCGACGTTGCCGACGGCTTCCGTGAGAACCTTGACGAGTTCGGGGTCGTTGGTGAGGTCGACGGCCTCGCCCATCTTCTCGATGGTGTACTCGCAGTTCTGGCTCAGAGCGCAACCCTTGATGATGTTGACGGCGGAATCGTACATGTACTGGTTGATTTCGCCGGTTTCACCGCGGACTTCCATCTTCATGACGGCGTGCGACGGGATCACGTTGCGGCCTTCGCCGGCAACGAGCTGGCCCACGTTGATGCGGGTCATGCCGCTGCCGTGGCGGGCGATGCCGAGCAACTGCACGAAGGCGTTGCAGGCGGCGGCCATGGCGTTGTGGCCGGCGTTGGGTTCGACGCCGGCGTGAGCCGGACGGCCCGTGTAGGTGACGTCGAGCTTCGTCGTGCAGAGGAAGCCGTAGGGGTTGACGGAGACTTCGCCGGACTTGCACATCATGGCGATGTGGGCGCCGAGGAAGTAGTCGGCGTCGTCAAGGATGCCGGAGGCGGCCATGCCGGCGGCGCCGCGGACGCCTTCCTCAGCCGGCTGGAAGAGGATCTTGATCTTGCCGTTCATCTGGTCGACGTTGTCGGCGAACCAGTGGGCGACGGCCAGGCCGGTGGAGGTGTGGGCGTCGTGGCCGCAGGCGTGCATCAGGCCCGGACGCTTGGAGATGAAGCCTTCGCGAGCGGGGATGTGGCAGTCTTCGGTGGATTCCGTGACGGGGACGCAGTCGATGTCGAAGCGGATGGCGAGCGTGGGGCCGGGACGACCCGTGTCCATCACGCCGACGCAGCCCGTGAGGCCGTCCATTTCGGCGAGGAGCTCTTCGCTCACGCCGTTCTCGCGGGCGAGCTTGAGGCCGGCTTCAACAACCTTGAGGTTGCGGCCGAGGCAGTTGTCGGGATTGATGACTTTCTTGCCGAGCAGCACTTCGTAGCCGTATTCACGCAGCTTGCCGACGATGAAGGCGGTCGTGGTGAATTCGCTCCAGCCTTCCTCCGGCATCGTGTGAAGATGGCGGCGGATTTCGATCAGCTGGTCATGGTAGGCGCAGGTGCAGGTCATTGGACTTCTCCTCAATTTCCATAAAGTGCGTCCTCTATCACTTTCGGGGTATTGAAGGCGAAAGCGAGTCGAGGGCAAAGGTCGATAAGAGAATTATGTGCCTCTTGGTGGAAATCCGCATCAGGATAAACCGTAAGGCGGACTGCCTAGGGATCGTTCGTTTTTTTTGCCTACTCGCGCACGCCTCAAGCCTAAAAGCAACATGAGAAACGTGAAGCCTCCCCGCTCCTTTATCTCGTGTCAAAGAAATGGTGCTTTCCTTCTCTCTCTTAGGGGGTAGGCTGTAATCCCTTGGTAGTATTTCCAACATGGGCCGACTGCATGCGCCGGAAAGAGTGCACGTAAAAGACAACCTGAAGCCCTGAAAACGACGATCCGATAATGAAGGAGACAGCAAATGTCAGTTACTGGACTGCAGACCGAAGGTCTGAAGTATGCAAAGGCGATTTTCGACACCGTCCGCCGCATGTCGGCGGACACGCTTGGCGTTTCCCGTCAGGGCTACAGCGAGCTTGAGACGGACGTCCTGCACTACCTGCAGGGCCTTGGCCGCGACATCGGCCTTGAAGTCCGCGCCGACGACGCAGGCAACGTCTGGATGACGATGCCCGGCCGCGACCGCACGCTTCCCGCCTTCGTTGCCGGCAGCCATGTTGACAGCGTTCCGCAGGGCGGCAACTACGACGGCCTGGCCGGCGTGACCGCCGCGCTCACGGTCGCTTGGTGGATGCACCGCCATCAGGTCCAGCTCGAGCGCGACTACACGGTCCTCATGATGCGCTGCGAGGAAAGCTCCTACTTCGGCAAGGCCTACGTGGGCTCGCTCGGCATGATGGGCCGCCTGACGCAGTCCGACCTGATGCTGCGCCACCGCACGGAGGACATCACGCTCGGCCAGTGCATCTCGGCCTGCGGCCTTGATCCCAGCAAGCTCACCGCCGGCACGCCGATCGTCGATCTGAAGAAGATCGCCTGCTTCGTCGAACTGCATATCGAGCAGGGTCCGACGCTCACGAGCAACGACAAGGTCCGCGTCGGCGTCGTCACGGGCATCCGCGGCAACGTCCGCCACAAGAACGTGGTGTGCCACGGCGAAACGGCCCACTCGGGCGCCGTGAACAAGGAGTTCCGTCATGACGCCGTGATGGCCACGGCGGCGCTTCTGAGCTGCATGGATAATCACTGGCTGGAATGGCTCGACCGCGGCGAAGACCTCGTCTTCACGGTCGGCGTCATCCGCACGGGTGCGACCGCCGCCATCTCCGTCATTCCCGGAGAAGTGAGCTTCACGCTTGACATGCGCAGCCTGAGCGCCGACACGTGCGAGCGCTTCCACCAGCTGCTGCTCGAAGAGGCTGCCGCCCTTGAAAAGGAACGCGGCGTGCGCTTCGACTTCGACAAGCCGCTCTACACGGCCCCCGGTCTCGTCGATCAGGCCCTCTCCGACCGCATCTACAAGGCCGCCGAAGACAACGGCATTCCGTGCATGCGCCTGCCCTCGGGCGCGGGCCATGACGCCGCCGTGATCGGCGCCGCCGGCATTCCCGTCGGCATGATCTTCATCGCCAACCAGAACGGCTCGCACAATCCTCATGAGGAAATGATCATGAAGGATTTCATGACAGGTACCGACCTCCTTTGGCAGACGGTTCGTCAGTTCGACTAAAGGTGGTTGCTATGGACAGGAGCAAGCTGATCTCGGTCGTGCTCGTGGACGAGTATCCGCTCTTTCGCAAGGCGATGGCGGATCTCCTGAACGCAACCGGGGAGTTTCAGGTGCTCGGCCAGACGGGCGAGGGCGACACGGCCCTCGGCCTTTCCTCGCTCGGCCCCGACATCGTCGTGATGAGCCTCGAGGCCGAGGAGTACTCTGCGCTTGATCTTCTCAAGGAGATCAAGTACCGCCAGCCCGCCACGCGCGTCGTGATGGTGATGAGCTCGGCTGACAGTTCCGGCCAGCTCATGCGGGCCATCCGCCTTGAGGCGAACGGCTACCTGCTTCGCACGATTACGCCGAGCGACTTCGTCGAACAGCTCAGGAAGACCGCGCAGGGCGGCATGGCCGTGAGCGAGAAGGTCACTTCGGCGCTTGCCGAAAAGCTTCGCGGCGACTCCTACGCCGTCGAGGAGGTCCGCCGCGTGAGCGAGCTGACCAGCCGCGAGCAGGACGTGCTCGGCTACGTGGCCGCGGGGATCTCGAACCTCGAGATCTCCAAGTGCCTGGGCATTTCCGAGGGAACGGTGAAGGTTCACGTCAAGCACACGCTCAAGAAGCTCAAGTTCCGCTCCCGCGTGGAGCTCGCCGTCTGGGCGTCGGAACACGGCTTCAAGGTGAAGACCGCAGGCAGGTTCTGAGCGAATCTGCAGTAATCCCAAAACTGAACTGAAGAAAAGGTGCGCTTTCCCGCTGGGAGGCGTGCCTTTTTGTCGTCCATGCGCAGGGATGGATGTAGGGGCCTGAAGAAGCGGCGCGAGTTTGCGTGCGTGCGTTTGGCGGGCGGGGCCTGGGGCGTGACGGTCGTCTGATGATAGGGCGGAAATGAAAGAGGGAAAAGAAGGAAAGGGCGGTCCTGCGGGGCGAGGAGGCGGCGGAGAAGACCTGAAAATGCAAAGGGACAATGCTTTCGCATTGTCCCTTCACTGTGCTTGTTGGCCGGAGCCGGTGGTCTGCCGGCTCAGGTTGCATCTGTTGTCCTCAGTGTAGTTCTTAGATTAGATGAAACCGTAGATGAGGCCAAGAACATAGCCCGTTGCCGTGGCGGTCAACACGCCGATCAGACCCGGAAGAATGAAGGAGTGGTTGATCACGAAGCGGCCGATGTGCGTCGTGCCGGAGCGGTCGAACTGGAGAGCGGCCAGGTCGGACGGGTAGGTCGGCAGGATGTAGTAGCCGTAGCAGGCGGCGGCGCAGGAAACCACGAGGCCCGGGGGAACGCCGATGGAGAGGGCGACCGGAACGATGGTTGCGACGGCGGCAGCCTGAGAGTTCACGAGCTTGGACGTAAGGATCAGGACGAGAGCGTAGGCCCAGGGATACTGGCGAACGATTTCGGTCATGACGGCCTTGAGGTCGGCAAGGTGAGCGGCAAACATCGTGTCAGCCATCCAGGCCACGCCGAACACGGCGGTGATGGCGACGCAGCCGGCGGAGAAGACCGGGGTCTTGCCGATGCTGGAAGCGCGGGTCTTGCAGAAGATCACGATGAAGGCACCGCAGGCAAGCATGAGCATCTGGATGATCAGCGTCATGGAGAGGGCCTTCTTGCCGATGATCGGGCGAAGTTCAGGGAACATGCCGAAGACGGCGACGGCAGCAACCGTGGCGAGGAAGATCCAGAGGGAGGCCCACTGTTCGGGACGGAAGGTCTTGCCGATGAGGGTCGTCGTTTCGCCGTAGACGTACTTGCGCTGTTCGGGATCGGCGATGAGCTTCTGGAATTCTTCGTCCTTGTCGAGGTCCTTGCCGCGGAACATGGAGAAGACGGAGATCGCGAAGAGGCCGACGAGGGCGCCCGGGATCGTGATGCTGAAGAGCTGGATGAAGCCGAAGGCCTTGCCACCAACCTGGTAGCCGTCACAGAGGGCGATCATCGACACGGCGGCAACAGCGGCCGGCGAGCAGATGATGGACATCTGGGAGGCGATGGTGGAAGCGGCCATCGGGCGTTCCGGACGGATGCCGTTCTTGATGGCGACGTCGTAGATAATCGGGAGCATCGTGTACACAACGTGGCCCGTGCCGCAGAGAAGGGCGAGGAACCAGCAGAGGTACGGAGCGAGGAAGCAGACCGCGCGCGGGTGCTTGCGGAGCATCTTTTCTGCGATCTGAAGGAGGCAGTCGAGGCCGCCGGCAGCCTGGAGGGCGGCGGAGGCGCAGATCACGGACAGAATCGTCAGGATGACGTCGACCGGGGGTTTGCCCGGCTTCAGATGGAAGCCGAAGACGAGGATGATGAGGCCGATGCCGCCAATGAGGCCGAGGGCCATGCCGCCCTTGCGGGCGCCGTAGAAGAGGGCAACCAGAACGATGACCAGTTGCGCCCAGAAGTCAAAACCGAGCATGTTAATTCTCGCAGTCAAGTTGTGAGGACATTGCTAATTGTGTCGATTCTTCTACCTCTGGGGGGATAATTCTGATCTTCTTTTGACCTATGGACATAAATCGGGGGGATCTCCCTTTTTCTTTACAGAAAAATCTTGTTACTGATGGTGTAAACCCCTAGGGCGGTTCCCTTATCCTGTCGCACAAGGGTGATTTTCTCATGGGTTTCCCTAGCGGGAGAAGGAATGTGGAAAATGGGGGAGCAATTGTAAGAAGGGGTGTCGAACATCGAGGCAGGGCTGCGGCGCGTGACTTCTCCGCCCGTTTTCGCCTTCAGATGATTTGGATTTGGGTTAACCCTAACCTCTAAAAGGGTATTCCCCAAGTGAAAGGGCGTCCTTTCGTATGAAAGGACGCCCTTGTGACTTCAGTTAGTCAGTGAGCCGGAGATCAGGCCTTCTTGCAGGCGATCGTGACAGGCTTGAGCTGCTGGAAGAAGTCGTTGCCCTTGTCGTCGACCAGGATGAAGGCCGGGAAGTTTTCGACGCGGATCTGGTAGACGGCTTCCATGCCGAGTTCCGGATACTCGATGCATTCGATGCTCTTGATGCAGTCGCTCGAGAGCACGGCAGCGACGCCGCCGATGGTGCCGAGGTAGAAGCCGCCGTGCTTCTTGCAGGCGTCGGTGACGACCTGGGTGCGGTTGCCCTTGGCGATCATGACCATGGAGCCCCCGGCAGCCTGGAACGGATCAACGTACGGGTCCATGCGGTTGGCGGTTGTCGGGCCCATGGAGCCGCAGGCGTAGCCTTCCGGCGTCTTGGCGGGACCGGCGTAGAGGACTGGATGGTTCTTGATGTAGTCGGGCAGGCCTTCGCCGCGGTCAAGGCGTTCCTTGATGCGGGCGTGGGCGATGTCGCGGGCCACGATGATCGTGCCGTTGAGCAGCAGGCGCGTGGAGACGGGGTACTTCGTCAGGTCGGCGAGAACTTCCTTCATCGGGCGGTTCAGGTCGATGGTGACGCCGCCGGCTTCACCCGGCTTGCGGAGTTCTTCGGGGATCAGGCGGGCGGGATTGTCGTCGAGCTTTTCAACCCAGATGCCTTCTTCGTTGATCTTGCACTTGATGTTGCGGTCGGCGGAGCAGGAGACGCCCATGCCGATCGGGCAGGAGGCGCCGTGGCGCGGCAGGCGGATGACGCGGATGTCGTGGGCCATGTACTTGCCGCCGAACTGGGCGCCGAGGCCGATCTTCCAGGCTTCTTCGAGGAGCTGCTGTTCGAGCTCGACGTCGCGGAAGGCGCGGCCGGTTTCGTCGCCGGTGGTGGGCAGACCGTCATAGTAGTGGCAGGAGGCGAGCTTCACCGTGAGCATCGTGCGTTCGGCGGAGGTGCCGCCGATCACGAAGGCGATGTGGTACGGCGGGCAGGCGGCCGTGCCGAGGCTCTTCATCTTTTCGATGAGGTAGGGAACGAGCTTGGCCGGGTTGAGGACGGCCTTCGTTTCCTGATAGAGGTAGGACTTGTTGGCGGAACCGCCGCCCTTGACCACGCAGAGGAACTTGTACTCGGCGCCTTCGGTGGCTTCGATGTCGATCTGGGCGGGAAGGTTGCACTTCGTGTTCACTTCCTCGTACATCGTGAGCGGAGCGTTCTGGGACTGGCGGAGGGCTTCCTCGGTGTAGGTCTTGTAGACGCCCTTGGAAATGGCTTCTTCATCGCAGTAGCCGGTCCAGACCTGCTGGCCCTTTTCGCCGTGAACGATGGCCGTGCCCGTGTCCTGGCAGAACGGGAGGATGCCCTTGGCGGCGGTTTCGGCGTTGCGGAGGAACATCAGGGCGACGTACTTGTCGTTGGCCGTGGCTTCAGGGTCGGAGAGGATCTTGGCAACCTGTTCGTTGTGTTCGCGACGGAGCATGAAGTTCACGTCGTGGAAGGCGCGGTTGATCAGCTTGGTGAGGCCTTCGGCTTCGACCTTGAGGATCTTCTTGCCTTCGAATTCACCGACGCTGACGTGGTCCTTCGTCAGAAGATAGTATTCGGTCTTGTCTTCGCCGGTCTGGAACATGGGCGCATATTTAAATGCGGGAGTCTGAGCCATGATGTCTTTGCCTTATTCAGTAAGTGACGGCCGCAGGGGTTTGGCGGCCATGATGAGCGTCCGCCTTGTGACAAAGTTTTGCCACTGGTCCGGGCGGACGATTTCTATCACCAATTATCTACCTCCTTCTAAGGAGACTGAATAAGGAGGATGCCTTAGTTCGGGCAAGAATCAAGGATCCTTTGATAAGGAGGTAGGTTCGGGGGCGTTCTTAACGTTTCTCCATGCGCCCCTAGGAAAATCAGGCGTTCATGAGCTTGCCGCGCTCAAGCGTGAGGATGCGGTCGACGTTTGCGGCGGGGATGACGCCCTCGGCGGCCACCACGGCGATGTTGCAGGTGTCTCGTACCCACTTGGAAATACAGGTTAATACTGATGTCGCCGATTCGGCTGAAAGACAGCGGGAAGGCTCGTCAAGAAGGATGACGCGCGGCTGCTGTACGAAGAGCTGCGCGACCTCGGCGAGGCGGTACTGTTCGGGCGTGAGGACGGAGATCGGGGAGTGTGCGAGGGGCTCGAGCCTGCAGCGGGCCAGTGCGTCGGTGACGCGTTCGCCTGCATCGGGCGGAAGCTGCCAGGTGTTCTGCATGAGGCCTATCTGCAGGAACTGCGTGACCGTCATGTAGGGGGAGATGAGGCTGCGCGAAAGGGGCTGGAGCAGGGCGCCCGCGCCATCGGCACCGAAGCGCCTGGCGCCCTCGGTGAGCTCGATGCTGCCCGTGTGCCCGATCATGCCCGAGAGGGCCTTGAGAAGCGTGGTCTTTCCTGCGCCGATCACGCCCGTTACAAGATTGACCGTCGCCGCGGTGAGCGTGAGGGAGAGGTTGACGACGGCGGGAATGCCCTGATAGGCGACACTGAAGTTGGAAAGACGAAGCTGAAGCATGGCTTGAGGGTGTTTGATCACGGTGTCAGCCATGATAGGCACTTCGCCCTACGAAGAAAATCGGTCGAAAGTCGGTTTCGATTAGTCCGTTGGTATAGGTTCCGATGCGGGTGAGCCCTCATGTTCGGCCGTCCGTGCGGCTGTCGATCGAAGGAAGACCGTCTCGCAGGCCCTGACGCCGGCGGGGCGCGTTTCGACGGCGTGAATGAGCGGCACCGGACGGCGGTCGAGATAGGTGCGGGTCACGACGAGTGCGGGAGAGCCCTCGGGCACGCCGAAGAGCTTCGAGCACGCCTCGTCGAGTGCGGCGGCTTCGGCGCTCTGGTGCATGGAGCGGCAGCGCACGCCCGCATGCTCCTCGAGAAGCGCAAGGACGGAGCGCGGGCTCTGCGGCGTGAGGTATGGGATGAGGTCCCTTGCGGCGTCGCGCACCCAGAGCTCGGTGCGGGCGACGGCACGACCGTCGGGTCCCTTCGTGAGCATGGTGAGCGTGATGAGCGGGGTGAGAAGCGCAAAGCCCGTGCGGGCGGCCGTGTCCTCGTCGCAGATCATGCGGCGGATGCTCAGAAGCGTGCGCCCGCCTGCGTCGGCAGGGAGCGACGGGACGAGGCTGGCCGTGAATTCGGCTCCGCGTCCGTCACCCGTCACGATCGTGCCGCGGCGCGGAGAGCGCCTGATGAGCCCCAGATGGACGAGCTCCGCGAGTGCGGAGCGCACGGTGTGCCTGCTCATGCCGTAGTCGTTCATGAGCTGGGCCTCCGTGGGCAGGAGACTGCCGACGGGGAGGCGCCCCGAGAGTATGTCGCCTGCGAGCGTCTGTGCGAGGCGGCTCCAGAGAGGCGTGCGGGTGGATTTGATGGTGGTCATGCCGAGAGGGTATGAAAAAACTCCCGTCGGAGCAAGTCCCGCGGGAGTTCTTTTTTGGTCAGTATTCAGTTGGCTGAAGGAGAACTTCGCTGTCAGCCCGAGTACTGATTACTTCCACCAGTTGTTTTCGTCAGCGAGGACGTAACGCGTGGCTTCCTGGCCGTTCTCGATCAGTTCAGCGCCGATGGAGTAGTTCTTCCAGGCGGTGAGCGTGCCGCAGACGATCATGAGAAGGGCGATGAAGAGGAAGGTCTTACGAAGACCGGCGCGGTCGCCGTTGCGCTGGTCGATGATGTCCGTTTCCGGGTTCTTGGCGAAGATGTCCCACTTGACGGCGAGGCGGTACAGACCGATCATGCCGTGGAGTTCCGTGATGACGAGGAACACGAACGTGTAGATCATGCCCATGTGATGGGTGTGGACGCCGATCAGGTTCACGTCAAAGCCATGCGGGTTGCAGAGCATGGAGATGAGGTGCGGGAACACGAAGATGAAGAGGAGGAAGGCCGTGACGAGCTGAACCATCCAGAGCGTCGTGTCTTCATGACGGAGCATCTTGTAGTGAGCCTTGATGTCACGGAGCTGATGGTAGGACGTCGGGAAGCGGCGAAGGGCGCAGAAGGCGTGGATCACGACGCAGAGCGTGATGAAGCCGACGAAGACGACGTGCAGCCAAGCCTGTTCTTCAGCGAACATGAACATGCCGCCGGAGGTGTTGATCAGGTTGGCGAAGAGGTCCTTGCTGATCTGCACGGAGGAGGTGAAGGCCATGTGGCAGAACAGGAAGATGCCGAGGATGACGCCCGTGACGGACTGGGCGACGTCGGCGAGAGCCGTGGACGGAGACTGACGTTTGGCGTCCTTGAGGCCGGCGCCCCAGACGTTTTCAGTCGCGGTCGGGGTGTTGGAGTACTTGACGGAATCAGGGGTAGACATTTGTCTTTCCTTTGTGAGCTTTGTTTGGTTCATGGAATCCGGGCGGATGCTTGACAGGGTCCGCGCCGGTTCTATGGGGGTCTAAGCGCCGACGAAAGCCGGCAGATCATGTCAGACCGTATGATGCGCCCTTAAGGATTATGTAAGTTTGACTTTTATCAAATGAAATGAGACTAGGCGAGTGGCTTCGAGTCCGATTTTTGGTAGTTTTGCGTAGTTATACGGAGTTGAAGCGGTCAAAAATACTCACAAATAGCAATACTCAAGGGTAAACCCGTAAAAATTATGGTCAAAAAAAATCATGAAAATGGCGGGCAAAAAAAGACGGCCGGATGTCCAGCCGTCCTGAAGTGTTGAGGCGCCTTGTTAGAGGGTGCCGAAGATTCGGTCGCCTGCGTCGCCGAGGCCCGGCACGATGTAGGCGCGATCGTTGAGCTTTTCATCAAGGGCTGCAACGAAGATGTCGATGTCGGGATGGGCTTCGCTCAGAACCTTGATGCCTTCGGGGGCGGCGACGAGCGCCATGAAGTGGATCTGCTCGCCCCTGACGCCGCGTCGCTTGAGGATCTCGATGGCGTAGGCGGCGGAGTGGCCCGTTGCGATCATCGGGTCGACGACGATGTAGTTGCTGTTGGGAGCGTCGGGCAGGCGCACGAGGTATTCGACGGGTTCGTGCTGGGCGTTGCGGTAGACGCCGATGTGACCGACGCGGGCGGCGGGAAGCAGGGCGAGGAGGCCGTCGGTCATGCCGAGGCCGGCGCGCAGGACTGGAACGATGACGGGATCCTTTTCGACGAGCATGGGCGACTTGGTCGCGCAGATCGGGGTTTCGATGTCCTCGAGCTTCGTCGGGAAGTCGCGGGTGACTTCGTAGCCCATCAGGAGCGCGATTTCATGGAGCAGCGTGCGGAAGTCCTGCGTGCCGGTGTTTTTGTCGCGCATCAGGGAGAGCTTGTGCTCGATGAGGGGATGGTCGACGATGTGAAGACGGGGAAAGCGGGAATCGGTACGCATGAAATGTTGCCTCAGTCGTGTTGGCCGCCGTCCGGTCGGACGGGGCGTGGGCGGAGCGTGGGAAGGGCGGGTGCGCTTCGGGAGGCGCTCCGTCAGAATTAGCCTAACCTAACACTATAGTATTGGGATCCCGATCAGTCAAAGGCGTTTTGACGGAGTTTCGGGCAATTACCCTGCCTCGTCGCACTGTGCATTTGCTATGATGAACCCGAAATAGCGCCGTTCCGGCGACGCCTTGGGGGCGGAGCGCGGGACAGTTGTCCGTGAAGCGGGGCCGTGCATGCAGCGCGGCGTTCTCAGTTCGTCTTCGTCCTGCCGATCACTTCAGGCAGGACGCTTCGGAGCCCTTATGAAGATTCGTACCATTTTTCTGCTGTTCGTCCTCATTCTGATGGCGGTCTTTCTGGTCATCAACTGGACGGCGCTCTCGACCGTCACGGCCGTCAACCTGATCTACACCGAAATCCAGGCTCCGCTCGGCGTTCTCGTCGTGGGCGGTTTCGCCGCGGTGGTCTTCGTGCTGCTCGTCTACATGGTCTGGCAGCAGGCCAGCGTCACGCTTGAGCTTCGCGCCGCCTACAAGGAGGCTCGCAACGCCCGCACCGTGGCTGACGACGCCGAAAAGAGCCGCTTTGCCGAAAGCAACCGCATTCTGCTCGAGCGCATTGAAAAGCTGGAGGCCCTCATGACGGCCCGCTCCGACGAGACGCTCACCGCCGTCCGTCAGGAGGCCGTCCGTGCTGAAGAGCGCTACAAGGCTCTCTTCGACGACCAGAAGAGGGCTCAGGGCGAGCTGACCGCCCAGGTCCAGACGCAGATCGGCGCCATGGAAAAGCGCGTCGTCGAGACGCTGCCCTCCGCCGTTTCCGCCGCCGTGCCGACGCAGGCTCTGGCTGAAGAAGCTGAAAAGAAGGCGGACGCCGAAGAAAACAGCGCCCGCAAGAGCGTCTTCAAGGACCTCTTCTAAGTCTCCTGACGACACCGTCACAATGCAATCGGGGCGCCTCCTTTCCGGGAGGCGCCCCGATTTTTCGGTGTGTATCCCGCCTGGGCGGAGGCTGGGATTATTCGGCGTGGTAGGACGTCACGCGCTCGACTTCATCGGCCGCACCGAGGAAGACGGCCACGCGCTGGTGGATCTTCTCGGGAACGATGTCGAGGATGCGCTGGTGGCCGTTCGTGGCGGCGGCGCCGGCATTTTCCATGAGCAGGGACATCGGGTTGGCCTCGTACATCAGGCGAAGCTTGCCCGGCTTCGTGAGGTCGCGGTGGTCGCGCGGGTACATGAAGATGCCGCCGCGCTGCAGGATACGGTGCACTTCGGCCACCATGGCGGCGACCCAGCGCATGTTGAAGTCCTTGCCGCGAACGCCGGTCTTGCCTTCGAGGAGCTCGGCGACGTAGCGCTTGACCGGATCCTCCCAGTGGCGCATGTTGGAGCAGTTGATGGCGAATTCCTTGGCGGAGCGGTCGACGCGGACGTCTTCGGCCGTGAGCATGAAGGTGCCGGTCGTCGGGTCAAGCGTGAACATCACGACGCCGCGGCCGAACGTGAGGACGAGCTGGGTCTGCGGACCGTACATGCAGTAGCCTGCGGCGACCTGCTTGGTGCCGGGCATCAGGAAGTCCTCGGCCACGGGCTCGCGCTTCGGGCGAACGGCGGGAAGGACCGAGAAGATCGAGCCGATGGAGACGTTGATGTCGATGTTGGAGGAACCGTCGAGCGGGTCGAAGCAGATCAGGTACGGGCCGATCGGCAGGTCTTCGGGAACGGGAATGACCTCGGGGATCTCTTCGCTCACCATGCCGCAGACGGAGCCCGAAAGGGCGACGGCCTCGACGAAGATGTCGTTGCTGATGATGTCGAGCTTCTTCTGGTCTTCGCCCTGGACGTTTTCGGAGCCGGCCATGCCGAGCACGCCGGCGAGGGCGCCGTTGCGCACCTTGAAGCTGATCGTCTTGCAGGCTTCGGAGACGCTGACGATCAGGCGGGAGAGAACGGGGTCGAGGTCGTGAAGCTGCTGTTCACGGCAGAGATACTGACTGAGAGAAAGGGTGGACACGATGCAATTTCCTCTTATGCGGGATTGTTCAAAGCTTTTTCAACGATTTCGCGAACGCTCACGGAGAGCTTCTCCTGACGTTCCAGATGCTTGAGCGCCTGGAACATGAGGTTCGAGAGCTGCGGCGTGTAGCGGCGCCAGTTTTCGAGACTGCGGGCGACGCGGGAGGCAACCTGCGGATTGAGGGCGTCGAGCTTGAGCACGCACTCGACCCAGAACTTGTAGCCTTCGCCGTCCAGACGATGGAATTCGGCGGGGTTGTTCATGAAGAAGGCCACGAGCAGCGCGTAGACGTTGTTCGGGTTCGCCATGGAGAAGAAGGGGCTGTTGGCGAGTTCGGAGACGCGGGTGACGACGGGGGCCTCGCCCGCAAAGCACGGGGCGGTTGCCTGAATCGTCAGCCACTTGTTGACGAGAAGCGGCTCGGAGTACCACTCCTTGAGCGCCGAGACGATGGTGTCGTTCTTGGTCGGCGTGCTCGAGCCTGCGATCATGTTGAGCGCGGCGAGGCGGTCCGTCAGGTTGTTGGCCGTGTTGAACTGGTCGCGAACGCGCAGCACCATCGTCTTGTTGCCTGCGGCGACGCCGTAGTAGTAGCAGGTGTTCTTCAGGGCGCGGATGCCGGCGCTCGTCGAGTCGGGAGAGTATTCACCCTCAAGCCTGCAGCCGTCGATGACGCTCACGAGCTTGCTGTGCCAGCGGATGCCGAGGGCTTCGCGGACGATTTCGCGCGCACGGTGGATGGCGGCGGGATCGATGATCGGCATGGCGTCGGCGACGGCGCGCTCGCTCGGGAGCTCCATCGCGACCGCACGGAAGGCGGGCGAAAGGTTGACGTCGTCGATGATGGCGCCGAACGCCTCGAGAAGCGTTGCATTGACGGGAGCCTGGTCGTTGGCGAGAACGGCGCGCACCTGCTCGAGGATCGCCTTCATCATCAGGCGGTTCATGGCCTCCCAGCGGTTGAAGGGATCACTGTCGGCGCGGGCAAGCAGCGCAAGCGCGTCGGCGTCGAGGCTGACGTCGAGGATGACCGGCGCGGCAAAGCCGCGGTTGAGGCTCGGAACGGGTTTTTCGCGAAGGCCCGAGAAGACCCAGGTCTGGCGTGCGTCCTTGAGCTCGAACATGCGCGTGAGCTGGGCGGAGCCTTCGGACTCGCCTTTGAGCAGAACGGGCATCTCGCGGCCCTCGGCGTCGAGCAGCGCGACGGGGAAGGGCATGAGCATCGGTTCCTTGGCGGGCTGGCCCGGCGTGGGCGGCGTGGTCTGCTCGACCGTCATGACGAGCTGGCCCGCCTCGGCGTTCCACTGCGTGGAGACGGCGACGCGCGGGGTGCCTGCCTGAGAGTACCAGCGGCGGAACTGCTGGAGGTCGCGACCCGAGGCCTCCTCCATGGCTTCGAGGAAGGCCTCGCACGTCACGGCGTGGCCGTCGTTGCGGGCGATGTAGAGGTCGAAACCCTTGCGGAAGGTGTCCTTGCCCAGAAGCGTCTGGAGCATGCGGATGACTTCGGCGCCCTTTTCATACACGGTGCTCGTGTAGAAGTTGTCGATCTCCTGATAGCTGTCGGGACGGATCGGGTGGGCCATGGGGCCTGCGTCCTCGGCGAACTGGGCCAGACGTAGCGCCTTGACGTTGCGGATGCGCTCGACCGCGCGGGCGGACTCGTCGCCGAGCATGTCGGCGGAGAACTCCTGATCGCGGAAGACCGTCAGGCCCTCCTTGAGCGTGAGTTGGAACCAGTCGCGGAGCGTGACACGGTCGCCCGTCCAATTGTGGAAGTACTCGTGGCCGACGACGGACTCGATGTTGGCGTAGTCCTGGTCGGTGGCGACCTTCGGATTGGCGAGCGCGTAGCGGGCGTTGAAGATGTTGAGGCCCTTGTTCTCCATGGCGCCGAAGTTGAAGTCGTTCGTCGCCACGATGCGGAAGCCGTCGAGGTCAAGCTCGAGCCCCCAGCGCTCCTCGTCCCAGCGGATGGACTTCTTGAGGCTGTCCATCGTGTGCTGCGTCTTGTCGATGTCCTGCGGCTCGACCCAGACTTCAAGGCTGGCGGTGCGGCCGTCCTTGAGGACGATCGTGTCGCGAAGGGCCTCGAGCCTGCCGGCGACGAGCGCGAAGAGATAGCAGGGCTTCGGGAACGGATCCTCCCAGCGGGCCTCGTGGCGGCCGTCGTCAAGGTCCTTCTCCTCAATGCGGTTGCCGTTGGAGAGCAGCACGGGGTACTGCTCCTTCGACGCGCGGATCACGACGCTGTAGCGGGAGAGGACGTCGGGCCTGTCGAGGAAGTAGGTGATGCGGCGGAAGCCCTGGGCCTCGCACTGGCTCATCAGGTTCTGGCCCGAGGTGTAGATGCCCGAGAGCGCCTTGTTGGCGGACGGGCTGAAGCGGTTGACGACGATGACGTCGCACTCGCGGTCGATGCCGCGGATGGTGAGCAGGTCGTCGCCGAGCGTGTAGCGGGACTCGTCGAGCGGAAGGCCGTCGACGGCGACGCTGACGAGCGTCAGGGTTTCGCCGTTGAGAATGAGATCGGAGGAATGCTGTGCATCGGGATTCGGACGCACGTGCATGGTGTTGATGACGCTCGTGCTGTCGGCGTCAAGGTCAAACTCCAGATGCACCGTGTCGATCAGATGGGACGGCGCGCGGTAGTCGGCGCGGAAGATGGTTTCTGCCATTTGTGCTCGCAATATGTGGACGCGGCGGAGCACGTCCGCCGCTGACAAAGCAATGGGTTTCTAGCGATTGTAGACAAATCGGCGGGGACCTGCCGCCCGCGTCCGCCCGATGCGGGAAAGGCAAAATGCAAAAGACCCCGGCGCTCTTTCGGGCGTCGGGGTCCAGATGATTCGCTTTTCAGGAAATCAGGCTTTCGAAGGGATTACTTCGCAGCGGTTTCCTGAGCCTTGGCCATTTCGGCGTCAGCGGCGGCGTAGTCGTGACCGGCCTTCGGATGGCAGGCCAGGCAGTCGGCAGGCTTCTTCGGATCCTTGTCGAGATTCTGGTGCATCTTGGCGATGAACGGCTTCTTGGCGTTGTGCATGCGGGACAGGTCATGGCAGCCGCGGCAGGCGGAGAAGTTACGTTCGATCATCTGCTTGTGAACGGCTTCAGCCATTTCCTTGCGCTTTTCGAGCTGCTTTTCATGCGTGCTAAGAGAGCCCTGAATCTGGCCGAGAAGCGAGATGGAGCCGGCACGGGCCTTGTCGAAGAGAAGAGCCGTGTAGTCGAGCGGGCCGACGTGTTCGTTGGAGTGGTTCAGAAGGTGGCAGTCGGAGCAGCCGGCGGTGGCGCCGGAGCCGGTCATGTAGTGCTGGCCCTTTTTGTAGGCGGCGTAGGTGAGATCCATGGAGTGGCAGAATTCGCCGCAGAACTTCGGGCTGCCCGCCCAGTGGACGACGCTCGTGAGGATACCGACGAAGACGATGCCGATGACGGCGCCGATCAGGAGGACGCCGGCGACATACCATTTGCTGTTGTTGGCCATTTTGCTGGAACCTGTTTGTAAGAGCGGCCGGGGGCGGTGTGCGTACCAGGGGGAGCCATCCGGCGCTGTTTAGGGGTGAAAAAGGGCAGACTACACCTAGGGAAGCAGAGTCTGCACGTGTGTAATCTTATTAAGGTTTATGTAAGGAAGGGTGAGGTGAGCTTGATTGCCGTCAACAAAGGCGCGCTTTCATGGCCTTGAGACGCGCTTGGCCCTTTCCTTCCATCAGTTTCAGGAGTTCAGCGCAATGACCACGGCTTCGGGCGCAACGGTGGCGACGGCGCGCATGCCGATGTGAAGCCCGTGACTGGGTCTGGCGAAGCCCACGATGGTGAGGCCCGAGGGCAGCTGGATGGTGCATTCGCCGCCCTTGTCTTCGCGTTCGCTGCGAAGCACGGCGCCCACGATCTGGTTGTCGCGGCTTTCGACGAGGGCGGGGTTGTCGGCGGAGATGTCCACTGCGGTGGCCTTGCAGAGGGCGAGGACGTGCTTGCCTTCGCGAAGGCCGAGGAGCTGAGCGGACTCCTTCGTGCAGGAGGCGCGGATGTAGTGCGTATCGTCGATGGAGAGGATGAGGCGAACCTGCGCCGAGCCGATCTTCAGCTTCTCGATGACGGCGGGGAACTGGTTGCGCATCGAGGTCCTCAGCGAGCTGACGCCGACGTTCTTGAGCGCGGGAGAGTCCTTGAGACGGAAGCGTACGAGCACCTCGGCGCGGGCGCGGGTCAGTTCGTCGGCTAGCTTCAGCACCTCTTCGCCCGTGGCCGTGAGCCTGGTGCCGCCGCCCTTGTTGCCGCCCACGACCTTCTCGACCAGAGGGGCGCCCGCCAGATTGTTCAGCGTCTCGATGGCCTGCCAGGCGGCCTTGTAGCTCACGCCTGCGCGACGGGCCGCTTCGGAGATGGAGCCGACGTCGCCGATGCGCCTCAGGATGTCAATGCGCTTGTCGGCGAGCTCCGCCATGTGAGTCGCCAAATGCGTCGGGTCGGCAATCGTTTTGCTCATGCTTGTCTCCGAATGGACTACTTGAAAAATGAGGAAAGTCCCGCTATTCTTCTACGGAATAGCGGAGCCGTCAAGGCCTACACTCAATCTTAGCTTAATGCGGTTCAACACCGCCCATGGAGAAAAAATCATGCAGATGAAGAAGCTTGCCGCCGCTCTCATGCTCGCAGGCCTTGCCTGCGCTGTTGCCGCCGAAGAAGTCCGCGTCGCCGTTGCCGCCAACTTCATGGCTCCGATGAAGGAGTTTGCTCCGCTTTATGAAAAGGCCACGGGCGACAAGCTCGTCGTGTCCTACGGCGCCACGGGCGCCTTCTACGCACAGATCAAGAACGGCGCTCCGTTCGACGTGCTACTCGCCGCCGACGCCAAGACACCCGCCAAGGCCGTCAAGGAAGGCCACGGCGTTGCCGGCACCACCTTCACGTATGCCGTGGGCAAGCTCGTCCTCTGGTCCTCCGACGCCGCACTCGTCAAGGACCAGAAGGCCCTTCTCCATCCCACCGTGAAGAAGGTCGCCGTCGCAGACGCTCGTCTCGCTCCGTACGGCGAGGCCGCCCTTCAGGCGCTCGACGCTCTCAAGATGAAGGAGGCCGTCGAGCCGAAGTTCGTCGTCAGCAACAACATCGGCAAGACCTTCCAGTTCGTGGAGTCGGGCAACACCCAGATCGGCTTCGTTGCGCTTTCCCAGTGCTTCAAGAACGGCGCCTTCACGGGCGGCTCCGGCTGGGTCGTTCCGCAGGACCTCTACAAGCCCATCCTCCAGGATGCCGTCCAGCTCAAGGCAGGCGAGAAGAACGCCGGCGCCAAGCGCTTCCTCGACTACCTGAAGACGAGCAATGAAGCCGCCGCCATCCGCGAAGCCTATGGCTACGGCACGGTCAGGTAAGTCATGCTGACATGGATTGAACTCGGACCCGTGTGGCTGAGCCTGAGGCTCGCGGCCGTCACGACCGTCATTCTCCTCATCATCGGACTGCCGCTTGCGTGGTGGCTCGTGAAAGGCAGGAGCGCGCTCTGCGCGCCGATGAATGCGGTCGTGACCCTGCCTCTGGTGTTGCCGCCGTCCGTCCTGGGCTTCTACATCCTCATCGCCCTCGGGCCCAACGGGCCGATCGGGCAGGTGACGGATGCCCTGGGGCTGGGAACGCTCAACTTCACCTTCACCGGTCTCGTGATCGGTTCGGTGGTGTATTCGCTTCCCTTCATGATCCAGCCCGTCGTCACGGCCTTCGAGGCCATAGGCCCAAGGCCGATGGAGGTGGCGGCAACGCTCGGCTGCCGCCCCTTCGAAGCCTTCTTCCGCGTGATCCTGCCGCTGGCGCGCCACGGCATCATCACGGGCACCCTGATGACCTTTGCACACACGATCGGCGAATTCGGCGTCGTGCTCATGATCGGCGGCAACATCCCTGGATCGACGCAGGTCATCTCAACCGAAATCTACACGTACGTTGAAGCGATGGAGTACGGCAAGGCGCACGTTCTTGCGGGCGGCATGCTGGTCTTCAGCTTCTTCGTTCTTCTGTCCCTCAACTTGCTCAACCGCAAGGAAGGGAGGACCCGATGAGCGGCAGGATCACATTGAATCTGGACCGCGGAACGGACTTCCGCCTTGACGTTTCGTTCGAGATTCCCGACAAGGGCATCACGGTGCTCTTCGGACCCTCGGGCTGCGGCAAGACCACCGTGCTGCGATGCACGGCGGGCCTTGAGCGTGCGGGCGGCAGGGTCGTCGTCGCCGACCGAGTCTGGCAGGACGATGCCAGGAATATCTTTGTCCCGGCCTGGGAGCGCCGCTTGGGATACGTCTTTCAGGAAGCGAGTTTATTCGAGCATCTGAATGTCGAGGGCAATCTCCATTTTGGCCTCAGACACAAGGATGCCCGTGGGGGGCTCGCCCGCTTCTCGGAAGCAGTGGAGCTCCTGGGCATCGGGCATCTTCTCCGGCGCCGCGTGCAGCTTCTCTCCGGCGGCGAACGCCAGAGAGTGGCCATCGCGCGTGCGCTGCTGATGACGCCCGATCTCATTCTCATGGACGAGCCGCTCGCGGCGCTCGACTGGAACCGCAAGCAGGAGATCCTGCCGTGGCTCGAGCGTCTTCGCGACGAGCTCTCCGTTCCCATGCTCTACGTTACTCACTCGGCCGACGAAATGGCCCGCCTTGCGGATCAGGTGATCTGCTTTGAAAACGGGCGGATCGTCGCCGAGGGGCCGCTTGAGGAGGTGCTTCTCGAGCGCTGGCCCGGACAGGGCGAGCAGGGCTCCTCCGTCGTCCTTTCGGGCGTCGTGACCGAGCGGAGCGAAATGTGGTGCACGGCGGTCGTGACGGCGGGTGAGACGGCCTTCGAAGTGCCCGATGCGGGCAGGAACGTGGGCGAGGCCGCGCGCCTGAGGATTCTTGCGCGCGACGTGAGCGTGGCGCTCAGCGAACCGAGGGACACCTCGATCCGAAACGTGCTGCCCGCCGTCGTCATCGGGATGCGAGGCGTTGAGGGCGAGAGCCACGTCATGCTCACGCTCGAGGCGGGCGGTTGCCGCATTCTCTCGCGAATCACCCGTCGCTCGGCGGACGAACTCGGCATCGCCGTCGGCACGCGCCTCTACGCGCAGGTGAAGGCTGCGGCCATCATCGTCTAGCGCCCGCAGGGCGCCCCGAGGGGTGCTTTTGTCGCCAAAAGAACGCCCGCTATATGCAACCCCCTAATCGGTTGGCGAATCCTCAAGAGGCGTTCACTTAAATTTGAAGGCCCCGCTTCTTCTTGCAAGAATGTGCGCTGCGACGATGTCGCAACGTACATTTTTCTTAGGAGTAGCAACGTGCCCTGCCATTTTCTGAAGCTCAGCGACTTTTCCGGTGAAACCCTTCGCTACATGATCGACCGCGCCAAGGTCATCAAGGCGGACCTGAAGGCGGGCAAGCGATATGAACCGTTCGCAGGCAAGGTGCTCATCATGGTGTTCGAAAAGGCGAGCACGCGTACCCGCGTTAGCTTCGAGACGGGCTTCTACCAGCTTGGTGGCAACGTCGTCAATCTGCAGAGCCAGGGCTCCCAGATCGGCCGCTCCGAGTCCATCGCCGACACGGCCCGCGTGATCAGCCGCATGGGCGACCTGATCATGATGCGCACCTTCGGCCAGGACCGTCTTGACGACATGGCCGTTCACAGTCGGGTGCCCGTCATCAACGGTCTCACGAACGAATACCATCCCTGCCAGATCCTCACCGACATCCTCACCTTCGAGGAGCACTGCGGTCCGATCACCGGCAAGACCGTCGCCTGGGTGGGCGACGCCAACAACATGGCCTACACCTGGATCGAGGCCGCCAAGCTGCTCGGCTTCAAGCTCCACTTCTCGAGCCCCAAGGGCTATGAGCTTGATCCCGCCCTGACGCTTGCGGGCGACCATCTCAAGGTCTTCGACGATCCCGTCGAATGCTGCCGCGGCGCCGATCTCGTGACGACTGACGTCTGGACGTCCATGGGCTACGAGGAGGAGAACGCGGTGCGCCGCGAGGCCTTCGCCAAGTGGCAGGTCAACGCCGACTCCATGGCCGCCGCCAATCAGGGCGCCGTCTTCATGCACTGCCTGCCCGCCCACCGCGGCGAGGAAGTCACGGCCGACGTCATCGATGGTCCGCAGTCCGTCGTCTGGGACGAGGCAGAAAACCGCCTGCATGCCCAGAAGGCCATCATGGAATACTGCCTGCTCGGCCGTGTCGAATAAGAACCCTCGAACGACCTGAGAGACAGCGCGCAAGGCCCCGTTCAATCGAGCGGGGCTTTCGCGTTCTTGTCGGATGGGCGCGCATGAAAAGAAAAGCCCCGCTCAATGACGAGCGGGGCTTTTGCCTAAGGATTCAGAGCCGTCCGAAGGGACGGTCCCTTGGCAGGCGGATCTCAAGCGGATCAGCAGCGGCGGGCGAGTTCGACGGCCTTGCCGATGTAGGTGGCGGGCGTGAGTTCCATCAGGGAGGCCTTGGCATCGGCGGGGATGTCGAGGTTGGAGATGAATTCGCGCATCGTTTCCTTGGTGATGCCGTCCTTGCCGCGGGTGAGGGCCTTGAGCTGCTCGTACGGATGCGGCACACCGTAGCGGCGCATCACGGTCTGAACGGCTTCGGCGAGGACTTCCCAGGCGTTGTCGAGGTCGGCGGCGATGACCTGCTCGTTGACCTGGAGCTTGCCGAGGCCGCGCGTCAGGGCGTTGTAGCCGATGAAGCAGTAGCCGAAGGCGACGCCGAGGTTGCGCAGGACGGTAGAGTCCGTCAGGTCGCGCTGCCAGCGGGAGATCGGGAGCTTGCCGGCGAGATGATCGAGAACGGCGTTGGCGAGGCCGAGATTGCCTTCGGAGTTTTCGAAGTCGATCGGGTTGACCTTGTGCGGCATCGTGGAGGAGCCGACTTCGCCTTCACGCAGCTTCTGCTTGAAGAAGTGCATGGAGATGTAGCCCCAGACGTCGCGGTCGAAGTCGATGAGGATCGTGTTGGCGCGTTCGATCTGGTGGAAGAGCTCGGCCATGTAGTCATGCGGCTCGATCTGGATCGTGTGCGTGTTGAACGTCACGCCGAGGCGTTCCTCGACGACTTTGCGGGAGTGGGCTTCCCAGTCGTATTCCGGATAGGAGACGAGGTGGGCGTTGTAGTTGCCGACGGCGCCGTTCATCTTGGCGTAGATCTTGACGGCACGGATGGCTTCGATCACGCGTTCAAGACGCACGGCGACGTTGGCGAATTCCTTGCCGACCGTCGTCGGAGAGGCGGTCTGGCCGTGCGTGCGGGAGAGCATCGGGATTTCGGCCCACTGGTGGGCGAAGCCTGCGATCGTGTCGTGGATCTGCTGGAGGTAGTCGGCGAGGGCTTCGCGGCCGCGCTTGAGCATGATGGCGTGGCTCGTGTTGTTGATGTCCTCGGACGTGCAAGAGAAGTGCACGAACTCGGAGGCGGACTTGAGCTCTTCGTCGTGGGCGACCTGGTTCTTGATCCAGTACTCGACGGCCTTCACGTCATGGTTCGTCGTCTTTTCGATTTCCTTGATGGCTTCGCAGTCGGCGAGCGAGAAGTTGTCGGCGAGGCCGCGCAGGAAGGCCTTGCCGTGGTCGCTGAGGTGCGGAAGTTCAGCAAAGCCGGCTTCGGAAAGACTGATGAGCCACTCCACTTCGACACGAACGCGGGCGTTCATGAAGGCGCATTCGGAGAAGATGTCGCGAAGCGCGTCGGTCTGGCGGGCATAGCGGCCGTCGATCGGGGAGAGGGCGGTAAGGGGATTCAGTTCCATGTCGGAAAACCTCGGGTGAAAAAAGAAAAAACGGCGTCCGCTGCGCAGGAGGGGCCGCAGGGAGCGGCGGGCGGAACGGACAAAAGGCAATCCTTATATTTTAGCAGTCCGTTTCGCGTGCGTCTTCCCGACGGGCCGTCTTCGGCACGGGGGCACCGTGCAGGGAAAAGTGTCCTCAGCAGGCGTGTTCCTGCGGGATGACGCCTCTTTTTGCCCTACAATCGGACTTGCGCGTTCGGGGTATCGGCCTTTCAGGGGCCGGTTGAGAAACACCCGTCGCACCGGATCAGGTTCAGACTTGCGTCGGGAAACGCTGCGGACAAATCGACATCCGGCCTTCGAAGGAAGGCCCACGGCACCGTTCTCTTCGCCGGTCGCGCCCTCACTTCAATTCTTCTGGAGCGCGATTATGCACAACCACTTCCATTCCAATCCTGACCTGCGTCCCGCTGGCGAACGCCTCTTCGTGAGGAGCGAGGCGGGCGAGGACGTCCCTCTGCGCCGCATCAGGCTTTCCGACACGCCCGAATGCTTCGGCGGCGGCAGGAATCCCGACTTCTTCATGACCGACGTCACGGGTGGCTACGGCGCCGCCGATGCGGGCGAGACGGTCGAGCTCGTGCGCCGCGAGCGCCCCGAACCTGGCAGCCCCACGCAGCTCGCCGCCGCGCGAGCGGGCGTCGTGACGCCTGAAATGGCCTATGCGGCCGCACGCGAAAACGCCAATCTCGAAGGTTTCGCCGCCTCGCTCTCCGAGCCGGGACTTGAGCGCGTGCGCGACAGGCTCATGCCGCTTCTCGAACGCGTCGAGCCTTGGACGGGCGAGCGCGTCAGGGCCCGCGTGGCTGCCCGACAGGCCGTCATCCCCGCCGCCTTCACGCATCCCGAGGTCGAGCCCACCGTCATCGGCCGCCACTTCGCCACCAAGGTCAACGCCAATGTCGGCACTTCCGCCTCGTCCTCCGACTGGCGCGAGGAAGGCCGCAAGATGCAGGAGGCGCTCGCCAGAGGCGCGGACACCGTGATGGACCTCTCGACCGGCAGGTGCATCCGCGAGACCCGCGAGATGATCCTGCGCGGCTCGCCCGTGCCCGTCGGCACCGTGCCGCTTTACGAAACGCTCGAGCGCGCAGGCGGCGATCCGCTCGCGCTCTCCTGGGAGATCTTCAGGGACGTCCTGGAGGACCAGGCCAGGGCGGGCGTCGACTACATGACGATCCACGCAGGGCTCCTCCTGCCCCACGTCGAGCTTACGCGCAGCCGCTTGACGGGCATCGTCTCCCGAGGAGGCGGCATGATGGCCAGGTGGATGAAGGCCTTCGGCAGGGAGAACTTCCTCTACGAGCACTTTGACGAGATCCTCGACATTGCGGCGCACTACGACCTGACGCTCTCGCTCGGCGACGGCCTGCGCTCGGGCAGCCTCTACGACGGCAACGATGCGGCGCAGTTCGCCGAACTCAGGACGCTCGGGGAGCTCAACCGCAGGGCGGGTGCTCGCGACGTGCAAGTGATGATCGAGGGGCCCGGCCACATTCCGATGCCCGGCGTCGAGCTCAACCAGCTCAATGAGCGCGAGTGGTGCGATGACGCGCCCTTCTACACGCTCGGGCCGCTCGTGAGCGACGTCGGTGCGGGCTACGACCACATCACGGCCGCCATCGGCGGCGCCATGATCGCGGGGGCGGGCACGGCGATGCTCTGCTACGTGACGCCCAAGGAGCATCTCGGCCTTCCCGATGCGAACGACGTGCGCGAGGGCATGGCCGCATTCCGCATCGCGGCCCATGCGGCCGACATCGCCCGAGGCGTGCCCGGTGCGATCCTGCGCGACCACCTCATGAGCATGGCCCGCTTTGAATTCCGCTGGCCCGACCAGTTCGCCCTTGCCGTGGATCCCGCCAGGGCCCGTGCCTTCCATGACGAGACGCTTCCCGGGGCCGCCGCCCAGAAGGCTCACTTCTGCAGCATGTGCGGCCCGAAGTTCTGTCCGATGAAGCTCGCGCACGAGCTCTTCAAGGATTGATCGGAGCGGGGCAGCCGCGAATGAAAAAACGGGAGTCCGTTTGCGGACTCCCGTTTTTTCATGGAAATTTGGCGCAAAAACCTCTGTGAGGCAGGGGGGGAGGTTAGTCCTCGGTCTTCTCTTTGGCCTTCTTCTCGCTTTTCTCTTCGCTCTTCTTGCTCTGCTTACCGCGGGCGGGCTGGAGCTTGCAGAACTGCACGGGGCTCGTGTCGAGTTTGGTGCGCGCGAGTTCGTAGAGGATGCCGATCGGCGCGCGGTCTTCAAGGCGCTTCGTGATGTTGGCGCGGTGAGATTCGACCGTTCGCGTCGAAAGAAAGAGCTTTTCGGCGATCTCGCCGTTCTTCAGGCCCTGACAGACCAGATCGAAGATCTGTGTCTCGCGCTTGGAGAACTGGCGGAGCATGTGGCGCACGCGCGTCTTGCAGACCTCGAGAAGGGAGGCGTCTCGTGCGGCGTTGATCTTCACGAGAAGGTCGTCGGGATCGACGGGCTTCTCCATGAAGGAGATCGCGCCGTTCTCCATGGCTTCGACGGCCGTGCGGATAGTGCCGTGGCCGGAAAGCACGATGACCTTGATGGGGCTGTCGAGATCGCGAAGGCGCTTCAGAACCTCGATGCCGCTCATGCCGGGCATGGTCAGGTCGACGACGAGGCAGCCGGGCTGGTCCGTTTCGACGAGGTTGAAGAAGTCTTCGCCGCTGGCGTAGGTGCGTGCATCGATGCCGTGCGTCGCAAGAGCAAAGCGGATCGAATAGCGGACCTCGTCGTCGACGACCCAGACGGGGATTTTCTCCTGCGTCAGGTCTTTCTTCATGGCCTTCTCTTCGGAACTATCAGTGATGGGCATATTTCAATTAATATCGCTTGAGCAGGCCTGCGGCGTACGGATGTACGGGAGACGAACGCGGCCGCGAATATCATTCAATGCTACCAAAAAAGAGGTCGTCTGAGTGCCCTCGCTGGGATGCCTGCGATGTCAGGACGCACGTACGCGAGAGCATGTCAGGACGAAAACGCCATGATGAAGGGCAAGCCGATGATTGAGAGAAGCAGGGAGCCGCTCTTTGACGATGCGCCGCGTCCGGACGCGCCCGTCTCGGGCGAGCCGCCCCGCAGGAGCGTGCTCGAGGCTTCGGCACGTCTTTCGAGGCTCGTGCGTCTGGGCACGCTCGGCTTCGGGCGGCCGTACTGGCGCGGCACCATATACTCGGCCTCGAGCGGCGCGCTCCGCATGAAGGGACTAGACGGCCTGTCCGTGCTCGCGCGAACGCCCTGGCTGGGCTGCGTCTGCCTCGAGCGCGGATACCTCCATCCCCATTCACAGGCGGAGCTTGCCGTTCTGGCGTCCGCCGTTCCCGCCGACTTCCGCTTCATCGTGCGCGCGCCCGCGCTCGTGACGAGCGTCTTCGTGCACGACAGACGCGGCCGTGCAGGCGGCCTCAACAGGGAGTTCCTCAACGTGGCGGCCGCCGCAGCCTTCGTGAGAAGCTGCACGGACGGACTCGGCGAGAAGCTCGGCGGCGTGCTCTTCGACTTCGGGCCCTATCCGTCCTCGCAGATGAAGACGCTTCAGGGCAGGCAGAAGGCCGTGGAGGAGCTGGGTGCCTTCGCAGAGGGGCTGGTGCGGGAGCTGGGCTCTGCGGACGCCGCCCCCGTGCTCGCCTTCGAGGTGAGAAATCCGACGCTGCTCACGCCGCGCCTCATGGCGCTCCTGAGAAACTTCGGCATCAGGCCCGTGATGGGACTCAATGAGGGCATGCCCGGACTGCAGCGCCAGATGCGGGCGCTTGCCGCCTGCGACGCGCAGGATCCCTCGGATCCCGACTGGAGGCTTTCGGGGCCGCTCTTCGTGCGTTGGCATCGTTCGGGCCCGCTTTCGCCTGTCTTCGTGAGGGACCCGGAAAGCAAAAGTGCGGGCGACCCCGTCACCCGCACTCTGATTGCATCCCTCGTCATGCGCGCCGTTCGCAGCGGCATGCCCGCCTACGTGCTGGCGGGCGACGATGCCGAAGGCGATGCGCCGCGCACGCTTCTGGACATCCTGGCCTCGCTCGACGGCATGCGCGCCGCCGGGCTCAGGCGCTGACGTCCTACCAGCGGGAGAGCGGCTGGCGTTCGTCGTTGCCCATGCCGATGTCCTGATAGTTGACGGGCGTGTCGGGCGTTCCCACGAGCACGAAGCAGAGCAGGCGCTCGCAGGTCGGATCGTAAAGGCCGTCGGGGGCGGGGAAGTCCTTGGCGGAGACTGCCTTCGCGGCAAAGCCCTGGGCATGCAGGCCTGCAAGGAAGTTCATGAGCGAGGCGCCTGCCGTCATCAGGCGTTCGTCGGCGTCTCGGTCCTGGGAGTCGGGGGAGAGGCCCGTGCCCACGAGCGCCATGCACATCGGCGCCTTCAGGGCCTTGCCGCGGGCCTTGGCGCGCATCTCCTCGTCGGCGTCCGCAGGCAGAACCGATTCGAAGAGGTCGGCGAGACGGTCGCGGGAGGAGATCTCGACCCAGCGGAAGGGAAGCGTCTCCTGATGGCAGGGCACGCGGCAGGCGGCCGTCACGGCCAGACGCAGGGCGCCCACGTCAGGGGCGGGAATGACGAGATGCTTGGCGCCAAGGGAGTGGCGCGACAGGATCATTTTGAAGAAACTTTCATTCACGGCGTAAATCTCCGACATTGCCGGCTGGAAAACGTGCGGCCGGACACGCAGAATATTATGCTACGAAGACAAGAACATTCAGGAGGCCACTGCATGCGCAGCCTTTGGGACATTTCCCCTTCCGTAAGCACCCGAGCGCCCGTATTCCCGGGCGACACGCCGTTCCAGGTCCTCTGGAACGAGCGCATCAACGACGGCGGAGTTGCCAACATCTCGACGATCCACATGTCGCCGCACGTGGGCGCGCATGTCGACGCCCCGATGCATCTCGACAGCGGCGCCGTGGACGTCGCCACGCTCAGGCTCGAGCGCTTCATCGGCCGCTGCCGCGTCATCGACCTGAGCGGTGCGGACACGACAGAGCCCGTCAGCCGCGAGGAACTCTCGAGCGCCTGCTTCCACGAGCGCGTCCTCATCAAGACCCGCAGGACCGCGCCCGAGCGTTGGACGGAGGACTTCAGGTCCGTCTCTCCCGGCGCCGTGCGCATGCTCCTCGAGTCGGGCGTGATGCTCATAGGGCTCGACACCCCGAGCATCGACCCCGCCGACAGCACGCTCCTGCTTTCGCACCGCGTGGCCCTTCAGGGCGGCATCTCCATCATCGAGAACCTCGACCTGAGCCAGGTCGAGGCGGGCGATTACGAGCTCATTGCGCTGCCCCTCAAGCTCGAGGGCGTCGAGGCCAGTCCCGTGCGCGCCGTCCTGCGCTCCGTTGCACATCGATGAGGTGGCGTCATGAGCGGAAAGGTTTTTGAGCAGCCCCTTCGCATTCGCTGGAACCACTGTGATCCGGCGGGCATCGTCTACCATCCCCAGTACTTCGTGATGCTCAACAACGCCATGGAGGACTTCTTCCGCGAGTGTGCGGGCCTGAGCTACGAGGAGAGCCTCGTCGAGGGCTACGGGTTCCCGATCGCGGGGATCCGGTGCGACTTCTGCGCTCCGAGCCGATGCGGGGATGACTGCGTGCTGCGCATGTGGATCGAGAGCATCGGCACGACGTCCGTGCGCTTCGCCATGACGATCCACGCGGGCGACGAATGCAGGCTCGCCTGCATCGAGACGGCGGTCTGCGCCGCACGCGAGGGCGACGCCGTCGTCAAGCGTCCGATTCCCGGCGAAATGAGAGGGCGCCTCGAGGAGTATCTCAAGGCGCCTGAAGTTCCGGAGCTGGCCCTCAGGGCCTGACGCTCCCGTCGAGCTTCTGCAGGACGGCGTTGTCCGTCCAGAGGAGCCTGAGAATGCGCTCGCGCGCCTCATTGGCGTCCGTCGTGCAGAAGATGCGCGCGGGCGCCTTTTTCGTGTCGTTGAGGAGGCCCGGCTCGTCAAGGCGGCGCTTGAGCTGACGCGCGACGGCGGGGGCGGGATCGATGAGCCTGATGCCCGGTCCCGCAGTGAGGCGGATGGCATCGGAGAGGAAGGGATAGTGCGTGCAGCCGAGAACGAGCGTGTCGGCGCCCGCCTCGACGAGCGGCTCCACGTACTCCCTGAGAAGGGCCATCGTGTGCGGCGTGCGGAATTCGCCCGCTTCCACGCAGTCCATGAGGCCGGGGCACGGACAGTCAATGATCCTGACCTCCTTGGGGGCGATGGACTTGAGGTGGCGGTATTTGGCGCTTGCGAGCGTCTTCGTCGTCGCCATCACGCCGATGATGCCCGTCCTGGTCGTGCGGGCGCCGGGAAGCACGGCGGGCTCGATGCCCACGACGGGCATGGAGAGCTCGGCGCGCAGGCTTTCCGCACAGACGGCCGTGGCCGTGTTGCAGGCGATGACGATGGCCTTCACGTCCTTCCTGAGAAGGTGTGAGACGAGCGCATGCGTGCGCTCGAGAATGAAGTCGTCCGTTCTGTCGCCCCAGGGGGCGAAGCCGCAGTCGGCGGCGTAGACGAGGTTTTCCTGCGGAAGCAGCTCGGCGACGGCGCGGGCGACGGAGAGGCCTCCGAAGCCCGAGTCGAGAATGCCGACGGGACGGGTGTCCGTCATGACGAAAGCTCCTTGGGTGCGGCCTTCCTGCGCGGAAGCCTGATTTCGCCGCAGAGAATGCCGCCCACGATCAGGACGCCGCCGATGATGCCCGCCGTTCCGAGGCTTTCGCCTGCGAACCAACCGATGATGGCGGCAAAGACGCTCTCCATGGCGAAGATGACGGCCGCGCGGCTCGCAGGTACGTAGCGCTGCGCCCAGGAGAGCAGCACCTGCACAAAGGCGACGATGACGGCAAGCCAGAGGATGCCGCCCACCACCGTCGTGTTGAAGGTCGTCTCCTTGAGCGGGACGCCTGCCGCCGTGGCGACGGCCAGGCCGACGGCTGCAAAGACGGCGGTGAAGAAAAGCTGGGTGAATGCGAGCTGCCTCGCCTGAGTGCCCGGCGCGACGCGGCCCACCACCATGATTTCGACAGCGGAGATGAGGGCCGAGAGAATCGTGACCCACTCGCCCCAGTTGTTCGAGAAGCTGAGCGTGAAGGGGTTGGCGAGCAGGACGAGGCCCGCAAACGCCATCATCACGCCGAAGACGGCTCCCTTAGTGGGCGCCTTGCCGAAGACCACCCAGACGAGAAGCGGCGTGATCGGCACGTAGAGCGCCGTGAGAAAGCCAGACTCGGAGCTCTGCAGGGTCATGAGGCCCGCGGCGTTCGTCGTGTAGCCCTGATAGATGAGGAAGGCACAGGCCGCCCCCGCCTTCCAGGTGCGCTTGGGAATGTCCGCAATCCGCCCCTTGAGCATGAGCAGGACGAAGAAGGCGGCCACGCCAAACCTGAGCATCACGAGCGTGAGCGGGTTCGTGTACTCGAGCGCGGAGCCGACCGTGATGAAGGAGCTCCCCCAGAAGAAGGTGGCGAGGACGAGCGCCAGCACGGGCATGATCGGCTGGTGGTGGGTTTCCAATGTCGACTTATGCATCTTTCAGAAAAAAGGCCGCCGTTGCCGGCGGCCGTCGTTCGGATTGTCGGTGGCCCGCGTCAGCCGGCGAGCCTTTCCCAGGCTTCCTCGTCAACGCCGACGGTCACGGTGCCGTCGGGATGGACGATCACGGGACGCTTGATGATGACGGGGTTCTCGAGCATCAGGGCGCGCATGCCTTCGGGATTGTCGCACACAGCCTCGCGTCTGGCTTTGTCAAGCTTGCGCCAGAGCAGGCCCTTGCGGTTGAGGAGCACGTCGCAGGAGGTCTTCGCGATCCACTCGTCAAGGAGGACGGGATCGATCCCCTCCTTCCTGAAGTCGTGGAACTCGAACGGGAGGTCTCGGGCGACGAACCATTCGAGGGCCTTCTTGACGGAGCCGCAGTTCTTGATGCCGTAGATCTTGTTCATGTCGCGTTCTCCTCAGGCTGCGGCGCGGCCGAGGCGGTCGTTGACTGCGGCCCAGTCGGGCGACTGGGGCGGCAGTTCGACGAGGATGCGTTCGGCGCCTGCGCGGTCGAGCCTGTGCAGGTTTTCGTAGAGGTCGCGTCCGTAGCCGTGAAGGTCGGCGGGGGCCTTGATCGCGAGGACGGGCGTGCCCTCGAGGCGGTCAAGCACCTCGCCGGAGGCCATGACGGCGACCGGAGCGGCGCCCATTTCGGCGAATCGGGCGGGCAGGGCTTCGGCGGACACGAGCTCGAGCTTAGTGCGGGGCGCATAGTGGCTCTTGAGGCGGCCGGAGGCGCGGGGCGCATCCTTGCCTGCGTCGGGCACTGCAAAGCCGAGCGTCTCCTCGAGCATCTCGCGGGTGACGACGCCGTGGCGCAGGAGCGTGGGGCGTCCCTGCGAGAGGTTGATCATCGTGGACTCGATGCCGAACTCGCAGCTGCCGCCGTCGAGGATCATGTCGAGCTTGCCTTCGGGCTTGACGCCGAGGTCTTCGGCGACGTGTGCGGCGCACGACGGGCTGATGCGCCCGAATGTGTTGGCCGAAGGCGCCGTGAGGCCGCGCCAGGTCGGACCCGAGAAGGCCGAGATGAGCGCATGAGCCCAGGGATGGGACGGGCAGCGGAGCGCCACCGTGTCCTGTCCTCCCGTCACCCAGAGTCCGCAGCGCGCCTTCTTCTTGAGAACGAGCGTGAGCGGGCCCGGCCAGTACTTCTTGGCCAGCAGCCAGGCTTCGGGCGGAACGTCCTCGGCCCAGTGGGAGATGGCGTCGATGCCTGCGACGTGGACGATCAGCGGATGGTCCGCCGGGCGGCCCTTGGCCGCGTAGGTGGAGAGCACTGCGGATTCGTTGTCGGCGTCGGCGGCGAGGCCGTAGACAGTTTCGGTCGGCATGGCGACGAGGCCGCCCGCCTCAAGGACGCGGACGGCTTCGGCGATTCTGACTTCGTCGACGGGAGGAGTCTGGGTCATCTCAGTTCGGTTCCGGAAGATGAAGGATGCGGGCGGCTTCGCGGGCGCGCTCCATGGCTTCTTCGGCGGTCCTGCCGATGCAGGTCACGTGGCCCATCTTGCGGGCGCGGCGGGCGTCGGCCTTGCCGTAGATGTGGAGCTTGGCGCCGGGAATGGCGGTGACGCCGGCCCAGTCGGGCTCGCGCTTGACGCCTTCCTCGTCGAACCACTCGTCGCCGAGGATGTTGAGCATCACGGCGTGGGAGTGTTGCTCCGTGGAGCCGAGCGGAAGGCCGGCCATCGTGCGGACCTGCTGTTCGTACTGGCTCGTGACGCACGCGTCGATCGTGGCGTGGCCGGAGTTGTGCGGACGGGGAGCAAGCTCGTTGACGAGGATCGTGCCGTCTTCAAGGATGAAGAGCTCGACGCAGAGGACGCCGACGTAGTTGAGCGCCTGGGCGATCTTGGCGGCATAGCCGCGGGCGCGGGAGGCCGTATCCTCGTCGATGCGGGCGGGAAGGACGGAGACCGCGAGGATGCCGTTGCGGTGGAAGTTCTCGGAAACGGGGAACGTGGCCGTTTCGCCGTGCGAGTTGCGCGCGACGATGACGGAGACCTCAAGCTTGAGGGAGAGGCGCTTTTCGAGCACGCAGTCCACGCCGCCGAAGTCGCGGAAGGCCTTGCGGACGTCCTCGATCGTGGCGACTCGGGCCTGGCCTTTGCCGTCATAGCCGAGGCGGGCGGTCTTGAGAATGCCGGGCAGGAGCGAGGCGTCGAGGGCGTCGACGTCGGCTTCGCTGCGCACGGCGGCATGCGGGGCGACGGGCACGCCGGCCACTTCGGAGACGAAGTGCTTCTCGACGTTGCGGTCCTGGGTGACGGCGACGGCGGCGGACGGCGGGCAGACGCGCAGGCCCGCCTTCTCGAGGTATTCGAGCGAGGGGGCGGGGACGTTCTCGAACTCGGTCGTGACGGCCTTCACCCTGCCTGCGAGCGCGGCGAGGCCGGCCACGTCGTCGTACTTCGTTTCGATCTGCTCGCGGGAGACTTCGCCCGCGGGGCAGGCCTTGCCGGGTTCGAGCACGGCGACGTGGTAGCCCATCGTCGCGGCGGCCTGGGCGAACATGCGGCCGAGCTGGCCGCCGCCCATCAGGCCGAGCGTTTCGCCCGGCATCAGCACTTCATTGGCGTTCATATGACGGAATTTCCTCGTTAGAGCGGGAGTTCCATGGCGCGGGCCTTGGCGTTCTGGGCGGCGCGGAAGTCGGCGAGCTTCTGGGCGAGGCCGGCGTCCGTGACGGAGAGGATCTGGGCGGCGTAGAGCGCGGCGTTGGCGGCGCCCGCTTCGCCGATGGCGAAGGTGGCGACGGGCACGCCCTTGGGCATCTGGACGATGGAGTAGAGGCTGTCCTGGCCGCGGAGGTACTTGGACGGAACGGGCACGCCGCAGACGGGGATCGTGCACTTGGCGGCGATCATGCCGGGCAGGTGGGCGGCGCCGCCTGCGCCCGCGATGATGACGCGGATGCCGCGGTCACGGGCGGTTTCGGCGTAGTCGAACATTTCGTCGGGCATGCGGTGAGCGCTCACGACGCGGGCTTCGAACGGAATGTCGAATGCCTTGAGCATTTCGGCGGCGTTCTTCATCACCTCCCAGTCGGAGTTGCTGCCCATCACGATGCCGACGATCGGCTTAACGGCGTCAGTCATTGGAAAACCTCGCTGTAAAAATCAAAAAACAAAAACATAAAAGAACGACAGGAAAGCCGTGCTTTCCTCTCGTTCCTCAGAATCTATGAGTATAGACAAGAAAGGACCGGCAGGCATGAAGACTGTCGGTCCTTTCAGGGGCATCACAGGGGATGCGGATTACTGTTCGATGTCCGTTTCGGCAAGGCGGCGCAGGGCTTCGCGGTACTTGTCGGAAGTCTTTTCAATGACTTCGTCCGGAACCTTCGGAGCGGGCGGGGTCTTGTCCCAGGGCTGGGCTTCGAGCCAGTCGCGGATGAACTGCTTGTCGTAGCTCGGGGGCGAGACGCCGACGTTGTACTGGTCGGCCGGCCAGAAGCGGCTGGAGTCGGGCGTGCACACTTCGTCCATCAGGCGGATGGTGCCTTCCTCGTCAATGCCGAACTCGAACTTCGTGTCGGCGATAATGATGCCCTTCGTGGCGGCGTATTCGGAGGCGCGGCGATAGAGCTCGAGCGTGTAGCTGCGGATCTTCTCGGCGATTTCCTCGCCGTAGAGCTCGACGACGCGTTCGAACGAGATGTTTTCGTCATGCGTGCCGACTTCGGCCTTGGCGGCCGGCGTGAAGATCGGTTCGGGGAGCTTCTGGCCCATCTGGAGACCTTCGGGAAGCTTGATGCCGCAGACGCAGCCGGTGGCGCAGTAGTCCTTCCAGCCGCCGCCGATCAGGTAGCCTCGGGCGACGCACTCGATCAGGATGGGCTTGAGGCGCATGGCGACGCAGGAGCGGCCCTTGACCATAGGCACTTCCTCAGGCTTGACGACGGATTCGGGATCAATGCCGGTGAGGTGGTTCGGGCAGACGCCTTCGAGCTGCTTGAACCAGAAGTCGGTGAGAGAGGTGAGCACCTTGCCCTTGCCCGGAATCGGGTCGCCCAGAATGACGTCGAATGCGGAAATGCGGTCGCTCGCGACGATGAGCAGCTTGTCATCGCCGACGGCGAACGTATCGCGCACCTTGCCGGAGTAGAGCTTCTTCAAGGAGGGAATGTTGATCTGGGAAAGACCAGCCATGTTGAAATCTCCCTTTGAGAGATGGTTAACTGAAATGTGGTGTCGTCATTGTAATGCCGATCATCCGTTCACTACGCTTTTTGACTAGTAGATTTGGCTAGGTCGGCATGAGGATCGGCAATGTTTGGTCAGCCTGCCAAAAACGCCCAGAGCGCAGGCGCTGCGATCAGAAGCCACGTGACGCCGAGGATGATCATCGCGATGAAGACCGCTGCGCTGCCGAGGTCCTTGGCGCGTCCGCTCAAGGGGTGAAGCTCGGGGCCGATGCGGTCCACGACCGCCTCAATGGCGGAGTTGAGGATCTCGACGAGCATCAGGAGAAGGACGGAGCCGATGAGGAGCACCGTCTCGACGGCGGGTAGGCCGAGCAGGAGCGCGCAGGGAATGAGCACGCAGGCGAGGAGTACCTCCTCGCGGAAGGCGGCCTCGTTCCTGTAGGCGGCCGAGAGGCCCTTCATGGAGTAGCCCGTGGCGTTGATGAGTCGGCGCAGGCCCTTCTTGCCCTTGAGGTCCGTGGCGTTCTTGTCTTGGGAGTTGGGTGTGGTCATGATGCAGTTGACGTTCTCTCCGCCGTGAACGACAGAGATTCTCTACTGAGTCAGCAGCTTGCGCTGCTGATCACTTCGGTGGATTCCTGCTGCTGATTCGGCGCCAGCTTTTTAGATCGTTCCGAATTCACTTGAGCCTGAGAGTTTTTCTCAGACTCCCTACAGGCTAACGAGCTTCGTCCGCGCTCTTATATCTCCGCCCTGAACGGAGCTTTACGCCGCAATTGGGTAAAAGCGCGCCCGCCCTGACGCGTGGTCGGGCGGGCGACGTGTGGTTCAGCCGATCAATTCGGACTCTCGGTTAGAGCACGTTCTGGCGAAGCGTGCCGTCGGCGTAGCGGGCGGCCACGACGTCGAGCGGGAGCGGCTTGATGCGGGAGGCCATGCCTTCGCAACCGAACTGGAGGTAGCGCTGCTTGCAGAGCTCCGTGGCGGCCTTGCGGGCGACCTTCAGGAAGTCGCGCGGGTCGAACTTGGAGGGGTTCTCGAAGAGGTACTGGCGGGTGGCGGCCGTCATGGCGAGACGGATGTCCGTGTCGATGTTGACCTTGCGCACGCCGTGTTTGATGGCTTCCTGGATTTCCTCGACGGGCACGCCGTACGTTTCGCGCATGTCGCCGCCGAACTGGCGGATCGTGGCGAGGTATTCCTGCGGAACGGAGGAGGAGCCGTGCATTACGAGATGGGTGTTCGGCAGGCGTTCGTGGATTTCCTTGACGCGCTGGATGGAGAGCGTTTCGCCGGTGGGCTTGCGCGTGAACTTGTAGGCGCCGTGGGACGTGCCGATGGCGATGGCGAGGGCGTCGAGCTGCGTGGCCTTGACGAAGTCGGCGGCCTGATCCGGGTCCGTGAGGAGCTGTTCGCGCGTCATGACGGCGTCGGTGCCATGGCCGTCTTCCTTGTCGCCCTTCATCGTTTCGAGGGAGCCGAGGCAGCCGAGTTCGCCTTCGACGGAGACGCCGATGCAGTGGGACATTTCAACCACGCGACGGGTGACTTCGACGTTGTAGTCGTAGGTGGAGATCGTCTTGCCGTCGGCCATGAGGGAGCCGTCCATCATGACGGAGGTGAAGCCCATGCGGATGGCGCCCTGGCAGACGGACGGGCTCTGGCCGTGGTCCTGATGCATGCACACGGGGATGTCCGGATAGGCCTCGACGGCGGCAGAGATCAGATGGCGAAGGAAGTGCTCGCCGGCATACTTGCGGGCGCCGGCGGAGGCCTGCATGATCACGGGGGCGCCGACTTCGCTCGCGGCGGCCATGATGGCCTGAACCTGTTCGAGGTTGTTGACATTGAAAGCAGGAACGCCGTAGCCGTTTTCGGCGGCGTGATCGAGCAGCTGACGCATGGAGACGAGTGCCATGACGATGAACTCCGAATCTGATGAAAGGGAAAAACAAAAGGGCGGCGCAGGCCTTGCGGGCCGTCTTCGGGCCGCCCGAAACTGATCAGATGCATTGTATAGGGACAATGCGTCTAGGGAAAGAGGTTTATCCCTGCCTGAGGGGCGAAGGGACACAAAAAACGCGTCCTCCCGTCAGCCCGTCAGCAGGGACGGATTCGCGGCCACCTGCTTGCGGATGCCATCGTAGATGGCCTGGGCGATCTTCTGCTGGTGCCTGCCGTTGATGAGGAGCTTTTCCTCGGTCGGGTTCGAGATGAAGGCCGTCTCGACGAGGATCGACGGAATGCCCTGACCCTTGAGGACCGCGAAGCCCGCCTGTTCGACGTGCTTCTTGTGCAGGCGGTTGACGCTCTTCATCTCATTGAGGACGGAGGCGCCAAGGCCGAGGCTGTAGCTGATGGTCCAGCTCGAGGTCATGTCGACGAGCACGCTCGCTACCTGGCGGTCGACGCTGGCGATGTTGACGCCGCCGATCAGGTCGGACTCGTTCTGGTTCTTGGCGAGCCAGCGGGCGGCGGCGGACGTTGCGCCGCGTTCGGAAAGGCAGAAGACGCTCGAACCTCGGGCGCTGGCCTTGATCCAGGCGTCGGCGTGAATGCTCACGAGCAGGTGCGCCTTGGCGCGGCGGGCGATGGCCACGCGGCCGCCGAGGCTCACGAAGTGGTCCGTGTTGCGGGTCATGATGGCCTTCATGCCGGGATCGTCGTTGATGAGCGCGGCGAGGCGCTTGGCGATCTGGAGCACGACCGTCTTCTCTCGGTTGCGTCCGCGGCCGATGGCGCCAGGATCCTCGCCGCCGTGGCCGGGGTCGACCACGATGATGAGCTTGGGCTTGATGGACTTCGAGGGCTTCTTCGGCTTGGATGGTCTGGAGGGGCGGACGGGCTCCTTCGGCTCAGGCTCCTCGAGGGGAGGCTTGACGGGGGATTCGGCCGCGCCCTTGTCGAGGCCTGCGAGCAGTGAGCCGAGCGGGTCGCCGTCGGGTGCCTCGCTACCTTCCTCGAGGCCGTTGAGCAGACGACTGATCTCGTCGGTCGGATGCGCGGGATAGATGTCGAAGACGAGACGGTACTTGTAGTTCGCAAAGGGCTGGAGCTGGAAGACCTCGGGCTTGACGTCGGTCTTGAGGTCCATCACGAGACGGACCGTGTCGGGCTGGAACTGCCCGATGCGCATGGCGGCGATGTAGGGATCGTCGGGCTTGACGGCGGCAATCTGCTTCTGCAGCGCGACGGTGAGCTCGAGCCCCTTGATGTCGACGACGAGGCGCAGCGGCTTCGACGAGCGGACGAAGAAGTACTTGAAGTTGAGCGGGGAGTCGTACTCGAGCGTGACTCGGGTGTACTCCTCGGCGGGCCACATGCGAACGTCGACCATGCGGGCGCCTCTGGCGATCTGCCACGGCGCAAGGCTGAGAAGGAGCGTGCTCGCAGAGCCGAGCACGAGGCGGCGTCGGTCGATCATTCGCCCGCCTCCGAAACGTGGGCGACGAGCGCTTCGCCGAGCGGGGTGAGTCCCTTCAGGACGGCGCGGCGGCCGAGACCCTCGAGGGCGAGCTCGATGACGAGGTCCGCGTCGGGCACGTAGGGCGACGCCTTTTCTGTCCATTCGGTCGCGGACACGAAGCCCGGACCGAAGAGGTCGCGAAAGCCCGCATCCTCGAACTCCTCGGGCTCCTCAAAGCGGTAGAAGTCGAAGTGATTGAGCGTGAGGCCCGCGACGGGATAGGTCTCGACGAGCGAGAAGGTGGGGCTCTTCACGGGGCCGGCAAAGCCGAGGCGGCGCAGCATGGCGCGAACGAGCGACGTCTTGCCTGCACCGAGGTTGCCCTCAAGGCGCACGGCCAGACCGTGCCCGGCAACCGCGCCCGCTTCCTTCGAGACGGCGTCGGCAAGACGGGCGCCGAGCTTGTCGGTGTCGTCGGGATGGGGAAGAGACGCTTCAAAAGTAAGGGATGCCATGTCGGTCCTTCTGAGCCGTGGAGCCAAAACTTTGATTTTAGCCCATGACGGGAGCCTGCTCGGACGAGGGAATCGTTGCGGCATGCAAGCAAAAAACAGCCTTCCGCGGGATAATGTAACGAAATGTAATTCGCTCTTGCCAAAGCGAATGAAGTCCCTCATAATTCGAATCCTCAGTCGAACGCGACTTGCTCCGAACGACTGACGGATGGTGGCCGGTGTAGCTCAGCTGGTAGAGCAGCGCATTCGTAATGCGAAGGTCGGGAGTTCGAATCTCTTCTCCGGCACCACGAGAATTCAGAAAGGATCTGTACAGCATTGTACAGGTCCTTTTTTCATTTCCGCCGGCCTTTTTCAAGTTCCGGCAGGCGGCCTGACCGCTTCGAATCTTGCGCTCGGACGGGGCGCGGTGCTAGTCTCATTCGGTGAAAACATCTCTCTTGCAAAGGAGGAACCGAATTATGCAAAAGACGGGCATCATCGTGCTGGGCTCGGTTACGGCCATGCTTCCCGCACTGGCCCAGGCGTCCGAAACGGTCAGGCTCGCTGAACCCGACCTCGCCATGGAGGGCTCGCTGATGACGGCGCTCAAGAACCGTCACTCGACTCGCGAGTACGCGGCGAAGGACCTGACGGGCGCGGATCTCTCCAATCTTCTCTGGGCGACGGCGGGCGTCAATCGTCCCGACGGACGCCGAACGGCGCCCACGGCGCTCAACCTCCAGGAAATCGGCGTCTACGTCGTGACCGCCAAGGGGGCCTTTTCCTACAGGCACGAAGGGCACGAGCTCGTGAAGCTCACGGACAAAAACCTGATGCCGCTCGTCGCGATGCAGCAGGACTTCGTCAACACGGCGCCGCTGGCACTCGTCTATGTGGGCGATCTGACCAAGCTGCCCGGAGAGCGCGGCGCCCAGATGGCCGCAGTTGACGCGGGCATTGCCGTTCAGAATGCACTTCTCTACTGCTCTGCGGCGGGGCTTGCCTGCGTGCCGCGCGCCACGATGAACGTGGACGGACTTGCACAGGCGCTCTCGCTCCCGAAGGGAGCCGTGCCGATCATGAACGTCGTGGTCGGCATGCCGAAGTAGGCCGGGCGCCACCTTCCTCAATGCAGGGAGGGCTCGGGAAAGGTACGGAAAAAGGCCCGCACATCATGTCGATCTGCGGGCCTTTTCCTTGTGTGCTCGGCATGGGCACGTTCTAACGGGTGAAAGTCCCGAGAGGGGCCGGCAGTGGCAACCTCATAGCCAAAAGCAAGGTGTGCGTCGCGAGGCGTAGGCTGAAAGAAGCTGGAGGCAAACCCTTGAGCTGATGAACAAGAACCTCATCAGGCATACGACGGCGGATAAGCTCGCAAGGCAGAGTGAAGTCCGACAATTGGAAGTGGGCCAATACCCGCAAGTCGTACTGGCATACGGCAAACAGTTGGATACTCTCGACCTCGCTGACAAATGGCCGACTCCGAGAATTGGGATGGACGTGCCTGGGGGACGTCTACAAGTAGGAAGTTCTCTGAGGTTATTGATAACCGCCCACTGCGGATCCGCACGGTGGGTGGTGTGGAAGGGGCTGAGGATCAAAAGTCCTCACCCCTATCCGATTGGGCGGCGATCACTGGAGCTTCGTGCTCATGGCGCCTGAAAGCTTGGTGAGGAGCGCCGTGGCGACGGCGTTTCCGTCAATGCCTTCGGCGGAGAACCTGCCGTTTTCATAGCGCACGCCGTTGAGGACGATGCTGCCGCCGAGGTACTTCTCGGTCTTCTTGGCGTACTTGTCCTTGCCCGTCAACAGGCTGGCGAGGCCAGAAAGCTCGCGTATGGCCTTCGTCTCCCTGGTGCCGGGCTGGTCGATTTCGGCCTTCTTGACGCAAAGCGTGACCGGGTCGGTCGTCTTGACTGCAAGGCCCGTGAGGGCGGCGTTGTTCCATGTCATGAGGCTGCGGCCCTTGGCGTTGAGCATGTTGAACTTCGCCATGCTGATGTCGCCCGCCCAGCTCGCAACCTGCTTGTCCTTTTCGGACGCAAGGCCGAACCTGCCCTTGCTCTCGAGCGTGCCGCTCTGCGCGCCGATGCCGGCGTAGGCCGTCATGACGGAGGAGAGCGACTTCATGTTGATGCCCGACAGCGTCGTCGAGACGTCGGCGGTCATGGGCGAGAGCGTCACGGTGCCGTCTGCCGCAAGGGTGCCGCCCGCAGTGCCTGCGGACATCTTCACGGTGGCGGCAGCGCCTTCGGCCGAGGAGAGGTTCTTCACCGAGGCGTTGATGTCGGAGACCGTGATGGCGGCGTTGGGCTTGACGCTCGTGTCGCGGAAGTTGAATCTGGAGTTCTTCACGTCGGCCGAAGCGACCTTCCACTGCCAGGGCTTGCCCGCCTTTTCGGTGGTCTTCGCATCGGCGTCCTTCTGGGCCGCCTTCTTGGCTGCGCCTGCCTTGGAGGGCATGAGATTGAGGCCGGCGGAGGTCATGACGGCGTTGACGACGGCCGTGTCGAGCAGGATGCTGTCGACGTTGACGGACTGCTTCGCCGTGTCAAGGCTGCCGAGCTTGACGGAGGCGGTTCTGGCGGAGACGAGCGTCGACTTGCCCTGTTTCACCTGAAGGTTGGTAAGGGAGGCGGTGCCGCTGCCCGTGACGGCGGAGCCCTTGACGGCTGCCTTGACGTTGAGGCTAACGGCGCCCGAGGCATCGAAGCCCGTTGCGTTCCTGATGTAGGAGGCGAGCTGTGCGGCCTGCAGGCCGCTGGCCTTGAGGGTGGCGTTGACCACGAGCGGTGCAGGCGTGACGTCCGCCGCAAGCGAGAGCATGCCGCCGAAAACCTTTGCGCCCGCTTCGGCCTTCGCGGGCTTGGCGTTCGCTGCGTTCGTCAGGCCCGTGACCGTGGCGTTGAGGGCCGTGACGTTGATTTTGGCGGCGGGCCTGACGGTCGAGTCGTTCCAGGTGGCGTTGCCGTTGCGGATCTGCACGGAGTCCACGCGCCAGTGCCAGCCGGAGTTGCTGCCGGAATCCTTGCCCGAGTCCGCAGCGGCGCCCGACGAGAAGCCTTGGGCGGTCTGGGAGACGTTGAGGCCGGAGGGCGTGTTGACGAAGTGGACCTTCGGATCCTGAATGACGATGCTGCCGACGGAGGCCTGATGTTCGAGAAGGTCCAACTCGGTGAGCTGCAGGCTCGCCTTCTTGAAGGAGGCGAGCGGCTGGACGCGGTTGCTGACCTGCTGGACGGCGGTGAGGTCGTTGACGTTCACGGTGCCCGAGACGAGCATCTTGCCGGGCTTGCCGCTCGTAGCATTGCGGAAGACGACGTTGACCTCGGTCGAGAGACGGCCGTTTTCAAGCATGAGGCTCGGCGTATTGAGCGCGGGCACGAGCTTGAAGACGGGGGCAAGGTCCAGATTCGAGATCTTCATGTTGAGGCGCGCCGAGAGCGTGGTGCCGAAGGGCTGCGTGGAGCCCGTGGCGAAGATCGGCGTGCCGTTGAGCTTCATGGAGAGCTTGGGCGTGACGAGGCTGCTCTTGGAGTTGGCGAGCGTGCTCACGAACGGAAGCTCGAGGTTGAAGTCGGTGACCGACTGGTCGATGGCGCGTGCGCGGTCGAGGACCTGAAGGGAGGAGTTTTTGACGCTGATGTTGTAGACCGCGAAGGAGGGAAGGCTGCTGCTTTCCGAGGAGGCCTTTTCCGACGATCCGCCTTCGGCCGAACCGTGGCCGTTCATGAGCCTGCGCATGTCCTCGTCATCGAGTGCGACGACGGCGTTGAGCCCGTCGACGGTCACTTCGTCAATGACGGGCGCAAGCTCGACGAGCGTCTGGGCCGACGCATTCACGTAGAAGCGGTCGAGCGAGAGAAGCGGAGGGTTGTTGTTCTTGCCTGCAACCGTGAGCCCCTCGAGCGTGAACTCCCAGGTCCACGGATTGAAGGCGACATTTGTGACGGTCACGCTGCGTCCGAGCTGCTTGCCGAGCGTGTCGGCGAGCGTCGACTTGACGAGCGTGGGCACCGCGAGATAGCCGGCGGCTGCGTAAAGCGCCGTGGCGACGACGGCCGCGCCTGCCGTGATCTTGAAAATGCTGGCCATGTCCTGCCCTCCCTGACTAGGTTCCCCTATTCTGTACATTATAGGTGCCAGTTCAGAGGCTCCGATTGGCACGATGGAGGTGAAAACACCGCCAACGCTTCTGCCCGAGGAAGTTCAGCGGGTTTTGCGATATTTCGACATTTTGTTTCCGCGGGGCGCCGTGCACGACGTAGGGAAGCGAAAGGGCGGGGTGTGATGCGCAGGAAGGGACGGCGGAGCGGGGTGCCTGAAAGCAGAAGGGCCTGAGATCGTGCAGAACAATCTCAGGCCCTGAATATGGTGGAGGCGGCGGGAGTTGAACCCGCGTCCGGAAACCTTTTTCTGTTGGGTCTACATGCTTAGCCGCATGATTTGAATCTCACCGGATGCCCTGCCGAGCGGCGGGCCGGCATCCAGCCAGTCACCTTGATTTCGGAAGCGCGTCGGTGACGCCCGCACATCCTAGACTCTGTCAAATGATACTGCTGTCGATTGCTCGACCCGGCCCAGAGACAAACCGGTGCAGCATCTCGCATTAAGCAGCGAGAGCGAAACGCTTGTTGTTGGCGTTTAATTGTTTGCAGCGGATTTACGAGGTGACTGCACCTCGACATGCCCCATGCAGCGTCCGCGTCCCCGTCGAAGCCAAGGCGCCCCCTGTATGAAGGATGACCATTATAACGCATGAGCGTTGAGCTGCACGGCCCATGTCGCGAGTTCGGCGGGCGAATGTGCAACAAGATCCGCACCCCAGCTTTTGGGCGGCGTGACTGCATAGCCCCAGGTGCAGGCCGCGCAGGGCATGCCCGCCGCATGCGCCGCTGCCACGTCTCTCGGGTCGTCGCCTGCGTAGAGGATGTCCGTGACGTGAACGCCCGTGAGTCGGGCGGCCGTCAGCAGGGAGTCGGGCGCAGGCTTCATCGCGCAGCCTTCGGAGTCGCTGCCGAGCACGACGTCAAGCTGTCCGTCGAGTCCGAGGTTGTCCGTGAGCCTGAGTGCAAGGTGCTCGACCTTATTGGTGACGACGCCCGTCCGGATGCCTGCGGCCCGGAGAGCCTCGAGCATGACGGGGACGCCCTCGAAGGGACGGGAGCGGTCCGTCATGTGGGCGGCGTAGTTGTCGAGGAATTCGGTCCTGAGGGCGAGGAAGGCGGGATCGTCCCTGCCGATGCCCATGGCCTTGCCGAGAAGGCCGGGGGCGCCCCTGCTCGCGTAGGGACGGAGCTCCTCTTCGGGAAGCGGGGCGATGCCCCTGGCGGTCCTCACCATGTTGACGGCGAGCGCAAGGTCGGGTGCGGTGTCGACGAGGGTGCCGTCAAGGTCGAAGAGAAAAAGCCTGATGGTCATGGTCGTGCTGTCCTGAGAGGAGGAATAAAGAAAGCCCTCGAACGTCTGGCATTCGAGGGCTTGCCGAGGGCGCTTGAGCGCGCCCTCACGGAACTTCAGTCAGGAATTACTGACGCGTACCGACGACTTCAACCACGGCGCGGCGGTTCGGAGCGAGGCACTGAACGAGTTCGCGGAAGTTCTTGACCTGGCCCTTGGCGGAGGGGTTCGGGCAGTCAACAACCGGATCGGCCTCACCGCGGCCTTCGGTCTGGATCAGGTTGGCGTCCACGCCCTTGGAGACGAGGTAGGTCTTGACGGATTCAGCACGAGCAGCGGAGAGCTTTTCGTTGTAGGCGTCCTTGCCGAGACGGTCGGCATAGCCGGTGGAGAGGATGACTTCAACGTTCACGCCGGCGAGACGGGAGACGAGGTCGTCGAGAACGGCCTTGCCTTCATCCTTGAGGGTGGACTTGTCGAAGTTGAAGAGCATGTCGGCGGAGAAGGTCACCTTTTCGGCAGCGGGAGCAACCGGAGCGGCGGCCTGCTTCGGCTGGCAGGCTTCGGCAGGGAGAACATCGGCGTCGCACTGGCAACCTTCACCGGAGGCTTCAGCGAGAGCGGGCGTCCAGAAGTTGGTGCGCCAGCAGAGACCAAAGCCGCTCTTGACGATCTGACCGTCAGCGGAGTGGACATAAGGGCTGACCTGGTCGGCAGCGAAGGAAGCGCCCGACACCGCCAGCATCATAGCGGCCACAAGGCCGCCAATCTTCAGAGAAGTCTTCATTGTTGTTATCCTCAAAAAGTTCAGGAAGCTTAAACGGGATGGACGATTTGTCACCAACAGGACTGCCGGCTACAAACAGATCACCCAGATGTCTTGCCCGTTAACTCGGACAGGATACACCGAACACGTCAAGCGTGCGAAGGTCAGTGCTGTCCTGCGGGGTCAAATGGCTAAATATCTAGGTTCATTCTGTCAGATTTCCGCAACGATTTCCACCGCTGGACATCCCGTATTACACCTAAAGCCGATTTATCGGGGAGGGGAAAAAACCGCCTGGTCGCCGCTGTGACCGCGCGGGGACTCAAATGAGGGGCGCCCACTTTTCGAGCAGCGTGCGAGCAGTGTCGTCTCTCGGCTCCGTGCCTTCGCCTGCGGCAAGCCTGCCTGCAACCCAGACGTGGGTCACGTGTTCACGGCCCGCCGAATAAAGAAGCTGGGCGGCTGGGTCGGTGACGGGACCGCATTCGATGCCCGAGAGGTCGACCGCGATCATGTCGGCGCATTTTCCGATTTCCAGAGAACCGATTTCATCGTCCCAGTGAAGGGCGCGCGCGCCGCCGAGCGTCGCGGCCTCGAGCATGTCGAAGACCTTCGCGCAGGTGGTGGCGCCCGCGACGGCCTTGGCGAGCATGGCCGCGAGGCGGGTCTCGCCGAGCATGTCGAGCTTGTCGTTGCTTGCCGCTCCGTCGGTGCCGATGCCGAGGTTGATGCCCGCCTTCATCATCTTCGCGACGGGCGCGAAGCCCGAGGCGAGTTTGAGGTTGGAGGACGGACAGTGGCAGACGGATGCGCGTGCCTCGGCGAGCATGCGGATGTCCTCGTTGCTCGTGTGCACGCTGTGCACGGAGATGAGGCGCTCGTTGAGAAGTCCGAGGCGGGCAAGGCGGGCGACGGGGCGCTCGCCGTGGTCCTTGAGGGAGGTCTCCACCTCGCCTGCGGTTTCATTGACGTGGATGTGCACGGGCAGGTCGTGGCGCTCGCTCAGGGCGGCGCATCGCGCAAGGGAGGCGTCGCTCACCGTATAGGGCGCGTGCGGCCCGACGGTCACGCGCACGAACGGGTCGCCGCTGTAACGCTCGATGAGCGCCTCGCACTTGCTGATGTACTCGTCGTCGTTCGCGGCCCAGGCGGACGGGAAGCCGATGACGATGCCTGCGGTCGCGCAGCGCAGCCCCGCCTCGCGAAGGCCTTCAGCGGCGGCTTCGGGGAAGAAGTAGAGGTCCGAACAGCAGGTGACGCCCGAGCGGATCATTTCGACGCCCGCGATCAGGCTGCCGTCGTGCACGAATTCCGCACTCATGAGGCGTCCCTCGGCGGGCCAGATCTCCTTGGTGAGCCAGTCCATGAGGGGAAGGTCGGCGCCCCTGCCGCGAAGCAGGTTCATGGCCGCGTGCGTGTGAAGGTTGATGAGGCCGGGCATGACGACGCCTGCGGGCAGGCGCATCGTCTTCGCCTCGAGACCCGCGTAGCGGACTCTGGCGGCCTCGGTCGGAAGAATGTCTGCGATGCGGCCGCCCGAGAAGACGACGGTGTGATTCTCCAGAACGGTGTTTCGGGGAATGACGGGAATGACCCAGCGGGCCTCGACGAGCGTGTCGGCGGTCATGCGCAACCTCATGATTTTTGACTCGAAAACGGCGCGGGCCGACAGGGTTTCGGACGGTGTCGGGAACCTGTCGCCGTGCGGGACTTCAGCCAATTGTATTCGGGTTTGAATCGGCGAATAACTGGTAAAATAGATTGTTTGGACCGACGCGGTCACGCACGAGAGGGCGGGCAGCGAAGCGGTCGTCGCGACGGGTCTCCGGACCCTGCGCGCATCAGTCAGACAGACTTAAGGAAAGAAGAGCCGGAAGGCTTCGTCCGGGATCAGGGACGGGGCGCCGGCCTTACCCAGAGGAATAAACGGCATGGACGAAAAAGACAATAAGGAAGAGCCGCAGGTGCAGGGCCCGGAAGCCGCCGAGGATGCGGAAGACGACGCCCCGCTTCAGGGATCCGCCCTGAGCGTCGCGCACGAGCTCCTTCCGATTTCGCTTGAATCGGAAATGAAGCGCTCTTATCTCGACTACGCCATGAGCGTGATCGTGGGCCGCGCGCTTCCCGATGTGCGCGACGGCTTGAAGCCGGTGCACCGCCGCGTTCTTCATGCCATGAACGAGATCAAAAACACCCACAACAACCCGACCAAGAAGGCCGCGCGCGTTGTGGGTGAAGTGCTCGGCAAGTACCACCCGCACGGCGACTCCGCCGCCTACATGACGATCGTGCGCATGGCCCAGCCCTTCTCGCTGCGCTATCCGCTCATCTTCGGTCAGGGCAATTTCGGCTCGATCGACGGCGACAGCCCCGCCGCCATGCGTTACACGGAAGTGCGCCTTGAGAAGATCGCCGGTGAAATGCTCGCCGACATCAACGAGGACACGGTTGACTTCGTTCCGAACTTCGACAACTCCGAAAGGGAGCCCGTCGTCCTGCCGACCCGTCTGCCTCAGCTTCTCATCAACGGCTCCTCCGGCATCGCCGTGGGCATGGCCACGAACATCCCGCCGCACAATCTCGGCGAGACGATCGACGCCTGCCTGCACCAGCTCCGCAATCCCGAGTGCTCGATCGAGGACCTCATTCGCCTGATGCCCGCTCCCGATTTCCCGACAGGTGGCATCATCTTCGGCATCTCCGACGTCCATCAGGGCTACCGCACGGGCCGCGGTCGCGTGGTCATGCGCGCCCGCACGCATCTTGAGGAATTCGGCCGCGACCGCGTCCGCATCATCGTCGACGAGATTCCGTACATGGTCAACAAGCGCGTCATGTACGAGAAGATGCACGAGCTCATGCGCGAGAAGAAGATCGAGGGCATCGCCGAAATGCGCGACGAGTCCTCGAAGGAGATCCGCATCTGCATCGACCTCAAGCAGGGCGCCATGCCCGAGGTCGTGCTCAACAACCTCTTCAAGATGACGCAGATGCAGGAGAGCTTCGGCATGAACATGGTCGCCCTCGTGGACGGCCAGCCGACGCTGCTCAACCTGCAGCAGATGATCGTGCACTTCCTGTCGCACCGCCGCGAAGTTGTGACGCGCCGCACGGTCTTCCGCCTCGGCAAGTACCGCGCCCAGGGCCATCTGCTAGAAGGCCAGACGGTTGCGCTCTCGAACCTTGACGAGTTCATCCGCATCATCCGCAACGCCAAAACGCCGGCCGACGCCGCCGACGAGCTCTACGGCCGCGGCTGGCCCACGGCCATGGCCCAAGAGCTTGCCAGCCGCAGCGTTGAGGACATGCACCGCTACTATCCCGAGGACATGGACCCCGTCCGCGGCATCCAGCAGGACGGTCTCTACTACCTCACCAGGGTTCAGATCGACAACATCCTTGCGATGAGCCTGCGTCGCCTGACCGGCCTCGAGCAGGACAAGGTCCGCGCCGACTACGCCGCCATGATGGCCAACATCGCCGACTGCCTCGACATTCTCGCCCGTCCCGAACGCGTCAACGCGATCATCGGCGAGGAGCTCGAGAACATCCGCGAGGAGTACGGCGACGAGCGCCGCTCGACGATCGACCTCATGGGCGATCCGAACTTCAACAAGCGCGACCTGATTCCGCGCCGCGACATGGTCGTCACGCTCTCGCGCGGCGGCTACATCAAGAGCCAGGACCTCGCCGACTACGACGCCCAGACGCGCGGCGGCAAGGGCCGCAAGGTTCAGGAGATGACGAAGGATGACGAGGTCGCCGAGCTCTTCATCGCCAACTCGCACGACGTGATCATGTGCTTTTCCACGGCGGGCAGGGTCTATCCTATCGACGTCTTCGAGCTGCCCGAGGGCAAGTCCAACACCCGCGGACGTCCGATCGTCAACCTGCTTCCGCTCGAAGAGGGCGAGCAGATCTCCTTCATGCTGCCGATTCAGGGCTTTGACAACGAGCACTACATCGTGATGGCCACGAACCGCGGCACGATCAAGAAGACGCCGCTCTCCGCCTTCAGGAACGCCCGCCTCAAGGGCATCATCGCCACGACGCTCGACGAGGGCGAAACGCTCGTCGGCGTGGCCGTCTCCGACGGCGGCGACGACATCATGCTCTTCAGCGATGCGGGCAAGTGCGCCCGCTTCTCCGAGAGCGTCCTCCGTCCGATGGGGCGTGCGGCCCACGGGGTGATCGGCATGCGTCTCGACGAAGGCCAGTCCGTCATCTCCCTCATTGTCACGAACGACGAGCAGAAGTACGTGCTCGCCGCCACCGAGCACGGCTACGGCAAGCGCACCCTCGTTAGCGAGTATCAGCGCAAGGGCCGCGGCATCCGAGGTGTGATCACCATCTCCACGAAGGAGCGCAACGGCCGCATGGTCTCCGCCGTCCTCACGGATCCCGACGACGAGATCATGATGCTCACCACGGGCGGCAAAGTCGTGCGCACGAGCGCCAGTGAAGTCAGCATCGTGAACCGCGCAGCCATGGGCGTGCGTCTCATCAACCCCGGCGACGACACGCTCGCCTCGGTGCGCCGAGTCGCAGTCAAGAGCGCCGACGACGAACTCGAGAAGCTCAACATCGAGGTCTCCGACGAGGACCTGCTCGTTGATGAGGATCCCGCCGACGACGAGTCCGAGACTCCCGAGACCGATTCCGACAACGCCGTCGATGTCGACGGAGATGATCAGGATCAAAACTGATGCAGGATTCTGCAGTCGGCAATTGCTGACGAGATCGCCTAAGATAAACGGATGCGCCGCTTTTTTGCAGCGCATCCGTTTTTTCATGGTTCCGCCGTTTTTTTGTCTGGAGATAGTCATGGGTCGTCCCTTCAACTTCGCCGCCGGTCCGAGCATGCTGCCTGAGTCCGTTCTCAAAAGCGTTTCCGACGCCGTCATCGACTACGAGGGGCACGGCTACTCCATTCTCGAGATGATGCACCGCAAGCCGCCCTTCGAGGCGATCCTTCTCGAGCTCAAGAGCCGCGTGAAGTCGCTTCTGGCCGTGCCCGACGACTTCGAGATCCTCTTCTGCCCGGGCGGCGGCAAGACGCAGTTCGCCATGGTGCCGCTCAACCTCGTCACCCAGGGGTGCCGCGGCGGCTACGTCGTCACGGGCACCTGGTCGCGCATGGCGAGCGAGGAGTGCCGCCGCGTCTCCCGCGAGACGACGCTCTGGGCTGGCAACAACCGCGAGCTACCGGCGAACGTGATCCATGTTCCGCGCGACGTCGAGTACGTCTACTTCTGCGACAACGAAACGGTCGACGGCACCGAATTCAAGGGCCTGCCCGCCGTTGACGACAACGACGCTCTCTTCGTCTCCGACATGTCGAGTAACTTCATGAGCCGTCCCGTCGACTGGACCCGCTATGCGGCCGTCTGGGCCGGCGTTCAGAAGAACTTCGGCACCGCGGGCCTCGCTTGCGTGATCGTGCGCCGCGACCAGCTCGGCTGCGCCGCCGAAACCGTGCCGCAGATGCTCGACTGGAGCGTCTACGCCAGGAACAACAGCCTGCAGAACACGCCGCCCGTGCTTCAGTTCTACACCGCCATGCTGATGGCCCGCTGGGTCGACGAGCAGGGCGGCGTCGCCGAGATGGACCGTCGCGCGAAGGAGCGCTCGGCCCTTCTCTACGACACCATCGACAGCATGGGCGACTTCTACGTGAGCCGCATCGCGCCCGAAGCCCGCAGCCGCATGAACGTCGTCTTCACGCTCGCCGACGAGACGCTCCTGCCCGTCTTCGTGAAGGAGGCCGAGGCGCAGGGCCTGACGAATCTCGCCGGCCACCGCTCCGTGGGCGGCCTGCGCGCGTCGCTCTACAACGTGATGCCCATGGAGGGCGTCGAGAGGCTCACCGCCTTCATGCGCGACTTCGCGGGGCGCCATGTCGAGCGTCACTGACGGCGTCGTCGCCTTTCTCGGGCCTGCGGGGACCTTCTCCGAGCAGGCCGTCATGGCCGTCTTCGGACGTGAGGCGAAGGCGATCGCCGAACCCGACTTCGACGCCGTTCTCGATGCGGTCGAGAGCGGTGAGGCGCGTTTCGGCGTCATTGCGATTGAAAACAACACGAACGGCACGGTCACGCACGCGCTCGACTTGTTGCTCGAGCGCCGCCTCTGCATCGTGGGCGAGGTGTCCGTGCCCGTCGTCCACAATCTGCTCACACTCGAGAAGCGTCTCGAGGACGTCAGGCGTGTCTACGCGCATGCGCAGGCGCTCGCGCAGTGCAGGGGGTGGCTCTCGCGTCACATGCCCGACGCCGAGCGCATCGCCGTCTCGTCCAATGCCGAAGGGGCCCGCAGGGCCTCGATCGAGCGGGGCGCGGCGGGGATTGCCGCGATCGTGGCGGCCGACATCTACGGCCTGCGCGCCGCAGCCAAGAGCATTCAGGACGGCGAGGGCAACCGCACGCGCTTCCTCGTGATGGCGCGCGAGCCCGAGATGATCCTCGAAACTCCGAAGGCCTTCAAGACGAGCATCGTCTTCTCGGTGCCCAACGTGCCGGGCTCGCTCTACGACATGATGACGCCGATGGCCGAGAACGGCGTGCAGATGGTCCGCATCGAGAGCCGTCCCGCCCGCAACGGCTTCTGGGACTACAACTTCTTCATCGACGTCGAGGGCTCGGTCGAGACCCCCGGCGTTCGCGAAGCGCTTGCGGCCATGGAGGCGAGGACCGAGCACTGGCGCCTTCTCGGATCTTACCCTGTTGTAGACTGATGGCCTCGCCAGCGCGAAGAGATCCGCTGGGCGAGCCAACAGACGAGAGATTTCATGACAGACTGCATTCCGGTTATTACGCTTGACGGCCCCGCCGCGAGCGGCAAGGGCACGATCGCGTCCCGAGTCGCCGACGCGCTTGGCTTCCACTACCTCGACAGCGGCGCGCTCTACCGCATCGCGACCCTCGACGCCCTTTCGAAGGGGATCGACCTTGACGACGCGCAGGCGCTCACGGCGGCGGCCCAAGGGCTCTCCCCCGTGTTCGAGGGCGGCCGCATCCTTCTCGACGGTCGCGACGTGACGACGGCCATCCGTGCCGAGGAAGTGAGCTCCGCCACGAGCCGCGTGGCCGTGGTGCCCGGCGTTCGAGCCGCGCTCTTTGCGCTGCAGAAGAACGCCGCCCGCCTGCCCGGTCTCGTCGCCGACGGCAGGGACATGGGCACGGTGGTCTTCCCCGAGGCTCCGCTCAAGGTCTTCATGACCGCAACGGCCAGGGTCCGCGCCGAGCGCAGGTACTGCCAGCTGCTCGAACGTGGCGAAACGGCCGACCTCGAGGCGCTTACTGCCGATCTTGAGGAGCGCGACCGTCGCGACAGCCAGAGGGCCACGGCGCCTCTGAAGCCCGCCGAGGACGCACGCCTTCTCGACACGTCCTGCATGGGCATCGAGGAAGTCGTAAAAAAAGTCCTCGAGTGGTGGGACGAGACCAAAAAGTTGTCGTAGAATAAGCGTTCATTTTTTTTCCGCAGGTCGCCCGAAGGGGCGTCTTGCATTTTCATCAACTCCGCCCAAGGCCTTCTGCTGCGGGTGTGTATCTTTATTTCAAACAATGACCAACGAAACCAACAAGCCCGAATCCTTCGCTGAGCTTTTTGCCGAAAGCCTCGCTCACCAGGAAATGCGTCAGGGTGAAGTCATCACCGCTGAAGTCGTCCGCGTCGACTACAACTTCGTCGTCGTCAACGCCGGCCTCAAGAGCGAAGCCTATGTGCCCATCGAAGAGTTCAAGGATGACCGTGGTGAAGTGACCGTCCAGCCGGGCGACTTCATCTCCGTCGCCATCGAATCCGTCGAAAACGGCTACGGCGACACGATCCTCAGCCGCGACAAGGCCAAGCGCCTCGCCGCCTGGATGAACCTCGAACAGGCTCTCGAATCCGGTGAACTCGTCACCGGTACGGTCACGGGCAAGGTCAAGGGCGGTCTCACCGTCATGACCAACGGCATCCGCGCCTTCCTCCCGGGCTCCCTCGTGGACACCCGTCCGGTCAAGGACACGACGCCGTACGAAGGCAAGACCTTCGAATTCAAGGTTATCAAGCTCGACCGCAAGCGCAACAACGTCGTGGTTTCCCGCCGTGCCGTCGTTGAAGCCAACATGGGCGAAGAACGCGCCAAGCTCCTCGAAACGCTCAAGGAAGGCGCCATCGTCAAGGGCATCGTCAAGAACATCACCGACTACGGCGCCTTCGTCGACCTCGGTGGCATCGACGGTCTCCTCCACATCACGGACCTCGCCTGGCGTCGCGTCCGCCACCCGAGCGAAGTCGTTCAGGTTGGTCAGGAACTCGAAGCCAAGGTTCTCAAGTTCGACCAGGACAAGAACCGCGTCTCCCTCGGCCTCAAGCAGCTCGGCGAAGACCCGTGGGTCGGCATCGCCCGCCGCTACCCGCAGGGCACCCGCCTCTTCGGCAAGGTCACGAACATCACCGACTACGGTGCCTTCGTTGAAGTCGAAGCCGGCATCGAAGGTCTCGTCCACGTCTCCGAAATGGATTGGACGAACAAGAACGTTGATCCGCGTAAGGTCGTCACGCTCGGCGATGAAGTCGAAGTCATGGTTCTCGACATCGACGAAGAACGCCGCCGCATCTCCCTCGGCATGAAGCAGTGCAAGCCGAATCCGTGGGAAGACTTCGCCCAGTCCCACAAGAAGGGCGACAAGGTCTCCGGCCAGATCAAGTCCATCACCGACTTCGGTGTGTTCATCGGTCTCCCGGGCGGCATTGACGGTCTCGTCCACCTCTCCGACCTTTCCTGGAATGAGTCCGGTGAAGAAGCCGTTCGCAAGTACAAGAAGGGCGACGAACTCGAAGCCGTCGTTCTCGCGATCGACACGGAACGTGAACGCATCTCCCTCGGCATCAAGCAGATGGGCGGCGATCCGTTCTCCAACTTCGCTTCCACCCACGACAAGAACACGCTCGTCAAGGGTACGGTGAAGTCCGTTGACGCCAAGGGCGCCGTCATCGACCTCGGCAACGACGTCGAAGGCTACCTCCGCGCTGCTGAAATCTCCGCCGACCGCGTTGAAGACGCCACGACGCGTCTCGCCGCCGGCGACGAAGTCGAAGCTCTCATCACGAACATCGACCGCAAGAACCGCTCCATCCAGCTCTCCATCCGTGCGAAGGACGCTGCTGAAGCCCGTGACGCTCTCGATCGTCTCAACGCCGATGCCACGGCTGCCTCCGGCACGACCAACCTCGGCGCTCTCCTCAAGGCCAAGCTCGAACAGAGGTAATTCTGAACGAAGCTGATCCGCGGGGATCGAAGGGCTCCGGTCCGACGGTCCCCAGAGGAACACAAAAAAGGCTGCGGCATGAAAATGCCGGCAGCCTTTTTTCGTGATGACAGCGCGGGATTTGTCCCGAGCCCGCATCGCGTGCCACAATGTCACCGAATCCTGACTAACGACAAGAAAAGGCCTTTTATGGAATCCGAACTTTGGTATCTGGTCCTCATTCCCGTGCTCTTCGCCGCAGGCTGGTGGGCCCGTGGGCTCGACGCAGGCGAGCGCGAGCGGAATTCCAGGCGGCTCCCCGAGGCGTATTCGCGCGGGGTGGCCATGCTCATGAGCGACCGTCCCGACAAGGCCATCGATCCCTTCATCGAAGTCGTCAGGCTCGACCCCGAGCTCATCGAGCTCCACCACGTGCTCGGCACGCTCTTCCGCCGCCGCGGCGAGTTCGAGCGCGCGATCAAGCTCCACAACCACCTTGTCAACCGCGAGGATATCCCCGAGGAGGACCGCGTCAAGGCGCTCCAGGCTCTTGGCGAGGACTACATGACCGCTGGCCTCTTCGACCGCGCCGAGGAGACCTACCGCAGGCTCCTGCGCAACCCCACCGAACATCTGGACGCGCTGCGCGCGCTCCTTAAGATCTACTGCATCGAGCACGAGTGGACCTCCGCCATCGACGTCTCGCGCCAGCTCGAGGTGCAGGCGGGTGAAAATCTCGCTTCCGAGATCGCCCACTACTACTGCGAGCTCGCCGAGGAGGCCGTCCGCCGCAAGGACTTCGAGCTTGCCGACGACCACGTTCGTCATGCGCTTGAAAAGTGCCCCGAGTCTCCGCGTGCGGGCATTGCCGCTGGCGCCGTCGCGCTCTCGCTCGGCAACGCCGAACGTGCCCTGCGCTGCTGGAACGGCGTCATGAAGCGCACGCCCGCCTACCTGCCGCTCGTCGTCGGCCGCGTCGCCGATGCGCTCGACGCGCTCGGCCGCAGGGATGAGGCCGTCGTGCTTCTGCACAAGGCGCTCGCCGACAACGGCGGCGCCGACGTGATGGAGGAGGCCGTCAAGCGCCTCGCCGCCTGGGAGGGCCTTGAAAAGGCGGGCGAGAGCGTCGTCGAGATGCTCGCCAGGCGTCCTAGCCTCTCCGCCTTTTCGACCATGATGACGCTTCGTCAGAAGGAGCGCCCCGACGACGAGGAGACGAAGCTCCTCGCCACGCTCCTGCAGCGCCACGGCCGCCGCTTCACGAAGTACCAGTGCTCGAACTGCGGCTTCCTTGCCTCGTCCTTCTCCTGGCACTGCCTCGGCTGCGGCGCCTGGGACAGCTTCCCGCCGCGCCGCATCGAGGACGTCAAGTAGTCCTCGTGCGTGCGCGAGGCATGCATCCTGCACGGGAATCGGTCATCAAGGCCTTTCTCCAAGTGATTTTGAGACCTTTGTTACAATTGTCGTGATGACGCCAAACATATTGAACGTCGCGTCTTCATACAATTAAGCAATGAATGAACGGCGGCTGCATGAGCGATGGAACGTCCGCCGTTCCCTGAACATGCATCGCTCATTCTGTCCACGCAGAAAAAAAAAGGAAATTGGAACAGTATGTTTAAGCGCATTGGTCTGTTGGTGCTCGCCAACCTCGCCGTCTTCATCATGCTCAGCGTGATCCTCACGGTCGTGCAGATGGTGTTCGGCGTCAACTTCGGCACCATGGCGGGCTCGTCCCTCAACCTTTCCGCCCTCTTCATCTTCTCGATGGTCGTCGGCTTCAGCGGCTCGATCATCTCGCTGCTCATGAGCAAGCAGATGGCCAAGATGAGCATGGGCGTGCAGATGATCGACACGAACAATCCCCAGCCCGGTCTTGAAGCCTACCTCGTCGGCGTCGTGCGCCACGAAGCCGAAAGGGCCGGCATCCCGATGCCTGAAGTCGGCATCTACGAAGGCGAGCCCAACGCCTTCGCGACCGGCGCCTCCGCCTCGAGCGCCATGGTGGCCGTCTCCACGGGGCTTCTCAACATCATGAACCGCGACGAAGTCGAGGCCGTGCTCGCCCACGAGATCTCCCACGTCAAGAACGGCGACATGGTCACGCAGACCCTGCTTCAGGGTGTGATGAACACCTTCGTCGTGTTCTTCTCCCGCATCATCGGCTGGGTGGTCGACCGTCAGATCCTCCGCAACGAAGACGATGCTCCGGGTGTCGGCTACTACGTGACGAGCCTTGTTCTCGACATCTGCCTCGGCTTCCTTGCCGGCATGGTCGTCGCCTACTTCTCCCGCTGGCGTGAATACCACGCCGACGCCGGCGCCGCCGAGATCATGCAGTCCAACCAGCCCATGATCAACGCCCTGCGCCGCCTTGGCGGCATGGAGGCCCAGAACGAGCTTCCGGGCGCCGTCAAGGGCTTCGGCATCTCGGGCGGCATCGGCTCGCTCTTCGCGACCCATCCGTCCATTGAGGACCGCATCGCTGCGCTTGAAAGCCGCCGCTACTGATGCAGCTTCTGAGGGCCGTCCTCCGCGACGGCTCCTCGAGCAATGAAAAAAAACTCTGCCGACTTCTGGTCTGGCGGAGTTTTTTTGTTCGCGCTTTGTGGACTCAGCCGCTCACGGTGGTCGGGATGCCGAGCGCGTTCACGCGTGCGGCGATCTCGTCGAGACGCTCGCGGGGCGCCTTGAGGAGGTTCTTGCCAGGCGTCTCCCTGTCGAGCGTGTAGATCGTCACGAGTCTGGGGCCGATCTCCCTGAGGGCGTCGAGCCAGGGGCCGACGTACTCGTCCCCTGTGTTGTCGACGCTTCGGCCCTCCCATTCGCCCTTCATGAACATCGTCTGGATGATGCAGCGGCCTTCGAAGGCTTTCATGCGCTCGATGAGCTTCGGCAGGTCGTAGCGGCTCGTGGGGCGGTCGACGAGGTGAATGTAGTCCTCGTCGACGGTGTCGAGCTTGAGGAGCGCGTTGTCGACCCTGAGGAGCGCGCGGAAGACGCCGTTCCTGACGATGTGGGTGGCGTTGGTGAGGACGCTCACCTGGCTTTTAGGCGCGTACTCGTCGCGAAGCGCGAGCGTGTCGTCGATGATGCCCTCAAAGTCGGGGTGCGAGGTGGGCTCGCCGTTGCCCGAGAAGGTGATCGTGTCGGGCAGGACGCCTTCGGCCTTCATGCTCTCGAGCTTGGCGCGAAGGGCTTCGCGCACGGCTTCACGCGTGGGCATCCTCAGCTCGGGACGGTGCTGGCCGTTGAGGCCGCATTCGCAGTAGATGCAGTCGAAGCTGCAGAGCTTGCCGTCGGCGGGCAGCAGGTTGACGCCGAGCGAAACGCCTAGACGGCGGCTGTGCACGGGACCGAAAATCGGGCTGGGAAAGAGGATGGTTGACATGCCGAACTCCTGACGGGGGGACCTGATCGTCAATCATAGCGCAAGGCCTGCGGGCAGGAAAAAAGGCGCGGGAGCCGCCTCCCGCGCCTTTGTCAGTGCCGTGTACCCGAAGTCCGTCGTCAGGCTCTGGAGACCTTGACGGCCTCCTCGATCTCCTCGGGCGTGTGGTTGTCGTCGCGGGCGAACTGCCGGCCCACCCAGATGGCCATGCAGGCGAGCGAGATGCCCGTGAGCCAGAGGCCTGCGGCCGTGGCGCTCCAGAAGCCGTAGGCGCCCATCGGCTCGCCCGTGATCGGGTTGCCGAAGGCGAGCATGTAGCCGCCGCCGAGGCCCACGCCCCAGAGCATGACGCCGTAGATGATCATCGGCAGGCGCGTGACGCGGTAGCCTCGAAGGGCGAACGAGCTCACGGACTGCATGGCGTCGAAGACGTGGTAGAGGCAGCCGAAGATGAGGAGCGAGGCCGCCATCGCGCACACGCCCGTGTCGGACGAGTAGAGCGTCACGAGCCAGTGGCGCGCGAAGAAGAGGATGGTGACGATGCAGGTCGCGCTCGCCACCGAGACCTTGAGCGTGCGCGTGAGCACCGTGTAGGCCACGGCCGGCCAACGTGCACCGAGGCACTGGGAGATGAGTACGGACGAGGCGATGCCGATCGAGAGGGGCAGCATGTAGCAGAGGCTCGTGATGTTGGCCACGATTTGGTGGGCGGAAACGGCCTCGGAGCCGAAGCGTGCGACGAAGATTGCCATCAGCGTGAAGCTCGAGACCTCGAAGAAGGTGCTCAGGCCGATCGGAATGCCGACGTGGAGCTGCTCTTTCATCAGCGCCCACCTCGGGCCGAAGATGCGTTCGGCGTGCATCGTGCGGTAGAAGGCGTCGCGCTTCCAGATGGCGAGGTAGCAGAGGAAGGCGAGGTAGTTGAGGATGCAGAACGAGACGCCTGCGCCCGAGCCGCCCATGGCGGGGAAGCCGAGCCAGCCGTACATGAAGATGCCGTTGAGAGGCACCTTGAGGGCGAGCATGACAAGCGAGACCCACATCGTGATGCGCGGGCGCGAGAGGGCCGCGTTGACCGAGATGAAGGTTCGGGCGAAGAGGCAGGCGGGCAGCGCGAGCGCGGTGAAGAAGAGGAATTCGGCGGCCATACGCGCGACCTCGCCCTCGACCTTGCCGAGCGAGATCCAGAGGTCCGTGTACATGAGGAGCGGAACGCCGAAGAGGCAGAGGAAGCCGCCGAGCCAGAAGTTCTGCTCGAGTTCCTCGCCCACGGCCCTGTAGTTGCGGGCGCCGTAGTGGTGGCCCGCAATCGGGGAGAGGCTCTGGAGGATGCCTGCAAGGCCCATCACCACGGAGATTGTGGCGGCGATGGAGACGGCGATGGCGGCAAGGTGGTTCTTGCCGAGCTGGCCGGCCATGATCGTGTCGATCGTGCCGCTGCCGACGATGGCGATGTTGGCGACGAAAATGGGGCCCGCAAGGCGCATGAGCGCTGCGAACGATGTCTTGGGAGGCGTCAGTGTCGTCATGAGGGGCTAAGTTCAGCGGTTTTGGATGACGGTGAAGGCTTCATCGGTGTGAGGACGACGGAAGCTGTCGGGCAGGAGGGCGCCGCTTCTGGACCTGTCGATCGTGAAGCGGCACTCGTCGGGGCGGGCGCGCACGAGGACGTCGAGGTCCGCGTAGTGTTTGAAGACTGCCTGCAGGCCGTGGTTCATGCCCGTGCCGCATACGACGTCGCCGGGCTGCATGCCCTTGGCCTCAAGGTTGCGGGCGACCGCCTTGACGACGGGCTCGTAGGAGCGGTTGACGTCGAGCGCCGTGTGGTAGAGGCCCACGAGCGAGGCGGAGAAGGCGGTGATGCCTGCGGCGGCGAGCCACGGACCGCGCCATGCAACGACGGGGCGGTGCGTGAGGCGCCAGCCGACGAAGACGAACCAGACGAGGGAGACGAGGCAGGCGAGCACCAGGCCCGAGTCGAAGACGGGGGCGCTGCCGGGGGCGAGCATCTGCAGGGACTCGGCCATCTTCGGTGCGAAGCTCGTGAGCCAGGCGAACCAGTAGGCCCAGAGCACGAGCAGGCCGAGCGTGAAGATCGTGAGCGAGAACCAGTCGAGCACGTTCTCGTAGCCGCGGCGGACGGTTACGAGACCGAAGGCCGCAGTGACGGAGAGCATCGGCAGGAAGGCGAGGAAGACCGTGTCGTAGGCCTGAAAGGAGGAGAAGACCACGGCGGGGATGCCTGCCATGAGCGCGGCCGCAGGCAGCAGGATGTGCGTCTGGCGGATCTGATGGCGCCAGACGTAGAGTCCCCAGATGGCGAAGGGCCAGATGGGGCAGAGGTACCAGAGGGCGTTGCGGGCGAACCAGAGATAGGTGTCGGAGCCCGCCAGCGAGAAGTGCGCGAGCTGGGCGGGCAGCCATTCGCCGAACCAGACCGCGGCCTGCGCGGGGTCGACGGCGAAGGCGAGCAGGGGCCAGGGCAGGAAGCCCGCGAGCGCGCCGGCGATCGTGATGAGAAGGCGCTTCGGGCGATGGTGCGAGAAGGCCTTGAGGCACTGGATCGTGATGAGGGCGAGTACGAGGAGCCAGCAGCTCGCGAAGAGCGTCGAGGAGACGACGGCCAGACCTGCTGCGAGACCTGCGGTGAAGGCGCCGGGAACGGGGCGCCTGATGCCGAGCGTGAGGCCGTAGAAGCTCAGCGCGGCCATCGTGAGGAGCGTCGTGTCGGGAAGCGCCTCGTGTTGGCGGGTGAGGATGCCGAAGGTTGCGACGAAGAGCAGTACGGCGACGTCGGCGACGACGCGGCTGTAGTCGCGAGGACTCGCCTCGCCGCCGAAGGCGAAGGCGATGGGCTGCGCCTCAGGGCGTCGGGCGAGGTGCCAGGTGCCGTACCAAAGGGCGGCCGTGGTGAGCGCGAAGAGAAGGCACGCGGCGAAGCGCACCGCGGCGATGTCGCCCATGAGTCCCGTGAGGCGGCCGAAGGCGATGATGACGGCGGTGAGCCAGCCCGCGAGCGGACCCGCCTCCGTGATCGGAGAGTCGGCCATCATGGGCATGAGCCAGGCGGATGCGCCGCCGTCAAGCATGGCGGAGGCCGTGCCGAAGCTCAGTGCGTCGCGAAGCGTCCAGAGCCCTGTCGCCCAGAAACCGCTGAAGGCGAAGATGGTCAGAAGCGCGAGAAGGCTCCAGCGAGGGAGCTTGCGGGCGGCTTCCTGGGACATTTTGACGGGAGTGGATCGCTGGCTGAGCACGGAGGGCTCCTAAGTTGACGTTTCGGACATTGCGGACATTGTCCGTTTTTTCGGGGCAAATGAAAAGGGCAGTCCGACGAATCGGAGACTGCCCTTTCTGGAAGCGACGTGCGGACGGGCCGCACGGGCCTGAACCGGCAATATTACTTGGCGGCCTTGGCGGCTTCAGCGGCGGCGTTCATGGCCTGCTGCTTGGCGGCGAACTTGGCGCGGAACTTTTCAACGCGGCCGGCTTCGACGATGCGCGTCTGAGCGCCCGTGTAGAACGGGTGGCTGGCGGAGGACGTATCAAGCTTGTACATCGGGTAGGTCACGCCGTCGATTTCGATCGTTTCACGCGTCTGAGCGGCGGAACGGATGATGAACGTCTGGTTGATGGAGAGGTCGACGAAAGCGACTTCGCGGTATTCGGGATGAATGCCTTTCTTCATTTTTAAGGTAATTCCTAGTTTTGGTTGTCGGTCGCCCTGACGGCCTTGCGAGTCCGCCCGAATTCGTCGGGTCTTACGACAGGCATGCCTGTCCACGTGCCAACTGGGAAAGGACGAAATTATGTCACGTCCCGCCGTCGCGTGCAAGCGTGCGGGAGAGGTTTTCGAGTCCCGTGCGGGACGAACGGCGGATCTTGTTAAGCGTCGAGCAAAGTTCGACTGTTACAATCAGGAAAATGACCGGAAGGCGCCCGCCGCTTTTCGGTTTTCCCTTTATTAGAGCCGTCCGCCAACGTCTGGACGACGGACATTCACAGACATTCAGATTCATCATCATGTCCAATTTCGAACGCTGCGTCATCGCCACCCGCGAAAGCCCCCTTGCCATGTGGCAGGCCCTTCACATCCAGTCCGTGCTGCGCGCCCGCTATCCGTCCGCGAGCGTGGAGCTCCTCGGCATGACGACGCGAGGCGACCAGATCCTCGACCGCACGCTCTCCAAGGTGGGCGGCAAGGGACTCTTCGTGAAGGAGCTTGAAGTCGCCATGGAGGCGGGCGAGGCCGATCTCGCCGTGCACTCCCTCAAGGACGTTCCGATGGAGCTTCCCGAGGGCTTCGACCTCGTCGCCGTGAGCGAACGCGAGGATCCGCGCGACGCCTTCGTCTCCCCGAAGTACGCGAGCCTTGACGACATGCCCGCCGGCGCCCGCGTGGGCACTGCCAGCCTTCGCCGCGAGCTCATGCTCCGCATGAACTATCCGCACCTTGAAGTGCTTCCCGTTCGCGGCAACGTCGGCACGCGCCTGCGCAAGCTCGACGCCGGCGAATACGACGCCCTCGTGATGGCCTCCGCCGGCCTCAAGCGTCTTGAGCTCCACGACCGCATCCGCTCGATCATTCCGGCCGAAGTGAGCCTGCCGTCTCCGGGCCAGGGCGCCCTCGGCGTCGAGATCCGCTCCGACAACGCCGTCATGCACGAGGCTCTCGCCTTCCTCAATGACCCGCACACCCGCGCCTGCTGCACGGCCGAACGCGCCGTCTCCCGCGCGCTCGGCGGCTCCTGCCAGGTTCCGCTCGCCGCCTACGGCATCATCGAGGGCGAGGAGCTTTACCTGCGCGCCCTCGTGGGCAACCACAAGACCGGCGAAGCCATCCGCAGCGAGGCCCGCGGTCCCTGGACGGAGCCTGAAGCGCTTGCGGCGCGCGTGGTTGAGGACCTCCGCCGTCAGGGTGCAGACGCTATACTGAAGGCTGTTCTCGGTTAATTCAGGTCAAGAGGGATTTATGGCTTTACAAAGGCCCGTCATTCTGATGCGACCCGGCGAAGCGAACAACCGCCTCGCCGGCGTGCTCCTCAAGGAGGGGATTGAGTGCTGGCGCTGGCCGGCGTTCAGGATCGAGCTGCCCGGCAAGGAGGACTGCGATCTTGTTCAGGAGCGCCTGGACAACCTTGACGACGTCGAGATGGTCATTCTTCCGAGCCCCGCATCGGTTGCCGCCGCAGCCCATTGGGTGAAGGCATGGCCCGAGCACATCACGCTCGCCACGGTAGGCGAGGGCACCGCAAAGGTGATCCGCGCCGCCTGGGGCGACGACGTGAAGCTCATCTACCCCGAGGGCGACGCCGAGGATTCCGGCAGCGAGGCGCTCTGGGAGATCCTCAAGCACAGGGGGGCTCCTTCGCGCGTGCTCTTCCTGCGCGGCCAGACCGGCCGCGAATGGCTGCCCGAGCAGTTAAGGAGCATCGGCTCAGACGTCATCACGATGTGCATCTACGTCCGCGTGCCGCTCGAGCTCACGCCCGAACAGCGCAGCGACATCCTCATGGCCGCCCACGGTCCGTCTCCGATCATCTACATCACGAGCACGGACGCCGTCGACGCGCTCTTCCATGCGATCCGCCCCGTTTCGGAGGTTCGCGACTGGGTGACGAACGGCGTCGCCGTCACGCTCCATCCGCGCATCGTCCGCCGACTTCAGGAGGCGGGCTTCCACCACATCGAGGTCACCTGCACGGACGACGAGGTCGTCGCCTCCCACATCCGCGCAAACCTGCCCTGACGGAAGGTTTTGCATAAGTCGACTTAAATTTTGACGTGAACTTCGGCGCGGGCCGACGGGCTTGAGTCGGAAAAGGAAAAGGCACCGCCATCTTGACGGTGCCTTTCTTGTTTTCGGTCCCTCCGGGACTTACTTCTTCATGAGCTCGAAGAACTCGACGTTGTTCTTCGTGGCCTTCATCTTGTCGAGCAGGAATTCCATTGCCTCGAGTTCGTCCATGTCGTAGAGGAACTTGCGCAGGATCCAGACCTTCTGCAGGACGTCCGGCTTGAGGAGGAGTTCCTCGCGGCGGGTGCCCGAGCGGTTGAGGTTGATGGCCGGGTAGACGCGCTTTTCGGCCATGCGGCGCTCGAGGTGGATTTCGTTGTTGCCCGTGCCCTTGAATTCTTCGTAGATCACGTCGTCCATGCGGGAGCCCGTGTCGACGAGGGCGGTGCCGATGATCGTGAGCGAGCCGCCTTCCTCAAGGTTGCGGGCGGCGCCGAAGATGCGCTTCGGGCGCTGCAGGGCGTTGGCGTCCACACCGCCCGTGAGCACCTTGCCCGAAGACGGAATCACGGTGTTGTAGGCGCGGGCGAGACGCGTGATGGAGTCGAGGAGGATGACGACGTCGCGCTTGCTTTCGGCAAGGCGCTTGGCCTTCTCGATGACCATTTCGGCCACCTGGACGTGACGGGCGGCGGGTTCGTCGAAGGTGGAGGCGACGACCTCGGCCTTGACGGAGCGCTGCATTTCGGTCACTTCCTCGGGACGTTCGTCGATGAGGAGGACGAAGAGAGTGACGTCGGGGTGGTTGGCGATGATCGCGTGGGCGATGTGCTGCATCAGGACCGTTTTGCCGGACTTCGGAGGAGCGACGATCAGGGCGCGCTGGCCCTTGCCGATCGGGGCGATCATGTCGATGATGCGGCCCGTGAGGTTCTCGTCGCCGCGCATGTCACGCTCGAGCACGAGATGCTCGTTCGGGAAGAGTGGCGTCAGGTTCTCGAACAGCATGCGGTGCTTGATGCTCTCGGGCGGCAGGCCGTTGACGGAGTCGACGCGCACGAGTGCGAAGTAGCGTTCGCCGTCCTTGGGCGTGCGGACCTCGCCTTCGATCGAGTCGCCGGTGTGAAGATTGAAGCGGCGGATCTGGGAGGGCGAGATGTAGATGTCGTCCGTGCTCGCAAGATAGGAGGTGTCAGGGCTGCGAAGGAAGCCGAAGCCGTCGGGAAGCACTTCGAGCGTGCCGTCACCGAAGATCTGCTCGCCGCTCTTGGCCTTCTTCTTGAGAATGGCGAACATGAGCTCCTGCTTGCGCATGCGCTGGGCGTTGTCGATTTCGAGCGCGTAGGCGATGTCGAGCAGCTGCGAGATGTGAAGGGACTTGAGGTCGGAAAGATGCATAGCGGATTTTGACGGCCCGAGAAGACGGCCCGTCGGAGGGGCGTGTTGGGAGAAATGCATGGAGCCGCATGAGGCGTGCGGCTCCGCCTGCCGCAAAGCGGCTTAGAGGTGAGCTTCGATGAAGGCGTTGAGCGTTTCCTGATCGCACAGGCCCGTGCGTTCACCGACGTGCTGGCCGTTCTTGAAGGCGATCACGGTCGGGATGCCGCGCACGTTGTACTCGCCGGCGAAGCGGCTGGCTTCGTCGCAGTTGTACTTGGCGATCACGACGCGGCCGTCAAAGGTTTCGGCAGCCTGTTCGAGGCGCGGGGCGAGCATGCGGCAGGGACCGCACCACGGAGCCCAGAAGTCGACGAGGACCGTGACGTTGGGCTGGGAGACGACTTCTTCGAAGTTTTCGTCGGTGACGTGAATGATTTCGCTCATGATGACTCCGGTGTGAGAAACTGTCCTGACGGACTGCGGGCCTGTCATGTGACCGTCGACCTTGGGCCGCACGGGGGAGCAGGCATAAATGCCGCAGGACTGAGTGCAAGATGTTGTGTTCGGGAAAGCGGCACTTGAAGGACTGCAGAACGAATCCGTGCCAGGGATGAGGGCGGCGGATTGGAATCCGCGCCGGAAAGTGTACCTATAGTAGCACCAAGAGGCCGCTCGTGCAGGGGGCTTCGGACGGCGGAAAAAGGATATTTTGCAAAAATCTGCTTCTTTCTGTAGACTATCGGGCTTGGCGGGTCCCCTCGCATGCTGTCCCCAGGAACCTGGTCAGGTCGGGAACGAAGCAGCCATACTGGTCAGCAGCAGTGCCGAGGACAAGGCTCGCCATTTTCATTTTTTCTCCGCCTCCGTTGCGGCGGACGCGTTCGGGCGTGGTTCAAGGCGAATCGCGCCTTTTTTGTCACCCCGCCTTCGCCTTCCTCTAGAATGTTCCTGCATGTCCCAAGCCCCTTCGAGCGGGCGCGGACGCATTTTTCTATCGCAGGAATTGCTTTCCCTCATGAGTTTGGAAATCCGCCCCGTCCGAGAAGAGGACGTCGAGGTCGTATGCGGCCTCATTCATGCGCTCGCCCGCTACGAGCGACTCGAATCCCACTGCAAGGCCACGTCCGAGCAGCTTCGCGAGGAGCTCTTCGGCCCGCGCGCCGTCATCGGCTGCGTGCTTGCCTGGGAGGTGAACGAGGCGACGGGCGCCGAGCGCCCCGTGGGCTTCGCGCTCTACTTCTACAACTTCTCCACCTTCCTCACGAGGCGAGGCCTCTACCTTGAGGATCTCTTCGTCGTCGAGGACGCGCGCCGCCGCGGCTACGGCAAGGCGATCATCCGGCACCTTGCGCAGAAGGCGCTCGACGAGGGCTGCGGCCGCTTCGACTGGAGCGTGCTCGACTGGAACCAGCCCGCCATCGACTTCTACGAGGGACTCGGCGCCGAGGTGCTGCCAGACTGGCGCATCTGCAGGCTTTCGGGCGAGGCGCTTCTCAGGGCGGCCGGACGTTGAGCCGCTAAAATAAAGGTTCTTGCACATTCACTCAGCACTAAGGACACAGGATGAGCAGCTATCAGGTGCTCGCCAGAAAGTGGCGGCCTCATGACTTCGACACGATCGTCGGCCAGGAGCACGTCGTGACCGCGCTCACGCGCGCTCTCACGGAAAAGCGCCTTCATCACGCCTATCTCTTCACGGGAACCCGCGGCGTCGGCAAGACGACGATCTCCCGCATCTTCGCCAAGGCCCTCAACTGCCAGGGGGCGGACGGCCACGGCGACATGACGGCTCATCCCTGCGGAGTCTGCCCCGCCTGCCGCGCGATCGACGAGGGACGCTTCCCCGACTACATCGAGATGGACGCGGCGAGCAACCGTTCGGTCGAGGACATGACCGCGCTCCTTGAGCGCGCGATGTACGCGCCCACGCAGGGCCGCTTCAAGGTTTACATGATCGACGAAGTCCACATGCTGAGCTCGACGGCCTTCAACGCCATGCTCAAGACGCTTGAGGAGCCGCCCGAATACGTGAAGTTCATCCTCGCGACGACGGACCCGCAGAAGGTGCCCATCACCGTGCTCTCGCGCTGTTTGCAGTTCAATCTGCGCAACATGACGCCCCAGGACGTCGTGGGCCACATGAGCCGCATCCTCACCGAAGAGGGCATTCCGTTCGAGGAAGGCGCGCTGCGCGTGCTCGCCCAGGGCGCCCGCGGCTCCATGCGAGACGGCCTTTCGCTTCTTGACCAGGCCATCGCCTACTGCGGCGACGGCGTGACGCAGGAAGGTGTGCGCCGCATGCTCGGCATGAGCGGCGGCGAAACGCTCACGGGCATTCTCAGGGCGCTCGCCGCAGGTGACGGCGCGGGCATGCTGGCCGTCGCCGACGCCATGCAGACGCAGGGCCTTTCCTTTGCGCAGGCGCTCCGCGACCTCGCGGGCCTGCTGCACCGCGTCGCGCTCGTGCAGCGTGTGCCCGCAGCTGTGAGCGAGGACGATCCCGACTGCGCCTCGATCCGAGAGTTCGCGCAGGCCTTCTCCCCCGAGGAGATCCAGCTCTACTACCAGATCGCCCTTCACGGCCGCAACGACCTCAACCTCGCCCCCGACGAATACGCGGGCTTCACGATGGCTCTGCTGCGCATGCTCGCCTTCAAGCCCGCAGGCGCGAGAGCCGTGACGCGCGTGCCCGCCCGTGATGCGGGCAGGGCGCCCGTTCAGGCGCCCGCCTCCGTGCAGGCCCCGGCGTCCGCTCCGCAGGCCCCTGCGGCAGTTCCTGCTCCCGCTGCGCCCTCGGCTGGAGTACAGACCGTGGGCCGAAGCTCGGGCATGCCTCCCCTGCCGCGTCCCTCGGCGCCGCCTCCCGGACTCGCGGGCCCCGCCGCCGGGCAGCTCGACGACGACACGCCTCCCTGGGGAGAACCCTCCGCCAGTTGAGTACGCTCCGGAGATTCCCCAGAGCGGTCCCGATCCGGACCGCTCGGAGTCTTCTCTCGACTGGCGGTCGATCATTGCAGGAGCAGGACTGACGGGACCGCTGCGCAACCTCGCCGCTTCGGCGCAGGTGCTTGAGCTCACCCGAAGCCACGTCAGGCTTCGTCTTCGCGTCGCGGCATTCGCGACCGAAACGGGCCGCGAGCTTCTCTCCCGCGCGCTTTCGTCCTATTTCGGAAGCCACTGCATGGTGGAGTTCGAGGTGGGCGACGTGGCGGGCGGCACCGTGGCCGATCAGGAGGAGCGCGAGCGCGAGGAGGCCCGCAGGGCCCTCATCGAAGGGTTCCGCAACGACCCCTTCGTGAAGCAGGTGCAGGCGCTGTTTCATGGTACGATTGACGACACTACCGTCAAGGCGAACACCGACTGACGGCTTGAATGATTTTTTGAATAAAGGAACACAATATGCGTGGATTCGGCGGCGGCATGGGCGGTCTCATGGCTCAGGCTCAGAAGATGCAGGCCAAGATTGCCAAGGTGCAGGAGGAAATCGCTGCGATGGAAGTCGCGGGTGAGTCCGGCGGCGGTGCCGTCAAGGTCGTCATCACCGGCAAGCACGAGTGCAAGAGCGTCGTGATCGATCCCTCGGTCGTGGATCCCGAGGACGTCGAAATGCTTCAGGACCTGATCCAGCTCGCCTTCAACAGCGCGCAGACCCGTCTCTCCGAAATCTCCGAGGAGCGCATGCGCAAGGAAGTTCCGCTTCCTCCGGGTATGAAGCTGCCGTTCTGATCAGCCTGACACGATCCGAACGCTGACAAGCCAACAGCCGTCGATGCCGAAAGGATCGGCGGCTTTTTTCTTCAGGAGCTGCAAGATGCTGCGAATTCCACAGTCCTACATTGACGAGCTGCTTGAGGGCGACTGGGCCCTTCATGACGTCACGACCGAAGGCATGGGCCTCAAGGGCGAGTACGTCGTCACCGCCTGGCCCAAGGAGACCGGCATCGTCGCCGGCATCGAGATCGCCGAGCGCGTCTTCAAGACCGTCGGCCTCAGGACCGAGATGCTCTACGGAGACGGGGACCACGCCTTCATGCACTCTCCGATCCTCCGCGCCTGGGGCACGCCCGAGCAGCTTCACGCCACCTACAAGGTCGCCCAGTGCGTGATGGAGTACTCCACGGGCATCGCCCGCCGCACCCACGAAATGGTGAGCATCGCGCGCGACCGCTGGGGCCGCATCCAAGTGGCGGGTACCCGCAAGCACTTCCCCGGCGGCAAGATCCTCTCGATCGCCGCGCTCAGGGCGGGCGGCGGCATCATCCACCGCGCGGGCATCTCCGACTCCATCCTCGTCTTCGACCAGCACAGAACCCTCACGCGCAATCCCGTCCATGCGGTCCGCCGCCTCATGGCGATGGAGCCCGAGCGCAAGGTCTGCGTCGAGGTCGACACGCCCGAGGACGGCATGTTCTGGGCCGACAAGGGCGTGCACATCATCCAGTGCGAACGCTTCACGCCCGAGGTCCTTGCGGCCTTCGTGCGCGAGGTGAAGGCGAAGCACCCGCACGTCGTTGTCAACGCCGCAGGCGGCATCAATGGCGACAACGTGGGTGACTACGCGGACACCCGCTGCGACGTGCTGGTCACGAGCTGGCCCTATTTCGGCAGGCCCGCTGACATCAAGATGAGCTTCTCGCCCGCGAATCCCAAGCCATGAGCATCCGTCTTTCCCCAGCCGTCGAGAGTCTGGTCAAGGCCCTCGGAAAACTTCCGGGCTACGGCCCCCGGTCGGCCCAGCGCGCCGCCTTCCATCTGCTTCAGAACAGGGATGAGTCCCTCGACGAACTCGCCGCCGCTGTCGAGCGCGTGCGCCGAGGCGTCGGCCGCTGCCGCCTCTGCAACACCTTCACCGAAGGGGATATCTGCCCCGTGTGCCTTGACGAGGAGAGGGACCCTGGACTTCTCTGCGTCGTGGAGAGCACGGCGGACCAGATGGCTCTTGATGCGTCGCTCGCCTGGCCCGGCTACTACTTCGTCCTTTCGGGGCGCCTGAGCCCCGTCAACGGCATCGGACCCGCCGACATCGGCATGCCGCTCCTGCTCAAACGCGTGGGGGCGGGCGTCGAGGAAGGCGTGCTGCGCGAGGTCGTCGTCGCCATGAGCTACACGCCCGAGGGCGACGCAACCGCCTACTATCTGATCGACGCCCTCAAGAAGCGGTGGCCGCAGCTACGCGTCACCCGCCTTGCAAGAGGCCTGCCCGCAGGCATCGAAATCGAGTACACGGACTTGAGCACGATCGCCAACGCGGTCTACGCCAGAAGGGATGCCTGAGAGGTCGTGCGAGGCCCCTCGGGCCCCCGTCCGACGGCGGCAAAACCGAGTGCATTTGTCGCCAAAAACGACCATTGTTGAACCGTTTTCGGATGAAAAGGAATTACTTTTCCTTCGTCCGATTTCGGACAATGCGACTAGGGTTTTCTGCTCAGACAAGGAGCGGAAAAGGGCTCTCCCGCCTACATAGAATGACAGGGTTCCCAAGCCCGTTTGTCGCTAACGGCTCAGCTAGACAATAGGGCAAAAAAAATAAGAGCCTCGAGACATCCAGATGCACTCTCTCTTCAAAGACCCGCGCCCCGAAGCCGCACTCATTCTTTCGGACGGCACGGTACTCCTCGGACGCAGCTTCGGTGCGAGCGTCTCCAATGTTGCCGAAGTCGTCTTCAATACGGCGATGACCGGCTATCAGGAGGTCCTCACGGATCCGTCCTATACGGGCCAGATCGTCACGCTCACGGGCGCCCACGTCGGCAACGTCGGCGTCAACGCCCAGGACCGCGAGGGCGGCGCAGCCGTTCATGCCGCAGGCCTCGTCGTCAGGGACGTTCCCGCCGTCCACTCCAACTTCCGCTCTGAAAAGTCCCTGCCCGACTACCTCGTCGAGCAGGGCGTTCCCGCGATTGCAGGCGTGGACACGCGCCGCCTGACGCGCATCCTCCGCACGAAGGGCGCCCAGGCCGGCGTGATCGTCGTCGCCCGCAACGGTGCGCTCACCGAGGACGAGATCGACGCAGGCCGCAAGGCCGTTGCCGCCTGGAAGGGCATGGCGGGCCAGGACCTTGCCAAGGTCGTCACCTGCAAGGCTCCCTATGAGTGGACCGAAGGCGCCTTCAGCATGAAGGCCGCGGACGGCAGGCCCGGCTTTGTGACGCCCGCAGAGCTCCCCGTTCACGTCGTCGCCTACGACTTCGGCGTGAAGACCAACATTCTTCGCATGCTCGTCGAACGCGGCATGCGCGTGACCGTGGTGCCCGCGCAGACGCCCGTGGAGGACGTGCTTGCCATGAACCCCGACGGCGTCTTCCTCTCCAACGGCCCCGGCGACCCCGCCCCCTGCACGTATGCCATCGAGGCCGCCCGCGAGATCATCGCGAGGAAGATTCCGCTTTTCGGCATCTGCCTCGGCCACCAGATCATGGGGCTCGCCGTCGGCGCCAAGACGCTCAAGATGAAGTTCGGCCATCACGGCGCGAACCATCCCGTGGTGGATTTGCGCTCGCGACACGTGTACATTACGAGCCAGAACCATGGTTTTGCCGTGGATGCAAAAACGCTTCCCGCCAACGCCGTGCCGACACACGAATCGCTCTTCGACGGTTCGCTGCAGGGCTTTGAGCTCACCGACGCGCCGGCCTTCTGCTTCCAGGGTCACCCTGAAGCCAGTCCCGGTCCGCATGACATCGCCCCGCTTTTCGACCACTTCCGCGAACTGATCGAGAGGCACAGAGCAGCCTGACCGTCCCCTGAGCTCCGCACAGACTCAAAGAGGACCAACATGGAAAAAGCAAACGTTCTGGCCGCACTCAACGACGCACGCGATGCGCTCGACGCCCTGATCTCCAACGAGAAGACGATTGAAGCCGTCGTGGCGGCGGCAGGCCTCATGGCGGACGCCGTCGAGGGCGACGGCAAGGTGATGAGCTGCGGCAACGGCGGCAGTCTCTGCGACGCCATGCATTTTGCGGAGGAGATGACGGGCCGCTACCGCAGCAACCGTCGTCCCTACGCAGCGCTTGCGATTTCCGACGCCTCGCACATGGCCTGCGTCGGCAACGACTACGGCTACGAGGAGGTCTTCTCTCGTTATGTCGAGGCGCACGGCCGCAAGGGCGACGTGCTTCTTGCCATCACGACGTCCGGCACGAGCCGCAACATCGTCAAGGCGGCCGAGGTCGCCCGCAGGAAGGGCGTCAAGGTCGTTGCGCTCACGGGGCGCGACGAGACGCCCATCACCGAGCTTGCCGACGTGTCCATCGTGACCCCGGCGGGCCGCTGGGCCGACCGCGTGCAGGAGCTCCACATCAAGTGCATCCATATTCTCATCGAGCTCATTGAAAGGCGGCTCGACAAGCAAAACTACGAGTAAAACATGCCCAAGCGTACAGACATCAAGTCCGTTCTCATCATCGGTGCAGGCCCGATCATCATCGGTCAGGCCTGCGAATTCGACTACTCCGGCGCACAAGCCTGCAAGGCCCTTCGCGAGGAAGGCTACCGAGTCATCCTTGTGAACTCCAATCCGGCCACGATCATGACCGACCCGCAGACCGCGGACGTCACCTACATCGAGCCGATCACCTGGGAGGTCGTCGAACGAATCATCGCCAAGGAACGTCCCGATGCGATCCTGCCGACGATGGGCGGCCAGACGGCCCTCAACTGCGCGATGGACCTCGCGCGTCACGGCGTGCTCGACAAGTACGACATCGAGCTCATCGGCGCCAAGCCCGATGCCATCGACAAGGCCGAGGACCGCGAGCGCTTCAAGGAAGCCATGGACCGCATCGGACTTGAGTCCGCACGCTCAGGCGTCGCCTATTCCCTTCGCGAGGCCAAGGAGCTTCAGGCGAAGTTCGGCTTCCCGACCGTGATCCGTCCGTCTTTCACGCTCGGCGGCTCCGGCGGCGGCATCGCCCACGACATGGAGAGCTTCGTCGAGATCTGCGAACGCGGCCTCGAGCTCTCTCCCACGCACGAGCTCCTCATCGAGGAGTCGCTCCTCGGTTGGAAGGAGTACGAAATGGAAGTCGTCCGCGACACTGCGGACAACTGCATCATCGTCTGCTCCATCGAGAACTTCGACCCGATGGGCGTGCATACGGGCGACTCCATCACGGTTGCGCCCGCCCAGACGCTCACCGACCGCGAGTACCAGCGCATGCGCGACGCCTCGATCGCCATTCTGCGCGAGATCGGCGTCGACACGGGCGGCTCCAACGTCCAGTTCGCCGTCAATCCCGAGACGGGCCGCATGATCGTCATCGAGATGAATCCGCGCGTCTCCCGCTCCTCCGCACTCGCCTCCAAGGCCACGGGCTTCCCGATCGCCCGCATCGCCGCCAAGCTCGCCGTGGGTTACACGCTCGACGAGCTGCGCAACGAAATCACCGGCGGCCTCACGCCCGCCTCCTTCGAGCCGACGATCGACTACGTCGTCACGAAGGTGCCGCGCTTCGCGTTCGAGAAGTTCCCTGCCGCCAACGACCGCCTCACGACGCAGATGAAGTCCGTGGGCGAGGTGATGGCCATCGGCCGCACCTTCCAGGAATCCCTGCAGAAGGCCCTGCGCGGTCTGGAGACCGGCCACAACGGCCTCAACGAAACGGGCGTCGGCATCGAGCAGCTTCGCCACGAAATCGCCGTGCCCGGCCCCGAACGCATCTTCTTCCTTGCCGATGGCATCCGCGCCGGCATGACGGACGAAGAGCTCCACGAACTCTCCGCCATCGATCCGTGGTTCCTCAATCAGGTCCGCGAGATCGTCGAGACCGAGGACAAGCTCCGCGGCAATCCGCTCTCCGCGTTCACGAAGTCCGACATGCTCTTCCTCAAGCGCAAGGGCTTCTCCGACGGCCGCCTTGCCCAGCTGACAGGCGCGAAGGAGGCCGAGGTCCGCGCCGCCCGCCTGGCGATGGGCATCCGTCCCGTCTACAAGCGCGTCGACACCTGCGCCGCCGAATTCGCGACCAACACCGCCTACCTCTACTCCACCTACGAGGAGGAGTGCGAGGCCGAACCCACCGACCGCAGGAAGGTCATGGTGCTCGGCGGCGGTCCGAACCGCATCGGCCAGGGCATCGAGTTCGACTACTGCTGCGTCCACGCCTCGAAGGCCCTGCGTGCCGACGGCTGGGAGACGATCATGGTCAACTGCAATCCGGAAACGGTGTCGACCGACTTTGATACGTCCGACCGCCTCTACTTCGAGCCCGTGACGCTCGAAGACGTGCTCGCCATCTGCGAAGTCGAGAAGCCCGCAGGCGTCATCGTCCAGTATGGCGGCCAGACGCCGCTCAAGCTTTGCCGCGCCCTCGAGGCCGCAGGCGTGCCCATCATCGGCACGACGCCCGACGCCATCGACTGCGCCGAGGATCGCGAGCGCTTCCAGCACCTGCTTCAGAAGCTCAACCTTCGCCAGCCGCCCAACCGCACGGCCCGGACCGAGGAGGACGCCATCAGGCTCGCCGCTGAAATCGGCTATCCGCTCGTCGTGCGTCCGTCCTACGTGCTCGGCGGCCGCGCCATGGACATCGTGCACACGCCCGAAGCCCTGCAGCGCTACATGAAGGAGGCCGTGTCGGTCTCCAACGAAAGCCCCGTACTTCTCGACCGCTTCCTTGACGACGCTGTTGAAATGGACGTCGACGCCGTGGCCGACGGTCATGAGGTCCAGGTCGCCGGCGTGATGGAACACATCGAACAGGCCGGCGTGCACTCGGGCGACTCCGCCTGCTCGCTGTCGCCCTACAGCCTTCCCGCCGTCGTGGTCGAGGAGATCAAGCGCCAGACGAAACTCATGGCCGAGGCGCTCAACGTGGTGGGCCTCATGAACGTGCAGTTCGCCGTCCAGCACGCGCACTCCGAAAACCCCGTCATCTACGTCCTTGAAGTGAATCCGCGCGCCTCCCGCACGGTGCCGTTCGTCTCCAAGGCCACGGGCAACCCCGTCGCCGCCATCGCCGCACGCGTAATGGCGGGCCAGACGCTCGCCGAACAGGGCGTGAACCTCGAGGTGACGCCGCGCTACGTGAGCGTCAAGGAGGCCGTCTTCCCGTTCTCCAAGTTCCTCGGCGTCGACCCGGTCCTCGGGCCGGAAATGCGCTCGACGGGCGAAGTGATGGGCGTGGGCCGTGACTTCGGCGAGGCGCTCTTCAAGAGCCAGCTCGCCGCAGGCTCCAGGCTCCCCGAACGCGGCTCCGTGTTCATCTCGGTGCGCGAGTGCGACAAGCCCAAGGCCGTCGTCTGCGCCCACCAGCTCCACCAGGCGGGCTTCCCGCTCGTGGCGACCGCGGGTACTGCTCACGTCATCCAGCAGGCCGGCATCCCGTGCCGCACCGTGGGCCGCATCGGCGACGCTGCGGGCGACGTGATCGGCATGATGGAGGCGGGCGACATCACGCTCGTCATCATGTCGGTGGCCGAGCACGAGGGCGAGCTCAACGATGCGCGCGCCATCCGCAAGCTTGCGCTGGCCAAGCAGATCACGTACTACACGACGATGGCGGGCGGTCTTGCCGCCTCCGAGGGCATCCGCCACATGCGCTCCGTGCAGGTCTACGACCTTCAGGGCCTGCATGCGGGCACGCTGCCCTGACGGATTTGCTAAACTAACGTAGCACAGACTGGGCCGCAGCGCGGTCCGGTCGTCCGGATTTTCGATGACGTCCGGCGAGCTTCGTCTCGTCGGACGTTTCCATTCATTCAGAGTTTCCTTTTTCGAGAATTAGCAACATGGTCTCGACCCGCATTCCCATCACGACCCGAGGCGCCGAAAAGCTGAAGGCCGAACTCGACTACCTCAAGAAGGTCGCCCGCCCGAACGTGGTGGCCGCCATCGCCGAAGCCCGTGAAAAGGGCGACCTTTCCGAAAACGCGGAGTACGATGCCGCCCGTGAAGAGCAGGGTCACATTGAAGGCCGCATCGCCGAGCTCGAAGGCAAGATTCCCGCCCTGCAGATCATCGATCCGAAGAGCGTCGACGCCGGCGAGCGCATCGTCTTCGGCGCCACGGTCGGCCTCTACGACGAGGATGACGACGTGAGCGTCACCTACCAGATCGTCGGCGACGACGAGGCGGACATCAAGGAAAACCGCATTTCAGTCTCCTCTCCGATCGCCCGCGCCCTGATCGGCAAGTACGAGGGCGACAGCGTCCAGTTCATGGCCCCGAAGGGACTCGTCTCCTACGAAATCGAATCCGTCGAGTACATCTGATCCGGATTCACGAAGCCCTGAATCAAAAAAAGAGCGCAGCCGTCAAGACTGCGCTCTTTTGTTCGGTGCCCTTAAGTCAGGGAGATCAGGAGCGGGAGCCCGCACCCTTCTTCGTCACACGGTTCTTCTTGGAACGGGAGCGGACGGGAATCGGGGAGGTGGCCTTCTTCTTTTCGCCCGGCTTCTTGGAGGCGACCTTCTTGGCGGGCTTCGCGACGGCCTTGAGCGGCGTGCGCTTGGCAGGGGCCGACGGAGCCTCCTTCTTGCCGGCAACGGAGGCCGTCTTCATGGAGAGAATGGCGAGGCGGGCGGCTTCATCTGGATCCTGACGCTCGCTCTCGTCGGCGGGACGCCAGAAGATGAGAAGCTTGCCGATCATCTGGACGCGGGCGGCGCCGAGCTTTTCGGCGACTTCGGCGTAGATGGACTCAAGTTCCTCGCGGTCGTCGGACGGAACGCGGACCTTGATGAGCTCGTGGTCGTTGAGGGCGCGGTCGATTTCGTGAAGAACGGCGTTGGTGAGGCCGTTGGCGCCGAGAAGGACGACCGGGTCAAGATGGTGGGCCTGGGAACGAAGGGCCAGACGCGCATCGCGCGCGAGAATGATTTCTTTCATAATAAACGGATGTGTCCCCGCGGCGCTTCAAAGGGAAGCGCTCGAAGCGGGGGGCTGATAAACAAAGTTGGCTGGGGAAAATATGCCTGTAGCAACCAAAAAACTGCGCTCCAACCGCGCCTGGATCGAACGTCACATCAATGATCCGTTCGTGAAGCGTTCCAAGGCCGAAGGATACCGAGCCCGCTCGGTCTACAAACTGACCGAGCTCGACGATCGTGAACATCTGCTTCGCCGCGGCATGACCGTGGTTGAACTCGGCGCGGCGCCGGGAAGCTGGACGCAGATCGTCCGCGAGCGTTTGTCGGACAAGGAGGGCCGTGTCCAGGGCCGCATCATAGCCATGGATATCCTGCCGATGGATCCGATCGACGGCGTGACATTCCTGCAGGGAGATTTCCGTGAGCAGGAAATCGCGGACAAATTAGCAGAAATTCTTGACGGCGACAAGGTCGACGTCGTTTTAAGTGACATGGCCCCGAATCTTTCGGGCATCGCCGCTGCGGACGCCGCCCGTTCGCTGCTTCTCAACGAGCTCGCGCACGAGTTCTGTCTCGAGCATCTCAAGCCCAACGGCGTCTTCGTGACAAAGTCGTTCCAGGGTTCGGGCTTCTCGCAGTTCGTCGAGGCGCTCAAGAAGACCTTCAAGAAGGTTTACACGCGCAAGCCCGCCGCCTCTCGCGACACGTCGGCCGAAGTCTACCTCGTCGCCCGCGAGCTCAAGCCCGGCAAGTAGTCCCTGCGGCCGAAATAATCGGTCACGATTTTTCGGCTCCCCGCACAAATAGGTGCGAGCAAATGCGCGTAAGGGGGCGACATTCGCGCAGAACGAGCGGCTAAAATATGCCCATTACGCCTTTGCCGATGCCGAAAGGCTTTCGAGGCGAAGGCCTTCTTACAAGACTAAGGAAGATGACGGCGCAGGGCCCGACTGCGGCTCCGCCGTCAGGAGACATACATTGGACAACAAAATCTTCAGCCGCATCGCCGTCTGGGCGCTGGTCGGTCTGGTGCTCTTCACGGTGTTCCGCCAGTATGAAGACGCCTACGCCCCGCCGCGCGACACGATCAGCTACACGCAGTTCATGGAGGACGCCAAGGCGGGCAAGGTCCGTCGCGTCGACATCCAGGGCCGTACGCTCATCGTCACGCCCCAGACCGGCGAGGAATTCAAGCTCACCAATCCGGGCGACATCTGGATGGTGGACGAGCTCAGGAAGAGCAACGTTCAGATCTACGGCAAGGCCGAGGAGGAGCCGTCTCTTCTGACGACCATCTTCATCTCCTGGTTCCCGATGATCCTTCTCATCGGCGTGTGGATCTTCTTCATGCGCCGCATGCAGGGCGGTGCGGGCGGCGGTGGCGGAGCGTTCAGCTTCGGCAAGTCGAAGGCCCGCAAGCTTGACGAGGAAAGCAACAAGGTGCGCTTCCGCGACGTCGCGGGCTGCAACGAGGCCAAGGAAGACGTTCAGGAAATCGTGGACTTCCTTCGCGAACCCAAGCGCTTCCAGCGTCTCGGCGGCCGCATTCCGCGCGGCCTGCTGCTCGTCGGACCTCCGGGCACCGGCAAGACGCTCCTCGCCAAGGCGATCGCCGGCGAGGCGGGCGTGCCGTTCTTCACGATCTCCGGTTCTGACTTCGTTGAAATGTTCGTCGGCGTGGGCGCAGCCCGCGTGCGCGACATGTTCGAGACCGCCAAGAAGAACGAGCCCTGCATCATCTTCATTGACGAAATCGATGCGGTCGGCCGCCAACGCGGCGCAGGCCTCGGCGGCGGCAATGACGAACGCGAGCAGACCCTCAACCAGATGCTCGTCGAGATGGACGGCTTCGACTCCGGCGCCAACGTGATCGTGATCGCCGCGACGAACCGTCCCGACGTTCTCGACCCCGCTCTGCTGCGTCCGGGCCGCTTCGACCGCCAGGTGGTGGTGCCGCTGCCCGACATCCGCGGCCGCGACCAGATCCTCAACGTGCACATGCGCAAGATCCCCGTCGGCAAGGACGTCGACAGCATGGTGATCGCGCGCGGTACGCCGGGCTTCTCGGGCGCCGATCTTGCGAACCTCGTCAACGAGGCCGCGCTCTTCGCCGCCCGCCGCAACGGCCGCGTCGTGAAGATGTGCGACTTTGAAAACGCCAAGGACAAGATCATGATGGGCGCCGAACGCCGCGCCATGGTCATGAGCGAGGACGAGCGCCGCAACACGGCCTACCACGAGTCCGGCCATGCCGTCGTGGCACGCCTGATGCCCAAGTCCGATCCAGTCCACAAGGTCACGATCGTTCCGCGCGGTCGTGCGCTCGGTCTGACGATGCAGCTTCCGAAGGAAGACCGCTACGCCTACGATCGCCAGTATCTGCTCACGCGCATCGCGATTCTCTTCGGCGGCCGCATCGCCGAGGAGGTCTTCATGAACCAGATGACGACCGGCGCTTCGAACGACTTCGAGCGCGCCACGCAGATGGCCCGCGACATGGTGATGCGCTACGGCATGAGCGACAGGCTCGGGCCCATGGTCTACTCTGAAAACGAGGGCGAGGTGTTCCTCGGCCGCTCCGTGACGAAGACGACCAACATCTCCGAGAAGACGATGCAGGAAGTCGACGCCGAAGTCCGCCGCATCATCGACGAGCAGTACGCCATCGCGCGCAGGCTCATCGAGGAAAACCGCGACAAGATGGAAGTCATGGCCAAGGCGCTTCTCGACTGGGAGACGATCGACGCCGACCAGATCGACGACATCATGGAAGGCCGCGCGCCGCGTCCGCCCAAGACCTCCAAGGAGGCCGTGAAGCCTGAAGCGGCGCAGGCCGCCGCGCCCGAGGGCGAGGCAGGCGCCGCAGAAGAGCCCAAGGCCGAAGATGCCGAGGCTCCCGCGGCTCCCGAAGCCGCCGGCGCGAAGGAGGCTTCCTCCTCCGACAATGCCGGTGCCCCGAAGGGCGATGATGACCGCCGCTCCGAATAACCTCGGAACAGGCTAAGATAGGCTGCAGGGCTGAAGAGAGGCCCTGCAGCCTTTTTCAATTGATAAAAACAAAAGCGATAAAAGCAAGATGACAGAACTTCACGAGCGCGCCAGCGTCTGGCGCTGTGGCGCCAAGGTCTTCGAGATCGACCGCCTCCACCCGCTCATCATGGGCATTCTGAACGTGACGCCGGACTCCTTTTCCGACGGCGGCACCCACAACGGCCTTGAGGACGCCGTCGCCTGGGCGCACCGCATGCGCGACGAAGGCGCGCACATCATCGACGTGGGCGGCGAGTCCACGCGTCCGGGCTTCAACGAAACCGGCGTCACGCTTGAAGAGGAGCGCCGCCGCGTCATTCCCGTGGTCGAGCGACTCGTGAAGGAAGGATTCATCGTGAGCGTCGACACCTCCAAGCCGGAGATCATGACCGAGGTGGCTTCGCTCGGCGCGCACATCCTCAACGACATCCGCGGCTTCGAGATGCCCGGCGCGCTTGAAGCCGCCGCGGCGACGGACTGCGGCCTCGTCGTCATGCACCGCTCGGCCACCACGGACTACAAGGATGTCGTGGCGGAGGTCGAGGCCTACCTTCAGGAAAGGCAGCGCCTCCTCGAGGGGCTCGGCGTTTCGGCGGACCGCATCTGCTGGGATCCGGGCTTCGGCTTCGGCAAGACCGTCGAGCAGAACTTCGCGCTGCTCGGCTCCACGGAAAGATTCGTTGCATCCGGTCAGCCCTATCTGATGGGGCTCTCTCGCAAGTCGTCCATCGGGGCGGCCACGGGCCACAAGGCGCCCATGGACCGCATTGCGGGCAGCATCGCCGGCGCGCTTATCGCCGTCGAGCAGGGCGCCCAGGTCGTCCGCGTGCATGACTGCCGCCAGACCGTCGACGCCGTCGCCGTCTGGCGCGCGTCCGAGGAGGCCTGCGGACGCAGGTAAGAAACAACCTAAGGAGAACAATCATGACTCGTCGTTATTTTGGTACGGACGGTGTTCGAGGCCGTGTCGGCAAGGCGCCGATCACGCCCGACTTCGTGCTGCGCCTCGGTCAGGCCGCAGGCCGCGTTCTTCGCCGCCAGAGCCTGACGGGACACGCGACCGTGCTCATCGGCAAGGACACGCGCGTTTCGGGCTACATGCTCGAGGCTGCGCTTCAGGCTGGCTTCTCGAGCGCCGGCGTGGACATCGTGCTCTGCGGTCCGATTCCGACGCCCGCCGTCGCCTATCTCACCCGCGCCCTTCGCCTCGACGCGGGCGTGGTGATCTCCGCGAGCCACAATCCGTACGACGACAACGGCATCAAGTTCTTCTCAGGCGAAGGTACGAAGCTGCCCGACGCCGTCGAGCTCGGCATCGAGGACGAGCTCGACGCGGGCTGCACCTGCGTGCCTTCGGCCGAACTCGGCAAGGCCCGCCGCCTTGACGATGCGGCCGGCCGCTACATCGAGTTCTGCAAGTCGACGATCGATTTCAGCACGGACCTCAAGGGCCTGCGCATTCTCGTCGACTGCGCCAACGGCGCCGCCTATCACATTGCGCCCGACGTCTTCCACGAACTCGGCGCCGAAGTGGTCGCCGTGGGCAACACTCCAGACGGCCTCAACATCAACGACGGCGTGGGCGCGACCCACACCGAGAACCTCTCGCGCCTTGCCGCCGAGCACGGCTGCGACGTCGCGGTGAGCCTCGACGGCGACGCGGACCGCCTGATCATGGCGGACGCCGAGGGCCACGTCTACAACGGTGACGAACTCCTCTACGTGATCGTGCGCGACCGCATGTTGCAGGGCCCAGTCGCGGGCGTTGTCGGCACGCTGATGACCAACTACGCCCTCGAGCGCCGCTTCGGCGAACTCGGCGTCTCCTTCGTGCGCGCCAAGGTCGGCGACCGCTACGTGCTCGAGGAGCTCAAGCGCAACGGCTGGCTTTTCGGCGGCGAATCGTCGGGCCACATTCTTGCGCTCGACCGCCAGACGACGGGCGACGGCATCGTGAGCGCCCTTCAGGTGCTCTCCGCCATGCGCCGCAGCGGCAGGAGCCTTGCCGAACTGACGGCCGACCTGCAGCTTCTGCCTCAGGTACTCGTCAACAAGCGCATTCCTGCCGGCTACGACTGGCAGAACGACCGTGACTTCTCGCGCACGGTCGAGGCCTGCCGCACCGAGGTGGAGGGCCGCGGCCGCGTGCTCATCCGTCCGTCGGGCACGGAGCCCCTGCTGCGAATCATGGTCGAGGCCGACGATGCGTATCTTGCCGCCGAACTGACTTCCCGCATGGCCGAGAGCCTTTCCGTCGAGCATCAGGCTTGATCTACGACGAAACATTGGTAAATTCACGGTGACACGACAGAGTCAAACTTGCTAAACTGCAGGATACGATTCCATCCCGAGGATGGTGTTCAAGAGTTTTTAGATTGATAAGGAAGAGATAAATGGCCGAAGAAGTCAAGTCTGCCGATGCTCCCGTTCAGCAGCCCGCCAAGGGTCCGTTCGTGCATTCCCTGCGCGTCTACCTCGTTGGCGGCCAGCAGTTCACCCTCAATGAAGTGACGGATTCCCCCGAAGTTCCGAGGAACGTCGTCGCCTTTATCAACGCCTGGCGCGCCAAGAAGGACGTCTGGCACAGCCCCAACAACGACGTGCATTTCGGCGTCCGCGTGAAGGATGTGTCCATGTACGAATACCGCGTCGGCCAACCGGCTGCTCCGAAGGCTGAAGAGGAAAAGGTTGAAGCCGAGGTCGCTGCCGAGGCTCAGGCCAAGGCTGAAGCCTGATATCGGGTCATCCGCTGAAGAAAGCCGGACTGTTTTCGGGCAGTTCGGCTTTTTTGTCTTCAAAAAAACGGTTCGGGCGCTCGCAAGCGGGTCTGCATTTGATAGACTTCCGAGCATCTGTCTTTTTATTCCCGGCCCTTGTGCCGGTGCATGTGTCATGAAGCTGATTGTTGCCATCATCAAGCCGTTCAAGCTCGATGAAGTTCGTGAGGCACTCGCCGACGTCGGCGTGAACGGCCTTACCGTCACGGAAGTGAAGGGCTTTGGCCGCCAGAAGGGTCACACCGAGCTCTACCGCGGTGCCGAATACGTTGTGGACTTCCTGCCCAAGCTCAAGATCGAGGCCGTCGTCGCCGACGACATTCTCGAGCAGGCCATCGAGGCCATTCGCAAGGCCGCCTACACCGGCAAGATCGGCGACGGCAAGATCTTCGTCTACGAGGTCGAGCAGGCGATCCGCATCCGTACGGGCGAAATGGGCGAGGACGCCGTCTGACAGGCATCCCGCGTGCGCGCCTTCGAGGCCTGCAGGATGAAATTGAAAGGCAGAGGGGACAGGCATGAGCCTGTCCCCTCTGCTTTTATTGCCAGAAGATCCCGAGTCCTTCCTCAGTCGCGCTTCTGCTGCGTGACGAGCACCCGCACGGCGCCTTCGTCGCCGTCGTTGGGCGGACACTGGACGAAGGCCATCACCTCGGGACGCTGCTTGAGCCAGCGGCGGACCATGTCGCGCAGAACGCCCTGGCCCTTGCTGCCGTAGCCCACGCCGTGAACGATGCGCAGGCAGCGGCGCCCGCTCATGTGGTTCTCGAGGATGAAGCGGGCGACCGCTTCGCGAGCCTCGTCGACGCGCATGCCGTGGAGGTCGATCGCCGCCTCGACCGGCCATTCGCCGCGATAGAGCTTGCGGGGAATGTCGGGCGAGACGCCCTTGCGGTGCATCATGCGGCCGTCTTCGGTTTCAAGAAAGACGGAGGCGTCGAGAAGGTCCGACATCTGCGACTCGGGTTCCTTGTCCTCGCCCGTACCGAGATTGAGGGCGACGGGACGGGGCTTCGGAGCCTTGGTGTCGGCAAGCTTCTTCTGGGACATCTTGCGGACGCCGAACTCCGCCATGGCGGCGGCGAACTGGTTCGCTTCGGCATGCCTGCGGGCTTCCTCGGCACGACGCTTCTTTTCGGCCTCCTCGCGGGCCTTGGCCTCTTCCTTGAGGGCCTTGCTGACCTGCTTGAGGTCGGCGAAGTTGTTGATGACTGGCATTTGTGATGAATCCGAAGGGATTTACCTTGATTGAAGTTACTGTTGGTTTTCCAGGAAGCGTTGGGCGTCGAGCGCCGCCATGCAGCCCGTGGCGGCGGAGGTGACGGCCTGACGGTAGGTCTGGTCCTGCACGTCGCCTGCGGCGAAGACGCCGGGAACGCTGGTGGCGGTAGCGGCGGGGCTGCGCGTGCCGGCCGTGACGATGTAGCCGCGGTCGAGCTCGAGCTTGCCCTCGAAGAGGGACGTGTTCGGACGGTGGCCGATGGCGATGAAGACGCCTTCAACGTCGACTGTCTTGTCGGCTTCGCCCTTCGTGGAGGCGAGCTCAAGACCCGTGACGCCCTTGCCGTCGCCGAGCACTTCCTTGACCGTGCGGTCGAGCTCGAGCGTGATGCGGCTTTCCCTGACGGCCTCCATCAGGTGGTCGACCATGATGGGTTCGGCGCGGAAGGTGTCGCGGCGGTGCACGAGCGTGACGTGGCTGGCGATGTTGGAGAGGTAGAGGGCCTCCTCGACGGCTGCATTGCCGCCGCCCACAACCGCGACGGGCTTGCCGCGGTAGAAGAAGCCGTCGCACGTGGCGCAGCCCGAGACGCCCTTGCCCTTGTACTGCTCCTCGCTTTCAAGACCGAGGTACATGGCGGAGGCGCCCGTCGCGATGATGAGCGCGTCGCAGGTGTATTCGCCGCCCATGTCGCCCTTGAGCGTGAAGGGACGCTTGGAAAGATCGACGGAGGTGATCATGTCGAAGGCGACCTCGGTGCCGAAGCGCTCGGCCTGCTTCTGAAGGCGTTCCATGAGCTCGGGGCCCTGGATGCCGTCGACGGCGGAGGGCCAGTTGTCGACTTCGGAGGTCGTCATGAGCTGACCGCCGTGGTCCATGCCCGTGATGAGCATGGGCTTGAGGTTGGCGCGGGCGGCGTAGATGGCGGCGGTGAAGCCGGCGGGGCCGGACCCGAGGACGATGAGCTTGCTGTGTTTGGCTTCCATGGGAAAAATCTCCGGTGGACCTGCGCCTTTGGAGCGCAGGCGGCATGAGGGGCGCACTCTTCGGGGCGCCCTCATGCAAAATGATAGATGAATTTGATTTTAGACCTAAAATTAATAGTGATGTCTTAAGACGTCCCGGCCTTCGCGGGCGGGGCAATACGCTGTAACGATTTCCATGCATGGCCGGCTGCCTGCCGCGGCGGCAAAGGGACCGACGACGGCGGCCGAACTTTTTAGAATTAGGTGGATCAGGAGGAGGCGCAGACAGGCCTCCCTACACGTCAAGCGCAAAAATGGCAAGAGAAACGAAAAAAGGCACTCGCAAGCAGAAGACGAAGAAAGACGTCCGGGATCAGGCGACCGAGCCTGTCGTTCAGGCGGCGGCCGTTCCTGGCCGCGACCTCAAGGGACTGCTGTGCGCATGGTTCATGAACACGATCAGGACCCTCTGGGCATGGAGCTGGCTGCTGTCGGTCTTCTTTGCCATCGTGATCGCGCTTACGCTCGGGAGCTATTCGCTCAACGATCCGTCCTTCTCGGTTTCGACGGGTCGCACGCCCGAGAACTTCTGCGGCGCGCTCGGCGCCTGGACGGCCGATCTCATGCTCTCGGCCTTCGGCTTTTCCGCCTGGTGGTTTGTGCTCGGCAGCGCGATGATCGGCTTCTTCGCGATCCGCACGGCCTGGCGCCGCATGAAGGGCGAGACGGATCCTCTTCGCATCAATCCTCCCAAGATCACGGCCGCCGTCGGCTTTCTGGCGGTGCTCGTGGGCTCGACCTGCCTCGAGGCCCTGCGTCTTCGCCGCTTCCAGATGATCCTTCCGGGCGAGCCGGGCGGCATCCTCGGCGACAGCCTCGCCTGGGGCATCCGCCACTACATCGGCGTCGGACTCTCCACGGTGCTTTTCGTCTCGCTCATTGCAGTCGGCCTTTCGCTTCTGATGGACTTCCAGTGGGGAGACGTCGCGGAGCGCATCGGCCGCTTCATCTGCTGCTGGTTCATCGATCCCGTGGCCCGTCTCCTCAAGACCAAGCGCCGCGAGGAGGTGCTCGCACCCCAGGATGAGCCCGAGACCGTGGACACGGATGCGAGCATCGTGCCGATCGTGCGCGTGGTCGATGATGACACTCCGCCCGCCGCATTTGTCGAGACGCTCGCCAGGGCGGATGCGTTCTCTGCATCCGTTCCGGCCTCCGCAGGTCCTGCAGTGCAGGCCGCCCCGAGGGCTTCCAAGCATGCGGACTGCCCCCTCAGCATGTCGCTTCTCGACGAGCCGCCCGCTCATCGCGAGGCCAACAGCGCCGACGACCTGCAGATGACGGGCAGGCTCATCGTCTCCAAGCTCAAGAGCTACGGCATCGAGGCCTCGATCGGAGGCATCCAGCCCGGTCCCGTGATCACCCAGTACTGGCTCGAGCCCGGTCCCGGTGTCAAGGGTTCGCAGATCGACAACGTGAGGGACGACTTGCGCCGCACGCTCGGCGTTCAGGCCGTGCGCGTCGTGCCGAGCATTCCGAACACGAGCTTCATTGGTCTTGAAGTTCCGAACCCCGTGCGGGAGACGGTCCGCCTCAAGGAGATCCTCGAGAGCAAGGCCTTCCGAGAAAGCACGGCGCCGCTCACGCTCGCGCTCGGCAAGGACATCGGCGGCAAGGCCTTCGTGATCGACCTCGCCAAGATGCCGCATCTGCTCGTGGCTGGTACGACGGGGTCGGGCAAGTCGGTTGGCATCAATGCCATGATTCTCTCGATGCTTTACCGCAATTCGCCCGCGGACCTCAGGCTCGTGCTGATCGACCCGAAGATGCTCGAGTTCTCGCTCTACAACGGCATTCCGCATCTTCTCTGCCCCGTCGTCACCGACATGAACAAGGCGGCCTCGGCCCTCAAGTGGCTCACCCGCGAGATGGACCGCCGCTATGCCGTGATGAGCCGCATGGGTGTGCGTCACTTCAATAACTACAACGAGAAGATCCGCAGGGCCGCGGAAAACGGCGAGACGATTCCCGATCCGCTGCAGTCTCCCGAGGATCCCGTTCAGAAACCGCTCGAGGTCTGGCCCTTCATCGTCTGCATCGTCGACGAACTCGCGGACCTCATGCTCACGAACCGCAAGGAGGTCGAGGGCGAGATCACCAGACTCACGCAGAAGGCCCGTGCAGCAGGCATTCATCTGATCATCGCGACCCAGCGTCCGTCGGTCGATGTGGTGACAAGCCTCATCAAGGCAAACGTGCCCACGCGCATCTCCTTCCAGGTGGCTTCGGGCATCGACAGCCGCGTGATTCTGGGCGAGTCCGGCGCCGAGTCCCTGCTCGGCTGGGGCGACATGCTCCTGCGCCGTCCCGGCGTGCCGCAGTCGACCCGCATCCAGGGGTGCTTCGTGGCTGACGATGAAGTGCTTCGCGTCGTCACCGAACTGCAGAAGCTCGGCGAGCCCGACTACATCGACAGCGTCACCGAGGAGCCTGACGACGAGGGCGGCGACGGCGATGCGGGTGCGGGCGGCGGCCGCAGGTCGGGCGAGTCCGATCCGCTTTACGACAAGGCGGTCGATCTCGTGCTTCGCGAGCGCCGCGCGACGATCTCGTTCGTGCAGCGCCATCTCGGCGTCGGCTACAACCGAGCCGCCAATCTTCTCGAAGCCATGGAGGAGGCCCGCATCGTGAGCAAGGCCAACAGCATGGGCCGACGTGAAATTCTTGTACCGGAGAACTAAATGACTGAACTGACGCGCCGAACCTTCATCATCGGACTCTGCCTTGCGTCCGCCGCGGCCCTTGCCGCAGGGAAGACGGAGGCCACCGGCTCGCTCGCCAGGCTCAAGGCCTTTCTGAAGTCGACCACGAGCGCCCGCGGCACCTTCAGGCAGACGGTGATCGACCGTTCGGGCCGCGAGGTCTCGAAGCCGTCCTCGGGGTACTTCCGCTTCATGCGTCCGGGCCGCTTCGAATGGACGTATGAAAAGCCGTACGTCCAGCGCATCATGAGCGACGGCAAGACGCTCTGGATTCATGATCCCGAACTCTTTCAGGTGACGGAGAAGGCCCTTGAGGGGGCGCTCCCGTCCACGCCCGCCGCTATTCTCTTCGGCGAGCGCGACTTCGAGGAGGACTGGAATGTGACGGAGATTTCGGACACCGTGCTCGAGGCGCGTCCGAAGAACCCCGACGGCTCGTTCGAGTCGGTCGTCATCGAGTTCGACGCAAGGGGCGAGCTTGCGGGCATGGAGCTCGTCGACACGTTCGCCCAGCGTACCACGCTCGTCTTCGGGGAGATCGTCCGCGAGCGCATGGATCCCGCCTCCTTCAGGCTCGAGATTCCCGAGGGCACGGACGTCGTCAAGTCCGCCTTCTGAGCACGGTCGGACGGGCGGGCAAAAAGAGGCTTTCCCTCTCTATCGGTACGGGAAAGCCTCACCGAGGATCGTCCGTTGAGCTGATACAATGAATCCCATAGCAGGGGAGGCGAATCACGGCTTCACCCGGCACAGTTTTTTTCAAGAAGTATCAGCAAGGTCTGCTCAGGCGGACCGTTTTGGGTGGCCAGCATATGCAGGACAGCATGCGCAGAGTTCTGATTGACCGACTGCTTTCCGACAAGAGCGTCGTCACGCTTCAGGAACTGCAGGATGTCCTGAAGGTCAGCATTCCCACGATCAAGCGCGACCTGCGTTACATGCGCAAGGAACTGAAGGCGCCGATCGTCTATTCACGAACCCGCGGCGGCTATCTTTACGATCTTCCAGCGGGCAAGTCCGGCGCGAGCCCCGAGTTCCAGAGGTTCTGGTTTTCCGCTCAGGAGCTCTATGTCGTCGTGAAGATGGTCGACATGCTCAAGGCACTCTCGAAGGACAAGTCTTCGGTCATTCTTCAGGATCTCGAACCGCTGCGCTCGCGCGTGGCGGGCCTGCTCAATCTCGGCGGCAAGAGTCCGCGCGAGATTCTCGGCAGGGTGAAGGTCATCGACCCGTCGGTGATTCATGGAGAGCCCGAGACCTTCCTGACGATCGGGAGCGCCCTGTTCGAGCACAAGCGCGTGCAGATTTCCTATTACAGCCGCACTCGCAGGGCGGAGTCCTTTCGTGAGATCTCGGCCCAGCGTCTGGTTCATTACCGAAACTACTGGTACGTCGACGCCTTCTGCCACGCCACGAACGCCCTGAGGACGTTCGCCATCGACAACATCCGCCGCGTCATCGTCCTGGGAACGACGGCCAAGCGCGTGCCGCTTCATACGATCGAGTACAACCTCGATCAGAGCTACGGTCTCTTCATGAGCGGCGATCCCAAGCTTGCCGTGCTCAGGTTCGACGCCGAGGCGTCGCCCTATCTCAAGCGCGAGACGTGGCATCCGAGGCAGACACTCGAGGAGCATGGAGACGAGGTGGTCCTGACGGTTCCCTACACGAACCCGACGGAACTCATCGGCGACATCTTCCGCTGGCGAGAGCACGTCGTCGTCGAGGCTCCTGAAGAACTGCGCCGCGAAGTCCGTGAATGTCTCCTGAAGACATTGAGTCAATACTGAGGCTGACGCCGCCTTGAGGGCGGCTCGCTTCCGGATTGACGGTAGACAGGAACTTCAATCATGACGGAAGAGCAGGTCAGGGCGAGGAGACTTCGCGGCAGGCGCCATCGCCGCCCGAGTGTCCGGGACTTGCCCGAGATCTTTTTCTGCGGCGATCCGCACGGCACGTTTGATCAGATCAACGAGGCCGCCCGCCTTTATTCGCCCGATGCCATGGTCATTCTCGGCGACCTTCAGCCGCCGGCGCCGCTGCACGTGGTGCTGGAGGAGGCGCTCGCCTATACGGACATCTGGTGGATTCCGGGTAATCACGACACGGATTCGGACGAGTTCTACGACAGGCTGTGGCGAAGCGAGCTTGCGGGCCACAACCTGCACGGGCGCGTCGCCTGCGTGGCGGGCATGCGCATCGGCGGTCTGGGCGGCGTCTTTCGTGGTCAGATCTGGATGCCTGACGGCAATCCGAACTACTACAGTCCCGCGACCTTCATGCGTCGCGTGGGCCAGGGCAACATCTGGCGGGGCGGCGTGCCGCGCAGGCACCGCTCGACGATCTTCCCGTCCGTCTACGGCAACCTTCAGAGGCAGAAGGCCGACATTCTCGTGACGCACGAGGCCCCCTCGTGTCACAAGAAGGGCTTTTGCGCACTCGACAGGCTTGCCAAGACGATGGGCGTGAAGTGGCTTTTCCACGGACACCAGCACGAGGACCGCGCCTACGGCATGCAGGGCTTGATTCTCACCCGTGCAGTCGGCTACAACGGCATCGTGAACCTCAAGGGCGAGGTCGTCGTTGAGGCGAAGCTCGATCCGAGAGAGGAAGCCGCGCTGCAAGCGACCGACGAGTGGCGCTACATGTCGGACAAGAACCCGATCATCGTCCGAGACGAGGACGGGCACATCTCGCTCGTACCCGAAGGACGTGAGTGCACGCCCGCGATTCTGCCCGTGTCCGAAAAGGTGCTCGCCAAGCTCAAGGCGGCTCAGGAGGAAGGGGGAAAGACTCCCGCGCTCGAAGAAAAGGGCAGGAAGGCCCAGAAGTCCGAGCAGGGCGGCGCTCCGCAGGGAGTGAGAAAGCAGGGCGATGAGGAGAAAAGGGGGCGTTCGCACCGTTCCTCTCGCTCGCGCAGCGGCCGGGACCGCTGGCGGCGTGCGAAAAAGCCGTCGCAACAGCAGCAGGGATGATCTATGACGAAAAAGGCGCCGTCTCCAGTGGGACGGCGCCTTTTCTGGTGTACCAGACATGGGCCCAATCTACACGGGAGCGCCTCTGAATGAGAACTCTGCAGAACAGAGCGGTCTACTGAGGTAGGTAAAGGGAACAGGGGATGCAAACAGAAGAGCAGAGAGGACGGAGGCCACTCCGATGACTGCTCGCAACCGCGTGGTACGAGAACCGTACGCCACGTGGTGTGGAAGGACGCCCGTGGAAATAATCCACGGGCTCCTACCCGATGCTTGTTCTGGCGGAACGGTGACGGCTACGGGATGACCACGCGCACGGCGTCGCCCGCCTGAAGAAGCTCGGCCTCTTCGGGGACGATGGCTGCGGCGTTGCTCTGCGAGACGCTCAGAAGCGAGGCGGAGCTCTGCTGCGGGCACGGCGTGAAAAGGAGCGTGCCGTCCTCGGCCGTCTTCAGCACGCCGCGGACGATGTCGCGTCTGCCGGCGCGGCTCTTGATGCGTCCCTCGAGGCGGGCCGTGAGGACGAGCTGCTTCTCATGAACGCCCTGCAGGGCCTCGACGGCCGTGCGCAGGAAGTTCTCGGCGCTGGTGGCGGAGGCGACGGGATTGCCGGGCAGGCCGAGAATGAGCGTGTGCGCCTCCTTGAAGTAGCCGAACGAGAAGGGCTTTCCGGGGCGCAGCGCCACATGGTAGTGGCGCAGGTCGGCCAAGCGGTTGAGGACGGCGGCTGTGAAGTCGCAGTCGCCGGGACCTACGCCGCCCGAGCAGATGACGAGGTCGTGCGTGGCGGCCGCCTCGCGAAAACGCGCCTCGATCACGGCGTCGTCGTCGGGGAGGATGCCTGCATATTCGGCGTCGATGCCGAGTGCGCGGGCGGCAAGCGTGACATAGGCGCCGTTGGCGTTGTAGATGCGCCCGTCGGAAAGCGGGCGTCCGTCGGAAGGCTCGACGAGTTCGTCGCCGCTGGAGAAGACGGCGGCCCTGACCACGGGGCGGCAGGAGAGTTTCGCATAGCCGAGACTGGCGGCGAGGCCGATGTCGCCTCGGGTGAGGCGGCGCGGCGCGGTGAGGAGCACTTCGCCCGCCCTGAAGATCTCGCCCTGTCGGCGCACGTTGGTGCCGGGCCTGAGGCCTGCGGGCTCAAAGGTGATGAAGTCGTCCTCCACGCGGACCTTTTCAATGGGAATGACGGCGTCGAGACCGGCGGGCACGGGGGCGCCCGTCATGATGCGCAGTGCGGAGCCCTCGGGAAGGGGCTCTTCAAAAGGATGGCCAGCAGTTGCGATGCCGCAGACGGGAAGCTTGACGGAGTCCGTCTCAGGCAGGTCGGCCGTGCGCAGCGCGAAGCCGTCCATGGCCGAGTTGTCGAAATGGGGGAAGTTGAACTGCGCGGCGACGCTTTCGGAGAGGATGCGTCCCTGTGCCTCGAGCAGAGGCACTGCTTCGCAGGCACCGTCAAGAGGTGCGACGGCCTCGCGCAGCGCGCGGGTGACTTCATCAAAGTCGGCACGAATGGCTTTCGACATGTCAAAATCCTTCAATGTGTCGGCCGCCGATGCGGCCATTCTTGGATTTTAGCGGCAGCAGCGCTGCCGGCGGAGACTAGCCATGACGAAAACGGCTGTTGCGGCGCCCGAAAGGGCGAATACGATCGGCCTTGTGCTGGCGGGCGGACGGGCCACTCGGATGGGGGGCGTCAACAAGGGACTGGTGCTCTTTAACGGCGAGCCCATGGCGGGGCGGGTCATCAGGACGCTGGCGGGTCAGGTGTCCCGCGTTTGGGTTTCGGCCAACAGGGACGCGGACGCCTTCGTGAAGCTCGGGGCGCAGAAGGTCTTTGCCGACGTGCTCGAGGGATTCCCCGGTCCGCTCGCTGCGCTCGACTCGCTCAACGAGCGCCTCAGGACCGAGGGGACGGAGGGCGTCGAGTGGATTCTCACGGTGCCGTGCGACGTGCCGCTCGTGCCGGAGACGCTCCTCGAGGTGTTTGCGGGCGCGTTTGACGGGAGTCCTGCCTATACGATCGAGACGGGGGGATACGACCAGAACACGATCTCGCTCGTCCATGTGTCGGTCCTTCCTACGGTGCGCCCGTTCCTTGAGGGCGGAGACCGAAAGCTCGGACTCTGGTTCGAGCGGCAGGGAAGAGGGCATGTGCACTGGGACGGCCCCAAATCCGACTTTTACAACGTGAATGCTCCTCAAGACCTGCGGCAGTTGGAATCTGAGGCGAAAACGGGGGCTCTCCGAAGGTGAGGAAGTACCGTGTTTGCGGTATTTTTACGGCGAGTCTTGACAAAGCCTGCGGAAAGGTGTTTAATTTCAATCCTTCGCTGACGACGCCAAGTCATCGGCGAATAAATTTGACAAAGAGTTGATGAGCTGATAAACTCTCAATTCTGTGCTCTTCGGGGCACTGTTCTTTAAAAATCAGAATTCAACGAACCGATAAGTGTGAACATCGGCAGTTTCAGGAGTGACTTTCAAAAGCACTCAAAAAACTTACGAAGTTCGCGCTTTGAAGGAAAAGCCGAAAGACGAAGGTTAATTCCTTCTCTTTCAATTCCGGCGAAGAGCGACAAACAG